>Ga0209119_1000006_pt1 | contig 233162 bp, 270 predicted proteins | sample COG_03_FD_184747 | JGI IMG/M metagenome (GOLD analysis project Ga0209119, IMG submission 184747) | Pelagic Microbial community sample from North Sea - COGITO 998_met_03 (SPAdes) (version 2) | ecosystem: Environmental > Aquatic > Marine > Neritic zone/Coastal water | place: Helgoland, sampling...
ATTGCGCTACACAAAAGGATGCATAACTAGCTGTACACTCTCCTACTGTTGGTCAATGTCGCAATGGTGCTATACTCTCCCTCATTATGTTAGACGATGACTACCGACCTAAAGTAAAGGTGAAGCGATCCAGTGCAGGACTTGGTCTTTTTCTTGAGGAAGCGGTACAAGAGAATCAAATGATTATCGAGTACACCGGGGACCGCATTACTGCTGATGAGGCTAACGAACGAGGTGGGCGGTACTTATTTGAGGTAACTGATTCACTTACCATTGACGGTAGGGACCGAAAGAATATCGCACGGTACATTAACCATGCGTGCGGACCTAATGCCGAGGCGGAGCATGATGAAGATACAGATCGTATATTTATTCGATCAAAGGAAAAAATGGAAGCTGGTACGGAAATTTCTATCGATTACGGTGAAACCTACATGGAACAAATCATCGGACCTGAAGGATGCCGTTGCGCAGCCTGTAAAAAATAAAAAACCACCGCAGTACTGCGGTGGTTTTTATATCCATGTTACACAACAGGATCTTCGACAATCTCAGGTTCAATTACTTCCTCCGTATCCTCCACTTCTGTCGCATCTTCGCTGGTCTCTTCTGCTACTTCATCGGTTGATGTCGCAGTTGCATCACTTGAACTTGCTGTCGAGTCGGTACTTGTAGCCACAGGCTTAGGTACTACTTTCTCTTCGGGAACTCCGGAAGGAACTAATCCTCCGTCGGGCTGTGCTGAACGTGTTTGCTGCACAGGCACTGACTCAATTCGATTGAGTTCTTCTGGGGTTGCATCTTCCTTCTGCTGAGTAATGGTCTCATTGATACTTATCTGTCCGTCCCCAGAAAAACCAATAAAAATGGAAGTTCCGAGTATAAGTATAAATATACCAATAGCAACAAGTGTCATGCGTTGGCTGTGTTGGGATTGCTGTTTTTGCTTTGCTACAGGAGTAGGAGCTTTCCTTCTTGACGTCGTTTTAGAAACAGCCTTTTTAGTGGCTGTTTTACGAACGGTCTTTTTTGTTGCTGTTTTACGAACTGCTTTTTCCACCATGGTAAAAGTTATGCATTCAGTATATCACCTTGTGTTTCAATAGATAAAACGAATATGTTTACATGAAAAACAAGTACGTCCATCTCCCCGTAATCAAGTAGGCAATGGGGCACCCCCTATCTTGCAGATGCCTGTATCGCATGGTACATTTTCCCTACCAAAGTTAGTGCCTTGGAGATATTTAGTTAGGGCTATATCTACATAACAGCAACCCGTGCTGTGCCCCGTGCAATGTGCACACCTTATTATATAAGATCAATACATTTGAGAAAACAACGAAAGCAATACAACCCAAAAGACCGAACACGAATTAACAACGCTATCTATGCGAAGGAGTTACGTGTGATCGGTAGTGAGGGAGAAAACTTGGGAGCGCTTTCGCTTGAAGATGCATTAAAGGCTGCGGACACTGCAAACCTTGATCTTATTGAAATTTCTCCAAATGCGAAACCTCCTGTTGCAAAGATCATGGACTTCGGACAGTACCGGTACGAAACAAAGCGAAAAGCCAGTGAAGTAAAGGCAAAGTCACACGTTACGGAAACTAAGAGTGTACAGGTGAAGATCGGGACCGGTGAACATGACCAGATGCTTAAAGCAAAACGTGCTGCAGAATGGCTTAATGAAGGCCATCGTGTAAAAGTGGATCTCTTCCTTTGGGGGCGATACAAGTACATGGAGCCTACATTTCTTAAAGAACGTCTTGAACGATTCTTAAAAATCATCCCTGCTGACTACAAACTAGCTGACACGATGCGAAAAAGTCCTAAAGGTTTTACCTGCACTATTGAACGAATCGGAAAGAGTGTAAAAGGACCCAAAATCATTACTGAGGAAGAAGTTGAAGAAGAAGTTGAGAAGGTTGAAGTAAAGGAAGTGGCTAAATCAAAGAAGAAATCATTGGATGATTTACTTGATATTGAAGGCGGATTGGTTTAGCTCTAAACTGGACAAATATATACTGGACATTAGTCGGCAAATAGGTTATATTTGCACCACTTTTTGCCTTATAAAAAGCGAAACATTATGAAAACAAACAAGTCATATTCAAAACGAATTAAAGTAACTAAGAACGGTAAGTTGGTAGCCCGACGACCTGGACAGAACCACTTTAATGCTCGTCAAACAGGACAACAGCGACTACGTCGTAAGCGGACTCAGCTCCTGACGCTTTCAAAGCGTATTACACGTCGTTTCCTACCTGGAACAGGTGCATAAGCACTCATTATTAGCATCGTAAATATACATATATGTCACGAGTAAAAGGAGGAGTAACGGCTAACAAGCGCCGTAAAAATATCCTCGCACAAACAAAAGGATACCGATTCGGACGCTCTACGAAAGTAGCAGCAGCGCGAGAAGCGATCTACCACGCAAACCTACATGCGTTTGATCACCGAAAAGACAAGAAGGGAGATTTCCGTCGACTATGGATTGTACGAATCAACGCGATTCTACGAACATACGACATGAAGTACAGTCGTTTCATTAAGGCACTCTCTGATAAGAACATCGAGCTAGACCGAAAGGTTCTTGCAACACTTGCAAAAGACCGACCAGAAGAATTCAAGCGAGTAATGGAGGCTATCAAATAGTTTCAATACTTGTCCACAAAAAGACCACTTCCTAAGGAAGTGGTCTTTTTGTGTACGTACAGAAAAGGCTCTGTGTCATTGACACAGAGCCTCTATTCAAAAGATCACTTTTCACCAAAAATGTAATCCATAACGAAAACACCAAGAATTATAGATACAAACATGCAAATCGTTCCGTATTGAGAAACAGTCTCGTCTGATAAGTGTTCCAGAATAATTCCGACTGTCATCAATAAGTGCGTAGCAAATAGTCCTGAAAATTTCATGAGCACCTTTTTGGAAAACGCGCGAATTTTTGGAAATTCAGGTGGTGCCATCGCAAGGAATGCGATTATGCAAAAGTTTATTACGATGACAGGAAACCAATGTGCCGCAAAATTTGAAATGAAAGGACTTACCAACAACGGCAATACCATATACATAACACATGCAACGGCCCACAAGTGAACTCTTTGTATAGAAAGATCGGATGACATTTTACTACTCCCTTTCAATGTCTATTTCATATGCAAAGATATCATAACAAAAACACCGACGCCATAGGCGTCGGTGTTTTTGTCTATAAATTAGAAGTCTATCTCCACCTCCTCATTAAGACTCGGCGCAACTGCATTGAGTCCTAAGTAATCTCGTAGTCGCTGTACCAAGAACAATGATGATCGCTCCTCCCCCATGGTTACAAATATCTGCTTTGCATTATCACCTCCTTTAGCAACAATACCCACCAACTGATCACGATCGGCATGTCCTGAGAATCCACGGATACGTGCTACCTGTGCTTTAACTTTTACATCCATATTGTCGATCTTCACCTTCGTTGCACCATCGTGCAGCAATCGTCCGAGACTCCCTACTGACTGGTACCCTACCAGCAAGAGCGTCGTTTTTGGGTCATCAAGATAGTTTTTTTCGTGCATACGAATACGTCCTCCGTGACTCATACCACTTCCTGCGATAATAATTTTTGCTCCTTTCTCCTTCTTAATATCATGTGAATCCTTCACACTGCGCGTGAACGATAATCCTTCAAAATCAAAAATATCATCTCCTGCTTTAATTTGTTCTTGTACTGCATCTTTAAGATACTGTGGATACCTCCGATACATTTCGGTAACTGAAATTGCCAATGGTGAATCCAGGAAAACCGGCAACGGTTCAATGGCACCTGACTCAACCAAGTTATTGATCTCAAGAAGCATCCCTTGGGTTCGTTCAAGTGAAAACGCAGGAATAATGAGTGTCCCTCGTTTTGCCTGTGTCTCTAGGATGTGTCCCTTCAGAAGTTCAGTGCGTTCTGCAACTTCTTCATGCTTCCGGTCTCCATACACACTCTCCATAACCAAGTAATCATAATCAGTTGGTGCAACAGGTGGATTGAGTAATGGTTGGGGATCGTTTCCAATGTCACCAGTAAAGACAATTTTCTTGCCATTGCGCTCTAAATGGACCATTGCAGAGCCTAAAATGTGCCCCACGTCCGTAAAATGAGCCTTCACACCGTTTTCTAGGGTAAGTACCTTGTCATATGGGACAACTTCCCATAAAGACAGTGCTGAGGCGATATCGGCTTCCTCGTAGAGCACTTCATTCCCATATCGTTCCTTCTCATACCGCATTACCTTAAGTGCGTCACGAAGCATTATATTAGCAAAATCTCTCGTTGGTTCAGTTGAATAGATCTTTCCGGTGAAGCCGTCTTTTACCAGCTTTGGAATGCGCCCAATATGATCAGCATGCGCGTGCGTTACAAACAAAACGTCAGCGTCAGCAGGATTGTATACAAAATCTTCAGCGTTTGCAGCTTGTGCAAACTTGTCTCCCTGAACCAAACCGCAATCAACCAGAACCGCGAGGTCGCCCATATCGAGCATAAAGTTTGCACCCGTTACATTCCCTACCCCGCCATAAAATCCTAAAGTTGCAGACATGTCTATAATTTCTTAATGTTAGTACCAATACTATATCCTACCAAACCTCCAAGCGTCCCCATACATAAATCTGTGATTGTATCCACAAGGTAATTTGATTCAATGGGAATACCAATAAGAAGTTCGTACACCTCCCACACCATTGCAACGAGAAATACAAGGAGTACTACTGACGATACATGCAGCCAACGATCAGGGACAACAATTTTTAAATCATTGAGGGTGAAGACACCCAGTGCAACAATTGCACCACCGAAGAAGTGCATTGGAATATCAAACCAATCAAATGCCCAGTAGAGTGAAAGTTGAAGCGCGATGATATGAATCACTGCCAAAAGAGCAAAGCAGATAAGGAATATGACTGTTGGAATTTTTAGCATATTGATAATCAGTTTATCACGAAAAAAATCCGCGAGCGGATTTTTTTCGTCGGAACCACATACCGTATGCTCTTGGAAAATTCCAAGTGGGTACTCTTATTGAACGGACTATTCGAAATCTCTTGCGAGTTCTCGGCACCCTTCACATCTACAAGCGTCCCTATACAATATATTTAATCAGAACATACGTTTTATGGTTCCATGAGAGATTATAGCATGTGCTGATTTTGGGATATGCAGATACCAGAACAAAAGAAAAGACCGATGCCTTTGGCATCGGTCTTTTCTTTGTATATATCGTTTACGCAGTTGGCATCTTAAAATGTGCGTTGTACATGATTCGTTCCTGAGCAGTTGTATATGTCATCAACTCAGACTCATCAAACCATAGTGCAATTTCTCGTTCAGCTTCTTCTGGTACGTCTGAACAGTGGATGAGGTTTCGAATTGATCGATCCTCGAATGTTGAGTGCGCGTACGTGTCAATAGTGAAGTCACCTCGGATAGTACCGATATCAGCAGTCGCTGGTTCAGTAGTTCCTACAAGTTTTGTAACCTGGTTAATAGCATCTCCTCCTTCTACAACAATCGCCAACACTGGAGAAGATTGCATTTCTTTAATCACCGCTCGGATGATGTCTTTTCCATATTCGATCGCCTCCTTCTCTGCTTCCTTACCTTGTTCCTTAAGGTTATTGATCATGTTTGCTCCCTTCTTTTCAAACCACTGGTCGTCTTTGTTGTAGTGTGCAAAAAGATGATCCTCGTTAGGAGTAACAAACTTAAATCCAATGAATTTAAGTCCTTTTCGTTCAAAACGACCAATGATTTCACCCATAAGAGAACGCTGTACAGCGTCGGGCTTTAGAATGATCAACGATCGTTCTTGATGTGGTTTACGTGACATATATCTATATTTTAATAGGCTATTTTATGGGCAGAGTATACCGCACAAGACAGAAAAAGCAACACTTTTTCTGTCTTCTTTGTGTCTAAATATTCTACTGCTTCTTACTCCGCGTCAGCTTCTCAGGACCGTTCTCTGTAATCAAAACGGTATGTTCCATGTGTGCTGAGAGTGAACCATCTTCGGTTACTGCGGTGTATCCGTCGCGCAGGACCATTACTTCTTTAGAACCAAGGGTAATCATTGGCTCGATAGCAATAACCATTCCTGGGACAAGCTTCGCGCCTTTCTCCTTTGTTGCGAAGTTAGGCACCTGCGGTTCTTCGTGCAGGTCATACCCTACCCCGTGTCCGCAGAAGCTTTCGATAATACCGAACTGTTCAGGTACGACCTTTTCAATTGCTACTCCAATGTCACGTACGTACGCTCCAGAGACAGCTGCTTTAATACCTGCATCAAGTGCCTTCTGGGTTACATGGATAAGTTGACGCGCTTCATCCGTTATATTCCCCACGCCAACAGTTCGAGCAGAATCAACCACCATACCTTCGTAGGCGATAACGACATCGAGCGAAACAACATCACCATCTTCGATAGTAAGAGGTTCCTCATTTGGAATACCGTGCACCACCACATCATTAATAGAAATACAGGTAGCTGCGGGGTATGGTCGTGGTGCAAATTGTGCATGATATCCAAGCGTCATTGGCTCAACACCATGCGCTTCGATTAGCTCCATAGCTTTGTCATCGATATCAAGTGTTGTAGCACCAACAACCGCTTCTTTTTCAAGTGCATCAAGAATACTCGCAAGAATTTCTCCACCCTTACGCATCAATGCAATATCTTCTTCTGTTTTAATAGTGATTTCCATACCCAGCATTCTACGCTATATACCCAAACCAGCAATCATTTGCTTGGTTACTTCAGAAATAGGAAGCGATCCATCAATCTTTACAAAATTTACATCCTCTCGACTCTCGTATGCTGCAAGAATAGGCTCGGTCTGTTCTCGATACAGTCGTAATCGTTCATCAATAAGATCAGGAGTGTCATCACCACGAGCGCGTCCATTCATACGTTCACGTACTATTTCCTCTGGAGTATCAAGATACACAACAGAAAGATCTTCGCGTTTATAGAATGTCATCAGGTCGTCAATAAACTGTACTTGTACTAGGTTCCGAGGAAATCCGTCCATGGTCATGTGCACATTTGGTGTAAGGTTCTTAACCAAATACTTCACTACAAATGCTTTAGTTAAAAAGTTTGGAATCATTCCTCCCTCCGCAAGAATTTCTTTTACTCGATGCGCAGTGTAACTTTCTGTTTCAGCTAAGTCCCGAAATGCTTTCCCAGTTTCAATTGCAATAACTTTGTGGTCAGGCGACACTTGCTCTAAGTGCGCCTTAAGCAACTCAACCTGTGTTCCCTTCCCGCTTCCTTGTGGACCAATAAAAATTACTGTTTGTGGTTTCATTACTTATGTAGTTAGGTGTTCAAATATCTGCTTGGTAACGTCTGCAATTGATTGGGTGCCATCTAAATCTACAACCTTTCCCTGTGACCGAAATACCTCCAATGAATGTACTGTGTATTTGTTGAATTCTTCCAATCGTTTTTCTACCGCCTGTGCATTATCAACTACGTCGCGACTACGTTCTGCACTACGTTCGCGCACTACATCATCGGGAACATCCAAATGAAATACAATGTATGGGCGATTCGTCCAATCATGAATCTCGTGGAAGGTCTCAGCTTCGTCCGGTTTACGTGCAACTGCTTCAAATACCAAGCGTTCATCATTATGGCGGTGAAGCAATGCGTGCATCATCCAGTATGACGCCAGCCAGTTCGGAGCAAGCAGTCCTTCTTCATACGACGCTTTCATTTTCTGCCCAAGGGGTGTATCCATTGTAGACAGCTCACGCACCTTGTTTCCGATAGAAAACATTGTGCCTCCAAAATGCTCCAGAATAGCAGCCGATTGCGTTCCTTTGCCACACGTCACCTTTCCGATAATGACAATGCTCTCGTACTTTGTTGTATATTCCATGAAACATTAGAGTACCAAGTTCTACAGGTTCTGCAAGAAACAACCGCGTGCTATCCTGTACCTATATATGAAGAAGAAACACATCATCACCCTCTCAGGTAAACCTGGTAGTGGAAAGTCATCTACCTCCGATAAAGTTGCTGAATTGCTTGGCTACACACGATACTCCTCAGGTGAATTCGTACGTTCAATTGTAAAGAAGAGACGTATTACACTTGCAGAGTTTAATAATATGGCAGCAAGTGATCACACTCTGGATGATGAGATCGACGAAGAACTTCGTAAACTGCGTGATCAGAAAGATATTGTGATTGACTCACGTCTTGGTTTCTATTGGATTCCCGAATCATTTAAGGTATATCTTGATCTTGATATGGATGTTGCAACCGCACGAATCTATAAGGATGCCATCAGTAATGAAGGACGTTCTGACGGTGCGGGCTTAGCTGGATCAATCATGGACGTACAAAAACAAGTGCGTTCACGCCTAAATAACGAAACGCGTCGGTTTAAATCTATGTACGGTGTAGACCCATACAAAAACACAAATTTTGACTTGGTTATTAATACTGCACGACACAGTCCTCAGACTGTAGCATTAACTGTGTTTGATAATTATAAGAAGTGGCTGAAGAGTGAGGAGTGGAAACCTGTACATTCGGAAGTACCTATGGGATATTCCTTTGACAATCAGTATTAATCTTTAAATGTACCCAATCTACTTCGTCATAGTTGCAATTTTATCGGTTACCGCATAGACATACGCCTTCCTTAAAAATTTTGCTATTCTTCGCATCTCGGGCACCTCAAGAATGAATACCACCTCAGAAAATAGAGGGCTCCCAAGTATCATTATTAATGGAAATAGAAAATTGCACTGACATAGTCAGTGCAATTTTTAGTCACTCCTTAAGAGCAAAGAGCCATTTTTGGTGAATGTCGCCACAATGCACCCCCACAATACTATGTACAGAAATTTTTTCACCATGGGAATAAATCAACATTGATGGGTCGTCAACAAGAACAGGTTCACATCCAAAACCAATAGATGGTGGTTTCGTTTTGAAGGTTTTTGAATTCTCTTTGAGTTGATGGACAATTACAAAACCATACGGACAAGCAACGAATCCAAAATCACACGCTCTTTTGTACAATGCTGGGTACAGTGGGCTCTCTGTGAATCCAAGTGTCGCAGGCGAAACGAGTACTCCCTTTTTGGAATCATACGTCAAATTGGCAAGCATATGCTGTGAAATTTTAACACCACTGTGTGTAAAAATGTTCTCTGGATTCTTGAGAAGTTTTTCACACGCAATGATATTTGGCGTATGGAGATCAATTACATCAGACGGTAACCACAGTTGCAGGTCAGATAATTTGTTTTGTAAAAGTGCTGGATTTTGAATCCACCCCTGCATGACCGATGCAGGGATCTCCGGCATGCACTCTCCGACTTTTCCGAGGAAGGCTGCGGTTTGTTTATGATAGGTCTTCGGCATGGCCGTTTTCTCCTATGTTTGAGTTAAAAGAACAGTGTGTCTATATAACTCTTTTTTAATTCTAATGTCAATGCAAAAACACAACACTTTCAGGTGCTGTGTTTTGTGCACTGCGTGTAATCAACTTTGTTTTAGAGAGCGGTAAGCTTGTTGATTCGTACGAGGGTAAAATCGAACTGGGGGAGATCGAGGTTCTGTCCGTATTCTTGTGAGCGGAGTTTTAGAAGTTGGAGGTCGTAGGAGTTTGCAGTGTCGTGTGTGAAGCCTTTAACGGTATTTAGATCAACGTAACTCACACCTGTTGAACCTTCATGTCGGACGCATGAAGTTCCATCGGTACCGCTCTTCCCTTCGCAAGGGAATTGCATAGCGTCATTTACCACAACAGTAATAAGCCCTTCATTCTCATGCTGTGGTTCGAGCATTGCGAACTGCAGAAACTGTAGCTGCGTTAGATGCGAAACTAAACTCTGCATTATTGATACCTTGTTTTGTAATGCTTCTATCTCTGTTTCAGAAGCTGCAGATGCTGGCGTTACTACCAGACTCAAACATGTAAACCCTAAAACAACTCCCATAATTATCTTTTTCATACCCATAGTATACAAGGACAAGACCAAAAGAAAAACCTGCCCCAAAGTAGGGGGCAGGATTTTATCTAACGAAACATATACCTTTTTTTGTATTGCTCAATCAGGGCAATGCCAGCCCACAGATCCAAGCAAACAGGGCGGTCTAACTCCTTCAGGCCAGAAACTAACTTTAAGGTACTAATGCTATCAAATCTAATATCATTTCTTGCTCCCATAGCAAGAACTATATTAACTTTGCATATCACATAACGTGATCCATCAGTTTCCGTTTGAAATTCGTGAGCTCTGAAACACACAGCAGTTTTTGACTCTTTCCAGAAAGTATCATCGATAACTCTTTCTAGAGTATGTGTACTATCAGTACTATCTACTGATACAAAAATCTCTTCTTCATGTGTCATAAATTGTCGCTTTCCGGATTCGGGTGAAAACCCCCAGAACAACACTTTAAAAGTCTGTCCAATCATTATAAGAATCTCCTTCTTTTCTTACCTGGGTATGCTAACCAGCTGCGTCTATATAACTACATATAAACTTCAAATGCAATACAAAAGCACGACACTTGGATGTGTGTCGTGCTTTTGTATTTACATTTCCGAAGTACTAGTACTCTCGGAGTGATACCTGTGCATCGATCTTTCGGATCAAGTCTAGGACCACGTTCACCACAATCAGAAGTGCTGTACCTCCAATTGCTAATGAAGTAAGTCCTGTGAACACCGTCATCCCTACTGGGAATACAGCGATGAATCCGAGGAATCCTGCACCTACAAGTGTCAGTCGTGTGATCACGTTCCCAAGATACTGTGAAGTGTGTGCTCCTGGTCGAATACCTGGAATGAATGCACCATTTCGTTGTAAGTTCTTTGAAATTTGATCTGGATCGAATGTCACTGCTGTGTAGAAGAAAGTAAAGAGAAATACTAATACAAAGTATGTAATTCCATAGATTATCTGATTTGCAGTCAGTGCATTTACAACAGCCAAGGCTCCCGGTACCCAAGAGATATCAAACGCTGAAAGAATATTCAGAATCATCTGTGGGAACAGAAGGATTGAAAGAGCAAAGATAATTGGGATAACACCAGCCTGGTTCAACCGTAGCGGTAGATATGACTGACTTCCTCCATATGTCTTTGTTCCCCGCGATTGCTTTGCGTAGGTAATTGGTACTGGACGCTCTGCCTCAGTCATAACTACCACCGCATAGACAATCGCAAGTGCGATAAACACAAATCCAACATACAGTGGAAGCTGGGATGGGTCTGAGAATGCAAACGCGAGCTGACTAATTGTTTGTGGGATACCTGCAACAATTCCTGCAAAGATAATGATAGAAACACCATTACCGATACCGAATTCTGTTACCAGTTCACCAACCCACATAAGAAGCATTGATCCTGCTACCACAAGGATAACGTTCACCGCGAACTCAAATGATGAAAGTCCTGAGATCACTCCCTGACTTTGTAGCAAGGTAAGGAATCCAAATCCCTGCAAGATTGCGAGTGGAAGTGTCAATAATCGTCCGTATTGCTGGAATTTTGCTCGTCCTGATTCACCGTCTTCAGAATACATAGTCTTCAAACGTGGTGACATCACTGTCGATAGCTGCATGATGATTGAAGCTGTAATGTACGGCCCCACACCAAGCATCACGATCGAAAGGTTTGCCAATCCACCTCCTGAGAACATGTTCAGCATCCCAAGAAATTGGTTGTTTGCGAAAAACTGTACCAATACAGCTTGGTCAATACCTGGAATAGGAATTGCTGCCAGTGCCCGAAAGATTGCTAATGCAGCGATCACAAAGAGAATTCGATTTCGAATCGCTTTGTCCGTGAATGCAATTTTAAGTTTTTTGATTAATGTCTGCATGTAATTTCCGTATTAACTAATGGTTCGATTTTAGCACATAAAGAGCGCCGGAGCGCTCTATACATGTTTGCGTATTACGCTACGGTCCCTCCCGCCTTTTCGATTTTTTCTTTTGCTGAAGCTGAAACTTCACACACCGTAACGATGAACTTCTTTGAGAGGTCACCATTACCAAGAATCTTAACTGCTGGAGCTTTCTTACGTCGTGCTGAGATGAGTCCTGCGGCAACTAGTGCCTTAGGATTTACTGCAGCTCCCGCTTCAAGTCCTGCTTCAAGTGCACTTACGTTGATCACTGTAGGCATGACCTTTTCGTTGTTTACTGTCTGCGCGCGGTTGATACCGTGCCCTCGCAGTTTAGGAATCTTCTTGATGATATCACGCATTTCTGGACGTCCACTGTTACCAGCTCGGGCATTCTGCCCTTTGTGTCCTCGGCCTGATGTTTTACCACGTTTTCCTCCACGACCGATTCGTTTTTCGGTTTTTCGTGCAGTTGTTGGCTTTAATTCATGTAATTGCATAGATGATTTAGGCTTTAAGTTGCTTAAGTGCTTCTACAGCAGCTTTTGCATTGTTAAGCTTATTCTTCGACCGTGAGAAGATCTTTGCAGTAACGTCTTTCACTCCTGCAAGCTCAAGTACAGTACGTACTGATGATCCTGCTACAAGCCCTCGTCCTGGTGCTGGCATGATCATTACTTCACTTGATGCGTACTTTACGTGTGCGTCATGTGGGATGTGCTGATCTGCATCCATAGGTACTACAATAAGATTCTTCTGTGCGTTTCGGTTTGCTTTTTCAATAGCAAGTTGTGTGTCGCCAGCTTTACCAACGCCAACACCTACCTTACCTTTCTTGTTACCAATAACCATTGATACTGAGAATGAGAATCGTCGTCCTCCAGCCATAACTCGCGTTACCCGTCGGATACTTACAATTTTCTGTTCAAATTCTGATCGAGGCCGTTCAGTTCGTCGTCCTCCTCGTCGTGGTCGACGTGGATTTCGTTTGTTTCGGTCACCTCCACCATACTGTCCTCCAGAGCTTCGTCCAGGTGCTGGCTTTGCAGCGTCCTTAGAGTCAGCAGCGGGTGCATCGGTAGAAGCGGGTGTTTCTGTAGAAGCCGGAGCTTCTGTTTTTGTTTCTGTTGCTTCAGGTGCTGCGGTAGAAACTGTTGTTTCTTCCGTTGTAGCTTCCTGCTTTTTTTCTTCTGACATTCTTAGTTTTTCTTATGAGCGTAGCGAGTTAGAAAAAGTTAGATGTCTGAAAATTCTATTCCTAATGGATTTTCAGACGGACCTACTAACGCGTGTCACTCTTGATAATATTTCTTCTCTAGATTGTAAGTCCAGCTTCTCGAGCACCATCAGCTACTGCTGCTACTGCTCCCTGGTACTTAAATCCTCCTCGGTCAAATACGGCTACTTCAACCTTTGCAGTTTTAGCAGCTGCAGCGATTGCTGTTCCTACAGATGTAGCTCGCTCTGAAAGAGTCTTTCCTTTTGCCTTTCGTGAGTCTACAGATGCAAGTGTTGCTCCTGTTTCATCGTTGATCAGCTGTGCGTAGATGTATCGGTTACTACGGAATACCGCAAGACGTGGCTTAGTAGCAGATCCGATAACACGTGAACGAATACGGTTATGTCGCCGTGCGCGTGTTTCTTGTTTGTGAATTGTTTTTTTCATAAATGTGAATCTTGTGTTTAGTGTTTATACAGAGCTCCTTCGCAGGACGCTAACGTATTTTCTCCCTTGGAGGTTGAAAGTACTAAGCGTCTGCATAAAGAAATTATTGTCGTAGCTTACGCTACTCTGTAATTTCCTAAACAGCTTTCTTACCTTGCTTACGTAGTATGTGCTCACCCTGATACCGAATCCCCTTCCCCTTGTATGGCTCAGGTGGTCGTACCTTACGAATATTTGCGGCGAACTGCCCTACTGCATGTTTATCAATTCCTGCGATAGTAATCACATTCTTATCAACAGTCGTAGTAAGTCCTTCTGGTACAACCATAGGAACTGGGTGTGAAAATCCAACGTGGACTGTCAGGTTCTGTCCCTGTGCCTCTGCTTTGTATCCTACTCCTTCAATTTCAAGGATTTTTGTGAAACCTTCAGTCACTCCTGTAACTAGGTTACGAGCGAGTGCTGCGTATGTTCCCCAAAGTGCTTGTGATTCTTTTTCTTCGTTTACCGGTGCAAGTGTAATACTTCCATCAGCAATTTCTACCGTTACATTGTTACGCATTTCTTGCGTAAGGGTCCCTTTGGGACCTTTCACTGTAAGTACGCCGTCTGCGAATGTTGCTTCAACACCGCTTGGGATAGTTACAGGAATTTTTCCTAATCGACTCATATTACCAGATGATAAAGAGTTCTTCTCCTCCAACATTTGCCTTACGTGCTTCATCCCCTGTGAGGATACCCGCTGGCGTTGAAAGGATCATTTTCCCTTTACCGAACTTAACTGGATAAATTTCTGTTGCCTTCTTGTACATTCGACGACCTGGCTTTGAAATTCGCTTTACTCCTCGAATATGATGTGTACCATCTTCGCTGTACTGCAATTTCACATCAAGTGTCTTAGTAGACGCTTCCTTTCCTTCTGACTGTGCGGACACTAGGTATCCTTCTTTAACCAAAGTCTCAGCAATTGCATGCTTCAGCTTTGAGTATGGAAGTGATACGTCCTTCTTCCCTACCATTCCAGCGTTTTTCAACTGGATGATGAAATCTCCTACTGTATCGCCTACCATGATGATTTCTTAATTCCTGGAATAACTCCTTCGTTTGCCTGTTCGCGGAAGCAAATTCGGCAAAGATCAAAGTCGCGCATGTATCCTCGTTTACGACCACACAGGTTGCAACGTCGGACAACTCGAGACTTGAATTTCGGTACGCGTAGCGCCCGAATAATTATAGACTTTCGTGCCATTTCAAATGATGAAAGGAGCGTAGCGACTATTCAGAATTTAGTTCCGAATTTGCCCCTGTCCTAGGGCAAATTCCTGGAACAGAAACTCTGATTAATCACTACACTTACCTTATTAAGGTGTGGGGCTGTATTGCAAAGAATTTGCAACTGGCCCCCTTATAATCCGGCTAAAGCGAACCTTCGCTCGCCCTGCCTTCCACGCATACGCTGTATGGTTACCCATAGCAGAAAACACGCCTTCTGTTGCAAGTCTTGAGAATCTTTCGATTATCCCGTAACTTGGCTACAACAGTGCGGTCCTTCCTCACCTTTTCTATTGAAAATTGGTAGAGAATGCGTATATCGCTTCGTGCACAAATATAGCATTATTTGGATGAATTGCAATAGAAATACCCGGCGAATGATCGCCGGGCTTAGGTTCAGTTTTATATTCGGAAGGATGCAAATAGAGGTCTCACTACCCGCAAAGAACCTGATGGTAGATTCTTCTCCAAAACACGAAGCTTTGCCATTTTTGCAAGCGTGCTCAGCCGATACGCATGATTGGAGCGTTCAAAATTGACAGACTCATGAAACTTAGAATCCTGAATCCTTCGCAGGTCTTCATCACGGATCAGGATGACTCGAATTTTCTGACTTTTCAGGCCACCATCTTTTTCGAACGTAATAGCAATCTGCAAGCGTTGCGATTGTACTTTCATCTGAAATAGTTGCGCCATTATCCCTTCAGAAAACACTGCTGAAATACCATTAATGATTGATGGTTGAAACACATCCATATCTTCAACAGACATTCTGATAAACGGATCATCTACGGTACATCTTCGTATCGCTTGTCGTAGTTTGTATCGAAACAGAAGATTGTTAGGCAGGATATCTTCTTTTGGCAAAATAGCAGGTGTGCGAATCCGAAGTTTCATATTCCCCTGGCTGTCAGGTTCAAAGAAATTTGCGCTATAGGTAATCTGATCCGAGAACCTGCGTATTTTATAGTGCCAAACAGCAAGTAGGAGACCCACAGGTGTTATTACCAACGTACCAATCAGGCCAAGCACCGAAAATATTTTTTCAAGATCTCCTTGGGATACTCCCGTTATCGAAGAAAAGAACTCGATAATAAATTCCATTGTACTCTCCTTTCACAGATGAGTTATTTGTACTTATTTAAATACAAAATACCATTTATTATTAGTTTGTCAATACAAAAGACCGACACTCAGTGCCGGTCTTTTGTATTTAGAGTTACCTCATTGAACCGTTACGTTCTTTTGTTTATGCAGCAGCTTCTTCTACAACTGGCTTCTTTAACGGAAGTCCGATGTGTCGAAGTAATGCCTCTGCTTCTTCTTTTGTGCTTGCAGTAGTCACGATTGTGATTGCAAGTCCGAATACATCTTTGATGTCTTCGTCCACAGTCTCAGGGAAAATAGTGTGTTCCTTGAGCCCTAGTGTGATATTCCCCATTTCATCAATAGCGGTTGCTTTGAGTCCTCGGAAGTCACGTGTCTGTGGCAATGCTACGTGAATAAGCTTATCAAGGAAAAGATTCATCCGTGCACCTCGTAATGTTACTTGGTACCCAACGATATCTCCTTCTCGTAGCTTAAACTGCGCAATTGATTGCTTTGCAGGTCGTGCTGACGCTTTCTGTCCAGTGATCTGTGCAAGACGATCTTGGATAAGTTCGATACGCTTCTTGTCATCGATCTTTCCAACACCAGTTGATACAATCACCTTCTCAATTCGCGGTGCTTGCATAACGTTTGTGTACTTGAAAGTTTCCTTCAAAGTATCAAACGCTGCTGCAAGTACGGCTTTCATGTTTTGTTGTGTTGCCATAACTTAAATCTTCTTACCAGAAGCTCGTGAAATACGAACTTTCTTTGTCTTATCACCATCAGTTTCGACCATGTATCCAACGCGTACTGGCTTCTTGCCTTCAAGAAACGCTACGTTTGATACGTGAATAGGTGCGCTTTTTTCAATAATTTGTCCTGCTGAACGTGTTCGCTTATTTTTTTCGTGATGTGTCTTCACGTTCACTCCATCGATAAGTACCTGTTCAGTTTTTGGAAATGTCTGTTCTACAGTACCTGTCTTCCCCTTATCCTTTCCTGTAGTCACGATGACGTTGTCTCCTTTTTTGATTTTCATATGAATTTCTTACTCAGGTTATTAAACGACTTCGGGAGCCAGAGATACGATCTTCTGGAAACCAGCTTCTGATAATTCTCGTGGAATTGGACCAAACACACGGTTTGCTTTTGGTTCCTTCTTTTCCTTATCAATGATCACAACAGCGTTGTCATCAAATGATACGTACGATCCATCTTTTCGTCGGTATGCTTTCTTCTGTCGTACAACTACCGCACAAAGCACGTCTTTCTTCTTAACTTGCTTACGTGGTTCAGCAGACTGTACTGAAAGAATTACTAACTCTCCGAGTTCAGCATATCGCTTCTTTGAACCGCCAAGTACCTTAAATACTCGACCAACCTTACCTCCAGAGTTGTCAGTAATCTTTACAATTGTTTGTGGTTGAATCATAGGCTTATGCGTTAACTAGTTCAAAGTATTTGCGCTTTGAAACTGGACGTGTCTCCTTGATTTCGACCTTTGCTCCTACTTGTGCAGTATTACCTGCATCATGAACGAGATACTTCTTAGTACGACGTTGGTACTTTTTGTACTTTGGGTGCTTCACATACCGTTCTACAGCCACCGTACAAGTATCAGTCATCTTCGACGCAACAACAGTTCCACGCAATGTGCGTCCTCCTGTCTTTGTTACTTCGGTTATGTCTTTATTTGCCATACTTATGATGCGTTTTCGTTAGCTTGCTTACGCTTTCGTGCATTAAGCTCAGTGAGACCTTGCGCGATTTCTTTCTTCGCAGTGCGTACTGATTTCGCGTCAGCGTTACCAGCTCCTGCAGTACTAAATCGGAAAGCACGTAGTGCCTCTCGCTTTTCTTGTACCAATGAAACAATATCTGCATCAGTCTTCTTCTGAATATCTTTGTAGTTACTCATATTCACTTTTGCTTATACTCGAGTGTCCTCTCGGCGTACAAACTTTGCTTTCACAGGGAGTTTACATGCAGCCTTTCGCAACGCTTCTCGTGCGATCTCTTCAGAGACACCGTCAATTTCGAATAAAATACGACCGGGACGTACTTCAAACATGAAGTACTCAGGATCACCTTTACCTTTACCCATACCTACCTCAGCAGCCTTCTTTGTTACTGGTCGGTCTGGAAAGATTCGGATCCAAATTTTACCTGTTTTACCAAGTGTTCGTGAGATAACACGACGTGCAGCTTCAATCTGATTTGATCGAACACGTGCCTGTGCAGTTGCTTTTAGTCCATATGAACCAAAATCTACTGTTACTCCTCGTGTATCTGGGCGTAGTAGCTTGTCAGGATGTCGTCGAAGCACTTGCCACTTTCGGTGTTTAACTTTCTTTGGAAATAACATACGAATTACACTTATGCAGTGTGGCTAGTACGTGATGCTTTTTCTTCTGCTTGAGCCTTTCGGTCAGCAAATACATCACCTCGATAAATCCAAACCTTAATACCAATCACACCATACGGTAGATTAGCGCGCTCTCGAGCGTAGTCGATGTCAGCACGTAATGTTTGAAGTGGAATTCGACCTTTTTTAAGTTGTTCTCGACGAGCCATATCCGCTCCTCCAAGTCGCCCTGAAAGAATGATACGTACACCTTGAACGTCTCGGTTTGCCATTACTTTTTCAATAGTCTGCTTAAGAACACGACGAAATGGCATTCGTTTCTCAAGTCCTTCTACTACCATTTGACTAACGATTGCTGCGCTTGTTTCAACAGAACGCACTTCTTCGATATCAATTTTAATTTCAGGTTTTTCAGCAAGCTTTAGCTTACGTAGGAGCATATCAACGTCCTTTCGGAGCGTCACTGCACCTTCACCGCTTCGTCCGATAATTAAACCAGGACGTGCAGTTTTGATAAGAATCCGTAGAGTCTTATCGTCTCGTTCAATCTCTACAACATCAACAGACATCCCCTTAAGCTTCTTTACAAGAAGTTTACGGATAGCTGCGTCAGTACGAAGATATTCACGGTACTTTGCTGGATCAGTAGCAAACCAACGACTCTTCCAGTCACGGTTGATACCGATACGCTGTACATATGGATGTGCTATGTGTGTCATAGTAGTTTCCGATTACTTAGTACCGAGTTCAACGGTAATGTGACTGTTTCGCTTATTGATACGTGATGCACTTCCTCGCGCACGCGCTCGGAATCGCTTCAGGATCGTACCTTTGTTTACTGCCACCATTTTGATAAATAGCTTGTCTGCACTCTCCCCTGCCTGCACGGCATTGGCTTGTGCTGAACGGATAACCTTTGCAAACGGTTCTGAAGCTCGTTTTTCAACAAACTGCAGCGTTGTTAATGCATCGTTTACCTTCTTCCCTCGAACAAGATCTGCGATAAGACGAACTTTACGCGGAGACTGTCGGTAGTTTTTGAGAACTGCTTTCATATACTCTGTGTAAAATTACTATGTTGCCTTAGCAGCTTTAGCAGCTGCGATTTCAGCTTCTTTTTTCTTCTGATCAAGTTCCTTCTGCATCTTTCCACCATGACGGTAGAATTTCTTTGTTGGTGAAAATTCACCCAGACGATGACCTACCATATCTTCAGTAACGAGAACCTCAATGTGGTCCTTACCGTTGTGTACTCCGAAGATGAAGCCAACCATTTCTGGTGAAATCACCGAATCACGAGACCATGTCTTGATAACTACTGCATCAGCTGGCTTTAATTTTGCCACCTTCTTCAATAGCTTCTCGTCAACATATGGTCCCTTATATAATGATCGTGACATAAGAGAAATAAATATCCCTGAAACAAGTAGGTCCCGTAGGCTTGGACTATTTCTAGTACAAACAATCAATGCTACTGCTTCATGGAGATCGCACCCATACGAACCAGAGGGGTCCGTATATGATGCATGCTTAATAATGTTATTCTGCCTCCCTCCACTTTAAAGTGAAATACTCCAAAGGTGAGGTATTGTAACGGTTTTTTGTTAAAGATTGCCCTACCAGGGGCTAATCTAAAACGAGGTTAGAACGGCGCTATAGTACGTGAAATACAGGGAGAAGTCAACAGGTTTCAATACATTGGGTGTGCTATTATGTGCTCAGGTTCAATATTTTGGAGGGTTTTCTATACAGGCATCGCCAGACCCAAACAGGATTCGGTTCTCAGAGGAAGAAAAGGAGAAAATTATTAACAGTTCAATCATCACAAATGGTGATTTTAGCTACAGATTGTTTTTAGATCTCATAAAAAAAGCTATTGCTCTAAAAAAAGGAGGCGGGGACGGATAGATAGCCGTCCTTTTACTATCTAAAAGAAGTAAACACCCCCTGCTTGTTTTTAGAGTGTTTAGGGTGTACAAAGAGAGTTAAGGAGGATGAAACGATGAGACCACGCATACAAGATCAAGGAATGTTAGCGATTATTGCAGAAAGTGCTCGGCGTCTACTTAGACTTCAAGAAATACGGGATACTACCGTAAAAAAAGGCAGTCGTTCCGCTGATGCCGTAACAACATTAGCTGATGGACATCAAGATGATCTTGATTTTGCTGCACGTATGGCACGCGCAGCTAACTAGACATCATACAGAAAAAACTGGCTGAGAATATCTCAGCCTTTTTCTTTGTATATACTCTGGTATTACTACTTATTCATAACTGGTGTATTTTGTTTTTATGGTATAGTCCCTCATACATATGCCTAAACCTCGAGGAAAAGAACATACGACACTTACTGAAACCGCACAAGAAGTAGTGCGGGTGCTTGAGGGTGTACCGGGGGTGAAAATGATTGCTCCGGGGGAGATTAAGACTAATAGTCGTAAAGGTGCTGGGGCACGGTTTGTCACGGCGGTCTATACTACTGCAGGAATGGAGCTTATTATTTCAGGACAGAGTGTGCAGAAAGTAGCTGTACACACTACCCGAGAGCCTTGGAAGATTTTTAAGGAGTTACAGGTACATAAGAAGATGCGGAACTTTAGTTTTAAGCAGAGGGAGAGGATGCCGGGACAATAAAAAACCAGTGCATTGCACTGGTTTTTTATTTAGGCCTTTAGTTCTACGGGAATTTCTTCATCATCGTTGGCAGACGCATGTTCAGCGAGATATTCTGTAACTATGTTTGTGGCGTCAGAACTAAAGATATATCCAGCTTCTTCTAGACGTTCTTGTACAGTAGTTATATCAATATTACTCTCCAAAACTGATGCGACTGTAGAGTTTTCAGCTACCAATGAGACAAGGTCCTCCTTGGTATTAAGGTTCATATTTTCCGGTATTACCACAGGAGTAGTATCAGCTTCGGGTCGTAACCATATTGGGATGTATTCTTTTCCTTCTTCAGCACGATTATGCAACTCAACAAGAAATGTAGTTGCGCTTACACCCTCAGGAAGCATTAATCCAATCTGAGCAAATATAGGTTGCACAATTGTATCTCCATCAGCCATAAGTTTTCGGTCTTCATAAATAGTTTCGCCATATTGAGTCTCCCGTTGCTTCAATAACTCAGCGTATCCTAGAACCTTATCCTTAATTTCTGGATTATCTACCAAATACTGTGCGAACTCAGTAAGTTCCGGTGACTGGGGTGTGTTTTCAACACGGCCGAGTATTCTTTCAAAAATTCCCATAATAAATAATTTAATGCTATTGGGATATTGTAGCATTTTGGGGTTCTCGTCATGACACTTGACAAAGTATCATATTCGGTGCTAAATTAAATTTAAATATAGTTCGTGAAAGGATGCTAGATGTTTGATGTTAATCAAATTCCTGATTCTCTGAAGACACTACGGAAGAAATTGGGTCTCAGTCAGGATCGGTTTACCAAGAAGTACAACATCTCAATTGGTACTTTCAGAAATTGGGAACAGGGTTCGAGAACACCTGATACGGTTTCTCTGAACTACTTGATTTTGATTTCTGTGATGCCAGAGGAAGTTGCAGGTGTGATCAGAGATGTGGCGTAGTAAAATTGTAAGGGAACCTTCCGAGGTTCCCTTTCTTATTTACCTCTTTCGTCACAGGTTACTAACTATAATTGTTCGCTACGCTCCAATTCTAGTAAGTACCTTCGACCCCGCCTCGCTATTCGTCGCCCCAGGAAGGGGCTTCTCATAACGCTCCGGCTTGGAAAACGGTCGTAACTGCCTCAAGGCAGTTACTAAAGTTAATAAAACATCCCGCCTTAAGGCGGGATGTTTTATTAACTTTACCGTTTTCCACCCATAAGTGGTCCTGGCTTTCGTCGTGAGACGATGAGTTTGTTTGAGTGCTTCTTTGGTGACCGAGTCTTTTGACCCTTTCCTGTAGGCCGACCTTGTTTTGTACGAGATCGTTTGTGTCCCCGAGGAGACTTACCTTCACCACCTCCATGTGGGTGGTCAACCGCGTTCTTCGCAGTACCACGAGTCTTCGGTCGAAGTCCCATGTGTCGTGCGCGCCCTGCTTTACCAAGTGATACCAAACGGTGTTCTTCGTTTGATACTTCCCCAATAGTTGCCCAACATGTTGAGAGTACCTTACGGATCTCAGTTGATGGCATTTTTAGTGTGGTGTATCCAGCATCGTGAGCAATCACTTCTGCGTGGATTCCAGCAGCACGTGCGATACGTGCTCCACCTTCTGGTCGCATCTCAACTGCATACACGAATGTACCAAGTGGGATTGCGCTTACCGGTAGACGATTACCTTTTGTAGGTTTTGCTGTTGCTGAAACTACAAATTCATCTCCTTCTTTCATTTCCTGCGGTGCAAGAATGTATCGTCGTGCTCCATCTTTGTATAGAACAAGTGCAATAAATCCTGATCGGTATGGATCGTACTCGATAGTCTCTACTTTCGCAGGGATATCTTTCTTATCAAACTTAAAGTCGATTTCTCGATACTTTCGCTTGTTCCCAGCTCCTCGGTACCAGTTTGTGATACGTCCAGCACTGTTACGTCCACCTGTTGATCGCTTACCTTTGGTAAGTGCTTTGTGTGGCTTACTTTGTGTCGTAGTTAAGTACTTCTTGTACTCAATTACTGAACCATCACGTCGCCCTGGTGATGTTGGTTTATATTTCTTTACCATATTATCTGAGTGGTACTCAATAGTTAGTAGTTAGTTACTTTGCACAACGTGCTTTGAACTCCCTATACAAGGCTGATAGAATCACCGTCTTTCAAGTAGACGTATGCTTTCTTCACACCCTTTTCTGTTAATCGGCGCGCTTTTGTTTTCGACTTGTATTGTCGTGGTGATGAGTTGACGATATTCACCTTTACCGGCGTCACATTGTAGAGAGACTTAATTGCATCACGCACAAGGTACTTCGTAGCGTCAGTTCGAACGATAAATGAATATACATTGTTATCGCCCATACCAACAGTCTTTTCAGTAACGTGTGGTTTTACGATTACGCCCGCAAGGTCACGGTCAGTTGGCAGTGATTTACTCACTCCCTGCTTTACAGCCTTAACCGCACCTTTCTCTTCAGATTTTTTTTCTGTTTTTCGACTAAAGAGTGCCATAATTGTTTTTTAATTTACCAATACTATCTATGCTGTCGTCTTTGCGTTTTTCATCGCAACACGTCCTGCAAGGGTTTCAATTGAAGCCTCAGAGTCCGCAACAACTACATATTTGTATGTCAGAAGATCAACTGGGTTGATGTCCTTTGCCTGCATCACTTCGATATTACCGAAGTTCCGGAAGCTCTTCTCAGCGTTCTCGTCTCGTTTTCCAAGTACAAGAAGTGCTGCATTTTTTCGCTTTGTTGCCAAAGCGTCGTGTCCTGTTCCTTTTGCAAGAGCCAGTACTGCTGCCTTTGCTTCTGCTGCCTTTGGAGCATCAAAAGTAAATGCATCTACGAAAATCATTTCCCCGTCAGCAAGTTTCTTCGAGAGTGTGATTGCAAGAGCTTTGGCTTTTACATTCTTGTTGATTTTCTTTGAGTAGTCTTTTTCACTTCGAGGTCCGAAGGTTACTCCACCTCCACTCCAGATCGGTGAACGTCGTGAACCGTGTCGCGCGCGACCTGTTCCTTTCTGCTTCCATGGCTTTCGACCACCTCCGCGTACTTCACTTCGATCTTTTGTGTGTGCAGTTCCTGCCCGAGCATTTGATTGCATTGAAACAACCACCTCGTGAATCAAGTCAGCGTTCCAGTTTACACCGAATACTGACTCTGGAAGTGCTACTTTTCCGTTCTCCTTTCCTTCTTGAGAAAATAGTTTAGTATCCATAAGCTTAGACGTTACGCACCTCTACTAATGTTCCTTTTCGACCTGGTACTGCTCCACTTACGAGGAGTACATTATCATCTGTGTTTACCTGGAGAATTTCTAGGTTCTTAACCGTTGTACGGTCAGATCCCATTCGTCCTGCCATACGCGTTCCCTTAAATACACGAGCTGGTCCGGTTGCTCCAATTGAACCCGGTGCTCGTAGTGTGTGCTTCTGTCCGTGCGTAGCTTTGTTACCCTTAAAGTTGTAACGCTTCACTACACCCTGGAATCCTTTACCCTTTGAAATAGCTGCAACAGCAATCTTGTCTCCCGCTTCAAATGTTGAAGCATCGAATGTCTGTCCTTTCTCAAGACCATCCACAGATTCGTCGTAGTTAACTCGAGTTCGGAATTCCTTCACGTGTGTGAAAGCTCCACCAAGATGCGCTGTTTGTGCTTTGTTTACTCGGGCAGCCTTTTGCTCTCCGGTTGCAACTTGCACAGCAGCATATCCATCTACCTCAGTTGTTTTCACTTGCGTGATAGTCGCTGGAGATACACGGAGAATTGTTGCTGGGTGACAAACACCATCAGCATCAAACACTTGTGTCATTCCTACCTTCGTTCCTAAAATAAATTTCATTTATTTATTTGAACTAGTCTAATAAAAGCTCTTTCTAGACCACAAAAGAAAAATCACGCTGTGTATGCGCGAGCAGAATGCTCGTTGTATACACAACGTGATTTCTGCCCATTGGTTCTCACAATCGCAAGCGATCGATCAACGAACATAGGTCTTTAAAAGCTGTCAGTAGTATACGGATTTACAGACGTAATGCAAGTATAAAACTTGGGTTCCTAATGGTTATTAGGAACCCAAATCAGAGAACTGTCTTAATTAAGATCAATTAAGGAGTAAAGACAGTAGCATTGTAACTAAATGCTTTATCTAAGTTGGATAACTCAGAAATGGAGAGGTTAGAACAGTCTGATGGTGAACCACTGCTCCAGCTACCGTCTGCATTAAAGATCAATGTAAAGCCGAACGACTGATAATAGTATGTGCCATTTGGATGAGGGGCGTATGATTCCGAAAGTGTTGCAATTGCACCGCGCCCATTTGCCTCTGTGCAATAAAGAGCATCTGGCCAGTTTGGAACAAGGCTTGTTTGAGTGATTGAATTGCCTTGTGTACCTGTTCCTTTCGCACAGATCACATCAGTAGGTTGATTTAAACTATTAGCACCTCCCAATTGGTAATAACCGCTTTCCGCATCAGACCACGATAAAGTCCACCCATAGTATTCTGAATGACCACGACTCACACAGGAATTCCATTGATACTGTTGACTGGGACTGTAGCCACACGCAGAAACCCAATCATCATCAACACACCTGTTTCCTTCTCCGAACTTGGAAATGGCCGGTGATCCACCTCCAAACGTGCTACTTGCTGTACTGACACAATTCAGTCCGTTCTCATCACAGTATTGTGGTGAACGTACTTCATTACTTGCCAAAAGAAACTGGCCAAACACTCCTACACTACCTCCTATAGTGAGATCCCCTTCCTTATCTTGTAAATCTGCGCTCACATTGATAGGAGCTGGTGCATTGTTTATCTCTGATGGTGTGCCGGTTGGTGCATTCCATGCCGCGTATAAAAAGTTAGTTGCCACTAATAATGAAAAGACGATAGCTAAAGGAATAAGGGTTTTGAGAGTTTGTGTCATGTTAATTAAAATTAATCTACTACGTTAATTTTAACGCACTTTTTTTGAAATTTAGAATAATTTCCCCAGATAGTAACAAAAAACCACCAAATAGGTGGTTTTTTGTTCTTGAATAAGAAATATAGTTTCTTAAATCATTTTTACGTCGATGTTCACTCCAGAAGGAAGTGAGAGGTTTGTGAGCGCTTCAACCACTTTTGCATTCGGTTCCATGATGTCGATTACACGTTTGTGCATTCGCATTTCGAATTGTTCTCGCGCATCTTTATGAACGAATGATGAACGGTTGACAGTGTACTTCTTAATTTCTGTTGGAAGCGGGATTGGTCCTACAACAATTGCATCGAAACGCATTGCAGTATCAATAATTTGCTTTACAGAGGCATCAAGAATCTTGTGCTCATATGCACGTACACGGATTCGAAGCTTTGGCGTTGTTTCCGCAGCTTTTTTTGTCTCTTTTGTAGATTTTGTTGCCATAATAATTTTTGTTTACCTGAAAATATCTCTATTTTCTAGGAAACGTTTGGATTGCCTGAAGTACGAGGCGAGTGAGAAATTTTCTTAAATCGTACGTTGGTACGGTGAAAGAAAAATTATCGAAACTCAACGAAGTAATTAAGGTAAGTCCAGACGCTTACTTAGGCTACAATCTTAGTTACAACACCAGCTCCTACAGTCTTCCCTCCTTCACGAATCGCAAAGTTAGTTTGATCTTCAAGAGCTACGGGAGCTACAAGCTTCACTTTGAAAGTTGCAGTATCTCCAGGCATAACCATTTCAGTTCCTTCAGCAAGTGTTACGTCTCCAGTTACGTCCGTAGTACGGATGTAGAACTGTGGCTTGTAACCTGAGAAGAATGGAGTATGACGTCCACCTTCTTCTTTACCAAGTACGTATACTTCAGCCTCAAACTCAGTATGCGGAGTTACAGAACCTTTAGCAGCAAGAACCTGACCTCGGTGTACATCTTCCTTCTTAGTACCTCGTAGTAGGATTCCTGCGTTATCTCCAGCTTGCGCTTGATCCAATTGCTTGTTGAACATTTCAACACCAGTAACCGTAGTTTGTGTAGTGTCCTTCATTCCAACAATATCGATTTCTTCTCCAACCTTTACTGTTCCACGTTCTACTCGTCCTGTTACCACCGTTCCTCGTCCTTCAATTGAGAAGATGTCTTCAACAGGCATTAAGAATGGCTTATCAAGATCTCGTTCTGGGATTGGGAAGTAGTCATCCATTGCTTGCGCAAGTTCAAGTACTTTCTTTCCCCATTCTCCTGCAGGATCTTCAAGAGCCTTAAGTGCAGAACCTTGGATGATAGGTGCTTTTTCACCATCAAATCCGTTAGCTGTAAGCATTTCTCGCAGTTCTTCTTCAACGAGTTCAAGCATTTCAGTGTCGTCTACCATATCGCATTTGTTCATGAATACGATCATGTTAGGTACTCCAACTTGTTTTGCAAGAAGTACGTGCTCACGTGTTTGTGGCATCGCACCATCTGTAGCAGCAACTACAAGTACTGCACCGTCCATCTGTGCAGCTCCAGTAATCATGTTCTTGATGTAGTCGGCGTGACCTGGTGCATCAATGTGTGCATAGTGACGTGTAGGTGTCTCGTACTCTGAGTGAGAAAGAGAAATAGTAATACCACGCGCCTTTTCTTCAGGAGCCTTATCAATGTCTTCTACAGCCTTAAGGTTAGCTGTGTAGCCTTCACCAGCTTGCGCTAGTACGTTTAGAATTGCAGCTGTTAGCGTAGTCTTACCGTGGTCAACGTGACCAATAGTTCCTACGTTAATGTGCGATTTACTTCGATCGAAATCCGCCATAATAATAGATTTACTTTAATAAATACAATATGAACCGCACACGGCTGCTTTTCTTTTTATAATATAAAAATAAAAGCTTCACTCAAATAGAAATGTAGTGCCGCGAGAACATCGCGCTACACTCTCACTTGAGGTAAGTGTAAAGGATCAATATTGTTACCCTACTACAGCATATGCCGGAGTAGTGGGGCAATAGTACCAGAGTGGCTATTTTTTGCAAGAGTACATTTAGCAACAGATATAATATGTACCTATTCTATAATTTCTTCTGGAGTGTCAGTAAGTTTTTGTAAAAAATCTGTACGTTCGTTTGCTGTAAGCGTTTCCGTTATTTCAATGCCATCATTTTCTTGTGATTTACTCAAAACTTCTCGACGATCGTTTTTGGTTGTATCTACACCTTCTCGAGAGAGCGATTGCATCAATTCCAATCGCTCTTCGGCCGTTTTAGGCACGGCTTCTATACTCGTATTATTTTTTTCATCATCTTGTACGGTAGTAATATCAAGTGATCCAGTAAACAACATATATTGTGCATACAGCGTTATAAAAATCAGCGTTATAAAAAACAAAATTACGAGGTACCAGAGATTTTTTGTGGTAAATACTGACATAATCTAAATATTACGGAATCGCAGGAGCTGGTGCTGGACATAGTGAAGTGGAAACATGTAACCCTGTTTGATTATCTAAACATGCATTACTACGAACATCTGAACAATAATATCCTGAACAAACTCCGTTAACACTAACCACCCACCGATATCGGAGATCCATACAATATGTTCCAGTCTCATTACAAAACAATGGAGAATGAACCTCATTGGAAGCACGTACATAATCGTCTGCTGAAGTGGCACCTGCTTCCAAATACAGCGGCCACGGAGATTCTCCTGTCCAATCACCACTATCATCACGATCATTAATGAAATACATACGATTATTATTTACGTGTATCCACCAATCAGTATTGTCAGTATCTGAAAATTCAATTCGTGGACCTGCATGTTCAATAAGTGTATGTCCAAAAACAGCTAAACCACCTACACCAAGTGCACCTGTTTTATCTTGCACGGTAGATGAAATATTAACCGGAGCAGAAACATTGTTTAACTCTGACGGCGTACCCGTTGGCGCATCCCATGCTGCGTACAGGAAATTAGTTGCTACCAAAAGTGAGAAGACAACAGCTAACGGGATAAGTGTTTTGAGTGTTTGATTTAGGGTATGCATATTATTATATTTAAATTATCTCTTCAGTGATCCCACTAAGCCCTTGTAGTACCTCCATTCGTTGTTTTGCTGTAGCGGATTGTTCAGATGAGTCAACCTCCTCTTGCGTTTTTTCAATAATAGCACGCCGCTGATCGTCCATGATGTCAATCTCAGTATCAGCAAGGTCTTGTATTATTTGTAAGCGTTCCTCAGCTGTTTTAGGGGCATCTACAGTATCTTCTTCAGGCTCTGGTTCAGCAAGATCTTGCACAACGTCATTTTGTAAAGAAACACTTACGCTTGGTAAACTAAAGAGCACATACCCTGTATACAAACTCACAACAATCATGCTTGCTACAAACAAGATCGCAATGTACAAAAGATTTTTTGTTGTAAATAGTGACATATGTATGGACATCTTAGGATTCAAAGACTGATGGTAATAATCGTACCGTTTCAGTATCAATTTCAACCTCAGTACCAGATGAAGTTTCAATACACAGGAGTGTAAATACAGTGTCAGAATCTATGGCTCCTGATGGTTGTGTTAATGATGGGTATCCAGGAGTTTCAACGCTCACATCAGACAAATCTGAGAGACCTGTTGAAAGAGTCACTCTACAGCTATCAACACCCGTTACTGACCATGCAAATTGTACATGACCTCCCTTCTTTACAAGATTCCTGCTTACGTCGAGACCTCCGATTACTGGAGCAACAATACATGATCCGGAAGAACATATGTCACCAGCACTACAGTACACAGGTGTCTGTGGATCACACCACATATCTACTAAAATAGTTCCTTCGGGATCTGGAGAAGTTGTACAAATATTTCCTCGGGTACATGGCGGAGTAAACGCAACGTCATCAAAATCAACCCAGCCGATTACATCGTCACCCCATGCATATGAGCTGGCAGAAGGTACTTGTCCAGTATTAGTAAAAGAAACCTCATATGCTGGACTTGCGCCACTTAATGAAATCCATCCGTCCCAACCATCACCATATGCAAGCGCTCGTGCCCATCCTTCCAGGTTCCAATTACTATCAGTTCCTGCTACGCGAGCATTGCCGGCATAAATTCCCCCTGAAGGGAATCCACTAAGACCACCAAACTGAATCCAACCAACATTCGCGCTCCACGCGAAACCGGTTACTGCTTTAGTGCTTCCTCCGTTAATTTCAACTTCATAATTTGGGCCATTCATGGAAATCCATCCAATGTTCTGACTCCATGCGTAGCCTTGCAGTGTGACGCTATCCCCCGATCCAAATGTCTGTGCCTGTGCAGTAGGTGCGACTAAAAATAGTAATGCAGTCAAAATACTGATACTTACCATACGCCAGTGAAATAGTGCGGATACGATCATATAAACATATTGTATTATAGTTTATTATGATTTTGGTTTGTTATGCACAATGTATTTTGGATTATGTAAAAAAACACCCGAGAGGTGTTTTCTTTTGGTTCTTCGTCTCAGAATCCCCTCTCCCACTTACAGCGGCCAGTACACCTTGTAAGAAGAACTTTCTTTCTGCACTCATTCAAAAAAAGAACATAGCCAGCTTAAGCTGGCTATGTTCTTTTTGTTCACTCAATTGAGAGTCACGATTTTACTGAAGTAAAATCGCAGGCAACCTTCGTGAAGACCTCACAAAGCTTACGCTTCTGTTTCTTCGGTCTTTCCCTTACAGGGACTGTTCAGGTTATCGCCAGTTTTACTAAAGTAAAACTGGCAGGTAACCTCTTGTAGGTTGGACTGAAGCTTACGCTTCAGTCTCATCAACCTTCACGCCCCGCATTTTTTTGATTTCTTCAGCTACATTTGGTGGTACTACTTCGTAGTGATCAAACTCCATAGTCATTGAAGCTCGTCCCTGTGTCATAGACCGTAGTGAGTTTGTGTATCCGAACATTTCTGAAAGTGGTACTTTCGCATTCACGATAGTCTTCCCTCCTAATTCTTCGGATCCTTCAACCTGTCCACGCTTTGAAGAAATGTTTCCATTTACGTCTCCTAAGTATTCCTCTGGAGTTCGTACTTCAACCTTCATGATCGGTTCAAGGATAACTGCCTTCGCTCGTACTGCAGCTTCTTTGAAAGCGTTAATCCCGGCAAGTTTAAATGCAATTTCAGATGAGTCCACATCGTGGAATGATCCGTCGTACAGTTCTACTGACACATCTTCCATCTTGTATCCAGCAACCTGTCCTCGTGCCATTGCCTCGCGACACCCCTTCATTACTGGAGTAATGTATTCCTGTGGAATCACACCTCCCTTAATGCTGTTGATGAACTCGAAGTGATCTTCTCGGGTCACATTCTTTGCAAGCTTCTTTGGCTCTCCATCTTCATCGAGCTCAAGCGCTTCAAGTGGTTTGATTCGAATCTTTACGTGACCATACTGTCCACGTCCACCAGACTGTTTGATGTACTTGTGTTCAGCCTCAGCTTCTCGCTGAATTGTTTCTCGGTAGGCTACTTGTGGCTTACCAATATCAGCTTCAACACCAAACTCTCGTTTCATTCGGTCAACAAGAATGTCGAGGTGTAGCTCACCCATACCTGCGATAATCGTTTCAAGTGTTTCTTCGTCAGTTGATACTACAAATGTAGGATCTTCATCAGATAGACGCTTCAGTGCAACACCCATCTTTTCCTGGTCTTGCTTTGTCTTAGGTTCTACACGAACCGCTACCACTGGAGCAGGGAATGAAATAGTTTCAAGAAGCATTGGGTTGTCTACGTCACATAGTGTGTGTGAAGTCTTTACCTCTTTAATACCTACCGCTGCAGCAATCTCTCCAGCATATACTTCATCAACTTCTTCTCGCTTATCAGCCATCAGTCGTACAATACGTCCAACACGTTCTTTGTTTCCAGTGGACGAGTTCATGATGTATGTTCCAGATTTCATCGTACCTGAATACACACGGAAGAATGCAAGCTGTCCTACGAACTTATCGTCCTGTAGCTTGAACACAAGTGCACTCAGAGGTTCATCATCAGAAGGCTTTCGTGTAATTTCCTTTTCTTCATCTTTAACATCAGTTCCAAGAATATCAGGCAGATCAAGTGGAGACGGGAGGTAGTCAACCACTGCATCAAGTACAAGCTGTACACCGATGTTCTGCAATGCTGTTCCGGCCATTACGGGGAAGATTTCGTTTGCAAGCACTGCAACACGAAGCACTCGCTTCAGGTCTTCGTTAGAAGGTTCATTGCCCTCAAGGAAGGCTTCCATGAGTGCATCATCATGTTCAACAACTCGTTCAACAAGCTCAGCTCGTCGCTTTGTTGCTTCTGCTACGAACTCCTCAGGAATATCAGCTTCAGTAACATCAGTTCCCATTTCACCTGAGAAATTGTATGACTTCATCGTGATGAGATCTACCACTCCACGCATGTCATTTTCCGCTCCCATAGGAATCTGGATTCGGCACGCTTTCTTTGAAAGACGTTCTTCAATAGACTTAACTGCGGCATCGTAGTCAGCTCCCATCTTGTCCATCTTGTTTACAAAACAGATTCGTGGCACAGCAGCTTCATCAGCATATCCCCAGTTTGTTTCAGTCTGTGGCTCTACACCTGCAGCACCATCAAACACCACAACCGCACCATCGAGTACACGCATAGACCGCTTTACTTCGGCAGTAAAGTCGATGTGACCTGGTGTATCAATAATATTAAAGGTGTATTTAAGATCTTTTGATGTTCTATCTGTTTCAAGAGTCTTAGTCCAGTTACAAGAAATAGCAGCTGAAGTAATAGTAATACCTCGCTCTCGTTCTTGGTCCATCCAGTCAGTAACGGTAGCACCGTCGTGTACTTCACCGATTTTGTGACTCATACCTGTGTAGAACAGAATACGTTCAGAAGTAGTCGTCTTACCAGCATCAACGTGCGCAACAATACCGAAGTTACGTAGTCGATCTAGTGGAAATTCTCGTGCCATAATAATAATTACTTATATATGTATAAATCGTCTTAATAAAATTAAACGGAATATATTCCGTTTACCTCCCTTCACCTCTTCACATACATATATATGTATCTCGTCGGAGAAAGTAATTGTCCGAGGACAAAGTTCGAGTACTATACGATATTTGTCCTATTTAAGCAACGCGTTTTTAATAAAATAAACAGGCAGGACACACTGTGTCCTGCCTGTTTATTTTATTGTTCATCACTACCAGCCAAGTCCTTTCATTGCTTCAAACACTCGAACAAATCCTCCAATGTTTGCCCCATCAACATAATCGACACTGCTATCATCCTTTGTTCCATATTGCACACAAGTCTGATGAATCTGACCCATGATTTCTCGGAGTTTTTGATCTACCACCTCTGCAGTCCACGGTAAGTGTGAAGCATTTTGTGACATCTCTAATCCAGAAACAGCAACACCTCCAGCGTTTACTGCCTTTGCAGGACCAAATAATAGTTTTGCTCCCTTAAAAATATGTAACGCATCGAGGTCGGAAGGCATATTTGCCCCTTCGGCAACCAAGACAGCTCCATGATCAACAATTGCCTGTGCTTGCACACCATTAATTTCATTTTGTGTTGCACATGGAAAATACAAATCTGCTTGTACGTCTATCCATACTGAACCTTCAGAGTATGTGGCTCCTTCAATAGATATGTCAGCAAGAGACTTACGCGCACTTTTTTCTGATTCTATAAAATCTGTCTCAACAGCAGTGAACCCTTCTTGCTTAACAAGATATCCTCCTCGATCAGAAAGTGTTTTTACAACCGCTCCCTCCTGAATCAGCTTTCGTGCCGCATACAATGCCACGTTTCCTGACCCACTAACCACCGCTGTCTTCCTCACAAGTGTTTCGTCTATTGTTGCAAGCATTTGCGCCGCAAAATAAATCGCGCCATATCCTGTTGCTTCAGTCCGTCCTTGGGACCCACCAAAAGAAATGCCTTTGCCGGTAAGGACTCCTTCGTTCTTGTTCACAATTTGTTTGTACATCCCATACAGGTATCCAATTTCACGACCTCCCACTCCAATGTCTCCGGCAGGTACATCTGTTTCAATACCAATATGCCGATAGAGTTCCGTCATAAACGCGCGCGTAAAAGAACGTATCTCAGTGTCACTCTTTCCTTTAGGATCAAAATCACTTCCCCCTTTACCTGCACCAAGCGGTAACCCCGTTAGTGCATTTTTAAATATTTGTTCAAATCCGAGAAACTTCAGAATGTCTTCGTTTACCGATGGGTCAAATCGTAGACCTCCCTTGTATGGGCCCAGCGCTGAATTGTATTGAATACGGTATCCCGTGTTGTATTGGATGTTCTGAGCGTCATCAGTCCACGTAACACGAAACGAAATAATTCGTTCAGGGATAAGCAGGCCTTTAAGGCGTTTATAATCTTCGTCGGTGGCATTAACGAAAGTAAGATACGGTCCTGCACTTTCCAAAAATTCTGTAACTGTCTGAATAAAAATAGGTTGGTGTGAGTATTTTTGTTTTACGTTCTGGAGGATAGAATCAGTAGACATAGCAAATGCGTTGTTTTAATGAGTATACCAATGCATACGTACAGCATGGGAAAATATTGCACTGATATTTTCTGCGTAGTGTGACTGAAATAATACGGTACACTGATACGTAGTAAGGAATAACTAAATTATAATACGTATTATGGAAACCAAACAGTATGATGTGGTAGTAATTGGCGCAGGATCAGGTGGACTAACCTCAGCAGTTGGGTTTTCAAAAGTGGGCAAAAAAGTACTACTTGTTGAACGTGAGCACATGGGTGGTGAGTGTACCAATTCCGGATGTATACCTAGCAAGGCGCTGCTGCATCATGCAAAGGCATATCACACTGCCAAACAAATCGCAGGAGAATCGACAAAGAGTGAGGTATACAGAAGAGAAGCGTTTTCGTATGTACGCAGTAAAATTGATGCGATTCTTGAAGAAGAAACACCAGAAGCATTTAAAAAAATCGGCATTGACGTTGTCATGGGTACAGCTGTTTTCCATACCAAATGCTCTATACAGGTTGGTGATATTGTATACCAATATAAAAAAGCGATTATTGCTACAGGTTCTAGTCCCCGAATGATCGAAGTTTCAGGACTCAAAGATGAAGACATTCTTACCAACCAAAATATCTTCGACCTTACCGACGTTCCAGAGAAATTGCTGGTTATTGGAGGAGGACCAATCGGAATGGAGATGGCCCAAGCGTTTGCAATGCTCGGAAGTACGGTAACCATCGCAGAACGCGGATCTGAATTTGGTCGTCTTGAAGACCCTGCCATTGGTCCAATTTTGAAGAAACATTTTGAGGATCTTGGCATCACCATTGAAACAAGTGCGATGATCAAAACCGTTGATGCAAAGACCGCTCGTTTTGAACACATGCACGGTGAACAAGTAACGAGAACTTTTGATGTTTCTTTCGATAAAGTACTTATTGCAGTTGGACGTGTTCCTAACCTTCCTGAAGGAATCGCAACAGCCGGAATTAAATCTGACCAGTACGGTGTTACCGTTGATAGTCAGTACCGAACAAGCAACAAATACGTGTATGCAGTGGGCGACGTTTCTCAACGCCTAAAATTTACACACACTGCTGACGATATTGCTCGACAAGTAGTCACACGAATTGTAAGCAAGGGATTCATACGGGTTAATACGAAAAAGGCAGTACCTAAGGTGACGTACACACAGCCTGAAGTAGCACAGGTAGGCCTTTCACATAAAGCAGCTTTAGCTAAATATTCTGAAGATGAAATTATGCGTATTGAGGTACCATTTACCGCTAACGATCGTGCACACACTGATGACGACACCGCAGGATTACTCGTGGTCATTGCACGGCGACTTAACGGTGCAGTATTGGGAGCCCATATCATTGGTCCTTCTGCAGGAGAACTTCTTGCAGTCTTTACACTCGCCATTGATCAAAAGATTTCACTTTGGAAATTACAGAAAACAATCTTTGCCTACCCTACCTATAGTTTGGTAATAAAAAAGGCAGGTGATTACTTCTTTGGAAAACAATTAGCGTCGCTTAAAAAAGATATTCTTTTCCAACTACAAAAACATGCACCTAAAATAATCGCTCTTTTCTTCTGGGCTACTATTATTTATCTATTCCAGCAGTATCGTGTTGATAATGGATTGTCGTATCAAGATATTCTTCTACAACTCTTAGATTTCTTTACAGGAACAATGTATGGACCGATTGTGTATATGGTTCTGTATGCCATTCGTCCGATCATTTTATTTCCCGCAACGTTACTCACTGCACTCTCTGGGGCACTCTTTGGATTTTGGTGGGGAATTCTCTACACCGTGCTTGGTGAGAACGCATCAGCAAACTTCGCGTATTGGATTGGACGCTTCTTTGGCAAGGGTTTGAAGCTTGAAGATTCACTTATTGGTAACTGGGTAGAAGCTTTACGAAGACGTCCTTTTGCATCAGTACTGTTTATGCGCCTATTCTACTTCCCGTTTGATCTGACCAACATCGGATCTGGAGTACTCAAAGTACGATGGGTTTCGTATGCACTGGCTACACTCATTGGCATCATGCCGGGCCTCACTACATTTGTGGCACTAGGTGCTGCACTTGATATTGAATCATTCAAGATGGACGGTCTAACGGTCCACGCATTTGATCCAAAATTTGTAGCGTTGTCCATTGTCATCTTTATCGTTTCACTAGGTATCTCCAAAGCACTCAAACGGTGGCAAGCAAGTCACACATAATCAGGCCATATAAAAAGATCGTACATAAAATGTATGGTCTTTTTATATGGCATAATTGAAATATGAGCAACATTTCACTATTTACTTTCTTCATGTTCATACTCGCGACCGCAAGTACCGGCGGACTTCTTTTCGCAACACTTCCCAGTGCGGATCACACAACGATGTACATGGAACCAAGCAAGGGTGTACTTCCCTTAGGGGAGCTATTTACACTCAATGTTATTGTCGAATCAATAACTCCAGTTAATGTGTTTCAGAGCAATATTACATTTGATCATGCAGTTATAGAAATTACATCAATTGAATACAATACGTCTATAGCTAATCTATGGGCAGAAGAACCGTGGTACAGCAATGGAGACGGTACACTTAATTTTACAGGAGGTACCACGCAAAAAGGTGGCTTCTCAGGCAAAGGAACACTTCTAACCATTCACTTCAAGACTAATGCTGTAGGATCGACCAATATAACGTTAGGTGATAGCAGCATCCTCCAGCACGATGGATATGGTACTCCTATCGCTTTATCAGACCCAATTGATCCTATATTCACTATCATCGATCCTGAGTCCTCACAGGTAACGCGGCCAAAAGTAACAGCGTCAAATGTGCAGGTGCTCAATAAAAATACGTCAACGGACCTTAATCAAGATGGTGTATCTACACTCACTGACATAAGTATGTATATGCGGTTCCTCGCAACACAAAATATACGAGCTGATTTCAATGGCGACGGGGTGGTTTCGATGAAAGATTTAAGTATATTGCTCGACAGCGTAAAATAGAAAAGATCGATGACAAAATCATCGATCTTTTCTTATGCTATATCTTCAATTGTATCCTGTTTTTTAATCCCCCATTGCCACTTAAGCGACTCGCCAGTACGAAAACAAATAACTAGAAAAATAAATGTTGCAAATATACTTGGCAGAACCACTTGTGTAAGTACTGCATCATCAGAAAATTGTAACGATCCTGCTCTGATTACAATAGCTATAATACTCACAACAAACAGAGCCATCACAAGCCATCCTTTACTTGTCGCTGGAACCCATCCCATACCGTACAACTTTCGTTTGAACCAGTACCCCTCAGGATTATCTTTGAGATATGCAATATGATCTTGAATGTATTTCATAATATTAGTATAAATTAAAATCTTAAGAAGCTTCAGGCAGTTCACACTCCCCTTGCGTGTATGATGTCACATTTCCCTGCCCACAGGCTGAACATGCATTACCGAAGGTTTCTGAAATTGGTGGACATGGAGATGTAATACATTGCACCTCTACCAAACCACACACCGGTGCATATTCCATGGTACAAATCTCTGCCTTTTTCTGAGCATCAGTACACACCACTGCGTCAGGCAGTCTTTCAGTCACATCGACGTCGTCAGGACACGCAGCAAATTCACAATATGGACCTGTACGTCCAACACCTGTTCCGTCTGAACAGATTTTTGCATCAGCGGTGCATGCAACAGGCTGGTACTCGGGAGCAGTCGGTGGATGTGGTGCAACTACATCCGTATCAATATAAATATGATCGTCACCAATCTCGATACGTACCTGGCCATCAGTAAACTCATCAACACCAAGTTTCTGCATCACTTGTTCAACTTGTAATGCGGAGGTTGTTGCAGCGAGAATCATTGCAACGATCCACACCACAGCCAGTCCCACCGTCTTGCTCACTGTAAAGAAGTTTCGTTTAGCCAATAGACTTGCTCCCGTGATAATTAAAACCAGCAATGGAATAACCATCATTACAAATGAAGCGGTAATTGCCACGATTCCTAACGCACTGCCAAGCATCGTATCCAATGCAACCTGCACCTCTTGCGGGAAGAGTACTTTTTCTGAAAGTAGCACAACACTGTACACCGAAACCAATCCGGCGGTACCCAGAGCACCTCCAAGAACAAACGCAAGACCAACAACATATCGTGCAATGTGAATCACACCACGAACAAGCACTCCTAGTACATCAAATAGTTTTACAAAAAACCCGCGTACCTTATTCCATAAACCCCCCGTATGTACTAAATCTTCCCGATCAATCTTCTCTAGATTTTTTTTTACCCGTTGGGTGATTTCTTTAAGTGTGACCATCTCTCCACGCATCGCATACTTATCGGTAGTCGTCTGTGCCTTAGGCACCACTACCCACAATACGATGTATGCAATTAATCCAAGTCCGTTAAAGAAAATAGAGATGAAGAATAAGATACGCACAATCACCGGATCAATCTCAAAGTATTGTGCAATCCCTGAAGCAACACCAGCAATCACCGCATCATCAGCATCACGGAACAAGCGCTTCTTAGTACTTTGTTCGGCAGAAGAAGTAGGTGTTTCTTTTTCATCGGTCTGTCCTTCGCCAAAATCAGAAGGACTTCCCATTTCAGTGGTTACCTCAGATACATCAGCAGCTGTAACTGCTCTTTTTTCACTTTTCTTTCGTGCAAGAAATTTCTCCGCAAGTGCACCTTCAATATCCTCAAGTACTTCCGTACGATCTTCGGTCTCAGGCAATGATGCCTTAACCTTCTCAAGGTATGTCGAGAGCACATCAAATGCATCTTGTTCAACTGCAAAGACAACTTGTCCGAGTGTTATGTTGCTAATTTTTTTCATAATGTTTGATTAACCCCTTTACGGAAGCATCTAGAGACTTCCATGATTCTTCTAATTGTGTGAGCACTTCCTTTCCTTCTTTAGTGACGGTGTACATTTTTCGTGGCGGGCCGCCGGTACTTTCCTGCCAAACGTACTGCACCAACCCATACCGCTTCAGTCTTGAGAGTAATGGGTAGAGTGTTCCTTCAACAACTAATAAATTCGCTTTCTTTAACTGCTTGAGAATATCCGGAGCATATGTCGGCTTCGCTCCAATAATAAGCAGTACCGGAAACTCTAAAAATCCCTTACGCATTTGCGACTGTGTGTTTTCTACATTGTATATCTGTGCCGTATCTGTCATTACTAATAATGTATCATACAGTACTATGTAATGCAAGGTACCTATTTATAATATTTGGGTATAATAAAAACCACTGACCTGAGTCAGCGGTTTTATATTAAATCTTTACCACCTTATCCTTCTTAGGCTTCTTCTTCTCTTTTTTACGATCATTTCCTTTTGCCATGTTTATGTTGTTACTATAGTAAATATCCAATCTTCCAGTTCCAACGATTTTCCCAAGGGAGAAAAAATCAGGAGCACACCCCAAGGGTATTTCCGTTTTTATAGTCGACTTACGTCTCCTTAAAAACTAGGGTAAATTCGCAATAGTCGTTGCTCGTTGCACTCCTTTGCTTATTTTTTCTTATCTAAGTCTAGTGTTTCATCTATTCTAATCTGTTCTACAAAATCGGGTACGTGGGATACTAACATCATAGCACCTTCGTAGTCATGTAATGCTTTTGCGATCACGGGAATGTGACGGAAGTTGATGTGATTGGTCGGCTCATCAAGAATCAAAAGTCCTGGCTTCAGAAGCACCAAACGTGCGAAAGCTACCAATCCCTTCTGTCCTTCAGAGAGCAGTCCGATACGTGTCTTGATAATATCCTGATTGATCAGAAAACCTGCAGCCACCGCTCGCATCTCTTCTTCAACTTTCTTATCCATTACATCCAACAAACAATCAAATACAGTCTGATCGAAATCGAGGTTTGAGAAATCTTGCCGGTAGTATCCGATAGTTACTCCATCAGCAACCTCTTCACCGGTTGCATGTCCTGAAGCGAGCGACTCTAGTAGTGTAGTCTTCCCAATTCCGTTAGGACCAACAATCTGGAGATGTCGTCCTCGTTTAAGTATTAGTTCGCATGGCACATCCTTGGGGTTGTGATTACGAATTACCTTGTATGAGATCAGTTTCAAAATGTCTGCCGGAAGTTCCTTTTGTACAGGAATAGTAAATGGACGAATTGTTTTATCTTCCTTTCGTACATCAACTTTATTTTCGTCCGCCTCTTCAATCTCTGCACGCATCTTCTTTGCGATCAGCCGCATCTTCCCTCCCTTAGCAGCAAAATAGTTAATCTTATCTTTGTTTGTTTGTGTTTCTTTTGCAAGCTGAGCATTTTTTCGTTTTTCTTTATCAACACGAAGTGAAATCTCTTTTACCACATCATTGTAGTTTCCGTCATATTTTTCAATGGTACGGTTTTGCGTATTTAAATAAAGAACTCCTTGAGTAAAGGCATTAAGGAATGCTGAGTCGTGAGAAATAACAATCACTGTCTTACGGTATTCTCGAAGGAACTCGGTAAGGTGTGCAATACCATCAGTATCCAAGTTGTTTGTTGGTTCATCAAGAAGAAGCACATCGGGGTTTTGAATCAATGCTGAAGCAAGCAATAGTCGTGCCTGCTGTCCTCCTGAGAAACTCCCGATAACGCGCTCCTTAAATGACGCCACCATTTCTGGATTCTTTGGTGCAAGATTTACCACCTCAAGAATTGCATCAATCTTAGGGTCGATATCGTATACCTTCTCCAAGAAACATTTTTCAAAGAATGCTCGTAGCGTAAGGTCGAGTTCATTTCGAGGGATCGTTTGTCGCGAGATTGCGATACTGGTTCGTGGTGCGATATTGATATCTCCTACGTCTTGCTTGAGAGTTCCAGTAATAAGAGCGAAGAGAGTACTCTTACCCGCACCGTTTTGCCCCATCAGGGTAAACTTCGCGCCACGACGTACTGAAAAGCTCGATTCGATAAGAATCGGCTTTGTTGCATCGTGTTCGTACGAAACATTGTTAAAAGATATGAGTCCCGTATTTTGTGACATAGTGGGCATCATCGTACCTTATTTTCATATAAAAGAAAGCACTTGGTTTGATTAAACCAAGTGCTTACACAGTAAATTTGTGAAATTAGAGTTTCCTGTAAGACTTTACGGGCAACGGAAAAAATGGATGCGGGATAAAACTAAAACGCTTTAGCAAGCTTACGCTCACCCCTTCTCGTAAAGAGTTTATAAGAAAACCTTTTGGAACAACCAAGTGGTCTAAGGGGAGATCCTCTACAAGTGGAAATTCTCCATGCTCGATCTGATCTCTACATATTGTGCGAACCTGTGCTTTATACAAAGCTGCACAAATCTTAGTCACTTCGTCGTCAAAAAGAAACGTATCATCAGAACCTTCTTGCCCCATTAGGAAAAAATTTCTTAACAGTCGGGGATTAGTTATTTCAACAGATATTGATCGAATATTTTTGTCATCAAGCATTGTACTCTCCCAGTAGTGAACAAACCTACTCGCAATATAGCAAAGCTTTTAGTCTCTGTACAGTTTTTAGCCCTCTACGGTAAGTGATCGCATCACATCAGTAATAGTTCCGTCTGTTGAAAGATCAATACCAATACGCTGCGCAACATTCATAAGGAGTGTCTCAACACCTGCTCTGGAGACCGCACCGGCAGCACTGTGTACTAATTGATCTTCGTCTACCCTAAGTTCTAACTTTCCATCAACGACAATGTAGTTACCTAAACTTGCCTCAACGCCATCAAAGTCTGTCTCAACTAAGCCAGGGAAAACCTGTAGGAACATCTGTGGTTCATATCCTTCTATAGGCATACCAATCTTCTTACGTACTTCGTCTTCAAGTGTGAAACGGAATACATCAACGGTGGTTGCACTTACTCCTTTCTGGACCTCAGTTCCCTGTTCAGTTTTTATCAACATTTCAAGTCCTCCAGAGAATACAAAGATAGCGTTAAATACAATTACCAGAACTGCAACAATGAGAATGTTTTTCATATAATAGTGCTATTTTAGCACGATATAAAAATCAGGGAATGTGTAAGGGTAGTCCTTACACAACATACTGCGTAAGGACTACCCTTACACATTTCTACGTTATAATGAAAAGAATGAAACAGGCATTTCTTCTCCTTTTGATTATGCTCCTGCCAAGCGTCTCCCTTGCACAAACGCTTAATGCTGGGTTTGTACAAGGACTCTGGTACTCGCAAGAAACATTCTTCGTTGATGACTCTGTTCGTATATATGTAGCGATCCGCAACAATACAGGGGCTGACCTTACCGGCACGGTAGAATTTTTTGATAATGAAGAGCGCATTGAACGCGTAAACGTGTCAGCACTTGATGGGCGTATCATTGAAAGCTGGGCTGATTGGGAACCCTCATTCGGATCACATGCAATTAGTGCAACACTTTCTCGTACAGAACTACACCAAGTAGGTTCAAGTACCAAAGCAGTCGAGGTAACCGCAGCACTTTCTGAGGATATTATTTTTGTAGATTACGATACTGACGGGGATGGCGTCGGAAACGCTACTGACATTGATGATGATGGTGATGGCATCAGTGACATAACTGAAGAAAAGAACGGTACCGATTCATTAGTATTTGATGAACCATCAACTGATACAGAAACAACAGACACTGAAGAAGATGAGTCTGACTCTGAAGCTACTACAGATGAACAAAGCAGTACAGACACAACAGGTGAAGGACTTGAACAATTCCTGACTCCATCGCGTGCAGACACAGTTCTTGGAAACATCACCAATTTCGCACAAGAAAAGAAAGAACAACTCGACACCTACCGTGAAACACGAAAATCAGACAATAACATTTCTGCGGAAGAAGAAATTACGGACGACGTGACCGTAAATGAAGATGGGTTCGGAGAAATCACTCGAAGCACTGGAGAACAAACTACCGACGACCTGCCAGAAGAAAAAATGGAAAATGGAAAACCCGGAGGATTCTTCGGCGACATTATCTCTTTCATCGGAGCAATCATAAACGGTATCTACACCGGAATCCTCGCAATCATCTCCTGGACCTTAGGTCACCCAATGCTCCTGCAGCTCCTCATCCTCATCGGAATTCTCTTAGGAATGTTCAAGATTGCAAAAAGGTTAGGGAGCAGGCCTCAGTAGTTGCATTTATATTTTAAAGAGGTATTTTGTTAAGAGATACATGATCCATAGGGAGAAGTGAAATGCATGTTGAAGTAGACGAATACGATGATCCTGATATGGCCACCGAGGAACGTCGGCTTCAAGAAGCAGTGGCATCATTTGAGGTTGTCCTCGGGAAAGGAACTACAGCAGGAATACATATCGTACACGCGCGATTGTTTAAGTCAGTGTACCCGACCATTCAAATTGATTTTGGATGTCGTCATATTGACGCATCGAAGGCTGATCAAATGTTCCTGGGTGCTAACGCAGATGGAAAATTTATTCCTCTAACTGATGTATACCAAAAAGACGGCACATTCAACCCAACAATCATTGCACAGGTCACACAAAACCTAGAGGCAGTATTGTCAGCAAAATAAATGGAGAAACACCTGCGAAATTTCGTAGGTGTTTTTACATGTATCAAAACATAGTAAAACAAAAGACCGACAGCGAAGCTGTCGGTCTTTTGTTTTGAAAATTTCAAAAATGGAATGAGTTACGAGACAGACGAGGAAATTGGACTGAAGCGTACTTGTGTACGATGAAGTTCAATTTACCGAAGTCTAACGAAGTAAATCGTCCATTTTTAAATTTTCTACCAAGCGAAGTGTGCGAATGCTCGGTTGGCCTCAGCCATCCGATGCGTATCTTCCTTCTTCTTCACCGCTGCACCTTCTTCCTTAGCTGCGAGCATAAGCTCTGAAGCTAGAGATTTGTACATTGGTTGTCCTTTTGCGCCACGTGATGCACCGATAAGTGCTCGTAGTGCTAACGCTAGTCGTCGTTCTGGGCGCACTTCACGAGGTACCTGGTAGTTTGCTCCACCAACTCGTCGTGATCGTACCTCCATCTGAGGTCCAGCGTTTCGTACTGCAGTTTGAAAGATTTCCAAAGGATCTCCTCCTCCCTCCTTTGCATTCTTGATTTCTTCGAATGCTCCGTACACGATTTTTCGTGCTGTTTCCTTTTGACCGTTGAGCATTACGTAGTTAATAAGTCGTTCGACTTCTACGCTACCAAACTTCATGTCTGGCTTTACTACTGGTCGTTTTTTAATTGGTCGTCGCATATTGTTGTTAATTAATGCGAATGAGAAATGGGCATAAACCTATTTTCATTCTTCGCATAGTTTGGCTCCGTACCCTTTTACAGGTTGAACCGCGTCTACTATCTGTAGCGAATATAAACTATTTGTAATCGGTCTTGGAGACACCGTCTCCCTTCTAGGGCTTGAGCAGATTATTAAATCTATTCAGCCTTAGGCATTTTAGCTCCGTAACGAGATCGCCCTCGACGTCGTGCGTCTACACCAGTTGCATCGTATTTTCCACGTACAACAGTGTAGTTCACACCAATGTCCTTCACACGTCCACCACGCACTAGTACCACAGAGTGTTCCTGAAGTGTGTGACCGATTCCTGGGATGTACGCAGTAATTTCTTGACCGTTAGAAAGTCGTACTCGGGCAATCTTTCGAATCGCTGAGTTCGGCTTACGTGGAGTCTTTGTAGTTACACGTGTACATACACCTCGCTTGAATGGCGAGTTGAATTCGGTTGGTTTATTCTTAATTGAATTGAAACCAGCTTGAAGGGCACCAGTTTTAGTCTTGGTTGCCTTATCACGTCGCTTCTTTCTTGTTAATTGATTTATTGTTGCCATATTAGCCCCGATACAATACTACATATAGGAATATTTGCAATGAAAAAACCATGTAACACTACATGGTTTTTATCATGTTTATCTGCTTTGAGAGATTAAGTAAAAATCTTACTTATCGCCCTTGTGAATCTGATTGTAGATTCTCTAGCCAAGAATTAAGTATCGATTCAATTCCATTTAAATCAATACCCTCATCTGGGAATGGATTTTGTACTGGGTCGCTATCTTCAGGACCATTTAAGTCAATATCCTCATCTGGGAATGGACTTGGTGTTGGATCATCAGTTGGTCCATTTAAATCAATACCCTCATCTGGGAATGGATTAACGGTTAGTGCCTGAACCTGCTCTTGTAGAACAATAAGTATACCCATTAACTGCTGAAGCTGTTGCACCATACTCGCAACATCAACACTAGAGGTATTAAAATCCGTCTCTGCATGCGCAGCTCTAGGGATCATGCTAAATGCAATTCCAAAACACAATACAGTACCCATCACAGCAACTGCCATCTGTTTTTGAAATGTATTTGATCTAGTTGTATACATAATTATTTGTAATAAATTATTAATTAAACACGGAAATGGCCAATCCCTTACGAGATTGGCCTCCATACTTCATTTATACACTATATTTTCATAGCAAAATTATAGTCTGTGGATAACCCTAAAAACTCAATTTCTACAAAATTTGCAGGTTTTTTGTCCTTGTAAGTATAAAAGTCTACAGTAGAGCCGTCGCAGACTTCAACACAAGATCAAAAGACGATTTGATCTATGTACTACTTACGCTGTCAGGGTAATAACAAAGAAACAATAAATACCCCAGCTATTAAACCTCCTGTAATTACTAACTAAAATAATCGTGTTCCGGTAAAGAGTGTGAAGATTGCACCTACTGCCTGTGAGAACGGTCCCCAAAAAACATTAATCAAAACAAAGATCAATGCGAAAGTAACAAAGAAACCGTATCGTTCAATTGATGCCATGAAGGTTCGGTATTGTTGTTGCGCACCAAAAGGCAGTAACGCCACAAGAATTTTTGACCCATCAAGTGGTGGGAACGGAATCATATTGAAACACGCTAATAAAATATTGATGTATACAATATATTGCATAAGCCCCAAAGAGGAGGCGGGAAGACCAAGGGGGTCAGCTAAACGAATAATCACTGAGAAAATAATTGCTAAGAGTATGTTTATCGCAGGTCCTGCAGCTGCCACAAGTGCCTCTCCCCATTTTTTATTACGTAAATTATACGGATTGTACGGCACTGGCTTTGCCCAACCAAACAGAATCCCTGCACCACCAAAGAAAAGAAGTGCTGGGATAATCACTGATCCTAAAGGATCCAAGTGCACCAATGGGTTCCCCGAAAGTCGGCCTTGTAGGCGTGCAGTAGGGTCCCCCAGTGCATTAGCGGCGTATCCGTGTGCCATTTCGTGTAAAACAATTGAGAGTATCAATGCAGCGATAATTGCGATCTGTTCCATATATAAATAGTTAGTGGTTTTATAGTACGACACTTAGCACTTTAATTCCAGAAATCATCTGTATGCATCATTATAAAAACGGTTGCGCTTTTAGTTCATTGTGTTACGATAGCCCCACTAAATACATCGCTTATGGCAAAACAATGTGAAATTACAGGAAAGAAAACCCAGATAGGGGGACGATACAGTAACCGCACTCGTGCGACGCAGTTCAACCCGTGCGGGAAGACTACACGACAGCCAAACCTCCAAAAGAAACGAATTTACGTACCAGAGCTTGATAAGCATGTGATCGTAAAGATTTCTACAAAGGCGTTACGAATCATCGCAAAGAATGGAGCATACAAAACTCTAAAAGAAGCAAAGCTAATTTAAGAAAATTACCTCACTCACTTCGTTGAGCTTCGAAAAAAAGACTCTCACTGGACAAATGTCCCGCTTGAGTCTTTTTTCTTGCTCGCCTTGCGATTAAAGCAATTTGATCAAATTAGGGTATTGCAAAAGAAACATTGATGCACAAAGTAAAAACTGGTGCGATGCACCAGTTTTTTTAATCACCAAAACGATGTCTCCCGTCACGACGTGGTCGGTATCGAGGACCCAAAACCACAGGGTCTTTCACACGCAATTTATTTGCAACAACTTCAAACTCTTCATCGGAGAGTGTTTGTAAGAATACAAATAATTTTTCAGCAACTTTTTTTTCGGTGGAAGGAAACCGTAACCATAGGTCATGTTCCTTGTCCTCAAGAATTACTGAGGGCTCCAGGCCCCATCCCAAACGACCTGTTTCGGGCTTAGTAAGCATGGTTTCAAAATCTTCTTCCCGTAGGGTCAAAGGCATGTCTTTCTCCTCTAGATCAAACTATATAAAACATACCACATTTAACTTATTGTTGAAGCCACACCTCTCTCCCATCACTCTCAAACGTTATAGTTCCCTCCTGTGCAGTACTATACGTTTCGACACGGTAGTTAAAAAGAAGGTCGGTTACTTCCAAATGAGGGTGTCCATAGCGACTGTCTTTTTCGGCGGAAATAACGGCGTAGTCTGGATCTACTTCTACAAGAAATAGTTCTGAGGTTGAGGTACGAGAACCATGGTGTCCTATTTTTAAAACGTCACTCTGTAGATTTTCCCCTTCTGTGAGAACTAAGTATTCCTCAATACGTTTGGGCGAATCTCCCGTAAGAAGTACCGAAGTCTCGCCGTAGACCAAACGCAATACAATTGACGAGGCATTACTCTCCATCTGCTCTGGATTGATTTCCGGAAAGAGTACTTCAAGTGTCGTTGATGCACCCAGCGTGAATACTTGTCCACGTCGTGCATATATAACCTCCGTGCCCTCATCCTCCACCGCTTTCTTATATACGCTAGCAGTACTACTTTCTCCTTCATTTTCTGTGATCAAGATTGTATTGACGGTGTAGCGCTCCAGGACATCAATAAGTCCCCCGATGTGATCCGTGTCTGGATGAGTTCCAATAACCATATCGATGTTTCTATCAAAAAATGACATGTGCTGTGCTAGCTCTCGAAGCACTGTGTTATTTGCCCCGCCGTCTATTAACACTTCAACTCCGTCAGGTGTCTGAATAAAAATAGCGTCACCCTGACCAACATCAAAGAAATGAATTTGCAGTACGTCAGTATTATCTTGCGGCTGTGGAATGGTAAACACTCCTACATATACAAGAATCACGCTGAGTATTCCTAAGAAACCGGCTCTAAAATGTATCAATGCTGTGTGCATAGGCATTATGATACACTGAGCTCATTAATAAAATCTAAAATCTATCTATGCAGTACGAAGTAAAAACATTTACCATCCCAGAACTAAAGGGAATCTCACAAAAGACCATTACTGAACACCTCGGTTTATATGCGGGATATGTAAAGCACGTTAATCACATTAGCGAAGCACACACAAGCGTGAACGACCCCTATGCAAAAGCAGAGATGCAACGACGTCTTGGCTTTGAATGGGGTGGAATGAAAAACCATGAAGCATACTTTGCACAACTTGAAGGAGGAGCGAAGGAGCTTCCTGAAGGAGATCTTAAAACACGATTAGAAAATGTCTGGGGATCAATTGATACGTTCCTTGAACACTTTAAAGGCCTCGCCATGACTCGTGGTGTTGGGTGGGCGATGTTGTACTTTGATGCTGATACGCAACAACTTGCAACTACTTGGGTAGACGAACAACACTTGGGGCAACTAGTAGAGTCAAAGATTGTGCTTGCGCTTGATATGTGGGAACACTCATACATGATCGATTACGCACCATCAGAAAAGAAAGCGTATGTAGACGCATTCTTTGCAAACCTTAACTGGGAAGTAGTTGCTGCACGCGTGTAGCAACTAACTAAATAATAAAACTCCGTGCAAGATCGCTACGATCTTGCACGGAGTTTTTGTATAACCACTTCCTCTTCTTCAATGACCCAATAGGTAACATCTGATACAGCAAACAGCACATTAATTTTATAGAAATGATACAAACCCAAACACAACATCCCATACCCCACAAACACCCAGCACACAGAAAATACGGGAACAGTAACTGACGCCATGGGAACATGCGAAAAGAATGTAGCAATCCCAATAATGTACGTTAGTGAAAAATAAGTTATGTACCCAAGGAGTAACCCGATCTGGATTGAGATCATGCCCACTAGGCCAGTTATGAATGTGAGCAACATCGCAACGGGCACCATGGGTAACACCAAAACATTAACGATAATTGAAATAAGTGATAACTCCCCTATTTGATACAGAAGTAGCGGGGTTACGAAAATTTGGGTAGCGATTGTTGCAGTAAGTATCTCACGCAGGCCCAACGTCGTTGGAATAACACCGACCCAACGTTCTATCATTGGTGCTAAAAAAATAAGTCCTAGTGACGCAGTAAACGACAATTGAAATCCAACATCATAGATCAAAAGGTACGGATTGATGAGTACCATCACTACCCCTGCGAATATAAGTGCACGTAGTACTGCGTATGTTCTGCCGAAACTACGTGCGAATAATAGTAACCCCGCCATAATACTTGCGCGCACTACTGTGGCTGATAAACCAACAAGCAGAGCAAACACGATAATAGAAGCCAAACCAAATACAAACCGCATGCGATGAGTAAATAAGAAAGAAAGAATATACGTGATGAAAACAACAACTAACATCACGTTGTACCCTGAGAGCACCACAATATGAATAATGCCGGTCTTGCGAAAAATTATTTCGAGATCCCCTCCCAATGCTTGCTTTACTCCAAGCAGTAATCCTTCTGCAAGACCAACATGCGGCTCAGGCAATACCAACTCAAGACTTTTCATAAATTGTTCTTTTCCATGTAGTACATGGGCCATGAATACATTTCCTTGATCGGATACAAGGATTTCTAACACAGGAAACGTCATACTGTATGACACTCCGCGTGCGTGGAGATAACCAGGGTAATTAAAAGTACGACCAAGATCAGTGGTGAACGCTTCTGGTTTTTTAAGCACTCCGGTAATTTTTAGCTGATCACCATAGGACACATTATTGTATCGATGTGTTGTTACAAGTAGTAACTCATCAGCAACCTGCACATATAGATGTGTTGACACTTCACGTGTATCCGGTTCACGCACAACAGTGCCTTCAACAGTAACTTCTGTACCGACAATTGTTTCATATAAAAGATTTACTTCACCAATTCTTTCAAAATCAAAACGGATAATTCCAATCCCACACACAAGAAGAAAAGTTGCACAAACAAAAAAAGACGCAGAAAAAAATGTACTGCCTTCTCTTCCGCATACTACAAGCAACGCTACCCCCAACAACACCAAGAATAATCCTTCATACAAACCAATTTCATACATAGATGCTCCTGCAACTCCAAGCACGAATCCAATAGTACCAATATAAAAATACAGACCTTCCATACAAACAACGTACCAGTCCATGTATATAGAGAATATAAAAAACCGCCCCCAACGATTTGTTGTGGCGGTGATGCGGACTTTTGGCCCGCATCTTTACTATTTTTTTCTGAAGTCTTGTGGTGAACGAAAACCTTTCACCCCCTTAAGACACAGAAGTCCTTTGTCCGTGATGTATCTCACCTTTTTGTTGACCTCAACACCGTCTATAAGCAAGGTCACCATTGTATCCTTCTTGATACCCAACGTTCTAAGAATTTCATGATTGGTAGAACCAGGGTGGATAACCGAATCCATACGCGCCGCCTCGTCTGTTGGTGGTAGTGGCGGTTTTGAATCTGATTCTGGCTGAGTTGGTACAATTGTAAGCGGAACTGGTTTATCTGCCATATTAGCAATCACCTTTCCAAATTCGGTTGCGCGTTTACGTGCTTCATTCATTTTTCGGTTCCTTCTAAATGAGATACTTAAAATACATTGATATATATGGTGTGTCAAGAAAAAACTCGGAACTAACCAAGTTTTAGACAATTATCAGAATCTTAGATAGTTTAGTGAGTAGATAGAGTAGAGCGATATTCCAAACTTCGTTCCACCTATCGTCTCATAAATATCGACGATTCCTCACTCTCGTGAGGATCGGATTCAAAGAGACGCAGGTCACTTTGAATCCATAGCTTCATTCGCCAAGCGATCTGCTTCCTTGTTCTCCTCACGACGCACGTGGGTAAACGATACTGATGCAAATTCATTGTTGAGAATTTTGATTGCATCGAAGTAGGTCTTCAGTGTTACATCCTTAACTTTATACGCACCGTTAAGCTGTCGTTCTACCAATTGGCTATCAAGCTTAAAATCTACCTGTACTGCCTTACTATCTTCAAAAAGGGTCAGCATGTGTTCAAGCGCACGCTTAACCGCAGTATATTCAGCAACGTTATTTGTTGCTTCACCGATGTATTCAGAGAGTTCGCTCATCACTTCGTTTTGATCATCCAAAATCTGCACCCCGATACCAGAAGGTCCTGGGTTCCCACGCGCTCCTCCGTCTGTAAATACAGTAACTTTTTTCATGTTGGAGATCATACCACATCCACAATACGCAGTCGTGTCTGGACACGCCCCATAAAATACGATTGTTCCAAGTGTGCGAGCAGTGTGCATGCCTTACCTGCCTCAGGGAGTACCGAGAAATCTTCAGGAAGTGAGAAGAACGCGATTGCTTCTTTAGCGTACCCATTAGTATCAAACTGTAATTTAGTATGTTCCTTAGTTTTTCCAAACACGGCAACCTCGCGTGGAATAATATTCTCTAACTTATATAGTGGCTTGGCATTATTCATACCAAATGGTGTCAAAGATGCTTGTTCAGCAATCAGCGTACTAGTTATCTCATCGAGTGTAAGCACACAATCGACAACGTGTTGGGTATCAATTAATACATCATTCCCCATTGCTGCGTACGCGTCATTCATAGCTTGCGAGAGTGTATGAATCTGTTCTTCTTGCACTCCGAATCCACCTGCCATATGGTGACCACCAAATTCATGCAGATGCTCAGACGCTGCTTCCATTATCGCAATCACACTCACTGTTCCATTTGAACGGCACGAACCTTTAATTTTTCCATTGCCATCACGACCCCATACATATGCAGGTCGATTATATTCTTCAGCAAGTTTATTTGCAGTAAGACCAACAAGTGAGGGACGCCATTCTGGATTGCCTAAAACTAATACATCAGGAAGGCTTTCCATGGCCTTCATACGCTTATGCACCTCCTTGGTCATTGCTGAGACTGCCCCTTTTCGTTCGTTATTAAGTTTCTCTAGATGTTCCACTCGCATACCTGCCTCGCCTTCATCGGTAGTGGCAAGCATGTGGAATGCATCTTCGGGAGTATCCATGCGCGAGGCAGCATTGATTCGTGGACCAATGGTAAACCCAATATCATCTTCAGTGAGATGTTCTTGGCTGGCCTTTTGTTTTCGTAATAAATGTTGCAGTCCAGGACGTCGTGACTTTCGCAATACTTGTAGGCCGTAGTATGCAAACGCTCGGTTTTCATCACGTAATGGCACCATGTCCGCGATAGTTGCAACACCCACCATATCTAAAAACCATTTTTCCTGTCCTGGAATAAGATCGAAGTCACCCTTTGCGATAAGTGCCTGAATTACTTTATAGATAACGCCTGATCCACACAAACCTTTAAATGGATATGTGTCACCAATTTGTGGATTCACAATGGCCACTGCGTCTGGCAATGTTTCTTTTGCTTGGTGATGATCGGTAATAATGACGTCAATACCAAGCTCATTAGCTTTAGACACTGCATCTATATCGGTGGTTCCGCAATCAATAGTAACGATGAGTTTTGCTCCTTCCTCAGTGAGTTTCTCGACAGCCGGAGCACTCAACCCAAACCCGTCATAATGACGGTGTGGGATGTGATTAGAAAAATGTTTGTACTTAATTGCTACAAAAAAATCATGTAAGACTACCCCTCCTGGGATACCATCGCAATCATAGTCACTATAAATAACGATTTGTTCCTCTTCTTTAATTGCTCGAAGAATTCGATCTACCGCTGTGTCCATATCATGTAAAAGAAACGGATCGTGCAGGTCGTTGTCATACGAAGGATTAAGAAATGCTTCAGCGTCAGTTTTTGTTTCTATGCCTCGAGTAAAAAGGAGTTGTCGTAAGAAAGGTGAATATGCCTCAAGTTCTTTTGTAATCTGATCGTTCGGAGTTTCAGCAAGGCGGTGTGTAGTCATAATTTTCTATGATACCATTGTGAGCAACATAATAATATTTCATCATGGCCGCATCAATCTTTACACAAATCATTAATCGAGAAATTCCTGCACACTTTCTGTATGAAGATGAATTTTGTGTGGCAATTCTGGATAAATTTCCTGCAGTAAAAGGGCAATCCCTAGTGATTCCTAAAAAAGACGTTGACTATGCATTTGATTTAGACGATGACACGTATCTGCACCTTTTCAAGACAGCAAAACGCATTGCCAAAGCGTCAGACAAGGCACTGAATGCTGAACGGACCTGTTTGGTGGTGGAAGGATTTGATGTGCCACATGTACATATAAAGATATACCCAATGCAGGATACAGAAAAAGCACTTGGTGCAATTATGCCTGAAGGATTAGAGGCAAATGATGAGAGCTTGGCGATTGTGGCGACACAGATACAGGCTGCTTTGGAGGTATAATCAAATAAAAAAACCGTGTGACTAGGCACACGGTTTTTTATTTTATTACGCTGATGGTGAATTCTCCAACGCAGTAATCGCCGGCAACGTGCCCAGCTCTAAAAATGTAAGCATTGCGCCTCCAGCGGTAGATAAGAAATTATATTTTTCTTGGCAGTTGAGTTCTTCAATGGAAGCTACTGTGTCACCTCCTCCAATAACTGAATACCCTTTAGCTTCTGCAATATACTTTGCGGTTGTAATAGTTTGATCAGCAAACTCATGTTCATAATCACCAAACGGTCCGTTCCAAAGTACCATCTGTGCTCCTTCGATATATTTTGCAAGCATCTGTATAGTCTCGGGTCCTGCATCCATTATTCGTTCGTCACTTTGCACTTCACTTGGTGCACATACTCGAGATGTCTCATTTTTTTGCACAATAACATCAATCGGTAAAATAATTTTTTGGTTTGTAAGTAATGGACTATCTACCAAACTAACGTCTGAAACAAGCGACCCCCCTACTTCATACCCTTGTGCCTTAAAAAAATCATTCGCAAGTGCTCCTCCGATAAATACATGATCATAGACATCTAGGAATTTTTCTACCAATGGCATCTTCGTGTCAAACTTTGCACCACCTAAAAGAAACAACGCGGGATGTTCTGGAGTTAATGCCTTAGAAAGTTCTTCATACTCATGCATAAAATTTAACCCTGCATACGAGGGAAGGAATTGTGTGATTGCATTAAGTGACGCATGCTCTCGATGTGAGGCTGCAAACGCATCGTTTACATACACATCAGCAAATGAAGCGAGTTCTTTTGCAAAATCAACATCGTTTTTCTTTTCTCGCGGGTCAGAACGAAGATTTTCAAGAAGAAGTACTTCCCCGTTTTGTAGAGCATCACGCTTAGAAGTAGTTTCCTCACCAAATATTTGTGAAGAGAACTGTGTTGGAACATACTGCGAAAATACATCAGTAATAGGTTGCGCACTCTGACTACCATCACTTCCTACATGTCCTGCGATAATAACGCGTGCTCCTTTTGAAACAAGGTACTGAACGGTAGCGATACCTCGCGTAATACGAAATTGATTTCGGACTTCATTATCAACAATAGGTACATTAATAGAGGAACGCAAAAATACGTACTTTCCTTCTAGGTCAGGACACTTAGTAACACTCTTAAAGGTTGCTTTTTGCATAGTCATCAGCAATATGAATAATTTTTCCAAATTCTACAGGATTAAGACTCGCTCCCCCTATAAGGAAACCATCTACCCTTCCATCTTCAAACAATTCTTGTGCGTTTGTCTCCTTCACTGAACCCCCATAGAGTACCCGTACTTTTTTAATAGCAGGTCGTCCGAATTGATCTGCAACTATCTTCTGAATGAACAGCTTCATTTCGTGCACATCTTCTGCGGTTGCGTGCTTCCCTGTACCAATAGCCCACACTGGCTCATATGCAATCACTAACTGTGAAAGTTTTGATTTTGGAATATCACGAAGTGCCGATCGTAATTGTGCCTCAACAATACCAAAGTAGTTACCATGTGAATCACGCGCTTGCTCACCCACACACACAATTGCCGTAACACCACTTTTGAAAATTGCCTGGATGTCTTTGTAGATTTCTGCATCAGTCTCTCCCGCCGCACGTCGTTCTGAGTGTCCTACAATCACTGAAGTAACTCCCACACTCTTAAGCATAGGCAAAGACACTTCACCAGTGTGTGCTCCAATACTTTCAAAGAATACGTCTTGTGCTGAAAGGCCAATACGCTGCGAAGGCGAGAGTCGCTCCATCTCTGAGAGAAATGGGAACGGGGGTGCTACTGCAACTTGAGTGATTATTTTTTTTCGGCCGATAGCTTTACGTGTTGCTAAAAATAACTTCCGTGCGTCGCCGAGTGTTGCGGGATTCATTTTCCAGTTTCCGACTACAAGTGGTGTGTGGGTTTTCATGATAGAGAAATTGTAGCATAGACAAAAGAAGCAGAAAGACAAAGTCTTTCTGCTTCTTTTGCAACTTCCTCGTAAACTAGTATGTTTCCCCCCAAGTTCCGAAACTAAAACCTCCTCCGGGACCACTGGTAAACAAGAGATTCACCAATCCGCTTTCATAGGTTACGTTTGCACCATTTGCTAAATCTACTTGATATGCGGTCACTTCCTTAAGCGCAATACTGTTTCCGATTTCTACCAAGCCGTGCCCTGCATATATAAGAATATCTCCATTGGCAGAGTTATTTAGATCAACAGCTGCTTCAGTCCCTCCATTTTCGGCACTCTCATTTTGTGAAAGTAATAAGATATATGACTTCGGACTTCCTGATCCCAGAAAATCAATTGAATTAGTCACCTTAATTTTACTACTGGTCAGGCGATTAGATTCATTATCAGCAATAATTGGAACGGTCCGTGCACCAATTGCAGCGTCGATTTCAATAGTAAGTCCTGAGCCAGTAAATTCTAAATCACCCTCAACCCATATAGGGCCATCCAATGTAATGGTGGTAGAAGGTCCCGTTTTTTTCAGAATTACATTGCATTCAATTTTTAAAAAACCAATTGTAGTATCGAAATCAATCGTGTATGTACCCGAAGAACATTCAGCTGAGGTGCTCGCAATTACGGTACCATTATCAAGAATGTCTTGTTTAATAAGCTCAACTTTCTCATCGGGAATAGGTAAAGTTGATGTTGCCTGATTCGCTGAGGGCGTATAACGTGTTCCTCCAACGACATTAGCAGAGCTTTCAGTATTGTAATATGCATCTACATGAATATGAGAGTCCCCAATAGTATCAGCCCATGCTGAGCCTGTTGCCTCAACACCATCAATAGACCCCGAGGGGCCACCCGCAATCACATCCCCTTGAATTTCAGCACTCCCTGCACCGGTAATCGCTCCATTTGAAAATACGTTCCCAATGAGGAAGGAATTGTTCGCCATATGAAATCCTCCGTTCCCCGTTTGAACTCCAAAGTTAAATGATGCACCACTACCTACAAACAGAGAAGTGGTATTTGATCGGTACGCGTTATTAACAACCCCCACAGCTAGTAAATTATATTTATCATCAGTTGAATCATAGGAAGATGTCGTGGTTGCAGTAGCGCCTCCAATAACAACTATCTCGGTAGTATCTACTTCTAAAGGAACAATAAATCTATGTGCCATGTCTTCAAGACCGGAATCAGCCGCAAGATAACTCTGCTTAGAATCAAACAACAGTCGAAACGAAAGTAGATCAGAATACACGGTACGCCCCAATGCAAGAGTTAACGCTGTACTCCCAAGTAAAAAGAACAAGATGAAAATCAGTAGTGCCGCCCCCTTTTGTTGTCTATATACATTATTCATATGATCCTCGTAATACTGCCCCTGCGTTAAATATCCGTGTACGCGTACTTGATCCCCGTGTGGCAGATAACTGCAGCTGCACCCGAACCATTTCGGTTTCTAAATTGTCATACGAGTAAAACCGAAGCTCTTCAACGGAAATAGTATTGTCGGTTACTTGTGTTTGTACACCATCTACAGAGAGAAACAATGTCCCACCAGAAACAGTATATGCTGTAGTACTGGTCCCCGACAGGAGTGTGAGTACCCCTGGTGTACTCACGAACGTACTATAGAATGCATCAACGTCTTGTGCATTACGGATATCAGAAAGCATGCGCTCAAGTACAACGCTCCCATTGCGTAATAATAATTGATCAAGTTTCTGATGCTGAAAAGAATCACTCAGTGAAATAAGCATGAGTACTCCTACACCACTTATAATGATAAGTAGTGACATGTATACAAGCATCTCGATTAATGTAAATCCGACACTTGTATGCATTGTATTTTTTTGGGAATGATACAACATGTTTATATGTTAAAGATGTTAGCCAAAAGTGCTTCCAGCGACACGGTATTGCCCGCCCACTCCACGTTAGTAATTACTATTCGACTACCGCTGTCGACACTTGCGCCTGCAGTAGTACTTGCAACCAAATCATCATCGCTGTTGCGGTACGCTTGATGGAGCACAACACTACGTGTATACGTATTATCGATAATCTGGGGCACGCTTGTGGTTGCTAATGTAGTAGTGGCTACGTCTAGATAATATATAGTATCGAACGCTAGGTCAGAAAAGGTATTCCAATCAGAATCACGTAAGTACCGCATGACCTCCTGACCTTCCTCTGCAAGATAGACTGCTCGTACTTTCTGCTGTGTTACATTCGCATTTGCGAAATACACTGCCAATGTTTGCATCACAAATATTGCCACCAATGCAAAAATGGAAATACCGATGATAACTTCAACAATTGTTACTCCTTGTGTACGAAGTCTTTTCATATACTTATTCTACTAAACCTGAAGCATAAATAGTAAAAGTTGTGCTTGCATTAATGCGGGTGTCTTCAAACGTAATAGTCCCTGTGGCACTTGCTCCACCTGTAATACGTGCAAATGTTATGTACCAGTTTGTGTCTGAAAACGAAGTGGTTGCAGTCATATGTGGAGGAATAGTAACAATGGTATTATTTGTCGCACCTGCTACTGGCGTGGTCCCCTGAAAAAATTCAATAGTGCTGGTACCGACGTACACGCCATACACAGTATCTTGATAGGATGCAAGTGTGCGCTGGCGTGTTTCGGACACTTGGTCACGTATATCTGATACATACCCAACATATATTTGACGGTATGAATACTGTGCAAACCCCCCAACGAGCACTGAGAGAACAACGATCATAATGGACACTACCACAAGTATCTCTACAATAGTGAAGCCGGATTGAAATGCTGTATGTATCCGTGTTTTTTGCATATTAAATACTTTCTCCAATTGAATAAATTGGTGCAATCATCGCAAGAGCAAAAAATCCAACACTCGCCCCGATGAAAACCATCAGTACAGGTTCAATAATTGTTGAAAGGTCTTTCGTTTTTTGTTCAACTTCATTTTCGTAAAAAATTGCAAGTTCCTTTAGCATGCCCGCTATCCCTCCAGTCTCCTCTCCTACCAAGATCATTTCACCTACCAAAATTGGATATAAATCTTCTCGTTCAATAAATACCTCTGAAAGGGCCACACCTTTCTCCACGCGCACGGCCGCTTCTGCAATAATTTGTTTGTAAAAATGATTCTGCACCACCTGTTGTGTGATTTCCAGCGCACGGATTACGTCAACGCCAGAAGAAAGTAATGAGGAAAGTGTGCGTGCGGTGCGTGCCGCATTTGTTTCTTTTGCCATAGTACCAATCACCGGCAGTCGAGGGAATAGCCATGAGGTTGTGATTTTTCCCGGACGAGTACGCAGTGCATAAATGAAGCCAGCAACAAACGCGATGAATCCTCCAACAGTTAGCAAGACATTACTGCTCATAAATTTACTAATGGCCATAAGTGTCTGTGTGGTAGCAGGCAGATCTGCATTGAGACTTTCAAATGTCTCAGTGATTGAAGGCATCACATAAATCATCATTAGAAATCCAATTATGATCAAAATAGTGATAACAATTGCGGGGTACATCATTGCTCCCTTAATTTTTTTACGCAATGAAGATGAACGTTCCATTTGGATACTTAAGGTTTTCAATGCGTCTGACATCCCTCCGCTTTCTTCACCTGCCTGCACCATCGCCACATACAGATCATTAAATACTTTCGGATGATTTGCCAGTGCAACATTAAACTGCTCACCCTTATTAATACGTTCAAGAATATCAGTCATTACTCCCTTCAAACGAGGATTTTTTGATTGTCGTTGAATTACCGCAAGTGCACGAGTTAATGGTAGCCCTGCAACAAGCATAGAACCTAAGTTTCTGGTTACCATTACAAGTTCATCTTCTTTTACCCGACTAATAGCGTAGTTAATTTTTTCTACATCAAACCACTTTCGTACACTAAACTTTGTCACCTCACTAATTGACTCAACAGTATGTCCCGAGACGCGCGCTAGTTCATACACCGCAAAACGATCAGCAGCCTCAACAGTTTGTTCAACCGCTTCTCCTACCTTATCCTCTCCTGTGTATGTAAATTTTGACATTGTGTATACGAATTATTCGTTAATGACGCGCAGTACTTCTTCAATACTGGTAATACCTCGTGCTGCCTTATAGATTCCATCTTCAAGCATGGTCATCATCCCCTCCTTACGTGCCTGCTCTTCAATTGCATCAGCGGTACCATTTGCCATTACCAGTTCCTTAATAGAAGGAGTGAATGGGAGAATTTCATGAATACCAGCACGTCCCTTGTATCCTTCTTCACCACCAGGACCTTCTGTTGCGTGATAAAACGGAATACTGTTCCAGCTGGCATTTGTCTTCACCACCTTCTCTTCACGCAATGTTTCCAAAATTCGATCCAAATCAACATGCTTTGATAACTTTGCTTTCTCGTTTGAAGAAAGCGTATACGGCTCACGATAGGTTTCGTGTACTTTACGCACCAATCGCTGTCCAACAGCAACCCGTAGTGTTGAAACCATCAAGAATGATTCCAACCCCATATCTACTAAACGAGCTACCGTACCTGCCGCTGAGTTAGTGTGCACCGTTGCCAATACCAAGTGACCAGTAAGTGCCGCATTAATAGCAAGACTCGCCGTCTCTTGATCTCGAATCTCCCCCACCATAATGATGTCAGGGTCCTGACGCATTAAAGATCGAAGTCCAGAAGAAAAGGTGAAACCAATTTCAGACTTAACCTGTGTTTGATTAATGCGTGGCATCTGATACTCAATGGGATCCTCAATGGTAGAAATGTTTACCTCTGGTGTATTTAAAAGATCAAGAATCGTATACAGTGTTGTTGTCTTCCCTGAACCTGTTGGACCTGTAACCAAAATGATTCCCGTGGTTTGTTTCATCGCATCTTGTACACGCTCAAGGGTAACTCCATGGAATCCCATCCCTTCAAGTGAAAATCCAGAACGATTTTCGCGCAGTAATCGCATTACAATTTTCTCTCCAAAGAAAATTGGGAGTACCGATACACGAAACGAAACCTTCTGCCCATCCATTTCCATTTTGAATCGACCGTCCTGAGGAAGACGTTTCTCATCAAGCTTCAAATTTGAAAGTACTTTAATACGTGCCGCAATAGTAGGAGCAGCGTGCTTTGGGAGTGTCATAGCATCGTGCAAAATACCGTCAATGCGGTAGCGCACTAGCACCTCCTCTTCTTGAGGTTCAATATGAATATCAGACGCATTTTGAATAATGGCGTGATGCAAAAGCGTATCGACAATACGTACCACCGGTAAGTCCTCTGCCATTTTCTTCAAGTCAGCTTCGCTTACGCTCTCGCCATTTTCTTCAGCGATTACCTTCAGCGCTGAAGATTCCTTAGTAATGATGTCACCAAACTCATCCTTAAGGGTCTTCTGGTATTGTTGCAGTGCAAACCGCATCGACTCAGTGTCGGTCAAACGCGGTAAAATTTTTAATCCTACTTTCTTTTTTACAAAATCAATCGCTGGCAAGTCAGCAGTATCAAGCATCGCAACCTCAAGCGTGTCTTCTGTTTTCTTAAAGGCAATAATGTTGTGATTTCGTGCAACAGGTTCTGGGATGAGTGAGAGAATCTCAAATGGCACCTTCATGCCTTTGATTGAAACAAAAGGAATTCCTAATACATATGACTCAACGCGCCGCATATCGTCTTCAGTCATAAAACCGCCCGCAATAAGCGCTTCTGCAAGCGTGCGTTTTTCCTCCTTTGCAACTTTCTGTGCAGCAGCTAAATCCTTTTTAGGGACCAACCCCGCGTCAGATACAAAGTGCTTCAATTGTTCATCTTGAATGCGCATACAATAAAAAGAACCCTCCAAAAACTTCCCGTTCTTACCGTCTAGTATACAGCAAGACCATTCTCCTACCGATGCAACATACACACATAGAAAAACCACCCAAACACACGGGTGTGTAGGGTGGTGGGAGGAGCGCGCACTTCAGCGCGCTCCATTATATTTAATCAGTTACCTTCTGCGATCACTTGCGCGATCAAGGCATCAATCTGCTGTGCATTCTGCTCGGTTTGCACAAAAGACTGTGGGCGCATTTTAGGGTAGGCTGAAGTCTTTGGTGCTAAAGAACGATGACCGTAGAACACGTGGTTGCCAATGACACCCGTCTGCTCAAGAGTACCGAAGTACGCACTTTGACGTTCACATGCTTCTTTTACGCAGTATGAATGTGCATCTTGTGCCTCGCTTGGTGCCTTAAAGATACCAAGTTCGTTTTGTACATACCACCACGTAACTCGTTTCAAAATCTGTTGGCCAACTTCGGTCGACAGATCTTCATGTACGTAGTCACCCATCGCATTATATTGCAGCATTTTTTTATCATTGCTGTAGGTTTGAAAAAAAACTTCATGCAACGTATCAGGAAAATCCTGATCAGCTTTGCGTTCAAGAACGCTTGCAAAAGCCGCTTTCTGACCCTCACGGGACTCGCCACGCGATTCACCATACACAAGCTTTGCGCCACTATAAATGTTGTGCGCATGAGGAATAATAACGTCGATAGTTTTGTACACTGTTGCAGAGATTAAAATCCCAACAATCAGACAAACAATCGCAATGTATTTGCATATGCGAAATGTGGTAGTTGTAGCATTTATTGCTTTTTGACGAACTGCTTCTATGATTTGAGTTAACCTTTTCATGGGTTTCATCCTTTTCTGCCTCAATTTCAATATTTGGTATCTTTCCGATACTCTGTTATTACAATAGCATAGATTATGCTTAGTGTCAATATATATTTATATAATATGGCTTATTTATTAACTAATCTATATGCCATTGACACTTTTATATCCATCCGTATACTATATGTATTGATCTGATGTCGGCCCTGAGGCCGGTTTTCTTTTTTTAAAAAAGAGATCACTATTACAACAAAAGAAGCGATACCTAATTATTGTTTCTCACATAAATACAATTAAATAACACTATGTTTGACCTAAAAGTAATCCACTCCGTACTTGGAGAAATGGAAGATGAGCGGGGTATCTCGCGCGAGAAAATGATGGATGCAATCGAGCAAGCGCTAGCAACTGCCTATAAGAAAGAATACGGAAAACGCGGACAGATTATCCGCGCTGAATTTGATTTAAGTACCGGAACAACAACATTTAATCAGTACAAAAAGGTGCTCGAGGAAAGTATGTTACGTCCTGAGCCTGAAGAAGGTGAGGAAGTTGAAGAAGTAAAAGTAGAAGAAGACCATCGTGGACGCCGACACCACATTGAAGAGGAAGAAGAAGTAAGTGCAGATGGATTGGTACGATTTGATGCTGAAAAGCACATCATGCTTGAAACAGCACAACTAATTAAGAAAGATGTAGAAGTGGGAGAAGAACTTGTCTTCCCACTTGAAGGAAAAGATGACTTCGGGCGTATTGCGGCGCAAACAGCAAAGCAAGTAATCATCCAGAAAATTCGAGAGGCTGAGAAAGAATCTGCACTTGCAGAATTCGGACAAAAGGAAGGAGATATTGTCCTTGGACATGTACAACGATTCGAACGAGGAAACCTCTACGTAGACCTTGGACGTGTTACTGCGGTAATGCCATACGATGAACAAATTCCTGGAGAACGATTTCGTCCAGGAGAACGGGTGCGAGCGACACTCCTTAAGGTAGATGAAACCTCACGAGGTATCTTCCTAAAGCTTTCACGAGCGCATGGTGATTTCCTTGAAGGACTCTTCGCAGTAGAAACACCTGAACTACAAACAGGAGTTGTAGAGATTAAAGCAATTGCTCGAGAAGCAGGAGCGCGATCAAAGGTTGCGGTGTTTGCACATGACGACCACATCGATCCTGTTGGATCACTTGTGGGACAGCGTGGAGTACGTGTTTCAACGGTAATGAGTGAGCTTGGTGGCGAGAAAATCGACATCATCGAATGGTCAGAAGACCCAATTTCATTTATCGAAGATGCGCTTTCACCCGCACAAGTACTTTCAGTAACCATTGATGAAGAGCCTACTGATGACGAGGATTCTGAAGACAACCGAGGGAAAGCTATTGTAGAAGTAGCACCTGATCAGCAATCACTTGCTATTGGGCGAGGTGGACAGAACGTTCGTCTTGCAGCAAAACTTACTGGATGGAAACTTGATATCATCTCAAACGGGGGTGAAGAGCTTGCAGAAGCTGACGCTACTGGAAAGACAAACATTGTTGCTCCTGTTACTACTGAAGTAGGGGCTGATGTTGATGTACTCGAGAATGAAGATGCAACAACAACAAAAGAAGAACTTCCAACTGAAGACGAGGCGACCCAAGACCGAGACCTCACTGACACAGATCAGTCTGAAGAAATCAACGAAGTTGATACTCCAGAGGAGACTGAGGAATTGATAGCAAAAGAACAAGATGAAGCAGTTGCAGAAGCTGAAGAAAAAGAAGATGAGGCAGAGACAGCTGAGGAAGCAAAAGCGTAATCAGTACTCAATACACAAAAGACCGGTGTCTACGACACCGGTCTTTTGTGTATCCCAAATAGCGTAGTTTAGATAAAAAACGCCGCGACAATTGCCGCGGCGTTTGTTCACATCTATTACGATCTGAGACTAAGGCCAAATTTCTCTAAGTGTTCCTTGATTTCATTGATCGATTTACGACCAAGATTTGGTGAGCGCAAGAGTTCTGGTTCAGATTTTTGAACTAATACTCCCAAAGTATGGATACCTTCGTGCCTAAGACAGTTTCTCGTCCGAATACTCCAATTTAAAGTATTTATTAAAATAGAGTCCCGATCATCATCAGATCCTTTGTACCACTCCTGCGCTAAACCAAGTATTTCTTTTTCAAGACCCGCTTGCGCAAGTAGTAACTTGGCACGACATGTTGGGCATGAATGTTCGGAACTACAATCAGGTGAGCAGGCAAGCAAGAAAGCCTCAACAGTTGAAAAGGTTTTAGTCCATACCTTAAGCGCGTCAAGTTGTTCAACAGTTGGCAACGATAGCGTGTCATTCATCCACGAGCTGGAGTAATGATTTACAATAAGCCACTCCACCAACGGACGGACACCAATATTTTCACGTAAAAACCGAAGTGCTTTCTGTCGAATTTGTCTGACTCTTTCGATGCCAATTGATGATGGCAACTCCTTACCTATGACCTCAAGAGTAGTTTCATCGTAACCAATACCATAATAACGGCATATTATAGTTGTCATTCGTTCACCACTTGTCCAAGTGCTCAATTTGTTAATTGCTTGATCAAGTAATTCTATGTGTTCGTCAGTGATTATCTCAGCAAGTGCGTTTTTTTCACCCGGGGCTAAATCATACATTGCTACGATAAGGGCTGCATACGAGAGTTTCATTTTGAAGTCCTTTCAACAAAATTTGTTTCATCTGTACAAAATAATACAATACAAACAAGTAACAGTCAATTCATTTAACAATAACCTCCCCTTCACCCCCTCCTCTAAATACGGTACGATACGTACCTACGGACTAATAACTAAGGACTAACTACTATGATCAACGTTTTTGGACACAAATCACCAGACACTGACGCAACATGCTCTGCACTTATTTGGGCATGGTATTTAAATGAGCACACCACCCAAGACGCAACAGCGTACGTACTTGGTGAACTCAATAGTGAAACGCGGTTTGTACTCAACCATTGGGAAGTATCAGCGCCAGAACTTCTTCCGATACTTGATGCTGGAGCACAGGTGGTGATTGTGGACACCAACAACTCACAAGAACTTCCAGAAAATATTGCTGACACTGAAGTAATCCAAATCATTGATCACCACAAACTTGTTGGGGGGCTTGAAACAGTTGGTCCTGTTAATATCACCATGCGTCCACTGGCATGTACTGCAACCGTTATGTACGACCTAATGGGTGCGCACGCTGAAAATCTTCCACGAGAAATCGCTGGACTGATGCTTTCATGTATTCTTTCCGACACCCTTGAATTTCGATCCCCAACGACAACTCCCCACGATAAAGACATTGCTGAAAAACTTGCAATGAGTCTTGATATTGATATGACTAAATACGCAGCAGCAATGTTTGCTGCAAAATCTGATGTTTCTGAATTTTCAGACAAAGGACTAATTACTATGGATAGTAAGAAGTATGACGTGGGAGACAAAAACTTCCGTGTATCGGTACTTGAAACCACTACCCCACAAACAATCCTTGACCGAAAAGAAGGTATCGTTGATGCAATTACACAATGTATTGCAGAAGAAAATGATGTGGACGAGGTACTCTTGTTTGTTGTAGACATTCTTAACGAAGAAGCAACAGTGTTTACATACAACGACCTAACCAAACAAGTAGTCGGAGCGTCGTTCGGGGTAACTGTTGAGAGTGATACTGAAGTACTTCCAGGAGTTGTTTCAAGAAAGAAACAAATCCTCCCTGCCCTAAAGCTATAACGTTGAGAATACTCTGCCAACACAGCTCCGAGGTCAAAGACTTCGGGGCTGTGTGTATATACAGACAAACTATGGAAATTAACGATATACTATATATATGTAGGCTATATGCCTCCGCCAATCAGTAATTATAAACACCATGAATAGTATTCGTATATCATTTTCAATTATTAGTCTTGCTATATTGCTCGCATTTTCTTGCGTTGCATACATCGCAAATGCGCAAGAGGAAGAATTGACTCCTCAAGAGCGATTTGAGCAGATACAAGAAATAAGAGAAGATAAGAAAGAAGAATTTGAAGAGAAAGTTGAAAACCGACAAGATGCTTTGGAGGAAATGAAGGCTTCGAGTTCTGAAGCACGTGAAGCAAAGAAAGAAGAAATTGAAGAGAAGAAAGAAGATCGACAAGTAGCATTAGCAGAACGTACACAAGAACGGATTGAGAACCTTGCAGCAAATGTATCCAATCGAATGGAAGCAGCAATTGATCGCATTCGACAAATCATTGAACGATTTGAGTCACGTATTGCAACGCTAGAGGAGAAAGGGGTGGACGTTGCTGCAGCTGAAGCTGAATTAGACACCGCAAGTGCCCACCTAGATGACGCTGCTGCAATCATTGCAGATATTGATAGTATCGTAGACGATGTTGTAAATTCTGAATCACCCAGAGAAGCTTGGGTTACTGCAAAAGAAACCTATACAAAAGCAAAGGATAGTATTAAAGCAGCACATGCTTCACTACGAAGCGCCGTAGCACTTTTAAAAGAAGCTGTAGTAGATGCTGAACTAGCGCGTGGAGCATCTGATGCAGTATCAGAAAGTGACGTCGAATAATTACTCTATTAACTATTGACTATGGAAAACGAAAATCAACAAGAACCAATTATCGCACCAGATGAAATGAAGATGCCCGAAGGCTACTCAGATCCATCGGATGCAGAACATACCGGACACCTCGGTGTCATTCTTGGCGTACTGATTGTTATTCTCGTACTTATCCTTGGCGGACTCTATCTCTGGGGAACAACACTCACTACCACATCGGCTATTGATACAGTGGAAGTAGAACGGCCAACTGCTGAGGAAAATGATGAACCGGAAAGTACCAATGCTGAAGCACAAGTAGAAACATTCGGAGCTGTAAGTACTTCAGACGAAATTGATGCTATTGAAGCGGATATCGAAAGTACTAATCTTGATGAGCTGGATGCTGAACTTGAAGCTATCGATGCAGAATTAGATGCTGCGTTAAACGCACTGTAGAGAAAACAATATGGACCAAAAGACTGACGAAGCTCCGCCTCGTCAGTCTTTTGGTGTTTGACACACTACACCTCATTCTGCTATCCTCAAAAAGAACATCGCGTAATGTTGATGTATCAAAAAGGAGAGGTCTTAATGGACAAAATTGAAGACACTGGCAGTAATGAAGGTTGGGATATCACTGGTGGAATCACTGGTAGCATAATCATCTTCGTCGCACCACAAGGTGGCTCACGCGTAGTTTAGAATCACATTCGGGTTCAAAGATTGCTTAAAAATAACTCTCGCCATTGGCGGGAGTTTTCCTTTGCCCAAAACAGTAGCATTGAAGGCCTGAATATGTTTTAATTCCCCCGCAATCAATATGAGGTCCACAGACTGGATCTCATTCTAGTTTATACATTTGAATTTTATATTATGGATTTTGTTAAAGAGTTTACAGTAACTAAAGAAGAAGGATCTCAGGTAAAGATTGAGGGAGAAATTCCTTTTGTTGAGCTCCAAAAACACCGCACTGCAGCTATCAAGCACTACGGAAAAGACCTTGTTATCGACGGATTTCGTAAAGGGCACGTTCCTGAAGCTGAGATCATAAAACGAGTAGGTGAAATGGGCATCTTAACTGAAATGGCAGAGCGGGCAATCGCAGCTGCGTACCCAGAGGCATGCAAGCATCACGAAGTAGATGCAATTGGTTATCCGCAAATCAGCATCACGAAAATTGCTGAAGAAAACCCACTAGGATTTACTGCAACCGTTGCAGTTATTCCAGAGATTACACTCCCTGACTACAAGAAAATTGCAGCAGACACCAATAAAGACAAAGCTTCAGCAGAAGTAACTGACGAAGAGGTAGAAACACAAACAAAAGATATTCTCCGACAGAAAACTGCATACGAACGAATGCAGGCACATGCTGCTAAAGGAGCAGAGCCTACTGAAGAAAATTCAGAAGAAACCGATGATGCCGAAGTTTCAGAAGATGTAACAGAAGAAAAGGAAGATGCTGAACCTGAAACACATACCCATGAAGACGGTACCGTTCATGAAGGTCCTGCACACAGCGAAGAACCAGAACTTAAAGCAGTCACTGACGATGAACTGCCAGAACTTACTGATGAATACGTAAAAACACTGGGAGAACCTGGTCAATTTGAATCAGTAGAAGATTTCAAAGGAAAGATCAAGGAACACTTGGCTATTGAGAAAGAAAAGGAAGTGCACACCGCACACCGAGCGAAGATCACTGATATGATTATCGATGCCTCAGAGATGGAACTTCCACAAATCTTGATCGATACAGAAATCGACCAGATGTTTGCACAGATGAATGAAGACTTGACTCGAGCAAACCTAAAGATGGATGACTATCTTGAACACATCAAGAAAACTCAAGAGGACCTCAAGACAGAATGGACACCAGCAGCAGAAAAACGAGCACAACTGCAACTGATCCTAAACGAAATTGCGAAGAAAGAAGAGACAAAGCCAGATCAAGCACAGCTTGATGCACAGGTAGATCAACTTCTAGAACAGTACAAAGACGCAGATGAAGCACGCGTACGTGTATACGTTGCTAGCGTTATGACTAACGAAGCAGTGATGACTTTTCTAGAAAATCAGTAAGTTCACTACATAAAAAAATAGGTTCCTAAGGGGAACCTATTTTTGTTATATAGCAATACATCAGTCACTGTAGTATAATGTAAACATTGCAATCAGAAAGGAAACGACTATGACTTATGGTGGCACAAGACTGATTTCACCGTCAACAAAACCCAGCTGTATCGAGGGTGATGGCGGAACTGCAAACATTTCTCCAGGTGGAGGAACAGGCTGCATTGAAGGTGACGGAGGAACAGCCATCTAACATGGCAGTCCAACTAACCTAACGCATCGGCTCAATGAGTCGATGCGTTTTTATTTCATTCCCAATTTCGCTACTTTCTGATACAGTAGCCTCATACAGAATCGATCGATAGTAATTTATAGTATTTGATATATGACAACAAACTCACACGAAACAGGACAATTGGTCCCAATGGTAATTGAAAAAACGCAAGGAGGAGAGCGTGCGTTTGATATTTATTCGCGACTCTTAAAGGAGCGGATTATCTTTGTCACAGGTGGCATTGAAGATCACATGGCAAACCTGGTGGTTGCACAGCTTCTGTTCCTTGAAGCTGAAGATCCAAAGAAAGATATCTTTATTTACGTAAACTCACCAGGAGGAAGTGTGACTGCAGGACTCTCTATCATTGATACTATGCATCACATCAAGCCTGACGTGGTAACAGTGTGCACAGGAATGGCTGCATCAATGGGATCACTGATTCTCTCGCAAGGTGCTAAAGGCAAGCGAGCAATTCTGCCAAACGCAGAGGTGATGATTCATCAGCCAAGCGGTGGTGCATACGGACAGGCTTCAGATATCGATATTACAGCGAAGCATATTCTGAAGACACGAACACGACTGAATAAAATGCTTGCGAAAGCAACTGGGAAAGCACTTGCAGTAATTGAGAAGGACGTAGATCGAGACTTCTTCATGGATGCACAGGAAGCAAAGAAGTATGGTTTAGTTGATGAAATTTATACCTAAATTTCATCAACTAAAAAGCGGAGCGTTGTGAGGAGCCCTTCCTGAGGCGACGAGCAGCGAGCTGGGGCAGCAGGTACTTAAGAATGCAGTGACTTAGTAACCTGCGCTAGTTGATGAGATATACACTTAAATAGAAACATATAATAAAAGCGCGGTCTCTGACCGCGCTTTTATTCGACATACCATAGTAACTCTGGTACATTTTGTATACAGAAAGACTGAAAGCCGACACCGACTGACCCCGAACGATTACCAAGTTAGAAAAGACACTATGCCCCCAGTAATGTTACTTACTGCAGTATCTGCAGCATTAATGTTCGGTATAGCTTCTGGATACTACCTACGTTACCTTCACGCACTTTCAAAACGATCGTCATTGGAGCTTGATCTGAAAGAAAAGGCACTTCATGCGGAAGAAAAAGCGTTAAAAGTTATTGAAAAGGCTGAAAAAAAGGCTGACCTCATTGCGTCCGAAGCGAAAGCTGAAATTAAGGAGAAGGAAGAAAAACTAAAAACTAAAGAAGACCGACTCGACAAGAAAGACGAGCTTCTTGATGAGCGTCAGATTACACTTGATTCTGAAAAGGAAGCAGTGCGCACAAAGATTGACGAGGTTAAAGACATCAAAGCCCGCCTTGATGCTCGCAAGGGAGAGCTTGATGTAAAACTTGAAGAAGTAGCAGGTCTCACCCAAGAAGATGCATTCCAAAAAGTAACGGCTCGCATGGAAAAAGAACGTGCTGAAGACTTAGGTCAACGAACACAAAAGCTCTCACTCGCAGGGGACGAAGTATTTGATGCTCAGGCACAAAACATTCTGCTTGCAGCGATCCATCGCCTTGGAAACAATATGCATGTGAGTGTTATGACTTCAAACGTAGAACTACCAAACGATGAAATGAAGGGGAAAGTAATTGGGAAAGAAGGACGAAACGTTCGAAGCTTTGAACGTATGACTGGTGTGGATGTATTAATTGATGACACCCCTGGATACGTGACCCTTTCTTCATTTGACCCAATTCGACGAGAAATCGCGAGGGTGGCACTTGAAGCACTAATGAAAGATGGTCGCATCCAACCTGCAAAGATCGAGGAAATGGTTGAAACTGCACGAAAAGAAGTGTCAGTAATGGTGCGGAAAATGGGAGAGAAGGCAGCATACGAAGCAGGCGTGCCAAACCTACATCCTGACCTCCTTACCATCCTTGGCCGCCTACACTTCAGGACCAGTTACGGCCAGAATGTATTGTGGCACTCAGTTGAAATGGCACACATGGCTGGTGTTATTGCTGAAGAAGTTGGTGCTGACGTTGCTGTTGCCAAAGCAGGGGCACTACTGCACGACATTGGTAAAACAGTAAGCCACGAGGTACAGGGAACCCACGTAGAGATTGGTATCCGTATCCTACAGAAATACGAAGTGGATCAAAAAGTAATCCTCGCAATGCGGGCACATCATGAGGAATACCCTTACGAAACACCAGAATCAATCATCGTACAGGTTGCAGACTCCCTATCAGGAGCCCGACCAGGTGCACGACGTGATTCTATTGAAAACTACATTAAACGCCTTAAGGAGCTTGAACTTATTGCAACAGAACTTGCAGGAGTAGATAAAGCATTCGCGATCTCAGCAGGACGTGAAATTCGTGTATTGGTAAATCCAGAAGCGCTTAATGATTACGAAAGTAATACACTGGCGCGAACCATCGCCACAACTATTGAGGCACAGCTTCGTTATCCTGGTGAGATTAAAGTACACGTTATACGTGAGACACGCGTGATTAGTTACGCACGATAGACATAAAAAAGACCATATCGTGAACGACATGGTCTTTTTATAGCTCAGCAAAGCAAGTATTAAAAATCAAGTAAATTCATTAGAACACACAATTATTACTTTTCTAGACGTTGCAGGTAAAAAACCTTGCTATATAATGTTTTACAAGCCATTAGGGCACCGTGTTCAGGTTTAAAGCCAGCACACAATTTGTTTATTCGCCATTAGATAATATTCAGAACAATATGAATAAGGCAGACATCATTAGCAAAGTACACGAAGAGCTTGGAATCACAAAAGCTGATGCAGAACGAGCAGTTGAGACAATCATGTCTTGCATCGTGGAAACACTAACAGAAGGAAACGAAGTATCAATCGCAGGGCTTGGTATCTTCTCAGCTAAAATGCGAAACGCGCGAACAGCACGTAACCCACGAACTGGTGAACCTATTGAAGTACCAGCAATGCGGGTACCTAAATTCCGAGCTGCTAAGGCTCTAAAGGATGCAGTGAAATAGTCACACACTCCTTTGCAAAAGGTCGACACTCTGTGTCGGCCTTTTGCTTTTCCACTTCCCTAAACCTATCCACAAAATCTATTGATACGTGCATGCTATACTGTCTATGTAGCGGAGGTATTACGCTATTGTGAATACAATAAAATGTATTTAAAGCTCATATCATAGATACGTTATGAATCTATCGATACGTGCTAAGTGGACATACAGGGAGTAATCCCTACGCTATTTCCCATCACACATTGTAAGGGAGCCCTTAGCCGGGGCTCTTTTACTATCTGAGTACCAAACGTATTGTGTTATGCCCCCATTGTGCTAAAATCTCAGGCACTACAGAACACACACTTCTATAGTAAAGAACCGCGGGATTAGTTAAATGGTATAACATCTGCCTTCCAAGCAGAGGTCAGGAGTTCGATTCCCCTATCCCGCACATACAAGAAAAGACACCCCTGCGGGTGTCTTTTCTTGTATGTGCGGGATAAGTAAGGTGCCTACGCACCTTACGCGGGGAATCGAACGACGGAGCGTTGTGAGGAGCCCTTCCAAGGCGACGAACAGCGAGTCGCGGCCGGCGTTCTTATGAATGCAATGAATTAGAAAAAGCGGGACGATTCCCCCGTTGTGTTGAATCCAAAAGGTCTACTGTCCATGTAATGGAAGATTCCCCTATCCATCCTGCTACACTTCGGGACGATTCCTTTATTCTGTACAATTTTTACATAAAAAGTTCGAACACCTCACAAACTCTCATGTTATAATCACCCCAATGCCCGAATTCCTCCTCACAATCCTCACCGCTTACCTCACACTCACCAACACGCTCGCGGAACACATCGAAAGCTTCACCTCTCCCACAGAGACTGACATTGCCGTACACGAAGAAACCACTCCCTTCAAACATCTCTCTACGGCATACGAAGCAATTCCTGACGTACTCATCGAAAACGCTGCGTACCAAAGTGCTGCGGTAATCGACACCGAACTTGAGGTCATTACATCAGCAACCTCACTTGAGGCTCTGGTAAACATATACTGTACCTACACAACCGACGAATCTATCCGTGCTACCACCGGAACAGGCTATTTCGTACATAAAGACGGTATCATCCTCACAAACGCTCACGTGGCGCAATTTTTGCTTCTGGAGGGTGTTGAGGGAGCAACTGAGTGTATTATCCGCACCGGTGATCCGGCCGTGGCAACCTACGAAGCTGACCTTCTGTATATCTCACCTGCATGGGTACAAAAGCACGCTGAACTTATCAACGACGAAAATCCACAGGGCACTGGTGAGCGTGACTATGCACTTTTATATGTAACATCGGGCCTAAATAATAACCCAATGCCCCGCCACTTCCCTGCAATCTCTATTGATGTAGATCTGTTAACTATCGACACTGTTGATAGCACCGTATTTGCCGCTGGATATCCTGCAGCGCAAATATTTGCCAATGGTGACGGAAGCTCTGACCTACTCCCAAAACAAGCAACGACCACCATCACTGAGCTTATGACCTTTGGCTCAAATTATGCAGACATCTTTAGTATCGCGGGATCGAACGTTGGCGAACAAGGATCTTCAGGAGGACCGATTGTGAACACAGCTGGAGAAGCTATCGGCCTTATCTCAACAAAAGGCGACGACGTGTTATTCGGGACCGGAAGTTTGCGGGCAATTACACTTTCATACATTGACCGCACTATTCAAGAAGAAACGGGATACACACTGCAACAAAACCTAGGAGGAAACCTACCGTTTCGGGCAAAAGTCTTTAAAGATGCCCTTGTTCCTTTCTTGCGAGGGATGTTGGAAAGAGAGTTAGAAGCGTAGAGAAAATAAGAAAGAACGGGCTCGTCAGAGCCCGTTCTTTCTTATTTATTATTCCATGTTATGAAACGTTCTTCATGTATAGCGTTTGTGTTGGGTATGCGAACTCAACACCCATCTCCGCAAACCTACTCATCAACTCAAAGTTAAATGCTTGTTGTATATCTAAGAAATCTCCATAGACTGCTGATTCTGAGTAGAACACAACATCAAACAGTAGGGCTGAATCAGCAAAAGTTGTGAAGTGTGTGCGATCAAGTCGTGCACCATCAATTGACTCAAAGATACGCGCGACTACACCATTAATTTCTTTTACTTTCTCATGTGGTGTTTCATACGTTACGCCAAACTGGATCACTCCCCGACGTTCTTCCATTTTCTTAAAGTTCTGTACACGTGCAGTTGTTAGCTCAGTGTTACTTACCACCAACTCCTCTCCTTGTAGCGTACGAATACGTGTTGTCTTGATACCAATTTTTTCTACCGTACCTGAGTCAGTACCGATGATGATAAAGTCACCAATGCGAAACGGCTTATCTGAGTACAGAGAAAATGAAGCGAACAAATCAGACAGTACACCCTGTAATGCAAACGCAATGGCAATACCTCCAATACCAAGACCTGCAATAAGTGAGGTCACCTCAATGCCCATATTGGAAAGTACAAAGATAGTTCCAAATGCCCATAATGCGACACGTGCAATAAGCGTAACCATGTGTGACGCTGTTGCAGTATTTGGGTCAGCTATCCCGCCACCATCTTCGTCCTTCTCAAGAAATCGTTGTGTACCGTATTGGATAAAACACAGTGCAATTTCAATAAGCTGATACACAACCACAAAATACACAACTCCGATAAGTATCTTTGATACCAATGCAGGCAGTGCAAAAAACTGTAGTGCAACGTATAGGGCAACAAGTGTGTATGCCATTGGACGGATACCCTTAATCGCACCGATGATAACATCGTCAACGTCAGTCTTTGTACGAGTTGAAAGCGCCTGCAGGCGTCCAATAATAATTACTTGCAGGAGTTTAAATAAAACAATAAGTCCTAAAAAGACACCTCCTGCGGCGATATATTTGGTGATACTCACAACCCCTAAAATAGGAAGTGCCATTTCTATTACTGGTAGAAGTCCCATGATTGCGTCAACTGATACTGATTCCATACTGAAATAATGCGTTACGCCTAAATAATGACCTGATGCTACCAGTATTTTGAAGAAAATGCACGGGAAAGGATACTTGTATATGAAAAGACGGTGATCTCTTCGAGATCACCGTCTTTTCATATGTATTTCTTTATTCCAAAATTTCCTCTACCGTCGTACTTGCTGATTCTTCTTCAGTAACTTCAGGCACTTCCTCCTGAGGAACAACATCTTCTACAATTACTTCAGTAACTTCAGCAGTAAACAACCAGAGGTCGTTAATAATATTCAATGCCTCATCAGCTAAACCTAGTGCCGTGTCATAATCTCCAATTTCAACTGCTGTATATGCCTGAGTAAGCGTTTGCATAAGTGCTTCATCACCAGGTGTGTACTTCTGTGCAAACTCTTCAAGCACCATACGTTCCGCAAGTTCTGCTTTCTTTTCTTCTATTACTACAAGTGTCTGTGTGACCTGTTCTGCTTTTTCTTCGTTGGTAAATGTTACAGGAACAAGTTCTTCAATGGTAATTGTCTGACGTACATCTATATTAGTCATGAAACTAATAAGTTTTCGCACATCACGCATTGCAGTGCGCAATAATTCAGTTGAAGTGATCGTTGATTCTTCCGTAACCTGTTCTTCTGTAACTTCAGGAATCTCTTCAGACACCTCAACAACAACATCTTCTTCGGCAGTAGCATCCTCATCAGTAGTTGAAGCTGTATCTTCTACCAACTCTGGATCAACTTCTCCAACATCTTCTTCTACTGCCAATACTTCCTCAACAGGAATTTCTACTGTAACTGCTTCCTCTTGTGTAACCTCCTCAGCGTGTACTGCGATAGCTGTTTGTACCTTTCGTTCTAAATCAGAAAGACGTCGTTCAATATCAAGAATTTCGTTTGGAGAAGCTTGTCTTTGTACCACCTCAAACAATTCATACGCCCGTGTAGTTTCAATTTCAATACGTCCTAAAAGTCCTTCGTATGAAGCAGTCGTATCTGCCTGTGATGCGTCCGCCGTATTTGATACTTCGTGTACAACACCCGCAAGAGTCGCTACCGAGGTACCTTCTCCAGATCCAGACTCCTCATTTGAAGACTGTTCACCAAGCGCCTCGGACTGTACTGCTAAAGCTGAGGCAAAGGCGATTTCTGCAATTTCTGCGTCATCTTCATTGTCTTCACGAATAGCTGCAATACCTTCTACTGCTGCGTCAGTATGCTCCTTCACTGCCTGTGCAACTGTTGCCTCTGCTTCAGGTGTAAGTAGTCCTTCGCTTGCAAGCAATCGAGCTTCAGACACACGACGTTCAAGACGTTCTGTTTCCCATTCAACCTTAGCGTATGAAGAAAGCGTAAGTGATGAACGTAATTCTTCAGTAATTTGCGTCTTTACTGGATATAACACATCACCCGGCACTGAGCGTTCAGCAACAAGTGGTACCCCTACAACCATAAATAGTGCAAATACAGCTGCAAAGTTACGAACATACGCCAAGTTAAGCGTAATTGCTTTAAATGGTTCCGAGATAATACCCGCTGTTTGTTTAGAAACAGTTTTTGGAGTCTTCATATCCGCAGGTAACGGATGGTACTCCATGTATGTAGTAATACGATCACGCAAATCATTCCGTTCGCTTGCGCGTAGACGGATACTATTTGATTTCTTTTGAAATTGTTCGCTGAATCGTTTCATTATAAAATTATTTTTTTGCTGTTTGGTCTAACAACTCTTTTTCCTGCATCTCAATGGTTTGTCGAAGTAATCGCAAACCTCGGTGCAGCCGCACAGAAACGACATTCTCAGACTCTTCAGTGAGACCTGCAATTTCTTTTGGACCAAGGCCATCAACAAATTTCAGGATAAGTACTTCTCGATAGGTATCAGGCAATTCCTGTAACACAGCAAATGCTTTCTTCCCATCAAGTGTTGCCGCAAGCGACTCTACGGTACTTTCTGAAAGTTCATCGAAGGTTCCTTCATCCACACCATCAATGGCAAACAGCGCGTCCAATGACGCCTCCTTCGCCTTTCGGTACTCATCAATAATTAAATTGTTAAGCACCTTGTATAAAAACGGTCGAAAGGCATCAATCTCGTGCCCGTTGCGTACATACACCCATACCTTGGTAAAGGTATCGTGTACAACGTCAATAGCACGTTCACGATCGCTAATACGGAGGAATGCATGTCGAAACAATGCGTCCCCATATTCATCGAAAGCTTTCAAAAAACGTTCTTCGTGGCTCCCTGTTATGTTGTCTTTCTTGCGTTGACCAACCATGGTAGAACCATTATACGTGAAGACGTTCCAAAGTGCGATTTCTTACTGACAAATGTAGCGAGCGAAACGAAAGCGCGAAGCATTTTCGTTTCCGAGCGGAATGCAGTCAGAAAAAACACTTTTTGAACTCCTCAGAGTGAAAAATTTGTTTTTACGATACCAAATAACCACAAAACTTGTCTTTCTCACATTTTCGTTTCCGAGTGAGCGAAGGGGGCACAAACTTTTACCGAGAACTTCCGTTCGAGGGAAAATGTTTGTACTACAAACTCTAAATAACCTCACAACTCCATTTCCCCACCTTACGTTTCCGAGTGCAGTGAAGTTAGAAAAACTTTTATTGAGTACTTCTGTACGAAATAAAGAGTTTTACGGCACCAAATCACCACAGACCTCCTCTTTCTTACCTTTTTTATTTCCAGCCAAAACTACCCAACCCCCTTAACCCTCCCCACAAACTCCCTAAACTCCTCCACCAAAAAGTGGTTCTTATCCTTAAACATAACCAATTCCGCCTTAGGCAGCATCTCTTTATATAAACGTCCGTGTTTTGGGTCCACCACAAAATCATCTTCCGATTGCATAATAATTATCCCTTCCCCACTTCCAAGAGCTGGGCCAAGTATCTTTGGATCAAACCGAAAACTCCCACAATCATTCCCACTACCGTCATCATATGCCCCGCAGGGTGCCGCAAGTAAAAAAAGTCCTCCCAAGCGAAATGTTGGTGGGTTTTCTGCAAGATATTTTGCCAAAAACATACCGCCAAGCGACCAGCCCACTAAAATCACATCATCTCTGAGGTGTTCAAAATGTTTCTCAAACCAGACCTTCCATTCGTTGTATACCGCATTATCAGTGTTCGGCATTGCAATCATATATAACTCGTAGTTATCACCAAGATCAGCTCGGAGTGTATCAGTCCAACGTGCAGTTTTCTTCCCTGTTGGATTACGCAACGGTGCATTTTCAAGCGCACGAATATAATCCTCATAATTAGTGTACGAGTCCCCTCCTCCAATAAACACAACTTGTTTTTTCATTGTCTGAAATTAATTACTCTAGAGCCACTCGCTTCGCTTAAACACCAACACAGCTATGATAATCACAAACAAGATAACCGTCAGCACCATCCAAAATGCCAAAGGATTGCCCGAGAGTGGTAACGGTACGTTCATTCCATACAATGATGCGATTATTGTCGGAATCGTAAGGATAAGAGTAAGAATGGTCAAACGCTGAATAGTCGCGTTTAGCTTGTTGGTTAAAATAGCTTCTGTTGCGGTACGGATATTCTGGATAGTCTTCAAAACTGACCGGGCAGAATCCACCAGCTGACTATTTGCAATCATAAGGTCTTCCATAAGTTCCACGTCTTCATTATACAATTGCATGTAGTTTCCGGTAGTTACTTGTTGCAGCCATGCGTTGGTAGGCACTACTGATGCAATCATGTCGTTAAGTTCATGTTCGTAATTTACTAATTTTTCAATCTCTCGGTTTCCAATTTTACGCAAACGTGAACGGTCACTGTGTACCGACTTACGTAAGTGCACCAATTCATATTCATATGACTTGGTAAGTGCGTCCATGATCTGAATGAAAAATTTTGCCTTCTGAGTGGTTTGAATTTCAGCCTTTCCGGTAACAAACGCCTTAAATTGTGGAACTTCACGCTGTGCGATAGTCAGTACAAACGATTCCCCAACAACAATCAGTAAAGGTGCTGTATCGATATCTTCATCCTTTTCATCAAACGGGTAACGTGTGAAGAAATACGTTGCACTACCTGACTTTTCCATACGTGGCACCTCAAAGAAGTCTCGGATATCCGCGACAATCGATTCATCTAGTGCGTACTCCCCTATTATTTGCTGTAGTTCCTCCTCAGTAGGAGCAACCATGTGTGTCCAGACGCCATTGCGTACTGATTCAACTTCTTTAAGTTCCGAGTCTTTAAGTGTTTTGAAGTAGTGGGTTATCATAACAGTAGTGTATCAGAAGTTACTTTTTTCTTAGAATCATAGTAAACCAATCCTCTTCTCTAGCCTGCTCCTCATAAAATACTTCCTCAAATCCTTCTCCAGCAACTTCATGTATATCGTCTCTTGAATAGTAGAAAAACTCTCGTGGGCCATAAGAATCTTCAACAACAGTTGTTGAATACTTATCTTTTCGTTTTAAAGAAAGATACACTACTCCACTTTCATTTAAAGCTTCATACATTCGCTCAAATACATCTTTGAGATCTTCCTTACTTGTATGAAGTAGAGACGCAAAAGCGAAAACAATATCTACATTAGTCGGAAAATCATACGTTTCTACAGCTGTTTTTTGAAATTGGGCATCAGGGAGATTTTCTTGTGCCTGCGCAAGCATTCCCGCTGATACATCAATACCTATGTAATTGTCCGTTTTAGAAAGAATATATGCAGCTTCTCTACCTCCGCCACATCCTATTTCAAGAACGTTTGGATTTTCTTTTGAAATATATTCAAAAGCTTGATCAACATCTTTTGAACGAACACCAATATTTTCAAACTTTTTTGCATACCCTTCTGCAGCTTTGTCGTAGGTTTCTTCTGTGAGATTTTTCTTGGGAATTTTCTCCATAGTAGATAGATTGTAACAAAAATAATGCTCGCTTTTTGTAATACTTAGTGGTATTATTTGGCACGCGAAACGGTTTGGTTGGTGGGTTATTGGAACCTTGCTAATAATTGAAGCTTCGTGCCACTGTCTGCTTCGGCTTCGGCCTCAGATCGACAGTGGAGGCGAAAAATTAAAGCCTTTTAATTTTTCGGGGTATAGCATAATGGTAGTGTACGCGCTTTGGGAGTGTGTGGCCCCAGTTCGATTCTGGGTATCCCGACATATATAAAAACAACGCTTTGCGGCGTTGTTTTTATATATCTCGGGATACGTAAGTAAACTGTTTCTCCTGCCAGCGTTCTTATGAGCGTAAGCGAATTAGAAAAAGCGGGACGATTCAAGTATTCCAGTAAATTAATAAAGGACAGAATGTCCTTTAAACGAGATGTGGCTTAAAATATGATCCTATTAAGCTTCGTGCTCAATTAGATTTACTATTGCATACGTTTCACGTGGCACGATTCGTACAGCAACCACATCGATTTGAAACTCATTTTTATAATCATTCTCAGAAATCCAAGTGTTTAATACTCTTTCTACCTGATGAAGCTTGTGTTTATGTACTTGTTCCTCCGGCCGCCAAGTTTCATGTAGTAACGCATACTCTAATTCCCTCTTTGTTTCATATGAAACAGTTTTCACTTCAATACAGTGTAAAACAGCCTGTTTTTCTGTTAAAATATCGATTTCTCCCCATTTACGCCAATAATTACGCTGAATAATGGTAAAACCCTTGTTTTGTAAGTACTTTACTGCTACAGACTCACCTAAATCACCTATTTGCTTAGTATTTAAGATATTTTGTTTCATATGAAACGTTATATTTGTGTTTCACGTGGTACTTTTTATAGTAATAAATAGGACTATTTCTATCTTAGAGTCATATTATGAGCCGTATTCTTAAAGACTCGGACATCTAAAGTACAGTCCTTTATCCACTTATCCACGTAGTTATCCACTAAACTGCGTTTGAACACCGTTTATCCTTGTTTTTCATCTTGTTTCAGTGGCTCAACGTCAAAGTTAGCAAATGTTACCCAATAGAATACGTACATTAAGCTATGTAAGTATACTGCTGGCCAAAACATTTGTAATTCAGTAAATACGTAGAATATTGGGACTGAAATCGCTAGAATACCAAAAGTAAGGCGTTTTGCGACTGTTTTGTTGCAACTAAGAATTAATACTGTGTGCATTATCAATAGTATCAAAACAAATATGAAGTACGCATAAAAACCACTGATAGAAAGGGTGGTGAGTAATAGTGCCACTACCAGGTACAACAATTGCTGTAAAACAACTTCTGAGCCTTTAACCAATACATATCCTGGAGTTAAGCAACGCTCTGTACGCGAGCTTATGTTACACACGAGTATACGATCTTTTATTAGTGTGTGTGTGAAAAAGAGAAGGAGCGACGTCAGAACCGCTAAAAATGTGAATTCTGACCAAAAATTTAGTAGAAAAGGCTCTAACAAGTCATAAAATGTATATAATGTGATAATTTGAGCACTGATGAACAAAAAAAAGGTTCTACGTGAAACATAATTATAGGTACTTTTTTGTTTCACGTAGAACAAGTAGTCGATACCAAAAGCTATGGTGTATATAAAAACAGCTAACAATAGACTAAACATACTCATATGGTACACGTGAAACAGGGAATTACAACATATAACTGTTTCATGTGTAACAACAGCTGATATACTAACCCTACATACATATGACTAAATCAGTAATTATATACGACGGGCAATGTGGATTTTGTACCTGGAATGTACTCTTTGTTCTTCGACGTCCTAAGGGAACACAATATACATTTACTTCAACAAGCAGCGACTACGCACAAGAATTCTTTTCACGTGAAACAATACACACCCCTGAGACTATCTGGCTTATTGATCCGGCACAGCAATATTATTCTAAATCATCCGCTGTGTTGCGAATTATTGGTCGTTTAGGAGGAATATACATCTTGGCGTACGTTGGTTTCATTGTGCCGTCATTTATTCGTGACTATATATACGATCTTATTGCGCGAAACCGCAAGAAATTATTAAAAAACAACGCTTGTCCCGTGATTCCTGACGAATATAAGCATCAATTTTTAGAATAACTGTTTCACATGGAACAAAAACAGCCCAAAGGGCTGTTTACTTCTTTGTATTGTTGTGTCTACGTTGCGGTTACTTGCTTTGCTGCAATACGTGCCACACGCACAACGTCAGCAGGCGCGCACCCACGAGATAGATCATGCGCAGGTTTAGCAAATCCAAGCAGTAGGGGACCAGTAGCACGGAAATCACCTAAACGTTCCACAAGCTTATACGCTATATTTCCAGAGTTAAGGTCAGGGAAGATAAGCACCGTTGCATCACCCGCAATAATACTTTCAGGAGCCTTTATGGTGGCCACAGCGCTCACCAGAGCTACATCAGCTTGAAGTTCACCATCAACTACCACTTCTGGGTGTGTTTCTTGTATAAGCGATAGTGCGTTCTGCATCTTTTCTACTGATTCATGTTCCGCACTTCCTTTGGTAGAGAAGGAGAGTAGGGCAACTTTGCTTTTAATATCTACCAATGGAGCAAACTGATCACACAAATACGCCGTATGTGCTAGTGTTTGCGCGTTTGGATCAATATTTACCGCACAATCTGCGAAAAGATACCGTTGCAGGCCTTTCTCCATAAGAAAACAACTCGTTACACGTGAAACTCCTTTCTGCATGCCAATGGTCTTAAGGTATGCACGTAATACATCGGGTGTTGTATACACTGCACCAGCGACAATACCATCTACTTCACCGTCAGCAACTAACTGGGCTGCTTGCCAGAGTTCATTGACAGCCTGCGCGTCTGGGGCAAGTACCGTGTACTGACCATCACCGAGTGTTTCACGTAGAACCTTTTCATCCCCAATAAGTACTGGGTGACAGGTTTGTTCTTCTAAGAGCGTGCGTACCGCTATGTGTACACGAGAATCGTTTTCAGGAAAGATTATTTTTGGTTTATCCATATGCCCACCTAATGTGTTTAAAATATTATTCTCATTATAGTACCATTCTTGTACAAACAAGGTTATAGGCATAGCATTCATGCTATATAACAAAGGACCGGCGCCAGTGGCGCCGGTCCTTTGTTATCAAACTATTACACCGTGACTGCTGTTTTCTGTATTGCATGTTTCACCTGCACAAGCGATTCAAACATAAACTGAAGCTCCTTCTCCTGAGCATCATCAAGTACATACCCAGACTGATCCAATGCATCGATTTTTTGTATAAAGAGATTCCTGATACTGTGGAAATGCTCCAATAGATCACTTTCCTCAAAATCTTCCCAATGTGCTCGATCAAACATAAGTAACTGTGCTTCTTTAAATTTAGCGTGACCATCCTTTTGGCTGCTGATTGTGTATAAAGACATATTTACTTTTTCAAACTATCCATAACACTGACAAAGCCGTCTTCACCCACAACAATATGATCAAGTAATTCAATACCAAGGGTCTCACCAGCTTCTGAAAGTTGTTTGGTAACTGCGATATCTTCAGCACTTGGTGTAAGAGATCCGGAAGGGTGGTTATGGACCAACACAAGCGCGGATGCAGCATATTCAAGAGCTGGACGAAACACTTCACGAGGATGGACTAGGTGTGAACTAAGGCTTCCAATTGAAATTATCTCATCATGAATGACTCGGTAGTGGTTGTTGAGGTACAACCCGCGCAAATGTTCTTTAGTAAGTTTTTCCATTCCCTTAACGTGTTCATATACTTGTTTGGGTGTACGGATGGTGATCGCGCGTCCCGTACCCTTATCAAAAAACCGGCGCCCCAACTCGAAGCAGGCAACAATCTGACATGCTTTTGCCTCAGGGACATCAAGCTCATCACGCAAGCGAGTAACACTGTGTTCGTAAGCTAGAGTACGTTCTCCATACTCACGGAACAATCGCTGCACGAGTGATCGGACATCTTCCTTTTTGGTCCCCGTTCCAATAACTGCTTCCATAAGCTCACTTGAACTAAGTACTTCCGGACCGTACCGCATCATCTTCTCGCGAGGACGTTCTTCAGGCGCCATATCATGCATACGTTTTATTTCATACACATGTTCATCACTACTAACCAAAACGTCAGTATCAATAAGACTATAAAGGGATATGTTAGACATACTAAGAAATGTTATTTATAGGTTTTTATTATAGTAAATTGGGTATGAAATTTTTATGAAGTGGTTTGTATTAGAGTATTTGTTAGAATAGAAAATATGAATGAAGAAATAAAAAAAGTAAGTTGGCTTGAGCTCTTTTATGACCTCGCCTTTATCGCGCTGATTGCACAATTAACGTACGCGGTGGCAGATCATCATAAGAGTTTTACTGACATCTTCCTTGTGGGACTTATTGGGTATATGATTTTTATTGCATGGCTTGGAACCACCGTCTCACGCAATATAAATGCCACTGAATCAACTCGAGACAAACTACTGATTCAACTGCAGATGGTCTTGGCATTTTTTATGAGTCTCACACTCCCAGGGATGTTTGAAGGGGACCTTGCACCATTCTTCTTAAGCTTTGCACTGATACGTGCATTACAACTCTATATCGTTCGCCTTGGGTACAAAGAACGTCCTGAGGAGGCACCGAAAACAAAAAATGTATTCTGGGGGAGTGCAACGGCAACCGCACTGTGGTGTATCGCTGGTTTTATTACACTTCCATATGCATTCATTATCGCAAGCATGGCCTTAGTCATTGATATCCTGAGTCCACTTACCAAGGGAGAGGGGAACACAACCCGCATGCTCAATATTCCACACCTGCAGGAACGCCTTGGTTTATTTCTTATTCTTGTTATGGGGGAGAGTATGTTGGTAGTTGCATTAGCTAATACTGTCACTTCACTTGGAGTAGCCCAGCCAATCATTGTACTCTCAGGCGTAATCCTTATGATTGCACTATGGTGGACATACTTCGGGTATCTTGAAAAATGTGCTGAGGGAAGGCGCCCAAACAACATGCTGTTGTATTTACATGCACACGCATTTCTTTTTGGGGGAGTAGTCGTGCTTTCTGCCGCGTACAAAAACTTTTTGAAACATGAAGAATTACTCATGTCTGATCAACTTCTGCTCACGGGTGGGGTTCTGCTTATAAGTTGTACAATGATTATCATTAGAAATACACTTGAAACAAAGAATATGATGCGCACCGGAGCCATGCGCGCCATGGCAATTGGTATACCGCTTGTGGGATACATCGGATATCAAACAGGTGAGATCGTATACTCACTTGCACTGACGACACTCTGGGTCACACTTGCAGCAATTTATGATGAGAGAAAGAGGATGTAGGGGGTTAAATAAGTTTAAATTTCGGGAGTAATGGATTCAAGTTTCTGACTAAAATTGTTCGACAGCTCAAATTGTAGTAAGAACTTCCATCCCGAGCTCTCCGATTCTCACGTAACATACTCCCAGCATGTTACTCCTGGTCGCACGAACAAAAAAGGCACACTTTAGTGTGCCTTTTTTGTACTCGTGCCCTTACCCGACCCAAAACTCGAAGGATACACGAACAGCAGGATGTTTGCATGGTGGCTTTGATTGAGGCTGCGGAGTCGGAGGAGATGCTTAGTTTGAGTGGTAAGCTATTAGTTCAAAAGTTGTAATTTTTCCCAAATTTTGGTCTACTAAGTACAGAAGTCGTCCTTTTGTATCTGATCGACAGCATGGTGTTGTTTAGCAGATTTAAAGGGAGGACGAAATGTTCAAAATATACAAAAATGAGCTACAAAGTGGTTACCGAAAGCTTTGGGCAATAATTGCGCTATCTGTAGCACTCTATTTACTCGGTGTAGCAATAGTAGCTGAAATATTTCAGCCAGTACCAATCCAACTATGGGTGTTGCCATATGTTCTGACAGTCATCGCAAGTTTTGGAGAGCCTGCACAGGATGACACTGTATCAATGGCGATCTTTCAGCACTATGCTATCGCAATATTGTGTTCGACTGTACTGCTAACTATCTCGTTTATAGGCATACTTACAACAGGCGCTCTGAAATGGAGTATGTTACAAGGGCAAGCAGACCTCCTCCTTGGTGGTCTAATACTTCTTTTTACTATATCCATACTATTTTCGCTTATTGTAGATGTTATGAAAAGTACAAAACAACTAAAAAATTAACATTTAAAGGACTCGTCTCACGAGTCTTTTTTAATAGTTAAAATTTGATCATTAAAGATCCTATCAGCAAACTCTCAAAAACCCTGAAAACCGTGTGTCCTACCGCTCCAAATCACCTTCATATACACTGCACCTAGGTCGAGTAATTATCAAACAAACCAATACAACAATATGAACAACCAGCCTCGTTCTATTCTGGATAGTATGTTCTTAGGTAAGCAAGAAGAAGCACAAGAGCTTCTGGAAGCTATTGAAGAAAATGCGTATGAACTTGTGGCAAACCTTAGGGATTTCCACACACGTCTCCAGGAAGTAGAAGGTATCCGTGAAGAACTCGGATTACTCTCGAATTAGAGTCTGGGAGTTTGATTTCCTCTCGTGCACAAGAAAAGCCAGGGATTAGCCTGACTGTTCTTAGATGTGCGGCCAGGGAGAATCGAACTCCCGTCCTCTGATTGGCAACCAGATGTTCTACCATTGAACCATGGCCGCGTATAATTACTGCAACTCTTTTATTGCTAACTCTATCCATCGATTGAGCTTATGCTTTAAAACAGTGTTCCCGATTATAGTATTTCCTGTGCCGTGATGCAACGGTTTGTTTTTACTTTGTTGTGGGACAAACTGCGTTTTACCAAAGTGAGCCACCGGTAGCTTTATATACTTGCTCCAGTACTTCATTTCTCGTTCTTCATGCATTCCTGTATACAACAAAAGCCAAAAGGAGAGTTGTTTGTTCTCAACGCCACAGTATTCACGTAGGAAGGTTATAAAGATGCGATGAGCGTCTCTGTTTTGGGTTGTAAGACGAATACGTGAGGAATCCTTTATATCCCCGTCACTGAGATACAACATTAAGCCAGCGATGAACAGGGGGGCAGACTTATAATGCTTAAACTCGGTTTCTGCCGAACGGAGCACATCAGCATGCACCGCCTTACGTTGTGTAGCTCGAGCCTTGTTAAGCAACCCAATACGCTTTACATTCTCGCGCGCTGCCTGTTTTACGTTATCCGCCTTCACCCGCTTAGAAAACGCTTTCTTAGAAAGCCACGAAGATGCTGTACTCTTAGAAATACCACAAATCTTAGCAATCTCCGAATATGTGAAGCCCCGCTTACGGAATTCGATCGCTTGCTTGTATTTTTCTTCATCACGTATCATAGAGTCTGTATATTATATATGATTACAAGAGTTCAGAATAGAGATATAAACATACCCAAGCATGGCTTGGGTATGTTTATTCGCTATCACCAACAATATAGATTGCTCCGTCGGGGCCAGCAGTAACAGAGTGTTCAGTATTGGGTGGCACATCAAAGCGTTCGTTTGCGACTACTTCTTTTATCTCTCCGTTGAAATCGAAGGTGAGTGAGCCATCGGTGATGTATACACTCACTTTGTCATCGTGTGAGTGGGGAGGGTAGACGAACCCTGGTTTATCTTGGACTTCGTATACATAGGTGAAGCCTTCGGATTCGAGTGTGCGGATGAAGCGTTCGGATAGTTCCATGATTATATTTTGAAGTTATAAGGATTTCTGAATTGTACTAGACAGATTATTAAAAAGGGAAACACATCCAAAAGCAAATGAAAGATATACAGTGGCCAAAATATCGAATAATTACCTTTGTCGAGATGAAATTGTACAAAATCACCATCGGTTACAGCATGAATATGACTAAACCAATGTTTTGAACGATAGTTCTTACTAGTATTCATTATATTGTATGAATTCGTGAAAAATGTTTGATATTTTTTGAAATCACTCACAGGGACAGTTATAAAATCTTTACTAAAAAAAATTTTGGTTTCAATTGAGTGACGAGAGAGTTTTGTGAAGAGTTCTGATGCGGGCATAATTATATCTTTAATTTTGATTCTACTTCAGCACAACACTCCTGGCACAGATGATACTTAACCACTTTAGAGTCCATGCTAGGTGGGCTTAGTAAGATACCTCCAAAATCAAGGAGTTCGTTTTGACATTTATCGCACTTTGGTTTGATGGACATGTTGATAGTATAACAAAGTGGTTGTATATTTGACAAAAGCATAGTAAACTTGCCTCCACATTCACGCGCACCCATAGTGAAATGGATATCATAACTGACTTCGGATCAGTCGTTCCAGGTTCGAGTCCTGGTGGGTGCACAAATCAGTAAAAATAAAGCTACCAGTCTCAGACTGGTAGCTTTATTTTTAGTAAGCAAACTGCTTTGCTTACGGCTTATTTGTGGAGCGGAGTCATGTTTTTATTATTCATAATATAAAAACAGACGAGCTCGGGGAGGAAGTTCTTAACGAACGTAGTGAGTTTAGAAACTTGACCCCAACATATTAACTAAGTACCACCCCACAGAAGAATCATCTTCATTCTCTGCTACAATAAACAAAATGATAACCTCAAAGAACATCCCAATTGAAGTACGTAGTGTTGCAGAAACCCTAGAAAAGGGAGGTTTTGAGGCGTATTTAGTGGGAGGGTGTGTGCGTGATCTATATATTGGGAAAACTCCAAAAGACTGGGACCTTACCACCAACGCACACCCAGAACAGATTCAGGCACTTTTCCCTGAAGACGATACTTTTTGTAATAACGACTATGGGACTGTTGGAGTAAAGAATGAAGATACGGAAGATGAGACACTTAAAATAATTGAGGTAACCCCGTACCGAACTGAATCAGAATATTCTGACGCAAGGCGGCCCGACAAGGTTGAGTTTGGTGTTTCACTTGAGGAAGACCTGAAGCGACGAGATTTTACAGTAAATGCTATTGCGTATCGTATTAAAGACGAAACAGTGGTTGATTTATTTGGTGGAGCGGAAGATATCCAAAAGAAACGACTTAAGACCGTAGGAAATCCTAATGAACGGTTTTCTGAAGATGCATTGCGGATGATGCGCGCAGTTCGTCTTGCTACACAACTAAATTTTGCTATTGAAGCAAAGACAATGACTTCAATTACCGAAAATCACGAGCAATTAAGTCGCATTTCTATTGAACGAATTGCCGATGAGTTCGTAAAAATTATTAATTCAGATAGCCCAATGCAAGGAATTGTACTTCTCGAACGTTTAGGAATGATCGATTATATCCTTCCTGAAATTAAAGACGCTATTGGGTGCGAACAAGGTGGTATCCATGCATTTGATGTTTATGAACACATTCTGCGAACCCTTCAGGGGGCTGCGGATAAGGGGTTTTCAACCGAATTGCGTTTTGCAGCACTACTACACGACATCGGCAAACCAGCGACACGTACCGTGGGCGGTAAAAACAAAGAATACTCCTTCTTTGGACACGAAGTAGTAGGGGCCCGAATGACTCGTAAAATCATGAAGCGTCTGCGAATGCCTAAGGAATTAAGTCAAAACGTTGAAAATCTAGTGCGTTGGCACATGTTTTTCTCAGATCCTGATGAAATCACGCTCGCTGCGGTACGTCGTACCATTGTGCGTATTGGGGAAGATCATATTGATAATCTACTAAATCTTCGTATTTGTGACCGTATTGGTACAGGACGCCCCAAAGAACAACCATTCCGATTCCGAAAGTACAAGGCCATGGTGGATGAAGCTCTAAGAGACCCCATCTCTGTGAAGATGTTAAAGATCAATGGGGATAAGATTATGGATATCACTGGGGAAAAGCCGGGGAGAAAGCTAGGATATGTACTGCATACACTGTTGGAAGAGGTGTTGGAAAACCCTGCGCTGAATGAGGAAAAGTACCTAGAATCAAGGGTTTTAGCCCTTTATAAGTTAGACGAGAAAGAGTTAGCAAAACTAGCAGAAGCAGGAAGAGAGAAGCAGGCTGAAGAAGAAGCAAACGCCTTAAAAGCCATAGCAAAGGAGCACAAGATTGGCTAGTTATGACCGTGACACTCGCTTAAAGTCATAAAATACAAGAAAAACCGCCTAAATAGGCGGTTTTGTCCATTTGTGTGGATAACTTGATTAAGTCTTATTTTACTGGATATTTGGACCAGTTGTATCAAAATAACATTCAACCCCGTATATGTCTTCGTCAGAGCCAACCATTATTATGTGTGGGGTTTCATGATCAGCAAATACAGTTCCTTCAAGTTCCTCAGTCATGTTTTCTGCCGACAGCATATCCTTTACTGGTATCTCACCTTGATATATACCAGTTCCGAGATACTTCCCATCACTTTCATACACATGTACTGTATCACCGTACTCAAACATTTCCTTACTCATAAAGACCTCCTAATGCACTACAATTGGCTTAAAATAACACTCAAATCCATATATTATAGATTCATCGTGCATCTTAAGTAATTCCGTTGTTTCATTTGAAGCCAAAAGCGTGGTCAAATGTTTATCTTCAGGATCTGGCTTAACAACTTCAGCATAGCGCACGTCTTTTAAATATGCAGCAGTTCCCAAGTATTCTCCACCCTTAGTGGTATACACTTCTACTGAACAAGTCATGTTATCACTCCCTTGTTGTGAATCTAACTGTAAAATAGCCTAAAATATAGGTAAATGCAAGATTGTACTAAAACAAAACTTAGGGTAATGCACCACTGTTAGCCTTTTTCAATGGTTTAGATGCATAACGAAGGAAACCTGAGCATGCACAGGAGTCGTACGCGCAGTACGGCACAGGCTTTAGTGATCGATTAGGTCTCCTCGTCCAGCAATTTGCCCTAGGACAGGTGTAAATTGGGACATAAATTCAGAATAGTCGTTGCATTTCTTTCTTCATTCATTAAAAAAGGCCTGGGGGATCGAGAGCTAATGTGATACATTCGCTGTCGGTCCCTCAGGCCTTTAACTTCTCTTCCTTCTCTTCTTCGAGCCTATTGAAGCGTTGCTTCAGGAGGTCGTCCTTTTGTTTTACTTTGCTTCTTTGGGACTCCCTTATAAGTGGCTCTTTTACTTCTGTAAGCTCGTACTGTTATTAGTTAACTGGTACTACTTTTTGCATGAGCTGCTATGAGGATCTGAATCCGTTCTTTTCTTCTACTGTTTGATTCTGTTCCTCATCGCAACTCACGCATCAAGTGCTTATCTATAGGGTGGGATGTTATGAACTTTAGAGTTGGAGGTATTAACTCATTTTTTTGTGGAATGTGCTCTTTAAGGGTTACTACCGAAGTTCTAATTCGAACTGTTGTTCTCGTCAGAACATCGGTTGCAACTGCTCGCCCTCTCTGGGCCTACATGTATAGTATGTCCTTTATAGAATAGTGTAAAGGACACAACAGGGGATAACTGTGCATAACAAAAAACTCATGTCCTTTATAAAGGACATGGGTTTTTCAAAAAAGGTTTAACGGCTCAACAAAGCCATTTATTTTGGTTTGCCATTTTAGTGTTTGACACACCTATGATTCGTGTTATTGCTGAACATCTTATTACAGATCTAATCTAGCTACAAAGGTGACTATATACAGTTTCTGTGATTCTTAAAGTGGGATGAGGAGCGCGGTGGCAATGGGAAATTATGTGCGGTGTATGTTGTTATACAGTGAGAATAATTTTGAAGCGGCCAGCGAAGCTCGTTGCTCATTTTAAGAATTACAGAGAGACGTCAATTGAAACCGGGCAGTGGTCGGAGCCTAAGACCTCCGGATGGATTTTTGCATTCTTCACCAAATCCTTTAGACTTTCTGAAACCATCACGTAATCAATTCTCCACCCAACGTTTCGCTCTCGAGCTCCTCCCCAGTGGCTCCACCACGTGTAGTGTCCGTTGTCTTTGTGAAACATACGAAGTGTATCAACGAACCCAGCTTTGAGCATTGCATCAAGTCCACCCCGTTCCTCGTCAGTGAATCCCTTCTTCCCTTTGTTTTCCTTAGGGCGCGCTAAATCAAGTTCTGTGTGTGCCACGTTGAAGTCCCCACAGTAAATCACTGGTTTCTCGCTTTCAAGTTGTTTCATATACTCAAGATATGCAGGGTCCCATGCCTGTCGCATAGGGATACGAGATAAATCTTCTTTGGAATTAGGGGTATATACGGTTGAAATGAAGCATTCATCAAACTCGAGGGTTAAAATACGGCCTTCTTTGGTCGTATCTCCGTATGAATCCTCTAGTTTGTATTTCTTTTTAATGTCTTCTGGGAGCCCTAAAAGGGCTTGAATTGGCTCTTTTTTAGTAAAAATAGCGGTACTTGAGTAACCTTTGCGCTCTGCTGAGTGCCAATATTGCTCATATTCAGGCAATAATTCGGCAAAAATATCCTCAACCTGCTCTGGCTGTGCCTTTGTTTCCTGAATACACAGAACATCAGGAGCATGTTTCTCAATAAATGGAACCAAAAGTTCCTTCTTTTGTACCGCACGGATACCATTAACGTTCCACGAATAGATTTTCATACACGTATCATACCAGAATCTATTTTCTGGTATAGTTAAAGCAAGTATGACACTCTACTCAATTATTCTCAGCACCCATATAGGTACCGCATTGCTACTTATCGGACTTGTACTATATGCAGACCACATGGGATTCTCGTGGATGCGGGGGAAGGTATCGGTATTACCATTAAAAAAACTCTTACGAATACATCATGCTATCTATGCAGGATTGGCACTCATGATCGCAACGGGGTTATACATGTTTCTTCCACTGCGGTCGTTTCTTATATATGAACCTGCGTTTATCATCAAAATGAGTTTCATTGGCGTACTTATCATTAACTCGCTGTATATTGGAAAACTAACGCGTATTGCATCAACTGCGCCATTCGCACTGCTCTCGACAGGACAAAAACGAAAACTCCTCCTTAGTGGAGGAATTTCCGCAATTTGCTGGATTAGCATCATAGTGACAGCAACGCAGCTTGGTGTATAGTTTATATACATTATTAGTGTCGTATATTATATTTTATGAAGCATACATATATTGCAGGAGTTATTGTACTTTTGCTTGTGGGTGTTTGGTACACCACTTCCAGAGAAGAAGCGAAAGCACCTGCTGTTATTGAAGAAGCAGACAAGGTAGTAGAAGATATCACTACTGCCACTGAAGAGAATGGCCCTTCTGCAGAGTCTGAGAGCGCGACCAATCCTGAGTCATCAGCGACACCTGAAGTTGTTGATGAAAGTACTCCTGTTGTAGAGACAGAAGACGTTACCGCTGTTGATCCTGAGCCAGCACCTGAAGCACACGTCTTCACCGTCACCGGTGTTAACTTTGCATTCAACCTAGAGGAGATCACCGTCAAGGAAGGAGACACAGTCACCATTAACTTTGAAAGTGAGAGCGGATTTCATGATTGGGTTGTTGATGAGTTTGATGCAGCCACACAGCAGGTGCGACCTGACACACCAACCTCGGTCACATTTGTAGCTGATAAAAAAGGAACCTATGAATACTACTGTTCAGTAGGAAGTCACCGAGCAAACGGGATGGTGGGGAATTTGATTGTTGAGTAGTCTATAGAACAAAAAGAAAACACCGGCCTTGCCGGTGTTTTCTTTTTGCATATTCCTTCTTTTATTTTTTATCATGAAACTTCTTATGCACATCACGTAAATGCTTGTCAGTAACATGCGTATAAATCTGGGTAGTTGCGATGTTTGCATGACCCAAAAGGGCTTGCACACTACGTAAATCGGCACCATTGCTTAATAAGTCTGTAGCGAAGCTGTGACGTAACACATGAGGAGACACTTTACGGGTGATACCTGCAGTTACTGCACACTGTTTAAGCATACGTTGCACCGCACGAGGGGAGAGGCGTAACTCTTTTGCCCCTTTTGCATTTTTTCCATACTGAATAAACAGAGCATCATCCATGTCTTTACGTTGTTTGAGATATGCGCGAATCGCATCCTTTGCTGTATCAGAAAGAAACACCACACGAATTTTGTCTCCCTTACCACGCACTGAAAATTCATCACGAGTAAGATCGACATCATCAATAGAAAGTCCCGTGAGTTCAGAGATACGCAATCCTGTAGAGAAGAAGAGCTCAAGAATTGCTCGATCTCGTAATCCTTGGATTGTTTTAGTGTCCGGTGCCTTAAACAGACGTGCGAGTTCCTGTGGAGTAATTAAATCAAGCGAACGTTCAGGTACTTTTGCTAACTCAATGCGTTCAGGGGAGAGCGATTCAACGTCACGTTTACGCATATATTTTAAAAATGCGCGTAGTGCTATGAGATAGTAATTTTGTGTTCTGCGCTTCATTGGTTCCATACGACCCCCTGTTTTGGTACCCGGCTGACGGTTAAGGTATAAACGAAATTCACGAACCTGTTCTTCAGTGAGCTTCGAAGGAGCATCAGTCTTCACAAAGACTAAAAATTTCGTAAGGTAGCGATCGTAATTCTCAACCGTCTTAAGGCTCCGCCCACGTTCAATCTCGAGGTATTCCAAAAATTGTCGTTTTAGCACTGAAAGCTTCATATATATAAGTATAACAGGCTAAGGGTCGTACAATATTCTCTTCTTTGACAAAGAAGAGAGATGGGGTGTAACTTGCAAAATTATTTATTTATGCTATAGTGTGGGGAACCTTCGCAGGTTATAGGGGTGTACTTCGTATGAATCTGATACGGAATACACCATTTTTAAAAACTTGCATCATTATGTTAAGCAAACAAAAGAAAGCAAATGCAATTAAGGATTCTAAGCGACACGATACTGACACTGGTTCACCAGAAGCTCAGGTGGCGCTGCTTACTCGTCAGATTGACGAATTAGCAAAGCACCTTAAGAAGCACAAGAAAGACTTCCACTCACGTCGTGGACTACTACAGATGGTTGCGGATCGCCGTAAGCACCTAAAGTACCTACAACGAAAGGACGAAGTTGCGTATCAAGGTATCCTGAAGAAGATGGGACTGAAACGATAGATTCAAAACCTGAAGCGTTAATCTGCTTAACTGTTTGCCCCGAAGCCTTCTGGCTTTGGGGCGTTACAGTTTAAAATGACATGCTATACTCAGAAGTGAACGAAGGTTCAATTTTTTATACAAAGAAGACATTCATTGACCGCTCTTAGGCGTTCAAAGATTTAATACAAAAACAATTATGGGAGTAATCCGACACCCGGATCAACGGGTAGCAATTATTATTGATACACAAAACCTGTATCACAGTGCAAAGAACTTGCACAAAGCAAAGGTAAACTTTGCAAATGTCGTAAAAGCGGCACTGGGAGACCGAAAACTTATTCGTGCGATCTCGTACGTAGTTAATACTGAAAGTGGAGAAGAACAACCGTTCTTTGAAGCACTTGAGAAAGTAGGAATTGAAATCAAAACAAAAGACCTACAGATTTTCTATGGGGGAGCGAAGAAAGCCGATTGGGACGTAGGGATGGTAGTGGATGCTATTAAGCTTTCACACAAAGTTGATGCGATCGTATTTGCAACAGGCGATGGTGACTTTATACCTGGAGTTGAATACATTCAAAGCCGTGGATGTCAGGTAGAAGGTATTACCTTTGGCCGCTCAGCATCATCTGCCTTTAAAGAAGCAGTTGATGACTTTATTGACCTTGACGATGACCCTGCGCATTTCCTTCTGAACTACCGAGCGCCACGAGGACGAGGTGCAAAGCAGGCCACACAGAAAAAGGCCACAAAGAAAAAACCAAATCAGAAACTACGGAAGCAAATCAATAAAGTAGTTGGCACTGACACTGACGATCTTTAAAATAAAGAAACACGAAACCCCGAAGCCTTTTGCTTCGGGGTTTCGTTTGCATGTTTTCTATACTTATATATAGTAACTATAGGCAATGCCGTGGAGAACAATCATGCACACCAAGAATCTGACTGCAGCTAAACGTTTTATCGAAGAAGCGAGACTACTCGTTGAAGAAATGCAAAGTATTCTCGAAACGAAGAACCCAGCAGTAAAAATATACATCATAAAGATGTGAAATACAGGGGCGGAAACATTTTGTGTTTTCGTCCCTTCATTGGTATCTTTAATACTGTAGTAGCGAGGTCTTCAGACAGGCAGATTTTAAATCTGAAGTTTGGAGGTCTCATAAAAAATAATAATAATGCAAAAGAAATCTTTTGAGGTAGACATCGCAGGGAAGACACTTACTGCTGAGTTTACTGATCTTACCAATCAAGCTAACGGTTCAGTTATTCTTCGGTATGGTGAAACGACAATTTTAGTAACAGCAGTGATGAGTTCGCGGGAAAGTAACATGCCGTACTTTCCTTTGTCGGTAGAATTTGAAGAGAAGTTTTACGCGGCAGGTCAAATGCTCGGAAGCCGATTCATGCGACGTGAAGGACGACCCAGCGATGAGGCTGTTCTTTCGGCGCGTATTATCGATCGAACAATCCGTCCATTATTTGATCAATCAATGCGTAAGGATATCCAAGTGGTGACCACGGTGCTCGCAATGGGTGAAGACGATCCTGATGTACTTGGAGTTATCGGTGCATCACTTGCACTTTCTGTTTCAGATATTCCATGGGCTGGACCTGTTGGGGCAGTGCGTATTGGTCAACATAAAGAAACAGGCGAAGTAATCATCAATCCAACATACAAGCAACGAGAAAATAATGAACTTTCATTTGAAGTACTCGCGTGTGGGAAGGACGGAGCGATCAATATGGTGGAGACTGCAGCATACGAAGTTTCTGAAGATTCCATTGTTGCTGTGTTCGAAGCCTGTGTCACTGTTCACCAAAAACTTGAAGCGTTCCAAAAAGAAATCATTGTAGAAATTGGAAAGGCTAAAAAGGAATACATGCCTCCACAGCTTTCCGACTCGGTGCACGCACTTTTTGAAAGCGAATTTGCTTCGCAGTTGACCACGGTACTTTTCTCAAAACGAGCAGGGAAGGATCATATTCATGAACTGAAGGATGCATTTCTTGCGAAGACTTCTGAACTTGAGGAGGGAGTTAACACTGCGTACGTTGGCGCATACTTTGAAGATAAGGTTGATGAGGAATTACACCGAGGAGCAATTGAAGAAAACATGCGTGCAGATGGGAGAGACATGGACACAGTTCGTGAACTCTATGCGCAGGCCGGAGGGGTGTCACCTGTGTTACACGGTTCTGGTATTTTCTACCGAGGTGGTACACACATCTTTACCGCATTAACCTTAGCAGGCCCCGAGTCCGCACAGTTGGTAGATACCATTGAGGAACAGGATTGGAAGAAACGATTTATTCATCACTACAACTTTGCACCATTTTCAGTAGGTGAGTCGGGGCGGGTTGGAGGATTTAATCGACGTATGATCGGACACGGTTCGCTTGCAGAAAAAGCGGTACTTCCGGTAATTCCTGAACAAAGTGAATTTCCATATACAATCCGTCTTGTATCTGAAACAATGGCGTCCAATGGATCAAGTTCCATGGGATCGGTGTGTGGATCAACACTTGCCTTGATGGACGGTGGAGTACCCATCAAACGGCCTGTGGCAGGAATTGCATCAGGCCTAATGATGAAAGATGCTGACAACTATGTACTCCTTACCGATATCCAAGGGCCTGAAGATGAACATGGTGACATGGACTTTAAAGTTGCTGGTACGCGAGAGGGGGTTACTGCAATCCAGATGGATGTGAAGGTGGATGGTATTCCGGTAAAAATCCTTGGTGAAGCACTTGAGAAAGCAAAAACTGCCCGACTGCAGATTCTTGATGTTATGGAAGCAGAAATCAAAGAAGCACGTACAAGCATCTCGCCACGCGCACCAGAAATTGTAACGCTTACAATCTTGCCTGAGCAAATTGGAATGGTCATTGGTTCAGGAGGGAAAACTATCAATGCGCTTAAGGAAGATACGGGAGTTGAGGAAATCTCAATCGAGGACGACGGTTCGGTATTTATCACAGGACGCAACGGAACTGCACAAAAAGCGGCTGACCAAGTCCGCCTCCTTACCAAAGTGTATGAAGTAGGAGAAAAAATGGAAGCAACTATTACACGCATCGCGGATTTTGGAGCGTTTGCAAAAATTGACGACCGAAACGAAGGTCTGATTCACATCTCTGAGATTGCACCATTTAGAATTGAAAAGATGGATGGCATTCTTGAAGAGGGAGAAGTAGTGAACGTTGTTATCAGTAAAGTTGCCGACGGAAAAATTGGTTTATCTATCAAACAAATTGATCCTGACTTTGCGCAACGTAAAGGGATCGCTGCTCCAGAACGAACGCAACCAAAAACAGAATAATTTTTCAGAAAATACAAAAACAGGAACGTGCGTGCGTTCCTGTTTTTTGTATATAAGGGCTCTGATGAAGACGGGAAAACATGCGATACTATACAGATGAAAGCAGGGAGAGACCGTTCCATTACAGCACTTCGTACATTTAGTGACGACGCCGCTTTACTGCGGGGGACTCCAGCAACAGAGACTCCAAAACTAAAAAAGGTTGAAAGGACTGCACAAGATGACGTCGATGCTGCTCTGACTGTTCGTAAAAAAGAAACAACCGCTGAAGACTACACAATGCTCACCAAACCTGAAGAAATATTAGTTGTTCCTAAAGTAGAATCTAAAAGTGTGCAGGTGCTAAAAGAACGTGTTGCACCAAAGCCGCCTAAACCACAGGAACCTATAGAAACCGATACGGGAATACTTGGATCAAAAATTAAAGATGAGGTTGAAAAAATTTCAGCAAAATCACAAACACGCTCAAACTTAACTGATGGAACTGTTGTGCACACTGTTGAGGGAGATGACATTAGTCATGGAACTATCGTAAGTAATAAACGACGAAAAAGACATGGGTTTTTTGCTTCCGTAGGAATTGCAGTGCATGATTGGTTTACTCACAAAAAAGAAAAAATTACTGCGCGTAAAAAACCAAAGCATGTCATAAACAAAGCGCAGTCGCGTATTGAAACCATTACCGAAGCTGCACGTGCAAGTAAGCATGCACCTCAAAATGATCACGGGGTTATTATCAAGCGATTGACAAAAACGAAACGAAAGAAAAAAGCATCCACGGTAACGATTAAGAAAAGAGAGGACATCGTCGCACCAACATGGTCATCATTTTCTGATGAAGATCTCCCCAAAGAGACAGATTCCTCTGAAATTGAAATTCCCGAACCGGCAGAAGAAACGACAGTAATACCTGAAATTGTTTCTGAAGAAATTGTGGTTCCTTTACCAGAACCAGAACCAGAACCAGAACCAGAACCAGAACCAGAACCAGAACCAGAACCAGAACCAGAACCAGAAAAAAGCGTCCCACGGCCTGTTCTAGTATCCCCAAAACCTCCAACGCAGGTGCCACGGAAAAAGAAACCAGTAAAAGCATCTCGATTTGCTGTATCTGGAGTCCCGATATATGTGTATGCGATAGTCGTGATTGGAGCTTCGCTTCTGGGTATTGGTGCCAGTATGTATTGGTTTACAAGTGCCACACCCACACAAGAGGTCACCATAGTCCGTATCCCGTCACTATTGACCACAACTCTCCAGACACCAATAGTACTTACCCAAAACCGAAGTAAAACACTCAATGACATCCTGGAAGCAGTTATTGCACAACGTGAAACCGTTCAGGTATATCCAGCATATTCTGGTGAAAATGAGACGTTTCTTCCTGCAGATGTACAAACAATCTTTACTGCACTGGAACTTCGAGCACCAGGTTCATTCACCCGTTCAATCAAAGAAATCACCTTTGGGGGATACAACGGCACCGATCCATTTATTCTCATCAAGGTAACTGACTTCGATAGTGCATTCGGGGGCATGCTTGCTTGGGAACCTGCTATGAGCACCGACCTTTCTCCATTATTTGGTATTCCAGTTACTGAATCATTTGATCCCTACGCGCGCACTGACACACAGATCCGTTCTGCCTTCTTCCGTGACACCATCGTAGCAAACAAAAGTGCCCGCGTTCTTGTTGACGCACAAGATACACAACGACTTATATATGCATTTGTGAATCCAAATGTAATTCTCATTACCACAAACGATGCTGCCTTTAGTGCCGTAGCACCACTTGTGACACAATAAATTACCCTTGCTATACTGTACGCATGATCGACACACAACAACATAAACAAACATTGCACACTGAGCTCTTACAAATTACGCATGAATTAAAAGAACTGGGTGTAGAAAATCCAGATGTCCCTGGTGATTGGATTAGCACTCCCAAAGACCCTGTACAAAACGAAGCGGATGAAAATATTGCAGCTGACAATAGTGAAGATTGGCAAGAACGAAGAGGAACACTTTCCGCTCTTGAAACACGCTTCAATAATATTAAGCGAGCATTACAAAAAATTACCGATGGTGCGTATGGAGTATGTGAAATTGGAGGAGAAGAAATTGAAGAAGATCGCTTAGCGGTAAATGCTTCGGCACGAACCTGCAAAGCACACTTAGATAACGAAGCTGATCTTCCTGCTTAGATTTCATAAAATTTATATTATTATTTCATAAGAAATTTAGTACTGATTTTGTATAGTCATATATATTATGGCTGTAGCAAAAACATACACCGCACAAGGAACCGTTACTGGTGGAATACCAATTACTATAGAAGCAGATCTTTCACGAGGTCTGCATTCTTTTTCTATTGTAGGACTTCCAGGCAAGGCGATTGAAGAATCTAAAGACCGAGTTGGCGCAGCAATAAAAAATTCAGGATTCCCTTCGCCAAAAAGTAAGAATCATAAGATCGTAATTTCTCTTGCTCCTGCTGATCTAAAAAAGGAAGGGCCGCTTTTTGATTTACCTATTGCGCTCTGCTATCTTCTTGCGTCAGGTGAAATTAAAGCGGACCAGAGCAAACGAATGTACATCGGTGAGCTCTCTCTTAACGGAAAATTACGAAGTGTGCATGGGGTATTACCTATTGTACAAACAGCAAAGCAATTTGGGTTTCAAGAAATCATCGTACCCAAAGAAAATGCGGAGGAAGCGGCGCTGGTAGATGGTATTAGTATTATTGGCGCAGGAACACTCACTGAGGTTGTCGCGCATATTACAACAGATCCTGAAAAGCAGTCCCATCTACCCAAGCAAGAAGTAACTGACATTCCTAAACGGTGGGTCGAGGGACTTACACGCTTGGAAGATATCAAAGGACAAGAAATAGCAAAGCGTGGATTATGTATCGCGGCAGCTGGGAGACATAATGTACTTATGGTCGGACCACCAGGAACAGGGAAGACCATGCTCGCCCGCGCTTTCCAAGGGATACTCCCGCCACTCTCGCGAGAAGAAGCATTGGAAGTAACAACGATTCATTCAGTGGCTGGGACATCACAAAACACCATTACCTCACAACCGCCATTTCGTGCACCTCACCACACCGCAAGTCACACTTCTCTTGTTGGAGGTGGTGCAAATCCGCGTCCAGGGGAGGTAACCCTCGCACACAAAGGTGTGTTGTTTGTTGACGAGTTTCCAGAATTTGAAAGACGAAGTATCGATGCACTTCGCCAACCACTTGAGGACAGGGTTGTTTCTATTTCTCGTGTACAAGGTACCGCAGAGTTCCCAGCAGATTTTATTTTACTTGCAGCAATGAATCCCTACCGAGGGAGCGAGGATAGCACCACAGATTTTTCAGCTGCAATGCTTGAAACATACAAAGGAAAAATATCAGGACCAATCCTCGATCGCATCGACCTGTACCTTGAAGTACCCCACGTTGATTACGACACACTCACAAACACAAAACCAAACAGAGGTGAGACAAATAAAGTTCGAAAGCTCATTACCCAAGCGCGAGAGCATATGCGCGTGCGCCTACAAAACACCAAAGCTCGCACCAACGCAGAAATGTCAGCACGCGACCTAGAAGAAACCATCACCCTCACGGACGAAGTTCAGAAAATACTCCGCACCAGTTCAGAAAAACTAAACCTCTCTCCACGTAGTTATCATCGTGTGATTAAAGTAGCGAGAACTATCGCTGATCTAGGCAATTCCGAAAACATCGAACCCTCTCATGTATACGAAGCATTACAGTATCGGGTAAAAGTGTAGTATGTTAATAAGAGTAGATTAGATCAATAGCGAGGTTTCAGTATGTCTACTCTCTTACAACGCGGAAAAATCTGGACTAAAGACGACGCAGAACGTGCATATCGTTCTTTAGAACAAAGAAATTTTCTAGAAAAAATTTCATGGTTTCATCGTTTTTGGCTCAGAGTTAAACTGGCATTTACAATTATAAAAGTGCCAAAATAAACTTTTGTGCATGTTTAAATGTATAACTAGGCGGCACATTACGATGCCGTCTTTTTTCTACTCAAAATTTTTTCAGATGAAGATTCTGGCTCGAAAGGATGACACCTAAAGAAAATATGTAAAACCCTGATAGAACATAATTTATTCTAGAGTGCAGTACGAGAAGACAAACAAAAAAGTCGCGAGGTGTACACGGGGTGCATCGAGCGACTTTTTTGTGCAGGCAACGAAGTAGTGTGCCTAAAACGGATTGTGTCCGCCTCGTACCTCGAAGTGAAGGTGTGTACCGGTACTCCGCCCTGTATTACCCATACCTCCAATAACCGTTCCTACGCTTACATACTCTCCAACTGAAACGTTATTACTACTTAAGTGTGCATACAATGTTTGTGTGCCGTTACTGTGACGAATTACAACATACTGTCCGTATCCACCGTTCCATCCACTAGATTTAGAAATAAGGACTTCACCAGCTGCTGCTGCACGAACCGCTGAGCCGTGTCCGGCCGCGTAATCAACTCCGTTATATCCGTGTATACCTTGTGTTCGTGTTGCACCTGAAGCTGGGTGTGAAAACCCTCCCCCTCCAGTTGAACCAGTTGATTTTGTTGGTGCAGCAGCATATCGAATTGTCTTTGGTGCATTAATTTCACCGCCTGGAATCATAAGTTCATCACCCACTGAGAGTGCATCAGCAGAAGGAAGCTGGTTGTATTCAAGCACCTCTTCAAGGTCAGCATCATACTTCTTAAGAATAGAACCTAAAGTCTCCCCCTTGGCTACTGTGTGCTGTACCCCAACAATAGGAAGAATAACTAATGTGTCTCCAGGTTGAATACCGGCAGCTTTAGAAATATCGTTTGCCCATAAAATGGTGTTTGTTGTAACACCGTACATTTCAGCAATTTGTGAAAGTGAATCTCCTTCACGAACAACATAGACACTTATTTCACCACCACTATTGTGTGATGCAGCAATATCATCAGCTCCCACAGGGCCAGTTGAGACAAGTGTACCTTCTGCAACGGTTACGTCTCCACCACCAGTTGCTTGTGGCACCGCATTAGCTGTTGCACTTAGCAGTGGTGTGTACTGTGCAGAATGATCTACTGCGAGCACTACCGCTGCTGCCTCAGTCTCTTCAGAAAGAAGGTTTAAGAATGTTGAAAAAAATCCAGCGTGTACTGACACTGGAATAAGTAAAATAGCTATTACCGGGAGTAACTCGGATAGCAAGAGGGTAGCGCGTGTTGATACGCGTGCACCTATATATGTATTCGGATCAGTACGCTTACTTAGGCGCAAGGTACTTGAGGGATCTGAATCTTGTGAGCTGGGTTTAATACGTTTTTTGTTTATGGTCTCACCGCCTGCTTGCTTCCATTACAGTATTTTCTTTCAAATAAAAAGAGCGCGAACGCCCTCTATCCTCTTGTGTGTTCTACCTATCATTTGCTAGGTATGTGCATCATGATACTAAATGAAACCGTTGGGTCAATTGACGTATTGCACTTTTCCGACCTCGTATAAATAGGAGTTATTAACGGCCAACAATAAGGGTTGTTTACGTATTGACACTAAGTTTTTTTATTGCATGTTATACATGTGGCATACTGCTGACTGATTTTTCGGGGGTAGGAAGTAAGCATGGTATAGTATCGACAATTATGACAAATGAAGCACACTTGGAAGGATTGAATGATCCTCAGAAAGAAGCGGTAATTACCACAGAAGGACCACTACTGGTCCTTGCTGGAGCAGGGTCGGGAAAGACCCGAGTTATCACCCATCGTATTGTGCAACTCATCTTAAATGGTGTCGCTCCACACAATATCCTTGCAGTAACATTCACCAACAAAGCTGCTACCGAGATGCGCGAACGTGTAATGGCACTCATTACAAAGCATGCGCCAAGTGAACGCGCAGGATTCGACTCTTCACCCACGGTTACAACATTTCACTCGTTAGGAGTGCGAATTCTTCGGGAACATCATGAAGTGCTGGGGCTACGTCGTCATTTTGTTATCTATGACCGCAGTGATAGTAATCGAGCAATTAAAAAAGCAATCGAGAGCGCAGGATACACCACTAAACAATTCGAACCACGAAAGATGCTCTCGATGATTTCACGAGCAAAAGGTGACGCACTTTCACGCATGCAGTACCTTGAAACTGCTTCCTCATATCCTGAAAAAGTATGTGCTGAAGTGTGGGAACATTATGACAAAACAATGCGTGAGGAACACGCATTAGATTTTGATGATCTTCTATTAAAGACACTGCATCTTATTGAGTCATATCCAGTAGTACGCGAAGTTCTTCAGAAGCGGTATCAATACATTCATATTGATGAGTATCAAGATACGAACAAAGTACAGTTCGCTATTGCAAAATTACTCACCGGTGAAAAAAACAATATCTGTGTAGTGGGAGACGTGGACCAGAATATTTATTCTTGGCGGGGTGCTGATATTAAAAATGTACTGCAGTTTGAAAATCAGTTCCCAGGAGCTAAGACAGTCTTCTTGGAAGAAAACTATCGTTCAACAGGAACAATCATTGCGGCATCAAATGATATTATTGAAAAAAATAATAATCGTATCCCTAAAACAGTCTTCACCTCAAATGATCAAGGGGAGAAAATTACCCTACATGCAGCTCATACTGGACCTGACGAAGCGGAATATATTGTTATGACTATTAAAGGTCTTATGGAAGAAGGAGTGTCTCCCTCTGAAGTATCTATCCTCTACCGAACAAACTTCCAGTCGCGTGTATTAGAAGAAGCATTCTTAAACTTTGGTGTACCATATCAGTTGTTGGGGACAAAATTCTTTGAACGTAAAGAAGTGAAGGATGTACTTTCATATTTACGCTTGGCGCTTAATCCTGGAAGTACCGCTGATATTGCTCGTATTGTGAATGTACCAACGCGCGGAATTGGTAAAGTCACCATGCTTAAAATGGTTGAGGGCAGACGTGATGAACTCAAGGGAGCTACACTACTTAAAGTAGAACGTTTCGAAGAAATGATGCAGGATATATCTGATCATGCACGCACAGAAAAAATCTCTGAGACCTTACGTTTTATTATTAAACGTACAGGAATTGAAGCTGACTATAAAAAGAGTGGCACTGAGGATGATCTTGAGCGACTTGAAAACTTGCAAGAGCTAGTAACACTCGCGATACGATACGACGAACTCAATCCCGAAGAGGGAGTAGAGGCGCTGATTGAAAATGCTGCACTGCAAAGTGACCAAGACGAATTGCATAAAAAAGAAGAGAGTGACGCAGTTCGACTCATGACTATTCATTCTGCGAAAGGTCTGGAGTTCCCGTACGTATTTATTACCGGTCTTGAAGAAGGACTCTTTCCACACGAACGGCTTGATGACAAAGGTGTTGATCATGAAGAAGAACGTCGACTATTCTATGTAGCACTCACGCGCGCAGAAAAAAAAGTGTACCTCACGTATGCGCATGTGCGCATGATCTTTGGACAACAACGTGTAAATGTTCCTTCGTCATTTCTTAATGACATTAAGAATGAACATGTTGAATCTGACAGTACCTTTGGTGGCGGTTCAGGATATGAAGCAACGGTGTTTCTAGACTAGGGATTACTTGCACAATCACCATCACTCTGTCACTGTAGTGACAATATGGAAGAGAAGCAAAAATTTCAACATAAAAAAAGCCTCGGGCAACACTTTCTTACAAGTGACGTGGTGCCGTCTTGGATGTGTGATGCCGCCGAGATAACTTCTGGTGATCTTGTGCTAGAAATCGGACCCGGTACTGGAATTCTTACCAAAGAACTACTTAACCGCGGTGCAACAGTGCTTGCACTTGAAGCTGATCTTCGTGCGATTGCCATCCTTCAAGAAGAATTTTCTACTGAAATTGAGCACGGTAATCTTATACTGACCCATTGTGACGTGCGCACACTCGATCTTGCCTCAATACCTGAGATCGTTGGTACACCTTTTAAAGTAGTGGCGAACATTCCATATTATCTCTCTGGATTACTTTTCCGTATGTTTCTTGAGTCAGCAATCCAACCAACTGATTTAGTCTACCTTGTGCAAAAAGAGGTAGCAAAACGTGCTACAAATACCATCTCGAAGGGGGAGAAGGAGTCATTGCTCTCTCTTTCAGTTAATGTATACGGTACAGCTTCTTATGTTAAGACTGTTTCTCGAGGTCATTTCAATCCACCACCAAAGGTTGATTCAGGCATCATCGCCATACGAAACATAGGGAAGCACAACTTTAAAAACATAGGAGAATCATTATTTTTCAATACATTACACCTAGGATTTGGGCAAAAACGGAAACAATTGCTTGGGAATCTTACCAAACAATACGATCGGAACCTACTTATCAACATTTTTTCCACAATAGGCCTGTCTGCTTCAGTACGTGCTGAAGATGTTCCTCTAGATATGTGGCTTACATTGGTAACAGAACTTACTCCCCACAGTTAGTCCCCAAGATATACACATATATATGTATAGATATGCAGTGGTTAACCACAGCGTTATACATTCCACACACTCGAGGAAGGTATACTAGACGTATACACACATAGTATGTCTGGTCCCCAAAAAAGAATAGCGGGAGCATTGCTTGCAGGTGCGGCGCTTATTGCGGCAACACTGGTAATCACCGCTGAAAAAAATACTGCCCCCAAAGCCGCACAAAACGTTGTGGTTGTTGATGTCGCACCCCAACGCAAAGCTATTGAAACGGTTGATAAAAATCAGGACGGTGTGCCCGACTGGCAAGAGGGACTGCTGGCAACACAGCCACTTGATCTTGAAGACACGACTGCTTCTTCAGGGTATGAAACTCCCGAAACGCTCACTGAACAGTTTGCGTTGGAATTTTTCCAAGATATGGTTCGAGCAGATAATTATGGAGCCTTCGGTGCAACTGATGAAGAATTGATTCTCAGTGCAAGTAATCAAATTAGTGACGCGGCGCTAGATACCCTCATAGAGGCGGCTGACATCACTGTTTCAGACGATACATCAGTACCGGCTCTTGTTACGTATGGTGAAGCAGTTGCAGTAATCACCGCTCGCTACCCAAGCGAGAATACGGAAAATGAAGCGGTAATTTTACAAAATGCACTACGTGAACAAAATGCAGCAGCTTTGGAAGTACTTGATTCAAAAATCACTGCCTATACTAATATTCTGGCAGACACTAAGGCATTGCCTGTTCCACGTTCTATACAGAAGGAACATTTGGATCTTCTCAATAGCTATCAGGCGATACTTAGTGACATTACAGCAATGCGTAATGCATTTTCAGATCCAATGCTTGCACTCTTACGTATGAAACGATACGAAGATGATGTGCTTGGTCTCACTGTGTCTATTATTAATCTATACACCAGCCTTTTAGATAATGATGCTACTTGGGAACCAAATTCTGTGGTATTTACACTAATAAACGTAGGTGAAGAAATATAAAAGTATGCATATTTTCCTATTCAACAATATATCTAAAAGTATCAGCGGTTTTTTGGTAACGATACTTATAGCGACTTCATGTATTCTTGCGCCGATATCACACGAAACTGGGCAGGTACAAAAAGTATCTGCGCATGGACCAGTAACGGTTGTTGGGGGAACTGGAACTGTACAACAAACTCTTACTGCAGCTGCCAGCAAGGCCTCGTTAGTACTTCAAAACAGTCTCTTCATCAAAGAGTGGACCCTCGATGGTATCGCTTCAGGCCTTGCAAAACTTATGCTCAAGAGTATGACGCAAAGTATCCTCACATGGATAAACTCAGGCTTCCAAGGAAGCCCTGCGTTTGTTACCGACCTAGAGCAGTTTCTTAAAGATCGTGTGGACCAAACAGTCGGGGAGTTCATTTACAATGACTCTAACCTTAACTTTTTATGTAGTCCGTTTCAGTTGGATGTAAAGATTGCATTGGCAACCACCTATCGGCAAGAGGCACATGAAGGTCTTGATGTGCAATGTACATTAAGTGGTGTCACCGATAACGTTGAGGGATTCCTTAACGGATCATTCAGTGAAGGGGGGTGGGAAAGCTGGTTTGAGGTCACTCAAAATACTGTCAACACTCCAACGGGTGCATACCTTGAAGCAGAGGCAGAAATGTACGCGCGAATCGTAGATGATCAAGGCAATACCATTCGAGAACTAGACTGGGGCGAGGGGTTCTTATCCTTTAAAGTGTGTAGTGATACTGATGCAGCCACTGGAGCAGAAACTGGTTGTGACATTACAACGCCAGGGAAGGTTATCGCTGATCAACTTACAGTTTCTCTAGAGTCTGGACAGCAGGCACTGATTGAAGCAGACGAAATTAACGAAATTATCGGAGCATTGTTTGCACAACTTGCACAACAGGCAATTACAGGAGTAAATGGGCTCCTTGGACTTGGCGGGTCAAGTTACTCAAGTAACTACAATAGCTCAGGTACGTATCTGGATGCACTTGGAGAAGAATCAACCGTCTCAGACGATCTTGAGAATCCGTTTTCAATTGCACTGGCACAACTTACTGAAAATGTTGCACTTCAAAATGATATTGTGTCCGCAATCAATGCGTCTGAGGCTCGATTACTTACCGCACAAGCACGTCACCCACTAAAGAGAGACCCTGACACCAACCGTATGGTTAGTTCCTGCTCTGCAATACTTGCACTTGAGCTACCCTCAGAACTTGAGGACATTCGTCTAAATGCGGCACTTGATATTATTCTTGCAGAATTAGCGGAAACGACGCTCACTAATCTCAGCGCTCAATTTGCAAGCAGTTCCGATCCTAGAGAGTTAACTACGATCCTTGAAGCATACAACGAGCTTGAAGCAACGGGACAAATTATCACCCCGCTAGATAATATACTTTTGCAAATATATATCGATATTGATTTGGAAGAACTTATCGCAGCCTTCAACCGACAAATAATCTCCACAGAAAATCAATGTTCAAATAACGGAGGAGGGCCTTAACCAAATGCAGAACACTAAAAAACACCCGCAGGGTGTTTTTTTGTATCTACCAAGCACCACTCCCCACAACCCCATTTCTTTGTGTCAATATGGTGACAAAGCAAAATTGTTTTTAATAATTCACGGTACAATGGAGAAGATATGGGTATGTTAGTGCATCTAAGAAAGCACCTCTTTTTAGGCTTATTCGTGCTTTTTGTTAGTACAGGCATAAGTCTCATCTTAAATCCAACAGCGGTGCATGCACAAAGTGTTTGCTACAACGCATTTGGAGATATTATTACATGTGGTGGTGTAACCAATGACGGGACACAGGATGATATAGACTCGTTTGGAGGGACAGGGACATCTGTTGGGGGAACGGGAACAGTGGGAGGGACAGGGACATCTGTTGGGGGAACGGGAACAGTGGGAGGGACAGGGACATCTGTTGGGGGTAACCAAAATACAGCGCAGTCACCTTCAAATGTTGCAACTCGGGCAAATGGAGATGGGGTTGAAAGCTTTATCTACGATATCGCTGTTGGATTTGGTGGCTGGGTTACTGGTCTGGGTGGTACCGTCTTTGATTTAGCTATAGATAAAACAGTGCTTAAAATGGGGTGTTGGTTTGTAGTAAATGGTGCAGGTTGTGAGCAAAGTGACGGAAATGGTGCTGTAGGAGGGGTGGTCAATGTATTATGGAGTTTCATACGTGATCTTTTCAATATCTTATTTATCTTTGCGTTAGTTTTTATTGGTTTGCGCACCATTCTTAATTCCGAAGATTCTGGTACACAACGTGCGCTTGGACTCTTAATTGCAGCAGCACTATTAATAAACTTCAGTCTCTATATAAGTAAGGTGGTGGTTGATGTTGCAAACTTCACGGCGGTTGAAATATACAATCAAACCTCCAAAACTATTGCCGGAAACTACGGACTGAGTGATCTTGTTAGTTTTTCAACTGATAGGGGGAGTATCGCTGGAGCATACATGGAGGTCCTTAATATTAGTTCCTGGTTTACTAACCTCGTTGAAGACAATATTATTGTCTACTCATTGCTCGCGATGTTCTTCTTGCTAATTCTTGGCATCGTCCTTCTCTATGGTGGATTAATGCTTATTGTTCGTTTTGTTGCAATTATTATCTTGCTCATATTTTCTCCCGTCATGTTCCTAGGATGGATTTTCCCGAGCATGAGTCAACACTCAACGAAATGGCGAAAAATGTTTGTTGCATACTGTTTCTTTGCGCCGGCCTATATTTTCATGCTGTATGTCGGACTCTATACGTTAATCCAGGTAAAAAGCGGTTTAAATATGGAGGCATTTAGCGCCTCATTTAAGAATGATGCACAATTAAGTTCGGGGACGTTTGAAATTTTCTTATTCTTCATGATCGGATTAATTTTCCTCTACGCTGCTACAAAAGTTGCATCAGTTGCCAGTGACGCGGGGGCAGGCGCGTCTATGAAGTGGAGTAACAAGATGGTAGGGAAGGCAGTGGGTGGAGTTTCCATAGGAATGGCAGCGAGAGCTGGGAGAAATACATTCGGTTATGCAGGCCAAAAAATTGCAGATAGTGAAAAACTTAAAGACTATGCTTCAAAATCTACTATCGGGAGAGGTGTTTTGCGTGGAAGTAGAGTAGTTGGTGCTGCAAGCTTTGATGCACGTCGTATCGCTGGAGCAGGTAAATCACTTGGTCTTGGTGAGGGCAAGAAGGGGGGATACAAAACACAAAGGGATGAAATTGTTAAGAAAGAACAAGCATTTGCAAAATCACTTGGCGCTGTTGGTGATGATGACAACACCGTTACAAAAATGAACGAACAGAAGACTTCTTTTGAAACTGAGGTTGCTCAACTAAAGATTGAGAAAGAAACGGCCAGCTCAACACGGAAGGCTGTAATTGTGAAGGAAATCGCGCAGGGTGAGAAAAACATCAAGAAGAAGGATGAAGAAATTAAGCGCGAAAAGAACAGGCGTCAAATTGGTTCTTCTGGAGATATTACAGAATTGGCAGGTGCCACAGAAAAGAAAGAGGCGACACAGACAGAGCTTAAAGAATTACGATCTCAATTTACTACAGCACAGAAGTCGCGTGATAAAACTGAAATGAAGGCTCTAGTTACTCAAATTAAGGCAAAGAAGAAAGAGCAAAAGGCTCTAGAAAAGGAAATAAAAAACAAAACAGGGTCACTTGGCTATGCAGGAGCTCTTGAAAACAGAGGATTCTTAACAAGTACCATGTGGTATGGTCGAATTACCAATCAAGACAGAGAAGCAGGGAAAGAGATACGTAAGCAATACGAAAAGGCGGTAAAGAGATCTAAGGATGACGAACGTATTGATGGATTAAAGGACGAACTTTCTAAAAAAGCGGCGTAATATATGGATAACTCACTCTATACAGCAAAAACACTGGTGCGGGAACGGGCTGATATTATGCCTGAAGAAATTACTGCACTTATTACCCAGGGAGCATTGGACATTACCATGTTCATAATTAAGGACGAATTTGAATTAACAGTAAAACAAGAACAGCTTCTGGAAAACGAAATTATTCTTGTCCTTTTATTCTTCCTCGATGTAAAAGATTTTACACAGAGAGTATCAGAATCTTTGGAAATTGATATTTTAGTTGCAGAAAAAATTACCTCAGTGGTTCATGCTGATATTTTTTCAGAAGTACAAGATTTATTTGATCTAATTGATGGCTCAAAAGAAAAAACTGAATCAATAACCAAGAAAGAAGATTTATCAAACCTCCACAAAGATCTCACGGTTAAAAAAACCCCTGCTGAAGCTGAATCTAAACTTTCTGAAAAAAAATTGACCGAGCTTAGCAACGTGCAACCTATGCGTACTATGGAAGGTGATATGGGTCACGTTCATGGATACGGTGCATATCGAAATCAATTTCCAGATGAAGCTAATGCCTCGGAGCACACGGAAGAAACAATCCGAAAAGCTTCACAAGAAGAGATTTTGAAGGAGAAACCGCAACTAGCTGAAAAACCGAGCTACGGATCTGAAGCGTAGTACTTAAAACACTCTGTACATAACCCACACACCACTCACTACCTTTGCGGGCTATAATAGCTGTATGCGATTTGAAGTTCCTCAATTTATTGAAATAGAAGATAAGATCTTTGGACCTTTTACTTGGAAACAATTTGTGTATCTTTGTGGTGGGGTTGGGGTTGGGTTAGTAACATTTATTGCTGCACCGTTATTTATTTTTATACTTATCGGGTTACCTGCAGGAGGAGCGGCACTACTGCTTGCATTCTATCCTGTAAACAACCGTCCATTTTCGGTGTTTCTTGAGTCTATTGTTCGCTTCTATAACTCCTCAAGGATCTACCACTGGAGGAAAAAGAATATCACCACCTACGGAACTGAAAGTCATACCTCTACAATTCCAACTTCGGTGGCAATTCCAAAAAAAGGGAAGGGTGGTATTCATTCACTTTCTCGTAAACTAGAACTTACTGCACTACAAAAAGAAGTATAGTCATGGCAAACAATAAAAAGACAACACAAGATTTCGTTCCCATTAAGAACATTACACAAAATGTGGTGATTCTTAAGGATGGACGTATGTGTAGCATTCTTCTTGCATCATCAATTAACTTTGCACTGAAATCATTAGACGAACAACGTGCAATATTGGGTCAATTTCAATCTTTTTTAAATACATTAGATTTTTCTATACAGTTTTACATCCAATCACGACGTCTTGATATTGAACCCTATCTCGAACAGCTTCGCGAACGAGAGCCACTACAAGATAACGACCTGATGAAAATTCAATTACGAGAATACATGAGTTTTATTAAAACATTTGTATCTGAGGTGGATGTGATGAGTAAAAACTTCTTTGTGGTTATCCCATACACTCCTAAGTCACTGGATATTGGTTCAAATATCGGCTCTTTATTTGGTCAAAAGAAAAATACTTCTGTTGATGACACAAATTTTGAAGAGCACCGCCTACAGTTAGAGCAACGGGCATCGCTGGTTGAACAAGGATTAAATCGTATTGGTGTGCGGACCATTGCACTTGAAGATGAGGCTCTGGTTGAGCTGTATTATCACATCTTTAATCCTGGAGATGTAAGTAGTACTGCGCCACAAGCAGGGTAACACCTTGTGTGCATAGTGGTTACTTGCGAGAATACATATATCTATGGGCTTAACTGATTTTTTAAAACCAAAAACAAATACGGAGTCTGACACTGATGAGTCGGTACAGGCTGTTTCTGATGCATTGATGACACTGGAAGATGTTATTGCACCTTCTGGTATTGAAGTTGGCTCTCGAAATATAAATATAAGTGGCACGTACGCTCGAACTTTTTTTACTATTTCGTATCCACGATATCTAAATGACGGTTGGCTTGAACCAATTTTGGATATGGAAAAGGAAATGGACGTTTCTATTTTTATTCATCCCATTAATACCGCTGACACACTTAAGAAATTCCAGAAAAAAGTAGCCGAGGTGCAAAGTCAAATTAACTCGCGAGCCGAACGAGGGATGGTGCGTGATCCTCAACTGGAGGCGGCACACCGAAACCTTGAGGACCTGCGTGACAAACTACAACAAGCTGAAGAGAAGCTTTTCAACGTTGGACTATACATGACGGTATATAGTGAGGACGAAGCAACTTTAAATAAGACTGAAAATGAAATTAAAAACCTTCTTGACTCGCGCCTGATCTACACCAAGCCTGCACTCTTTCAACAAGAACAGGGAATCAAGAGTGTCTTGCCATTTATGGACGACCAACTTTTGGTGCATAGTAAATTTAATTCTTCACCTCTTTCAAGTTTCTTTCCTTTTACCTCGTTTGATCTTACTTCAGACTCAGGAATTCTCTACGGTATTAATCGTCACAATTCATCGTTGGTACTTTTTGATCGGTATGCTCTTACCAACTACAACTCAGTGACCTTCGCTACCTCTGGAGCAGGGAAGTCGTACACAACAAAGCTTGAGATTCTGCGTTCACTGATGTTTGGTACCGAGGTAATTGTAATTGACCCAGAGCGAGAATATGAATATCTCGCTGAAGCTACAGGTGGGCGTTTTTTCAACATTTCACTTTCTTCAACGCACCACATTAATCCATTTGATCTTCCCAACCCACAGGCTGATGAAAATCCTGAAGATGTATTGCGTTCACACATCATTGAATTGATCGGATTATTCCGTCTTATGCTTGGTGGTCTTTCTGCTGAAGAGGAAACAATTGTCGATCAGGCAATCGTGGAAACCTACGCGTTAAAAGACATTACGCATAATGCTGATTTTAGTGATCAAGAAGCGCCGTTGCTATCTGATTTTGAGATGGTGCTTGCGGGAATGGAGGGAAGTGCATCACTTATTTCCCGACTACAAAAATATACCTCTGGTACGTGGTCTGGGTTTATGAACAAGCCAACCAATGTCGACATCAATCAGAAGTTTGTAGTGTTCTCACTACGCGATATGGAGGACGAGCTTAAGACTGTTGCGATGTATATTATTACCCACCACATCTGGGGAGCAATTCGACGACGTCTTGCAAAACGATTATTGGTAATTGATGAGGCGTGGTGGATGATGAAATCCGAAGACACCGCATCATTCTTGTTTATGCTTGCAAAACGTGGACGTAAATACTACCTTGGACTTTCAACCATTACCCAAGACGTGGATGACTTTTTGCGTTCACCATACGGAGTCCCGATGATTACCAACTCATCACTGCAGTTATTGATGAAACAATCACCAACAGCGATTGATAATATTCAAAATACCTTCAACCTAACTGATGAAGAGAAATTTCTACTGTTGGAATCAAGCGTCGGAGAGGGGATTTTCTTTGCAGGGTTAAAACACGTGGCTATCCGTGTTATCGCGTCATACACTGAAGACCAAATTATTACCTCCGATCCATCACAAATTTTACAAATTAAAAAAGCACGCGAAGAACTTCGCGATGCGCAAGTCTAAGGTATGGTTGCGCCATTAATTATCGGTGCAGCTCGAATTGCAACAAAGCAATCAGTAAAAAGTGCTGGTGCTCGTTCCGCAGGGTCCAAAGGTAAAGAGCTGACAAACATTGCGAAAAATAGAGCCATCAGAAAAACTGACCGGAGACTTCAGTCAGTGCAAACCGATGAGAATCATACTAACCAAAAGCCGGCTAATAGAAACTACCGGCCCGCACCTCCACAAAAAAAGAAGCGGGGGGTTGCTCGGACACTTAAGGCACACAAACGAATACTGCGTGCAAAAATCCGCGGCATTATGATTGCGTGGAGCGCTGCTTTTTTCTTCATTCCACAAGTATTTTTTGGGCTCCTTTTTGTTGGCTCAATAGGTCTTGAAGAAGAATGGGGATGGCTCTCATATTTTCTTCCGACTCGGGAAGTTATGAGCCTTGGATGGCTCGGCGCAAGTGCAACGGGGATACTTATGCTCACACTTGCGCTTATAGCATTTGCAGCAGCTCGAGTGAAACTGCATCACACAAGTACCGTTGCCATGTTCACTGTCTGCCTAGCTGCATACATGACACCGTTTCTCTTTTTGTTCCCTTGGGTGTTAGTCTGGGTATTTGTAGTGATTAAAAATCAGTCTCGATAGTCTGTTTATAGGGAGATAGTCACCACAGGGGTCATGCTATTCTTATGGTATATGCGGTTTGCACCACAAGCATTCTTTTTTCTTTGTGTAGTCACTTTTCTAAGTGCTCCCTTTATGACGCATGCCCAATTCCCCAGCACACTTACGCAAGAAAATACTTCAACAATAACCTCCTTACCTCGACATCCTGAACCAGGGGAAACTGTAACCCTAACGCTTAACGACTATAGTATTAACACAAACGGTGCAACCACTCGATGGTTTGTAAATGGTGTAATGGTCTCAGAAAATGAACGCTCGTTACAATTAAATGCAGGGGCACTTGGTAACAGTACTGCAGTTATTGTACGCACCTCCTTACCAAACGGAACCACACTTGAAGCAGCACACACCGTCACTCCTATTCGGGTAGATATGCTTATTGAAGCAGACACACTCACTCCTGCGTTCTACAAAGGGCGCTCCATCCCTTCAAGCGGGAGTTTAGTACGTGTCACCGCAATACCATTCACAGGAGTTGACCGAGATCCTGAAACGTATTCATATACATGGAAGGTAAAAGATAAGGTTCAAACAGGAGGATCCCAATACGGGGGAAATAGTGTCACGTTTACCTCTGGGTTTGAAAGAAATATGGAAGTTTCTGTGGACATTATAGATACTGATGGAACGATCATAACCAGTGAAACTATTTATGTCCCGTTGAGCGACCCAGAGCTTCACTACTATGAAATAAATCCTTTACGCGGAATGAGTGAGTTTGCCATCGGGGGAGGGTTTACTTTTGTTGGGGATGAAATACGTGTGCGTGCTGAACCTTATTTCATCAGTTCCTCACTATTGAACGAAAATCCGCATCGTGAATGGAAACTCAATGGAAGCACTATAAAAAATCCAAGTGGTGACCTGCAGGAAATCACACTTCGTAAACAGGGTGATTCTGGATCATTTCAACTTGAGTTCCATATTCGCAACCTTAAGCAATTATTACAAGGTGTTAAGAAGTCAGTAACTATATCTTTTTAATATGCATTTTTTTGTTTTCTTTTTATTACTTGGTCTCAGTGCGGCGTCCTTTGCTAGCGCACAAAATCAATTTGTCCCATTAGTTGGTATTCCGTATGTAGATACCCGAGATGCAAATGTTTCTTTGGGAGACTATGTAAACTCGTTATATTTTGCTGCTATTAGTGTTGCTGCGTTCTTAGCAGTAGTAAAAATTATTTTTTCAGGAGTACAGTACATGCTTTCAGATGTAGTCACCGACAAGAGTCAGGCCAGAAAATCAATTCGAGGAGCTTTACTAGGTCTTCTTATTGTTATTGGGGCGGTATTAATCCTTAATACCATCAATCCACAATTATCAAATCTAAATGTGTTGGAATTAGATGAAATTACCATCCCTCGAAATCCAACAGTGAACACAGGTCCTGTAGTAAATGATATTACCTGTGAATCTCAGGCGGATGAAATGCAAGATTTTATAAACAGCTGTCTTTCCCCTAAAGTAATAAATAGTTCAATAGACGCATCTTCAGCATGTACAACATATAGCTGCGACGACACAGCAATTGCAACGCCTGAATTATCCTGTTCTGGAGATTCTTGCACCTGTGACTTCTCTGGGAGCGTAGGACCTTCACAGTGCGTCACACAATGTAAAATAAAATCAAACAGTGATGGGACGGTCCTTCAATCTCACTCCATAAATCATTCAAACACAACAGTAACCTGCTCTTTCAGTTCCGCAGTTGTACCCGTAAGTTGCACTCGAGTCCTTGCCTCTTGCCCAACTCTTTTAGGTATTTGCCCAACAATTACTGATCCAAGTGAAATCTGTAACTCCACCACAGTTAACGCTAATACAATTTATTACGGCCTAGAATAAGAGACAATGTTATTACCTGTAATTACAGATGTCTTCAGTAGTCACTGATATACTTATATTATGAATCGCGCACTTATTATTACAATTGGAATTATAATTATAATTACAGTCTTAGGAGTTTGGGTGTACTTAATGCTTTTTGGTGCACCTAAGGAAACTAAAGAAGTTTTTACAAATCTTGGATTCGAATTTTCTTCTCAAGGCACCACCATACAACCCCCACAGCCCGACTCAGTGCTTCCAGACATGGTGATTAATACAAAAGATGCAGCCTTGCGCCAGCTCACCACACGGCCCGTTGCAGGATTTATCTTTGCATCAACAACCAACGGGAAAACAGTACGTTATGTAGAACGTGGGACGGGACACATCTATGAAATTAATCTTGATTCAGGCGTTGAAAGCGCACTATCACGAACCACCGTACCAAAAGTAAGCACAGCTGTATTTTCACCCGACGGCTCAACCGTCGCATTTACCTCATACAACCAATACACCTCTGAAGTGTTCGTGGGAACGTTAGGAAGTGAAACAAATATTATCGGTATTGCACTACAGCCTGGGGCAGAAAATATTGCTTTTGAAACCAACACTGAGATTCACTATACTCTAACCAACAATGGTACCACTAAGGGGTATACACACGACATTGAAACACTCACTCAGAGAGAAGTTTTTTCATTCAATTATGCCAACGTTGATATGTCTTGGGGAAGTGGTCTTGATAGCATCTATCTCAGTACAAAACCAGCACATAATCTTGAGGGATTTATCTATACCATCGTAAATAATATCCTCACCCCAGCCACATTCTCAGCAAACGGGCTTTCCGCACTTGTCACAAATAACCACATTGTAACCACCTATACTGTAGATAATGTATATACATCAGGTGTTATTCACAAAGACGGCACTTTCAAAGCACTCCCATTATTAGCTTTGAAAGAAAAATGTGCACCCTATCCATTTGATACTAACTTCATGTGGTGTGCAGCACCCCTAGATGTAACCTCTCCAACATTTGTTGAAGATTGGTACAAAGGAATACATACTTCAGAGGATTACTTTTGGTACCTCAACCTTGATGATCAAACAGCTCAACTTAAGGCAAACCCAATTATTTTAACAGGTAGGACCATTGATGTTTCAAAGATTTCTATCCACCAAGGAGGGCAACTACTGGCGTTCACCAACAAAATTGACCATACACTTTGGTTATATGACACTACGGCAGAATAGCAGACACATATAAAAACAGGAGCGTTCATTCGAACGCTCCTGTTTTTATATGTGTATCTGTTTATGCTTCCTCTTCTATTTTTTCCGTTGCAGGGCGATGTCTTCGCACTACAAACTCTTGTGCAATAGCCATTAAGTTACTTACTGTAAAGTACAACGCGATTGCTGCTGAGAGGGTATATGCAATAACCACAATAATAATTGGCATTATGTATCGCATCTGCATTTGCATACTGCGTGCAAAGTCCTCTTTAAGACTTGGTTCATCACCTTCTTTCTTTGGTGTTGGTGCAGGCATAGAGAGATGCACATGGAGGAACTGTGTGGCCCCTGCAAGCAGTGCTAACGGCAAGCTCTTAAGTGTGATGTCAAAGAACCCAAGCATTATCATTGTGGGTGCCTCAGGTCGCATTACAAAACTATATAAAAGATCAACGTTAATATCTGGAAACGGGAATCCTGCGCCGTTTGAAACCGTCAGATACAACGCAATAATAATAGGAAATTGAATAAACATTAAAAAGACACTCGATAATGGGTTTATCTTCGCTTCTTTATACAACTCCATCATCGCGCGCGCTTGCTCCTGCTTATCAGGAACGTCTTTTTTAAGTTGTTTGATCTTAGGGTCAAGCTCTCGCATCACCACCTGCATCTTAGTTACCTTAATTGAAAGCGGAAGCATTACGATCTTAATGAAGATTACGGTAGCAACAATAGCCAATCCCACATCTCCACCAGGGACAACATCAATGAAAAAAACCAAGCTGTTATACACCGGGTCGAAAAAGAATGTATGCCAAATATAACTCCACATAACGGTACTAAATTAATCTAAAAACTGCTTCTGCATTTTCGGTGGTGCCATTGTAGCGCGAATACTATAGAGTGTCGAAGATGGCGCTACTGTGCCTTATCCAAAACACTCTCAAGTGTTTGGCTAAAGACAGCTTTAGAAACCTTTGTCAGTGCAGGTTTAGCGATCAATATATATGTACCTGTACGCTTGTGTGTCTTCTGGTGTCGATATAACACCCCATACATACGTCGACGTAATCTATTTCGGTCTACCGCTTTCTTGTGTACTTTTTTACCAACCACTGCAGCTCCATGAAAAGAAGCGCCTTTTTCATATATAAGTTGTATTGTAGGGGAGTGTACCCGTTTCCCAACAGAAAAAGAACGATCAAACTCTTTTTTGGTTAATCGTTCTTGTTTCTTGAGCATACACTCATTATACCTCCTGTGGAGGATTATTTAGATTTTTGTACCGTCAAAAGCGCTCGTCCTTTTCGACGTCGTGCTCGAAGAATACGTGCACCTGTTTTAGATGCTGCACGCACGAGAAATCCGTGAGTGGTCATTCGTTTCTTTTGACTTGGTTGATATGTTCGTTTTGGCATATATCGTTTGCTTAATGCGCGTAACTATACACTATTGTTTATCTAAATCAAGTCTCGATGTAACCCCGCAAGGGAAGTGGGCTAAAAGGGTACTAAAAACTATCCACAGGTTATACACACCTCACCGCAGTTGCAAAAAAAATCGCTCGACACAACCTACGGAAATTGCAAAAGAGTTTACAGTTTCTGTGACACAGGTATAATGCATTCACTAAGTTCTGAATTTGTAACTATGAATCCTTTATCTCATCCTTCCACAAACAGTATTGTCCACACCGAACAAATCGATGTTAAAAAGCTATGGGACGATGCATTGGTTACTATTGAACTATCTATCACTCCCGCGAACTTTAAGACTTGGTTCCGAGACACGCACATTGTTTCTCTAGAAGATGGGACGGTAACCCTTGGGGTTCCTAGCGTGTTTGTGCGTGATTGGCTTGCTGACAAATTCCAGCCAATGACACTTAAGACACTTCGTGAACTTACACCACATGTACGAAGTATCGAATATGCAGTTGTGCAACGAAACGACAAGAAGAAGGAGACAAGTAAGCAGCAAACAGTAAATTCTGCACTTCCACTTGAAGAGTATTACATCAACAAAAGTGACAACCTTAACCCAAAATATGTGTTTGACACATTTGTGGTTGGTCCGTTTAATGCACTTGCACACACGGCTGCAAAAACAGTAAGTGAGAAGCCAGGTATCGCATACAACCCATTGTTTATCTATGGTAAAACTGGTCACGGTAAAACACACCTTATCCAAGCAGTAGGGAACCAACTAAAACGACAGGGGAAGAAAGTATTTTATGTTACCAGTGAACGATTTACAGTAGATTATTTCAACAGTCTACAAAGTGGTGCTGCTAACAGTTTTAAAGATAAGTACCGACAGTATGATGTGCTTATCATGGATGATGTACAGTTCCTTGCAAGTAAGGAGAAGACACAGGAAGAACTATTCCACCTCTTTAATGCACTACATGACAACAATAAACAAATTGTGTTTTCAAGTGACATTCACCCAGCACTTCTCTCCGGACTCGAAGAACGTCTTCAGTCACGCTTTGCACAAGGAATGATTGTAGACATCCCTGCACCAGATATGGAATCACGAGCAGCAATTCTTCGTGCCAAAACTGCACAAAATGGACTTTCACTCAGTGAAGATGTTGTTGATCACTTAGCCAAAACAATCGAAGGGAACATCCGTGAACTTGAAGGTTCACTAAACACCATCATGTGTCAGTCCCAACTACTAGGGAGAACACTTTCACTTGAAGAAGTGAAGCAAATCATTAAAAACAGCACTCGGCCACGAAAAACTCTTGCGGTTTCTGATGTTGTTGAGAAAGTGGCGCGATATTTTGATGTTGATCCATCATCTATCTACGAAAAAACACGTCGTAAAGAGATCGTAAAACCACGACAACTCATTATGTACATCCTTCGGCAAGATTTTCAGGTTTCATATCCTGCAATTGGACAGAAATTAGGGGGACGAGATCACACAACAGTTATTCACTCGTGTGAAAAGATAAAAAATGCACTAAAGGGGGATTCAGAACTTGAAGAAGAAATTACACAAATTAGATTATTGTTGAAATAAAAAATAAAACGTTGCACACCTGCAACGTTTTATTTTATTCCTTCTTTTTCTTTACTGTGTATAAAGATGGGTATAGGTCGCCCAATTACCCACAGTAGCCATAATGACATCCTGTGGGTAAAATAGAGAAGAACTGTTAACAAGATGTGTGTAGAGCTTGAGTAATCCACAGTTCTGCTATACAGGGGTACTTGTCCCCAGACTCACACAGTGGTCATAGGGTAGTAATACACACGCTGTCATCAATTCTTCCAAAGAATAAGATATACAACAGGCCACATATTTGACCTTTCCACAAATCCACAAGCTTAATAATAAGAGTAAAATAGAAGAAACTAAAATAATAATATGCACGTAACTATTGAAAGAGAATTACTACTTGACCGATTAGAACTTGTGGGAAAGATAAGTACTAAACATGTATCACTACCTGTTTTACAATGTGTTCTTCTTGAAACAAAAGGAAATACTCTTACGCTTAAAGCAACCAACTTAGAAATTGGTATTGAATCAAGTGTGGATGTCAAAACAATAGAAGATGGAACTGTAGCAGTACCTGCAGGAACACTGACACAAACAGTGCAGTACATGTCACAGAAAGAAATTACCCTACGTGCAGAAGAAGGGGTTCTTGTTGTTGAGGGTAGTGGTTCTGAAACAAATATTAAAGTTATTCCTCATGAAGAATTTCCTACTATTCCAAAAATTGAAGCGCCTGGACAAACTTTAAACAAATCCCTATTTGCTCTAGGTATTAAAACAGCGTCTTTTGCAGCCAGCCAATCATCAATTAAGCCAGAACTAGGAAGTGTTTATATATTGCAAAAGAAAGAACACTCACTCACATTTGTTTCTACAGACTCATTTCGTTTAATGGAAAAGACTGTTCCTCAAAAAGGAGTTATCTTAGAAGATTCTATTCTTATTCCTCAAAAGAACGCTATTGAGTTAGCTCGCGTGTGTGACGTTCGTGATGGAGAGCCCGAGTTCCGTGTAAACGAAAATCAGTGTGCCCTTTCGTTCCCTGATGGTGTCTACATAACATCACGCCTTACCGCCGGTTCATTTCCTGATTATAATCAAATTATTCCTAAAGAGTACAGTACCCATTCAACACTTTTAAAGAATGATTTAGCTCATTCATTTAAGAAGACAAGTATCTTCCTTAATAAATTTATGCAGGTAACACTCCATGTAACACAAGGTTCGGTTACTGTATCTTCAAATAGTGGAGACGTAGGAACAACTACAGAATCAGTATCAGCACAAACAGAAGGAGAGGATCTGACAGTAAGTTTCAATCAACGATATGTTTCAGAACCACTAAGTCATATCGCAGGAGATAGTATTGTGATGCATTTTGCAGGGTTGGGGAGACCATTAGTTATTCAAGGAGTAAATGATGAGTCTTTGCGTTACTTGGTTATGCCAATGAATAAATAGATAAAGGCCCAAAGGGCCTATTATCTATTTAGTTCCTGATTTTTCTCCCCTGAGAAAATCGCTGGAACCTGAAGATTAATTGCTTAGTAAACCTGATTAGCAGTATCTCTCAAGCTGATAACTGTTTAATATAAACCCATGAAAACACTTAAATTCAGACCAAATCTTTGTGAAGATATTTTAAAAGGTTTAAAACACTCAACATGGAGAATTTTCGATGATAAGGATCTTCAGGTTAATGATGAACTTGAGTTTATAAATAAAGAAACATTAAAAGTTTTTGGAATAGCTGTTGTTACCTCTCTACATACCAAGACATTTGGAACACTTGTCGATTCTGATTGGGAGGGGCATGAACGTTTTGATACTGAAGAAGAAATGTATGAAACGTATCGTACGTATTACGGTGAAAAAGTGAATGAGAACACTGAAATAAAGATATTGTCTTTTAATTTCATACCAAAAGGAAGTAAGTAAATATAAAATATACACATATGGCACGCGGAGAAGGTATTAAACCTCTAGGAAGTTTATTTGAAAAATACAAGAAGGTATTAAAGGCACCACAAGGAGTTGTGGTAGATGCCTTCATAGAGGTTGTGGCAGACCTTGTAGGCATTGAAATACCCAAAGAGCGCGTTATATACAAAGTGCATAGTAAAACACTCTCAGTGAGCGTTTCTAGCCCTCTGAAGTCTGAGATTCTTCTTAAGAAAAAAGAAATTCTTACCCACTTACGTGGAAGGCTTGGTGGAAATAGTGTTCCTAAGGATATTAGGTAAATAAAAAGCGGTAGACCTTAGGTCTACCGCTTTTTATTTATTCCTCCTCCTCATCACTCTGATCTTCCTCATTATCTTCATCTTCTTCACCAAGTTCCGGAATTAAGTTTGCATACTGAACATTTTTCCATTGTTGTACACCATATTCCCAGTATTTATATTGTCCATCAACACCCGGATTTGTTGGATAGGGGCCTAATGGGTTTGTTTTTTCAACAAAATGGAGGATGGAATGCATATTTGCTGCTATTCCCGCAAGATCAAGTGTAGTATCTCCTGATTGAACACTTTCAATAAGTGCTGCGGTATCAAGAGTTTGCCCACGAAGGATTGGTTTTATGTTTTTATCAATCGCAGGTGCTTCTGCGAAGTTCTGAACTTCCGTTTTTTCAAGTGCGACATCCATAAATGCACGCCACATTGGTGTTGCAATAAGTCCTGAAAGTCCCCCACCCATAGTGCTGTTGTCGTTGTTTCCAACCCATACACCAACCGCAAGGTTTGGGGTGTATCCCATAATCCAGGCATCACGTAAGTTGTTGGTACTTCCTGATTTTGCAGCAACATCTCGGTTGGGGAAGTGAATGAGTGAATTTGAACCCCATAATGGTGTTCGTGCAACATTATCAGAGAGAATATCGGAGATCATAAGTGCAACATCACGATCAAGAACACGGTGTGTTTGTGTTGGCGTTTCTTCTAGTGTGGTTCCTGAGGAATTCTCAACACGCAGGATGCTTCGACGGTCAGCTTTAATTCCTTCGTTTGCAAAAACACCATATGCTCCAGTATGTTCAAGAAGTTTTACCTCACCCCCTCCAAGCACAAGAGTCAGACCAAGGCGATCTGGGTCGTTGAGGGTGGTGATACCAAGATCGCTGGTGAGTTTAATAGCATTACGTAAGCCAGTTAAGTATAAAACCTTTACCGCAGGAATGTTAAGTGACTGCGGAAGTGCATTACGAAGACTAATTGGCCCTAAGAATTTACCATTGTAGTTATTTGGTGAATAACATGGCTCCACTGATGTTTGATTGAACGTGTCACAGGCGGTACTAAATTGTGTTTTTACATCGTACACAATAGTGTCAGGTGTGTAGCCGTTGGTGAACGCTGAAGCATATACCATTGGTTTAATTGAAGAACCCGGCTGTCGTGCTGAGAGTGTTACATTAAAGTTCCCATCAATTTCTTCATCGAAATAATCACGCGATCCAACCATTACTAAAATGTCTCCTGTTTGGGGATCTAGTGCGATCATCCCAGCGTTACTTGCATTATATTTTTCAGTATTAATCGCTGCTTTCTCAGCAACAATACGTTCAGCTTCTTTTTGTAATTCCCAATCAAGTGAAGTGATCACACGGAATCCTTTCTCAGAAAGTGTCTCTTCTCCATACTTTTCAACAAGTTGTTCACGTACATACATGACAAAGTGTGGTGCCCGGATTCCCGTCACTGCTTGTGGTTGGAAGATTACCGGTGTGTTTGCAGCAACATCGTGTTCTTCTTGGGTGATGAAACCGTTGATAAGCATTCGATCGAGCACGAGTTGTTGTCGTTTATCCAAAAGATCAACATTGTTTCCGTATGGTGAAAGTCGGGTTGGTGCCTGAGGAAGCGCTGCAAGATATGCTGCCTCAGGAAGAGAGAGGTCTTTCGCAGCTTTACCAAAGAACGCTTGTGATGCTTCTTCAACACCGTAAATAGTTCCACCGTATGGTGATTCATTAAGGTAATGTCCTAAGATCTGGTCTTTGGTGAGAAAGCGCTCGAGTTTGATTGAAAGAATCGCCTCCTTTATTTTTCGAGTTAAACGCTTTTCGTTTTCAAGAATAGAGTTTTTTATAACTTGCTGGGTAATGGTAGATCCACCTTGTCCACCAAGTAGGTCACCTGCAGTGAGGTTAGAAAGTGCTGCACGAATAATTGCACGCGGGTCAACACCGAAGTGACTGTAGAATTGGTCATCTTCAATGGCAACAGTCGCATTTTTTATATGATATGAAATATCTTCAAACGGAACAATGGTTCGACGAACGTCTTGGTGGAGATCGTACAACAATATTTCACCCGTACGATCATATATTTTTGTAGATTGCAGAATACGACGCTGCTCGAATGAGGAAAGGTCAGGTATCTCCAGAGTAGAAACCCAAAGAAACACACCACCAATTACCAATAACAACCCCACAAACAACACAATAAAAGCATCAATGATGATGTCTTTAAGGTGTCGCTGAATCCATGATTTTTTAACTGCCATACAATTTCAATATATAGCCAATTCTAACACTAATTGTCTATATTTCTTTCCTCGGTCTGTGTGGTAGAGTTATTTTAATTAATTGAGCAACATATATGAAATTATCAGAAGAATTACAAGAGCGCGGGTTTATTTATCAGTCTTCAGTTGAAGACGTTTCTGAAATACTTGACGCAGATAAACGAACGGTATATCTCGGTATTGATCCTACTGCTGATTCTATTCATGTGGGGAACCTTGTTCCGTATATGCTGCTTAATCGACTTATGCTTGCCGGACATAAGGTGATTTTGCTCATGGGAGGAGGCACTGCACTTATTGGGGACCCTGGAGGAAAAAGTGAGGAGCGTCCATTTGCTGAGCCTGAAGTAATTGCACAGCAAGCTGTGAAGATGGAGGCAGGGGTTCGTAAGTTTGTGTCTGATGAGGTGCGGTTTGTAAATAACTACGACTGGTTGTCAAAACTTTCGATGATTGAGTACCTCCGTGATATTGGAAAACATTTTACCGTTAACGCGATGATTAAAAAAGATATCGTTGCCAATCGTCTTACAGAAGATAATTCAATTTCATATACAGAATTCTCATACTCACTTTTACAGGGATACGATTATTATCATCTACATACTGAATATGGATGTGATCTACAGATTGGTGGTTCTGATCAATGGAGCAATATTCTCGCAGGGGTAGATTTCATTCGACGTAAGACAGGTAATACAGTATATGCATTAACCATGCCATTGGTGGTAGACAAAGCATCTGGAAAAAAATTTGGGAAAAGTGAAGGGAATGCAATTTGGCTTGACGCAGAAAAAACCTCACCGTATGCATTCTATCAATTTTGGTTGAATACTTCAGATGATTCAGTAATTGATTATTTGAAATTGTTTACATTTTTGACACTCGCAGAGATTGGGGAAATTGGAAAAACGTTTAATGAGAATCCAGGCGCGCGTGGGGCTCAGAAGAAATTAGCGTATGAGGTAACGAAGTTTGTGCATGGGGGAGAGGTTGCTGAGGCTATAGAGAGAGTTTCTGCGTCACTCTTTGGGGAGGTTGCGTTGTCTGACCTTTCAGATACAGAGATTGGTATTTTAAAAGAAAATGCTCCACTGACGCAAACTGCATCAGGAACAACGATTGTTGATATTCTTGTAGAAGCAGGTCTGGCAACAAGTAAACGAGAGGCACGGACGTTTATTGAAGGAGGTGCGGTACAGGTGAATGGAGTGAGAGTTGAGGATGTTGAGGGAGCACTTACTGTTGAAAAGAATGGAGAGTTGGTGTTGTTGAAGCGGGGGAAGAAGAATGTGGGGTTGGTGGAGGTTGGGTAAGGGTGAAAAACAGCGACCTGAGGATTGCTGTTTTTGTTTGGGTGGTGTATTCGAGTTTAAAGGCTCGTTGTTCAGAATTTGCCCTGGGAAATAGAGTTGGTGGAAGACTGTACTGTAAGTTCCCTTGTGGTGTAATTTGGAGAAAACGAAATTTGTTAGTTCCGCCCAGATACTAAAGTCTCTACTCCTCTTTGGAGGAGTCGTAGAGCCTAAGTATCTGCATAAGAAAAATATAGACCCAGCCGAAGCTGGGTCTTATTTTACTCACATCTCATCTACGTCATCGAAGCTGTCGTATTCGGTATCGTCAGCGTCGTCTTCAAGTGCTGAATCGTCCTCTTCCTCTTCTTCGTCATCTTCTGACTCACCCTTTTTCTTAGTATCCTCAGTTCCGTCTTCCTCGAGAATCCCAAATCCTTCAGTGTCGGCATCGTCATCACTGTCGGTATCTTCAGTGATTTCATCCAGAGCAGAATCATCAATGCTCGCATCTTCATCATCCACCTCATCTTCAGGGTCGATGTTTTCTTCTTCGTTGTTGTCAGTTATAAAAAAGATCATATGCGTTTACATTACAAATAATTAATACTAAATTTTTATCAAAAAAAGTCCTCTTTTGCAACCCCTTATTTGGTGGTTGTCGAGAGAAGATTTTAGCAGGTTATCGATAGTGTGCAAGTGTAGTAATACCAACAGCTATTGCATCGTACTCATCATCAAGTCCTGTTTCTGGCACACCGCGCACAAGACGCTTAACCATATCAATTACTGCGTTCTTATCACTCTTTCCATATCCCGTAACTGCAATTTTAATTTCCTGTGGCCCGTATTCAAATACTTCACACCCAGCCTTTTTTGCAAGGTAGATAATAATACCTCGCGCCTGCGCAACGCCAATTGCAGTCTTCACATTTTTATTAAAGAAAAGTGTTTCAATACCAACCGCATCAGGCGTATGTTCTCTTAAGAGTTTTTGAAATGCAACACCAAGTACAAACAAACGTTCATTGAGCTCACTTTTTTTGTCAGTCTCTATACATCCAGAGTAGCGTAGTACTTCTGCTCCGTTTTCTTTTTCAATAACCGCCACGCCAAGTCGGTCATATCCAGGGTCAACTCCGAGTACTTTCATAGTAGGGTAAGGATATCATAAAAAAGACCAGCGACGTTGTGAGTCACTGGTCTCTGTTGGTGGTGTATATTATTCTCCTTCTGGAGTATCTGCGGTTGTATACACGTTGACCACATCATCTTCTTCTTCCAGATGTTCAATAAAGTTAGCTAACTTTTCTCCAGTTTCATCATCGAGATCCATTGGAGTATTTGGCGTGTAGCCGTCTGCAGTTTTTGTAAATGCCCATGCTGCTGATCCGGGTGAGCCAAGCTCTAAACCAGCTTTCGAGAAGACATGACGGATCAGTGGGGCAGTACGGTTGTTGTTGTCGGTTACTGTTTGGATTAGTAACGCGACTCCTCCAGGGCCGTATCCTTCAAACATGATTTCCTCAAGTGCATTTCCATCGGTCCCTGCACCCTTAGCAACTGCGCGCTCAATATTTTCCTTTGGCATCGAATCTTTTTTAGCGCGCGTAATTGCTGCGGCTAGTTGTGGGGAGGATACATCACCACCTGCTTGTCGTGATTCCATTGCAATAAGCATAGAGTGCTTAGAGAACACTTTGCTCCTTGCCGCATCCGTGGCACCTTTTTTGTGTTTAATCTTGCTCCATTTATTATGTCCTGACATATATATTGTGTATCTAAAAGTATGATTCAAGTGTATGAAAGATAGTGAGGTATTGCAAGTTCTTGTCTTTTTACATATATGTGGCACTATGAATTAGGAAGCTTGTGTGGAGGCAAAAATGACAAAAGCTGAATCGGGTGTTCGAGCGACAGTTACTATTGGGTTGGGTTCTGCTGCAGGTATTCTTGTAGCAGGGCCATATCCTACAAGTGGCGGAGTTCTTAAGGCAAAAGTTGAAGTAGACGGTGTAGTTCTGGAAGGCAAATATGTTGCACCCTTCAAAAAGAAAATACCTTTAAAGATTGTATAAAAATGTTTAGAGCCCGTTGAATTGAACGGGTTTTTATTCTGTCTGATTTTCAATGTGACTATACGCAGTAGCGCTTGCAATACGGCCTCGAGGTGTTCGTTCAAGAAGTCCTTGTCGGATAAGGTATGGTTCGATCACGTCCTCAATGGTTGATTGTTCTTCGCCGGTTGCCGCAGCAATGGTGTTAAGTCCCACAGGCCCTCCATTAAATTTATTGATGATGGTATCAAGTACTTCGCGGTCAGGACTCCCGAGACCAAGAGAATCGATTTCAAGTAGCTCAAAAGTACGATCAATAATATCAGTGGTCAGTTCACCGCTCTCAAGTTGTGCTAAGTCCCGACAGCGTTTTAGAAGATAGTTTGCGGTGCGCGGTGTTGCACGACATCGCTTTGCGATACTATCCATAATTTCTTGCGAGGTTGATACACCAAGCAATTCAGCGGATCGCGCGAGGATTTGTGAAATTTCACTGTCTTTATAAAATTCAAGCCGGAAGGTCCCTCCAGAGAAACGACTTCGCAGTGGTGCTGAAAGCAGTGAAATGCGAGTGGTTGCTGAGACTAATGTAAATGGAGGAAGTTCAAGTTGTACTGTTCGAGCAGAGGGACCTTTCCCGATAATGATATCAAGTACCCCTGATTCCATAGCGGGATAGAGCACTTCCTCAATACTCTTGCTCAAGCGATGAATCTCATCAATAAAAAGTACATCCCCAGGAGAGAGGTTGGTAAGGATTGCTGCAAGGTCACCCACGCGTTCAATAGCAGGCCCTGAAGTGGTACGCATGTTGGTGCCTAGTGTTTTTGAAATAAGGTGTGCCAATGTCGTCTTCCCTAAACCGGGAGGTCCATATAAAAGAATGTGTTCAGCGGCATGTCCACGTTCGCGCGCGGCAGTAAGGAGAATACGCAGATTCTCTTTTGTTTTCACCTGTCCAACATACTCCTCCCATGTATTTGGGCGTAGTGTTTGGTCAAGGTTACCCGCACCATCACGGGTAAATGTTTGTGGGGTATTTTCAGAATCACTCATAGTGTCTGTATTGTATCGTATACCGTAGAAAGGGGGTATTGACCAATTACCTATGTGTCTGCGCAGATGCAGTCGTTTCTTGAACGGTCCAGCGATTCATTATCGAAAGGGAATCCCGTAGTTCGCTCTAAAAAGTGAGTTCAGCACAAGTAACAAAGGTGGCCTAGCAATTCGCCCTAGGTGAGAACTGACTTAACGTCGGTTCGCAAGACCTTACCTAGTATTTTCTTTAGAAAAGATTGATAAGGTGTACAGTTTTTGTAAGGAAAGGGTCAAATTGAGGCACAAGTTTAATATATGACCTTCGGTCATTATTTCACTTGACAAAACTATAGACTGTGCTAATATGATGCACATAGAACGTTCCTGCACCGATGTGGTGCTGCTCTCTTTCAGAAAGAATATGAAATGATACTCGCAAGAAGTGCTTGCGGTTTTTCTTTTCTGTTCAAGTGTATAATCCTCTAAACAACAAAAGGTTGCTTTGCGAGTATTCCGTGGCGCTCACCTTCGAGTGAGAATGCTGCGGTCTTCCTTAGTTTCGCAATCTCTTCTTTCCGGAAGTTCTGCTTAGAGGATTATCTACTGGAACTTCTTTCCGATTTCTGTATGAACGCTTCTTATTTCCGGTCCAGCGATTTTCTCAAGGGTGAGAACTGACTCAATGTTAGTTCTCAAGACTTTGCTTACCATTTTCTTTAGAAAATGGTGACAAAGTGGACAGTTCCTGTAAGGAAGAAAATCGGAACAGCACCCCAGGGGTATTTCCGTTTTTATAGTCGACTTTGGTCTCCTTAAAAACTAGGGCAAATTCGCAATAGTCGCCTCGGCTCCTTTGCTTATTTGATACTACCACGAGAATTAAAAAACTACTCTTGACCGAGTGGTTTTTTAATTTTTTATCTATATTTTGTTAGTACAGCGTACTACCAAGATAGGCAACCATAAGTGCAAACGTAATGTCACCTAAGATAATAATTGTAAATACTCGCTTCACGGGATACTTAATGACGGCAAAAAAGAGCACTGGAAATTCATTGGGTAACGGCGCAAAGCCAATATAAAAATATCCAAGTATTGGAGCGAGAATTTGTAACGAACGTTTCTCCTTGATATGCGAAGCGAAATTAGTTATGTATTGATCAACCTTTCCTGTTACCAATGCTCTACCGTGTGATCCGATGTAAAACATAAGCAGGTCCCCGATAATCAATCCTGCACCGGTTAAAAGTCCAGCGTATAAAGGATTAAGCCCTCCCGCAACAAGAGTGACCAAAAGCGTTATAAAAATAATAGAGCCACTTGCAGATAAACCACCTAGTAGCGCGGTGAAGAAAATAAGGAGATATCCATTTTGTACACCGAGTTTCAATACCAACGCTTCGGGAGATACATACTTTAGAAATACTAAAAAACCAACAATGAGTAGAAGTACGCCAAAGAAAATAATTATTTTTTTAAATCGTGGTGACATGGTTGTGTTACACGACATGTGAAGAGAAGGTGTCGTCTACAGTACCTTCTGTTTTAAGGGTATGTCGTCCCGAAGTAAGGTCAACCACACGTTGTAGTTCTGTAAGTGAAGTAGTGCCATTGAGTACCTTCTCAATTCCATCTTCAGCCATCGTGGGGATGCCTTGTGGTTTTGCAGCTTCAAGAATGATGTGCTCACGTGGGTCACGTATAACTGCTTCTTCAACAGCAGTATCCACCAAGACCGCTTCGTAGACTCCTTGACGCCCTTTGAATCCAGACTGATTGCAGTGTTCACACCCTTCTGCTTCATAAATGATAATAGGATCAGGAACAGTAGGGGGTTTTGGATGTGTTGCAAGTACCTGTGTGATGGCATCGTGCTCGTTCTGATTTACTGGATGCGATTGTTTGCAATGTTCACACAAAACACGAACTAAGCGTTGTCCCAAAATGATATTTACCGAGCTACCAATCATTCGATAATCAACGCCAAGGTCAATCAATCGCGGAAATGCACCCACCGCACTGTTGGTGTGTAATGTAGAGAAAACTAAGTGTCCTGTTTGTGCCGCATGAATTGCGGTCTCAGCTACTTCACGATCACGGATCTCACCAACCATAATCACATCAGGGTCTTGTCGCAGTATTGCACGTAGTCCTGACTCAAATGTATAGTCGTCGCTTACCTGTGTTTGTACGATGTTATCAATTTTGTATTCAACTGGATTTTCAATAGTAATAATTTTAATTCCTTCTTCATGTACCTCCTGCAAGAATGCATACAACGCCGTGGTTTTACCACTTCCTGTTGGACCGGTAGTTACAATAAGTCCATTTGGTCGCTTCAGTTCTTTGGTGAGTACTCCATGCAGAATACTATTTAAACCGAGGTTCTCCATACTGAAGCTTGCGACACTTGGATCAAGTAATCGCATCACCATAGATTCTCCGGCAGCTCCAGGAATTACTGATGATCGCACTTCAACACTTTTGTCAGTGAGATTAAATGTAAAACGTCCATCTTGTGCTTCGCTTTTTACATTGAGAATCATGCTCGAAAGCAGTTTCAATCGTGATATGATGCGTTTATAGAGTTCAAGCTCCAGATCAACAATGTCATATAGTACGCCATCAAGACGGTAGCGTAAGCGAATGTCAGCAGACTCAGGTTCGATATGAATGTCGGACGCGCCTAGTGCAATTGCTCCAGCAAAAACAGTTTCCAATGTTTCAGAAATACGACGAGCACTATTAATGGTGCGGATATCAAGAATATGTTCAGAAACATCCTCAGGCGTTTTAAACTTTTTAACTTGCTGTGCAATGTTGTCGGTATTAATATCAAGCACTCCGTGTTTTACCGCAACTCCATGCTTCTGATCTTTATAACGTTCCCAGCCATGCTCAAGACTTGTGGTCGAGGTCATGTAGATAGTTGGTTGGTAGCCTTGTTCCTTGAGTGATTCCAGTACCGTTTTAGTGTTTGGATTATTAGGATTACGAATAGCAATTGAAAGACGTTTTCTTGTTGTTTCAAAAACAACTAAATTACCTGCGTGCGCATCTTTTTCAGAAACCAAGCGTATTGCTTTAGGGTTTATAGTAACCCCACGTAAATCTACATATTCGTAGCCGTATTGCTGTGCCAGAGAGAGGATGAGACTATCTTCCTCTTTTCGGCGCATTTCACTCATACGCTCGTCAGTAAATGTGTCATCGAACTTTTGCATTGCCTCTATTATATCAGGTCACGCAAAGGTAATAGAGAAGGAGCGTGTATATTGACAAATTGATATAAAGTTGTATTATAGTAACAAAGTAGAAACAGCAACTCGAAAGGAGATGCTATGCGATTTTATTATTTTGCACTCGTTCTTTTTATGTGGACAGTTACCTCCGTAGAGGCTGGTTGTATTACGGTTAAACGTAGTCAAGTTACCACTGCGTGGAGTATCGTTGATAAAGAACTTGAGCGGTGGTATTTTAAAGAATATCGTCGTCGAATTAACTTTACTTGTTCAGACTGGAAAAGTGACAAGGCATTGTGTATGCCTGATTGGATGCGAAACACTCCTGGTATGGGTGGCGCCACACCAATGACTTTTTGTTCCGTTAATGTAGGTACGCATAGAGATGTGTATCTTGCTGATCGAAAAACAATTAAGCATTGGCATGATCACCAACCTCATTATTGGAGACGGTCATCACACAAACGACACAAGCGATACAGATCAGATTGGTGTCCTTTTAAATCAGAACTTATACGGGCACAACAGTGCTAGTAAAATAATTTATTAAAGACCCTGACAATGTTCTGGGTCTTTTTACTTCCTGACCCCTGAACATCTACCAGAGAGTAAAAAATGATACAATGCCTTTATTATGGAAACGATGCATATTACTGATATTTCAGAACTAGACGGGGTGGCGCGGAGTGTACTTGATCTTGCAGTACAGAAAAAAGGAGAGACTGCGGTAGTGTGTGCATTACACGGAAATTTAGGTGCAGGAAAAACCACCTTTACCCAAATACTCGCAAAGCAACTTGGTGTGATTGAGGTGGTTACGAGCCCTACGTTTGTAGTGATGAAGAAATACCCGCTTGAAGGTCAGTCATTTGAAGAACTTATACATATTGATGCATACCGTATAGAAGAAATTGACGAGATGCGGGTTCTAGGGTTTGAAGAGTTATTGGCAGAAAAAGGTACTATCATGTGTATTGAATGGGCAGAGAATATAGCAGTCCTTCTGCCGGAAGACACTATTCACGTTACGTTCGAACATGACGGGGAAAATCGAAATATAACAATCACTCATGGCACCTAAAAAAAATCCTGAAAAGAAAACACTTGTATTGCTTGATGCACATGCAATTTTGCACCGTGCGTATCACGCACTTCCTGACTTTGCGTCTACCACTGGTGAACCTACCGGAGCACTCTATGGAGTAATTGCCATGCTGCTTAAAATTGCTGAAGATGTAAAGCCAGACTACATCGCTGCATGTTACGACCTTCCGGAGCCAACGTACCGGCATGATGCATATAAAGAATACAAAGGAGGGCGAAAGAAGACTGATGATGAGTTGGTAAAACAGATCATCCGCTCACGCGATATTTTTGAGGCGTTTAATATACCTATTTATGAAAAGTCAGGTTTTGAGGCCGACGACCTTTTAGGAACTATTCCATTCCAGTTGAAAGACAACAAAGATATAGCAGTAATTATTGCTTCGGGTGATATGGATACGCTCCAATGCGTGGACAAGAAACGTGTGCAGGTATACACCATGCGAAAGGGTATTAAAGATACCGTGATGTATGACGAGAGTGCTGTAAAAGAACGGTTTGGTTTTGGTCCAAAGATGGTACCTGACTATAAAGGATTGCGTGGAGACGCGTCAGACAATATTCCCGGTATTCCAGGTATTGGAGAGAAGACTGCAACAATATTGATCACAACGTTTGGTTCTATTGATGCAATATACAAGAAACTCAAAAAAGACGAACAACAATTTCTTGATGCTGGTATTAAACCTCGAATCATTAATCTTCTTAAGGAGCATGAAGAAGATGCACAATTTTCAAAAATGCTTGCGACCATTCGTACTGATGTGCCCGTAACCTACGAACTACCGTCCGTACATTGGAAGGAGGCAGCAGACACTGACGCAATGCTTTCATTGTTTGCAGAGCTTGGATTTCGAACACTCGCTGCACGCATTCGAAATACATTTGACCTTGCTGAAGAAATTTCTATTGATCAAGCTGGTAGTGGCGCAAAAGATGTTGATGTTGCACGCGTATCAATCATGCTCTGGCTTCTTGAGAGTGAACGAACTAATGCAACGTACGATGACATCATTGATTACGGTCGGTCATATTTTGATACCATTGATTTTAAAGAGATTGAAGAAAAGCTAGCTGCCAAAATTAAAGACCAAAAACTTACAGACGTTTTAGAAAATATCGAAGTACCACTTATGGAAGTGGTGACATATATGAATGGTGTTGGTATTACACTGGACACCAAATACCTCCTGACGCTTTCCAAGAAAATGCACAAAGAACTTGATAGCTTACAAAAGAGTATTCACAAACATGCAGGAATGGATTTTAATATCAATTCACCAAAGCAGGTGGGTGAAGTACTCTACGACATGCTTGAGTTGAAACCAAAGAATCAAAAGAAGACCGCCGGAGGACAGCGCTCAACTAAAGAAAGTGAGCTCGAGAAAATGCGCGACGATCACCCGATCATCGCAGAGATTCTGCGCTACCGTGAGTTACAAAAACTTGTCTCTACGTATATCGATAACTTACCAACCTTAGTGAGTAAGGATGGACGCCTTCGTTCAACACTTTTGCAGAGTGGTACGGTAACGGGGCGTATGGCCAGCAAAGATCCAAATGTGCAGAATATTCCCGTACGAACAGAAGAGAGCAAGGCGATTCGTAAAGGATTCACGGCACAAAAAGGATATCAGATTGTGTCTATCGACTACTCGCAGATTGAGCTACGTATTGCTGCAATTCTTTCAGAAGACGCGAAGCTTATGGAAATCTTCAAAAACGGTGAAGATGTGCATGCAGGAGTAGCATCACGAGTGTTTGGGGTGGCTTTGGATGAGGTAACCAGCGACATGCGCCGGAAAGCAAAAGTAATTAACTTTGGAATTCTTTATGGAATGGGAGTTAACGCATTGCGAGCAAACCTAGGAGAGGGAACTACTCGCGAAGAAGCACAGGAATTTTTAAACGCGTACTTTAATACCTTCACGCGTCTTGCTGAATACCTTGAAGAGACCAAGAGTCTTGCACGTCTTAATGGATACACACAGACCATGTTCGGTCGACGTCGACATTTCCCAGGGATTAATTCTTCAGTACCGTTCTTACGCGCACAAGCAGAACGTATGGCAATTAATGCGCCAGTACAAGGAACTGCTGCAGACGTTATGCGTATAGCGATGAATAATGTATTTATGTACATCAAGAAAGGGAAGAAGGAAGAGGAGGTAAAGATGTTGCTTCAGGTACACGATGAACTTATTTTTGAAATTAAAGATAGCGAAGTAAAAAAGGAGACAAAGAAATTAGTGAAAATTATGGAAGGAGTGTTGACGGAGGAACAGTCATTGGGAGTACCGATACTTGTAGATGCAGCGGTTGGACCTAATTGGGCTGAGTTAAGCGAAATATAAAAAGCAGGCCGAGAGCAATTGCTCTCGGCCTGTGTCGTTATGCAGCTTTGATTTCTTCGAGAAATGCAGGGACGTACTCTTCCCATCGTTCATCTCGTTTATGATGAAAGGTCGCAAAGTCCCATCCAGAATCCGCGATGGTTTTTTTGATGTCGGCACCATAGAAATTACTTTCACTACTATGGATTAGAGTTGGTGTTGATATTTCCTCCTTAGACATAAAACCTAGGACATGCAGTCCAGAAGCTTTAGGCATTTGGACGTCAGTGATTACTGCATCATAGGTATCAAATCTCAGAGCACTTTGCGCTTGGATACCATTTCCAACCATCAAAACAGTGTGACCTGCCCCAGCAAGAAGAGTATTAATTATCTTCAAAAGATTGAGGTCGTCATCTACAAGTAGAATCTTCATAAGTTCTCCTTTCGTTAGTAACCCAACACACTTCATGACCCTTAGTCTCAAAGTACATTTTGATTGATTGGGCGGGCCTTCTGTCGTCATCAACGATAAGTATTCTCATGTTCTAGTACTCCTGTATGAACTAATTTAAGTCTATATAACAATAAATTTAGACTATTGTCAACAAAATGACTTTCTCAGGGAGGCGCGGTATTATGTAGCTATGATCCATCTCTATTACGGAAACGATACTATTACAGTGCGAGAAAAGGTGCATGCATTTGTTGCAACCCAAGAAGCACAAGGGATTAAGATTGAACGTATTGATGCTGAGAACTATGCGGAAGGGGTGTTTGCTGACATAGCTGGGGCTACGTCACTGTTTGGAGAACAGACACTTTATATTATTGATACACCGTCAGTAAAAAAAGAGATCTATGAAGATGTGCTTGCGAACCTTGAAGTGCTCGCAGCTTCTGTAAATACCTTTGTAATACTTGAAGCAGGATTACTCGCTCCACAAAAGAAAAAGTTTGAGAAGTATACAGACAAAATCGATGAGTCGAAGAAAGCTGCCTCTGAACGCTTTAATGCATTTGCAATGGCCGACTCACTTTCTCGAAAAGATAAAAAGATGCTATGGCTACAACTACAAGATGCAAGGCGTGCAAACCTCAGCGCTGAAGAAATTATTGGGACACTTTGGTGGCAGTTAAAAAGTATGCGCCTAGCTAAAAATACTAGTAGTGCCACAGAGGCAGGCATGAAAGATTTTCCATATAACAAAGCAAAGCAAGCACTCTCAGTATTTAAAGATGGAGAGCTTGAGAAGATTTCGCTCGGACTACTTGCTGTGTATCACGATGGCCACTTAGGGAAGGTAGATATAGATGTGGCACTTGAGAAATGGATGCTTACGTTATAATGCATACATGAAAGAAGTTATCAGATCAATTTTGAGTGACCCCACCAACCGCTACTTTTTTTATATCAGCGATGTTCTTGCTGTGGTAACGATTATGTCGGTGGTGAGTTTAGTGTTAGAAACCGTACCAAGCTTGGCGGAATATATTTGGCTATTTACGGCCATTGAGTGGTTGGCGGTAGTGCTTTTTTCAATTGAATATCTAGCCCGTTTATGGGTTAGTAATCCAACATGGCGCTATCTAATAAGTTTTTTTGGAATAGTCGATTTGTTGGCTATTCTCCCAACTTTTATTGGGGCTGGTAATTTAACGTTCTTAAAGTCAGCACGTGCACTGCGTGTGGTACGACTATTACGGATAGTCCGGATTGCGAAATTGTCACATTTAAAAAACCGTACGGATGAGTCCATTGGTGTAGTTGGTCTCAACGCTGTTATTTATTGTTCGCTACTTATTTTGGGATTATTGTTAACGGGCACACTTATATATCTATTTGAAGCTGATGTTCAAGAATTTGCTAGTATCCCAGCTGGTATGTGGTGGGCTATGCAGGTATTTGCAGGCGGTATTCCTGTTGAGCAGCCACTGACGAATCTTGGAGGTGTCGTGTATGTGCTGGCTCGCTTCTTTGGTTTTGTTCTCCTTGGTGTGTTGGTTGGTGTTATTGGAAATGTTTTTAAAGTTACTTTACTGAAGTAATGCTCTATTTTGAGTAACGGTAAGAAGATGAATGTTAGCGCATCATCAGAACCGTAGCAAAACGCCCATCAGGGGTGTTTTCTTTTTTGCTTTGGAAATATGAAAAGTAGTCTGGGGATGTTGCGGTATCAATCTCGGAGATGTTGATATTTTTTTCAGAAATAGTAAAAGGTCCTAATTGTGTTCGCAATGCAGCAACTAAATTTATATGCGCTTGGTTGTCTGTTTCTGTTATGTGCGGAGCAATAGCTGGAGCAACCGAAGGTAGTGGAGAGGAGAAGTGATACGATGCTGTACTAATGTGTGGCCCTACATATATAAGTAGATCAGAGGGATGTACCTGGTGTGTTTCCTTTAGATAGACAATAGTTTTCTTGGGCAGTTCTTGTGCGATAGTCTGTCGACTAAAATGTGCCAACGCAATGGTTTGAGTTATGGGGTCATAAAAAGAGACGGGCAGACAGTCGGCAGTCAGTAGCACTAGTGCCAATCCTTTTTCTTGAGTGACCAGCACTTCACTTGAGAGCATTTGTTTTTGTGTTTCCGCCCCACGTTCTGGGGTGTTTTTAGTAACGGTAGTAATAATCTGACTGTGATCACACTTCATTGCGATATGTTGTTTAAAATCAATACAGTTTTTTAAAAGAAATTGTCGTCGACTTTCAGCCGTTTGTACAGAATTACCAAAACGAAATGACATATTACCGTCGGAGACTGTTGAGGCAGAGCAGAATATATGTTCTGGGAAGATAGACATAGTTAGAACTATAGCAGAAACTGTTCAAGGACTCGTTTTTTTTCGTCTTTGTGCTATAGTTTTGCTCATTGTGATACGGAAGGATCACACTATCCGCCTATAGCTCAGTTGGTAGAGCAGAGGACTCTTAATCCTTGTGTCCCAGGTTCAAGTCCTGGTGGGCGGACTGATATAAAAACAAAACAGTGCTTAAGCACTGTTTTGTTTTTTAATATCAGCCACGCCCACCAGGACTTGAAAAGGTTGCCTGATATTTTGTAAGAAATATCGACAATCTGTACCGATCCTGTAAGGATCAAGATTCCTGGTGGACCTAGGTTTTTAATATCAGCCACGCCCACCAGGACTTGAAAAGGTTGCCTGATATTTTGTAAGAAATATCGACAACCTGTACCGATCCTGTAAGGATCAAGTCCGATAAACATATGTTTCTTCAATTCTAAAAACACTGTATTACAACAAAACTTCTAGATTGCCACACTCCTCTCGCAAAAAATCTCTACCACCCAAACTCAGAATAGTTAATACCATCTTTGTAATGATGTATCGCAATTTTTACATAATCAACGATATTCTCAGGCAGCTCATCCAACGAAAACCAACTAAGGTCGTCACATTTATCAGGTTCACAGTTTATGATTTCTCCAGCATATGATTTTGTTATCATAAAGAAATCAATTCGCTCGTCCTGTAACGCTTTGCGGTGCATGATGTGGACGACTTCCAGATCTTCAATTTTTAAATCAATACCAATTTCCTCTTTTACTTCTCGAATACAACCTTCTCTAGCTGTTTCGTTTCCATCCAAATGGCCTGCAGGTACACCATAGTTACCATCTTCAAAACCAGTTTGAAAGCGTCTTTGTAATAAGATTTTATTATCTCTTACAAGAAATAAATAAGAGGCTCCTATGTAGGTAAATCTATTTATCATGAGGAAAGTATAACAATTATTAAAATTTGTCGCCCCTGCACATCATATATTGTAAACAAGTTCCTTTCATTGCGTTCAAAATATGACATATCTCTAAAAATCCTTTATGATACGTTTATCAATCCACCACAGAGAAAGGGAAGGGGTTAAATGTTCATCAGGAGGCAGTGTCAGGCTATTTTTATTGCGATAGGGTTTTGGTTTGTATCTATAAATACAGTTTTTGCAGATACGGATTACATTTTTATTTGCGTCAAATCTGAGTATGCGATTGATCTTGCAAAAGAACGTCCACGAAAAGACAAAAAGATAACTTCGATACTTATCAATACGTACATAGAAGAAAAATACTGTACTAAAAACTACAAGATTGAGATCACCGAAAAAGAAATAAATACATTTCATCAAATTGGATTTAAAGGGTCTGTGGCGTATGGCTACTTACCTTATGAAAATGAAGGAGAGTTGAGATTTATTCCGTACAGTATATTTGTTCCTCCCGTAGGTGGAGCAAAGTTGTAATAATAGGTGTGCAGAGGTACTATTCTGCACACCTATATTTTTTATATTATGCAAAAACTTCTCATTCTCGACAACATCCGCTCCGCCTACAACGTGGGCTCTATCTTTCGCTCCGCCGACGGCGCTGGAGTAGAAAAGATATATCTCATAGGTCCAACTCCAACTCCAATTGACCGCTTCGGTCGACCACAGCCAGAAATAGTTAAAACCTCCTTAGGAGCAAGTGAAAGTATGTCCTGGGAACACATTGGAGCAAGCGACAGCGAATCAGTAGAAGAAACACTCACATGCATTGCCTCACTTAAAGCAGAAGGGTATACCATAGTCGCAATAGAACAGTCTAAAAATTCAGTTTCTTTCTATGATTTTAAAGTTCCAGAAAAAGTTGTATATATACTTGGTGCTGAAGTAGAAGGAGTACATCAAGAAGTATTGGATGTTGCTGATGTGATTGTGGAAGTTCCTATGGCAGGAATGAAGGAGTCACTCAATGTCTCAGTTACAATGGGAATAGTTTTGTTTAAGAAGTAACATAATACAAAAGATCGGCGCTTATGCGCCGATCTTTTGTATTATCCTTCCAACGCCGCCAATTCTTTCTTTACTACCTCCGCATCACTCCATGGCTGTCGTGTATTGTGTGGTCCCATGATGTATGGATCGGTCCCTTTACCTGAGATGATAACATATCCTCCGTTTTCCGCAGTCTCTAGTGCGGTACGGATTGCCATACGTCGATCCATGATTACTTCGAGTTTTGATTTATCTTCAACCCCTTTACTCATATCGTCTACAATCTTCCGTGGGTCTTCATCGTACGGATCCTCGTTGGTGAGGATGATGTGATCGCAGTGTTGTTCTGCGATGTGTGCCATCTCTGGTCGTTTCCATGTGTCACGCCCTCCACCAGTGTTTCCAAGTACTGCAATTTTCTTCTGATCTTTAAATGCAGTATAGAGTTGCTCAAGCGAGTCAGGAGTGTGTGCATAATCGACGATCGCAGTCACTTGCTTCACGGCATCTTTAGGAGTACTGAAATGTTCGACGCGTCCTTTAATGGGAGGTAGTGAACGAAGAGCTGATTCAATCGTTCGCAGTTGTACACCAAGTGCTCGCGTGAGTGTAATAGCAGCAAGCGTATTGTATACATTAAACAAACCAACAAGTGGCACGCGGATAGTGATCTCCTCATCTGCATTTTGGAAAATTAGACCAATTCCATCTTTGTGCAACGTGTGCAGCTTGAGGCTCGATAAACCGTAGGGGAGTTTCTCTTCAACTTTCACATTAAGGAAGTCTTGTCCGTGCGCATCGTCGGTATTGGCGACCATGTATCGCGGTTGTTTTGCAGAGTTTGCTAACTGCTTTGCGATTTCAAGTTTTGCTGATTTATATTTTTCAAATGAGCCATGTGATTCAATGTGTTCAGGAGTGAGGTTGGTGAACACAAGTGCATCGATTTCCACAAATTTATGACGATACTGTTTTGCTCCCTCAGAAGTCATTTCAATAACCGCGTACGTACATTTCGCATCAACTGCTTCGCGAAGAAATTGGTGCACAAAGAATCGCCCGGGCATTGTCATCTTGTAGAGATTCCTTCGGATGTCGTCACCAAATTTAAATTGAATGGTTGAAAGGGAAGCAACCTTGTTTCCATCTGCTTCAAGAATAGCTGTGATAAGTTCCGTTACGGTAGATTTACCTTTTGTTCCAGTAACTGCAATAACAGTAATTTCTTTTGAGGGACTACGATATATAAGATTTCCTAAATATGCCAATAGGTAATGATATGGTGGACGTATCTTATTTAAGACGACAGTTGGGATAAGTCGTTTGATCCAGTATAAAGCGGTATTCATATATATAAGTATACGCGGTGATGAGTATTTCGGAACTTGTAAAGTGTAAAAAGTGATGAGCCCTAAGCTTTCCCAAGTTCTTTTAGTGCGGCGTGTACTGCCTGCGTTGCGGTGGTAATTTCTGGGGAGAGTTTTTGTATTGCCTTGCGTGCATCTGCCTGAGGATATCCAAGTGCGATAAGTGCATCAACTGCATCAACTGTAAAGGGTGCTTCTACTACAGTTCCATCAACTTCAGTGTTGTTGGCATATGCGCCTGCAAAATGTTCAAAGGCATCTTTAAGACCAAGTACCACTTTTTCTGCAGTTTTCTTCCCAAGCCCTGACATTTTAGAAAGATGCGCTGCGTCACCCGAGAGTACTGAGGTCTTTAATAGTTCGCTGTCTGCTTTTTGCATGATTTGCAATGCAGACTTTGGTCCTATCTTAGGAAGCGTCAAAAGAATGGTAAATAACTCTAGTTCGTCGCGCGTAGGGAAGCCGTAGAGATCTTGCGCTGTTTCCCGTACCGCCAAGTGTGTAAAGAGTTTTATTTCGGACGCAAGTGTGAAATGTTCGGTGGTTTGGTGTACGTTAATGAGGTACCCAACACCGGAGACATCAACGACAATTTGTCCCTCTGTTATATCTGCAATAGTGCCATGAATGTGTCGAATCATGACTCTATACTATAGTGTTTTTCCATGATGGCCAAGGCGTTGCATTTTTTGGGTGTGTAGGGTATAGTTCTGCCCACATAAACACATATATATGCCAATTACTAAAGGAGCAGAAAAAGCAAACCGAGCATCGCTACGAAAGCGCGTATTTAACGTACGTCGTAACCGTGCAATGAACGAAGTTGTAAAAAATGTTCGTAAGATGATTACGGATAAAAAAATCGATGAGGCGGAAGCGCTTATGCCTACTGCATACAAAGCGATCGATAAAGCAGCGAAACGAGGGATCATCAAAGGAAACACGGCTGATCGCAAGAAGTCACGGTTAGTAGCAGCAATCATGCGAGCTAAATAAGGACTTAAAAACAACCATCTTTCGATGGTTGTTTTTTTGTTGGTAGATAAAAATATGACCTAGCCCCTGTAAAAAGGCTAGGTCATTGTTCATATGTTCCCTCTGTGAAGGGAAGACAGTATCAGGCTGTGTACTCGTTTAGGATTTTCTGGAACACACCATCTGATATTTGATCGAGTAGTTTTTGTTACCACCAGATCGGTTTCTGCTTGTGCTTTGATAGCCTGACAATCAAACTCAGTTGGCCACAACATAAATGCTGCAGCAACAGGATCGAATGCGGGAATGGTTCCCCTGCCACCAATTGGAACTAATGTTGATGCCCAATGACGAACCCTTTCTAGTTCTGCTAAGGGTAAATTCCGAACCTCTCCAGGGTGGATGCGAACCGCATTGCCTGCGGCAAAGGGAACTAATCTAACAGACACACCACTTGAAAGAAGTTGTCGCATGGCAAGTCTATTAGTTTCATAGTTTAGGTCACGCATGGGTCGTCCAACTTTCCAGCGTTCATTTAACCAGAATGCTTCATTAGATTCTCGTCCAGCTACGACAATCACTTGTGTGATTCGAGAACGTAGGTCTGGTCGACACCGTAGAAGCGTCGCAGTGTTAGTTACAGGCCCGAGAGCAAGTATCGTCAATGGTTGTTGCTCCAGTTGATGAGTTAGGCGTTGCATCATTTGACTGTCGCAGGCGCTCTGTCCTCTAACAACTAATCGACTGCCCCATAATGCTTGAGCATTAGCGTAGGCTTTTTCTGCAGAAACATTACCTTTTGTGGTGATCACCAGCTCAGGCATTGCTCCAATTTTCTGTAGTATAAATGCAACAATTCGATCGTCCGGATCTTTTTCCGTACTTGGGTCGGTGTCAACCACAAATGCAGTGTGCACCGGACGTTTTTCAAGTGTTTCGTTGGATTGCCATTGTGGGCTATCACACGCTGTCAACAAAAAGCTGACAACGAAGGCAGAAATTATTTTTACAAGGTTCATTGTCAGCTCCTATGCTGTTGTTTCAGTTCTGGATCAATTATACCACGGATATTTAATGTTGTAAACAATGATTACTGTACTCTGTATCCAGCTTAGAAACCAAAGTATTCCAATAGTTTGTGCGCTAATGGTTCTTCCGTATACTCTTCAGGTAGTCGTGACGCAAGAATGTCTTCAATTTCTTCTATGTATTCTTCAGGAAGAGGGAGTACTAATAGGGGCATAAAAAGTTTCTCAGACGTGCACAGTAACTGAGGGCCAGTAGGGTTTTCTTCATCAATATAAAAAGATTCTAATGTACTGTACGGATAAAGTTTGTCGTCTATGCGTAGACCTCGTTGTGTTATTGCATAGGGAACTACCTTAGGATCGCGCATGGCATGCAGTGCGGTTACTAACCCTGCAATGAATGCAAGAATACCGAACAGTGTGTTTCCTAAGAGAATTGCGGTAACGGTGACAGCTATGGTAATGATACCCAGTACCCAGTACCAGTCACTTCCTTTTTCAGTATGGTGGTGCTCATATGCATCCCATGTGATGGTCCGTATCTCTTCTGACATATATTGAGAATTGTAGCATAGGGGGTATGACTGTTTATGTACGGTGTTCGTGTTACACAGGTGGGCAATACCCAGTGTGAGGGGATACATTACATGTTTTCTGGGTATACTTATATTTATAATGAAAAAGAATATTATCTATGCAGTTATTATTATTTTTCTCCTAACGCTAGGTGGAGGTGCTTATTTTGTAAATCAGGTGCCGGAGGTGTCAATTTCTGAACCTGAAGCAATTTCAGATTTATTTGAACAGGGAGAACGGTATTTTAATCATTCAGAAACAGGACAAATATATGATCTTGAAAAAGCTCGATATTATTACACACAAATTATTGAAGAAGATCCTAAGGCACATCCTTTAGTTTGGTATCAACTAGGGAGAATTGATTTTATTGAAGGTCAGTTTTCAGAAGCATTGTTTAAGCTAGAAAAACAAAGAGATTTTTTTCCTGACTCTGGCGTGAATCCTGATTACCTCATTGGTTTGGTGTATGGGTATCGTGCTCGAAGTACGGGGGATGCTTCTGATTGGAATGATGCAGCTCAAGCGTTCGCTAGTTTTATTATAGCGGTCCCTGAAGCTCCGTGGCCACGGGTTGATTTGGCTTGGGTGTTATTTTCTCAAGGAAAGTATGAAGATATGAAATCTGTGCTCGTGGATGGGTTGGAAACTAACCCATCAAACGCATGGCTTTTGAATATGTATGGTTTAGCACTTTTAAACACCGATGACCCACAATCAGCACATGTACAATTTATCTTAGCAAAAACGTCGGTACAAGACGTAACTGAGGCAGATTGGGGCAGGGCATACCCAGGTAATCACCCCGAAGAATGGGGGAGGGGACTTTCTGAATTTACAGATGCTATAGAAAAAAATATTACCTTGGCGGAAGCACAAATTACCGAAGAATAAATTGTGTGAGTTAGTATTATTTTTAAGAAAAAAATGTGTCATAATAATACATATGATTATTTTGCTTCCAATTTTTATTTTAAATGGTTTATTTTTTGGTGGACAAATGCCAGTGATGGAAGATCCTCTTTTACAAGAAGTTGCGTATGCAGCAGAACTTGGAATTGTTGAGCTTTCTCCTAAAGGGGAGTCTGGAGGATATGCTATGCCGGCCAGTGGCTGCAGTGTAGTCCATACACCAGCTCCCCCAGTATGTACTGGGTACATTTGTGTCCCTGGAGGGTATATCCATGGATGTGCTGCTACGGTAGACTTACAAGTCGCGCACGTCCTACCGTATTCAGGTATTGAAAAAGACGATCGAGTAAGAATTTCGTTGGATGTCACAAATACAGGTACGACAGATGCATCGAGTACTCAAGCGACAGTGATGATTGATTACAATAATGATGGTATCGGAGCACTTACGGACGCTGCAGGTCGTTCTTATGACAGGCCTTTATACATAGGTGTGCAACCAGGAGTTTTTGCTGGTGACACAACTCGGTTCATAACATCTTCTTTGGACCCATGGATTGCACGCGTTGGAGATCATGCGATTGCCATTAGAGTTGACCACGCTAATCAGGTTCCTGAATCTAATGAGGGGAACAATGTTACTGGGTGGCGACCGTTTACTGTTATTGATCCCACGTTACCACCACCTCCATCTACCGGTGTAACTGCAAATTTAACGGGGCATATAGTGCCGGGGGGCACCCCACAAGGTGGTACTTTGAGTATTGATCCAGGCGATAACGTGACACTTTCATGGAGTTCAACTGGGGCAGTAAGTTGTGCGGGATCAGGCGCTAGCTTCAGTACAGGGTCTAATACTTCTGGGGATGACACCACTATTACAGAACCAGTTAGTGGGAACAATACCTACACCGTTACTTGTACAGCAAGTGATGGATCTACAGACAGTGATTCTTTGGTAGTAGCTGTCCAACTTCCAGGTCCGACTATTGATGTGGATAAAACTATAGTACGCAAAGGTGAACCAATTGAAGCAACATGGGATACAAAGGGCCATCCAAATTGTGTTTTATTATCACCACTGACTGAAGATCCTCACACAATAAATACTGAGACTGTATCTCTTAATAATTCAGCAACATTGTCTATTGAGTGTGACGGAGGGTCTTCCTCTGCTTCGGTAGATGTTAAGGTACTTCCAGTTTTGTTTGAAACCTAGAATACCCCAAATGCTCTAAAAAATAACACCTCGCATAGCGAGGTGTTATTTTTTAGGAATAGTTATTTCTGATAGACAATATATTTCGTTTGCAAACGTCGGCAAGAATATTTTGTTTGTCTCAGGATTGTGCGCAATTTTGTTTGTTATTCGTTCGGTTACTTGGAAGTACGTAACTTCTTTCCCTGTTTCTTTATCTATCTTAAATAAGCGCGCATCATTTGAACCAATATAGACATGGTCATCAATTATTTTTGGTGAAGAGAAAATTCGTGCAGTGGTTTGATATGTCCAAATTACCTCATATGTACTGAGGTTAATTTTGTAGAGTTTTTTATCAGCAGAAGTGACATATACATGTTTATCTTCAATTTCGGGTATTCCAAAAAGTGCAAAATCAGCTTTAAAGGTGTGCAATAGTTTGCCTGACTTTATAGAAAATATATATAGCCCACCGTCGTATGAGGGGAATAACACCTGACCACGTTCTGTGTCATACACAGGCTGACTTTTGATGGGTCCTCCTGTCTCATATTGCCAACGAAGTTTTCCATTTTTTGCATTGTATACGTATGCAACATTATCATTTGAACCAATTGCCAATGTTTGTGTTTGTTTGTCATATGCAGGTGAGCAATGGGTCATCTCAGGAGTGATGTGTTCCCACTTTTTCTTACCGGTTTCAAGATCAAGCGCTGCAATGCCTCCCCGTTTTTTAAACAAACCGAATTCAAGGCCTATAAAAAGTAAGCCAAGGTCATCTGCTATTGCAGGAGAGGAGCCGACCCAATCAGCTTCCATAAAGATCCACTTTTTTTTACCCGTCTGTGTATCAAGCGCATACACGTTTCCATCATATGAACCAAAGTAAACTACATCCTTATGAACTACAGGAGTAGAAAAAATAGATTTTCCCTTTGGGTGCCATCCTACTTTCTTTTTCCAAGCGACTGTCCCGTCAACTTGATTAAGTGCCCAGAAAAAACCATTATCACTCCCCATGTATAGTTTTGTATCATCCAATACTGGAGCTGACTTATCTACAACGTATTTAAAGTTTGGTTTTTCGCTTTTGAAATACCAGTCGATATTATACGGGGCAAGTTCAGAGGTATTTTTGTTTTTCAGGAAATCAATTTTAAAATCCGGAAGAGTGAAGACTGTATGCGGTGTAACCTTACGTTCAGTAATGAAACGATAAAATGACGCTTCACGGAAACGCAGAAGCGTGAAAATATCACGCACCGGTTTTTCTAATTGATCAAGTGCTTCAAAACAACGCATGAAGCTTGTGCCACTATTTATGATGTCATCTACTAGGACAATTGGATCGTCGGTAAGGTTTCCTTCGATCATGTTGTAGAGACCGTGCTTCTTTCGAGATTTGCGAATAAAAAAACCGTTGATTGGTTTACCATACTCTTTACTTTTAGTAACAATTGCACTAATCATAGGAATTGAAGCTGTCTCTAAGCCACCAACTTGGAAAGGGTAAGAATCTTTGTATGTTTCCCAGAATATATCCGCAATCATATTGCTGTATTCAGGCGTCAAAATAATATTACGAAAATCAAAAATCCATCCGGTAGTTTTATGAATTGAATCACAATCCCCATATTGTAAGTAGACCCTCTCAGTAATTGCTTCGTGCAGGTGTTTTTTTAGAATATTTTGGTCCATACAGTGTCTATAATCTATGCATTATACAGGAAATAATTTGAAAAATTTTAAACTGGAAGGTTTTACTCTATACACAACCTTTCTAAGGTTGTGTATAGAGTATGGTAAAATATGAATGTGAACGGAACAACTATTTCAATTAAAAAAATGTATCGCGTTGCAACGTATATACTATTAACGGTATTTGCGTATTTTACTTCGACTATCCTCTTAAGTTTTCTTAATCAAGATTCAGTTACAACTATTCAGATTCCAACTGTACACGGTGACACATCACATGCATGTACCCCAATACAAACAAATGGAGATGATGCGGGCTCTAGTGACGATGACGGAGGTAGTTGTATTTAAGCAAATGTACTATGGTTAAACATTTTTCTTCTTTATCTAAATTTACTAAACTAGGCATGTATTTCGTCTTGGCTACCTTGCTGTGGTTTATGACTCTGTTGGGCTTAAATAAAAGCGAAGGTGCGCACTCAACTTTAATGCCTGAAATGATTAATACCACATTCGCTTCTCATATTTGTTCTACGGTACCTGGGGGTGATGATGATGGAGGCGGTGATGGAGGCGGTGATGATTCAGGTGATTCAGGAGGAGGTTCAGGTGATTCAGGGGGAGGGCCCGGTTGTGATTAGTATAGTCTTATAAATAAAATTTATGAATATTCCATACAAAAATAGTTTTTTTCAAAAAGGGAGCACTAATATTTTACTAAGCATTGTAATAGCACTTTTGGTTGGTATTGGTGCGTATTTATATTTTATTTATGACAATAATGAGCATCAGGTCATTGATCAGGAGGAGGTAGTTCAAACAAAGGCTCAAGAAGCTGAAGAAGTTTTCAAAAATGTAGGCAGAGAAGATGCACGACCTCTGTTTGAGGAAGCACTTGATACGAGCACCTCATACGCTGAGGAGGGACAAATTGCATTTCGATTAGCCTCAATTGATGCCTTTTCTGATGACAATTCAAAGAAAATGGGCTCAATCGATGCTTTTAGAGAGGTGGCGGCAAACAGAAACTATTCAGATTATATTCGAGCAAATTCAATAGAATTTATTGCACGCATTCATAGTTTTAATAATGATCCAGTGATTTTTGATTACATTTTTAATCATCCTGATTTCGTTCAATTTTTGGTTGAAGGAGATACTGATCTTTCATTACGTAATTTGTATGAGTATGCCTCTGCTCTCTACCCAACTGCGCGCATTGAGTTGCGCCTTGCATCAGCATACTCAAGAGAAATTTTAGCGCTACAGGAGCAAGGACAATCAGCGACTACTGAGGCAGCTGTTACTGCCTTGAAAGCATTAGTACGTAATAATTTTTCAAACACGGATCGCGAGATACAAGGACTCCTTATAACTGATAAAAATGATCCTCGCATTCTTAATGCAATGAACCGAAAAGCGGTTGCTGTCGGGTATTTAACACAAGGAGGAGACACTTCATTCGGTGATCCTGAAGTAATGTTTAGAGACACTTTGGAAGAAGCTATTAACCAAAATAATGTTGGACAATTTGGATTCACTAAATATTATTATGCTGCATTTCTGGCCAACACTTACGGATCGCAGAGAGTTGATGATGTTGAGAAACTCTTGAAGGACTTTTACACAACAGATATATATGACGATCGAACGGTAATGGCATTCTTTGAAAATACAAAAGATATTGATGTAGATAACTTTTTCCGTCGCGATTTGGTTACTCTGGCAAGTGTTGATGAGAATTTCAAAACACTACTCAATGAATTAGGTTGGGAGTTGTAGGTAAAATAAAACAGGGTGCCTAAGCTCCCTGTTTTTGTTTTTACGATGAAAAAGCTTTCACCTTATTGTCAGTGGCCCCCTTTGGGTGTTGAATCATGACCCGCGACCCTTTTTTGAAATAACGAATTTTAATGTTGTACCCACTTTTACTTCTGAATGTGAGTACATCACCATAAATTTTTCCAGCAAGATTGGGCTCATGGCCGCCACGGTTGTTGTTATATTTTGAACCCCCATAGCGATAGTCGACGGTAACATTGCAACCATTTATGGTTGGTTCAATATTTGTCACTATTACCCAAACAGCTTGGGTGCTTGACCACTTGCCCTTAAAAATTTTCGCCCAGCGCTCACTTGTATCGTTAGGTCCACAGGCAACTTTTTTTGTGGTTACCTTGTAAGGCTGACTAAATTTTTCTTCAACTGGTCCAGCGAGTGCTGGTTGATATGAAGACGCAAAAAACGTTATAGCCAAGAGTATTGTAAAGATCCTTGTCATTTGATGTTCCTTTCTATCGTATGACTGTTACTGGAAATACTATACCACAATTTAATAAAATTACAATCATTTTCATAAAGTATTGTATCTGGTGAGGGTATGATAAAATTAACAAAATTAGTTTAATCCACACCTTATGTTCTTAAAACAAATTCTATTTATTCTTATTGGTTTTATTCTAGCAGCAATACTTATTTACGGAACCCCTATTCGATATACTGATTTAATTGAGCCAAAGATTACTGATATAGATGCGACCGAATTTCATGCTCTTTATAAAGAAAATCCCGAAAAATATGTTTTTGTGGATGTACGTTCATTGGGAGAATATGATTTACGTCACGCAGAAGGGGCTGAAAGTATGCCACTGCATACGTTATATGACGAACGAAAAAACTTACCTAAGAAAGATAAAGAGGTGATTTTGATTTGTACTGGAGGAAGAGCTTCTGGCGTTGGCTTTGGTTATCTGCAACATTACGGATTCAGTAATATTTCTCGAATTGAAGGAGGAATTGATGCATGGGAGGATGCAGGATTGCCGGTAGTATATGATGTTGGAATATAGAATGGGGGGATAGTTATATTAAAAAGCACCGTGGGGTGCTTTTTGTGTATGTGAGAGTTATAGATGAAAAGGGATTCGGTCCTCGTATAAAAACAACAAAACCAAAGCGGGAGCTTTGGTTTTGACATTTGCGGAGAGAGAGGGATTCGAACCCTCGGAGAGCGTAAACCCTCAACGGTTTTCAAGACCGCCGCCTTCGACCACTCAGCCATCTCTCCTTTATATAAGAACGATTATATTTCTATAAGCGTTCGAGACTGTTTCCACCTTTGTCCTGTTCGTAAACTCACAACAGACAATCTGCTGCTCTGGCGAGACAGCAGACCAGATTAAAAGTGAAACTGTTCACTTTTAATCCACTCAGCCATCTCTCCAGATGTGTTCTAGTGGTGCACAGGATAATACCAGAAAAGTACTCATTTTCCAACCTGTGCTACTCTATAGGGTATGAGAAAGATGGGAATTGATTATGGTAGTAAGCGAGTAGGCATAGCACTCACCGACGAAGGCGGGGTGATGGCTTTTCCGCATGGGGTGTTACCCAATGACACACATTTGCAAAAAACAATCGAAAATCTTATTTCAGAAAAAGAGGTGGCTGAAATTGTAATAGGGCATTCGTTAGACAGAGAAGGGAATCCTAATGCTATTCATACAGCGGTAGAAGGATTAATGATGGATCTCACGCTTTCAGTGGGTATTCCAATTCATTTGCAACCTGAACAATATACGACCCAAGAAGCAGTGCGACTGCAGGGGAGAAACGACCAAGTGGATGCGTCTGCCGCTGCTATTATTCTTAACAGTTACCTTACGCAACAATCACTCTAATTATGAACGAAAACAAAAAAATTGAAAAAGAAACAGTAGAAGTGATGTCACAAACATCTGTAGCTGAAGAACCGAAATACGTTTCATACGATGATTTTTCAAAGCTTGATATTACTATCGGTACTATTGTATCTGTAGAGGTTGTAGAGGGAGCTGATAAGCTTTTAAAGCTTGCGGTTGAAATTGGAGAAGCACAACCACGACAGATTATCTCTGGTATTCATGAGTACTTTGAAGATATTCAATTTTTAGTAGGGAAGCAGTGTCCTTTTATCACAAACCTACAGCCACGAGTGATTCGAGGTTTGGAAAGTCAGGGGATGATTCTTGCTGCCGAACACGATGGTATTTTTTCATTGTTAATTCCTCATAATGAGCTACCGTCAGGTACGCACGTTAATTAATTTTTGATATGGCTTTCTTTGGTGTTAATGCACATAAAAAAACAACTGATGTGGTGGCCAAGCACGGAGCACGTTGGCTTAAGTCAAAGCACTCTGTGTGGATCTTGGGTCTTATTTCTTTTGCGGAGTCATTGTTCGCACCCATTCTTATTGATCCATTCTTAGTTGCACTCATTATTGCCTCCCCAAAAAAATGGAAAGTGTTTGTAGTTGTATCTATCATTGGTTCAGTACTAGGAGGTGTTTTTGCCTATATTTTAGGATCGCTGTTTTTTGATACATTAGGTGTAAAAATAATTGAATTCTATTCGTTAGAGACTGTATTCGATTCCATTGCAGGAAACTTAGGTGAGAATGGTTTTGTGTTTGTGCTCATAGGTGCTTTCACCCCTATTCCATACAAGATTGTGGCGCTGGCAAGTGGTGTACTGCACATTAGCTTCCTTACCTTCATAGTTGCCTCAATTTTTGGTAGAGCACTTCGTTTGGGTCTGGTTGGTTTGGCTGCACACGCAGTAGGCCCGCATGCATTGCCTGTAGTGCGTCGTAATCTGTATACACTAGCTGCCATTGCAGGTGTGTTGTTACTCACTTATATTATTTTACAGTTACTGTAAACATCTGGGGGTTTGTACTTAAAAAATAAGTGCGCACAGCGTATACTATAGATAATGAATGTTCTTGATACGTTGGGAAAAATAATACCGCCGCCAAACTACATGCGTCTACCAAGCGCTGGAGTTGATATTTCTGACACCTCATTGAAGTTTTTACAGTTCAAGCCTGATAATCGCAGTGGTACACAATTAGAGCTGTCACATTGGGGAGATATTGATATTGCTGACGGTGTATTACATCGTGGAAAAGTGAATGATGTTAAGGCGCTTTCGCAAGCGATTGCTGGAGTAAAAGAACGTACTGGCGTTGAAACTGTTCGTGTGTCGCTTCCTGAGGAGCATGCATATCTTTTTGAAACTGAAATTAAGAAGGGTACTGCATTTAAAGAAATACGCGGACTGCTCGAGTTTCGTTTAGAAGAAAATGTACCGTTATCACCTCGAGATGCCTTTTTTGATTATGATATTTTAGAAGAGAAACACAATAGTGATACATTACGTGTTTCTGTTACTGCATATGCCCGTGATACGATCATGAATTATTATGAAGCATGCAGGAGTGCTGGAGTTACACCTTTATCGTTTGAAGTTGAAGCACAGGCTATTGCGCGAGCAACAATTCAAACAGGGGATCGAGGAACGCACATGATTGTGGATTTTGGGAAGACACGTACAGGTATTGGTATTGTGTACAATGGGACATTAATGTACACCTCAACGGTTGATATCGGGGGAGCTGAACTCTCTACAGCAATGCGTCGGCAGTTAGGTGAAGTTGAAGAAGCAGAGTTAACCCGTTTAAAAAATACTCAAGGGCTTGTGCGGGGTGTTGAAGGAACTGATGTGTATGATTCATTATTGCCAACTATGTCAGCAATCATTGATGAGGTACGCACACGGGTACAATATTGGAATACGCGCGACGTTGCTCGAGAGGACCGACAGATTCAGTCAGTTATTTTATGTGGAGGGAGTGTCAACATGAAAGGCTTGCCTGAATATTTCTCAGAGATGTTGGGGGTTACCGCGCGTCGCGCGGATGTGTGGCAAAATGCCTTTTCTATTGCTGATACTGTTCCTGATATTAGTCGACGATACTCGTACGGATATGCTACAGCAGTGGGGTTGGCGTTAACACCTTTTGCATAAGACTATGATTAATCTTATTCCACCAGCAGCAAAGAAGCAGGTAAAAATCGAATATAGCATTCGTACGCTTTCGATGTTGCTTGTACTGTTTGCTACGGCACTTGCGATTATTGGTCTCCTGCTGGTACCAACGTACGTGTTAATTCACTCTCAGTTGGTAACCTATGAAGCGCAGTACAATGAAGTAAGTGAACTTACCAACTCGTATGAAGATTTGGAAAAAGCAGTTACCGTAACAAATGTTATTTCTACTGCGCTACTTACTTCAGGGTCAGAATTACTTTTCTCAGAGTTAATTACAGAGATTAAAGTACTTGCTATAGAGAATGCACATTTAGAATCATTTACGATGCTTCGCAGTGAAGGTGTTATTACGGAACTGCGTGTATCAGGCGAAGCAGATTCTCGAGCCAGTCTTGTTGCATTTCGTGATGCTCTGGAAGATCATTCTTTGTTTGAATCAGCCGCATTGCCATTATCTAACTTAGCAAAGGACGTCAACATTCCCTTTAGTATTTCCATAGTGATGGCTAATACGCAAATTGAGTAAAATAATATGATTATTAAAAAAACCAAAGTAATAGGACTCATAAGCATCGTTCTTTTTAGTGTTACGTGCGCTGGGGTTGTTTTTGCATGGGATTATATTCATACAGAAGGAGAGAAGCTTGAGGCAGAAATTACTGCAGTAGCAAATTTTCTTGCTCGTGAAGAAACATACGAAGATGTCACGAGCTTGGTTACTGACACATCTGATGAACGGCAAGAACTTCTGGCGTATGTACTTACTGAAGAAAAGACCATTGATTTTTTAGCTGAAGTTGAGCAAATTGCAATTGATCAAGGTATTGCACTTACCACCGATACTCTGCAAGTAACACCGGGTACTGGATTGTTTGATACACTCACAGTTTCTTTTTCAGTGGAAGGTCCTGAAGTATATGTAATTCGTATGCTACAAATCTTAGAAACGTTACCGTACTATAGTTCAGTTGTACGTGTTGTTTTAAATACAGAATCAGAACTAAACGGTGTGCCAATAGTTGCAGGAACTATTACGTTAGAAGTAAACCTCTTACAATATGATCGATAAAAAAGATATATTAAAAATGGCCAAGCATGTGTTCAAGAAAGGGGGTGGGTATCCTGATCGTCGTTTGATGCATGCTAAAAGAGATTGGGCTATAGGTCTCTTTATTTTTACTATTGTAGTTATAGCAGGAGGTGTTATCGCTGGAAATATTTTTGCTTTATATAACGATGTTGCCTTAGTTGAAGGGGACCCAGGAGAACGTATCCCAACATATAACCAGAATGCGGCTGATGCTGCACTGGAGTTGTATAGAGAGCGAGGAGTAGTGCATCAGGGATTACAGAGTGAGGGAGTGCGGGTTGTGGAAGAAGCGGTGGTTAAGGAGGTTGTCGAGGTGATTGTGGGTGAAGCAGAGGTAGAGGAGGTGCCAGCGTTGGAGGTTAATTAGGGGGGGTAAAATCGACAGAAAATCTCCCAGACTGTTTACTTCCGGGGCACGAATAAAAAAGGCACCTAAGAGGTGCTCTTTTTTATACTCGTGCCCCCAGAGGGAATCGAACCCCCATCCAAAGCTTAGAAGTCTCTTGTTTTATCCATTAAACTATGGGGACTGGTTGCTGGGTACCTAGAAGATATCTCTTGCTAGGGACATCGATACAATAGCAGATTCTGCGAGTATATAAAATAGCACGCTATGCAAGGGGGAGTTTTACGGTAAAGGTTGTGCCGGTTCCTAATGCGCTTTTCACATCGATACTTCCTCCGTGTTGAATAACAATTTGTTTGCTGATTGCCAATCCAAGTCCCGTTCCGTCTACCTCATTAGTTCCAATTCGGTAGTACTGCTCAAAAATAAGTCCCAATTCTTTCTCGTCGATACCAAGACCGTTATCAGTAATGGTGCACACTGCCATATTAGTGTCTCCACGTGATAAGGATACATGTACTGTTGGACCATCGAGTGTATCAGTATATTTTAGAGCGTTACTTACAAGGTTTGTTATTACCTCACCAATTTTGGGTTGATCCGCATATATTTGTATATTAGGTTCAATGGTGGATACGATACGAGCATTTTTTGTGTTTGCAATTATTTCATATTCTTCAATAAGTTCTTGCAATGCTCCACTGAGATCAAAATTTTGCTTCTTGAACTCCTCAGCGTTTCCTTCTATCCGAGCATACCGTAACAAATCATTTATAAAAATAGACATGTGGTGCATTGATAGATTGAGCCCTTGTGCCGTTTTTTGCATACCAGGAATCTCATTGAGCTTCTCAATTTTTGTTTGGAGTATCGTAAGAGGGGTCTGTAGATTGTGAGAAATATGAAGCATTGCTGTTTTCTGGTCCTCTTGAATTTTTTTGATTGATTGGGTTCGGAGCATTACCTTCTCCTCAAGTTCCTTTGCGCGTTTTTTCACCTCAGCGTAGAGAAGCACCCTACCAATTGCGATCGCTGCTTGGTGTGCAAATGTTCTTAAGAGCTGTAAGTCCCGAGGTGAGTATATAGCCCCTGATTTTTTTGGTCCTAGAATAATTGTTCCAATTCGTTTCTTCGTTAGTTCGATAGGAATCGCTCGCACATCAGTGTCGGCAACTGAATGGCCTTGGGTGATACTTACTGAGGTTGATTGCAGTATATCTTGCAAGGTATTTTCAGCAGTGGTAAGTAATGTGTCCATCTCTAAGGAATCATGCATTACAGAAGACAGCGTATGTAAAGCTTCTTGGTAGTCATACTTTTCTTCAAAGAAAAAAGGATCAGTTTTTTTCCGTAAGTAATAGTCTATTTTTGGGACAGTAAATAAAGCTATAAGCGTAACTGATAAGCAACTTACAAATTGGCTTAGCTGAAAATTAGCTTGAAAGAAATAACTACTGACACTCAATGCGGTGACATACAGCAGAAGAACAAATGAAAGGAGTATCGTGTAAACAAAACCAGTCTGTGCCAACTCTCTTGTTTCAAGAAATTGATGGTACGTCATTATGTACACGATTCCTGCTACGAGTATCACTGAAAAGACGGGGCCAATTGCATTAAAGAAATATATGTCAAAAAATACTGGTAGGATTGAATTTGTAAAAAGGGTGCATATGAAAAATAACGCAAATCCAATGAGTAAAAATTTTGCCTGATTTTTTATATGAGTATCAGTTGCATACACGTAGCTTATGGTAAGCATGGTGATGGATATAGCGATTGAAGAGAAAACAAAGAAAGCAAATGCTCCAGACAAAAATCCAGGATCGACGATGGTATACCCAGTTGATGTTACTTCAATTGAGGTAAAGACGGCACCAGGGATAAAACTAATTGCTGTAAATGAAAGACCGACTATAGAAAAGAAAGCCAGTGCATATTTTTTCCTCTTTTGAATTTGCTTCTCAGATGGAAAGATTGTTGTGAACCAGAGTTGAGCAGTGAGTGAAATTGCAGCAAAGCCAAATATAAACATCTCAATAATATCGCTGTGCAGCCATAGATTTGTTGCTATTGATATTGACCATGCTGACATGCCGAGTATTTGTATAATCAGTACCTTGTTTAACAAGGGACGAAAATTTTTAGTAAAGATATACAGAACAAGACCAATGTTTAGAACGATAGAAATAGTGACGATTACAAAAGTCAGAAATAAGAAATTCATGTATAAATAGTATAACTATTATATGCAGAAAGTATATTCGCCCAGCATGAGGCTGGGCGAACGTATTTTATGCTACTTTAAGTTGGAATTCTTTTGTTTCCAGGAAGTAAAATCCTGAGGTGGAAAGTGTTTTTTGCATTTTTATATAGGTATCGTTCGTTGACGGCATGTTAATGCCGTAACAATATCGTTGTGCACCATTGAAATATGCATCCCACTTTTTTCTGTACTTGGCACTTCGTTTACTAAGGTCAGGTACCCCAAATTCATGAAGTGGAATATGCAGAGCTCGAGAAAGTAATCGTACGGTACGGTCACCCGTAAAAATTCCGTAGGTAAAATTTCTACTGCATGCATGGTGTAGCAGTGAAGTGGCCAGTGCAAGTGATATTTCACCACAGTTAGTTTTTGTGGTAATTTTACTTTTATCAACCACACGTGTGCCCAACTCGCAGAGCTTTTTCTTTGAAAAATTATACGGGTCTGTAAGTTTCTCTTGAAGTATCTTCTTGGGAATATACCACTCTGTAGGAAGCAGTTTGGTATTAGTGCCATACGACAGACCAAAACAGCCAATGATTTTTTTGTGATATGCGTATGCAAACACGTCAGGAAATTCGGTTATGTGTATCTCATGACGATTGTAGTAGTACCTTGATGCAAAGGTACATACTGCCTTGTGTGCCGGATCATCCTTTTGTGTGATACCTATCTTCATGACAACGGCCCTTTCACTGCTGTGGCCAGCAGATTTTGCTGTGCGTAGGTGAAACCAATTTTAATATCTGTAAAGCCACAATAATGGAGAAAATCCTCCAGTTCCTGTGGTTCATACAGATGCGTAGCTCTGCTTTTGCTGATAGTTCTGTTATGGACAGCAATTTCACAAAACACTTCAATGAGCTTTTGATCGTCAAATGTTTTATAAATAAGCTCTTGTTCACGCTCAGGAGAAGTGTGGGTATTAAGCCATGGGGCATCAGTCCCAGTGTCCCTACAGTGTGCTTTTAGAATAAGACCGTTCTCGTATCCCTTTTTGGGTGTTGCCAGTACCAGCCTCCCGCAGGGAGCTATTACTCTCCATAATTCTCGAAGTAACAGTTCGGGATGATTTACGGCGTACAATACATTCCCACAAACTATCGTTGTGTACGAGTCGTCGGGAAAGGGCAGTTTTTCCTGAAGATTTGCATGTTTAAAGTCTCCGGATGCACATTTCTGCTTTGCACGTCTGAGCATTGCATGTGAGTAATCAATACCGCATACGCTCACTGCTGAAGAATTTACAAGTTTTTGTGTAAGGTTTCCCGTGCCGCATCCAGCGTCAAGCACTACTGATTGGTTTTGGATTTCTGCCGCGTGCACAACATCGTTGAGATATTCTTGGTAAGGGGTGAGTAAACAAAGATGGTCGTAGAGTACTGATGCGTACTCTTCCCAATTTACATTTGTGTTTTGTGTATCAGTCATTACTGAACTCCTTTTATGTTGAGTGGATGGAAGCGCCCTCAACGCGTTACCATACAACTGATTACAAAGAACAGACGCTTCCAAAAAGAATTTTAATAGATAGGTGATGAATTATATTCTCCCATTGCATATGGTGCATATTAAATTTGTATGAGAGAAATATAAATAGATAGGATTAAGTGACTATCTTATATCCACGGCTGGGAACCGTTTTAATAATTGGATCTTGTTTGTTTGTATCAGATATTTTCTTTCGAAGACTCAAAATGTGCGCTTCTATAGTATTTGAAAATATATCAATATCCATATCCCACACGTGTTCAAGAATCATTGCACGGGTGAGTACAATATCAGGATTTTGCATAAGGTACTGCAACAACATAAATTCTTTCCGTGTGAGTGTTATTTCAATGCCGTCTTTTGTGACAATATTTTTTGCAGAATCAAGCGTTAGGTCACGTACTTCAAGAAATTCTCCAACAATTTGTGTCGGACGTCGTAGTAGCGCTCGAACACGTGCAACGAGTTCTTGTATTTCAAATGGCTTAGCAAGGTAGTCATCTGCCCCAGCATTGAGCATTTTTGTTTTCTCTTCTGGTGTACCCATCGCGGAAATAATTAAAATAGGAACAGTTTTTCCACTTTCACGAACCTCAGTACATATTTCAAACCCATCTTTTTTAGGAAGCATTATGTCTAAAATAATAAGATCGTATTCATTTACCCGTGCAAGGTATGACCCTGTTTCTCCGTCACTTGCTGTATCAACAGCAAACATTTCTGAATGCAAAGACTCAGCGAGGTATTCTGAGATTTTGTTGTCGTCTTCTATTATTAATATTTTCATATGCTTAAATTTTACCGTAGTACACAAAATTGCAAGAATTTGATTTTATTTTTCCTTTATTTAAATTATATGAATATTTCAGAGAAATAAACAGAGCGCCCAACATATCTTGTTGTGGGCGCTCTACGTTGTTTTGATTGTACTAACCACAAATAAGGTGATAAGCAGGTTCTCCAGTGCTTTTAAAAACAAGTTGGTGATTACTTATTTCGAATAAACGTGTACGGAGAAGGGCGTGTATATACCTTTGGAGGTCTGTAACTATCACAATCGTACTCCTTTCTGGCCACTGGTGACCATACTTTTACTATACTCCTGTACAGGAGGGATTTGTATGGTGGGAGGGGATAAGTGGGACGACGTTAGAACGGTTTTCATGGCTGGGTAAAAAGAAAGAACTGCCTCGAAGATTGAGACAGTTCTGTGAATAGATTCAGTAGTGATGAATTCGAGGGGATGAATCGGCCGGGTCGATGGTGTGGTCCGTAACTGCACCAGCATCATCATGCACTACGCACTCACTCCCGCGACTTGAGGCAGATTTTTTCGCGCACTCTGTCCCGCACACAACAACTTCATTAGGACCTTCCAGTCCGGAAGTATCTAAATCAAATTCAGTAGTGCAGACTGCACAGTTTCTAATATCCATTCTTACTTCTCCTAAGAACCTTTGATACGTATTATTATACAGAAATAAACTCTAGAACTAATAAAACCCCTAAAGAGGGGTTAAATTGATTGGTGCGCGATGAGAGATTTGAACTCCCGACCTTCGCAGTGTAAATGCGCTGCTCTACCAACTGAGCTAATCGCGCAGACGTTAATCTGCATTGTGAACTGATTGTAAGATGGTGTGTAAATGCGCCTTCTTACAGAAGCTGTTCAGGTTATCAATATTTTTCATAAAATCAAAATATTAGGTAACCTCTTGCGAAATGACGTTAGGTCACTTCTCACTCTACCAACTGAGCTAATCGCGCAGGGTACCAATAAGGCACTTCTGCTTTTGAATACATATTATGTACTCAGGTAGGGAATATAGTACCTGTTTTTAAAAATAATTCAATAGTCTTATATTAGTAGACTAAATAGTGGTGTGGCACTATACTGGTGGGCAATGATTGAAATCTATTGTGTATGTACAGGAAAGGTGCAAAATGTTGCATATCGTGATTATATACAAACCTCAGCTGGGGAGTTGGGGCTTGCTGGTTGGACGCAGAACATGACTGATGGTTCTGTTTCAGTCTGTGCACAAGGCTTCCCCGATACACTTAAGGACTTTGTTGAATACTTAAATGAAGGATCGCTTAATGCACAGGTTGCAGCGGTCTCGGTAGAGTGGCGAACGGCAAAAAAACTATTTGATGATTTCTCTATTATTCACTAATATACGCACGATACATTATTATGGAAATTCCTATTATTTTTGAAAATGACGACTTGGTGGTTATTAACAAACCTATTGGTGTTATGGTGCATGCAGATGGCCACAGTAAAGACGACACATTGGTAGATTGGTTTCTGGAAAAATACCCAGACTCAAGAGGGGTAGGTGAGATACAGCTATCGCCAAAGGGAGAAACACTTGAGCGATCAGGAGTGGTACATCGTCTTGACCGAGATACTTCGGGAGTATTGATTATGGTAAAGACGCAGGATGCACACGAACACTTCAAGACCCAGTTTCATGATCGTCTTGCAAAGAAAGAGTATCGTGCGTTTGTCTATGGTCCGGTGCGAGAGAAGTGGGGGATTATTGATCGCGCTATTGGACGAAGCGCGAGTGATTTCCGTATGCGCTCAGCACAGCGGGGTGCGAAGGGCATGATGCGTGATGCGGTTACTGAATGGGAGTGTATTGGTCAAGGTAGATACAATGACGAAGATTTTTCATATCTTAAGCTGAAACCAAAGACGGGACGCACACATCAGATCCGTGTGCACCTGCGTGCTATTGAGCGCCCAGTGGTAGGAGACCAGCTTTACGCAGCACATGTTATTCCGCGATCGAATAATTTGGAGCTTGACCGAATGGCTCTACATGCACATATATTAGAGATTGCATTACCCAATGGAGAAGCGGAACGATTCATTGCTCCCGTTCCACAGTCATTTGAGGATGCAGCTGAGAGAATCGCTGAAGAATAGACCCATATAGTGTCTTGCTTTTTGCACCTGACATGGTACATTAGGGCACGTTTTATTGCACTTTTCTAAGTATTTAACAATTTTATATGAACACAGTAACAACAGGAGTAACGATCTCTCCAGTAAACATGGAGGACCGAAAATCAATCGGTATTCGAGCTGGTGACACCGTAAAGGTACACCAACGAATTCAGGATAAAGGTAAGACACGAATTCAGATTTTTGAAGGCGTTGTACTTGCACGAAAGCACGGTAATGAACCAGGAGCGACTTTCACTGTTCGAAAGATGGCAAGTGGTGTAGGAGTTGAAAAAATCTTCCCACTATACTCACCAAACATCGATAAGATCGAAATTGTAAAGCGGTCTAAGGTACGTCGAGCAAAACTATACTTTATCCGAGATAAGGTAGCACGAGAAATCAAACGACAAATGCGTCGAATGCATCTTGTAACTATGGCAACAGAGTCACAAGCAGAAGCAGCAGTTCGTGCAGCTGACGCAGAAGCTAAGGCAGCAGAAGACGCTGCAGCAGCTGAAGCAAAAGCGGCAGAGGATGCAGTAAAGAAAGCTGACGAAGAAAAGGCAGCAGCTGAAGTAGTTGCAACTCCAGAAGCAGAAGAAACAACTCCTGAAGCTGAAACAGCTACAGAAGAAGTGGTTGAAGAAGAAAAGGAGAAGACTTCAGAAGTAGAAGAAGCAACTCCTGAGGTTGAAGAAGAAAAGAAGGCATAATTTCCGAAACAAAAACAAAAACAAAATTGGTCAGCACTAGGTGCTGACCAATTTTGTTTTACATGTTCATTTAGAAAAGAAGTTTGCAAAAGCTCAAAAAAACTTTACAATGACGGGACTCCAATAAGAGTAAATGCCCAAGTGGTGAAATTGGTATACACGTATGCATGAGGTGCATATGCCGCAAGGCGTGGAGGTTCAAGTCCTCTCTTGGGCACAAACGGGAAGAATATAAAAACACCATCCGTAAGGATGGTGTTTTTATATTCTAGTATGTGATCTGCGTCACGTACGGCCCGTTTGTGAAGCGGAGTGTTGTGAGAAGTCCTTCCTGGGGCGACGAACAGCAAGCTCGGGGAGAAAGTTCTTACTACAATTGGAGCTGTGCGAACAATTTTAGTTAGAAACTTGACCCCAAGATGTACTTAGTGATTCCTGAGGACAAAACAGCTTTCATTCCTGTATACTAAAAATATGCAGTGTAAAAAAGATTATTCGTATGGTGTTATTCCAGTTATTAAGACTGGAGATATTTGGGAGGTGTTTATTCTCAAGCAGATTTCATATCGTGGGGCGAATGATCAATATTGGACGTTCCCCAAGGGCCACTCAAAGGAGGCTGAGTCACATCAGGAAGCAGCATTGCGTGAGTTGGATGAGGAGTCAGGTATTATGCTTGAAAAATTGGAGACAGACATCACCTTCAACCAAGAATATTCTTTTATATATAACCAACAATGTATAGAGAAACAAGTTATCTATTATCTTGGTTATGCAGCTGATAAATCATTTGTATTACAACCAGAAGAGGTTGCCCAAGGGCAGTGGTGTAGTTTTGTAGAAGCTCGTGAAAAGCTGACGCATGCCATTGCCAAAGAATTGCTTGACGATGTCTCGATATACTTAAAAAGTAAAATATAAATACTATGAAAAAATTAAAATGTTATGACTGCGAGGTTACGTTTCAGGCAGAAACACGTGAAGAAATCCTTGATGCATTGTATACACACTACATGAAGGATCACAACGAGGTGATCACAGGTGCTTCAGAGGAAGAAAAGAAAGCGTGGATGGTACAGTTTGAAAAAGACTGGTCTGAAGCTGAAAATGTTGCATAATATTTTTTACAGAAATCACTCCGGTACAATATAAATATTAGTAGGTAACCTATTCAATATGATTGAAGCAAATTATCTTATTATTCTTGCTTGTGCTGTAGTAGGTATGGCACTGGGCGCAATTTGGTACGGCCCTGTGTTTGGGAAACAGTGGTGTAAACTCAACGGAGTTGATCCCAATAATAAAGTGGAGGTCGCCCGTATGAAAAAGGGAATGGCACCCATGATGGTGCTTCAGTTTTTGCTCACACTTTTCCAAGTGTATGTACTGTTTTTCTACATCAAGGGAGCAGAAGCAGAAATGGGAGGTGTTAGTAATGCACTGTGGATCTGGGCAGGGTTTGTAATGCCGACCTTAGCAGCCTCAGTAATCTGGACTAATGAGTCAAAGAAACAACAAAAGAAGCGATTCTTGATTCAAGCAGGATTTACGCTCGTGACATTTATTGTATTTGCATTGATTATCGTGCAGTGGGGTTAGGAAACCATTCTATACATTGAATACAAACGCCGGTGCCCCTGGTGCCGGTGTTTGTATATACTCGTAATAATGAGCACTAACTCGATTAAAAATGCGTCCATTGAATAGAGTGTAATCAGGCGCTTTAGCCCACTGAACCCTTTCTGTAGGTTAGCGTAATAATTGTTAATCTCAAACGTCATCACTAAGTATCATGATTAAAATTCTCATCACAGCCATTGTGGTTGCAATAGTAACTGCTTTTACTGTAACGACTGTACAAAAAGAAACAGCCAATTTAGAAACAGAGGTGCCGCTAGCCCTTGATTCAGATTTGGCTGAAGATACAAAAAAAGAAATCTCAATCCCGGCGATCGTGTCTAGTGAGGTTATCAATTTAAGTGGGCAGGGTCTTACAAAAACACCTTCGTATGTGTTTGATAAAACCAGCGTTCAAGAGTTAGATTTATCAAACAATAAACTTGATGGTGCACTTCAGGCGGAGGTACGACACTTACAAAACCTAAAAATGTTGAATTTGAGTGATAATAATTTCACGGGGATACCGGCAGAAATAGGGCAGCTTACAAACCTTGAGGTACTTAACCTTTCGGGAAACCCAATAACAGGCATGCCTTACGAACTTGGAAATTTGAAAAATCTAAAAGTACTTGATCTCAGAGATACAGATTATTCAAAACAGGATTTAGAGGTTATAAAAAAAGGGTTACCAGCTAATACAAAAATATATGAGTAACAAAGAATTCACAGCAGAAGAAGCAAAAAGAATCGGTGAGGGTATAGGGGTAAATTTTGAAGATTACGATTTGGAAGAATTTAGGAAAGGTTTAGCAGTTGAGCTTGAGCATGGTTCGGCTGATCCTGAGACTAATGTCACCAACAACGACGAGGCCTTAACAGGAAAAATAACCTGGGCTCACCTAAAAGAAATCCCTGATTACTACACGAGACTTTTAAAGATGGAAAAAGAAGCTGGATTGTAAAATTTTTTTAACGAGCCAACAACCACATAATTCGTTTATACGAAACAATATAGTGAACAGCAACTACTGATAAAAAAATCAGGCAGTATTTTATATATCCAATGTCATAGAGTGCCCAAGGGGCTAGGGAGAACATTCCCAGTTCAATCGCCAGGCGTACTACACCGGACACAACTACTGGTGCCTCGCCGTTACGACTTGGGTCACCAGGAACATTGAATGTCCCCCATATGATGGCCAGTACAATTGGGATTCCAAACGCTAGTAGGTAATGGAACCAGTCCTCACTGAATTTCCATCCCCAGACGCCAACTGAAATGAGCGCTGCTATTTCTAGTGTAAATCTGACTGCTAAGTTAATTGGATTCATTTCCATAACATTTGTCTATTTAAGCAATTAGTACTCCCAAGATAGATATTCTTGTGATTTATTTTTCATATCTTCATATACCCAGACCATCCGGTCAAGAAACCACATCTTTCCAAATATCACTAAGATAAGACCGAGTAGAACCGACCATATGTGTAGTTCGTATAATCCCCATGCAAGAAAGGGAAGTCCAGCGCCTGTGATTATGTTGAGAATAGTAATTGCACGTAGATGATGTTTTGCTATGGGCAGTTCGTTTTTACGGAGCCACACTCGTTCACCAAACACCGCTTTTGATGCCCAGTGTTTGGTAGTACTTGGCTTTCCAAAGAAGCGCGGATTAATCCAGGTCCAGAAGAAAAGTAGTCCTACAAACAGAAGACTATACCAACCGATCCAAACATGACTCCAGATGGCTATAGCAAGCAACGGCAATATAAAGAACCGCGTCCAGACACTCCACTTGTTTGAATGTTGCATCCACGTTTCATCATTCAGACCAAAGAATTGAGTGACCTTGTTTAAGATTTTCATATAAAAAGTATAGCAATTTTCTACACAATAATCAGTGATCTCCGTAATGGAGAATGTAATTATTTTTTCCGAAATGGAAATAATAAAAAGTTAAAAAATGTTTTTTCAGAAATGTTTACCAGACCAATATTTTTTGGTTGTCTATCATCAAATGTTTTAAAGAGTAAATCCCACCAAGAAAAGATGACGCCATAGTTAGAGTCGTGTTCATCACGTAGTGCAGAATGGTGCGTACGATGCATATTTGGTGAAATGATGAATCGTTCTAGATAGAGCTGGAACCATTTTGGTAGTCGTATATTGGAATGATGAAAAGCAGCAAAGAATGTTACGAGTACTTCGTATAAAACAAAAATCCAAAAACTGATACCAAATACTATTAATATGACAGATTTGATAAGTACAGAAAGTAATAATTCTCCAAGATGAAATCGTAGTGCAGAGGTTGCATTGAGAAACTGTTCGGAATGATGCGCCTTATGAAAACGCCACAAGAAATCTATTTTATGATTAGAAAGATGCCATAGCCAAATAAAGAAATCTAACAGTAGTACACCCAGTATCGCCTGACCCCAGACAGGGAGCAGATCAAAGGAGTTGTGTAATCGATAGCTGTAGGCAATCAGCGACACAGAGGCGATATTAAAAGCAATAAAAATACTATTATTAAAGCCGAACACCAGTAGATTGGTAAGGTATGCCCGTCCTTTTAATTTTGCGGTATATTCCCGCTCTGGAAAATATGTTTCTAACAGCACAAGAACTATCATCAGTACAAGACCGATGATACTTAGATACAGTTTGTTTATTTCGATCTCCACGACGGTTTACTGCTTATCTCCCAGTAGTTTGTGTATAACAGGACAGTGCGGTACCCAGAGTGCTAAGCCTGCCATTAGAAACCCTAAGCCACTGATTGTCGGAGGAGTGCCCCAAGTGAAACTCACAAGCATGTATATACCAACAATGATGACCCCGACAGTGAGTAGTTCCTGAACGATTTTTTTCTTTTTATTCATAGATATATGTATTACCTTTATCTTTATATTGTACAGGATTTACTATCCATGGAATGGAACCATTTAAGATAATTCTTCATCATGCCTACTCTCCGTAAACTCTCTTTGTCGTGTATGGTCAGATAATTTATTTATTTTTTATTTTATATAGAGTTAGTGTTATGATGTAATAAAGTGGAAATTGGCGCAGTTATTTCTGTGAGGATTTTATTTTAAGAAAATTTTAGATTTATATAAAATGGAAAATTTTTATAAAGGAATTACTGGTATTGTCATGATGATGATGTTTGTTCAACCTGCGGCTGCCCTTACTGTGCCAGATGCAGTTTTATATAATGAAAAGACTATTCCGGCAAAAGTGCCCGAACAAGCATCTTCTTCCCCAGTTATTTCTGGTAGTGAACAAGTGATTCCTGTACGGGCGTCTTCCTCCCCAGTCCTTCCTGATGATCAAAAAATTACTCCAGTTCGAATGTCTGAGCAAATATTTTCTCCCCCGATCCTCTCTCAAATTATCATCAAAAGCGTTTCAGACGTTAAGGCACACCGGCCTGAGTATGTAGAAGGTGAGGTCATAGTAAAGTATAAGCAAACTAAGGTAAATCTTGGAAGTTCATCAGGAAGAAAAAAAGCAGCAAGTTTTGAAGAAGGACTCTCATTGAAAAGGATGGAACATTTGGAACGAAGCAATATTTCAGTTTTAAAAATTAAAGACGGAAAAAGTGTAGAGCAAAAAATAGCATCTTTAGAAAATGACCCAAATGTAGAATACGCCGAACCAAACTACCGACTGTACCCGTATGTTATCTCTACTGATGATACTAGCAGGGGAGAGTTGTGGGGTCTTGATAATACCGGTCAGACAGTCAATGGAACTGCGGGTACATCTGATAAAGATATGGACATACCAGAAGCTTGGGCTATCAGTGAGGGTACCAATGCTTCTGTTGTTGTTGCTGTCATTGATAGTGGAGTGGCCTACAATCATCCAGATCTGCTTGCAAACATGTGGGACGGTACGTCTTGTGTAGATGAAAATGGGGACGCTCTAGGAGACTGTAACTACGGTTATGATTATAACAGTCACGATAAAACACCCTTACCTCACGACGAATTACACGGAACTCACGTTGCAGGAACAATTGGGGCAGTAAAAAATAATGCTAGGGGACTCGTTGGTGTTGCACCGTCAGCAGAAATTATGGCTATGAAGTTTGGATTTACAACGGTCTCTGAAGTGAAAGCAATTGATTTCGCAACCCAAAATGGAGCAAAGGTCATAAATGGTAGTTATGGCGGACCTTCATTTACTCAATCCACATACGACGCAATTGATCGATTTAGATCAGCAGGGGGTATTTTTGTTGCTGCAGCTGGGAACGAAGATGTTGATAATGAAAGTACCCATTCGTATCCTTCTGATTACGATTTAGATAATATAATCTCAGTTGCAGCTACTGATCAGAATGATGCTTTGGCCTCTTTTTCAAATTATGGTACAACATCAGTTGATGTGGGTGCACCAGGAGTAAACATATATAGTACTTCTTTTTCAAATACTGCAGTGTTGTTCAGTGAGACATTTGAAAGTGTAACCGTACCTGCAGTACCTGCTGGATGGGTGAAAAGTAGTACCTCAAATAACTGGGGGTCAGCTTCTGCAGGGAGTAACGAGGTTCTTATTGGTGATGTGAATTTTCCTTATGCGCATAATGCAGATACAACCATTGCTTCGATCACATATGATTTGAGTGGTGAAACTGCAGCGTCTATAGGTTTTTATGCCCAGTGTGATACACAATATGCAGAACCGGCTTCGTCTGATTACATGGCTCTTGAGGTGAGTAGTGACGGTACAAATTTTACAGAAATTTTACAATGGAATGAATTGACCTTAGACGGATTTAACACAGATTCAGATTCTACTGGATCTGCAGGTTTTGTATTTACCGATATTGTGATACCTCCGGAGTACTTAACTAGTAATTTTAAATTTCAATTCAGATGGTTTACTGACGCGTCAGAAAATTCAACTTTTGGTTGTTATGTTAATGATATAGATATAAATACAGTAAGTGATGGCTCTGATGAGCTGTATACATATCTCCAAGGAACATCGATGGCATCTCCTCATGTGGCAGGATTGGTAGCATTGATCATGGGTTACAACCCAAGTCTTACTGCTTCAGAAGTAAGAAATATAGTGCTCACAAGTGGTGATAGCCTGGCGAGTTTATCAGGGAAGACCACTACAGGTAAAAGAGTTAATGCACTAGCGGCTCTTCAGGCAGCAACTCCTGAAAAAGCAATTATTTCATTTGATTTTACGTCACCTGCTACCACAGGGGCGGTAGATGAAGGGGCAAAGACTGTTTTACTCACCGTCCCCTTTGGTACGGATGTAACCGCTATTGCCCCCACCATTGTTGTCTCTGCTGATGCAACAGTAAGTCCTCTTTCAGGTGTGGCCAATGACTTTACCTCCACGAGTACCTATACCGTTACTTCTGTGGCGAGTACTACTCAAGAGTATATGGTTGCAGTGAACACATCAGCAGCAAGCACCATCGTAACCACCACTTCAGGCACATACACCGTAAACGATGGAGCTTCAACAATCACAAACATCCCATATCTCACATCCCAAGCAACATTCTTAGCAGCCCTGACTAAAGGTGAGGCAAACCAGACCTGGAATACTACGGGACTCTCGGATCCTGTTGTCAGTGGAGATACGCTCGTGGTCACTGCGCAAGATGCTTCCACCACGAAGACGTATACATTGACGGTTGATTTGAATTCTGCGAAAGACATCACCTCGTTTAGCTTCTCCGAAGGAACAGGAGATATTTCTGGGACAAACATATCAGTAAATGTACCCTTCGGTACCGACGTCACAGCTCTGGTCCCAACCATTAGTATTACCGGCGCTTCGGTAAGTCCTCTTTCTGCAGTGGCACAGGATTTCTCAAGCCCTGTAGACTATACCGTTACTGCTGCTGATGCATCGACCCAGACGTATACGGTGACTGTGAGTTTGGCTGCTGCAAGTACTATAGCAACCACCACCTCAGCTTCGTTTACTGTGAGCGTTGGAGGAACAGCGTCTGAAACAATTTCAAGTATCCCTTATGAGACATCACAAGCAACCTTCTTGTCGGCTATAAGTATGGGTGAACCCAACCAAACTTGGAATACTACAGGACTATCAGATCCCGTTGTTACAGGCGATACACTCGTAGTTACTGCACAAGATGGTACAACAGTGGTGACATACACCACTGCAGTCAATCTTCCAAGTAGCATAGCAACCGCAACCTCCTCCACCTACACCGTAAACAACGGAGCATCCACCATCACCGGAGTTCCATATTTAACATCACAAGCAACTTTCCTTGCAGCTATAAGTATGGATGAACCTAATCAGACTTGGGATACAGCAGGGCTCTCAGATCCTGTTGTGACTGGAGATGCGCTCGTAGTTACTGCGCAAGATACAGCAACAATCGTAACGTATACCGTAACAGTTAACTTGCCAAGTAGCATAGTTACAGCCACTTCCTCTACCTATGCCGTAGACAACGCTACATCGACAATCACCGGAATCTCATATGCAACAACACAGGCAGTATTCCTCGCGGCTATATCTAAAGATGAACCCAACCAAACTTGGAATACTACAGGACTATCAGATCCCGTTGTTACAGGCGATACGCTTGTGGTTACCGCACAAGATGCAACAACCACAAAGACATACACACTTACTGTTGCCCTGAATTCTGCAAAAGCCATTACTGTATACACAATTACTAATCAAGTAGGCGCTTCCGTAATAGATGAAGGTCTGCAGACTGTTGCTATTGTGATGCCCTCTGGAACAGACGTCACAGCTCTGGTCCCAACCATTAGTATTACCGGCGCTTCGGTAAGTCCTCTTTCTGCAGTGGCACAGGATTTCTCAAGCCCTGTAGACTATACCGTTACTGCTGCTGATGCATCGACCCAGACGTATACGGTGACTGTAACTAATGAGAGTAGCAGTGGAGGAGGAGGAGGTGGTGGTCGCAGCTCCTCTGGATCTGATGACGATGAGTCTACTGAAAAAGTTACTATAGAGGAATTAACTTCCCTCACTCCTTCGGAAGAACTTGAAGAACAGGCTCGGAAAAAAGTTCTATTGGCTCAAATAGATAAGATGCAAAAAATAATTCAGATTCTCACCGCACAGTTGGATAAAAAACAACAAAATTCTCTTCAGAGCCCTGCACTTCATCAATTCTCAAATAGGCTTAAAGTAGGGGATCAGAGTCCTGACGTTCAGAGTCTGCAAAAGAAACTCAATAGTCTAGGATTTATAGTCTCACCCTCAGGACCAGGATCGCCAGGTAATGAAACTATATATTATGGACCAGCAACCACTGCTGCTATTAAAAAGTTTCAATGTCGATACAACATTGTTTGTACAGGCACGCCACAAACTACCGGCTATGGAAATTTTGGCCCAATGACCAGACAAATGATTAGTTCATTTTAAGATACGATATACGTTAGTATAAAAATGTATCTTCACTCCGTCTTTCAATTCCCGGACGTGAGTGAAGCTGTTCACTCGCTTAGTCGCCCAGACAAAAGCTCCTTCGGGGAATTTTATATCTGGGCATCTACTATCCACGGAATGGAACCAGTTTGAGGAAATGACGGTGGATTGGTTGGAGGAGGCAAGGATCTGTTTCTTCTAGATTCTGTGGTTTTTGTTATAATGAACGTAATGAGCAGAGTAAATAAAATACTATCTGTTGTACTTCTTACGTTTTTCCTTGGAACAATGTTTTTCAGTTTGTTTCAGATGTCTGTGGGAATGGATATGTCAGGCGGAATGACTGACTGTCCGTTTATGTCACACGAAGAAGTTATCTGTCCAATGAACCTTGCCGACCATATGGGAGCATGGAAGTCAGTATTTCTCTCCGTCACCCCTACACTAACGCTACTTCTGGCTGTTGCTGGCATCGCAGCGTTTGTTACTTCAATTGCCCCAAATCTGTTGCAGAGAATACAATATCCTTTACCTTCACAAAATAGATGGCTTCAAATCAGAACATATACTTTTTCATATAGACCACTGCAAGAACTGTTTTCAAACGGTATTCTTCACCCTAAATTGTACTGATATCTTTTTTGAGAATTTATCACTAACAACTAACTAAACATGAATCAAAATACAATTTTAATTGCAGTCATCGCACTGCTTATTGGAGGAATTGGAGGGTATGTAATTGCTGACAAGGATGACTACAGCATGAGAGGAATGGATCATTCCATGATGCAATCAGACGATAGAGACGGTGATCGAATGCAGATGGGGAATATGATGGGTATGGATCATGGAGCCATGATGGTTTCAACCGAACGGGAGTTTGTTGCTGGAATGATCCCACATCATCAAGAGGCGGTAGATACGGCAACAGAAGTGCTTGAGCGGGGTGGTTCAGTTGAAGAAATCCGAACGTTAGCAGAAGATATCATTGCTGCTCAAGAGACCGAGATTGCAATGCTTAAGCAGTGGCACTTGGGCTGGTATGGAGAAGAATATGGAGTAGATGGTTCATACCAGCCAATGATGGGTGATTTGTCACAACTTTCAGGAGTAGATCTTGATAAGCGGTTTTTGGAAGACATGATTCCTCACCATATGGGAGCTATCATGATGGCACAAAGTGTACGTCCTCACATTGAACATCAGGAAGTAACCGACATGGCTGATGCAATTATGGAAACGCAGACCGCTGAGATTGAGTTGATGAGGAATCTGCTCATGAGTCTCTAAGAGAAAAACTTTCTAAAAAGTCCGCACGATTGTGCGGTCTTTTTAGTTCCACTACGGACAGTAGGTACAAATAAAATACTTTTATAAATAAGAGTATTTTGAGATGGGTGACTACCGGGAAGGGAATTGGTCACGAATCACTAAGTATATTTGTTCACCTACGGCACCAAAACTACTAAGTGTTCTCGACCCCGACTCGTCTGTCGTGAGCGACATGACTCCGTCTTTCAATTCCCGGTCGAAAGCAAAGTAGTTTGCTTTCTTAGTCGCCCAAAAGAAAAACCCCCAGAAGGGACTTTTTGTCGTGGGCACCTACTGTCCATGGAATGGAACCAGTTTGAGGAGTTGACGGTGGATTGGTTGGAGGAGGCACGGACGGTGTTTATGTAAAAACCCCCGCCAATTTGGCAGGGGTTATGTTTATTAGGCAAACTGCCCAGTTGACTCATAGCTTAATTGGAGGATTCCAAAAAAGCGTAGTCATGTCAGCCAATCTTTTACGAAAATCACGATCTTCGTCAGCCCAGTCGTTTAGTCGGCTCTTATCAAACCGTTTTGTTGGAAGGTTGAACTTTCTTGCGATTTGAGCAAGAACGTCTTTTTCGACAGGGATGTAGAGGTGGTCTGGAACGTTTGCTGCTTTTTCTGGAACACCTTCGGTGATTCCAATTTCTTGCATTGCTTGTACAAGATCGTAGCCAGAATGCGTTCTCCACTCCCAGTAACCGTTCAGCCCGTTCGTGATAGCCTTCCATGCGGCTGTCCGCTGCATTTCTTCAGGAAGGTCAAACTTGACCGCTAGGAAGAAACGATTGTTCCAGTAACACTGATGTGCCGCTTGGTTCTCGTAGACATCGAGAGCTGCTTTCTCAATGTCCTCTTTGGAATAAGCAGTTGATCCTTTTAGAACATCGTCAATGATTGTGTGTGATTCTGGCATATCATGCCTCCTTACTTGTTTCGCCAGGGTAACTGGCTTTATAGCCAAGATTGGCGAGTTCCAGTTCTATCGACAGACTCGTGTCTTTGCCGATAGTTTGGTCGAGGTAAATACGACAAGCGTCATGAATCAGCTCCGCTCGTTCCTGATCGTTTTCAACACGTTCAGGAAAGTTATGGGCCCTGATGTGGATATTGATGTTAGGTGCATTGTGGTCCCATTCAGAACCAGTTTGAACTCGAACGATCACTTCGTCTTCAGTAACCCCTCCTTCATGGAGAAGAGAACCTTTGACGTTGAGATATTGAGCTGAAAGGCTAGGAATAGCACGAGCAAGCTCTACAGCTGCAAGTTCATTACCTGGCATGAAAGTCAGTATTGCCGTTGGCACGTTTAATCTCCTTTGTATATTGGCTCTGTAAAAGAGCGGTGCGATTTTCTATGTCGAACAATACAACATAAAAAGTAATCTGTCTATATTTGGGCGACTACCGGGAATTGGTCACGAGTTACTAAGTATATTCCTGCGCTGCGCTTGAAATCTACTAAGTACTCTCGACCCCGACTCATTCGTGACAAAGTCACATCATTCCGTCTTTCAATTCCCGGCCGAAAGCAAAGCAGTTTGCTTTCTTAGTCGCCCAGACAAAAGAAAAGCCCCTTTCGGGGTTTCTTGTGTCTGGGCGACTACCGGGAATTGAACCCGAATTGAGAGTACCACAAACTCCAGTAATAACCATTATACCATAGTCGCCATGTGTGTTGATTTTCTTCGCTATTCTATGTGGTGCGCATATTTATACCTATTTTTTGACCAAATGTACAGTGCGCTAGAGTGGGTGTGGTATACAATATAGGTAATGGATACAGAAGGATTACAATCAGTGATATTTTTTATGTTTCTCTTGGGTGCAGGAGTGGGATTTTTTATTGCGAAGATTCTTCTGTAGATTTCTGCAGGTAATTTTTTGACAGAGCTTATCCCTGTTGTCTACTATATAAATGTACGTACTCTATATTATACTCAAGACTATCTTAATGGTAATCAGTTTTATATATGAAGGGATTTATTGAAGAGTTTAAAGCGTTTGCAGTGAAGGGAAACGTAATTGATCTTGCAGTGGCGGTTGTTATCGGTGCAGCGTTTGGGAAGATTGTATCTTCACTTGTTGCGAACATCATCATGCCTCTTGTCGGTGTAATTCTAGGGGGAGTAAGTTTCTCTGGTATGACGTATCAGGTAGGGGACGCAATGATCACTTACGGAGTATTCATTCAATCAATTGTTGATTTCGTAATTGTAGCGCTTGTAATCTTCATGGTTGTGAAGGCTATTACTAAGGCACAGTCTATGGGTGAAGAAGAAGCTCCTTCAGAGGATGCTCCAGCTGAACCATCGGATGAAGTAAAATTGCTCACTGAAATTCGTGACAGTCTACGACGAAACTAACCGCAGTGAAATATACAAAAAACCGGTGCTTTTGGCACCGGTTTTTTGTATATTTTGCTTCATTTTTACATCACAACACAAACCCAAACGCTTGCGCAAGTGGGAGCGATATTGCTATCCACAGGTTGGCGCTAAGCCCCTTTTTTAAGCCCTTTGAAAATGTCCTGTGTTTTGGCTATATTTCACTTTCTCATCATTTTTTTATCCCCAAAAGCACCGTACTTAGGGCTATTTTACAAACTACACAAGCAAGGATATTATGTATATATCACTCGATAACGACTCCACTTCCGAGTGTATCCTGAGGGGAGGATGCGCGATTATATCGTGCCATGTTAGCCGCATGGTTATATAGTTGTCGCCGCCTACCATACACTGATCTTTCTTAAAAATTATTGTCCTGACCATAAAAACGTCAGATACAACACACACCACACAATTATTTTTGCGAGAGATCTGATCCGCAATCCAACTGGAGGTAGTTGGACGCGGTTTATTAGCCCCTAAATTCTGGAGGAATTTAGGAAAAACATACTTATAATATGTTCACAGAAATCACAAAACGAAACGGAGACAAGGTGCCGTTTTCTACCGAAAAGATCATTGTTGCAATGCGTAAAGCATTCTCACAGGAGAATACTCCTGTTACTGACGATGTGCTGCAACAAATGTCTGATCGGGTTATGGCGAAGCTTGAAAGTCTTTGCGAAGCTGCAACAGAGGAGCCGTGTCCAACAGTAGAGCAGGTACAAGATCTTGTAGAGGAGACCTTAATGGAGCGAGGATATTTTGTAGTTGCAAAGCACTACATCCTCTATCGGTTCATGCAGACAGAAGGACGCAAGGACGAGGTGATCGAAAAGATTCAGAAAAATAGTCTGATGATCAAAACTGCAGAAGGAGAGGAGCAGTTTTCGCGAGAAAGTGTACAAGCGTATGTAGAAAAGTTTGTTACTGGTCTTGAAGACAGCGTGAACCTTGAGGGAATCGTGAATCAAATTGAACGAGAAGTGTACGACGGCATTTCTACAAAAGAACTTACGAAGCTGGTAACACTGGTATTGCGCTCTAAAGTAGAGCTTGATCCTGCGTACTCACAAGTAGCAGCGCGACAGTTGTGTGCACGAGTGTACGAAGAAGCGATTGCTGAAAATACTGACGTTACTGCAAAAGACTTCACGAAGAAGTATCGAGATGCATTTACGCGTAACATCAAGATTGCGGTAACTGATAAAAAGATAGCAGAAGGAATGCTCGAATTTGACATGAGCAAGATCACTGCAGCAATTGACCCAGAGCGCGACGATCTCTTCCGGTACCTCGGTGTTGAAACACTTAACGACCGATACTTCATTCGTGCAGCAGATGGCCACGTACTTGAGACACCACAATACATGTGGATGCGTGTAGCAATGGGACTTGCGCTTAATGAAGAGGATAAGGAAGCACGCGCAATTGAATTCTACGACGTAATGTCACAACTCCGATTTGTGCCTTCTACACCAACGTTGTTCCACGCAGGAACACCGCATCCACAACTTTCATCATGTTACCTCAACGTGGTTGAAGACGATCTAAACCATATCTTCAAGGTATTTGGAGATAATGCTCAGCTTTCAAAGTGGGCGGGGGGCATCGGTACTGCATGGACAAAGCTCCGTGCAACAGGATCACTTATTAAAACAGCTGGTATTACCTCACAAGGTACTATTCCATTCTTAAAAATCTCGAACGATGTGACGGTAGCCATCAATCGTTCTGGGCGTCGGCGTGGTGCGACGTGTGTATATATGGAAAACTGGCATTATGACTTCCTTGATTTCTTAGAGCTTAGAAAAAACACAGGAGACGAACGACGACGAACGCATGACATGAACACAGCATCTTGGATTTCTGATTTGTTCATGAAGCGAGTGAAAGAGGGAGGTGACTGGACACTATTCTCACCGGATGAAGCTGTTGATCTTACCGAAACATACGGAAAAGAATTTGAGGAACTCTATACAAAATATGAAGAAATGGCTGACCGTGGAGAAATCAAACTCTTTAAGAAGATGAAAGCAGCTGACCTTTGGAAGCGACATATTGGAATGCTCTTTGAAACTGGTCACCCATGGGTAACATTCAAAGATCCTTCAAACATTCGTTCTCCGCAGGATCATGCAGGAGTGGTACATAATTCAAACCTGTGTACTGAAATTACACTTAACACCTCAGCAACAGAAACTGCGGTATGTAACTTGGGATCAGTGAATTTCTCAAAGCATATGGAAGGCAGTACGTTTGACGAGAAGAAGGTTGAGGAAACTGTTACTACAGCAATGCGAATGCTTGATAACGTAATTGACCTAAACTTCTACCCAACCAAAGAAGCACAGCACTCAAACATGAAACATCGACCAGTAGGACTTGGAGTCATGGGATTCCAGGAGGCGCTGTATAGGATGAACGTTCAGTTTGATTCAGAAGAGTGTGTGACGTTTGCTGATTACTCACAGGAAGTAGTATCACGAGCAGCAATTGCTGCATCAAGTGATTTGGCACGAGAACGAGGATCGTACGAATCATTCCCGGGATCAAAATGGGATCGAGGCATTCTTCCAGTAGATACGATTAAACTCCTTGAAGAAAACCGAGGGATGAGTACAGGAGTTGATACTAGTGAAGCACTTGATTGGGCACCAGTACGAGACTCAATCAAAAAGTACGGTATGCGAAATAGTAACTGTATGGCAATTGCCCCAACAGCGACGATTTCAAACATCGCTGGATCTACTCCAGGTATTGAACCGATCTACAAGAACATCTACGTTAAGGCGAACATCTCAGGAGACTTCATTGTGGTAAACAATGCATTGGTTGCTGACCTGAAGGAAGTAGGACTATGGAGTAAAGACATGCTCGATATTCTGAAGTACCACGATGGTTCAGTGGCAAATATAACTGAAATTCCTTTGGAAATTCGAGCAAAGTATAAAGAAACGTTCGAGATTGATATGAAGTGGATTGTGAAGGCAGCGGCAGCGCGAGGGAAGTGGATTGATCAAGCGCAGTCATTGAACATTTTTTATTCTGGAACGTCCGGAAAAGAAATCAGTGATCTATATATGTATGCGTGGGAAGCGGGGGTAAAAACAACCTACTACTTACGTTCACTTGCTGCTACACAAGTTGAGAAATCAAGTATTAGCGCAGAAGGGTCACAGACACGAAAGAAGAACGATATTCCCGCAGTTACTACTGATGTAGCGGGACCAGAGGTGGCGACACCGTCACCAATGGCAACCCCCTCACCAATTCAGAAGGAACAAATTGACGCTGCGAAGGTGGCTGAAATGGCTAAAAAGTTACCGAAAAAGGAGATACGGTTACACATTGCGGAAGAATCCCTGTGTGAATCTTGTGAATAAGTACTAAATGTACTTATGCAAGAGATGAGACTGTCGCAAGGCGTTGACTATTATTTTCAAAGAAAATAATGACAACCTGAACAGTCTCCGGAGGGGAAGTAGAACAAAGTTCTCTACACCCTTTAACAAAGTAGGTATGCAGGTACGGTATACTAAGTGAACAAGAGAAGAGGTGCTTGGCAGGGATTGTGTAACGCGATACGCAGTCCCCGCCAAGTGCCTCTTTTTGTCCAACAGAACTGCCTTAATGGCAGTTTTGTTCCCCTCAAAAATCTACACCACTTGGCATTTTTCTCCACTGCAGTACAATAGGCACAAGAAATCATTACCAACACTCAAAATACTATTATGGCAAAAAAAGGAATCATCAATAATGTCGGAACTGACCCAAACAAAATTCTACCCATGAGCTACCCGTGGGCGCGTGAACACTACAAGTCTGGTGTAAACAATAACTGGGTACCTGAAGAAATTTCAATGCAGCTTGATATCGAGTTGTGGAAGAGGGAAGGAGAGGGTGCACTCTCACCCGAAGAACGACGCATGATTCTATGGAATCTAGGGTTCTTCTCAACCGCAGAATCTTTGACTGCGAACAACTTGGTGTTGGCAGTATACAATCATGTAACCAATCCCGAGAGCCGTCAGTACCTCTTACGACAGGCATACGAAGAGGCAATCCACACTGATACGTTTATCTACTGCTGTGACTCACTCGGACTTGATCCTGATGAGATCTACAACATGTATGAGACAATACCTTCAATTAAAGCGAAAGATGATTTTGTTGTTGATTTCACGAAGTCAGTATACGATCCGAACTTTAAGACTGATACGCCTGAAAATATCCAAAAGTTCGTACATGACTTGATTGGATTTTACGTAATCATGGAAGGGATCTTCTTCTACGCCGGATTCGCGATGATTCTCTCTATGAAACGACAAAACAAGATGGTTGGTATCGGAGATCAGTTCCAGTACATCCTGCGTGATGAATCTGTGCACTTAGCATTTGGTCTTGATCTGATCCGAACTATTCGTGATGAGAACCCAGAAATCTGGACAGAGGAATTTGAGGCAGACATTCGAGATAAAATTAAAGTAGCGGTAGAACTTGAGAAGAATTATGTGGATGACGCAATGCCTAACGGATTCTTAGGACTTAATCCACAGACGGTAAAGGACTATGTAGAACATATTGCGGATCGACGTCTCGAACGACTTGCTATGCCACTTGAGTACAACAAAGAATCACCATTCCCGTGGATGGCAGAGGTGATTGATGTGAGCAAGGAAAAGAACTTTTTTGAGACACAGGTTACTGAATACAAGAACTCAGGTAGTTTGGATTGGTGAATGAGCAAAGGCTCGAAGATCCTATTGCGAATTTATGTCCCGATTTGTCCCTGTCCTAGGACAAATCGCTGGACGAACAAAGTTAAACCCTGTACCAAGCTCGGTCTAGGGTTTTCTTGTGTTCCCTGGAGCAATTTAAGAGGAAATTATGCCATGTATCATTAGATTCTTGATTTTATCTAATATAAAACGGCAGCCATGGCTGCCGTTTTTCTATCGGTGTGGTTAGGTCGTAGAATAAATAAAATCAACTTTGTTTATTTTCTCACGCATTAGATAAATTACCTGTTCCCACATACTGCAGTATTCAAAAAATGAAGACCGTGTCGAACGAAGTTCTCTCCGTGCTTCACCAAGTGACTGGTCGTGAATGATTAGATCATTTGAATGAGTTGTGTAACTATTTTCACCTTTCACAAACTTTAAGCCATGAAAATGTGCTGCAGCAGCAAGATATTTTTTTTCAGCAACATCTCTTTTCGTTGTGCGCATCGTGTCTTCCTCCTCTAGGACGATTTAAGTTATTTGTACAATACCCCAAAAAACGGAAATTTGCTATGATATAACCTATGCGAAGTACCCTTACCATTATTCTCTTTATAACGATCCTCTTTGGGGGAGGATATTTCTATTACATTGCTGAGGCGATTTGTCCTGCGCCTCTCCCGTATGCTATTGGTAGTATCGATGATTCGTTTGATCTCTCAATTGATGAGGCACGTTTGGCGATCTCTGAAGCGGAGAGTGTGTGGGAGGATGCTACGGGGCAGAATTTATTTACCTATGACCCTGCGGCGAAGTTTACGATCAACTTTGTATATGACGAACGACAACAGCTAACTGACGCAGAAGGGAATTTCAAAGAGCGACTTGACCATACCGAAAGTGTGAGTGACGGGATTAGTGAAACGTATGAGCAATTAGTTGCCACTTATAATGATCTACAAATTAGCTACGGGGACAATGTTGAAAAATATGAACGAAACCTTGCTGCGTACAATACACAGGTCCAGCAATATAATGAAGAGGGAGGGGCACCTGCGAATGTGTACGAAGTACTGCAGGAACGTAAAGAAGATCTTGATGTGGAGCAAAATGAGCTTAACGGACTGTCTAAGCAACTTAATACGTTAGTTGAAGAGATTAATGCTATTGGAGAGCAGGGCAATCGTCTGATTGAGACTTACAACCGTGGTGTTGCTGAATACAATAGTTCATTTGGAGACCATCGTGAGTTTACACAAGGAACATACAGCAGTGAAGGACGCATTGATATCTATGCATTTGCAGATGATCAAGAGCTTAGGACGGTGTTGGCTCATGAGCTTGGGCACGCGTTATCACTTGATCATGTGGCGAATGAATCATCAATCATGTATTTCCTTATTGGAGAGCAGGACGATCCTTTGGAGCTCACGCAAAACGATATAGAAGAATTTGTACGTGTTTGCAGTAATACCGGCGTGTGGGATACAATAATGCAAAGAGTCTTTAATACATAATTTAATTATCATGGAATCACAATCATTTATGAGTAAGGGGTACGTGCAGATGCTGATGGCACTGATACTTATTGGTGTTATTGCAAGTTTAGCTGCATACACACACCTGACACTTAAAGAATCAAAAGGAATTTTTACTGGAGAAACAACTATTTCAGTTTCTGGGGAAGGCGAAGTGCTCGCAAAGCCAGACATTGGACAATTCTCGTTTTCAGTACGAGCTGAGGGAGCTGACGCGGTAGAAGCGCAAGAAAATTCTGCTGAAGCAATTAATGCCATCATTGCATACTTAGAGGGAGCTGATGTTGATGAGAAAGATATTAAGACTCAAAACTACAACTTGAATCCTAAGTACACATACGAAGAACGTGCGTGTGCTTTTGACGGATACTGTCCTCCAGGGGAGCGTGTGATTGACGGATATGAAGTATTTCAAAACGTATCGGTAAAGGTTCGTGATCTTGATAATGCAGGAACGCTGATTTCTAATGTAGGAGAGCGAGGAGCGACAAACATTTCAAGTCTGCAGTTTACTATCGATGATGAGTCAGCACTTGAAGCACAAGCACGTGAAGAAGCTATTGCTGATGCGAAAGCTAAAGCACAAGTACTTGCGGACGACCTTGGACTGAAGCTTGATAAGATTGTTGGATTCTATGAAAATGGTGGTGGGGAAGTATACAAATACGAACGAGCAACTATGGCTATGGATGCTTCGGAAGATTCGTTTGGGGGTGTTGCTCCATCGTTGCCAACGGGTGAGAATGAGATTCGGAGTAATGTGACTATCACTTACCAGCTCAAATAGCGTTAGTGCGTAGTACAAGAAAACGGTCCCCACGGGACCGTTTTCTTGTATGGACTTTTTTGGATACTGTGCTATTTTATTCAGTCAGTTCTTTTAGTGGGGTACAGATATTGTCTAGCGACATTGAAAACGATAAAAAACAAACACCAGCAGGTTGTGAATTAACCAGACCAACTGGTCCACGTATTCAAGGAATTACTGTGAGATGGTCTTGAATATATAAAACCATGAAGCCATGCATACCTTGCGTGGCTTTACTTTATATAAAACAGGAGTACAATATGAGAAATCACCTACGAGGTGTTTTTTTATAGGCCACATACTAGGAGTTAAACACTGCTAGTTAACCACTAAATTATTATGAGTCGCATTGGAAACTATTTCCGTGATACTGCATCAGAAATGAAGCATGTAAAATGGCCAACACAAAAGCAGGCGTTTGTATATACAGCACTGGTTATCGGTATCTGCGCTATTGCAGCGGTATTCCTTGGCGTGTTTGACTTTGTCTTCACACAAGTTTTAAACACAGTTGTTGGGTAATTATCCGTACTAATGGCTAAAGACTACTAGCTACTAACTAATATATGGCAAAACAAGAAACAGATGGAGAACGACATTGGTACGCGATTCATACCTACTCAGGATATGAAAACGCCGTAGCACGTAACCTTAAACAACGTATCGACTCTCTTGGTATGGAGACACAGATTTTTGATGTGGTTGTACCAACTGAAAAGAAGGTGCGAGTAAAAGGTGGGAAGCGTGTGACCGAAGAAGAAAAAATGTACCCTGGATATGTACTGGTGGATATGATTGTAAACGACGAATCATGGTACATTGTACGAAATACACCTCGTGTTACTGGATTTGTGGGAAGTGGAACACAACCAGTACCTCTTTCGCAAACTGAATATGAAGCGCTTATGAAACTCATGAGTGATGAGACCGTTAAGCATAAAGTTGATCTTGCACCTGACGATATGGTTATGATCACTGATGGTCCATTTAAGGAACTAGAAGGGAAGGTAGGAGAGGTAGACGAAGCAACAGGAAAAGTGAAGGTTTTGGTGAGTATGTTTGGTCGGGAAACACCCGTAGAACTAGACTTCCTCCAAATCGCAAAAATTTAATTTCAGCGCACTTACTTCGTTGTGCGACGATAAAATAATTGTCACCGTGGGTTGACCACGTCTCCAATTATTTTTCTTGCACGCCTTGTATCTACATCAAAATTAAACTTTTGAGTAACAGGGATTACATAAATAAAACTCGGCTTCCTGTCGGGCTTTATTTATAGAGATTTAGTCCTTCAGGGCTTGCAATATACGACTGAAAACAGTACTATAGCGACGCTTCTGATGAGTGGGGCTGTCTATGGAACGGACCTGCTCTCTACAAAATTTTAAATTTATACAACATGGCAAAAGCTATCATTAAAGTAATCAAAGTACAGGCAATTGGAGGGAAGGCTACGCCAGCACCTCCTTTAGGACCAGTACTCGGACAAGCTGGAGTTGCAATTGGGGAATTCGTGAACCAATTCAACGATCAGACACGTGAACGAATGGGGGAAATCGTACCTACTGTAATTACGGTATACGATGACCGAACATTTTCATTTGTGTGTAAGACTACACCAGCGTCACGAATGATTCTTAAAGCAATCGGAAAAGATAAAGGTTCTGGAAAGAACACTGTATCTAAGGTTGGAGACATCACTCAGGCTCAGATCAAAGAAATCGCTGAGGCAAAGATGGTTGATCTTAACGCAGCTTCAATCGAAGCAGCAATGAAGATCATCGAAGGAACATGTCGTTCGATGGGGGTGAATGTAAAATAATTTACATGTTATTAAAGAATAGAGCCAGCTGTCATCTGACAGCTGGCTCTATTCTTTACTCTACTGAAAATCTTCAGTAGTAAAAGTTTTTAAATTAAAAATCAGACAAAGAAAAACGCTCCGAAGTTTTGGAGCGTTTTTATTGTCTTCGAAGGTTGTTACAAATAATAACTCGTTCATTTTTCTTTCTCTCGATATGCACGAGAGCGTAGTCTGTACATGTGAAACAAGAAGTCATTTGTAGTGAGGACGGTCCGGTACTGATATGTTTTACCAATAGAGTGTTGTAAATCTTCATGCTCTGTAGCAAGCAGGTCCGTAAGTAGCGTAGAGCCGTTTGCGTTTGCTGCAGCATCGAATAAATTGCTGACCATTTGATTGTACTCTGGTGTACCTCTTTTGTACTGCTGACCTTGCCAGTGCATCAGTCGATCTTTTTTCCACTCGTAGATTTGCCCAGATTGCTGAGCTTCTTTTCCATAGAGTAGACACATTTCCTTCTGCTTCTCTGGATCAGGGCATTTGAATGCCTGCAGTACTCCTTCAATGGAACTGCATGCAACTCCCTTAAAAATAAAGTGACGTTCTTGTAGATTGCTCAGCCGAGCAAATCTTGGATCTTTTGAGTTACTGATGATTTCAGGCATAAGCACCCCCTTTCTTTTCTGGGGTTACTATGCCTTTTTACATACCTAATTACAAGTGTTGCAGAATTCCAGCACCTTTTCTTATTCCTTACGTTCAAAGTCTACCCATTGATATCGTAATCCGTTATGTTCAGAGATGGGATACTCAGTAACCATTTCAAATTGATCTTTAAAAACAGGGAAGTGCGTGTCGCCCTCTTTATCGTCGTAGAAAAAGGTGAGATGTAATCGGGACACGTAAGGAAGAACCTGTTTGTATATTTCGGAACCTCCTCCTATGTGTATCTCTTCAGGGTCTTCATTTTGTGCTGTAGCAAGTGCATCTTCTAATGAATGCGTCACCGTTACGCCATCATGCACATACGTTGTGTCACGAGTAATAACAATGTTAGTTCGTCCAGGTAATGGCTTGCCGAGTATCTCAAGAATAGATTCAAATGTCTTTCGGCCCATAATAATTGGGTGTCCAAACGAGAGTTTTTTAAAACGCTTCATGTCTTCAGGAACGTGCCATAAAAGGCCATTTTCCATACCAATCGCACGAGTGTCTTTGCCCATGCCTGCGACTATTACAATAGGAGTTTTCTGATCTATGTTTTGCATGTGCATATTATGTCATAGAGCTCTTTTGCTGTCCCTTGTGTGTACGTAAGTACAAGGTATACTTTGGGTATTATGACTCTTGAAGAACGATTGCAGGCGATCTTACAACCCTCAGTAGACACGCACGCACGATACTATACTGACTTTGAGGAACTTAAGGACGTAACTGAAGCGATACGCGCAGAAGGACGAAGGATCGTCCTTACCCAAGGTGTGTATGATTTGTTACATATCGGACATGCACAATATTTAGCAAAAGCTAAGGAAGAAGGGGATGTGCTTATTGTGGGTGTTGATTCTGACGCTTTGACACGACAGCGTAAGGGTGACGGACGTCCAGTGGTACCAGAAGGCGAACGAACGAACATGATCCTTCACCTACGTGATGTTGATATGGTGGTCCTACGTGATGTTGATAAAGAACTTGAGGCACTTATTCAGACCATTAAGCCTGATGTGTATATCGCTTCTACTTCAACCAAAGACTTCACTGTTAGTCCTGAACTTGCAGAGCATTGCGGTGAGGTTCGAACACTGCCTCCGCAGGCAACGACCTCTACATCAGCGCGCGTACAACAAGTGAGTATGCTTGGAGCTGACGAACTTGCAGCGGAACTGGCAAAACAAATGCCGCAAGTAGTACACGCCATGCTTGATCAGATTAAGAACAAAAAATAATGAACGTTCTCTTTGCGTACATTCCCGTGGTGCATAAGCAAGTACTCGCATTTTTACGTGAGCATGAAGGCATCCCAATTTGGCTTTTAGATAATGAAAAGGGGAAAGAAGAGAATGTGTATCTTGAGCGTGATGCACGGGCGCTTGGAGCGGAAGACATTAAAAAAGAATTAGAAGCGCATGGATTTTCTGATGTGACGGTTGTTGATCCTGTTGATTTAGACGAACTTACAAAAGAAGTTGGAACGATCGTCATTCCCGAAGATGAGATCATTCGTTTCTTTCTTGAGAAATACGCGCCGGAGGCGAAGACTGAAGCACAAAATATTTTCATACGATGGACACAGAAACTTTCTACCACTGAGTTTGAAGTGCCTGAAGGACGAACTGTTACAGAAGAAGACTTTGCTCAGCAGATGATCACTGATCTAGAAAACGAAGCACAAAAAAGCCCTGATTGGTGGAGACAAATTGCATCGGCGATTGTTATAGAAGGGAAGGTTGTTGCAACGGCACATAATAAGCATTATCCAACTGCGCACTCGCTGTCAGTTAACGGTGACCCACGATCTAATCTCGATGCAGGACAAGGTCCAGGAATTTATACATCAATCCACTCAGAAGCATCTGTTATCGCGCAGTGCGCAAAGATGGGTATTGCAACTGAAGGCGCTGATATTTTTGTAACAACATTTCCATGTCCAACCTGCGCTCGGTCACTTGTTGAAGCAGGTTTCGCACGTGTGTACTACAAAAAAGGATACTCGCTGCTTGATGCAGAGAATATCCTTAGTGACGCTGGAATTGAAATTATTTTAGTTTCCGAGAGTTAGCCTACTCGAGTGATCACTGCTTTATCAGGGTCACTCCCTACAATAAACTGTGCATGGAGATGGAGAACGGTTGATCCGGTTTTAGTCATGTCTCCCGAACGCATGAGAAGTGTCCCTCCCTCAATCTCATGTTCTTCCATGATCCAGTTCATATGTTCTTGTAGTTCAGCCCATGCTTCGCTGGTAAGCTCCTTTGAGTCAGCGATGTGTTCGTTGGTGACGATAAGGAAATGATGGGCCGTATTGTCATACGGATACATATTGGGCGTCACGTACCAATGTGCTCCTGTTTTCACAATAGGGGGGGTATGGTGCTTTTTCATATGCTCAGGACAGAACGGACAAAAACCGCCTTCAGCAATTTTTTTCATATTTTCTCGCTGTAAAGGTTTTCGAGCGTAATCAATGTTCATCAAATCAGGTTTGTCAGTCATGGTTTATACAGGTGTTGGAATAAGCATCTTTGCGTGTGGTTCATAATCGTCACCAAGTACGAAATGTTCTGGACGGAAGTCAGTGATCTTCGTGATACCTTCCGCTTCTAGTTTCATGGTTGGTAGCTTGCGTGGTTCACGGGCAAGCAACTCCTCAACCTTTTCAAATTGGTTTTCGTAAATATGTGCGTCAGATAGAGTATGTACATATTCAACCATTTCGTATCCCGTAAGGTGCGCAAGCATCATACCAAATGCCGCATACTGCACCATGTTGAATGGAAGTCCAACCGGCGAGTCAGCGCTTCTTTGGAAGTGATGTACTGCCAACTCTTTTGTCTCAGGAAAGCACAGTACATGAATCCATCCATGACAGGGTGCTACGACGGTACTGCGTTGCAGATCATCGTGTTGGATTACGTATTGTGGAATCCATGGAGAGATGATGTGTGTTCGTAGGTAGGGTCGTTCTTTTATCTGCTTCACTACGTGTTCGATCTGGTTAAACGGTGCTCCCTCAGCTGTGGGGAAGTTCGTCCATGCAGCCCCATACGAACCATTACCAAGGTCACCTTCAGGAAGACCGAAGATTTCACACTTCTCTTTGGTAATCCAACGTTCCCAGAACTTGCAACCAAATGATTCAAGTTGTTCTTGCGTGCGTGCACCATTAAGAAATGCGATGTGCTCACCAAGTGCAGCTTTGAGAAACGGTCCTGACATATCTCGCTCAGTGATCAACGGAAAACCATTACGCATATCAAAACGCATTTGATGACCCATAACCATCTTGCTCATACCTCCTTGAATAGGGTGTACCTCGCGTCCTGTTTCAAGGATGCGACGTAATAGTTCTTGGTATTGTGTGTCTACAGTACGATCTGCGTATGGTTTCATAGGAATAGTAATTAGCCGAATATCTCACTATGATATCGCATCTACACAGGTTCGGTAGTGGAAAAGAAATTACACAATAGAAATAGAAAAAGGAGCAAGCGATTGCCTGCTCCTTTTTGACTTAGTGTATGAAATGAACACGTACGTTTTGGTGTCCTGCAGTAGCATCTACAAGTTCCTGACACAAATTGTTAGGAATTCGTATGCAACTACGTGAACGCCGTAGTCCAAGATCTTTTTCTTTTGCGTTGCCGTGGATACGGACATACGGAAGGATCTTGTGTGCAATATCAAAGTTGATCGATATTTTACAGTGACCCATGGCATTACCTTTTTCGTAGCCCTTATAGCTTTGTTTGTAGTAACGAGGCTTGTCACGATGCATATTTGCCGTCGGAGTCCATTTGGGCCCCATTTCAGAACGCGTTACTGTCCCTTGCACTGGTACCGGGTAATAATTTCCCCTAGGAAGCACTACCGCTGTTTGCATCACAGTCTGAGCACCGTCAGTAACGGTAAGTGTTGCAGTACTGAAATTGACCACAACAATGCGTTCTGCGTATGCACCTGTCGGAAGTAATCCCATAAAAAATACGCACATCGATATAAGATGTTTCATTGCCTTCTCCTTCATTTGCTCCAAAATCACAGTAACATGGGTAATATAAATTACAAGAAACTAGATAAAGGAAAAGGGCGGATTAAGTATCCGCCCTTTTACGTCGTTAAATTTCATCAGGAACTTCACCATTTTCATATCGAATGGAGTATCTCTTTGTTCGACGGCGGTCAGCATATTCCTCAGCTTTGGTTTTCTGGATTGGAATCCAGACTTTACGTTTCTTACCCCTTGCTGATTTATCGGGAACCCATATGTTCCAATGTAAATGAGGCATAGTGCCAGTGTTGTGGTCCATTGGACCAAAACGTAGAAATAATGCACCCCCTGGGATATCAAATTCTTTACACGCCCAGGTCAGCATCTCACCAAACGGCTCCCATGCATCAGGGGGGATATCAGTAATATGACGCCAGTGATTTAAGGGGGTGATCATAAGCATTACTTTGCAACCACGTTTTCCAGCAACGGCATTTTTCTGGATCCTCCAATATTTATTTCTGAATATTGTTTTGTTGATTTTTTCGTCAATCATACAAAATCCGCATACTCCTGTCTCAAATGACTTTCTCAATAGGTAATAATACCGATACAGAAAAGGGAGAGTGAGGATATATTTTTGTTCGGTAGTCAGCTTGTGTTTTTTACACATCTCAAACTCCTCTTGGTTTTTCAATCTCTGTGAACAATACAAGAAAAAAAGAAAAAGTACAGAATCTCTCGACAGATGTAGCTCTAGATGTTGTAAGTGGCAGTAAAAATCTTGGAGATGATACACTATTCAATACATGCAATTGCAAGTCCAAAAACTTCACCCTGAGGCGAAAATGCCAGCGTTTGCGCATGATACTGATGCGGGGTTGGATTTGTGTACGGTTGTTGCCGTTACTGTTGAGCCGGGAGAACGGATGCAGATCCCAACAGGGTTGGCTTTGGCTATACCTGATGGGTATGTGGGTTTGATTTGGGATAAAAGTGGAGTTTCTCAAAAGGGAGGACTTAAAAGCTTTGGTGGGGTGATTGATGCTGGGTACCGAGGAGAGCTGTTTGTAGGTCTGCTAAACACGAGCGACACAGCACACACTTTTGCAATCGGTGCTAAAATAGCACAAATACTTATTCAAAAAGTTGAGCACCCAGAACTTGTTGAGGTATCATCACTTGATGCGACACCACGAGGTGATGGGGCATTTGGCAGCACGGGAATATAAGATACATATGCATCAAAAAGCACAAATCATCGTTATCGACGGAGGAGACAATGTGGGCAAGGCAACACAGGCTGATTTATTGATGCGTCGTTTGGCCAGCGAAGGAATATCAGTAGGGAAGTTTGATTTTCCTCGGTATACGCAGAATACGTTCGGACACCTACTGCAGGATTGTCTTGCAGGGGAGCATGGTGATTTTATGGCACTTGATCCTAAGATTACTGCCACACTATATGCAGCTGATCGGTACGAATCTAAGAAGGAACTCATGCAATGGATCGAGGAGGGGCGTTTGATCATTTGTGATCGATACGTGAGCGCAAATATGCTACATCAAGGAGCGAAGATTGAAGATGCTGATAAACGCGAAGAATTTTTAAAATGGTTGGACCATGTTGAGCATGAAATTTTCGGTATGCCACGAGCAGATCTTACTATCTACTTAAATGTCCCTCCAGAAAAAAGTGAGAAGCTACTTGAGTACGTGGTGGGCATTGGTGCAAAGACTGCAGATGTTGCTGAGTCAGACCTTGGCCACCAAGAGAAAGTTTCTGCGTGTGCACAATATTTGTCTACTTCACGAGATCAGTGGACCACGGTTGAATGCATGGAAGGAGAGCAGTTACGAGACCGTGAAGATATTCATGAGGAAGTGTATGAAGTAGTGCGTAAGCATATATAAGTATGTTATATCCATCTGATTACACAAAACGACAGTTTGATGATACGCCTGTTTTTGTTGGGTAAGGTTATTATGTAATTTATTTTCTACTATGAACGAATACACACACATTAAGGAGCAAGATACTGATGTCTACGAAGCACTCATGGGTGAAGAAGCACGAGAAATTAATGGTATCGAAATGATCCCAAGTGAAAACTATGTATCGCGTGCGGTGCGCGAGGCAAATGGTTCAGTGCTTACAAACAAGTACGCGGAAGGGTATCCAGGGAAGCGATATTACGGAGGACAAGACTATACAGATGCTGTTGAACGTCTGGCCATCACACGAGCATGCAAGCTCTTTGGTTGCAAGTATGCAAACGTACAACCACTTGGAGGTGCTGCAGCGAATGTGGCCATGTACTTTGCACTTATGGAACCGGGAGATACGGTACTTGGAATGGATCTTTCTCACGGAGGACATTTAACGCACGGTCACCCAACAACGAGTATCAACAAGGTGTTCAACTTCGTGCGATACAAAATGAAGGACGTTGATACAGGTGAAATTGATTATGATGCATTGCGTGAAGTGGCACTAGAGCATAAGCCAAAGATTATCCTTGCTGGATTTTCTGCATACTCACGGGAACTTGATTACCAAAAATTTGTAGATATCGCACGAGAGGTTGGGGCCTACGCAGTTGCTGACATGGCACACATCGCGGGCCTTATCGCAGGTGGCGTGGTGAAAAATCCATTTGATTTCGGATTTGATGTGATTACTTCAACAACGCATAAGACGCTACGAGGTCCACGAGGAGGATTAATTCTTACGCGAGAAGACGCAGAAATTGCGAAGAAAATTAATAAAGCAGTATTCCCTGGTATTCAGGGCGGTCCACATATGAATGTTATCGCGGGGAAGGCAGTTGCATTTGGAGAGGCACTGAAACCATCATTTAAGGAATACGGAACGCAGGTTTTGAAAAATGCGAAAGCAATGGAAAAAGTATTTCTTGATAACAAAGTCCGACTAATGGGAGGAGGAACTGATAACCATCTGCTACTAGCTGATGTGTTTGGTTCATTGGGTGTTACAGGACAAGATGCTGAAGTAGTACTTGATGAGATTGGTATTACACTGAATAAGAATATGATTGCTGATGAGTCACGAACGGCAATGGATCCTTCAGGAATTCGATTTGGTACTCCAGCAATGACCACGCGAGGCATGAAAGAGATCGAAGCAGCACGACTGGCTGAGATTATGATTGAGGTCTTGAAAGACAAAGACAATCAGCAATTGAAAGATGCACTGAAGACTGAGGTGGAGGCGATGTGTACGGCACATCCAGTACCAGACTCTTTTGTGTAAATAATGCACGCTGAACAGAACAAGGGTCGCGCAAAGCGCGACCCTTGTTCTGTTCAGCTAAATACTGTACTGTGCAATCAGAGAAGTTTTTCACAATTATGAAAGGAAATAGAGATGCCTGCAACTAATCATGCTGTTCACACAGCAAAAGAATTGTGTACTCAAGGATATGGGTACGCACCAATTAATCCGCATATTGTTTCGCGGGCATCACGTGCCTTTAGACATTTTACGGAACGTAGAGACTTTCTTAAGGATTGGAATGACTGGGGTCTGTGCCGTAAGGGAGAAGATCCGGAGGAATTAGACAGAGGATTGTCACAGCGTAAAGGTGACGGAACATCTGCTGACAACAAATTTGTTACCCACTATGATCCTTTGTTGTCATCAGATTTTGTTAAGACAGGGAAAATTCTAACATCCACAGAGTATGAATTTTTTGATGCTATGCAAATTTTGTATGACGTACTTACGGCAAATGTTACTGACATTCTGATTGAGTGTGACAAAATATTGAAAACCGATATGGCTTCGTTATACCAGTTGACAATTAACGAAAATCAGATTCCTTACGCAACAACTGCTCTTAGATGCTTAGGATATCCTCCAGTTGAAAATCAAAAAGGTGCTACTGGACACGACGACAGAGGCTGCTTAGCAACGCATCTTGGCGATGAGGGAGGGTGGCTCTTGGGAGCACTACAGAACAGTCCTGGTAAGATGGTAAAAATTTCTCCTAAACAAGGGCAGGTGTTGTTATTTTGGGGGGTGAAAATTCTCTGGGCAAGCCAGGGGAGACTAAATCCCTTATGGCACAGTTCACGAACTAAGCCTGAGGAATATCGTTCTGCCATGGTGGGATTTCATCATATACCTATTGAAGGATATGAAGTGCGTAATGCAAAAGTGGCTAAGGCTCATTACTGGGCTGAAGTACATCAAAAGTACACCGCAGCATAATTTTAAACATCTAAAGGGCCGAGCAATGCTCGGCCCTTGTTTCTTTTTAAGTAATATGTATAATACCCAGTGAAAGTTTGATATTCTATCAAACTATCTATCACTGCTCAATAGGTTTCTTGCCTTTATGAAACCTACCTCAATACTTGACGCCCTCCTAGTGAGGGCGTTTTTTTCTTTTTATAACTCCTGTACAATGGACATAATGGAAGCACATGAAGAAGAAACGGTAGTGGCTCCAAAACCACAACGGCGATCTATCGCTCGGATTAAGCGTCACTGGATGTCGTTAGCTTTTTTCTTTGGTTTTCTTTTGGACAACATTACGCTCAACCGTGTTGATCAAGTTTTCGACAACCTTGTCCTTGCGTTTTATGTGGTGCTAGCCATGGGGTCGTTACTTCTGATGTACGGGAGTGCTGCACAAAAGATTGGTGGGGCGGTAGGTCAGTATGCGCAAAAATACGCACCACTGTTGGTGCAGTTTTCTTTCGGAGGACTGCTCTCAGGGATGCTTATTTTTTATGGACGCAGTGGTGCATGGACTGAAAGTTGGCCATTTCTCATTATTATCCTCTTGGCAATTTATGGAAATGAAACTATCCGCGATCGTTCATCACGTTTAATTTATAACATCAGTATTTTATTTGTTGGTCTTTTCTCCTACGTCGTTTTGGTAATTCCAGTGTTTACTGGCTGGATGGGACCGTGGGTGTTTGTGGGTAGTGGATTGATTGCACTGTTTATTATGTATTGGTTTATACAGGTCTTGCACAAAGTGGTGCCACGTTTTCTCACCATGCACATGAAGTCAGTGATTTTCACCCTCGGTGCAATTTTTGCAACTTTCAACTTTTTATATTTTGCAAATATTATCCCGCCAATTCCATTGTCGCTTAAAGATGTTGGTATTTACCATAGTGTAGTTCGTTTTGAGAATGGTAGCTATCAGTTAAAGTATGAAGAAGGGAAGTGGTATCAGCCGTTTAAGGACTCTGATAATACGTACCATCCGGTACCAGGGGACAATATCTTTTGTTTTGCACAGGTGTTTGCACCAACAAAGTTACAGACAGACATTTATCACAACTGGGAATACTACAATCCAACAACAAAAGAATGGGTAGAGCATACTCGACTTTCATACAGTATTGCAGGAGGACGTAATGATGGCTTCCGTGGATATACCTTTATCCAAAATTTTACAGATGGAAAATGGAGATGTTCAGTAGAGACTGGACGTGGACAGGTACTCGGACGTGAAGTATTTAAGATTGATTCACAAGGAGTATCAGCACCACTGGTGACTTTCATAGAATAGTTGACCCAAAAAATAAAAGTGGTAATATATTTCGCACTGACATGAGTCAGCGGACAGTACAAAAAAGGATTGCAAATGCAACAGAGTGAAGACACAAGACAGATTCCACGAGGGGTGGCAAAAGTAATGACAGCTGGTATGGCAAAGCCAGGTGAACGGGCTTGGCGGCCACGCAGAACAGAAGGGAGTTTTACTCCCTGTTCAGATCGTACCGGTGCTTTTACTACAGAAACTCGCAAAAAGCGGGTACTTACAAAGCCATAATGAGGAAAGAGCAGGGAGGTGCAACATGCACCCCCTGTGACACGCACGCTCCATAAGCGGGCGTTTTTTGTTGTCTTTTGCTATAGTATGCACACATGCAACAGGTACTAAAACAGACAATTGCCGATATTCTCAATGAGCGCTCTCTCGAGGGGGTAGATTTTACTATTGAACACCCAAGTGATCTTTCACACGGGGATTATTCATGTAACGTCGCAATGGTACTTGCTAAAAAACTCGGAACAAATCCGCGAACACTCGCCGACGAACTTACACAATCAATTGAAGCAAAGAATGTCGCTCACGTTGCAAAGGTGGAGGTGGCTGGTCCTGGGTTTATTAACTTCCATCTTACCCGAGATTTTTTTAGTAATGCTCTTACGCGCATTACTGATGCGGGAGATGATTGGGGAAAAAGTTCTGCCTATGGAGGGAAGAAGGTATTTGTTGAGTACACTGATCCGAATCCTTTTAAGGAATTTCATATTGGACATCTCTTCACGAACTCGGTTGGGGAATCAATTGCACGACTGTTTATGTTTGCTGGAGCTGATACAAAACGATTATGCTATCAAGGGGATGTGGGAATGCATGTGGCCAATTCTATTTGGGGAATGCAAAAACTTGGCATGGAAGCTGATAGTACTTTTACCGCACGAGACTTAGGGAAAGCATACGCGACAGGTGCAACTGCGTACAAAGAGAATGAAACTGCACAAGAAGAAATTAAAGTTTTGAATAAAAAAATATACGAGCGTACTGATGATGCAGTTAATGCATTGTATGACGCCGGTAGAGAAGTGTCGCTTACATACTTTGACACTATCTATGCAATGGTAGGAACTGAATTTGATGCAAAATTTTTTGAAAGTGAAGCAGGTCCTAAAGGGAAGGAGTTAGTGCTTGCTAACCCTGAAGTGTTTACTGCAAGTAACGGCGCGCGTATCTTTGATGGTGAGGCACACGGTCTACATACGCGTGTTTTTGTAAACTCCGAAGGTCTTCCAACGTATGAAGCAAAAGAACTCGCATTGGCAAAAATGAAGGAGGAAGAACTTGGTTCATACGATCTTTCAATTATTTCAACCGCAAATGAAATTACAGAGTATTTTAAGGTTTTGAAAAAAGCGATGAGTTTTGTGTATCCAGAATTAGAAAAGAAAACAGAACACATTGGTCACGGAACGGTACGACTTACTTCAGGAAAGATGTCATCAAGAACAGGGGACGTAGTATCTGCGGTTGATTTTATTGACGATATTGCACAGGCAGCAAAAGAACGTATGCAAGAATCTTCACCAGAACTTGCAGAGAATGTGGCACTTACGCAACACATTGCACTGGGGGCCATTAAATATGCAACGCTTAAGGGGAACATACTGCAGGATACTGTATTTGATAAAGAACAAGCACTTTCATTTGAAGGAGCATCAGGACCGTATCTACAGTACACACACGCACGTATCCATTCGGTACTGGCTAAGGCTATGGGTGCAGGGATTGCACCAAATACACAGGCAGCGCCTGAAACTGCTTACGAAATTGAAAAAATTCTCTACCGGTTCTCTGAAGTGACGGAAGAAGCAGTGCTACACCGTGCGCCACACAAAATTACTACGTATCTTACTGAAGTAGCTTCAGCATTTAATACATTCTACGCACATGAAAAAATTGCTGATGCTTCTGACGAGTATGCACCATATAAAGCTGCACTTGCAGGAGCTGTCGCACAGACGTTGAAGAATGGACTTTGGTTACTTGCCATTGAAGCACCTAACTCCATGTAGTTGACATATTTATTAAATATGACAATATATTTGTAGGGGCCTTCACTAGGAGAATCGAATGGACGAGATTAGTTTTACTGAAAAATATATTATTGTGTGCCGTGGACTTATGCAGTATATGCGGAGAAAAAAATCTAGAGAAGATTTGCTTCTATATAAAAGCATGCTGGGCGACGTGCTGAGAACAGAACCACATCTTCAAACAGTTCCACTACGACAATTGTAAAAAAAGGGGCGGGAAAATTTCCGCCCCTTTTACTTTGTTTGCTAAAAATGATAAATACGTGTATTTTCAATACAGGAGTCACGGAAATACGGGAAGGGAATTAAATGACAACCTTGTTGTTAATTAAAGAAGCACTTTGCATGATCGACTTTGGCATGTGGATGGCACTGCAAGATCTTGAATATCAGATAGCTCTTGCAGAGCAGGGTGATATGGACCCTCCTGGACCAAAGGGGGGAATGGGATTAGCAATTTTAAAACGGCGCTTTAAAGCGCCGTTTCTTTGTGTCTGTGTACATACTCAAGATAGCTGACCCTAGGGGTGTATAGTGGATATGAAGGAGTATCCACTATGGGTTACATAGGAAATACATTGTTCTGGACGTATACAGCGTTTCGAATGTACAGGATCTGTCTGGAGAAGGAACTTGTGACAACTTTTGGCCCACACGGCCGGAAAAATATCAGAGTAAACAGAAAGTGGAAAAGACGTCCACAGCAAAAACTAGTTGGTTAGATCGATTGCATTCGCAGTCGATCTTTTCATATAAAAAATGCATGGTACTATGCATGTGCACGTCTGATACGCGTGTGTGAGGAGATCCTCGCATTATTATGTCTGATATACATATCATAAACTATGAATACAAAAACACAGGAGAACCACACTCCAGAAAAAAGTGACGTTGCGTTGCGTGAAGAAGCTGTATTGCAGTTTTGGAACGAACACGACATTTTTAATAAAACGCTACAGAAGGATGCACCAAACGGTGACTTCGTATTTTACGATGGCCCTCCGTTTGCTACAGGACTGCCACACTATGGGCACATCTTAGCGGGAACGATCAAGGATGCTATTCCTCGATTTTGGACGATGAACGGTTACCGTGTGCCACGTAAGTGGGGATGGGATTGTCATGGTCTCCCTTTGGAGAATTTGATTGAGAAAAAGTTAGGTCTTGCTACTAAACGAGATATTGAAGAACTTGGTATCCAGGTTTTCAACGAAGCTGCTCGTGACACGGTGATGGAATACGCTGATGATTGGGCGAAGGTTGTGCCACGTATGGGGCGGTGGGCAGATATGGAGGACGACTATAAAACAATGGATCCTACATACACCGAAAGTGTGTGGTGGGTATTTTCGCAGTTACATAAGAAGGGGTTGGTATACGAAGGCTTTAAGTCTATGCACCTATGTCCACGATGTGGGACGACACTTTCAAACTTTGAGGTTAATCAAGGATACAAAGACATTAAAGATATCGCTATTACCGTAAAGCTCCCACTGCTTGATGATGCGGGAGTGGTTACCGATGCGTCACTTTTGGTTTGGACTACAACACCATGGACAATGCCGGGGAACATGGCTGCTGCGGTGCATAACGAACACGATTATGTAAAGGTGAAAGTGGCTACAGAAGAAGGTTCTGAATTTTTGATCTTAGCAAAGGCACGACTATCACAGCTTGGAGAAGTAGAGTATGAGGTAGTTGAAGAATTTAAAGGAACAGAACTTGTGGGGAAACGATACGAACCACCATTTGCATTCCATTCCAGCCAAGAATTTGAAAGCAAGGAAAACGCATGGCAGATTCTTCATGCTGACTATGTAGAGCTCGGTGAAGAGGGAACGGGTGCGGTGCACTTGGCTCCAGCGTACGGAGACGATGACATGAAGTTGGCTCAAGAACACAATGTGCCAATCGTGCACCACGTTGATGAGGTGGGGCATTTTATGGATTTTGTCACTGACTTCAAAGGACAGTTAGTAAAACCTAAAGATGATGATTCTGCCGGAGTGACACATCTTGATGCTGATATTGAAATTGTAAAAGCATTACAGGCAAATGGGAAACTCTTCAAGAAAGAAAACATTACCCACAGTTATCCGCATTGCTGGCGGTGTGATACTCCGTTGTTGAATTACGCTACTACTTCATGGTTTGTTGAAGTTACAAAAATTAAAGATCAGTTAGTAGAAGAAAACAATAAAATCAAATGGGTGCCTGAGCATGTTGGACGTGCACGATTTGGTAAGTGGCTTGAAGGAGCGCGCGACTGGGCAGTGTCTCGACAGCGTTACTGGGGGGCACCGTTACCGATCTGGAGAAATCCTGAAACTACAGATTTTGTTGTTATGGGGAGTCTTGCTGATCTCCAGCAATACGTACCGAAGTCTGGAAATACATACTTCGCAATGCGCCACGGGCAGTCACAAAGTAATGCTGACAATGTGGTGCAGACAAATATTGAAACAGCTAACCCACTTACGGAGCTTGGGCAACAGCAGGTGCATGATGCGCTCGCCGAACTTAAGAGTAAAGGAATTGATAGGATTATTTGTTCACCGTTTGAACGAACTGGTGCCACGGCAACACTTATTAGAAATGAGTTAGGACTTAGTGAGGAGCAGATGACCTATGATGAACGTCTGGGGGAAATTCAACTGGGTGACCTAGAGGGAAAATCAAATACTGAGTATGCTGATTTTGTACAGACACATGCGCAGTGGTGTGATTGTGCACCTGAAGGCGGAGAAACGTGGGGTGATGTGCGTAATCGTATGGGCGCATTCTTATATGAGGCTGAAAAGACGTATCAGAATGAAACTATCCTGATCGTGTCGCATAATTCACCATTACGGATGCTTGGAGCAGTGGTGCAAGGAGCACAACTTGAAGAGACTGACTTTGATCATGATGCTGACGGAATGCGATACAACAACGCAGAGGTGCGTGAGCTTTCATTTACACCAATGCCACACAACGATAAATACGAATTAGATTTCCATCGGCCGTATATTGATGACATTGATTTGTTTGACGGTGAAACAAAACTTGAGCGTGTTCCTGATGTGTTTGACTGTTGGTTTGAATCGGGCTCAATGCCATACGGACAAAAACACTTCTTAGGTGAAGCAAAAGATGACTTTGACCCTGAAAATGGAAAGGGATTTCCCGCACGATTCATTGCAGAAGGCCTTGATCAAACACGTGGCTGGTTCTACTCATTGATCGTATTAGGTACAGCTATCTTTGGAAAGTCGCCATATCAGAATGTGATTGTGAATGGATTGGTGCTTGCCGAAGATGGAAAGAAGCAAAGTAAATCATTACGAAACTACCCAGACCCGATGGAGCTTGCTGATCGTACAGGAATTGATGCAATGCGATTCTACCTACTTTCATCTTCTATTGTGAAGGGTGAGGACTTAAACTTCTCGGAAAAGGAGGTTGCTGAAATTCAGCGGAAGAATATTGGACGACTTAATAACGTGTTGAGCATGTATGGCATGTTTGATGATGGAAAAATAGAATCAAAAAGTGATTCAAATCATATTCTTGATCGATGGATTATTGCGCGACTACACCAGACTACGACTGATATTACAGACGGGTACAAAGGATACGAGCTTGATAAAGCGACACGACCGGTAACAGAATTTATTGACGATCTATCCGTGTGGTACCTACGCCGGTCCCGAGACAGACTTAAGGGAGTGAGAAAGTCCGGTGGACTTTCGCAAGGGGTTGCCAGTAATTCTGACGCAAGGAAGAATGGCGTCAACCTGAACAGTTCCTGTAAGGAAGATGAGGACATCCAGCTCGCAATGGGAACATTGCGTCACACACTTATGACGCTCTCACAACTGATGGCACCGGTAATGCCATTCTTTGCTGAACATATGTATCGCACACTGCGTAATGAAAATGATGCAGAAAGTGTGCACCTGACAAATTGGCCTGAAGCGGGGGAGGTAGACGCAGGAGTTTTAGAAGCTATGGAGGTAACGCGTGGTGTGGTGTCTGCAGCCCTTGAAGCACGTGCGAAAGCAAATGTGAAAGTACGACAGCCTTTGCAGACACTTAGTGTACAAGAGGAGTCTTGTGTTGTTACTGATGAAGCGTACGCTGAAATTGTGCGTGCGGAAGTGAATGTAAAAGAGGTTCGTCACGATGGAAGTATTGAAGGGGTTACTTTGGACACTGAAATCACTCCGGCCTTACAAGCAGAGGGTGACGCACGAGACTTCATGCGTGCAGTACAGGATCTTCGAAAGAAAGAAGGGCTTGAAGCTGTCGACACCGTGATCCTTACCGTACAATCTTCACAAGAAGGTGAAGATGTAGTTATCACATTCAAAGATGAAATACAGAAAACCGTTGGAGCACAGGAAATCGTATTTGATCGTACTGAAGGAATGGAGGTAGTTGCTGGGGAACACTCATTAACTATTAGTATTGAAAAGGTAGGGTAGTGGAAGATGAACAAAGACCGGAAATGGCACAGCCATTTCCGGTCTTTGTGTTTTGCAGTACAATCAGTGGTATGAGTTATAAGACATACACGATGCAGGCCCTGGTGTGTGGGTCACGCGCGAGCTTCACCTCAGACAAGTCATACCTTTTGTTTACCAAAGAGGTGGGTATGTTGTGGGCGACCGCGCGCAGTGTCCGTGTTGAGAAATCGAAACAGCGTATGGCACTGCAGGATTTTTCTATGGTACGTGTATCGCTTATAAAAGGGAAAACAGGATGGCGCATTGGAAGTGTCGAGGCACACGCAAATGCATTTCTTGCAGCAGAGAATAGGGCAGTGCGCGGAGGTATCGCATTTGTGGTCAAGGCACTTCGTCAGTATGTCCACGGAGAAGTGGAAGTACCACGGGCATTTGCTGATATGCAGAGTGTACTTGATCGGTTGGTCACAGAAAGTACCCCAGAAGATATTGCAGTGTATCAACAACTATTTATTTTACGTCTTCTTGAGGAGTTGGGGTATATTGCTGTTCCTCAGGAATTTCGCGTATATATTGAAACTAAAGATCTGCACGGAGCGTTTACAATATATGACAATACACATGATGCTCGCATTACACAGCATATTGAACATGCCAAGAAGGTGAGTCATCTGTAATGAGTTATACTAATAGAACAATACGTATGAGTGGAATTAAGGATCAAGACCGCATAGAAGCGCTTCGTAAGCGCTTATATGAGCGTGGGAAACCTGCCCAACAGCACGCAACACATGCGTTGACTGATACTAAAGAAGAAGTACAGACACAATGGTCAGCACCTCCTGAGCCTGTGCAACAGGAGGTTGTGCCGGAGCCTGTGGTGGAACCAGAAATTATTTCTGAGGTACCGCTTACTAGACCAACAGAACTAGATATGACACCCAAGAAAAAGAAAAAAGGATATCGTTTGAAATTACTATTAGCAGGGATCATCTTCTTCGTCCTTGCGGTAGGAGGATCAAGCGCATTTTTGATGTTTGGCAACAATAGTATCTCAGGAGAAAATATTGCTATTTCAGTAACGGGACCGTTCACCATAGGTGGGGGAGAAACATTGCCACTACAAGTAGGTGTTACTAATAGTAATGTGGTAGCTATAGAGTCAGCAACGTTAATTGTGGAGTATCCACTAGGGACACATTCCGCTGTTGATGCACAAAAAGAACTATTTTCTGAACGCTTAGCCTTAGACACTGTAGCTGCAGGGGAAACAATAAACGTACCGTTACGTGCGGTTGTGTTTGGGGAAGAGAATGATGACCAGACCGTAAACGTTTCAATTGAATATCGAGTGCAGGGCTCTAATGCATTGTTCTTTAAAGAAGCGGATCCATTGCGGTACAAAATTAGCTCGTCTCCGATTACGGTTAAGACAGCCTCTTTGAAGAAGGTATCTTCTGGGCAAGAGACTGATATTGAAATTACTATTACCTCAAACTCACAGACAACACTTTCCGAGGTTCTTGTGAAAGCCGAATATCCTACAGGATTTGATTTTACATCTTCAGAACCTTCACCGGTAAGTGCACAGAATGTATGGTTAATTAAAGACCTTGAGCCAGAAGAACAACAAACCATTACCATTACAGGAATAGTGGTTGGGAAAGAGACTGATGAATATGCACTGAACTTTACCGTTGGTGTACCCAGCGAACGAGATCCGCAAAGTCTTGCGTCAGTGTTTGCCACCGCACAAACTGAATTTGAAATCGAACAACCATTTTTAGATATTGATCTTGAAATCGCAGGAGTGAGTAACAGTACTGTGGTTGTTGAGCCTGAACAGCAAGTGGCAGGTTCAGTTGAGATTACCAACACACTTGAAGACACACTCTACGATATTACCGTTGAAGTGCAATTAGGAGGAAATGCATTGTCTGATCTGGACGTTGGTCCACCAAATGGATTTTACGATTCATCAAAAAACAAAATCATATGGGATGTTTCAAGCTCGCCCGATTTGAAGGAATTGCACCCAGGAGAAACAACTCGTTTAGCGTTTGGTGTAGTTCCTTCTGGTGATGCATCACGAACTCCCCAGATAGACTTTGATGTGAATGTTACTGCACGACGTGTTTCAGAGAATAATGTTTCAGAGAATTTAATTGGAACTGCTGCAAGTGTTCTTAAGGTTGCAAGCTCGCCTAATCTGCGTACCATTGTTGGATATAACAATGGCGTCTTTACTGATGTGGGGCCACTGCCGCCAAAGGCAGAAGAGTCTACGAACTACACCGTTTCACTTATGATTGAAAACGGAAGTAATGCTATTTCTGATACGGTAGTAACTGCAGTGTTACCATCGTACGTAACGTGGAAGGATCAAACTTCAGGAGCGGGAACGGTAAATTACAATCCAACTGACCGATCAATTACTTGGACTGTAGGATCTGTTGAAGGTAATGCAGCAGCATTCGCTGCATTCCAAATAGCACTAACTCCAAGTAAGAGTCAGGTAGGAACTGCACCAGTGTTAGTTAAGGAACAACGGCTTAAAGCAAATGATTTGTTTACAGGGACCGTTGTGCGGGATGTGATGAGTGCGGTTACTAGTGAGATGTCGTTAGAGACCGGCTATGAGCGTGACAACGGGAGAGTTGTTCAATAAATCAGCGAATTACTTCGTTGTGCTGCGATAAATTGACCGTCATCGTACGCAAGTACGCCTCCGTTCAATTTTCTTACACGCCTCGTACTTCATCTGATTTATTGGACAACTCTAGTCCACAGTCTTTTCTATTCAGTTCGTTATGCTAAAATCAACCTATTATGAATGAAGAAAGGAGCAGAAGCGACTATTCTGAATTTATGTCCCAATTTCGCCCTGCCCTAGGCGAAATTGCTGGACGACCGACTTACTTAAATTAATTATCTCCCGCATGACAGAAAAAAAAGACGATAAGATGGAAAAAATAGTATCGCTATGTAAGCGTCGTGGCTTTGTGTTTCAGGGGAGTGATATCTATGGGGGGCTTCGTGGTACGTGGGACTATGGCCCTTTGGGAGTTGCCCTAAACAAAAACATCAAGCGAGAATGGTGGAAAATGTTTGTTGATGATCGTGAGGATATGTATGGTCTGGATGCAGCGATCATTATGAATAGTAAGGTGTGGGAGGCTTCGGGGCACACGGGTGCTGGTTTTGCTGACCCAATGGTGGAAGATCTTGAAACCAAAGAGCGATTTCGAGCTGACCATCTCCTTAAAGATAACGACATTGACGCAGAAGGAATGAGCTTAGAAGAAATTGATGCATTGATTGCGGAAAAGGGAATCAAAAGTCCGAAAGGTAATGATCTTTCTCAAGCTCGGCAATTTAACCTTATGTTCGAGTCACGCATTGGTGCAACAGCCGGAGATGAAGGGAAGGTGTATTTGCGACCTGAGACCGCACAAGGTATTTTTGTAAACTTTAAAAATGTGTTGGATTCAATGTCACCAAAGATGCCATTTGGTATCGCTCAAGTAGGGAAGGCATTCCGTAATGAGATCGCCCCTCGTGAGTTTTTATTCCGTGTGCGCGAGTTTGAACAGATGGAGATTGAGTATTTTGTAAAAGAGTCTGAGTGGGAAGTCGAGTTTGAAAAGCTTCGATTGGATATTGTCGCTTGGAACAAGCATCTTGGCCTGAGTGATGAAAATGTACGTGAGTTTGAAGTGCCAGAAAACGATTTAGCACATTACTCAAAGCGGACAATTGATTTTGAATACAACTATCCAGGGAAAGGCTTTGATGAGCTTGCAGGGTTCGCGTACCGAACTGACCATGATCTAAAAAATCATATGGAAGCAAGTGGAACAACAATGGAATACATTGAGCCAGACGGATCACGATTTATTCCACATGTACTTGAACCATCATTCGGGTTAGGGCGAGCATTAACTGCCGTACTATGTGAAGCATATACAGAAGATGAAATGAATGGGGAAGTGCGAACATACCTTAAGCTTCCAGTACACCTCGCACCATATCGTGTTGCGGTTTCACCATTGCTAAAAAATAAGCCTCAGCTTGTAGAAAAGGCACGGGAAGTATTTAGTGTACTTAAGAAAGAATACGGAAACGTAGCATGGGACGATAATGGAAATGTAGGAAAACGATACCGACGTCAGGATGAAATTGGTACACCATACTGCGTAGTTATCGACTTTGATACGCTGGGCGAAGAAAATCCAGACACGAAAGACACGGTAACCATTCGTCATCGTGATACAGGTGAGCAGGAGCGAGTCTCAATTTCTGACCTGATTGAGAAATTGAAGTAAAATAAAGACCTGCCATTAGGCAGGTCTTTATTTTTTAATCCTAAACCTTGTTAAATATTTTAAACAGTGTATTTTGAATAGAGATTTAACAGGGAGAATGACAATGACTGAGGTGACAGTATTTGAGCAAGTTCGAATTTTTTTGTATGCACTAGGCTATGAAGAGGGACGTGCAGATCCAGATCGTACCATTGAAGATGGCGACTGGTTACTAGACTACCTTAAAGAGCAAGCAGAAAAAGACGATATCATCATAGACTTGCTACGTAGAATGGAAAGTTCTAGTTGGTTTTGTGGACATAGTCTTGAAGGAACAGAAAATATAGGCTGGACACGAGATATGTCGAAACAGGCCCTTGGAGAGCGTGTTGAGCTACTTCAAAGATTGGAAGCCCCTGCTGTATTACAGTAAGCCCAAAAGGCGCCTCGGCGCCTTTTTACTTTGGTTGTGGTCACGATTTCTTTTTTATGAAGCTGTGGTACTGTATTTAGATTATGACTGACAAAACACCACGATATCTCACCACCACACTACCGTACGTAAACGCTGAACCACATATTGGTTTTGGTTTAGAAATGGTGCAGGCAGACACACTTGCACGGTATTGGCGAGTTATGGGACACGAGGTGTTTTTTACTACCGGAACAGATGAACATGGCCAGAAAATTGCGGAAAAGGCTGATCAGATCGGGCAGGATCGACAGGAGTATGTTGACCATTTTGCTGGAGAATTTAGTAAACTCAAAGAATCGTTGAACCTTTCATACGATAATTTTATTCGTACCACTGATTCTGATCACAAGAAAGCCGCGCAAGAAATGTGGAAACGATGCGAGGCTAAAGGTGACATTTACAAAAAGAAGTACAAAGGATTGTATTGTGTGGGGGACGAGATGTACATGAAGGAGTCTGAATTGGTGGATGGGAAGTGTCCAAATCATCCGAACATGGAACTGCAGGAAATTGAGGAAGAGAATTATTTCTTTAAACTTTCAAACTACCAAGGTTATCTTGAAGAATATCTTTCACAAGAAGGAGTAATCGAACCAGAATGGCGACGCCAGGAGGCTTTGAACTTTGTACAAGGAGGACTTGAAGATTTTAGTATTTCACGAGAGGTCTCTCGTATGGATTGGGGTATTCCAGTTCCCGCAGATGAAGAACAGGTAATGTACGTATGGTTCGATGCACTTACTAATTACATCAGCGCACTTGGTTGGCCAGAGGATGTTCAGGGAAATTTCAAAAAATTCTGGCAAGAAGGAGAGGTGATGCAAATGGCAGGAAAGGATCAAATTCGGTTCCAATCTATTATGTGGCAGGCGATGCTTCATAGTGCTGATATTAGAGCAACCGACAAAGTTATATATCATGGCTTCATCAATTCAGGTGGGCAAAAGATGAGTAAGAGCCTTGGAAATGTTATTTCACCGTATGAGTTAGTAGAGAAGTACGGTACTGACGCAACGCGCTACATTCTATTACGCCACGTGCATCCATTTGATGACTCCGACCTCACATGGGAAAAGATGGATGAATATTACACTGCAAACCTAGTAAACGGTTTAGGTAATCTTACGGCACGTATTATGAAGATGTCGGAAACTCATCTTGAAGTAGAGGATTTTGAGCCATTTGATCCAACAACAATAGATGCTCCGGCAATGCTTAACATGCAAAATGCCATGGATCACATCTGGTCACTCATCCAGACTGCTGATGAACTTATCGCAGAAACTGAACCATTTAAGCTTATTAAGACTGAACCAGAGGTAGCCAAGGGAATACTTGTAAATCTCCGCCAACAACTGCTGCACATCGGACGACTACTACTTCCCGTAATGCCAGAGACGAGTGTAGCGATTCGTGCGGCAGTTCGTGCAAATCAAAAACCAGACAATCTATTTAATCGGCTTGAGTCATAGCTAGTATGAAAAGTATTGAAGACGTGTTGCAGCGAAATAACCGTGTCGAGATGGATAAGGCATGGGAGGTTAGTTATACTCGGCGATTAATTATTGCGGGAATCATTTATTTAGTTGCAGCCGCTTTTATGAAGAGTATTAGTCTTGATGCATATTTACTTAGTGCACTGGTGCCAACAGGAGGATATCTTTTTTCAACCTTGTCACTACCGATTGTTAAGAAGTATTGGATTGAAAAATATGGAAACAAATAAATTTCAGTATATTGATACACATGCTCATCTAAACCTTTCTGCTTTTGATGAAGACAGGGAAGAAATAATTTTACGATGCAGAGAAGAAGGGATTGTGGTGATTAATATTGGAACGAAGCTGAGCACAAGCAAAAAGGCGGTAGAGATTGCAGAAACTCATGAACATATGTACGCGATGGTTGGTCTTCATCCGATACAGACAACACCACGGCACCATACTGAAGAAGAGATTGGTGGGAAGGCGTTTACCTCAAAGGGTGAGGAGTTTGATATAGATCTGTATCGAGAGCTTTGTAAGAGTGAGAAGGTTGTTGGTGTTGGTGAGTGTGGTTTTGACTATTTCCATAATGGCGTAGAGATGTACGAAGTACAGGAAACTGCGTTCCTTAAACAAATTGCTCTAGCGAATGAGATGGAACTTCCGTTGATGATTCATACACGTGATCCAAAACCGGGGGAGGAGAGTCCAACAGGACGCAGTGTGTACGACGATGTATACGATCTTTTAAAGAAGCATAGCAAGGTGCCTGCAAATATACATTTCTATGCAGGAAACTGGGAGCAGGCACAGAAGTTCTTTGGGCTGGGGTGCACCATTTCGTTTACCGGTGTGATTACGTTTGCAAAAGACTATAAAGAAGTAGTTCGCAATGCACCCTTAGACCTCATCCATGCTGAGACTGATTGCCCCTACGTTGCCCCAATTCCATTTCGAGGAAAACGATGTGATCCGACTATGGTGAAAGAAGTCTATAAGAAAATAGCGGAGATACGAGGAGAAGATGAGGAAGTGGTGCGGAAGCAGTTGTTGGAGAACGCAAAACGACTTTACAGACTGTCTTAAAGTGATAGTCTTCCACTAGAAAGGAGATCTTGATAATGTATGAAAAATGGTGTGAAACTCAGGATCGAGTAAACAAATTTAAAAAACTTTTGACGAATCGTTACCCAAATATGTATTTACTTATTTGTGTATATACAGGGAGATTTGCTATTGGTAATCCTTTGTATGATTCTCATGGTGGTTATCTGCATGCTTCGCAAGTATTTGATTGTAAATACGGTAGCATGAAAAATACTAAAGAATTATCACGAGGAATATTTGGTGTGCTTCTTTCGGATAAAATTTTGGAAGACACTAACGTAAAGGTTGAAAAATGTGATTTCCTGCAAGATCGGTTTGAAATTGCAGGAGGTCATTGGTGCGAATGTTTGCGTTCTGATGATCACGAAGGACCGCACCTTATCTTAAAAGAAAATGGTACGTACGTAATCTGGATTGATGACATGTGTGAAAATTGGCGAGATTGTGAAGGGTGTTCAAGTGAAGATACTACGGATTGGTGTATTGCTTATGGCACGGTTTCACCTGAGGAAGCCCAAATATATCTTGATGATGCGAAATATAAAGGATAAACCCGGCGCAATTGCGCCGGGTTTTATGCTGGTGTATGAGCAAGTAGTCGCTTTTCTCGATGGACAAATGCAAAGTGTCGGTAGGCGTATGCAATGTGGTGCCGTGCCTTGCCACGGAGTCTCCGTTTGTGCACTCGGATGCATATCAGCTTAAGGTCGTATAATTCTTCACGACTTAGTCTGTGCCAACGGATCCATAGGAATGGATTTTTCTTGAACCATTTTTGTAGTAGGTAATAGAATACTTCAGCCGCGATATTCCCCCGTAAACTATTGCACTGGCTACATGCTGTAACCATGTTGGAAGGTGCTGTTTGACCACCTTCTGAACGCGGAATAAAGTGATCCTTTGTTAACGTATCAGGTGGCAATGGTTGTTTCTTGTACCGGAACATAGGATGTTCGCAGTAGTAACACAAATGATTTTGTGATGCAGATATTCTGAGAATATATGACATTCCATGCTCCTTTCATTGTAATGAGCTCTGTATTCATAATAAAATGGTTTCAATGAACTGTATTTACATAGTGTGGATGGCAACATAATTACAATTTATCAAGATTAACAAAACCGATACGTAATGGTATCGGTTTTGTGTATTTGAGATTATTTAATCAAATATCTTAATTAAATATGAGTCGATTTCTCTCTGCTCCCAATCGTAAAATGTATCTCCTTTCCGTTCTAGATCTTTAGCAAGGTCAGTTCCTACAAATCGCCAATGCCATGGTTCAAACACGTAGTATTGATTATCTTCTGCGTAGGAGAGAGTGAAGCCGTATTTGTGTGCGTTATCAAGCATCCATTCATATGCTTCGGTATTTTCAAACCCTGTAAGTCCGCCACTTAGGCCCGAGGTGGTGAAGTCGATAGTGGTTCCCAGTTGATGTTCTGAGAATCCTTGGTCAGCAGAAAATGCATTTGCTCCTGACCCATACGTGATGGTGTATGCTCCTTTAAGTTGTGCTTGGGTATCAAACGAACGGTATGCGGATGCAACCCAGAGGTCGATACCGTCATCTTTAGCATCCTCCAGCATTTCTTCAAAGAAAGGCATTACTTTACTATGCAGTGCGTTAGGTTTGTCCTCGGAATATTTCCAGTCATCATCTATTTCCTTAGTACTTTCTGGAACGTAGTGTTCATTAAGAAATGATACTTTTGAATATTTTTGTAAAAGCTCTTCGTCAGTTTTTGAAAGTTTATCTAATACGCCAAGTGTGCTCGACAGGTCATCGAGCTGATCTTCAAAATGGTCGTTCTTATTCTTTTCTTTTCGGTAGTCGTCTTCTAGATCGTCTAGATCTTCTTGGGTGAGATCAAGCGTTTCTTGTAGTGCAAGAATGGTATTTTTTGCTTCAGTGAGTTGTTCTTCAACGGTTTGCTTCTCCCCAATAACAGATTCTTTTTCGCTTGAGAGCGTTGTCAGAGAATCTTTAAGTGTTTGTGTTTGGTATATAAAATATCCTGCAGTAATTAAGAGAACGATAAGTCCTACTAATAAGCCGGTGCTGAGATAGTGGTGATGTAAAAGCCCTTTCTTTTTAGTCATAGTGCATAGATTCTACCATTTTCGGTCTTTGCGTCCAGCAATTTGCCCAAGGACAGAACGAATTGGGAGATACACCACAATGGTCTTTCCATTTTTAATTTGCTGATGTTCATAAGAAAAATTGATCATTTCAAAATAGTCGTTGCACTCCCTACGGAAGCTGTTCAGGTTGTCGCTCTAAAGAGCTGGCACCCTCTTGAGAAGTGACGTTAAGTCACTTCTCACCTTTGTTCATTCACTAAGATTCCTACACCAAGGGCCGGATGTGAATGGTCACATCCGGTTCTTGAAGTGGGAATGTATACAAAAAAGCCCCCGAACCTGTGGATTGGGGGCTTTTTTGAAATTCGTTACGCAGCCTGAGGACATTGTAGGCGAATTATTTTGTGAAGAATATAACCGTTTGACATGGTACCTCCGAGTCAAAGAAGTTGTATTCGGTTGTTGTGTTGATGCGCTCATAACATTGCTCACATCTTACTCTTTATGACGTATGAAACTACAATTTCTTTCACGTTTTTGTCTATATTGCCGCAGGAGCTTATTTGTGGTATTTTACGCAGGTTATTAGGTAATTCTGAAATATAACAATGTCAGAAGAAAATATGCCAGCAATCGAAGTAAGTGAGCGTAACAGCTATGAACTTGCTTTCCACGTACTTCCAACGGTTGCTGAAGGGGAAGTCGCCGGTGTTTTTGATGCAATCAAAACACTTATTACTACAAACGGAGGTGAACTCGTAACCGAGGAAGCTCCAGATCGATTCGATCTTGCATACGAAGTGATTAAGCACATCGATGGGAAGAATCGTAAATTTACCAGTGCATACTTCGGGTGGGTTCGGTTCGTAAATGAACCAGAAGCTATCGAAGCTATCATGGAAGCGATGGATGCAAACACATCATTGCTACGACACCTACTTATTAAACTAAGTAAAGTGGAAGAAGCTGAACCGTTCATGCTCCACGAAGCATTAGAATCACAGAAGATGGTTTCTACAGTTGATGAAGCTCCTAAGAAAGAAGCTCCAAAAGCTGAAGAAGTAAAGGAGGAAGCTAAAACTGAAGAAACTGTTCCTGAAGATAAATAAAGAAAGGAGCGCAAGCGACTATTCTGAATTTATGTCCTGATTTTTTCTCACTTGAGTGAGAAAGTGTTTAAACACTTTCGCAAGAGGTTACCAGTTATTTTTAAATAACAATAACCTGAACAGTTCCTGTAAGGAAAATCACTGGACGCCAACAAATAAAATGCAATCTTTTATCTAGCGTAATCAAAATTCTATGTTCCTTAACAAGGCAATGATCTACGGAAATCTCACACGAGATCCAGAAATGAAAGCACTCCCAAGCGGTATGAACGTTACATCGTTCTCACTTGCGACTAATCGTCGATACAAGGACCGTGACGGTAATTACCAAGACGCAGCTGACTATCACAATATTGTGGTATTTGGCCGTCAGGCTGAGACAAGTGCACAGTATCTGAAGAAGGGTTCAAGCGCATACGTTGAAGGACGTATCCAGACACGTTCTTGGGAAAAAGATGGTGTGAAGCAATACCGTACAGAGATCGTTGCTGAACGAGTACAGTTCGGGCCAAAGAGTGCAGGTGGAGGAGGGGAAGCTGGAGCATCAGCTCCAGCTCAGGCAGCTTCACCAGTTGAAGCAGCGACGCCTGCGGCGCCGGAGTATCCTGAAGAAGACATTAACCCAGAGGACATACCATTTTAAATTGAAAAAAACTTTATTAGCTAAGAAAAACTAAAATGACAGATGAAAAAACAGTGAAGCAATCACCAAATCCAAACCACGTTGACTACAAAGACATCATGCGTTTGAAAGCGAACATCAACCCGCACGCACGTATGTACAACCGACGTCGTACAGGAATGACTGCAAAGGCACAGCGAAATTTCGCGCGAGCTATCAAGCGAGCACGATTTATGGCTTTGGTACCATACGTAAGTGAGTAACTAAAAGTTCTAAAATATGCTCAATCTACTTCGTTGGACTGCAGTAATTTTTCTCTCACCATACGCAAGTATGGTTCAAGAAAAATTCTTTGTCCTCCTCGTATCTCGGGCATCTTTAAGACTTTAGGGGTGAGTAAAACAGATTGTGTGACAGTATGTTCCATAATCTAAAAGAAATAACCACAGGCATTGCCTGTGGTTATTTCTTTACCTGTCATGACTTGAAGATTTATGCTTTAGAAACCCTTTCCGAGTACTGGCCACTTTCAGTATTAATTGCTACAACATCACCTTCGTTGATGAACATAGGTGCAAATACAACGTATCCAGTTTCAAGGGTAACTTCTTTGGTTGCACCGCTTGAGGTGTTTCCCTTAACGGCATCCATAGCCTCGGCTACCTTAAGCTCCACTTTGATGGGGGTGCTCACACTCATGATGTCATCGTTGAATACGATTGCTTCAACAATACTGTTTTCCACAACATAATTACCTAGTGCACCTACAACATCCTCACCAAAGCTAAATCGATCACTAGGGTTTTCAGGAGGGCAGAAGAAGTATTCGCCTTTGTTTGCGTAGAGGAATTTCACGTCTTTCTTTTCAATGTGTGCTTCAGCAAGAACATCAGCTTGGTGGAAGGTTCGATCCACAACACCGCCAGTTCGAAGATTTTTCATTTTTACTGCGTTACTGGCTTTCTGCCGGTCTTTCTTAGAAATGCTTGAAGTAAGCACGAGGTAAGGATCGTTGTCCATTACCACGGTACGTTTTGGGAGTATTTGGTTGTATTCTACCTTAGCCACAGTATGTAATGATTAGATCCTCTAAAATAATATCTATTTTATAACAGATTGCACCCCAAACTCCAAATACTGCAACTATATAGAATTCTGTAGAGTGGTAGTATGTATGTACATGTTAGGTTTTTCTACTACTGAAAATGCGAAGGAGTTGACTGATGAGGAGATTTTACAACGCTCACGGAAGGAGCCGTGGATTTACGCGGTACTGCTTGATCGGTATCAGGCTCCATTTATGCGCAAGGCGTTGAGTATCGTTCGTAATGAACTCGATGCTGAGGAGGTTGTGCAAGATGCGTTTACGAAGATTTATATGAATGCGGATAAGTTTGTGCCCCAGGAAGGAGCGAAGTTTAGTTCATGGGCGTATCGTATTTTAATGAATACAGCGTTTACGCGATATCAGAAGAAGGTGAAAGAGGGGCAACGGTTTGTGAATATTGATCCTGAATATGAACACATGGTAGGGGACGGCATTGAGCACTCGTCATTGCGCGAGCGGGAGGATGCAATTGAGCGGGTGCTTGCGCGTATGCCAGGGCACTTTGTTTATGTGTTACGTCTGCACTACCTGGAGCGTTGGCCACATCAGTCGATTGCAAATGAGACAGGGGAGACGGTAGGGACAGTGAAGGCACGAATTCATCGTGCGAAAGCAGCTTTCCGGAAAGAAGTGGGGGATGATGAGGCAGTAACGTTGTTGAGTGATTAATATGAAGCAAGTGCCTCAAGAAAAAAATATATTACACTTTGAACAGATTGCTCAAAATATATATAAAGTACTCGATACCCTACAACGAGCGGGATGGGTTGATCATGGTGTTAAAAATCCTGAGTCAGTTAAGGAACATACTATTGCTCTGCTTGAACTTGCTATTGAGATGGAGGATGAGTTATCTGAAGAAGAGAAGTTTGGACTACTTGAAATGCTTGAAGTGCATGACTGGCCAGAAGCACTCCACGGAGATGAGATTATTCTTGAGCTAAAAGAAGGCGAACAAAATCAAGCGAAAGAAACTAAATTTAAAAATGAGAAGCGTGCTCTTCAGGAGTTATGTAAAGATATGCCGAACAGAGAAGATATTATGGACCTTTGGTTAAGATTTGAATCTTCGGATGACCCTGCTGCATCATTTGGGAGAGAGCTTGATAAGTATCAGTCTGTAGAGAAGGCACTGGAGTACGAAGAAGAACAGGGGATTGCTTTATTTGAAGAATTTTTGAAATACTCTATTAACTTCATTAGTCACCCCGTGTTACTTAAAAGAATTGAGGATCTACAAAGCAAGCATGATTCCTTGCGTCCGTAACCTTTTTGTAGCGCACTGAGTATTAATAAGTGCTCTATTAAATGAAGATGGGAGTGTTGTACAAACAAATAGTTATTATATGAAATCAGCAAATCAACTTAAACGACGAATTATGCGGCGGGTGTATTACACCTTTGGGATTCGTGTTGCGACACACGCAACAACTATGCATTTGGCGGTGTTGGTTGGTTCTGTGTATGCGCTGGGGTACTTTGTGCATGTTGCGGCGGTGTACCGGAATGTGACGAGTATTCCACTAAGCGACGCTGCTGGGTATCTTGCAAATGCTGTATTGCATACGGAAGGTATTACCATGGTGGTGCTTGGTGCGGTTACATTAGCTGCGCTATCGCTTCCAATGAGTTTACCTCGGTTTAAACAACAAGGGATGCAAGCAGTGTAGACGAATGATTCAGAATACGAACAAAACGTTAAGAAAACAGTCCTCAGGACTGTTTTCTAGTTTTGTTAAGCGGAGCCATGTTTTTATTATTTCTAATATACAAAACAGACGAGCTCAGGAACTTCAATAGTCTGGGAGACTGTTGAAGTTCCTTGTAAATTGTATTGAATTAGAAACTTGACCCCAAAGTAGATCGCGACAAAAAACCGATGCCTTTAGCATCGGTTTTTTGTGTACGTTAGATTGCTTCGATTGCGATCTCGCAAAGGCGGGGCGGTTTTACTTCGTATCTTCTTTCATGCTCTTACGGATATTTTTCAACAACTCATTAGTTAGTTTCTTGTCAGCTTTTAGGGTCTTTCGAGCCGCATCGTATCCTCGACCTAGTTTTACAATAGTAGACTCATCTCCTCCTGGGGGAGTATATGAGTATGACGCGCCTGCCTTGGCTACCATGCCGAACTTCTCTCCTAGTGCCAGAAGTTCTCCTTCTCGTGAGATTCCTTCTCCGTAGATGAGGTCGAACTCAGTGGTTCTAAACGGTGCGGCTACCTTATTTTTTACAACCTTCACGCGGTGTCGTCCTCCTACTACTTCGTCACCTTTCTTGATCTGTGCAATACGTCGGATATCCATTCGTACTGAAGTGTAGAACTTGAGCGCCTTTCCTCCCGGTGTTGTTTCAGGGTTACCAAACATTACACCAATCTGCATACGGATTTGGTTAATGAAGATTACTGAGGTTTTGCCCTTAGCGACGATTGCAGTGAGTTTTCGTAGTGCCTGACTCATCAAACGTGCTTGCTTTCCTACATGGTGCGCTCCCATTTCTCCTTCGATTTCGTCTTTTGGTGTTAGGGCAGCAACGGAGTCAATTACGATAACATCAATTTTTCCACTTCGTACTAGAGACTCTACGATCTCAAGGGCTTGTTCCCCAGTGTCTGGCTGTGAGATAAGTAACTCATCGAGCTTTACGCCGATGTTTTTTGCGTACTCTGGGTCCATTGCGTGCTCAGCATCGATAAATGCACAGATACCGCCTTCTTTCTGCGCTTCAGCAATAGCATGCAGTGAAAGCGTAGTCTTCCCAGAAGATTCCGGTCCGTAAATTTCGATGATACGCCCGCGGGGGATACCGCCGATACCAAGAGCGTCATCAAGACCGATTGATCCTGTTGAGATTGCGTCGATATCTACGTGTTTAGTTTCGTCCAGTGTCATGATGACCTCGTCACCAAACTTGGTCTTGAGGCTTCGGAGTGTTTCAGAAATGTCTTTTGAGTGTTTGGTTTCTTCTTTCTTGGCTACCTTTGGGGTAGTGCTAGTGTCTTCGATTTTTTCTTCTACTTTCTTTGGTACTGCTTTCGCTGCTTTTTTGATTGCCATAAGTATTATAATTTTAGTGACTACATTCTATCATGTTGGTGAACGAACGTACACCAAGTGCTGTGTGGAAATCTATTAAGTTTCGGGATGGGTATATACGAATTCTTGAGTATATGAACGTGACCTCCCGTATCGGTCGTGCGCTTGTAATGTTGCTACAGTATATCCGTTCTCGAGAATAAGTGCCTCCTTGAAATATCCATTTTTATCTGTATAAATTTGTCTTCCGTTGAGGGTGATGCGTACAATATTTTCAGCTGTACCCTCAAGAGTGATGAGGCGTTCATTTTGCACTACTCCAGGTTCGTTGCTGAAGGTTACGTTCGGTCCAGCCAGAAGAAATCGTGCTTGAAAGAGGGCGTATCCAATAAACAAACATGCCAAAAGAGTAAGACCTGTGTAATAGAGTACCCCGCGAAAGGTGATTGTTTTGTAGATAATGGGGGACATGATTGATTACGTATACTGTGAATCGTCTTCCTCAGGTTCGTCGCCTGCTCCCATGTCAGAAATAAGGATGTCACGCGCCTTCGATCCGTCCTGTGGACCAATGACACCTTTGTCTTCCAGAAGGTCCATTAATCGTGCTGCACGAGAGTACCCCACACGTAGTTTCCTCTGGAGGTATGACGTGGATGCCTTTCCGGCGTCGACTACTGCCTGCCTGGCGTCGTCGTAGAGATCGTCACTTTCCTCATCATCTGCCATGGAACTGAAGAATGCATCGGGATTACTTCCTTCACTGTCGCCATCAAGATCGATTGAGTCCAGCTCTTGCGCACTGTCCTGCTTGGTTAGGTAATCTACAACGTTCTTAAGTTCCTCTTCAGAGATGTATGCTGATTGTAGTCGTATTGGTTTTGAAAGTTCACCTGAGAGGAATAGGGTATCTCCAGCACCGAGGAGTTTTTCAGCCCCTACTTGGTCAAGAATAGTCCGTGAGTCGATCTGTGAGGCTACTTGTAGTGCAATTCGGCTTGGAATATTTGCCTTGATGGTTCCTGTAATAACGTTTACTGAGGGTCGCTGTGTTGCAAGCAAGAGGTGGATACCAACAGCTCGACTCATCTGTGCCAAACGCACGATTGATGCTTCAAGTTCTCGTGGGTATGCCTGCATAAGGTCAGCCAACTCATCCATAACGATAACGATATAGGGAAGTGGTTCAGGCAGCTCGTCTTTTTCTTCTTCGGGCTCTCCGTCTTTGATGAATTTCTCTTTTGCTGGTTTGTAGATGTTGTCGTGGTACGAACCGATATCTCGAACTTTTTCAGATTGTAGAATATCGTAGCGTCGTTCCATTTCTTTAATTGCCCATTTTAGGGACAAGATCGCCTTTTTTGCATCAGTGATTACTGGTGTAAGAAGGTGAGGGATGCCATCATAGAGAGTCAATTCTACTCGTTTTGGGTCAACCATGATAAATCGAAGTTGTTCTGGTGAGTTCCTATATAGGAGTGAGGTAACAATTGCGTGGATAGTTACTGACTTACCTGAGCCAGTAGTTCCTGCAATGAGTCCATGCGGCATTTTTGCGACATTGGCAAAATGCGCTTTTCCGGTGATATCACGACCCAGAGCAACTTGTAGTGGTTTTGGTGAATCGGTGTACTCGGGTGAGGTAAGAAGTGACGCAAGTCCGATCATTGCCTTTTGTGTGTTTGGTACTTCAATACCCACTAATGACTTTCCAGGGATCGGTGCCTCAATACGAATAGGGGACGCTGCCAAGGCTAGTTCAAGGTTGTTCTGCAAGCCGACAATTTTTGAAATACGTACTCCTTCTGCTGGCTTTAGTGCATAACGTGTTACTGATGGTCCGATGGATACTTCGTCCATTTCGACATCGATCTTAAAGTTTTTAAGCGTTCGCTTAATGATGTTCGCATTTGCTTTAACATCTCCTACTTTCGCTTTCCCTTTATCTTTTTGCAGGAGGGACAAAGGGGGAGGTGCGTAGGTCCCAACAAAGTTAGATACAGCAAATTCAGTATCCTTCGTAAGTCCAAGTCGTTCGGTAACTGTCTTTGATTTTTTAGCCGGTTTCTCTGCTTCTTCCTCTTCGGGATCTTCCTCAGGTTCTTCACCTAGTTCTGTATCTTCAGGGATCTCGAGTTGTTCAATATCAGCATCTCCTTCGAAGTCTTCTTTTTCCTTTTTCTTTAAGAAGTTTGGCATGTGCAGTCCTGTGTTGAAGGTAAGGAAAACACCCACTAAGAGAATGGCGCTAAGCACTACACTAGTAGCAAGGTTACCCAGTAGGTAGGCAAGTGGTGCTTCAAGCAACCATCCGGCAACCCCTCCGGCACCTTCACTTGAGAGCGTAAGGAATCCGAGCATGGTGATGAACAGTAGTGCGATACCAATGATCTTTGAGGTGCTTACTTCTTCATCTTCTTTGGGGTTGAGTAATGCATATACATAGAATCCGCACACGAAAGGTGCGAGGTATGCTCCTCCTCCAAAGAGCCAGCCCAACGCATCATTTGCCCAGCCCCCGACCATTCCTGCAAAGTCGAATAATGCGAGTGTAATAAAGATGCCCAATACGACGAATCCTACTGCACCGATTGCTTGTTTGGCGTGTGGTGAGAGGTCGTCAAAAAAAGGTTGTCGTTCTGATTTTTTGGATTTTTTCTGTTTTTTTGCCATCAAATTAAGTGAACTAAAGAGCGTAGCGATTGTAGTGAACTTAGTTCCGAATTCGGCCCTCCCTAGGGCGAATTCTTGGAACAATAGATCTTACTGGTGCTGCACAGTTAATAAATAGAATATACTTACATTTTACCATGCGTCTAATACAACCGCACGGTGTTTAACGGCTGTAAATAAAGCTATAAGTCATTTGTATAGGACTTGCAAGTCTCTTAAAAAAGTATATAGTACATTATAGATTGTCCTAAAGAAATTTAGAAGCTATTAAGGACACACACTATGAATGCAAAGGACACAACTATAAACGACAACAACTTCAAGAAGCTTGTCCATAATGAGGAGTATTATCGCAATATATTCAAAAAGACAGAGAAAGTAATTTCGGTTGTCTTTTATATACTTAATAACATTGATACTGATAAAAAGTCAGAGACACACATCAGCAACCTTGCGGGTAAGAGTCATTTTGCGCATGAGAACGCATTACGTTCTTTGGAGGTTAAAATGTCTAATTCAAAAGAGGTACTTGAACAGTTTGCACAGGCACTTATTGCACTGGATAGTACGCTTCGTGTAGCTGCGGCTTCCGGGGTGATTGCACAGGATGTGCTGTATGTGGTTACTAACGAAATTGATACGCTTTTACGGAGTCTTAGTAAGTATATCGCACCTGATATGGGGATAGAATCGGCATTTATGATGTCGGCACCCTCCTCAGCATCAAGGGCTTCTGGGGTATCAAATCAGGCAAAGCAAACTCCTCAAAAGACGACACCAGGAAGTACCCACAAACAAAATGTGCCAACAACTACAATGGATCGTCGGACACGGATTCAGACTATTTTAGAAGCAAAGGGAGAGGCGACAATTAAAGACATTTCTGAGATTATAACGGACTGCAGTGAAAAGACATTGCAACGTGAGCTAAACGCCATGATTGAAGACTCTATAGTTCAAAGACAAGGAGAACGACGTTGGTCTAAATATTCTATTGCTTAGAGCCATAGAATATTTAGTCAGTCTTATAAAACTATTGTCCCTTATCTTGATTCATAAGACATACAGAAGGACACTGTGATGACAAGATGTTAATCACCGTAACGACATTATATACATCGAACTAGGGAAGAGTTGCTAGTATGATAAATATATTGTCTGGTGTGAAGTTTGATGTAAGAAATAGGTATATGAGTCGTCATATACCGTAATCACACAGAGGTTTAGATACGAAGAAAAGCATTGACTTTAGGGTTAATACAACGTATTCTCTTGTGCAATTCATTGATATACGTGAGTGTGCTATCCACAAAGCAAACGGCAGTGGAAGTACAGCAACTGTATACTAATGAAGTGTCACCTCGGCACGCTTTTTTACTAAGGCGTACAGGTGAGGTATTTTGTTCATTGACATCCTTTCTTGTCGAAACCAAGAAAGCATATATATAAATGTCACGCGCTTAGCACAGCGCGGTATAAATGCGTGTACTGACCGCCTCACTTCTTCTGTTACGGATGCTACAAGAATAGAAACACAGACTTCATTTACAGCTAGCCTACTTATATACGTATGAGTAGGATAGTGATATGAGCAAACGCTTCATTATTAAGAAGTGTTTGTGAATATGAATTAATTCATATTATAAGTATAGTCCCGCTAACGGGAATAACGTCAGCTTAATATACTGACAATTAACAAGAAATTATGACTACAATTGCAAATACATTTGCTTCAAAGCTAGCAGTAGCTTTCGTTGCAATCGCAATGATGTTCTCACTAGTTGCACCTGCACAGGCGCAAACAGCTGAAGAACTACAAGCACAGATTGATACGCTTATGGCGACAATCACAGCCCTACAAGCACAACTTGGAGGGACAACAGCACCTGCTGTATCAGCAGATGCGTACGTATTTACACGATCTCTTTCTGATGGTTCAGAAGGTGCTGACGTAACTGCGCTACAGACTTACCTTATTGGAGCTGGATTCTCAATCCCAGCTGGAGCTACTGGGTACTACGGTTCTCAGACAACAGCTGCAGTTGCTGCATGGCAGGCTGCAAACGGTGTTGCACCAGCAGTTGGGTTCTTCGGACCTATCTCACAGGCTAAGTACAACATGCTAATGGCTGCAATGGACGATTCAATGGATGATTCAGATGACTCTGATGATTCAACTGATGACTCTGATGATTCAGATGACAACTCTTCACTTGGAAACAATGAAGGTTCAATCGAAGATGTTGACGAAGTGTCAGCTGACGAATCAGTTCTTGACGAAGGTCAGGAAGGTGGAGTTCTAGCATTCACTGTTGAAATCGACGGTGATGTAGAAATCAACCGAATGGACGTGTTTGCAGAGGTTGTTGATTCAACAACAGCTTCAGACGACGCTGATGATTACTTCACAGAGGCTTCTCTATGGGTAGACGGTGACAAGGTTGCTACTATCGATGTAGATGACTTTGACAACGATGACTACACAGGAAACGTAACTAACGGTGCTACAACAGATGATGAGTACCGACTACGATTCTCAGGTCTTGATCTAGTATTCTCTGATGGTGATGAGCCAGAATTCCAAGTTGCTTTCGAAGTACTTGGTTCACTTGACTCACTTGATCTAGCAGGTGACTGGACTGTTGCTCTAGAATCAATCCGTTACATTGACGGAGAGGGATTCACTGATTCTGATACTACAGTAGTAGAGGAAACATTCGGCTTTGACGCTGAAGAAACAGCAGAACTTGACATCACTAAGTCTTCAGACTCACCAGATGCAACAACTGTTGAAGTTGACACTGATGATGAATCAGAAGAAATTGAAATCTTCATCTTCGAAATTGAAGAAGAAAATGGTGTTGATCTAACTATCGAAGATATCGATATGACTGCTTCAACAACAAACATTGATGTAACTACAACTATCGACGAAGTTCTACTTTATGTTGATGGTGAAGAAGTTGGTTCAGAATCTCCAAATAGCGTAGGTGTTCTTTCATTCGAAAACCTAGGTATTGAAGTAGATGCTGACGATACTATCGATGTTACAGCTAAGGTTGTATTTAAGGGAACTGATGACTTCGCAGAAGGAGACTCAGTATTCCTAACATTCAACGCTGTTTCTGACGCAGAAGATGCAAACGGAAACGACGAAGGTGACATCTCAGGTTCAAACCCAACTGACTTTAGTTCAGATACGTTCTCACTACGGTCAGAAGGTATTGGTCTTGTACTGTCATCTATGGATGAAGACGAAACAGAAGCTGCTTTCTCAGGTGATACGGACACAGGTACGTTCACATTCGAGATTGATGTAACAGCATTCGGTGAAGACTTCTACATGGACGAAGATTCAGCTAACGTTGACTTCGATCTACTCGTAGACGGTGTAGCTGTTGCTGCCGCATCATCAACTGCAACACTTGATATCTCAGGTGCAGATGATGGAGCCGTTGCTGACTTCAAGATCTCAAAGGGTGACGATGTAACACTTACATTGACTGTTGAGACAGATAGTACAGTTTCAGGTTCAGCTAAGGTTCGTGTTAATTCTGTAGCATACTCTGCTGCTGATGACGCAACTGAAGAGCTTACAGAAGCTGCAACTCCTGCAAACGACTGGACTACAGATTCACTTATCCTTAACTAATTCTAGTTAAACGGTAATTGATTCTTGAAACAGTAGTTTCTGGAAACAAAAAAGCCCCCTAGGGGGCTTTTTTGTGTGTAGGAACAATTATGCCCGTGCATTTCATGCACGGGCTTTATTGTTTGCTATACTAGACACATTACAGGGTATGAATTTGTTTAACAAAAGTTTTTATAGGTTTTTATTCCGTTTCATAGGAATTATCACGGTAACCTTAGTTTTGATTCTTTTGGTAAACATGTACGGACAGTAGGGTAGTTCTTTAGTTATGATACGTATTACAGATCAATATTTTTGGAATTTTGTTTTTGGACTCTTTTTTATTGCACTTGTCTCTATGGGTGTAATCATTCTCGATTCTGAGGCACATTTGGCATACACTAATTTGGACTTTTTTGATATCGCGGTTATCTCACTTGCTTCTTTTCGGCTTGTTCGTTTGTTTGTATTTGATACGATGACCAAATTTTTCCGTGAGCAATTTTATGATGCAAAGGTAACTAAGGCGGGGAAGGTGACCCTCTACAAGCCTGCACGAGGTCCACGACGGACTATGGCTGACCTGATGGGGTGTTCATGGTGTTTTGGATTGTGGGCCTCAGCATTGGTGATATTCTTTTATCTCCTTACGCCAATGGCATATTTCCCGATACTGATTCTTGCAATTTCGGCACTGGCAAACCTTGGGCAGGATCTCTCGCAAATAGCATCCGGAAAAGCAGATCAGACATAATTTTTTAAAAGCATGGGAAACCATGTTTTTTGGCACTATCAAGACATGAAATAGATTATGGTACAGTGCGTAGATATATCTATATGGAAAAGCAATCTGAATACGATTTAGTTATTGTAGGAGCGGGAGTTTCAGGTGCTGCGCAGTTATATGCTGCAGTAAAGTACTCAAACATAAAACGTATTTTGTTAGTGGAGAAGGAGTCAGGTGCTGGCCTAATAAATTCTTCAGCAACACAAAATTCTCAAACGTTGCACGAAGGGGATATCGAAACAAACTATAACTTAGAGAAGGCAACAGCGGTAAAACATAAGTCTGGATTTACTCGTCAGTATCTTCAGCGCATGAAATCACATCTTTTAGGTGACCTATATCTTCCAGGTCCTAAAATGGTTCTTGCTGTAGGAGAGGAAGAGATTGATTTCTTGGAAGAAAGACATACGCAGTTCAGGGCGCTTTTTCCAGGTTTGCAAAAGCTTGATGGCTCAGAGCTTTCACACATTGAACCAAAGCTCTCAGAAGGACGTTCTGAGATAGAAAAAATTATTGCGCTGTACAACAAGGATGGCATTACAGTTAACTTCGGCAGATTGGCTTCAGAGCTTATTGCTGATGCTCTTGAGTATAGCGCACGACAACCAGAACGCGTTGTTGCGGTGCAATATGATACGTCAGTAGATGAGATTGTAAAAACAGATTCGGGATGGAGTGTAGGTCTGGGAACTGAAGTTATTACAACGTCATATCTTTCAATCTGTGCTGGTTCGCACAGTATGTACTTTGCAAAGAAAATTGGTTTAAAGGCTGTTTCTAAAACATCACTTCTGTTAGTTGCCGGCAATTTTTACTACACACCAAAATATCTTAATACGAAAGTGTATACGGTTCAGAATCCAAAGCTGCCGTTTTCTGCAGTACATGGGGATCCAGATATCCTGAATCCAGAAACTAAAACACGATATGGTCCTACTACCCGGATTGTGGTGACGTTAGAAAGAGGACGCATGAAGACATTTCTAGAATACCTTACAACCATTTCACCCTTCTTTGGTTCTTTAGGTGCGTATCTGCGTATTATGTTGGATCGTGAATTTTTCTTTTACGCTTTTAAACACAATGTGTTATTCCTGATTCCTGGTTGGGGGAACTATCTTTTTGTAAAAGAAATACGAAAGATTATCCCAAGTCTTGCGTATAAAGACTTAGAGCGTGCACGTGGGCAGGGAGGAGTCCGTCCTCAAATTGTACGCACTACAGAAACTAACCCGCTTAACTTGGGTGAGGCGAAACTTGCAGGCGAACATATTTCATTTAATGTAACTCCTTCTCCAGGGGCAACGACGTGCGTCTACAATGGTTTGATTGATGTGCAGCGCATTACAAAAGATATTGGGTATTCTTTTGACACTAATGCTGTTGCTCTAGATTTCGGCCAGGTACTGGATGTACTATAGAAATATTGGATGTAGCAACCTGCATATAACGCAGTTTTCTGTGCATTATCATTAATGAGTAACATATAGATTATGAACGTACTACATAAAGCGAAGTATTTTATTGAAGATACAAACCCAACACAAAAGGAAGTTTCAATGGCACTCTTGTTTGCGCGTATCGCACTTGGGGTGTTTTTTATTACACACGGATTTAGTAAGCTTTCTGGTATTGAAGGTTTTACGGGTATGCTTGATGGCCTTGGGTGGCCAATGGCGGCACTCTTTGCTTGGTTAGTGACTATCGCTGAATTCTTTGGAGGTATTGCGATCCTTCTAGGTGTCTTTACTCGATTTTCAGCATTTTGGTTGGCAGTAATTACTATCTATGCATGGATTGGGGTAAAGGGTCTTGCACTTGGTATGGGCGACGGAGGTGGGGATGTTGATCTTCTCGCTCTTGGTCTCACACTCGCATTGTTCTATGCAGGCCCAGGAGCACTCTCAGTTTCAGCACATATGAAGAAGGGAGATACCCAAGAAAAGTAGTAACATTGTCGGAAGATTTGTGCACCAAAAAGTCGCTTCATTGGAAGCGATTTTTTTGGTGCACAAGTGAGCTACAAATTGTCCATGGATGCTACCATTGAGGTATAGAAGTCTAATTCATATCTTGATATGACAAAAAATAATCTCATTAAAATTTTAGTGGGTGTTGTAGTAGTGCTTGTGCTGGCAATTATTATAATGCTCATATCTATTGGCTCGGGGAGTCTCTCTGAATTATTCATGCTCATTCGGTATGTGCTACTGCAACAAATTGGTGTTGTGCTGGTGCTTGCCGCAGGTGGGTTCTACATTATTCGTGTGGTATGGCGCCTGCATTCAAAGCCACTGGCTATCGCGCTGGCTGTATTGGTCTTGGGTGGAGGGTTGTTTGTGTGGGGGAATGAAACACACTCACCACACTTCGCGATGCCTGCGTTTATGCACACGTACCATCCGGGCGACCATCGCCCTGATTTACCACTATCAAATATCATGAAGTTTTTTGCTGCATATGATAATTTTGAGAAAGTGGAAGATATTGGTCGTGATCCTAATGATGTTCCACCACCACTTAACAGAGACTGGAGTGAGACGGTAGAAGTGTATCTTGAGACAAAAGAGGTTATTGCCGAAGTTGCACCTGAAGTGTTTTTTAACTATTGGACGTATAACGCACAAGTGCCGGGTCCCATGTTGCGAGTGCGTGAAGGTGACACAGTTAATGTAACTATTAAAAATCACGAGTCGAGTCTCCATAGTCACAATGTCGACCTGCATGCGGTAACTGGTCCCGGTGGAGGGGCAACGTTGTCTCGAGTGGCACCGGGTGAAACTAAGGGGTTTAGTTGGAAGGCATTGAATCCTGGTTTGTACATTTATCACTGTGCAACGGCAAACGTAAGCACACACAACTCACATGGACAGTACGGTTTGATTCTTGTGGAGCCAGAAGAAGGATTACCTGAAGTTGATAAAGAGTTCTATATTGTGCAGGGTGAGCTATACACAAAAGGAAAGACTGGTAAAAAAGGATTGACCGTATTTGATTCTGAGGCACTACTTGATGGTATTCCTGACTACGTGACATTCAATGGACGTATTGAAACAAATGGAGAACCCCGAATGAAAGCGTCTGTTGGAGACAAGATTCGTATCTATGTTGGTAACGGTGGAGTTAACCTTATTTCCTCATTCCATCCGATAGGTGAAATATTTGACCTTGTGTATGACGAGGGAGGAATCGGTTCTGAACCATTGCAGAATATCCAGACCACAGCGGTGCTTCCCGGCGGAGCCTCAATTGTTGAATTCACGGCAGATGTGCCAGGAAGCATTATTCTTGTTGACCACGCTTTGGCTCGCATGAACAAAGGAGCATGGGCAATTATTGAAATTGAGGGGGAAGCACAGCCTGATATTTATGCACCGATTGATATGGGAGACGGTGTAGAACACACAGAGTATGGCGGGCACTAAACGGTAGGCAATATGGATTACAAAAAAGAATTACAAAACATACTTGTTGGAGAAGTTTCTACTGATCCACAAGTGCTTGAAATAAATAGTGAAGACACAAGTATTTTTCACGTTACCCCTGCGTGCGTGACGTACCCGAAAGATACGAATGATGTGCAGAGGCTTGTGCGGTATGCAAGCGAACATCCTGAGATTACGTTAACTGCGCGTGCTGCAGGAACTGATATGTCTGGCGGTCCGCTGACGTCATCGGTGGTGGTGAGTATGACTGAGCACTTTAATAAGGTGTTGGCGGTCACCGAACAATATGCGGTGACGCAACCTGGAGTGTTCTACCGTGACTTTGATCGAGAGACTTTGAAGAAGGGGGTTATTTTGCCGAGTTATACGGCGTCGCGCGAGCTTAATACAGTAGGTGGCATGGTAGCGAATAACTCTGCGGGAGAGAAATCATTGACCTACGGCAAGACAGAAAAATGGGTGCGTGCATTAAAGGTAGTTTTAAGTGATGGCAATGAATATGAATTTCGTAAGATCTCGCGAGCTGAATTGGAACACAAGAAACTTCAAAATGATTTTGAAGGGAAACTTTATTCACGCATTGAAAAATTGATTCTTGATAATAAGAAGTATATTGAAGAAGATCGTCCAACGGTATCAAAAAATTCTGCAGGATACAGTATTTGGAATGTGTGGGATCAAGAGACTGATACGTTTGATCTGACACAGTTGCTCGTTGGGTCGCAAGGCACCCTTGGACTCATCACTGAAATTACGTTTGATCTGATAAAACCAAAACAGCATTCACGAATGATGGTGATGTTTTTGCGCAAGCGACACATGCGGGAGTTGGGAGATATGGTTAATACCGTGCTTACACAGAACCCAGAGAGCTTTGAATCATACGATGATAAGACGTTTGGTATTATGTTGCGCATTTTTCCGAAACTCTTAAAGAAATTAGGAGGTAATCCGTTTAAGATTCTATGGGATTTTTTACCTGAGGCAAAGATGATTCTTACTGGAGGTATTCCAAAATTGGTATTAATGGCTGAATTTGTGGGTGATAGTGATGCGCAGGTTGAAAAGGCGGCACTCAAAGCGCAAAAAGAAGTACTCAAAAAATATAAAGTATCTACACACGTTACACATACTCAGAAAGAAGGAGAGAAATTTTGGACGATCCGCCGGGAGAGCTTTAAGTTGTTGCGAGAGAACGTACACGGAAAGCACACGGCACCGTTTATTGATGATATTTCTGTGCGACCTGAACGTTTGCCCGAGTTCCTGCCGAAGCTCTATGCAATCATGGCGGAGTACAACCTCGTGTTTACTATCGCGGGACATATTGGGGATGGAAATTTTCATATTATTCCTTTGATGGACTACAAACGACCCGACTTTAAGAAAATCATTCAGGAGCTTTCAGAGCGGGTGTATGCCCTAGTGGGAGAGTATGACGGCTCAATTACGGGAGAGCATAATGATGGACTGATCCGCACCCCGTATCTTGATCGAATGTTCTCAGAGCAAATGATTGATATTTTTGCTAATATCAAAGACGTTTTTGATCCAAAGAATATTTTCAATCCACATAAGAAAGTGGATGGGGATATGAATTTGTTGTTACATTCGATTAAAAAAGAGGTAAAGGAGTAAGTATGAAATTGCTGAAGCACTTTAAAATAAGTAATGATTAATTTTGGTACCATGGTTATTGTGTTTTTGATATCCATAGGTAGAATACCCACAGACTGATTTTTATATCTTGTAGAAAAGGAATACCCTCATGAAAAAAGATGTGTACCTAACGGTACCAAATATCTTAACTGCTATTCGATTAGGTATTGCAGTATATATTTTTTATACTGTATTTGTTTGGAAGGAAGACGACTTAAAATTATGGCAGCTGACTATTGCAGTTGTTGCCACTATTGCATTTGCAACTGACTTTCTTGATGGTTTGATCGCAAAAACTTGGGAAAGCCAACGATCACGTATCGGGGCCACTTGGGATCCTATTGCCGACAAGATGGCAGTAATAGCATTTGTTGCGTATGTATATGCGGCAGGTGTATTTGATCCGTATATTGAAATTTGTCTCTTATTTGTTGGACTGATTGTATTACGTGAAATTTCGATTAGCTTACTTCGTTGGTATGTGGGCCATGATCGAATTCCTGTGGTTGAAGGAGGTAGGATCAAGACTGCTGTGCAGATGGCTGCACTACTGTTGTTTGGATTTCTCCCGATATTACCAGCATGGGGAATATATGTTGCTGTGGCAGTTTTGGGTTACGCAACATACCTTACGGTAAAATCGGGATGGGGGTACTTCCGACCGTTTGTACTGGACACATGAGATGAAAAAGGGCTTGCTACTGCAAGCCCTTTTTTGAATGAATAAAGGAGTGCAACGACTATTATAAATTTGCCCTAATTTTTAAGGAGACTTCAGTTGACTATAAAAAATGGAAATACCCTTGGAGTCCTGTCTCAATTCCGCCCTTTCCAAGACGAAATTGTTGGACCTAACGTCTTGCAGTTCATATATATTCTGCTATAGTAGCGGGCAACAGGCTCATGACAGCTGGTTGTGTATCGGAAAGGGTACACAGTAATGAAACGTTTGTTTCACCGGTCGAGGTCCATCTCAAAACTTTTGTTTTCGATATTGGAGTGGTCGTAGCCTAGCGGAATTTGTTTTCCCTGGGCCTGTTTTTATCAAACCGTAATCCATATTTTAAATGGCAATTACAAAAGAAAAGAAGACAGCAATTCTTGCAAAACTTGATGGTATCAAGAATGATTCAGAATCTATCGTTTTCGTAAATTTTAAGGGTATGGAAGGTAACAATGTTACTGACATGCGTGCAAAACTTCGAGAGGAAGGTGTTGGATACTTCGTTGCTAAGAAGACATTGATCGCACGAGCGTTTGATGGGACATTCGAAGGTGACATGCCTGAACTTGAGGGAGAAATTGCATTGGCATTCTCAACTGACGCTATTGCGCCAGCTCAGAACATCAAAGCATTTACTGCAGAGTATAAAGAGAATCTTGCAATTGCAGGAGGTATCTTTCAAGGTGTGTACAAAACCAAAGAAGAGATGACTGACATTGCATCTATCCCAGCGCTACCAGTGCTTCGAGGAATGTTTGTAAACGTTATTAATTCACCTATTCAAGGTATCGTTCTTGCATTGAACGCTATTGCAGATAAACGAGGCTAAGGAGTGAGAAAGTCTGGGAGACTTTCTCAAGAGGTTGCCAGCTGCATTGCAGCGACAACCTGACAGTCTCTGTAAGAGATCACGACTATAGCGAGTTTAGTTCCGAATTCGGTCCTTCCTAGGACGAATTCTGGGAACTCGCACGCACAAGTCTCACTGAAAATAATTAAAGTTAACTAAAAACTAAAATGACTGAAGAAACTAAAGTAGAAGCTGAA
>Ga0209119_1000007_pt1 | contig 222285 bp, 202 predicted proteins | sample COG_03_FD_184747 | JGI IMG/M metagenome (GOLD analysis project Ga0209119, IMG submission 184747) | Pelagic Microbial community sample from North Sea - COGITO 998_met_03 (SPAdes) (version 2) | ecosystem: Environmental > Aquatic > Marine > Neritic zone/Coastal water | place: Helgoland, sampling...
TCGCTGAGGGTATTGTATCGGGTATTGGTGGAATTGTTATTTTCATTCCCCAGATCGCCTTTTTATTCTTATTCATTTCTATTTTGGAAGAGAGTGGATACATGAGCCGTGTAGTGTTTTTGATGGATCGCGTCATGCGACGATTTGGATTGAGTGGAAAAAGCTTAGTGCCCTTAATTTCAGGAACTGCTTGTGCAATTCCTGCAGTCATGGCTACTCGTAATATTGAAAATTGGAAGGAGCGTCTAATAACCATTCTAGTAGTGCCCTTTACAACCTGTTCGGCGCGACTCCCTGTATATCTTATTATTATTGCATTAGTTATTCCCGAGGGCTCTATTATTGGGCTTAGCTACCAAGCCCTAACTTTAATGGCGCTGTACCTGCTCGGATTTGGGATGGCTATATTTTCGGCTTATATACTTGACCGCATTTTAAAAACAAAATACAAAACATTTTTTGTAGTAGAAATGCCTAACTATAAACTGCCTTTACTAAAAAATGTAATTATCACCGTCATTGAAAAAACAAAGACATTTGTTTTTGAAGCTGGTAAAATAATTTTGGCTATTTCCATTATTCTATGGGTGATGGCTTCCTATGGCCCTGGAGATAAGTTTAATAATGCCGAATCATACGTCAAAGAAACCTCAACTACTCAATCAACTTCTGAGCTTAACGATCAAATTGCGGCTTTTAAACTTGAGCACTCTTATATTGGGATTGTAGGAAAAACAATCGAACCACTTATTAAGCCTTTAGGGTATGATTGGAAAGTTGGTATTGGGCTTGTAGCGTCTTTTGCTGCTAGAGAGGTTTTTGTAGGAACCTTAGCTACAATATACAGTGTAGGAAGTGCCGGAGAAGGAGAAAATATAGAAACGATTAAAATAAAAATGGCCAATGAAACCTATGCTGATGGCTCCAAGGTTTTTACGCTTGCTTCTGGAATATCCTTGCTTTTATTTTATGCCTTTGCCATGCAATGCATGAGTACCCTTGCCATTGTTAGACGAGAAACTAAAAGCTGGAAATGGCCTATTCTTCAACTCATTGGAATGACGGCGATTGCGTATATATGTGCCTTAATTGCCTTTCAATTTTTAAAATAACTAGAAATGAATACTTCTTTACAAACTCTAATAATTGCTGTAGTTGTGTTGATTGCTGTACTTTATTTGTTCCGAAAGCAGTTATGGAAGTCTGGTAAAAACAAAAAGGATTGTGGCAATGATGGTTGCGGCTGCTAACCTAAGGCAACGTCTAAGGTCATCATTACAATAAATCCCCCAATAAAACCAAGCGTTGCAACATCAGTGTATTTGTCGCGCTGTGTTTCTGGAATTACCTCTTCAACTACTACAAAAATCATAGCCCCTGCTGCAAATGCCAAAGCGTAAGGCAAGATAGGGGTGAAAAAGGTGACTGCGACAGCGCCTATTACCGCAGCAATAGGTTCTACAATTGCCGAAAGCTGTCCGTACCAAAAGCTTTTAAATTTAGTAACTCCCTGACGTCTAAGTGGCATGGAAACCGCTAGCCCTTCTGGAAAGTTTTGAATACCAATTCCAAGGGCTAGTGCAACAGCACCGCCAATAGTTGCTTCAGGAATACCCGCTGCAACTCCTCCGAAAAGAACACCTACTGCTAACCCTTCTGGTATGTTATGAAGTGTAATCGCTAGCACCAATAAAGTAGTACGGTGCCATGGGGATTTAACCCCTTCCTTTTCACTTTCTTTAAAATTTATATGTAAATGTGGAAGTACTTTGTCGAGTCCAAATAAAAAGAGGGCGCCCATTCCAAAACCAATCGCTGCAGGGAGTACCTTTAAAAAACCTTCTCCTGGGCTCATTTCAATACTTGGCGCCAATAGACTCCAAAAACTGGCAGCCACCATAACACCTCCAGTAAAACCAAGCATCCCATCCAAAAGCCCTCTGTTCATACCTTTAAAAAAGAAAACAAGCGAAGCGCCTAAAGCAGTTACTATCCAGGTAAAAAGAGATGCATATAAAGCCGCTAAAATCGGATCTATGCCACTGAGGTAAGAAATAATTTGATCCATCAAATTTTTAAATTTTTGGCAAGTTAATCAATCTGCCTCTAATTGTGAAGTTGTTCATAGGCTTCTTGAACCTTTCTAAATTTTTCTTCAGCACCCTTTTGATGTTCTTTTCCTAAATGAAGGACTTTATCAGGGTGATATTTTTTAGCCATTTTCCTGTACGCAGCTTTAATTTCTGATTTGGTTGCCGTCTCTTCGATCTCTAAAATCTTATAAGCCATGTCAGAACTTTTGTAAAACATAGCTTTGATACTTTCAAAATCTCTAACACTTACCCCTAAGTAAGAAGCAATTAAAGCGATTGCTTTTACCTCAGATTCATCGACGTGATTATCGGACTTTGCAATCCCAAATAAAAAATGGATTAGTTGAAGTCGTGACGCATGATCCATCATTTGACGAATTTGTAAACACACCTGACGGGTAGGGATATTAGTCTGCTTAGAAATTTCTTTAAATAGCTTGAAAGCTTGATTTGCGCGTTCCTTACCATACATTTGAACAAACTGTGCCCGTACAAAATCCAGTTCTCGCTGGTCTTGTTTGCCATCTGCTTTTATAACTATAGAAGCCAAGACTAATAAACTAACCTCAAAATCCCCTGAGCGAGTTGCGGCTTGATTTCGACTGTTGGAAGCTCCTCCTTTTGAAGACGCGTCTAAAAGGCTTCCTACTGCCATTCCAATAATAGCACCAATTGGCCCTCCAAAAGACCATCCTATTGAGGCTCCTATCCATTTCGAAAATCCCATCCTTTATCACGATTAAATTAAAAACCAAACCTACAAAAAAAAGAATAGCCACAATTAATAAGCTCAAAAATTTCTTAGAAATTTATAGTCAATTTAACACTTTACACCCTCAAAAAAAGAATATAATTGCCAGACAAATGTGTATCTTTGTTTTTTAATTAAAAACAAACAAACATGTACCCAGCAGAATTAGTAAAACCAATGCGTGAACATTTGACGCAAGTAGGCTTCAAAGAATTACATAACGCTGAAGCTGTAGACACTGCTTTAGCACAATCGGGCACAACTCTAGTCGTTGTTAATTCGGTTTGTGGCTGTGCAGCTGCCAATGCGCGACCAGGTGCTATTATGAGTTTAGATAACGAAAAGCTCCCAACTCAAACCGTTACAGTGTTTGCTGGAGTAGATAAAGAAGCCGTCCAAAAGACAAGAGAGCATATGGTTCCATTTCCTCCAAGTTCTCCTTGTATGGCCTTGTTTAAAGATGGTGAATTAGTTCACGTACTAGAACGTCATCATATTGAAGGGCGACCAGCAGAACTAATCGCAGAAAACTTAAAGAATGCTTACAACGAATTTTGTTAAGACCTTCTTTTGACAAACAAAAAAGCCAGACATATGTGTCTGGCTTTTTTTATCCGTTAACCTATGATTTCTACCAAATCTTCTATTTTTGTAAGTAATTGAACTTTAATAGCGGATGTTTTTAGGCTTATCTTGTTGTGTTTTGACACAAATATAATTTCGAAGCCTAGTTTTTCTGCTTCCAAAATCCGTTGTTCCACACGCTGAACGGGTCGGATTTCTCCAGACAAGCCTACTTCACCAGCAAAACAATAATTTTTGGCTAAGGCCTCGTCGTCATTTGAAGATAAAATCGAAGCGACTACTGCTAGGTCTATAGCTGGATCATCGACATTAATACCCCCTGTAATATTTAAAAAAACATCTTTAGCCCCAAGTCTAAAGCCTGCTCTTTTTTCCAATACAGCTAAAAGCATGTTAAGGCGTTTGGCGTTAAATCCAGTTGCACTCCGCTGGGGCGTCCCATAAACGGCCGTACTTACCAAGGCCTGAACCTCTATGAGTAAAGGACGAACCCCTTCTAGAGTAACGGCTATGGCATTCCCCGACAAGGCTTCATCTTTTTTAGATATTAAAATATCTGAAGGATTAGTAACTTCTCGTAAACCGGTTCCAAGCATTTCATAAATCCCTAGTTCATGGGTGGATCCAAAACGGTTTTTATGTGCTCTTAAAATTCTAAAAACATGATTTCTATCCCCTTCAAACTGAAGAACCGTATCAACCATGTGTTCTAATATTTTTGGACCAGCAATTGAACCGTCTTTGGTTATGTGGCCTATTAAAATTACGGGGGTAGCGGTTTCTTTTGCAAACTTAATTAGCTCACTTGTACATTCCTTAATTTGCGATACGCTTCCCGCAGAGGCTTCAAGGTAATCGCTTTGTAAGGTTTGAATTGAGTCGATTACAACCACATCAGGTTTAAGCGCTTCAATTTGTTTAAATATATGCTGTGTTTTTGTTTCTGTTAGTATATAACACGTATCGTTCAAAGGCTGAATACGTTCTGCTCGAAGTTTAATTTGTTTCTGACTTTCTTCTCCAGAAACATATAAAGTCTTGTATGGTAGCTTCAAAGAAATTTGGAGCATTAATGTACTTTTCCCTATCCCGGGCTCTCCTCCCAATAGGGTCAAGGACCCTGGAACGATCCCGCCGCCAAGCACCCGATTAAACTCGCCATCAGCAGTGTCCATTCTAACGGTTTTTGCCGTGTCTATTTCTGATATTTTTAACGGCTTAGACACCCTATTAGGGGTGTTTTGCGCTCCAAGCTTCCAATCCTTTTTGTCGGGCTTCTGTACCAATTCTTCAGCGATTGTATTCCAAGACTTACAAGAGGTACATTGTCCTTGCCATTTGGCAGATTGAGCTCCACAGCTCTGACAAAAAAAAGTGGTTTTAACTTTAGCCATTAGTATCCAAATTCTTTTTGAATTTCGTCTGCACGATCTAACATATCTTCTTTTGAGTAGCCCTGAATACTGCCTAGCGTGTATGAAGACCTATATGCATTCATTGCCTTTTTAGGTTTTCCTGTCTCTTCATAGTAACGTGCTAAATAAAAAAAACCTAACACAGTATCGGGATGTTGCTTTCTAGCCATATTCCCTAGGTCTTTATAAAATTCGTACTGTTTGTTTTTTTCAATTGCTGCTGAAATAGCTCTAAAATCATTAATTAAAATTTGTTTTTCAACACCAAAAAGCTCGTTAATTGTCTCGTATTTTTCGATTAGATAATCTACAGGAGAAGACTGCAGTTTTATGATTTTAGTCTCATACTCTTCTCTATTAATAGGCTGAAATATCGAAAATATATTTTCTAACGCATTTGGAACAGAGCGCGAAACGAGTGAATAATGCGTTAAGCCTTCAAAATCATCAAATTCATAGAATATATTTGGGTTTTCTATAGGCGAAATCTTAGAGTTAAGTTCGACTGCATGTTTTCTGTTTCTCTTAATATCTAGAGAAGAGGTAGATAAATAATAAAAGAGCTTACTGTCCTTTTGTTCAAGACTCATTTTTCTTGTAAGATTGTCTTGCATAAAAGGAGCTAACTTTGGGCTTAATGCCACAAAAGCACTAAAAACAGGCGATTTTTTAAAGAAAAAATAATTAATATAGTTAGCCGTTTCTCCGTGACCAATAGCGATTCTAAAATCTAAGCAACGGTAGCTATCTGTCAAAAAAGGGATGAGTTCTGTTTCTATAAAATCATAAAATTTAGCCCCTGTTTTATATGGTAAGTGATCCTCTACGGAAAGGGTGCAGTCATCAGCTCTTGATTCTGTTTGATTTATTCCTACAACAATAGCATCGGGCATATCTTCCCAGTATGAACTGTAATCAACGTTGCCTACGACTACATCGAAAAGATAATCTCCGTCAAAAACAATGATTAAGGGGTAGGACTGAGATTCATTAACATTGTAATCTCGAGGGAGCTTAATTTTTAATTCGCGTGTAGTCCCTAATTCCTCCGATTCTATAGACTCATAAAGTGTTTGAGAAAAAGTCAGGTGAAAGCTTAACAGTAGGGAAATTACAAAAAACTTCATATTGTATCTATATATATTTTGGTGTTGCCAAGTTAAGAAAATAAGCGAAAAAGAATTGTGCTATTTGGAAGTTTATTTTGAGTGGTTTCTATTATAGAATGGCAAATAAAAAAGTGAAAACCCACCAAATAATATAATCATAAGTGTTTGTGAAGTCCACATGATCCACCCAAATGCAATACTGGGGTCTTCAGGAATATTAAAAATAGAGAATGCTGCATAAATAGCCAACGGATAAGATCCTATTCCCCCATTAGTCGCTGCGATACTAAAACTAGCCAAAATAAAGCCTATTAAAATTGCCGCAAAAGGAATATTGGTTATTTCAGGAATCGAAAGTGAAGTAACATAAAACATTAGGATGTACATCCCCCAAATGAATAGGGTGTGGAAAATAAAAGGCCACTTTTTTTTCATTTTAAAAATACTAAGGATCCCCTCAACTAGGCCCATTGCAAAAGACTTAATTTTTAAAGCTATTTTTGACTGAGCTTTTCGAATGATTAAAATTATAATAACAATTAAAATAAGGCCCGCAATAGCACCTATTAATATCTTTAAAGGGGCAATATTTTCAGAAAGTTTTGTAAAGATAAAATCATATTGTAAAAAAAGCGTTACTGCAATAATTACAAGCATGACAACCATATCAGCTATACGTTCTGAAACAATCGTTCCAAAACTTTTTTCAAATGGCACCCCTTCGTAATTTGTAAGTATTGAAGCTCTAGCAATCTCGCCCGCCCTTGGGACTGTATAGTTAATTAAATAGGTGGCAAAAACAGCCATTACACTATTCCCTAGCTTAATATTGTAACCCATAGGCTCTAACTGAAATCGCCAACGGTAGGCTCGAGAAAGGTGACTTAATAGCCCGAGAAATGTCCCTAAAATGACCCAGGAATAGTTTGCTTCTTTAAAAGAACCAACCAAGCTACCAAAAGGTATTATTGAAAACGAATACCAAACCGCTACAACACTTAATAAAAGTGGCAGGCTTATTTTGAGTATTGATTTCATTTTTGAGTTCAAATTAGTTTAGTAAATTATTGGCTTCGTTAGGAAATACTAAAGACGGCTTAAACTCCTTAGCCTCTTGTAATTCCATAAAAGCATAGGTGATAAGTATTAAAACATCTCCAATGGACACTTTATGTGCAGCAGCACCGTTTAGAGTGATTTCACCTGATTTTCTGGGCCCTGGAATCACATATGTATCTAAGCGCTCTCCGTTGTTATTATTAACCACTTGTATTTTTTCTCCTTGGATAATATTGGCAGCATCCATTAAATCTTCATCAATCGTGATACTTCCGATATAATTAAGATCCGCTCCAGTAACTTTTACACGGTGAATTTTTGATTTTACAACTTGTATTTGCATTTTGGTAAATATAATTAATTTAAATCTATATTGTCAATTAATCGGACGTCTCCTATGTTTACCGCAATAAATGCACGGCATGATTTATGCAGGGACATTTTCTTGATAGGGGCTAAGGATTCTACTTCTGAAATCTGAAAATAATCCAGTTCAAATAATGGGTGAGTACTAAACTGATTTACCACCCATTTAGAGAGGGCTTGCCTGCTCTCATAATTAAATTGCTTCTTAACGTATTGTAAGGTTTTATAAATCAATGCCGACGCATCAAATTCAGCAGGGCTCAGACGAGCGTTTCTAGAGCTCATCGCGAGACCATTAGCCTCCCGCTCAGTTGGACATACAATAATCTTAACTGGCAGTTTTGTGATTGCTACCATTTTTTTAATTATTTGTAATTGCTGAAAGTCTTTTTCACCAAAATAAGCATTGTCCGGACGTACAATTTCGAACAAGCGTTTTACGACTGTTCCAACCCCGTCAAAATGACCAGGCCGCGAACTTCCTTCCATTTCTAAATCAAGTCCATCAAAGTCAAAGCAGTCTGACTTTATTTGGGAGCCATATAGATCTTCCGAAGACGGAGCATAAACGACAATCGAGTCCTTTGATAGCGTCTTTAGCAAACTAACGTCCTTATCTAAGGTTCTGGGGTAATGAATTAAATCATTTGGATTATTAAATTGAGTTGGATTTATAAAAATACTTACCACAACATATTCATTCATGGACAATGCGGCTTTAACTAACGACAAGTGCCCCTGGTGAAGAGCCCCCATGGTCGGTACAAAACCTAATGATAAACCAGGTTGTTTTTGTTTGTTAATATGAGCGATTAAGCCTGTTTTAGCTGTGTAAACTTGCATTTGGTAAATAATTAACAGTTTGCAAACTTACACTATTACGGTTAATCTGCATAAAATTTTGTATTTTTGCGCGAGTTTTATTGTCAATACCCAAACCCTTAGTATATATGAAAGATAAGAGAGTATTATACGTTTCGTCAGAGGTGGTTCCATATTTGCCTGAAACAGAGATTTCTTCAATGTCGTTTGAAGCGCCTAGAATGATAAATAAACAGGGGGGGCAAATACGAATCTTCATGCCGCGCTATGGAAATATTAACGAAAGAAGGCATCAACTTCACGAAGTCATTCGCCTTTCAGGAATCAACCTGGTAATTAATGATTTGGACATGCCCTTAATTATTAAAGTTGCTTCTATTCCAAAAGAACGGATTCAAGTCTATTTCATTGACAATGAAGAGTATTTTAAACGTAAAGCAACCCTAACGGATGAAGATGGACAGTTGTTTGATGACAACGATGAACGCGCTATTTTTTTTGCTAAGGGGGTAATTGAAACCGTTAAGAAATTAAATTGGGCTCCAGACATAATCCACGTTCATGGATGGCTAGCATCATTATTGCCTCTTTACCTAAAACAATATTATAAAGACGAACCATTATTTAAAGAAAGTAAAATTGTTACCTCTGTGTACAGTCAAAGTTTTGACGATAACTTAAATACTGGCCTAGTCGATAAGATTAAGTTTGATGAAATTGAAGAAGCTCATATTGATGGTTTAAAAATACCTAACTATTGTAACTTGATGAAAGTTGCGATTGATTTTTCTGATGGACTTATAAAAGGATCCCAAGAACTCCCTGCTGAGCTAGAAGAATACCTCACAAATTGTAAAAAGCCTGTGTTAGACTATCAGTACCCTGAGGCTTTTGCAGAAGCTTACACCGATTTCTACACTACAAAAATTTTATAATAAGCACCCTATTGACATGAAATTTATCCGTTCTATTTTGTTAAAATGTACTTGTGCCTTTTCTGTTATTGCCATGATTCATTCATGTGATAACGAGTTCTCAGAAATTGGGACAGGTATTGTAGGGACTCCAGATTTTGAGATTCAAAATAGAGCCTATCCAATCAAGACTTACAATAAAAGAATAACCCCTTTTGAATCTAATAAATTAGAAGGCAACTTACTAGGCTTTTATCATGACCCTGTTTTTGGCGGTTCCAGTGTCAGTTTTGTAGGGCAAATGACCCCCAGAGATTACAATCCCACCTTTGGGACTAACACTGTTTTAGATTCTGTAATTTTGACAATTCCTTACTCCAGTAATGCATCCACACTTGAAGATGTAACGACATACGAACTTGATTCATTATATGGATCAAGTCCAATTAAGTTATCTGTTTTTAAAAATGATTTCTTACTCAGGAAATATGATCCAAGTGCAGCAATAGATGGCGCTCAAAACTATTATTCAGATGGATCACTTTCTTCAGGGCAACTGATTGAGTCATCAGCTCTTGAATCACAACTGCTTTACTATAACAGTAGTTATTTTCCAAGCTTAGAAAGTATTGAATTAGAAACATATAATGAAGAGAGTGAGGCTTTTGAGGTGACAAACACATTAAACCCAAGCTTTAGGGTCCATCTACACAACAACTCCGACTTCCTAAGCCCTCCAGAAGGATTTTGGGAAGACTTATTTCTTTCAAGAGAAGAAGATGCTGTTATTGGAGCAGAAGATAGTTTTATTAACTACTTCAGGGGCTTATATTTTAAGGCCGAACCCATTACAGAAACAGAAGGTCACATGATGCAGCTTGATCTTTTATCTAACGAGGCTAGCCTCGTTGTTTACTATACCTATGACCAAATTATAACAGTTGATGGAGAAGAGGAAACGAGTACTGTACAGGGAAATTATGAACTCACTTTTTCAGGAAACAGAGTTAATATTTTTGAAAACAACTTTGATCCTTCAATTTTACAAACCATAAATGATACTTCAACAGATTTAGAGGGAGACGATTACCTTTATCTAAAAGGTGGTGAGGGGTCTATGGCAGTAATAGAGTTGTTTTCTGAAGATGAGCTAGGTAATTCCGAAGAGGACTATCTAAATGAGTTTAGAGAGATTGACGGTGGACAAACAACTGTTAGGCGATTAATTAACGAAGCATTCTTAGAATTTTATGTCGAAGAAACGCTTTCCAACTCTGATATTCCAAATCGAGTTTACGTATATGATCTAGACAATAATATATATGTTGCTGATTACTTCTTCGACCAAACTGTTAATACTGCTTCTGCGGATTCAAAGTATACTCATTTAGTTCCCTTATCAACAGAAACAGATAGTGAGGGTGTTCAGCACAAGAAATACAAAGTAAGGCTCACAGAGCATTTGAATAGTATAATTTTAAAAGATTCAACAAATGTAAAACTAGGAATTGTTGTCTCTTCAAATGTAGGCGCTGTGAATTCAAGAAAATTGAAGGACGCAAATGAAATTGAAGGCATTCCTTCAGGAACAGTGTTGACTCCAAGAAGTGTAATTCTCCATGGCAACAATTCGCCAAACTCAGCTAAGAGGCCAAAACTAAACATATATTATACAGAACCTAATAACTAATTTTTATGTGTGGAATTGTCGGCTACATAGGCCATCGCGATGCATACCCAGTAATCCTTAAAGGGCTTCAGCGCCTGGAATACAGGGGGTATGACAGTGCAGGAATAGCATTGTATGACGGCTTGGAAATAAAACTATCAAAAACCAAAGGGAAGGTTGCAGATTTAGAACTTAAATTTTCTCAACAAATAGAGCCTAAAGGAAGTCTTGGAATTGGACATACTCGTTGGGCTACTCACGGAATTCCTAACGACACGAATTCACACCCACACTTTTCAAATTCTGGAGATCTCGTTATTATCCACAATGGAATTATTGAGAATTATGAGGCTCTAAAGCAAGAGCTTATTAAGCGTGGCTATCATTTCTCATCAGACACAGATACTGAGGTATTGATAAACCTGATTGAAGACATTCAAAAAAATAACGGCTTAAAACTTGGAAAGGCAGTTCAAGTCGCCCTTAACCAAGTTATCGGCGCCTATGCAATTGCAGTATTTGATATTAAAAAACCAAATGAAATTGTAGCTGCTAGACTAGGAAGTCCTCTAGCTATCGGAGTTGGAGAAGGAGAGTTTTTTATTGCTAGTGATGCATCTCCATTTTTAGAATACACCAATAATGCCGTGTATTTAGAAGATGAAGAAATGGCGATTATCTCATTACATAATCCTTTAAATATCCGAAAGATAAAGGATGATAGGCTTGTTAGTCCTTATGTACAAGAACTAAAAATAAATCTTGAACAAATTGAAAAAGGGGGATATGACCATTTTATGCTTAAAGAAATTTTTGAGCAGCCGCACGCTATTAAAGACACCTACAGGGGGCGCTTGCTAACGGATGAGGGTATTATTAAAATGGCTGGTATTGAAGATCACATGGCTAAATTTTTAAATGCCAACCGAATTATTATTGTGGCCTGTGGAACGTCTTGGCATGCTGGACTAGTTGCAGAATATATAATTGAAGAATTAGTGCGAGTGCCTGTTGAAGTTGAATATGCTTCAGAATTTCGATATCGAAACCCGGTCATTGACAATTCGGATGTGGTCATTGCAATATCTCAATCAGGAGAAACAGCAGACACCCTAGCAGCAATTAAGCTTGCAAAGGAAAAAGGCGCTTTTGTGTTTGGAGTTTGTAATGTTGTCGGTTCATCAATTTCTAGAGAAACAGATGCTGGTGCTTACACCCATGCAGGACCAGAAATCGGAGTAGCCTCAACAAAAGCGTTTACTACTCAAATTACTGTTCTTACACTAATTGCGCTTCGCCTAGCAAAAGCAAAAGGAACAATATCAAACACAGACTTTAGAGCACACTTAGTGGAATTAGAAATGATTCCTAAAAAAGTAGAAGAAGTTTTAAAATCAGAGACATTAACAAAAGAAATTGCCGCCATATATAAGGATGTGAGTAATTTCTTGTATCTAGGACGTGGTTTTAATTTTCCTGTAGCGCTTGAAGGTGCTTTGAAACTTAAAGAAATTTCTTACATACACGCGGAAGGATACCCGGCAGCAGAAATGAAGCATGGCCCAATAGCGCTTATAGACGAGAACATGCCAATCGCAGTAATTGCTACCAAATACGGGCATTATGAAAAGGTCGTTAGTAACATACAAGAGATAAAGTCACGTAAGGGGAAAATTATTGCTGTGGTAACCAAGGGAGATACCCAAGTTAAAGGAATCGCAGACCATGTAATTGAAATTCCTGAAACTATAGAACTCCTCTCGCCACTTCTTACTACGATACCGTTACAGTTATTGTCTTACCATATTGCTGTAATGCTAGACAAAAACGTTGATCAGCCTAGAAATCTAGCAAAGTCCGTGACTGTGGAATGAGTATGATAGGGGGTATTTAATCACCCATCTATTAGTTGAAGTAGAAGTAACATCTCCGAAACTTTGGGTATTACCACTCTCCTCTTCACAAATAGAAAAATACAACTACATAAAGGAAAAAAGAGATGAGGGATATTACTATTATCAGATTAGTGATATGATGAATGAATCAAACTTCAAACCTCAAAGAACCGACATATTCACCCCACAACAAGTATGGGGATTGGAATTTAAAATGGAAAAACGACTAAAAAGATTAGATAAAATAAAGAACCCTAAAATTCTAAAAATTAGTATTTTAGAGAAGAAATAAATTTTGTAATTTAAAATAATAGTATGGAGGTATTTGGAATTATTGGAATGTCGTTAGGAACGATGGGGTTTGTGTTTGGAATAATCTGTTTAAACCAAATGGGGAAACTCATAAAAACTCTAAAAGAAAAGAAAATTCTTGAAGAGGATTACAAAAATGTAGATACGTTTTAAATTAAAACTGATTTATTTGAATATCAACCCACAGATTTGTCTTTAGTGACTACAGTGGAGTAAAAGAAAACGGTTATCCTTACCTCTCGAATTTAGTAATAAGGTTCTCTGTTACAATAACTACAACAAAAGTTTGGGAATCAAATTATAGTGATTATCAACAGTATTTATTCAACAGAATTTGTAAATATAAAGAGTGTTTTCTTACCCCTATTGGGTTCAGAAAGATATCTCAAATCTTCAACGAGGAGGGGTTAAAAACACCCCGAGGAAGTCCCTTTAAAAACAACCATGTTCACTCCATTTATAAGAAAGGTTTAATTCGTGAAGAAAGAATGAATAGAAAAGATATCGTAGAGGTGTCTCAACCTATCATTGAGGAGTTAAATTAAAAATCCGTTTTTGATTAAATGTAAAGTTTTTTTGTCATTATGTAAAAAATACTTTACATTTGTTGAAATATAAAAATTATAATATGAGTTATTTATTTAGTAATAAGTTTAAAAAAACAAGTGGTGTGGTTTTTTATTTGTCAATACTAGTTGGATTATTTTTACTCTTGACAGATAGAATACAAGACATTTTTGTTGTCAACGTTTTTTCAATTTTTTCATATGAATGGTTTGGTTCAGAACAAACAGGTTTTGGTTGGATAGAAAATGGGTTAGGTGATGAAATTTTTACCCTATTAATTATTGTTTCAGGATTAATAAACTCTTTTAGTAAAGAGAAAATAGAAGATGAATTAATTTCAAGAATTAGATTAGAAAGTTTGTCCTTATCTCTGTTTATAAGTTTTGGGTTAATAATTATATCTACATTTTTAGTTTTTAATATTAACTATATGTATGTATTGGTGTTCAACTTATTTTTAATAATTCTCTTATTTAATTTAATATTTAAATTCAGACTATTCAAACACTATAACTCATGAAAAATAATTTAAAGTTATATCGAACAAAGTCTGGATATACACAAGAAGATATTTCAAAAAAAATTGGTGTTTCTAGACAAACAATAAACTCCATTGAAAATAACAGATTTCATCCCTCTATATTATTGTGTTTGAAACTTTCAAAAGAATTGGATTGTCGAGTAGATGATTTATTTTTTCTTGAAAGATGATTTTAGAAAAGTTTAAGGGGTAAGGTTAACCGTATAATAAGAATAAACCACCACAGGTGAGTAGATGATCTATTTTATCTTGAAAGTTGATGTAAGAAAAGTTTAAGGGTTAAGGTTAGTCGTATAATAAGAATAAACACCAAGGTTGATAATTAACTAATTAATTATCATGTTTATAAAAAAAATAAATAGTTTTTTTGCGTTGTGAAATTGATGATTTTTATAGGTCATAATTTGTCATATCATTACATTTACCGCGTATTTTAAGAAATATTTAATATTTAATCATTAAATTTGAAACAACTAAAAAACAACCGAATTAAACAATTTAATTTATGAAAACATTTTTAAGGACTTTTGTCCTACTTTTCTGTGTCGCATCTTTTGCGCAAACAACAGTTAAAGGAACTGTCAGTGATGACAGCGGAATGCCACTAGCTGGCGCGAACATTATCATCGATGGAACTACAACTGGAGTTGTAGCTGACTTTGATGGAAACTTTACATTAAGTACTTCTGAAAACCCTCCATTCACAATTGAAGTGAGTAGTGTTGGTTTTGAAACGCTTTCGCAAAAAATTACGAAAAACAACGAAACTTTATCAATAACTTTAAATGAGGGCAGCGCTCTTGATGAAGTTGTTATTTCTGCTTCTCGTACACCAGAAAGAGTTTTTGAATCTCCAGTAACAGTTGAACGTTTTGGAATTAAAGACATTAAAAGTTCTCCTTCTGTCGATTTCTATGGAGGTCTAGAGAATATGAAAGGTGTGGATATAAACCAAAACAGTTTAACATTTCGTTCTGTGAATACTCGTGGATTTGCAACAGTATCAAACACTCGTTTTATGCAGTTAGTAGATGGTATGGACAACTCAACACCTGCATTAAATTTCCCAATTGGAAACTTAGTGGGAATGATTGAAACGGATGTTCAAAGCGTTGAATTACTTCCCGGTGCATCATCTGCACTTTATGGTGCAAATGCATTTAACGGAATTTTATTTATGACAAGTAAGAACCCTTTTGACTCAGATGGAATTAGTACAAGCCTAAAGAGAGGAATAACTTCACAAGAAGCTTCTGGTGACAATGCTTACACTGATTTTTCAATCCGTATGGCACATAAATTTAGTGATAAGTTTGCTGCTAAAGTAAATTTTGGGTGGCTTCAAGGACACGACTGGGCTGCAACTAGTGAGGTTGACAGTAATATACCTGGAGGTACAAGAGCATCCAATTTAAGCTATAATGGTATTAATGTTTATGGTGATGAGTATACTGGTAATATTAATAGTGTCGCACAATTTTTAGAATCAATTGGAGCTATTCCGGCTGGAGCAAGTGCTTTAGTGCCAAGTGTGAATGTTAGTAGAACGGGATACAACGAAGAGGATTTAACTAACTACAACGCAGAAAGCATCAAAGCGGACTGGGGTGTATATTTCCGTCCATTTGAAGACGATTTTGAAATCGCTTATGTCGGTAAAATGGGTACAGGTACAACGATGTTTCAAGGAATCAACCGCTACACAATCAAAAACTTTTTTCAAGAACAACATAAACTTGAGATCAAAAATGATAACTTTTTTGTAAGAGGCTACATGGTTGCAGATAATGCCGGTGACTCTTACGATATGACTTTCACAGGAATCAACGTCAACAGAGCTTGGAAAGATGATAACACATGGTTTGGTCAATATGCTGGAACTTATTTAGGTGCTACTCTGCAAGGAGCTCCATCTGAACAAGCTCATGCAATAGCTAGAGGTGCAGCGGATACAGGTCGTTTCCTTCCAGGAACTCCCGAATTTCAAAGTGCTTTTGATCGAAGTGTAAATGATCCAGATCTATTAACCGGATCTAAATTCCAAGACGAATCTAAATATTACCATGCAGATGCAAATTACAATTTTAGTCACTTGATTGATGTTGTAGATATCCAAGTAGGTGGTTCTTTTAGAGAATACAACCTTAACTCAGGTGGAACTATTTATACGGATACTCCTGAAAATGGACCAATTACATATTCTGAATTTGGAATTTACTCACAACTACAAAAAGAAGTTGACTTGAATGCCGCAATGAAACTTAAATTAACAGGATCTGTGCGTTATGACAAATCAGAATTCTTCGAGGGTTTTCTTTCACCAAGATTTTCTGCCGGTTTAACTGTAAACGACAATCATAACTTTAGAGGGTCTATTCAAACAGGATTTAGAAACCCAACAACGCAAGATCTATTTATAGGTCTTAATTCTGGTCAAGCTTTTCTTATAGGGTCTGCTCCTGACAATTTAGATCGTTATTCTGGTGACTATAATGTTTCTCTTGCAGGACAAGGATTACTTAATTTATTAAGTGGTGGCCAAGGCGCGCCTAGTTCAATAACTCAAACAGGTCGTTCCGCGTATGAAAACTCATACACATTAAATTCGGTTGAAGCATTTGCAGCGTCTGGTGGTGCATCTCCTCTTGAGGTTTCTAATCCAGATTTAGCGACTCCAGAGCAGGTAACTTCAATTGAAGTTGGATACCGTGGAAAATTTGAAAACTTAATTGTTGACTTTAGTGCATATCACAGTACTTACAACGACTTCTTATCTACAGAAGTTGTGATTGCTCCTCTATATGGAAATGTAAGTGACGGAACTCCTCCAGGGCTTCCATTACCTGTAAGTGCATTAGCTATAGCTAATGGAGATTTCAATGCTTACAGTGCTTACACTAACTCAAGAGCGGTTATAAAATCATATGGTGCTGCAATAGGGTTATATACTAAGGTATATTCCGATTTTGATTTAAGCGCTAATTACACTTACGCACACTTAGATCACGATACAGAACAATATCCTGATTTCAACACTAACTTCAATACGCCAGAGCACAAGTTCAAAGCTAGTTTTGGAAATACACAGTTGTTTAAAAACTTTGGATTTAATGTTGCTTATAGATACAGTGTTGAATACGAATGGGAAGCTGCTTTTGGAAACGGTACTATACCAGAATTTTCAACAGTTGATGCTCAAATCAACTATACTGTTCCAAGTCTTAAGTCAACATTCAAAGCAGGAGCCAACAACTTGTTAGGAACTGAATACTTTACAATGTTTGGATCTGGAAATATCGGTTCTATGTATTATTTATCATGGACCATCAATAACTAAATTTATAACACAGTTAGTTATTTAATAAAATAATTAAAACTGATTATAAAAAATAAAAAAAACCTGGAGCAATGCTCCGGGTTTTTTAATTAAATTCTATATCTTTGCAGCGCGAAAACCTAGTGTTTTCTGTGCCATTTTTACTAAAAATATAAACAATAAAGTAATGTCAAAAGTTACAGGTAAAGTTTCCCAAATTGTAGGCCCAGTGATCGATGTTGAATTCGGTTCTGGAGCAGATCTTCCAAAAATTTACGATTCTTTAGAAATCAATAGGCCAGATGGGTCTATTTTGGTTCTTGAAGTTCAATCTCACATTGGTGAAAACTCTGTGCGTACTATCGCGATGGATTCATCAGATGGATTGAGCCGTGGAACAGAAGTAAACGCTACAGGGGCTCCAATCCAGGTGCCAGTTGGTGAAAATGTTTATGGTCGCTTGTTCAATGTGATTGGAGATGCTATTGATGGTCTTGGTAACTTACCTAAAGCAGGTTCTGCTGGATTGCCAATACACAGGCAAGCACCGAAGTTTGAAGACCTTTCAACGTCTACTGAAGTGCTATTCACAGGAATTAAAGTGATCGATTTGATTGAGCCGTATGCAAAAGGTGGTAAGATTGGATTGTTTGGTGGAGCTGGAGTTGGTAAAACAGTTTTGATACAAGAATTAATTAATAACATTGCTAAAGGCCATGGAGGTCTTTCAGTATTTGCCGGAGTTGGAGAGCGTACTCGTGAAGGAAATGATTTACTTCGTGAAATGCTTGAATCTGGTATTATAAAATATGGAGATGACTTTATGCACTCCATGGAAGAAGGCGGATGGGATCTTCAAAAGGTTGACAAGTCAATCATGAAGGAGTCTAAAGCAACTTTCGTGTTTGGACAAATGAACGAGCCCCCTGGAGCACGTGCTCGTGTGGCCTTGTCTGGACTAACAATTGCAGAATATTTCCGTGATGGTGCTGGAGACAGTCAAGGAAAAGATGTATTATTCTTCGTGGATAACATTTTCCGATTTACACAAGCGGGTTCTGAAGTATCAGCGCTTCTAGGTCGTATGCCCTCTGCAGTTGGATACCAACCAACATTAGCCACAGAAATGGGAGCTATGCAGGAACGTATTACCTCTACAAAGAAAGGATCAATTACGTCTGTTCAAGCGGTATATGTGCCTGCAGATGATTTAACAGATCCTGCGCCAGCAACAACCTTTGCTCACTTGGACGCAACCACCGTATTGTCTCGTAAAATTGCTGAACTTGGTATCTATCCTGCGGTAGATCCTTTAGATTCTACATCGCGTATTTTGACTGCTGATATTTTAGGAGATGAGCACTATGACTGTGCACAGCGCGTAAAAGAGTTATTGCAACGCTATAAAGAATTACAAGACATTATTGCAATTCTTGGAATGGAAGAATTGTCAGAAGAAGATAAATTAGCTGTTGGGCGCGCACGTCGTGTACAACGTTTCTTGTCACAGCCATTTCACGTTGCTGAGCAATTTACAGGTCTTAAAGGAGTATTAGTTGATATTAAAGAAACAATCAAAGGGTTTAATATGATTATGGACGGTGAGTTAGACCGCCTACCAGAAGCAGCTTTTAACTTAAAAGGAACCATTGAAGAAGCGATTGAAGCTGGAGAGAAAATGTTAGCTGAGGCTTAAAAATTAAACTATGTATTTAGAAATTATAACTCCCGAATTAACTGTATTCAAAGGTGAAGTAGACAGTGTCTCCGTTCCTGGTATAAATGGTGATTTTGAAATGCTAAATAATCACGCAGCAGTCGTCTCAACCCTTAAACAAGGACATGTAAAGATTATTGGGGATATTACTCCAGAAGATGCAGACAATGCGCAGTTTCAAAAAAATGGCAAAGGGTATTGTTATGCTATAAAATCTGGTGCTATTGAAATGAATGCAAATAAAATTATTATACTTGCTGATTAAATTTAAGCCAGCGATATAACTTATGGCTCAAACTTCTGTTTGGGCTTTTTTATTTTCCAGGAAATTTAGATTTACGCTTTTCTAAAAAAGCAGAGGTCCCCTCTTCAAAATCTTGAGTACCAAAGCACTTTCCAAATTCAGATATTTCTACTTCGAAACCATTTAAGCCATCAGTATAATGTGCGTTAACTGCTTTTATGGCAGCGCTTATCGCAACTGGTGAATTAGACTTTATTTTATTTGCAAGTGCATAGCATGTTGCTAGCAATTCCTCTTGAGGCACTACATAATTAACTACCCCATAATCAAGTGCTTTCTGTGCATCTATCATACTAGCAGTCATAATTAATTCTAAGGCCCTTCCCTTCCCTACAAGCTGAGTTAGTCGCTGTGTTCCTCCATAGCCAGGAATAAGGCCAAGAGAGGTTTCTGGGAGCCCCATGCGAGCATTTTCACTAGCAACTCTAAAGTGTGCTGACATCGCCAGCTCTAAGCCCCCGCCAAGTGCAAATCCATTAATGGCCGCAATAACCGGCGTTCTAAGTGCTTCAATAAAGTCAAATAATAAGTCTTGCCCTTCTCTAGACAATAAGCTCCCCTGTTCAGGACCAAAATGGGCAAACTCACTAATATCGGCTCCTGCTACAAATGCCTTTTCTCCTCCACCGGTAATAATTATTACCTGAGTGTCAAAATCACTTTCTGCAGCTTTGAAAGCAGCATTTAACTCCAAAATAGTAGCTCTATTTAACGCATTAAGTTTTGTAGGCCTGTTTATTGTAATGGTCGTGACGCCATCAATAAAATCACTAATAATATTATTATAATTCATTTTAACTGTGTTTAGGAAACCGGACCGTGAACTCACTCCCCTCTCCAATAAGAGTTGAAAAAGAAATACTTCCGTTATACGTTTCAATAATGTTTTTTATCATTGGCAGTCCAAGGCCCATACCACTGGTTTTAGTGGTGAATCTTGGCTCAAAAATTTTACGTTCTATAGACTCCGTGATTCCATTACCATTATCTTTAACCTGTATAACTACATCTGTATCATTCGAAGAAATAATAATACTAATTTGCGGTGAACGATCAACGGGAATAGACTGAATAGCATTCTTGACTAGATTTGTGATAATTCTAATAAGTTGAGAGCGGTCAAAGTCGACATTAATTTGAGATTCATTTGACGTAAATTCGATGTCGCTATCAGGAAATATATCTAGCGCGAGTTCAACAACTTCTACTACGTTTAAAAGTTCTAGTTTTTGCACTGGCATTTTTGCAAAGTTTGAAAAAGCAGAGGCGATTGAGCTCAGTGTATCAATTTGTTGAATGAGTGTTTTTGAGTATTCATCTACTTTTTTATGAACTCCAGGATCCTTTGGATCAAATTTTTGCTGGAAACTCTGAACACTTAATCGCATTGGAGTTAACGGGTTTTTGATTTCATGAGCTACTTGCTTCGCCATTTCTCGCCAAGCTTGTTTGCGTTCGCTAGTAGCCAATTTTCTTGCGCTTTCCTCTAAATCATCAATCATACTATTGTAAGACTCTACTAGCGCAGAAACTTCAAGACTAGCTCCCACTAATTTGATTTTTTGATTGCTTTTTTCCAAACGAGTCCCTTTCATTTTTTCACGTATCGTTTGTAAAGATTTAGTAATGTATTTAGATACAAAATACGCAAACGCAATAGCAACTAAAATCATTACGATATAGGCATAGCTTAATCGAATTAGAAACTCATTTAGCTGTGCCTCATTTAAAGTGTCGTCATCAAAATAGGGAACATTTAATATCCCCAAAGGTTTCGCGTTATTCCCTGTAAGCATTACATAAGAAGAGCGGTAATTACCCCCTAAACGTTTGTTTTTCTCTACATAACGCTTAGAAACACTTTCATTAAGCTGCTTGAGTATCTCTGTGGATAGATAGTTATCAATTCTCGTGTTTTCAACGCTTGATTTAGACATTTTTATCAAATTTCCTTCAAGGTCATATAAATTAAAACTTACATTATGAATATTAGCTATCTCGTATATTTTATCCTTAAAAATTAGATATAAGTTCTCCGTTTTTATCTCCCAAGTGGTTTCTTTTAAGACGTAGTTTATGCTCGAAATAAGCTGGGCTTCTTTGCGCTCTAATCGCTGGCGATGATAATCTTGAGATTGCTCTCTATATTGAATAATAGTAACTGCCGCAATAAGAATAGAAGCCACTACAACCAACATAATCATGAAGAGAAAAATACGAGACCTTAAAGACAGCTTGCGCTTTAGCATAGAAGTATACTTTTGTTAAATATAAAGAAAAATAACACGTCGTTAACTTATTTAATCACTATGAACGTATTCTTTTGTATAATTTAATTCCAAGCATTAAAAGCGCTGCTAGACCAAAAAGTCCCAACAAACCGTAGGCCATATTGAGAGTGCTTTTTAGTAATACCAAGAAGACGACTGCAAAAAGAATTAAGGTTGCGCCTTCATTCCAAACACGCATAAAATTAGAGCTATACCTTATTTTATCTGCTTGTAATTCTTTAAAAATGAAATGGGTTTTAATTTGGTAAACAACCAAAAGGAATACGAAGCCTAGCTTAGCATGCATCCAAGGTTGCTCTAACCAATAAGGCGCAAGGACCAAGAGCCAGCTGCCAAAGATGATCGACAAAATAGCCGATGGCCATGTAATAATATACCATAAGCGTTTGGCCATTAATTTTAATTGTGCAGTTAATATTTCTTTTTCTGTAGCTGTTTTTTTTGTAGCTTCTATGTGATAAATAAAGATGCGGGGGACATAAAATAGGCCTGCAAACCAGGTGATTACAAAAATAAGGTGAAGCGATTTGATATAGTTATAATAGTCCATAATTATGTTTTTAAAGTTAATTTCACTGATACTTCTCTGTATAATATATATGCTGTCAGTAAGGTAGATAGTACGTCCGAGACTGGAAATGCAATCCATACGCCAAGCTCACCGTACCATAAAGGAAGTATGAAAATTAGAGGGATGAAGAAAAACCCTTGCCTAGAAAGCGTTAATAATAGAGCCGGTATGGCCTTTCCTACTGCTTGAAAATAGGCCGAACCTATTAACTGAACAGCAATAATTGGTGTCGCTGCAAATACCCAGCGCATGGCAGTAGGTGTTTTTTCTATTACCAGTGAGTCGGTAGTAAACATTCGTGTTATCAGTTCTGGAAAGCTAATAAGTAGTACAAAAACAAGTGAGGCCATTACCATTGCATAGATGATTGCTATTCTAATGGCTTGCTTTACTCGATCATAATTTTGAGCACCATAATTATATCCGGCAATAGGGATAAATCCTTGTGTAATTCCAAAAATAGGAAACAAAGCAAACATTAGCATTCTAGATACAATAGCGTAGGATGTTACGGAGGTTACACCGCCAAAATCAAATAAAATATTATTCATCAGTAAATAGGTAATACTAACAATAGCTTGTCTTGAAAGCGTTACCGATCCTAAATTACTAATTTCCGACACAATTGATCTTTGAAGCTTAAAATGAATAAGCGAAATTTTCATTTCAGAGTTTTTTGAAACGAAAAACCAAAAAATAAATATAAAACAAAGTATATAAGAGCCTGTTGTTGCCCAGGCCGCACCAATCATCCCCAAATCCATCACATTAATAAAAAGAATATCTAACCCAAGATTTGTAATAGAGGGTATCATCATGGCGTACATAGCATACTTCGGTTTGCCCTCTGCTCTAATAATCGTATTTCCCATCATTGATAATGCCAGAAAAGGAACTCCATATAAAATAATTTGGTAATATGTTTTAGCGGGTTCAAAAATAGTTCCCTTGCCTCCAAAGAGTGGAATGATATTATCAATATAATACAAACCAAAAAAAACCAACGTTAAGGTCAGAGCAATGGTCATGGTAACTTGATTCCCAAATGTTTTTAATGCTTTAGATTTCTCATTAGCTCCTAGAGCTCTAGAGACTATAGATGAACCCCCGATTCCAATCGCCATTCCCAAAGCAGCAATAAAAAATGAAACTGGTAGTACAACGTTAATGGCAGCAATTGCTTGCGAACCAATCCAGTGGCCTACAAAAATAGTGTCGACTAAAATATTAAGCGACATAACTAAGATACCAATAGAAGCGGGAACCGCCTGTTTGATCAATAGTTTTCCGATAGATTCGGAGCCAAAGCTATTTGAAGTGGATTGATTCATTAAACTGTATTATTGTGAAGACCATTCAGTGACCCATTTAGCTAAAAGAGAGACCCAAGCAGGATCATCATTCAAGCACGGGACCGTTGTAAAATCTTTACCCCCAACTTCGTGGAATATCTCCTCCCCTTCCATGGCAATTTCTTCAAGTGTTTCTAGACAATCACTTACAAATGCCGGAGTTGCAATAGCCATCGACTTAGTCCCTTCTTTCCCTAAACGTTCAATAGTTCGGTCGGTGTATGGGCGCAACCAGGGGTCAAAGCCTAAGCGAGACTGAAAGGAAGATGAATAGACGGATTCTTCAAGACCCAACTCTTTACCTACTAAACGAGTAACCTCCAGACACTGATGTTTGTAGCAATATGCGTGAGCTTCTGATGGTTTTACACAGCAAGACTTATCTATCTTACAATGCGATTTGGTAATGTCACTTTTACGAATGTGACGTTCAGGAATTCCGTGGTAAGAAAAAAGTAAATGCTCATACGTTTTCCCTTTTAAGGAAGCCTTTATCGTATTGGATAAAACTTTGATATACTCAGGGTTATTATAAAAAGGTGGTAAATCTGATAATTTCAGTGTTGGAAAATATTGATCTCTTAGCTTTTTGGCCAACACCAATATTGTTTCAGTAGTAGCCATAGCAAACTGTGGGTATAATGGAATTATTAAAACCTCATCGACCCCTTGATCTACGAGTTTTTGGAGCCCATTTTTAATAGTCATGCTGCCATAACGCATCGCAAGTGCTGTTGGCACTTCAACTTCTATCTTTAACTTATTTTCTAAGCGTTCAGATAAAACAATTAAAGGAGACCCTTCTTCCCACCAAATTTTATTATAAGCTTTAGCTGATATTTTAGGACGGGTATTTAAAATAATTCCTTTGACTAATAACGTTCGAGCCCATTTTGGAACATCAATAACGCGTTCATCCATTAGAAATTCTCCTAGGTATTTTTTGACATCTTTAGGTGTTGGGCTATCTGGTGAGCCTAAGTTTACTAATAAAACTCCTTTCATGGTGATTAATTGAGGGATTGAATATATTTTTTTGGGGTTGTCCCATATTGTTTTTTGAATGCTGAAATAAAATGACTTGCCGTACTATAACCTACTTTAAGACCTACTTCATTAACATTGTGAGCGCCAGACTCTAAAAGTTTACGAGCGACTTCCATTTTGTAATCAAATAAAAATCCGAAAACGGTGGTTCCATAAATTTGCTTAAAGCCTTCTTTTAACTTCTTCAAACTTAAATCAATCTCTGAAGCTAAGACTGTTAATGTTGGAGGCTCCAATATTCGATTAATCATAATGTCTTTAGCTTGGCGAATTTTAACTACGTTTGATTCGTCAACAAGAAAAGGGCATTGTTCGACATTAGCATCTTCACCTCTGTTGAAATACAAACTTAACAACTCATAAGCCTTTCCTTTAAAATATAAAGACTTGATCGTTGAGTTTAAGTTGTAATTGATAAGTTGATTTAACACTATCGCTGTAGATGGCGATATATGTCCGTCTTTATAGTATTTTTTATCCTGATTTCCATCACTTAAAAAAGTAATATAGTCCGCTTCATGTGAAAATAAACCATGGAATTTTTTAATTGAAATCAAAACCGAGACGACCCAAGTATTGGGGTCCACTTGTAGATGTATAGGTAGATCTCTTTGAGGGTTATACAATAATAATGAATTTTCTTCTGAGATATTAAGCTGGTAAGTTCCATTATTAAATACAAATTGACACTGGCCTTTCAAGCAAAAATGAAACTGAATAAAAGAACTATCTATCTCTTTTTCAAGAAGTTGAATTTCAGAAGATTCATTTTGATAAGTCATGACAACAAACCCTGACTCAATCACAGTTTCTAAAAATGACCCTTTAGCGATGTTTTTTGGCTTTGTAAACGTAGTTTGGATTTGACTATTATTTAGATTCATTATAAATAAAATTTAAATTTTGCAACGTTTTTCTTCAGCAAAAATAATAAATTATTCAAAAATAACTAAATTATGCATGTAAACCTCCAAACGACAAATAAAGTTCTTATAGCGTTATTTTTTAAAAATGAAAGCCCCTACTTTTGTGGTAATATATCCCCGTATATAATGGAGAACTCTAATGAACCTGCTACTACCTGTTTTTATGTCATTGGCCTTAGCTACAAAAAAGCAGACGCCCAACTTAGGGGTGAATTTAGCCTAGATCATACTGCTAAAACAAACTTATTAATTCAAGCAAAGTCTAGTGGGGTTGAAAGTATTGTCGCCACCTCTACATGTAACCGAACCGAAATCTATGGATTTGCTACACATCCTTTTGAACTAATAAAACTGTTGTGCAACAACACAAAAGGAACTGTTGAAGACTTCCAAAGCGTTTCCTATGTATTTAAAAATAGTGATGCTATTCAGCACATGTTTAGAGTCGGCGCAGGCTTAGATAGCCAAATTCTAGGGGATTTTGAAATCATTAGTCAGCTGAAATTAAGTGCTAAAATCTCAAAAAGACATGGTCTTTTGGACGCATTTCTTGAACGTTTAATTAATGCAGTAATTCAAGCGAGTAAACGAATAAAAACTGAAACAAAGCTTTCATCTGGAGCAACCTCAGTGTCCTTTGCGTCCGTTCAATATATAAAAAAAACAATTGAAGCTATTTCTTCGAAAAACATTCTACTTTTTGGAACTGGGAAAATCGGAAGGAACACTTGTGAAAATTTAATAAAGCATACCAAAAACGAACACATTACCCTCATAAACAGAACGCGTAATAAAGCAGATAAAATTGCGGGGAAATTCAAGGTACTTGCAAAAGACTACAGCCAACTACAAGAAGAAATTATCAAATCCGACATTCTAATTGTAGCCACTGGAGCACAAAACCCAACAATAGACAAGTATCTCATTCAAAATAAAAAACCATTATTAATTCTTGACCTTTCTATCCCTAAAAATGTGGATGATAACGTAACAGAGTTACCAATGGTAAGCTTGGTTCACTTAGATCATTTATCTCAAATGACGGATGAAACTTTAGAAAATAGAAAGCAATTTATCCCAGTAGCAGAAAGTATTATCGCTGAAATAAAGGGAGATTTTGAAGCTTGGTTGGAAAATAGAAAATTTGCACCCACTATCAAAGCGCTTAAAGAAAAATTACAAGTGTTTGCTTCGGCTGAAGTTGATAGCCAGCGAAAAAAAATAAACGAATTTAATGAAGCGCAAGCGGAATTAATAAGTGCTAATATAGTTCAAAAAATTACCAACCATTTTGCCCACCATCTTAAAGACGATTCTTTATCGTCAGATGATAGTCTTGAGTTAATAAAAAAGGTGTTTCAATTAGATTCTAAAAAATATGTCTAAAATTATTCGAATTGGAACGCGTGATAGCGACCTAGCTCTTTGGCAAGCCAAAACTGTGCAGTCACAACTAGAGCACCTGGGGCACCAAACCGTACTCGTTCCTGTGAAGTCAACTGGAGATTTAGTTCTAAATCAACCGATTTATGAACTGGGAATCACAGGAATTTTTACGCGAACATTAGATATTGCTTTGATTAATGAAGAAATTGATATTGCAGTACACTCCCTTAAAGATGTTCCTACCGCTTTACCTGAAGGCCTCGTTCAGGCGGCGGTTTTAAAACGAGGAAACATTAGAGATACTCTGGTGTTTAAAACAAATGAAGAGTTTTTGGCTCAAAAAGAAGCCATTATTGCAACGGGTAGCTTAAGACGTCAAGCCCAGTGGCTAAACAGATATCCCACACATACCACAGTAGGAATAAGGGGAAATATAAATACTCGTTTAGAAAAACTAGAAAAAAGTGATTGGAATGGGGCTATTTTTGCTGCTGCTGGTTTGGGACGCTTAAACCTAACCCCGGAAGATTCTGTCAATCTAGAATGGATGGTTCCAGCTCCTGCTCAAGGTGCTATAATGATAGCAACTTTGAAATCAAACACAGAAGCTCTTGAAGCATGTGCTGTGCTAAACCATGAAGAAACAGAAATATCAACAACAATTGAACGCCAGTTCCTAAACAAGCTAGAAGGTGGCTGTAGCGCTCCAATTGGAGCACTCGCATACATAAAAGAAGAAGAAATACATTTTCACGGCATAGTTTTAAGCCCAGATGGTACCAAAAAAATTGAAATAAAGCGAACAGCAAAACTTGGTGAGCACCACACACTAGTTGATGATTGTGTAGAGTTTATCTTGAGTCGTGGGGGTAAAACATTAATTGGAACAACCGCTAAAATAGAAGGACCTACAACTATTTTTTCCTCAAAATTATTAAGCCCTGGACAAAAAGACTTATTTAACAATAAACTTAACGTAGGAAGCTCTGACTTTATAAAAACTGCAGCCAACCGGATAAAGCCTGTTGTAATGAAGGCAACACACAAAAATGTGGTCATAACAAGCAAAAATGGTGTGGATGCTATATTAAACAACTGCCCTGTTGATGACTTAAATTTTGAAACTATTTACTGCGTAGGTAGACGAACAAAACGTCTTATTGAGCAAAAAATTGGCCCCGTAAAGCATACAGAAAAAAACGCCAAGGCGCTAGCAGAACACTTGGTTGAATTTATGGACGGCTCGGAAGTCAGCTATTTTTGTAGTGATATTCGAATGGATGATCTGCCAACTATTTTGAATGAAAATAATATAAAAGTACAAGAGGTTGAGGCCTATAGTACCAAACTAGAAGCACCTAAGCTTGCAGACTCTATAGAAGGAGTTATGTTTTACAGCCCTTCTACTATTCAAAGTTTTCTAGAAAAAAACAAGCCTAACTGTACCGCTTATTGCATTGGTGAGAGTACAGCTAAAGAAGCAAGAAAACACTTCAAAAAAGTACGGGTTGCAAAAATACCTACTGTTGAAAGTGTGATAGAGCTTGTCAATCAAAATTACATCTAAAATGTTATGATAAAAAACGACTTATTTTTAAAAGCACTCAAAGGAGAAACTGTAGAGCGTCCTCCTGTTTGGATGATGCGTCAAGCAGGCCGTTATTTGCCTGAATTCATTGCAATTCGAGAAAAATATGATTTTTTTACACGTTGTCGTACTCCTGAATTAGCGAGTGAAATAACGGTTCAGCCTATCAGAAGATACGGGATGGATGCTGCTATTTTATTCTGTGATATTTTAGTCATTCCACAAGCCATGAATATTGAGGTTCAAATGAAACCAAATTTTGGTCCTTATTTACCAAACCCTGTGCGCACACAAAAAGACGTTGACAATGTCATTGTGCCAGATGTAACCGTAGAGTTAGACTATGTATACCAAGCTATTAAAGCGACTAAGGAATTACTAAATGATGACATCCCTTTAATTGGATTTGCCGGATCGCCATGGACCATTTTATGCTATTGTGTTCAAGGGCAAGGAAGTAAAAACTTTGATAAAGCGAAAGAATTTTGCTTTATCAATCCAATAGCAGCGCATCAATTACTACAAAAAATCACAGATACTACTATTGCCTATCTCAAAGAAAAAGTTAAGGCTGGAGTCAATGCAGTTCAAATATTTGACTCTTGGGGTGGCATGCTTTCACCAACCGATTATCAAGAATTTTCATGGCAATATATCAATCAAATCATAGAGGCTCTCAAAGAAGAGGTTCCTGTGATTGCCTTTGGTAAAGGATGTTGGTTTGCGTTAGGAGATATGGCAAAATCCGGAGCTTCTGCACTAGGAGTTGACTGGACTTGTTCGGCACGAAATGCCCGCTATTTGTCCGGTGGGAATATAACACTTCAAGGAAATTTTGACCCTTCAAGATTACTGTCTCCCCCTGCAGAAATCAAAAAGATGGTTCACCAAATGATTAATGAGTTTGGAAAAGATAAATACATTGTAAATCTTGGGCATGGTATCTTACCAAATATCCCAACAGACAATGCAAAAGCATTTATTGATGCTGTAAAAGAATACCGAGCCTGATGAAAGATCGTTTTTTTAAATATATTCACGAGCTGCAAGACACAATCACTTCAAAACTTGAAATGATCGATGGGTCTGCAGTGTTCAAAGAAGATATTTGGAAACGGCCTGAAGGGGGTGGCGGGCGTACTCGTGTTATAGAAAATGGAACGGTGTTTGAAAAAGGAGGTGTTAATATTTCTGGAGTTCACGGTAAACTTCCGGCATCCATGCAGGCTTATTTTAAAGTAAAAGATGTTGATTTTTTTGCCTGTGGCTTAAGCTTAGTCTTGCATCCAAAAAACCCCATGGCTCCTACGGTACATGCCAACTGGCGGTATTTTGAAATGTACGACGAACAAGGAGCTGTAATAGATCAGTGGTTTGGAGGGGGTCAAGACTTGACCCCTTATTATTTGTTTGAAGAAGATGCGGTTCATTTTCACCAAACATGTAAAACAGCTTGTGATAAGCATAGCCCTGATTTTTATTCAACTTACAAAAAGCGCTGTGACACGTATTTTCATAATAGCCATCGCGAGGAAGCTAGAGGAATTGGCGGGTTGTTTTTTGATTATTGTAAAGCATCTAAAGAAATGAGTATGTCACATTGGTATGACTTTGTAAAAGAAGTTGGAGATAGCTTTCTAGAGGCCTATGTCCCTATTTTGGAAAAAAGAACTCAGTTGCCTTTTACAAAAGAAGAGCAAAACTGGCAAGAAATTAGAAGAGGTCGGTATGTTGAATTTAATTTAGTGCACGATAAAGGCACCCTTTTTGGATTAAAAACAAATGGAAGGATTGAAAGTATTTTAATGAGCTTGCCTCCAAAAGTTCAGTGGGTTTACGACCACCAACCTGAGCCTAATAGCAAAGAAGAACAATTAATGCGGGTTTTAAAAACCCCTAAAAACTGGGTTTAATATGTATCCAATAAAACGAAATAGAAGGTTACGATCAAATGAATCAATTCGCAGCCTGGTAAGAGAAACGGTGATCACACCAAACGATTTTTTGGTTCCTTTATTTGTTGTTGAAGGCAAGGGGATAAGGCATGAAATTCCATCAATGCCTAATTATTTTAGGTTTAGCTTGGATACCCTAGAAGCAGAAGTAAAACTACTTTGGAACTTAGGATTGAAATCAGTGCTGGTTTTTGTAAAAGTATCGGATGTCCTGAAGGATAATAAAGGAACTGAAGCGTTGAGCGCTAATGGATTAATGCAGCGAGCAATAAAAACAATAAAAAATATATGCCCAGAAATGCTGGTCATGACTGATGTAGCATTAGATCCGTATTCAATCTATGGTCACGATGGCGTTGTTTCTAAAGGAGTGATTCAAAACGATGATACTGTTGAGATTTTAACAGTCATGAGTTTGTCTCATATTGAAGCTGGAGCCGATTTTGTAGCCCCTAGTGATATGATGGATGGACGCGTTGCTAGTATTCGTGAAGCCTTTGAGGACGATGGCTATGTTGATGCAGGAATCATGAGTTACAGTGCAAAATATGCCTCTTCTTTTTATGGCCCTTTTAGAGATGCTTTAGACTCTGCCCCAGTCAATTCTAAAAATATTCCAAAGGATAAAAAAACCTATCAAATGGACTACGCTAACCGTTTTGAGGCCCTCCGGGAAACTGAAATGGATATTGATGAAGGCGCAGATATTGTAATGGTTAAACCGGGGTTGGCTTATCTAGATATTCTAAGAGAAATTAAAAATGAATTTGATGTGCCTGTAGCGGTCTACCAAGTAAGTGGCGAATATGCGATGATAAAAGCAGCAAGTGAAAAAGGCTGGCTAGATCATGATGAAACAATGCTAGAAACTACGATGGCTTTCAAACGTGCTGGCGCTGATGTTATTGCCAGTTATTTTGCTAAGGATATTGTGAAATTGATTTCCTAAGTTTTTATCATTAGAGGTCTTAATTCTTTTTCCTTACCTTAATCCAACTAAAATAACCCAAATGAAAAAATTTATAACACGTCTTGCTTTAGTATTTTCAGTCCTCATTGCAGGGCTTTACCTTACAGATACTGACTATATTTTAAAAGCCGTACAAACAGTCTATTTACAAGGAAACACAACTGCATCAATAGATGATTATCCCTTTTTTGAAAACAAAACAGTCAAAATTGGCAAGTCTAAATCGTGGCCACTTCACAAAAATTATAATAAAATCCCTGCAACAGAAAAACTTTTAGAGCTGCACAAAGCGCAAGGAACTGTTGCGTACATGATTATAAAAAATGATAGTATTTTATTTGAATCCTACTTTGATGGTTACGAAGAGAACTCTAAAAGTAATTCGTTTTCTATGGCAAAAAGCTATGTTAGTGGAATGTTAGGCAAGGCCATTATGGATGGGTATATAAAAAGTATTAATCAACCTGTGAGTGATTTTTTTCCACAATATAAGGAAGGACTTGCCGCTAAGGTGACTGTTGGTGACTTAGCGTCTATGGCATCAGGGTCTAGCTGGGAAGAATCTTATTACTCCCCATTTACAATAACAACACGTGCCTATTATGGCAAAGAATTAGAAAAGACTATTCTTGGGCTTAAAACCGTAGATGTACCAGGGAAGTCATTTAAATATGCTAGTGGAGACACCCAATTACTTGCCATGATTCTTGAAAAAGCAACAGGCAAAAAAATGTACAATTATCTTTCAGAAAGTTTTTGGATTCCTCTAGAAAGTGAAAATGAAGCGCTTTGGCAAATAGACAGTGAAGCAAATGACATGGTTAAGGCCTACTGTTGTATCGCTACAAATGCGAAGGACTTTGCTCGCTTTGGAAAACTCTATAAGGATCACGGAAAATGGAATGGCAAACAGGTTTTAGATTCTACATTTGTTGCTAAATCTATTAAGCCACGATTTGAGGAAAGTCCTCATTATGGATATGGATGGTGGCTTCGAAAAACAGAGGATAAATCATTTTTTATGATGGAAGGCCATTTAGGTCAATGTGTCATTGTAGAGCCAGAAGATAACATCATAATAGTCCGTTTAGGAAATGCCAAAGCCTCTTTTGGAAACAATCCTTACAATGGAGACATCAATACTTATATTGAAGAAGCTTATAAAATGCTTCCTAATGATCAACAAGCTCAGCCTTAAAAACTTACTGTTTATCGACGTTAAAACGATTCCAAAAACCGAATACTAATCCGACATCTCAGATGACTAGCTAAGGTAAGTGGATTCAAATCAAGCCAACAACTCAAAGAGTACTCCATTTGAAAGAGTTTTTAAAAATTGATTACATTTAAGACATGCAACAATCGCCTATTCTTATAATTAAAAACCTTCATGTCGCTTTTAAAACAGAAAGTGGATTAAATGAAGTCCTTTGCGGGATATCATACAATCTATATTCGGATGAAATTCTTGGAATCGTTGGCGAATCAGGGAGTGGGAAATCGGTAGCATCTCTGGCTATTATGGGGCTATTACCCCTAAAAAGTGGAGTTACTACTTTAGGGGAAGTTATGTTTAATGCTGAAAACCTAATAGACTGTTCTCAAAAACAGTTAGAGTCAATTCGTGGGAAAAAAATAGCCATGATCTTTCAAGAGCCGATGAGTGCTCTAAATCCATCCATTTGCTGTGGAAAACAAGTTCAAGAAATCTTACTTCAACACACAAACATCACAACAAAGGAGGCAAATAAAGAGGTGGTTCGTTTATTTAATGCTGTTAAATTACCGGAACCCAAAAAAACATACAAAAAGTACCCACATGAAATTTCTGGGGGTCAACTACAACGCGTCATGATCGCAATGGCTATTGCTTGTAAGCCAGAAATTCTAATCGCTGACGAACCAACAACAGCTTTAGATGTTACTGTTCAAAAAGAGATTATAGCACTATTAAAAACGCTTCAAAAAGAATTTAAAATGAGTGTTATCTTTATTAGCCATGACCTAGCGTTGGTTTCAGAAATTGCTGATCGGGTTTTGGTTATGTACAAAGGGGCTATCGTAGAAAAAGGAGATACAAAATCAGTGTTTAAAAACCCTCAAAAAGAATATACAAAAGCGCTTATTGGTGCTCGGCCTAGGCTTAAAAGTCGTTTAAAAAAACTCCCTACAATTAGTGACTTTTTATCAGGAATAATTCCCAAAGCACTTATTACAAAAACAGCTAGAAAGGAAAAACATAAAAATATTTATAGCAGTGCTCCTTTACTAGAAGTGATCAACCTTGAAAAAACATACTATTCTAAAGCCTCGTTCTTTGGAATAAAAACAGCACTTAAGGCAGTAGACAACGTTAGTTTTAAAGTCTATTCTGGCGAAACACTAGGGCTTGTGGGGGAGTCTGGTTGTGGCAAATCTACCCTTGGGAAAGCTATTTTACAACTCGATAAAGCAACTGCAGGCACTCTAAAATACAAAGGGGATGACGTTACAAACCTTTCTAAAAAAGCGTTGCGAACTTTACGAAAAGAAATTCAAATTATTTTCCAAGACCCCTATGCCTCGCTGAACCCTCGGCTCACGGTTGGAATGGCGATTATGGAACCCATGAAAGTACATGGGTTATTTAGTTCTGATAACGAACGAAAAGCGAGGACCATTGAAATTTTAGAGAAAGTCGGGTTAGAAGCAGCTCATTTTGATCGCTATCCTCATGAGTTTTCGGGTGGACAACGGCAACGAATAGGCATTGCTAGAACCATTGCTGTTCAACCACAATTAATTATCTGTGACGAATCGGTATCTGCCTTAGATATTTCTGTACAAGCACAAGTGCTTAATTTATTGAACACGCTAAAGGAGGATTATGGGTTTACCTATATTTTTATATCCCATGATTTGTCGGTGGTAAAGTTTATGTCTGATCAATTAATGGTCATGAATAAAGGCAAAATAGAGGAAATTGGCGAAGCTGATTCTATTTATGAGTCCCCGCAAAAAGAGTATACTAAAACATTAATTGGGGCAATCCCTAAAGGACTTTAAGATTTTTAAAAGAACAATAATGACATCAATTAAATTTAAGAGTAAAAAAAACGTCTTTTTCCAGGCTTTAATTCTTGGAATCGTAGGGGGTTGTATTAGCCTTATTGTGTCTGTGGGATTAGCTACGGGGCTTGATAAATCGAGTTACGTAACTATAAGTTTGTTGCTATTGGTTAGTGCATTCCTACTGTGGAGTTATTATGGCACTTACTATGAACTCACTCAAAAGCAAATAAAATATAACTGCGGGCCCATTGAAGGAAAGATTGAGATTAAAGAAGTCCGAGGAGTTGTTAAAGGGAAAACACTTTGGGTCGGCTTAAAACCAGCTACAGCCAGAAAAGGTTTAATTATAAAATACGGAAAGTTTGATGAAATTTATATTAGTCCTCAAACAAATGATGAGTTTATAAATCGGCTTTTGGAGCTAAATGATGCTATAAAAATAACGAGTTAGTCCAAAGTAAACTTGTAGCAAACACTAAAACTCCATTTCAGGCGCCTCTCCATCCACAATAAGATGGCCTTCAGTCGCATTTTGAATCGTTTCAACAGAAACCCCTGGCGCGCGCTCTAAAAGCATAAAGCCTTGGCTGGTAACTTCCAAAACAGCTAAGTTAGTAACCACTTTTTTGACACAACCAACCCCTGTAAGAGGAAGCGAGCAGCGTTTTAGAAGTTTAGAATCTCCTTTTTTATTGGTATGCATCATCGCGACTATAATGTTTTCTGCACTGGCTACTAAATCCATAGCTCCACCCATCCCTTTAACCATATAGCCAGGGATTTTCCAGTTGGCTATGTCTCCGTTGTCTGAAACCTCCATAGCGCCTAAGATCGTAAGGTTTACATGCTTGCCGCGAATCATAGAGAAACTAGTAGCAGAGTCAAAAAAACTAGCCCCTTCAAGCGTGGTGATGGTTTGTTTTCCTGCGTTGATAAGGTCTGCATCTTCTTCGCCTTCAAAAGGAAATGGACCCATGCCCAAAACGCCATTTTCACTTTGAAATTCGACTTCAATATCCTCACGAACGTAGTTTGCTACCAGCGTAGGGATTCCAATACCTAAATTGACATAGTATCCGTTTTTAACTTCTTTAGCGATTCGCTTTGCAATTCCAATTTTGTCTAGCATGATTATGTTTTTTGTCTAACGGTTCGTTTTTCAATTCGCTTTTCATAGCCATTTCCTTCAAAAATTCGTTGAACAAATATTCCAGGAATATGAATTTGGTTAGGATTAAGTGAACCGACAGGGACTAATTCTTCGACCTCAGCAACCGTAATCGTAGCACCACCACACATATTTGGGTTAAAGTTTCTAGCAGTCGCCTTAAAAATTAAATTTCCAGCGGCATCTCCCTTCCAGGCTTTAACAAATGAAAAATCAGCTTTAAATGCCGTTTCTAAAACATACATTTTACCATCAAATTCCCGTGTTTCTTTGCCTTCGGCAACTTCAGTTCCATAACCTGCTGGTGTATAAATCGCTGGAAAGCCCGCTTGAGCAGCTCTGCAGCGCTCAGCTAAAGTACCTTGAGGGATTAACTCAACTTCTAATTCTCCCGAAAGCATTTGTCGTTCAAACTCATCGTTTTCTCCCACATAAGAGGATATCATTTTTTTTATTTGATGCTTTTGTAACAATAATCCAAGTCCAAAATCATCAACCCCTGCATTGTTAGAGATGCAGGTGAGATCTTTAATGTCCATATCAACAATTTCTGAAATGGCATTTTCAGGGATTCCACAAAGTCCAAACCCCCCCAGCATGAGGGTCATTCCGCCGGACAATCCCTTAAGAGCCTCTTTTACATTAGCTACCTGTTTGTTAATCATTATTTTAGTTTAGGATTAAAAAATACAAAAAAAAATTAGTAAGAAGCTGATTTTTCTAGAAATCAATATCTGGTGTAGTCGTTGTATTTACTTGAGGTATTATTTCACCATCTTCGTTTTTGGGTTCACAATCAACTTCTATTGAAAGTTCTTCAGGGGCTACGAACTCGTCTTTAGAAATGTTTAAGCCCTCAACTTCATAACAACTACGCATATAGTTTGCCCATATTGGAAGTGCCATAGAGGCGCCTTGCCCATAAGTGATTGTTTTAAAATGAGTGGATCGGTCCTCACCTCCAACCCAAACACCTGTGACTAAATTAGGAACCATTCCCATGAACCAACCATCGCTTTGATTTTGGGTAGTGCCTGTTTTCCCTGCTATTGGATTTGTAAATTCGTAGGGATAGCCTGTAACAATTTCTTTATAAACAATTTGATCTTTAGCAGCGCTATGTCGCAAGCGTTGACCTGAGCCGAACTGGGTAACACCCTCCATAAGCTTAACTGTTACATAAGCAACTTCTTCGCTCAATACATCCTTTGTCTTTGGTGAATGCTGAAATAATATAGTCCCATTTTTATCTTCAATATGGGTAACCATTACAGGTTTTGTATACACGCCTTGGTTTGCAAATGTAGAATAGGCTGCTACCATTTCATAAACACTTAGGTCTGGAGTCCCTAATGCTATTGATGGTACCGCCGGGATTTGTTGCTCAACACCCAAGCTGTTCGCCAAATTAATCACAGGTTGTGGCCCAATTTCATTCATAAGTCGAGCAGTAATTGTATTTCTAGAATTAGCTAGCGCTGATTTCAAAGTTTCAAAACCTCCATAGTTACCTCCAGAATTCTTTGGCGACCAAGGCTTCATGTTTCCATGTTTGAGCGCTTCAATTGTAATTTGAGATTTTGGAAATGTATCGCAAGGGGATAAGTGAAGCTGGTCAATCGCTGCTGCGTATACAAAAGGTTTAAAAGTGGAGCCTACTTGGCGCTTCCCTTGTTTCACCATATCGTACTGGAAGTGCTTGTAGTTGACGCCTCCTACCCATGCTTTTACATGGCCTGTTTGTGGCTCCATGGACATCATTCCAGCTCTTAAAAACGATTTGTAATATCGCATAGAATCTAAAGGTGTCATTACGGTATCTATTTCATTATTTTTTGCAGTCCAAGAAAATATTTTCATCGATACAGGCTTTTTAAAAGACTTAATAATCTCCTTGTTTGATTTTTTTAGGTCATACTTCATTTTACGCCAACGCTCTGAGCGCCTCATGCTCGAATTTAGCAAAGAAGCCACCTCTTCAGGCTCCAGATCTAAAAAAGGAGTTGTGGAATTTCTTCTCGCAGTATTTTGAACAAAAAACTCAGCTTGTAAGTTACTCATGTGGGTTTTTGTTGCAACCTCGGCAAAGGTTTGCATGCGCGAATCTATGGTTGTATGGATTTTTAAGCCATCTTTGTAAATGTTATACTTATCGCCGTTTGGATTTCTATTCAATGGATTATTAACCCATTGTTTCATAAAGCCCCGTAAGTATGATCTGAAATATGTTGCAATTCCTTCACGATGGGATTCTGGAGAATAATTAAGCCCTAGAGGTTGCTTTTGTAGAGAGTCTTTTAGGGCCTCTTTAATGTATCCATATTTAGCCATTTGGCCTAAAACTACATTTCGGCGATTCTTTGTACCTATTGGATTTCGCTTAGGGCGTGGATTATAAAGCGATGAGTTTTTAAACATTCCCACTAACATAGCAGACTCATTAATGCTTAAATATTTCGGCTCTTTCCCGAAATAAATTCTAGACGCAGAACGAATCCCATCTGCAAAATTATTAAAGTCATAAATATTAAAATATTGTGCTATAATTTCTTCTTTTGTATACTGCCTTTCTAATCGAGTTGCAATCACCCATTCTTTTATTTTTTGAGTTAGCCTCCCCATTGTATTTCGCGACCCTTCTCCATGAAAAAGTTGCTTAGCTAGTTGTTGAGAGATTGTGCTGGCACCACCTCCTTTCCCTAATTTAATAAAAGCACGGAGGGTTCCTCTCACATCAATACCTGCATGTTCAAAATAACGCACATCTTCGGTTGCTATGAGTGCATCTACAAGGTGTTTGGGTAAATCACTAAATGCGACTGGCGTTCTATTGTCCTCAAAATAAAACTTACCAAGTGTCTTCCCGTCTGAAGAAATGATTTCAGTCGCTAAATTAGTCCGTGGGTTTTCAAGCGCTGTATGGTCTGGCATTTCACCAAAAACCCCTAATGACGCCAATAAAAAAACAGAAATACCACTTAAAATCAGTGCTAAAAACATCACCCAAAACCAACGGATTGTTTTTGAAAAATTAGCAGATATTTTCTTTCTTTTTACCATGATAACAGCTTATTTATTAAATGGCTCAACACTAAAACCTACATCAATAATTCCATCAAGTATCGCTATTCCTTTAGGGTTCTCGCGAAGTCGCATGGCTTGTTGTATATGGACTTTATAAGTGCCTTCTTCGGAAAATACAAATGAGGCATCTACTCCTTTAAACCGAAGCTTATGTTCTTTGACAGACGTAAATCCAGATCCTAAAAGCTCTCCACTTGGTTTGGCCATTATATATTCTAAAGTGTCTTTTGTAACCTTTCCGTGCGGGTAGTTTAATTCTACTACTAAAAAAATATTACTAAACTTATAATCGGTTGTTGTTCTTAATTTAACAAAAAGACTGTAAGAATTAAGGCTGTCTGGGGCCGCAAATTCATAGCTAACTGTTTCTTGCCTGTCCCAGCCACTAGAGACAGATGTATAACGGTCGAATAACTTATTTTGCTGACATGAAAATGCTACAGAGGCAAAAACAATTACACAAAAGACTAGTTTACTTTGCATTGTTGTTCTGGGGTCTAGGTTTTTTGGGGTTGTTCTGGTTTCTATTTGTGTTTTTACGGCGATTATTTTTTCGCCGGTTGTTGTTCTTTGGTTTGTCAAATCGGGTTAAACTATCCTGACCTACTACATTTTCAAAATCAACTTTAGCCTCTTCAATTAGTTCAGACGCATAATCTTCTAGGCTTTCAACTTTTTCTCTTTTGGCATTTGCAGCAATAATTTCATTGGCTTGAGTGGTAGTAAGTTTATGCCAGTTCATCCACTCCCCTTCATAGGCATACCACATATGCCCTTTAAAAATATCTGTCTTTTGGCATACGGCAGTCCCTTTTTCGGTTCTTAATTTGACTTCAGTTTTCGGAAATGCCTTTAAAGCATCTAAATAAGAGTCTAGCTCATAGTTTAAACAACATTTTAATTTCCCGCATTGGCCTGCTAACTTCAAAGGGTTTAATGATAATTGTTGGTATCTCGCAGCAGAGGTGCTTACAGACCTAAAGTCCGTAAGCCATGTAGAACAACAGAGCTCACGCCCACAAGAGCCAATTCCTCCCAACCTTGCAGCCTCTTGCCGCAAGCCAACTTGCTTCATTTCAATTCGAGTTCTGAACTCCCTTGCGAATAATTTAATCAACTCTCTAAAATCGACCCGTTCATCTGCCGTGTAATAAAAAGTTGCTTTACTTGCATCTCCCTGAAATTCAATATCAGATATTTTCATTTTGAGCCTTAAGTCAATTGCAAATTGCCTTGCCTTCACTTTCATTGGCTCTTCTTTTTCTCTAGCCTCTACCCATATATCAATGTCTCTTTGCGAGGCTTTTCTGTAAATTTTAAAAACTTCTTCTGGGGTTTCCGATATTTTTTTACGCTTCATCTGAACCTTAACCAATTCTCCGCTAAGCGTTACCATGCCGATATCATGACCTGAAGCCGCTTGGGTTGCAACTATATCTCCTATGCTTAATGTAAGGTTTTCGAGATTTTTGTAATATACTTTTCTACCATTTTTGAAACGAATCTCGACCCAGTTAAACGGGGTTACACCATTTGGAAGTGTCATATTAGAAAGCCAGTCAAAAACAGTGAGTTTATTACAACTATCTGTGCCACATGTACCATTGTTTTTACAGCCTTTAGGCTGTCCATCTTTTCCTGTTGAGCAACTTGTACACCCCATAATCTATATATATTGAATTTGTCAATGCCAATGACATTACAAATGCGGATTAATCTTACGATCTAAAACGTAAATATAAGATTATTTAAGGACTTAAAAAACGTCTCAAACATGATTTTAGAACTAAAAAGCGGAGGAGATTCGCGGCTAAATAGGCCTTAAGGTTTCGATAGTGTCTCGAAAACATTTCTCAGGTCTTTCTTGTGTGGCAGGTGGTCTGCACGTCCTTTTTTAAAAATATCATTGCTGTTGCCTTGTCCTTTTCGAAGTGATTTCTGAACTTCCGACGGCAAACGATTGACCTCCATACAATTAGATGAACAACAGTTTTCCATTGTCTGTTTGCAGGGATCGCATTGAATAAAAAGCAAATGACAGGCATCATTGGCGCAGTTGACATGAATATCCGCTGGTTCGCCACATTGGTGGCAACTGGCAATCACATCTTCTGATATTTTTTCTGCACGACGCTGGTCAAAAACAAAGTTTTTTCCTATGAATTTATTTTCAATTCCTTCGGCCGCTACTTCTCTAGCATAATTAATAATTCCTCCCTCTAACTGATAGACATTCTTAAAGCCTTTGTGCTTGTAATAAGCACTTGCTTTTTCGCAACGGATTCCTCCAGTACAATACATAACTAACTTCTTTGTTTCTTTATGATCTTTGAGGTCCTCTTCAATTAAATCTAAAGATTCCCGAAAGGTGTCAACGTCCGGGATGACCGCATTTTTAAAATGTCCTATTTCGCTTTCATAATGATTTCTCATGTCAACAACCACCGTGTTGTCATCCTCAATAAGCGAATTAAACTCGGATGCGTTTACGTGTGTTCCTATATCTGAAGAATCAAAAGTAGCATCGTTAAGGCCGTCTGAAACAATTTTGTCTCGAACTTTAACTTTCAGTTTCAAAAACGAAAATAAGTCATGTTCAACCGCGATATTAATACGGACATTTTTAAGGAAATCAATGGTGTCTAGGTGCGATTTAAACGCGTCGAGATGATCTGCAGGTATGGAGAGCTGAGCATTGATTCCTTCATGAGCGACGTAAATCCGACCCAGAACATCAATGCGGTTCCAAAACAGAAACAACTGATTCCTTAATGCTTCAGGGTTGGTAATTTTAAAATATTTGTAGAAAGAGATGGTTAAACGATCTTTGCCTGCCTGTTGAATAAGCGCCGCTCTTTCAGTATTGCTTAAGGTATTGTACAGTTGCATGCTATACTTGTTTTTAAGTTAATAATGATTGAACGACAAAGGTACTAAATTTTGGAACATACGCTGTAAAAGTGAATGAATAGCATTTTCAAAATAATACAAAAAGGTTCGTTAAAATTTTAAAACTTTACAAAAGATATCTTATTTTAGCAAGAAGTATGAATTAGATACACAAAGACTTATGAGCAGCGAAAAAGACGCAAAATTAAAAGCCCTCAAGCTAACATTGGACAAGCTTGACAAAGCCTATGGCAAAGGCACAGTAATGAGAATGAGTGATGCCCCAGTGATTGACGTGGAAGTAATTCCATCTGGATCTTTAGGGTTAGATATTGCACTCGGCGTCGGGGGCTACCCTAGAGGTCGTGTTGTGGAAATATATGGACCGGAATCTTCGGGGAAAACAACCCTAACTTTGCATGCAATTGCTGAAGCCCAAAAAGCAGGTGGTATTGCTGCATTTATTGATGCAGAGCATGCCTTTGATCGTTTTTATGCTCAGAACTTGGGCGTTGATATAGATAACCTGATTATATCCCAGCCCGATAATGGTGAGCAAGCATTAGAAATTGCCGATAACTTAATAAGATCTGGCGCTATTGACATGGTTGTGATTGATTCCGTAGCGGCACTTACTCCAAAAAGTGAAATAGAAGGTGAAATGGGAGACTCTAAGATGGGCCTACATGCACGTTTGATGTCACAGGCGCTCAGAAAGCTTACGGGCTCAATTAGCAAAACAAATTGCACGATGATTTTCATCAACCAATTACGTGAAAAAATTGGAGTGATGTTTGGGAATCCGGAAACCACAACTGGTGGTAATGCCTTGAAGTTTTATGCTTCGATTCGGTTAGATATTCGTAGGTCTACACAAATAAAGGACAGTGAAGGAAATGTATTAGGGAACAAAACACGTGTTAAGGTTGTGAAAAACAAAGTAGCACCTCCTTTTCGATTGGCAGAATTTGACATCATGTACGGCCAAGGAGTTTCTAAGGTTGGAGAAATCCTAGATGTTGCTGTTGAGCACGAAATTGTTAAAAAGAGCGGTTCGTGGTTTAGTTATGCAGATACCAAACTTGGCCAAGGTCGAGATGCTGTGAAACAAATGATTAAAGACAATCCAGAGTTAATGGATGAGTTAGAAGAAAAAATAAAAGCTGTTCTAAAAGATGCTTAATTTAAAATCCCGAAGAATCGGGATTTTTTATGCCTTTGAATCAGCAATTAAAGAGTTTGAGATTAAATCATATACTTGAGAGCTCAATGTTGAAGTGTCTTCCGTGGTTAAATCGCTTGTTGAAATTGATGGAAACACTTTTACGCGCATTTTTCCAGCGCTTCCACTGAAAAAGCTATACGATAGTCTTTCTTTATTGTCGTAAAAGATTAAGGGGACTAGTGGAATTTGATGATTAATTGCAAGACGAAAAGCCCCTGCTTTAAAACGATCTAAAACTACCGATTCGTCTGGAACTCCCCCCTCTGGGAAAATACAAATACTTGCACCTTCCATGATCCGTTTTTGAGCTCTAATAAAAACTGCTTTCCGGCTTTTAGGGCTACTTCTATCTACCAAAATACAGGTACGTTTATAAAAAAACCCGAATATGGGTATTTTAACTAATTCCTTTTTCCCGATGAAAACAAAAGGGTGGTCTTTAACCGCAACGAGCATTAACATAATATCGGTCATTGAGGTGTGATTCGCGACAAAAACATAGCTTTGTCCTTTGACTAAGTTTTCCGATCGCTCAACACGCCAATAACAGCCCATTCCAATTAAAATACATTTAGCCCAAATTCTGGCAAGCTTGAAAAAATATGGATACCATTTGGGTTTTAAAACTGAAATAAACAAAAAAGGAAACATTAAGATAATGATTCCGGCTACAAGCACATAAAACCAAATTCTATAGAAAAGCCAAAATGGATACTTAATAACTTTCATCGCGTTCAAAATTACTAAAAAAATTGAGCTATTGGGTCAAAAAAAGTACCTTTGCTAATAATTCAGACAAATAATAAGTAAAATGGCAAGAATTTTAACTGGTGTACAGAGTACTGGAACCCCGCACTTAGGAAATATTTTAGGGGCAATTATACCTGCAATTGAAATGAGTAACGATCCAGAAAATGAATCTTATCTGTTTATTGCAGACATGCATTCTTTGACACAAATAAAAGATGCCAATACGCTTCGTCAAAACACCTATGCTACTGCTGCTACTTGGCTGGCTTTTGGCTTGAATATCGAAAAGACCTTGTTTTACAAACAAAGCAGCGTACCGCAGGTAACAGAATTATCTTGGTATTTGAGTTGCTTTTTTCCATTTTCAAGATTAGAATTAGCGCACAGTTTTAAAGACAAATCAGATCGGCTAGAAGATATAAATGGGGGCCTGTTTACATACCCAATGTTAATGGCTGCAGATATTTTACTGTACGATGCAGATATTATTCCTGTAGGAAAAGACCAACTTCAACATATAGAAATGACCCGTGATGTTGCTTCAAGGGTGCACGCTAAGGTTGGAGATGTTTTTGTAATTCCAGAAGCTAAAATTCAGAAGGATAACATGTTAATCCCAGGAATTGATGGTCAAAAAATGAGTAAAAGCAAAGGAAATGTGATTGATATTTTTCAAACGGACAAGGCGCTTAGAAAACAAATCATGTCTATTCAGACCGACAGCACGTCGCTAGAAGCGCCGAAAGAGTGGTCAAGTTGTAATTCTTTTGCAATTTATAAATTACTAGCATCTGATTATCAAATCGCCGAAATGAAGAGAAACTATGAAGCTGGTGGATACGGATATGGCCATGCCAAACAAGCATTATTTGAATTAATTTGCGAGCAGTTTTCAGAGCAAAGAAAGCTCTATGCTTACTATATGGACAACTTAGAGGAAATAGATCAAGCTCTCGAAATTGGTGCTAAAAAAGCAGCTAAAGTAGCGAATGGTGTATTAGACCGTATTCGTGGAAAAATAGGCTATTAAACGAACAATTAACTTATTCTAAAATGAGGAGATCAGGAAATCCCGCGCTGAGCAAAAGGACTTTTAATAATTTAAAATCAACCACTGGGGAAGTGATGACTCTTGACGGTACTGTGAACAAAACAGCCATGAGCCTCGCTATTTTGTTGTTTGCGGCCTACTACACGTACAGCAATGCAATTATGGATTACGTTTTGATTGGGTTGATTGGTGGATTTATTGTTGCACTAGTCACTATTTTTAAAAAAGAGTGGTCGCCTATAACAGTCCCAATATATGCCGTTCTGGAAGGGCTGTACCTTGGAGGTGTTTCTAAAATATTTGGGAACATGTTTGAACCAGGAATTGTTCCCCAAGCCATTTGCTTAACTTTGGGTATTTTAATTGCTCTTTTATTTGCCTACAAAACAAAAATAATTAAAGTAACAGAAAATTTTAAACTCGGTGTATTTGCTGCCACTGCTGGAATTTTAGTGGTCTATCTAATTAGTATTTTGATGAGCGCGTTTGGAGGCAGGGGTTTGCCAATCATGGACCCCACAAATACATCGATGATAAGTATTGGGTTTTCTTTATTTGTGGTTGGGATCGCATCCCTAAATTTGGTTATGGATTTTGATTTTATTGAGCAAGGAGTAGAAAATGGTGCGCCTAAATATATGGAATGGTATGGCGCTTTTGGGCTATTAATGACCCTGATATGGCTCTACCTTGAAATACTCAAGCTACTGGCAAAGACCAGCTCTAGAAAGTAAATTTAGCTCATAAACTAAAAAAAGTCTTTTTTTTAATAAAAATTTTCTAACTTTGGTTTCATGCAATTAAGCCAGTACATAAGTGACTTACTATACCGCTACGAATGTGTAACGATCCCTAGTTTTGGGGCGTTTTTATCACATCCTATTTCGGCACGAGTTAACGTTGATACAAGTGATTTTTATCCGCCACAAAAACAGCTTTCGTTTAACATTCAACTACAATCCAATGATGGATTATTAACAAGCTATATTTCTGAAGTAGAAAAAATTAGCTTTGAGATGGCGAATCGCAAAATTCAGAAACAGGTTATTCAACTCAAATCTCGTTTAGAAAAAGGCGAAACAGTTGAGTTTAAATATATTGGTGAATTGGCATCTTCTAAACAAGGGGTGATAACGTTTGTTCCTTCTGATCATTTAAATTACATGACCCAGGCTTTTGGATTGGCAACATTTGTCTCTCCCTTAATTGAAAGAAAGGCCATTGTTAAGGAGATAGAAAAAGACGGAGTAATTGCTTTATCTTCCAGACGAAAAAGATCAAAACAATTCATGCGATATGCTTCTATGGCAGTTGTTTTTCTTGGGTTAAGCGGCTCTATTGGGTCTAACTTATATCTTGTACAAATTGAAAAAGAGAATACCCTTGCACAAGAACGTGCCACTGTAAGATTAGATACTAAAATTCAAGAAGCTACCTTTATTATTGAAAATCCGCTTCCAGCTGTAACGGTAAACTTGAAAAAACAAAATGGAAGTTTTCATATTGTTGCTGGCGCTTTTAGAGTAGAAGCAAACAGTAATAAAAAAATGCAACAACTAAAAGACCTAGGCTATAATGCACGCCGGATTGGGGTGAATAGGTATGGATTACACCAAGTTGTTTATGAAAGCTTTGAAACGCGAAAAGAGGCAGAAAAGGCTCTATTCAAAATTAGAAAAGCACACAACCGTGCTGCATGGTTGTTGATTAAAAACAGGCCTTAATTTCTCCTATTGACTTAAATACTTAATGTTGTTCGGATCTTCGTCCTAAATAATCTTACATGTTATAAACTTATGGAACCTAAATCCCCGCAAGCCTCAAAAACAATAATGACTGACACGGTCTTACCAAGTGAAACCAACGCCATTCATACTCTGTTTGGAGGTGAGCTATTGGCGCGGATGGATCGTGCTGCCAGCATATCTGCACAACGACATTCCGGACAAATCGTGGTAACGGCATCTGTCAATCACGTTGCCTTCAAACATGCTGTTCCTTTAGGAAGTATTGTCACAGTTGAAGCAAAAGTATCTCGAGCTTTTAAAAGCTCAATGGAAGTGTATATCGATGTTTGGGTAGATAACAAAACCTCGAAGAGATCTGTAAAGGTCAACGAAGCTATTTTCACCTTTGTGGCTGTAGACGACAAAGGAACCCCTGTTTTAATTCCACAACTAGTCCCTGAATCAGAACAAGAAATTCAACGATTTGAAGGGGCGCTGAGGCGCAAACAATTGAGTTTGGTTTTAGCTGGAAAAATGAAAGCGCAAGAGGCAACGGAACTTAAAGCGCTTTTTACATAGTTGGTGAGTATTTTGAACATAAAACTTACTTGATTTTGGAAAGACTCAAAGCCACACCAAAGCCAATTAGTCCTCCTCCAACAGTATTCTCATTTAAAAAAATACAAATAACGCCTACTATAAGTGACTTAATCCCAATTATTCTTTTTATTATTTTCAAACGACTTTTATAGTTTATAAATCCACTTTGAAGGGTTTTGAGTAGAGCTGTCTTTAAATATTCCAAAACTAAGGATAGATTCCCCTGAGGCTTTATTTGTAATCACCTCTCCTATAGCTTGCTTTGTAACGACCTTATCTCCTTTATTCACGTAAAACTTAGACAGGTTTTTGTAAACAGTAATGTAGTTTCCGTGTCGAATCAAGATGGTGTTATTGCCATTTTTGGGTGTCATAATGCCTTGTACAACTCCTTCAAAGACAGCCCTAACTTGCCCTGACTTACTTGTTGCGATACGAACTCCGTTGCTTTTAATCGTTAAAGAAGGGTCAATGGGGGACGGGTTATTTCCGTAACGTAATTTTACCACACCATTAGCCACGGGCCATGGAAGTTTTCCTTTATTAGAAGTGAAGTTTGCAGCTAATATCTTTTGCTCAGGGGTCAATGAAAACACTTTAAGTTTAGAGGATTTACCTGCTTTTTTATTAGAAGCTGCTATCGCTGCCTGAATGATTTTTCGAATCTCTTTGTCAATCTTCTCTGTCTCGCGCTGCTTTGTTTTTATCTGGGCTGAATACTGAGATAAATCAGCTTTAATATCCTTTATAAGGGATTCTTGCTGCTGTAGCTCCTGGTCTAGGGTTGACTTCGCAATTTTATTTTCTGCGATAAGGATTTGCTTATCCTTTTTTTGCTTTAAGAGTTTAATATTAAGTGATTGCATGTTAGCGGTTTCGATCTTTATCAATTCTGCCTGCAGCTTTTGATAGTCTGCATATTGCTTTATGTACTGCAAACGCTTATAGGCTTGCTGGAAATTACTTGACGACAGTAAAAACATAAGCTTGTTCTGGTCTGCCCGGCTCTTGTAGGCCTTAACAATCATCTTTGCATAATCCGCTTTTAAGGCTTTTAACTTTAGTCGTAATTTAGATATTTTGGTCTGGTTGCTATTGATCTCGCGTGTTAGAAGATTTGCTTGTTGGTTGGTGATGCTGATTAAATTTTTACGTTTTTTAATCTTGAAGTTTAAATCTTCAACAACAGAAAAAACGGACTTCTGTTCCTTTTTTCCCGCAAACAACAACGTACTTATTTGCTGTATTTCACGCTGTAATTCACGACGGCGTTGTTCTAATTCTTGCTGTTTCTTACTTTGAGAAAAACCACTTAAGTGCAGCATTAATGTCAAAAATAGAACGGCGAATGTAAAGCGTGAGTTAGTTAATTTCATTTTAGTTCAATTGCTTTATATCCCTTAGGAATCTTAAAAGGAAAACGTAAAGACTGACCCAAAATTACGGATTTTAAATTCAAATTTAAAGTCGTTTGCACATCCGAGATGGTCGCGGTGATGGTCATCTTTTCTGGAAGTACCAAACCATCTATTTTTTGATAAGACGGATACTGAATATTTAAGAAGTTGCGATTTGCTTGTTGACTCAATTGTTGAGAGTCCATTTTAAAGTAAGTAGGGTTGATTAAGTATAAAAGGTCAAATAAATCGTTAGATCGTTTAGGCCTCAACTCATAAGAGCTGGGGTGTACTGTTTTGTTAAAACGATTTGGGTGAATCTCAAATAGTGCTTCGCCCAACAAAAGGTTTTGAAGGTTTTCAAACTGTAAATCTGTTCCTAAAAATGAATTGATAAGCGCATAGTCGCCATCAAAATAGGTGTTGTCCAGCTTATTGTAGAAACGAACGCGGTCGGGAGTAATTTTAACGCGTACCATATTTAAAAAAGCATTGACCCAAATAGTGTTATCATAGCCCATTCGAAGCGTTAAGGTATGCGCTTCAGAGCGATCCCCTTGGGTCAATTCAACTTTAAGTCGCCCTTGAAGTGTGGTAAATCTTGACTGGAATTTATTATGGTTTTTAACAATTTTATTCACGGACATTCGTCTCTCTAATCCGCTAGAAGTGCTCAATGTTTTAGTGCTTTTACAACCTAAAAAAAGAACGATTAATGCTAAACTATATATTAGTTTTTTCATGGGTTTTTTTCTAATGACAGAGCCTTATTTTTAAACGAGTCCGATTCTTTAATATTTCCTTGCAGCCTAAAAGTAGTACTTAATTCTCTGTAAAAGTTACGTTGAAGTGTTTTGTTATCGATGACGTAATCTAGACCCATTATTAAATAATCCGAAGCCAACTCCAAATTGTTAAGCTGTCTGTTCGCTGTGCCATTTACTAAATATAAAAGAGGTTGCGACGGGTAAAAATCTATTTGCTTATTGGCAAAGTTCGAGGCTTTTTCAAATTGATTGGTTTCTAAATACAGCAGTGCTAAGTTTTTTATAACGTTAAAATTATTAGGGTCAAATTCTAATGCTTTTTGGTAATACGAAATTGCTTTTTGAGGGTCTTTTTGATTGTAATAATAATTTGCTAACTCCAAGTCAGAACGCGTTGGCGCCTTTTGGTCAGCCGCATTTGTAACCTCGATTAATGCAGATTGATACTGTGGAAATTTCGCCACAAACTGTATAAAGTCATTCAACACCTTTGCTTTAATAGCGGGTTCGACAACACTGCTTATTGTGACAGTTTTCATCGACTCAATCGCTCTATCATAGTCTTCAGAGTCCAAATAAAACTTATACAAGGCGACATGAGCTAAATGAGATTTTGGGTGTTGTAACAAAAATGATTGCGCGGTCTCAAACGCTTCTTGATTTTGATTTATGTTAATGTAAGCGTAGATTAAATTTATAAAATTACGGGGCGTTTCGGGTGACTCCATTAGACGGTAATTTAGATGCGCAATTCGCTTGGCTTCCTCTCCACTCAAATCATAGACTTCCTCTCTAATTTCATCTCTTATTGGACTAATTCCTAAGTTAGTATCTAGTCTATCTAGGACGCTCAATGCCTCATTATAATTGCCAACATTTATATACAAGTTGGCCAAATCTTGATGATAATCAGAGCTCCTATACAGTAGAGGTTTTAGCGCTTCAATAGCATCCTCATAACGCGCTTGTTCCACATATAAATGATACAAGCTTTCTTTATACCAAAAGTTAGTATCATTTAATGCAATCGCCTTTTTGAAATTCATTTCAGCTTTTTGGAATTGTTTGTACTTAAAATAATTGGTTCCTAACTCAAAAAAAATAGCTGATTCAGAAGAATCTATTTCTATGCATAACAGTAACTCTTCGATTGCCCTAGAGAAATTTTCGAGGGCCTTATGTTTTAATGCCTCATAGAAGTGGGCTTGGAACTCAACGTGATAGGAGTCTTCCGAAGCAGACTCGGTAGAGTCTATTTCGATTTGAGAATGTGCTCCAAAAGAGAGTGTTAAAGCGCAAACAACAACTAAACTATATTGAACTATTTTCATTAGTTTCCAGTACTGCCAAAACCACCTTCACCTCTAGAGGTTTCATTTAATTCTTGGACTTCAATCCATTCAGCACGCTCGTGTTTCGCAATCACTAATTGTGCAATTCGTTCGCCATCTTCGATCTTAAAGTCTGTGGTAGACAGATTGACTAAAATTACACCGATTTCCCCTCGGTAATCAGCATCTACTGTTCCGGGGCTATTAAGGACTGTTAAGCCATGTTTAGCCGCCAAACCGCTTCTAGGGCGTACCTGCGCTTCAAATCCAACAGGGAGCTCTATTTGTAGACCCGTTTTAATAATTGTACGCTCTAATGGTTTTAAAACAATAGGCGCAGATAAATTCGCATGAAGATCCATCCCTGCTGACGCTATTGTTTCGTAGGCTGGTAGTTTATGTGTTGATTTATTTATGATTTTAATCGTCATCCTGTTTTTTTAAAAGTTGTTTAAGCATTGTTTTTTCATTGACCCAAATAATCATGAGAAGTATGGCGATGAGCCCAAGACCAAAAATATAATGTGCTCTGAATTGATAAAAAGAAAGCGCTGAAAAAAGAATAGAAAGACTGATGTACAGTGCTATTTTTTTTAGGTTATAAGGAATAGGGTAATATTTTTTTCCAAAATAATAAGACAATAGAGTCATTGTAAAATAGGCCGCCAAGGTAGCTACTGCAGATGCCATATAATTAAATTGTGCTATAAACACTCCATTGATAACAAGGGTTATTAATGCGCCAAACACCGAAATATAAGCCCCAAATTTGGTGCGATCTGTGACTTTATACCAAACAGATAAGTTGTGATAAATTCCTAGAAACAAATAGGCTAGCAATAAAATAGGAACCACAGCCATCGCTTCCCAATAGGCTTCATTTGGAATAAGAAGTGCCTTCAAAAAATCAATAAATACAACCACCGTGAGTAATATGACCGCACCAAAAACAACAAACAACTCCAGCACTTGAGCATAATTTTTTTCAGCGCCCTTGGTTTTAGAATGACTGAAAAAGAACGGTTCAATTCCTAAACGATAGGCAGTCGCAAAAAGTATCATAAACAAAGCAAGTTTATAACAAGCCGAATACATTCCTATCGAGGTTTTAGCAATTTCTTCGGGCAACAAACGCTCCAACAAAACACGATCAAACGTTTCGTTCACAGAAAAAGCAATGCCTGCAACCAGCACTGGCAATGCATACCTCAGCATTTTTTTCCACAAAAGAAAATCTATCTTGTAATTGATTTTGAAATAAAAACGAAGGAGCAACAGCAAAGTGATCCCGCTCGCAGCTAGGTTGGCAATAAAAATATAACTGACTTCAAAATTAGCGACGTAAATGGCGTCCCAAAGCTTGGCACCAGATGCTAACAATTTAAGATATACCAGCAAAAAAACGTTCAATCCAAGGTTGACAACAACATTGGTTAATTTGACCAAGGTATATTTTACTGGTTTACCCTGAGCGCGCAAATAGGCAAAGGGTATAATAACCAAAGCATCTAAAAATAAGGTCCAGATAACCAGAACAATATAGTTTACATGTATATGTGTGAGTGCTGCAATTTGGTGTTGAAAAGCTAACCCAAGCACCAAAAAGCCAAGTGAAGTTAATAGAAGAGAGACGGAGGCAGTGCTTAAAACAGACTCTTTATTTGCTTCTTTATTAAAAAACCTGAAAAAAGCAGTTTCCATGCCGTACGCTAGTACCACATTAAAAAGCACAAAATAGGCAAAGATTAAAGAAACATCCCCATAATCAGATACGTTTTGGAGCACTGACTTATCAGTGTGTAAACGCACCAAAAGAAAACTTAACATCCGTGGGGCCACTGTGGCAAGCCCATAAATGAAAGTTTGTTTATATAAAGTTTTTAAGACGCCCAAATCACTGTATTTGATCCTATAAAAATACACATTTTAACCAACAAACTATAATCGTTACTTAGTGCTTTTTTGGTGGCGCGGAGGGATAGACTATATGGGGAGCTTTTTTAAGGTCTGAAATCTTATAGTAATGCCGTTTGTCTTGAAGCCTATAACTTATCACACACTCGTTGTTGGCTAGCACAAAGGGCGATAAATCAAGCTGGTATATAAGTTTGTTTTGAAATTCATCCTTTGGATTTGAAGTCATTATCAGATCCCTTGACCGGTTGAGAGTCGTCTTGAAACGCCCAATAATCGAACTTCCTTTATTTTCAACTATAGCTTTTTCGCCTCTGAAATGAATACTATCTATCTCTACGTTTCGAATGTCTGAAACCGGCAAAAACACATTGATCCCTGAGCCTCCACCTTCAATACCCGAAATCCAAGAGCTGTAGTAAGGGGCCGTAATTATAAAAGGTGCTGCGTCTGTAAAAGTATTTGTTTTAACAGTTGAGCAGTTGATAAAACTCGCCGAAATAAGAAAGTAAAATAATAAGCGACTTTTATTGTTCATCGGAACTGTATAATTATTGTTTGATTAAAAGTAAGTAAACAATGTGTATACCACAAAAAAAGCCTTGCGGATGCGAGGCTTTTTAGTATAATTTAATGATCTACTTTAGCCATTCAAAGCTTCTGCTCCGCCAACAATTTCTAAAATTTCATTGGTAATAGATGCTTGACGTGCTTTATTGTAAGTCAATTTAAGTTGATCTCTAAGTTCTGTAGCATTATCGGTAGCTTTGTGCATCGCCGTCATTCGTGCGCCGTGCTCGCTTGCAAAACTATCACGAATGGACTTGTATAATTGAGTCTTTAATGACTTAGGAATCAAGGTTTCAATAATCTCTACTTTAGAAGGCTCAAATATATAGTCAAGGTTTGCATTAGTCTCGTTTTCTAATGGCTCAATTGGCAAAAACTGCTCTGTCATGATTTCTTGAGTTGCTGCATTTTTGAATTTATTATAAATAACTTCAATCTTGTCAAATGCCTTCGATTCGAATTGCTCCATTAGCATCTCTGCAATTGCAGCAACACTGTCAAATGTTAGGTCGTCAAACACAGCACTCTGGTTAGAGATAACATCAAAGTTTTTAGAGAGTGCGTCGTTAGCTTTTTTGCCAATCGCGACAATCGACACCTTGGCGTCATAGCTTGAAGCAGCGGCTGTAGCCTGCTTTATAATGTTAGAATTAAATGCTCCACACAAACCTCTGTTAGAAGTAATCGCAACAATAAGCACGTTTTTTACATCACGTTGTTCAGAAAATTTACTTCCAGAATCGGAGTCTAAAGTGGCGCTAAGATTTTGTAAAAGCTCTGTTAATTTGTCCGAGTAAGGTCGCATTGCTGTGATGGCGTCCTGTGCTTTTTTCAACTTAGCAGCAGATACCATTTTCATAGCGCTTGTAATCTGCATCGTTGAAGATACGGACGCTATTCTATTTCGGATTTCTTTTAAATTTGCCATACTATTGTTTTCTTAAACTAAGCGCTATATTTACTTGACAACTCTTTTGCTACCGCTGTTAGCGTGTTTGTAACTTCATCTGTTAATTTGCCTGATTTCAACGTAGCAAGTACGTCGCTGTGCTTAGCTCTTAAAAACTCGATATATTCAGTTTCAAATTCTTTTACTTTGTTGACAGGAACAGCTCTCAAAAGATTCTTTGATCCTGCATAGATGATCGCTACTTGATCTTCTACTTTGAAAGGATCATTCTGTGCTTGCTTCAAAATTTCAACGTTACGTCGTCCTTTTTCAATCACATTTAAAGTAACAGCATCTAAATCAGATCCAAACTTAGCAAAGGCTTCCAATTCACGGAATTGAGCCTGGTCTAATTTTAAGGTTCCAGATACCTTTTTCATTGCTTTAATCTGTGCATTTCCACCCACACGAGATACCGAAATACCTACGTTAATTGCTGGACGTACTCCAGAGTTAAACAAATCGCCATCTAAAAATATTTGTCCATCTGTAATCGAAATTACGTTTGTTGGAATATAAGCAGATACATCACCTGCTTGTGTTTCAATAATTGGAAGGGCTGTTAAAGAACCTCCGCCTTTTACAATCGGCTTTAATGATTCTGGTAAGTCATTCATGTCTTTTGCAATTTCATCGTTGTTGATGACTTTTGCTGCGCGTTCCAATAAACGGGAATGTAAGTAAAATACATCTCCTGGATACGCCTCACGTCCTGGAGGACGACGTAATAAAAGTGATACTTCACGATAAGCAACTGCTTGTTTTGATAAATCATCATATACAATCAATGCTGGACGACCAGTATCTCTGAAAAACTCACCAATAGCGGCTCCAGCAAACGGTGCATATACTTGCATTGGTGCTGGGTCCGAAGCATTAGCTGCAACTATTGTCGTATACGCTAAAGCGCCTTTTTCTTCTAGTGTTTTAGCAATTAATGCGACTGTAGACGCTTTCTGCCCTACAGCAACATAGATACAATATACAGGTTCCCCTGCATCGTAAAATTCTTTTTGATTTAATATGGTATCAATACAAACGGCCGTTTTACCCGTTTGTCTATCTCCAATCACCAACTCACGTTGTCCACGTCCTACTGGGATCATAGCGTCAATTGATTTGATTCCTGTTTGTAAAGGCTCTGTTACGGGCTCACGAAAAATTACACCTGGCGCTTTACGCTCTAAAGGCATTTCGTAAAGAGTTCCTTCTACAGGACCTTTACCGTCAATTGGTGCGCCAAGTGTATCAACCACACGGCCAACAATTCCTTCCCCAACATTTATCGATGCAATACGTCCTGTTCGCTTTACGATAGAACCTTCTTTTATGACGTTAGAAGCGCCTAAGAGTACGATTCCAACATTATCTTCTTCAAGGTTTAATACAATTCCTTCAAGGTCTCCTTCAAATTGTACCAATTCTCCATACTGTGCATTAGAAAGTCCGTATGCACGAACAATACCATCACCTACAGTTAATACGTTTCCAACCTCATCTAAAGAAGCTGTCGATTCGAAACCTGAAAGTTGTTGTTTTAAAATTGCTGATATTTCAGCTGCTTTTACTTCTGCCATCTTAATTTATTTTATACATCTGATTGAATCTCAGTATAGTTTTAGTTAATTATAAATTTTCGTTTCAATGTATTTAATTGATTTGAGACACTCGCGTCATATTGCAAGTCTCCAACTCGAAGTACAAAACCTCCAAGGATGTTTGCATCTACAGACTTGCGGAGCGTTACTTCCTTTGTAGTTAGAGTTTTAAGCTTAGCCATTACCTTTTCTTCTAATTCAGAAGTCATTGGGATGGCGGTTGTTACAAAGGCATTTTCTTTATTGTTTACTTGGTCATATAGAATCCCGTACTGGGTTGCTATCTGGCCTAAAATATTAACTCTTTTGTTACTGACTAAAGTGGTGAATAACGATTTACTTTCTGAACTCACAGAAGGAAATAAAGCATCGAGTACAGCCGCCTTTTCTAATAACTTTACGACAGGACTTTTAAGTGCATTTTCTAAAGAAGCGTTGTTAGCAATCGATTGACCAATTAGGGCCATATCTGCTTGCACAGCTTCTGCTTTTTGGTTATCTGTTGCTAGGCTTAATATTGCTTTTGCATATCTTATAGCCGCTCTTGTTCCTGCCATGATTGTTTAGTTTAGTGTTGCGTTTTCTAGCATTGATTCCACTAATTTTTCTTGTTTCGCTTTGTCTGACAGCTCTTCACGGACAACTGTTTCTGCAATAGAAATTGAAAGTTCTGCGACCACTGATTTTAAATCAGCAATTGCAGCCTTCTTTTCAGCTGCTATAGCCAATTGTGCTTGCGCTACTAACTTATTAGCTTCTTCTTTTGCTTCTGTTTTAGCGGTTTCAATCATATTGTTTTTTAACTCACGGGCTTCTTTCAGCATCGCTTGACGCTCGGCTCGGGCTTCTTTTAAAATACGTTCGTTGTCTGCTGTAAGGTTTTCCATTTCTTTACGTGCGTTTTCAGCTGAGGATAAAGCAGACTTAATGCCTTCTTCACGATCGCTAACAGCGCCTAAAATTGGATTCCAAGCAAATTTTCTTAATATCACTAATAAGAAAATGAACGTGACAGCCGTCCAAAATACCAATCCAAATCCTGGTGTAATTAAATCCATTTCTTTGTTGTTTTTTTAATAACTTAAATTTAAAAAACACTGAAGTAACCAACCGTCACTTCAGTATTCTTTGTGTTTTTAACCTTGTAAAAAAGCAACAACAACTCCAAAGAGTGCTACCGCCTCAACAAAGGCTGCTAAAATTAATGCAGAAGATTGTATTTTTCCGTGCATTTCAGGTTGACGTGCCATAGCTTCCATGGCTGATCCACCAATTTTACCAATACCAACACCAGCTCCAATAGCTGCTAAACCAGCTCCAATAGCTGCAATTCCAGTAATAGTCATAGTTCTAAATTTAAATTAATTAATGTTCTTCTTCTGTTGCCATTCCAAAATAAAGGGCTGACAATATTGTAAATATATAGGCTTGTATTGCTGTCACTATAATTTCGATTACCGTAATAAATAATGAAAAGGCAACAGAGACAGGTGCAATTGCAACTGACTTAAATACAAAAATTAATGACATTAATGCTAATATGATCACGTGTCCGGCTGTAATATTGGCAAACAAACGGATCATCAATGAAATTGGTTTAACAAACATTCCAATAATCTCGATAGGCATTAAAAATATTTTCATTGGCACTGGCACTCCTGGCATCCAAAAGATGTGTTTCCAATAGTTTTTGTTGCCACTAAATGTTGTAATTATAAAAGTGAATACAGCTAGTGTAAATGTAAATGCGATATTACCACTTAGGTTGGCGCCATTTAAAATTGGTATCAACCCAAAGATGTTGTTTATCCAAATAAAGAAAAAGATTGTTAATAAGTAGGGCATGTACCTTTTATACTTGTGCTCGCCAATCATTGGTTTCCCTATCTCGTCTCTTACAAATACAATTAAAGGCTCCATAAACCCAGCAAGTCCCGTTGGGACGCCATCTTTAGATTTTTTATAGCTTCTAGCGGTTGTCAAAAAAACAAACAATAATAGCGCAACAGAAATCCACATCATAAACACGTTTCTAGTAATAGAAAAGTCTAAAGGTTTCTGTGCATTTATCGGATGGTGTTCTGAATCATAATCAATAGCAGTAACACCTGCATCTAACTGGTAAATTTTTTCGTGCAACTTAACAAAGCTGCCGCCGTTTGCTTCCACAATTGTATGGCCTTCATCATCATGATGAAATTCACTTGAAGAGAAGCTTGTAAATCCATTCTCGGTCCACAATATAATTGGCAATGACAAAGACACGGGGCTCCCTTTCCAATCCCATAAATGAAACTCATGAGCATCCTTTACGTGATGTAAAATCATTGCTTTTGGATCAAAAGGCGCATCATCTTGAGTTGTTTCTTTTTCCTTAGCAAAACCTATAAAAGAAATTGATAAAAATAATGTTGAAAATAGTATGGTTCTTAAGGGGTTCAATAGACTGCTTTTAATTAAAAATACCTTGATTAATTTTGGTGCAAATGTACACACATTTAATGAAATGACAAATAATATTTAAATGATTGTTCGCTCGGTTTTAGGCATTTTTAGTGTTGCTACTGTTTTTGAAGAAATTTGGTAACGGAATACACTTCAAAAGTTAAGAAAGCAAAGTACGTAACGAAAAAATTTGCTAAATCAAATCCTTGTTGTTGAGGTTTAGATAAAAGCCATGGCAAAAGAAAAATCAGAGTTAATACTATTTTTAGAAGCATGCCTAGCATAAAGACATTAAACACATCTGTTTTTCCGTTAGAATCTCGATAATTTATGAACGTATAAATCGCCAAGACGGTTACCGTATGAAATACATAAATATGCCACAATGGGAAAAACAAAAGTATGTCTGAGGCAAAATGATGGTTTAAATAGGAATGAGACCAAAAAAGCACCAGGCTTAAAACAATTAATTGTATAAGAAACCCTACTTGTCTCTTTTCAAAGAGTTCGTTCATTTTTTTTTGTCTTTTGAGGCTGATACGATACGTTTTATGGCGTAAAAAACAGAAAATATTACTGAAAACAGTGTTAGTATTAGTGTAAATAGATTGTTTTCATTAGGATATTTTTCGTCTAAAGCAATCCCTATAAACACCCCTACTGCAGTAATTGCTCCCATTTGAAACCCTATCGCCGATAGCGCTGCGAGTTGTTTAAGCGGATTGTCCAGCTTTGGAAGTGTTTTGAGAAGTGTTATTGGGTGTTTCGTTTTTGAGCTCTTTTACAGAACCTTTCATGAGACAGTTTGCATTAAAAGTAGCGCCTGGCTCCACGGCCAATTTACCAATTTGAACCTCCCCTTCAACATGTGCTGATGCCCTAAGACTAAGTGTGTCCGAAACGGTTAAAGCACCCTTAAATTTACCCTCAACATCTGCGTTTTTACATATTAATACACCGTCAATAACACCTGTCTTTCCAATGACTACTTTTCCAGATGTTGTCAGAGAACCACCTACAGCGCCCTCTATTCTAAAATCCCCTTCGCTGGTTAAGTCACCATTAAAAGTCGTGCCTAGTGCAATTGTGTTTTGTTGTGAAAATGAGTTCAGATTTGATTTTGAGTTTTTGTTATCTGTAAACATAATAAGATGATTTTATTTAATTGATTTTATATACCTTTCTGCATTTTTATGTATTTGAACGATTTGATAATTCATGGAAGAAATTCCGAAATACGGCTTCGAAATTATCAATTCATTCTCTGTCTCTAGAATCTTTACAAATCCTAAAGCGCCCTGAACACTTTTCAGCCCGTGAACGACTACAAATATAGTGTTTGTATTATAACCATCTCTAGAAACTGTTAAATTAAAATAGTCAACTTCTTCAACAGCAGTACTTAACGCTGTTTCAAATGTGTTGATTTCATCTGCTTCAGACCGGTCAAACTTAAAAACAACTTTGAAGTTCGTTTGAGTTGAGTCTTCAACAAATGCTTTGTTTGCTAGCTCTGGAATGATAGTGCTGTACATTTGAGCTGCCTTTTTTCCTTCTAAACTGCTTGGATAGTTGAGAGCAACAAAATTCAACCCTTCTTTATAGGCTTCAAAACCGTACAAACGCGCTCTAGAGGTCGCCTTAAGGAGTTCTAGCTTGGGTACAATTTCATCTCCATCTAACCTTGTGATTTGCAAATCACACCCGTCTATTACCTCTTGATAATTACCAAGCTCAAACTGTGTATATAGATTATTGTATAGCGACTGTGGGCTGTTTTCGTTATTTAGAAGGGCTAGTTCTGGATTTAATAAAATAGCTGCATACCTGGAGTCTTTGTGGTTTTCTATAATGTCTTTTTTTAAAATAGCTTGTAACTGGCTCAAGCCCAGCAAGGAGTATACTTTATATAAATTATACTTTGTTGGTAAAACAAGTCGATCTTCGGGAAACTGTTTCAAAAGTTGTTCAAGTTTGTTTTGAGACAATGTATACTCCTTAAATTTATCTTTATAAATAAGCCCTAATTGATAATATGCAAAATTGCGTTCTTTAGAAATGCTATCTAATGTGGATTCTTCAGATGGAATTTGTGCTAAATAATACTCAATGGTGAATCGGCTTTTATCAACTTCCATCTCGGCTTCTTCAAATTCTTTTTCAACAACTTCTTCATTCCGAACGGTCTTATTGGACCAGCGCCAATTGGCCTCTAAAGCACGCGCTCCCCATATTCTTACAAACTCATTTTTCCCAAACGCAAGCGTTGTTGGGTTGTAAAAATAAAACGTTTTATCTTTCTTGCGAACTTCATTTAGTGTTGGCACAAAGTAGGCCTCCCTAGTAGTGGCATCTTCTTTTTCAAGAGCTTCTTCTTCCAGTTTTAAGTTCTCAATGTATGTTTGGAAATATGCCTCTTTTTCGGACTGTGAAAGCTCGACGAGCCTTAACACACTATCCGTTTCATGCGCCACAGCTTCGTAATAAATAACATCTTCTAGGTTGTCACGTTTACGCTTGATAGCACGAAATGACTTGCTATTATCTTGAAGACTGAGTAAGGTGCTATCGTAATAAGAGCCCGCTAAACTGTATTCTGAATAATCGAAATTTAGGTCGGCTAATATCCGATAATTAAGAGCGGTTAAATGGGCGTCTTTAGAGTCCGTTCGCAGTGATTTGTTATAATAAGCAATTGCTAAGGAGTCTTTGTTGTTCTTAATTTGATAATTAGCAATTTGGTGGTATATTTTATCTAAAAAAGGCCGATTTTCTCTGTTTGACTCTAAGTTCTCTAAAAGCGTTTCAAGGATAAGCTTGTTGTCATTTTCAAAATCAAAATTTTTGATTTTTTCCAAATGAGCGCTTATCATATAAACTCTAGGAGTTTTACGGTTCAGGGCGATCACCTGATCAAACGCGAGATTGGAGCTGTCTTTAATTCCTAAGGAAGAATATAGCTGACCCTCTATGAACCGAAGCCTCCCTAGCTCGTGGTTGTCTTTGGTGAGTTGTGATGCTCGCTGGAGTTGGATTATAGCGCTATCTAATGCTTTAATAGTGATATATGCCTGAGCCAGTGCGGAGCTGGCAGCCACGTTGTCTTCATCTGAGAGTTTATTTGACTCAATGAGCTCCTTTAAATTTTTAATAGCTAAGCCTTCGTTTTCTAAACGTAAATTGGTTTTTGCGCGCCATATTTTCGCCAAGTTGATGTTGCTACTTGCGGGATATTTAAACAAAATATAATTAAACGCTTCCTGGGCGGGAATAAAACGATTGTCAAAATAACGAGCTTTTCCAAGAAGAATGTAGGACTCGTCTATTTGCGGGTTTTTTTCTTTTCCTTTAATATTCATGCCATGCACTTGAATGGCCTTAACAGCTTTTTCTTCAGCACGCCCAAAATTTGGGTCCTGAGCTTTACCCCCTAGAATAATGTCGTCTGTTGGCTGTAAACGTTCGACCGGTAGTATATCCCAATAATTATCTATAAATGTAGAGTTGATTGCTGTTTTTCCTGTTTCTAAAGCAATACCCCCATTGTAAAGAATGTTATACTTGGTTTTTAAGGAGTGCCAAGAACGATTTATGAATTTATCTTTTTTGCGCGAGCATCCCGTTGCAACAAAAAGCATGAGGACTACAAATAACATAAAATTATACACGTTTTTCAAAAGCAAGGTCTTTGGTTATCTTCTAACTAAAATACACAGCATTATAGTGTATCGTTGTGTAAAAATAATCATCTTTTTGCATAAAACTAACAAAAACCACGGGTTTACCCGAAATTTAAAAATAAACTAAAAGCTAATTTTAGGGAAGTGTTAACAGGAATTTAGATTAAATCTTTCTTATTTTTGTTAAAAAATTTCCATGGCACAATTCCACACTCTTAAAATTCAATCTATTGTTAGGCAAACCGAAAAAGCGGTTAGTGTCTCCTTTGATGTCCCGACTTCTCTGGTGACTGAATTTGCTTTTAAGGCTGGGCAATATATTACATTAAAAGCTGTGATAGACGGAGCTGAAGTTCGTAGAGATTATTCTTTAAGTTCAAGTCCAAAAAGTGGCGATTTAACAGTCACTATCAAAGAAATTGATGGGGGTCTTTTTTCAACTTATGCAAATAACAGCTTAAATATTGGAGATAGCTTAGAGGTTGGGATACCTAATGGACGTTTTATTTACGAACCACAAACCGATAACACAAGCTCTATTGTTGCTTTTGCAGCGGGCAGCGGAATCACGCCAATAATGAGTATTGCCAGAACGGTTTTAGAAACGGGCAATGATAACATTGTTTTGATCTACGGCAATAAAAGCCCTGAAAAGACGATTTTTTACAAAGAAATTTTAAAATTACAATCAACATATTTAAATCGTTTTAGAGTGCAGTTTGTTTACAGTGAATCAAATAATGAAGGCTCATTATTTGGACGTATCGATGGTGGCAATATAAATTATGTTATCAAAAACACAATCCAGCTTGAGACTTCACATCTGTTTTATTTGTGTGGCCCCGAGGGAATGGTCAAAACAACAACCGCTATTTTGTCCGAAAAAGGAATACGGGACGAGCAAATTCTTTTTGAACTTTTTACAGCTTCTGACGTAGTGCCTGCAAATAAGCCTATCAACAAAGGAAAGTCTGAGGTTACCATGCTTGTTGACGACGAAGAAACAACCCTTATGATGCCACAAAATCAAACAATTTTGGAAGCAGCTCTTGCTAATGATATAGATGCGCCTTACTCCTGTCAGGGGGGGGTGTGTAGTAGTTGTATTTGTCGTGTTACTGAGGGATCTGCCAAGATGAGGCAAAACAATATATTGACAGACAATGAAGTAGCTGAGGGGTTGGTTTTAAGCTGTCAAGCAGAGCCAACTTCATCCTTGTTAAAGGTCGACTTCGACGATATTTAAAGATTCCTATTAACTGCTTCTAAAACGCTTTTTACTGAAATTGTTTCAATTGCTAATTCGTAACCCTCGGGAAAGGTGTTTCCGTAAATTGAGGTTGGAATTTTGGGGTACTTAACTCGGTCGGCTAGCAAGTTATTTGTGACATCCTGATTAAAAGGAGCAAAACCAGCATATGGGTGAGTTACCCCCCAAAGGGTCACCACATTTACCCCCAACATCGCAGCCATATGGCCATTACTTGAGTCCATAGACAACATAACCTTTAAGTTTGATATGATATCGAGTTCGTGCTCTAAACTGAATTTAGCTGCAACTGAAAACACATTTGTATACTTCGAGGCTAGTTTTTGAAGTTGCTGAGACTCTTCTGGCCCTCCACCAAAAAGTAAAATTATATGTTTTTTTTGAAGCTCATAAATCACTTTATCCATCTTTAATATTGGATATGTTTTAGATGCATAGGCGGCAAAAGGTGCGACTCCAATTACTGCGCTTGAAAACCTCCCAAGTGCGTTTAAGATGCTGTTGGCTAGTTTTTTTGGCGCTCTAGGCGAGGGCGTATTCAACTCGTAGCTAAAGCCTAGGCTCCTAAATACATCGGCATACCTTTCGGGGGTTGAGCGTAAAGGACTAAAGTTGATCCCTTCAGTAAGCTCTCTTTTTTGTGAACGCCCCTTGTTAATTTGATTGAATTTAATTCCAAACAAAAAGTATTTTAAAATGTTTGTTCGCAATACATTGTGAAGATCAGCAACCGCATCTATGTTGAGATTACGTATTCGTCTTGACAGTTTATATAATCCCAAAACCCCTTTGTGTAGATCGTTAAAATCAGCTAATATAACAATCGCTGTTTTCACGTCCCTGAAGAGGGGCGCAAATTGTTTCTTTGTTAAAATAGTAAGCTTAACTTTCGGGTTGGATTCAGCAAAAGCGAAAAGTACCGGTACGGTCATTGCCACATCTCCCATGGAAGAGAGCCTGATGACTAATATGTGTTTAATGTCCGTCAACTGTGAAATAGGTTATTTAGTCCCCCTTAGTACTGGATTTAGTTCGTCGTCATTGTACATCTTCATTTGCTTATAAACCTTCATGTATTTCTTACCAATACTAATGTCTTCCAACAAGTCGTCAATGGCAGAAGATAGATCTATACGCTGCTCTAAAAGAGTATTTAGCTTAGTTAAACAATTTTTTTGATGAATCTGTGACGCGTCTTCTCTAACGGTTTCAAGTTGCATGTGATAAATTTTTAAGGCTAATATTGACAAGCGGTCAATAGCCCATGCAGGGCTTTCTGAGTTAATTTTAGCGCCAGGAAGCAACTGAACATCCTTATAGGCCTCTAAAAAATAACTATCTATAAACTCAACAGAGTCTGTTCGATCTTGATTTGAAGCATCTATCATACGCTTTAATCTTAGTGCTGCACCCGGATCAATATTTGGGTCCCTAATAATGTCTTCATAGGCCCATTGTACAGTGTCTATCCAGCACTTTCTAAAAAGCAAGTGTTCAATTAGATCTTGATCTTTATCGTATTTATTTTGAAACGGTTGATCTACTGAGTTTAACACTTTGTAAGACGCTATGACGTCTTGAAAAATGGAATTGGCTTTACTTGAAAACATGGTGTTTATATTTATATGGCAAATATAAGGGTATTTCTTTAGTTTGATTATTGTGCTATGATATATTAAATGGTATTTGGATAGCTGATAAAACAAATAGCGATACTATAATAACATCTGTGATCCAGCTAAACTTTGTTGTTTCAGAAAAGTTGGCCATTAAGATAGCCGATGGCGCAACTATGAAGACATATACCTCCTTACTTTCGCTTTGGCTAAACAGAAAAGCAATGAAACCTACTGTTGTAATAAGAATAAGCAAAAGTATGCTAGGTCTTTTTTGCCTGTTATTAAAAGATCCCGACAAAAAGTAATTAACTATTCCACAAAGTAGAACAGCCGCTATAAAAAGAGTAAATAACGTGTTGTTTTGTATAACTAAATTCCGCATGTCAAAGCTAATATCAGGAAGTTTATCGCTAAGTATTGGAAGTTGGCTGTGAACTACCAAATTAAAGGCAGCCCAAAGGATTCCAAAAACTAAAACACCACAAAAAGGAATTAATATATTTTTTATTTCAAAAACTGAGTACAGGGCAATGCCTATGATTAATGGGGCGAAAAAGAAAAATGAAAATGAATCAAAAAGCGTTGCAAGACAAATCCACAGGGACGCATCCAGGAGCTTTTTTTTAATGTTCGTTTTGTTTTTTAAACTGAGTATTCGGCGCAACGAAAAGAGTATGAAAAGGTTGGAAATCAACGTTGAGGTGTGTTCTAAAACCTGAGGGGAAACTCCAATAAATAAACAAAAGAATAGTGCGGCAAAGCTGTTGTTTTGGGTTAGATTGTTTTTAGTGACAATGAAAATAACAGTAAAAAGAGACGCTATTAAAACAAAAAGATAGGCTAGCTCATTTAAATAATTTAGGAGGTTACTGTCAAAATTAACTGCAAAAGTTCGTTGATAAAAAGACAAGGCCGTCAATACAACTGAAAAAATTATATAGTGAATTGGTTTAGATGTTTTAAAAAAGCTTGTAATCATATAAAGTGTTGACTATATTTGCAATGTAAATATAAGATTATTGTAAAGTTGTATCGACTATTTTAAAATTACTTAAAAAACTTCCAGCAGCTAATAGCCTTAATAACCATAAATTAAAGACCTATGAAAGATTTATTTAATTCCATTCAAGAGCTTTGTGAATCGGTACTATTTGTGCCTTTTCATGCTCTAAGAGAGATAGAGTTAACCAACTGGTGGGGTGCCAATGTGGCCACATGGGTTTTTATGGGTATTGGGATTATTGCGTTTATTTACTGGATGCTACAGCTAAAATCTTTTAGCGATAGGAATGAAGAAGACAAAAGTATTTCTTCACACTCTTACCTATAAATCAAATCCAATATCTGTTCGATAATTCATCGCTTCAAATTTGATGTTCTCTATAGACTTATACGAGGATTCTAGAGCAGAACGAAAATCATCACCTAATGATGTAACTGTCAATACTCGGCCTCCGTTGGTCACGAGCTTTCCGTCAGCCTTCGTTGCGCCGGCATGAAATACAATGGATTCCTTAACATTTTCAAGGCCAGTAATTTCTTTTTCTTTATCGTATGCTTCTGGATAGCCCCCTGAAACAAGCATAACGGTGACCGCTGTTTGAGGGTCAATTTCAATTTCAATCTCGTTTAAACATTCGTTATCTATCGCTTGAAAAATTTCCAAAAGGTCTGTTTTTAACCTTGGTAAAACAACCTCTGTTTCAGGGTCCCCCATACGAACGTTATACTCAATAACCATCGGTTCATTTTCCACTACAATTAGGCCAATAAAAATAAATCCTTTATAAGGAAGGTTGTCTTTAACCAGGCCATCTACCGTTGGTTTTACAATTCTATTTTCAATTTTCGTTAATAAGGCAGAATCTACAAAAGGGACTGGTGAAATAGCACCCATACCACCTGTGTTTAGCCCTGTATCTCCTTCTCCTATCCGCTTATAGTCTTTAGCTGTTGGAAGTAGTTTGTAATTCTTCCCATCAGTTAAAACAAAGCAGCTTAGTTCAATACCATCTAAAAACTCTTCGATTACTACCTTTGTACTTGCTGCTCCAAATTTTGAGTCCACCAACATGCTTTTAAGCTCTTGTTTAGCTTCATTGATGTCTGTTAATATTAATACCCCTTTTCCAGCTGCTAGGCCATCGGCCTTAAGAACATAAGGCGAATTGACAGACTCGAGAAACGCATAACCCTTATCTAGTGTGTCTTTTGTGAAGCTTTCGTATGCTGCTGTTGGAATTCCATGGCGCCATAAAAACTTTTTAGCAAATTCCTTACTCCCCTCAAGTTGAGCAGCTGCTTTTTGTGGTCCGATAACGGCCACTTGATGCAGCTCAGGGTCGTTAAGGAAAAAGTCATATATGCCATTAACTAAAGGGTCTTCCGGTCCAACAACCACCATATTAATGTCATGAGCTAGGACTTGTTTTTTTATACCTTCAAAATTAACAACAGATACGTTAAGATTGGTTGCAATTGATGATGTCCCAGAGTTTCCTGGCGCAACAAAAAGCTGGTTGCATAATGGACTTTGAGCAATTTTCCAGGCGAATGTGTGCTCTCTTCCTCCGGCACCTAATATTAAAATATTCATAGTGGTATTTAGAATTAATAGGCTTTTTCTTCGCCTCTTATAAAATTAAAAACAGTTTGAAAGATAATTTTTATATCTAAAAAAAAGGACCAGTTTTCAATATAAAAAACATCGTGCTTAACGCGTCCAATTATGTCTTTGTTGGTTTCAACTTCGCCCCTGTACCCGCTAACCTGTGCTAATCCAGTGATTCCTGGCTTTACAAAGTGACGGACCATAAATTTATCGATATTTTTAGCATACATATTTGTATGGCTTAACATATGTGGTCTTGGCCCAACTACGGACATTTGTCCCAATAGTACATTGAAAAATTGTGGCATTTCATCAATACTTAATTTTCGAATAAACTTCCCTACTTTAGTTATGCGGCCGTCATTACGTTTAACCTGAACAAGGTCTGCTTCAGGGTTCAAAACCATAGACCTATACTTAAAACAGTTGAAAGACTTATAATTATGGCCGTTTCTAAGCTGAGTAAAAAAGATAGGGCCCTTTGATTCCAATTTGATAAGTATGGCTAAAATTGGCGTAAGCCAAGAAAGAACTAATGCAATGATCGTTATTGAAAAAACAATATCAAATACGCGTTTTAATAAAAGGCTAAAGGGGTCGTTTAAAGGGATGGTTCTAAAAGTCAAGATTGGGATGACTCCATAAAAGTCATGTTTGAGTTTTTTAGACAAAACCTGAGTATTGTCTGGAATAAACTTTACAATCTTAAGGTTGTTGTCTGCAAAATTTAGTACTGATAAGAGATCTGTATTATTAAGTTCAGACGTAGAACAGTAAATTTCATCAATTTTATTATCAATAATATAACTAAATATCGACTCTAAATTAAGCGTCTCTCGGTCTTTAAAACACACTATTTTTTTGTTTTTAAATCCCAAATGTGGAGTTTCTTTAAAAAACTCTTCCAACAAAAACCCCTGCTTACTGGCGCCTAATATGATTGTTTTTCTTGAGTTCTTTCTAAGTGTTCCACGGTATTTTTTGAGCAAAAAGAACATTCCGTACTTGAATACTGAAACCGAGAAACTGACTGATAATATATATTTTAAAACAACAATTGGATAGAGCTCTAGCTTTACGTTAAAGCCTGAATAAGCAAACATTAAAAGTGTGAAAAACAAAATTTGTCTCACAAGTAAGTTGAGGACCCTTGTGATAAATGAATACCTATAAACTTCATAAAACTGTGTTATTAAAGCTGTAATCGTCCAACCTAAAGATATTAAAAACACGAAGTTTAAAGCCGGTATCTCTTTAAAAAAGCAGAAAATACCAAGTATATTTATAACAGCTAAATCAACCGTATAAGAAATTGGTCTAATAAACCCTGAGTACCGTCCTTGCTTAAATAAACCCACTTAATTTTTTATGTGTTTCGAGAAATCTTTGTGATCTGTCTTATACCATTTTTCTTTTGGTAAACTTTTGAAATAATCAAACGTGTTTTTCATCCCGTCAGACCTACTTGTTTTAGGGATCCAATTTAACTCTTTTTTTGCTAATGAAATGTCTGGCTGTCTTTTTAATGGGTCCCCTTCTGGTAAAGGTTTAAAGCTAATCTTCTGATCAGATTTTGTGAGTTTTAAAATTTCATTTGCAAAGTCAATTATTGTAATTTCATCTGGATTACCCAAGTTGACTGGTAGAGAGTAATCACTAAAGAGTAATTTATAAATTCCATTTACTAAATCATCAACATAACAGAAGGATCGAGTTTGATCCCCTTTCCCAAAAACTGATAGGCTCTCTCCTCTTAGCGCTTGACCCATAAAGGCGGGGATAACACGGCCATCGTTCAGACGCATTCGAGGTCCATAAGTATTAAATATGCGTGCTATTCGAGTTTCCACTCCATGAAAACGGTGATAAGCCATTGTTATTGCCTCTTGGAATCGCTTAGCTTCATCATACACCCCTCTAGGTCCAATTGAATTAACGTTTCCGTAATAATCTTCATGCTGTGGATGCACTACAGGGTCTCCATAAATTTCAGAGGTAGAGGCAATAAGGATTCGTGCTTGTTTCGCTTTTGCAAGACCCAACAAGTTATGGGTTCCTAAGGAACCAACCTTAAGAGTCTGAATGGGTATTTTTAGATAATCAATAGGGCTTGCTGGAGAAGCAAAATGTAATATATAATCTAAGGGTGATTTGATGTCTATATGATTGGTAACATCGTGATCGAAAAAGTGAAAATTGGGGTGGTTAAATAAATGTTGAATGTTGTCTTTATCCCCTGTAATAAAGTTATCAATTCCAAAAACCCTAAATCCCTCCTTAATAAAGTGGTCACATAAGTGGGATCCTAAAAATCCTGCTGCTCCAGAGATGAGAATGTTTTTTTGCATAAAACAATTTAATTTTCAAACAAAGGTAATGAAATATTCCCCCTATCAATGATTTGACTATCTAGATGCCCCTAAAGTGAATCTATTTTTTTTAGGACGCTCTTAAGTACTTCTTCTTTTGAAAAATGCTCAAGAACATAGGCTCTAGCATTCTTACCCATTTCTTTTTTTCTAGACGTATGACTGGTTAATTTATCTAATTCCTTAACAACTTCTTTTGAGTACTTATCGTAATATAGGCCAATATCGATTGATTTGAAAATGCTATTTATTTCAGAATCTTTATGTCCTATAATAAGAGAGGGCTTGGCGCTTGCCATCATCCCCAACACTTTTGAAGGCATTACCGCCTCAAAAAAATTAGGCTTTTGAAACAACAAATGAATATCAACTGAGCAAAGTAAGTCTGATAAATCCATATAAGAAACAGGAGGATAGTGCTTTACATTTGAAAAATGCGTGGTTTGTTCTACAAGCCACTCCTTTTTTACGCCAGCGCCAACAATTATAACTTCATATTTGTTTGGATCAATATCGTTACAAAATTCAATAAAACTTTGCCAGTCTTGCTTCTCTCCTATATTTCCTGAATACAACAACACTATCTTATTGGACTGGGAATACATATGCGGCTTTGCCGTTACAGGGTTGATGATTTTTGGATCAATCCAGTTGGGGAGGTAAAAACTTGGTGTCGTTGATTTTTGTGATAATTTGTCAATCATCGAATGACTTATCGTGCTTATAACATTAGACTTACTAAACAGACACGACTCTAGTTTAAATAACAACGAGAAAATAAAGTTTACTTTAGCGTTGCCTTCTGAATGAATCGCTGCATCAAATTCAAAGTCCTGAATGTGTATCCAGAGTTTTGAGTTAAAACGTTTTTTTTGAATCCAACCTAAAAAAGCAGATGTGGTAAAAGGAACAACCGCAATGACTAAATCACATTCTTTGATTTTTAATAAATTAAAAAATGACCCAATCGTAAAATCGATTATATGTAGTATCCGATTATAAAATAAAGGTTTTTTAGGCACATATTGCTTATACCTTAGTAGTTTAGTTGGTCCGCTGTATTCTTGAAAAAACCATGGTTTACTTTTATACTCTTCACTAATTTCCCAATGTGGGTAATACGGGAATGCGGTAACAACAGTGACAATGTGTCCCTTGGACTCAAGGTGTTTTACCCACTGAGAAGAATACAAGCCTATGGCTGAGTCTTCAGGAGCAAAGTTTAAACTAATAAAAGTGATATTCATTCTTCACACGATTGAGATATTCTATCTTTTATAGCTTTAGCAGGGCTTCCAATACAGATTTTATTTGAGGGTAAGTTTTTAAAAACAGAGCTTCTTGCACCAACTATCGTCCCATCGCCAATGGTGACAGATGGCGCTACATAAACATCCGTTGCTAACCAACACTTAGAGCCTATTATAATTTTATGAGCATAAATGTCGAAGTTTTTTGATGAGTAGTCATGGCTTCCTGTGCACAAATAGCTTCGTTGGGATATCACAGTATTAGACCCTATTTCGATATTTCCAAGTGAATAAAGGATTACTTCGTCACCAATCCAGCTGTAGTCGCCAATCTCCACTTTCCATGGATATGTAATTTGAGCGGTAGGCCTAATAATTACTTTGGCGCCAATTTTAGCGCCAAAAACTCTAAGCAAAAAACGCCTCCACCCATACATGAATTGCGGAGATAATCTAAACAAGAAAGTGGAGACTAGCCACCAAAGCTGAACGGTTAAAGCGTTGCGGCCTCTAAATTTAGGGGGGGTTTTATATTTATGTAATTGTTGGTAATTCATGCTAACGAGTTGGAATAATTGTAATTAAAATATAGGGTTAAAGATCTAAGATACTGAATCTGTTGTTTCCGTTGGTTCCTAAACTCTAAAATTACTCTGATTTCATTATTTTAATAATTCCGTCTATAAAAGATTTTTCTGAGTATAGCTTACGAGCCTCTGTTAAATTAAATCTACAGATTTGTTCAATCTTGTTAATGTTATTTGAAAGACCCTTTAGTTTGTTTACTATACTTTGAACATCTTTTTTTTCTACAAATACTGCATTTTTATCACTACATATATCAGGGATTCCTGCATGCTTTGTTGTAATGATAACATTCCCAAACCCCATCGCCTCTAAAATAGAAATTGGCTGGCCCTCCATTGAGTAGTAGGTAGGTAAACAAAAGACGTTGCCCCAGCTAAGAAGATCAATTTTGGCGCGATCCTTAACGATCCCTACATATTCTAGATTCTTAATGTTGTTCATTTTTTCAATAAGCTCTTGATGACCATTTGGGATATGCCCTGCAACTTTAGCTTGAAATGGTATGTTGTTTGAATTTAGAACATCTAAAGCTTCTAAAAGTTGATAGATTCCTTTTTCTGGTATCAAATTACTCAAAAAGATAACCCTAATAGCCTTAAGATCTTTCTGTTTAAAAACCTCATCTTCTGAAATAATTAACGAGTCTTGAATAAAATTATGTTGAACAAAAATTTTATCGGGTGGTAAGAAATCCTGTAGAAGTGGCTCTAGAGAGCTTGACAAAACAATTCCTTTACTGTAAGACTTTAAGATGAATTTAGAAATTCTCCTTTTTAAGTTGCTCATGTTCTCATATGAAGCCTTTATATACCCCCCCTTTACATGTACAATCGTTGATTTATTTAAGATTTTAGCTAATAAAACAAATGGGGCGTATTTGATTATCCCAAAAAAAGTTTGACCTGTTGTACAATAAATAATGTCCGGGCTTAAAACCTTATATAGTCGTGTGTAGTGTTTTAAAAAAGATAGTTTTCTTAAGCTAAAAGCTCCCTGAGCAGAGTCAATGGTTGTTGACGTGGCAGTGTCTATAACTCGAACATCAAAGCCTCTTGATGTCAAGCCTTTTTTCAAAACCATATTGGATAAACTAACTCCGAATACTGGTTGTGGGAATGGACCAATGATAAGTATTTTCATAAAATGAATTTAAAGAGAAAATAAAGATGCAAAATACAAAAACAGAACTCAATCTAAACTAATAAACATTATTGATATATAAAATTACTGTTCCTATCCCTTGTGCTCGAGTTTTATTTATTTCAATTTGATAAGGCACTTAAAACTAAAATAGTCTGGTTTTTAGACCCAGTTTATTATATACGATTTGAGAAGCAATGGCTTGAAACATAATGTTTCCAATAGAGAAGCTAATAGCCATTCCAATTGGGCCTAGATTAAAAGATAAAATAACACCCGTAAATAAGGATAAAGTAATAATGATAAAATATGAATTGATATAATTTTTAGCGAGACCACACATTTCTACTACATTATCTGCTTGCCCAAAGATTGCTGAAAAGAAATAGCCACATGAAATAATAATAACAAGGGGGTAAGACGCTATGAATTCTGGGCCAAAGAGTCCCAAAACATTTTTTCCAAAAAGTATAAGGGTGATCAAAACCAAAAAACTAAACAACACTCCTACCTTTGTCGATTTTTTTATGTGTTTTTCTAAGCTAATATGGTCCTTAATATTCCGAGCAAATACTGGCGCATAACTTGATTTCAATGCCTCTATAACAACCATAACGAGCATCGCAATTTTTAAAGAAATATCGTATTCTGCAAGCTGATCTAGAGTGCACACAAGCGACAATAAAAAGCGATCACCCCATAAAAATAAAACCGTAATATATGACTTCATCATTAAGGCCTTGTTATAAGACTTAAAAGATTGCGGTATGGATTTACTTTGATTTTTATTGTATGAAAACTTATTTCTTGTCCACAAATACGATAACAATAAAAGAAAAACAACAGAGAGGAAGTGGGCAATGTATATAATAAATGAAGTCTTGAATAAAAACACATAATATAAGATGAAAACAAAACCTAAACTAAGTGCTATTCTTCCAGCTATATTTAAAAAAGCAAACTTATTTATGCAAGAGATAGACCTTAACTTTGCTGAATTTAAATGTACAACAACATATACTGGAGCAGACAAGACAAACAGGGTGATTGCGTTCGTAGCGTCATCGGCAAGATTAAATGTATAAACAATAACAGCTATAAAAAGAGTTATAATTATTGAGGAAAAAATTACTTTAGTTTCTAGCCTTTTAATCCAGCCCGGCACACCTTCTTCTTTAAATTTATAAAACAGTTTAACAAAGTGGACATCAATTCCTGCTTTTAACAATGTAGATAATATCATAAAAACCGATAGCCCATAAACAAAAACCCCGTAATCTTCTTTTGAAAAAATGTAAATAACTAAAATTGAAAACACGTAGTTAGACACAACCGAAAACCCTCTTATCGTGACATATGAGAGCGACTTCTTTTGATTAACATCATTAAAGAAATTGGTTATGGGTTTAAAGAAACTATTTGTTATCATTGACTTTTTAATGTGGAGTTGGTCGTGTTTTTAAAAATAAAAAAATTAATAAAAAAAGAGAAAATTAAAATTCCGTCTTGCCTTTCTAGAATGTTTTCTATCATAGCCATCGCTAAAAACAAAAACAAGACTGATAAATGAACAAAATCCCTTGTTTTGAATGCCGATTTAAATCCATAGAAAAACATGCCTATTAAGGAGGCGACTCCAAACAACCCTGCCGATAACCAAGCCCCTAAGAATTGATTATGTGTATTGAAGTAAGGAGTGCTTTTTTCTAAATAACAAAATGACAAAACTTCTTTAGCGTCTCCTATGCCGTATCCAAAAAAGGGTGCGTTTTTAATAGCCTCTAATGAGCAATTAAATACTCTAATTCTTGTTGATGTTGAGCCTGTTGTGCTTGAGTCAAGGCTATAAAGTGTCGTGATTAACTCATAGAACCGGGCTCTTAAGGGCTCTATTAAATAAATTAAAGCAACGCAGGTCATAAATGCAATAAGAAAATAAACAAAAGACTTTCTATTTCTATTGCTTATAAAGTAATACATAAAAATTAAAAACGTGATTAATATTGCGCTTTTCCGAGCTAGTAATAAAATTATTACAATTAAAAATAAAATAGATGATAAAACAAAAAACTGAGTTGATTTTGTTTTGGCTTTTTCGTAAATCGGCACAGAAAAAATAATAGATATTATAACAAGCATTGAAGCGTATAGTGGGTGGATTGAGTACTTTCCAAAATCAATATTTATTCTTTCTGGAAAATGTAAGAAATATGTTTCTGTTATATAGCCTTTAGAGTAATTGTGAATTATCACTAATAAGAAAAAAAGGACTGTTGAGCAAAAGAAAATAATGTAAAAATAATTTATAATAAAAGAATAATTAATGCTGTTTCTTGAGTGAAGCGCATAGAACATTAATGGGGTTATTAACAAGGGAGATATACTAAGTAAGTTTGTGGTTCCTTCTAAAGTATTATTAGAGTACAAAAAACTGAATCCCATTGCTATAAAGTAAAGCGTATTTGCCACTAGTATTTTAATGTGCTCCGGATTAGTGTGTGTTTTTGGTTTTGTTAAATAAAAAGCAGCTACAATGACAAAAATAAAAAATGGAATATTCCTGATATTAATGGGTATTAATATAGAGCTTGAAAATAAAAAGAACCCTGTTAGTAGAGTGTTTAATATTGTTTGATTTGTCATTTTCATCACCCCTTATTTAATAAATCTTATTAGAAGTTTTGGAAGAAAAACCACACTCAATAGCGGGCCTATGAAGTAAGAAAAACCATTTGTTAAATCGCCTCTTAATAAAAACATTAAATGAACCGCAAAATAGAATGCAATAAACTGTTTTAAGCAGTCCTCTGATCTATGCCAAATGATAAACTTGACAATAAAATACGCTAAAACAATCGCCAACACTACAATGCCAATGAATCCAAAGTTTATAAATCCTTCAGAAACCACTGAATTAGAGAGGTTCGTAAAGTTGCGTGGTGTTGTGTCAAAGAGGTGATTCCCTATTAGCTCTCCAGTGCTAAGTGGTTTCGTTGTCCACAAGCTTCTTGGCACAAAAAAGAGACAGACACCCAAGAGTTGATATCCCCAGGAAAGACCATAAAGCTTAACATATTCAACTGTTGCCATAATATTTGAAAATGCATCGTAGTGCAATGATTCAAAGGCCCCAGAAATAGTGCCGAACCTCAGGAACGACTCGTAAATCAAACTTGGTTTTACAAAAATCTGTTCTAAACTAGCGTCTATATGTGTAAGAGTTGATGATAGTGGAAAAATAATTACCATGGATAAAAACATAAAAAGAAAGAACTTCGCGTTACTGTTTAGTAATTTTGGGAAAAACAAGTAGATTAAGGCGATGTAAATTGGACCTAATGTGTTTCTTTTCTCTGTAAATATGTTTTTAAAGAAAAACAAAAGAACAATGAAGATCACAAGGGAAAGAACAACGAAAAACGTATTTGAATTTATCTTATTTGTCATTTGTAGGTGTTTCAATGTGAGTACAATGCCTCCTAAAGGAGTAAAGAATAGAAACTTCTTTTTTAACAGCAATAATGATGTAGACTCATCTTTTATTATGTAAACAGACTCAGATATGTCTTTTAGTAGGTAGTCATAGTTGAAAACTGCTATAGCGACACAAGCGACCAATAGCACTAAAATTGCTAAGGGGGTGTTGTATTTAAAATTTACTTCTGTAGCTTGTTCTTTGTTTTTTCCTAGTTTTTTATCTTTAAAGTATAAATAGCTGAAAATAAACACTATGTTGAATATTAATATTAAGAGGTTTGCAAAAACAACACTGGAAGTGTTGAAAGCAAAATCATTTGGAAACCGAAAGTTTAAATCATTCATTGCTGAGATCTGAAAAACCGGAGCTAAAAAAAAGAATAAATAATTGAAAATTATAAATGATGTTAAAAAGGGCGAAAAGGCCTTTTCAATGTTTAAATGGTAATAAGCTATAGATGTAATTAGGAGAAAGTTAACAAAGAATGAACTCCAGATAATTGGCGTAGTGTCAAAGGACAAAAATGCAATTAAACTTATGCATAGATATAAAAAAGTAACTATTGTCTTTAACTTCATAAGGCTTATCTAGCAATACATTGAATTTATATAATGATTCTTCGTGTTTAAACTATTAAAAACAACGCCATAATAAAATGCTTCTAAAAGGACTTAAACCAAACAATCCTCTTATAAGTAATCAGTCAAAATTATATATTTAGAGGACTTCCTAAGAGATGAGCGTAAACTTACTGCACACTTTAGGGTCTGTTTTAGGGATTAGTTGTTTGGGGTCTATATCTTTCTATAAAACTTAAAAACTCTAATGCTAGTAAGGTGGCAGAGGTCAACAAAAACAAAATAAATGCTAAAAACAGGCTAAGAGGTAATTCAAAACCTAATATCTCCTTCGAGTCAGATGTGACACCAGAGTCTTGCTTGTTAGAGATAATCTCTATAATGTATTGCTTGTCTAATATAGCCCTGTTTGTCTCTACTAATTCTCTTTCTAGCTCTAGGTCACTTAGATATAATTCATATTCTCGAGTTATTTTCGTTTTGCTTGATCCTTCAAAAATGATCCCGTTTTCAGAGGCATTATTACTAATTAATTCCTGCTCCAAAACTCGTTTATATGTGTTTTTAAGCGAGTCTGATTTAACCAAAGAGGATTCCAAAGCTTCTTTAATTTTGGTTAGCTCTGTAATATCCTTTTTTTGCTCGCTCATAAAATATGAGTTTGAAATAATTGAATTAAGAATTTTTGAAAATACTGGTTTAAAACTAGTATTAAGCGAAGACTGTATTGTTATTTTTTGATATTTATATGAGTAATCTTCTATGTTTTCTACAAACTCATTATACTCGATTTTTGGAGAGGCCAAAGTGTCTATCTCTAGCAAAAACTCGTTAAAAACAATAAGATTTTCGTTGCCACTAATAAGAGGGGTGATGTCAAAACATGATATTTTGGATGTTGTTTCCGCGTCAAGTTCTAGTGCTTGGCCTAAAGTTTCGAAATCTTTCTGTTTAACTAAGTTATTGTAGTATTTAACAAGGTTATATAGATTCTGGCCTGAGGGGTAGTTTTGTACTATCTCAACAGAAGAATCAAACTTTGGAGCAGAAAATTTAGGGATAAAAAACCCTATTAGATAGCCTAAAACTAAAGCTGAAAATAATACAATAATGTGCTTTTTAATTAAGAAAATTATCCATACAAAAGTTAAAAAAACATTTTTAAAAATACTAGTAAAAAAATTAATCAACCGATAAAAGGCGGCTCCAATTAGCTTAAAAAGTGTACTTAAATCAACCTCTTCGTTTTGGTTAGGTGTCTTAGAATTTGTACTCATAATGAATTAGTTTAAAATCTGTTTTAGGATTTGTTGGGTGATTAAGTAGGTTGGCTTAACACCGCTAGAGCCAAGCCCTCCAGAAGCTAAAGTTCCTCCTGTTTTAAGAGGGTTATCGCTGGCATAATAGGCGTATCTAACTTTGACGTCCGGGTTAATGCTACGGCGAATTTTTGAAGCCGCTTGTATTGCTTTCTGGTAGTGTACTCCTTCCATTTCCAAGCCAATAACATTCCAAGTTGAGTCATGGAAAAACTTAAGAAGTTCCTTGTTTTGAAGAGAGGTCCCTAAGACAGTTACCATGGTACCGTCAAAAACTTTAAGATCTTCATTGTCAAAGTCTTCAATAGATAATTCGTTTTTGAATGGATAGTTGTCTGCCGTACCTTCAAAAATGTGAGCAGAAGGTATCATAATGTCTCCTTTTGAGCCCTCTAATATCCCTGCCTTTCCCATAACAGATATTGAGTCAACATTTAAGTGTGTATTATCAGCTCCTGTTTTAAATGGCTTCAGAAGTTCGTCTATAGTTTCATAGGCTTGTTCGCCAAATGCATAGTCCATTACTATAAGAACTGCTTCGTTTGATGAGAGTTTCGTTACAGTTTCTGAATTTGAAAAATCTATTTTTGAGGTATCAAATATTTGAACATCAATATTGGCTCCTGAAGTGTCTTGTATGTAAATCATTCCCTCTTTCAACGCTGTTTGCTTTACTTTATTGCGAAGCAATTCATTTTCGCCCTTGCTTAAATGATCGTAAACAGTGAAAATATCATGCTTTGCGCATAAAGCCTTTAGGGCTTTAGGTGCGTGCAGGGTATTCATTACACTGTGTAAGTTGGCCGATATAATATGGATCGGACGCTCTAATAATTTATGCTTTTTAAGGGTCTCTTTAATCGTTGTTGCCCAGGCCTCTCCGTGTATGTGGTGTCCTAGACGCTCTCTAAGAACGGGGCTGAAATTAATTACTCTTTTAGAATTATCTACGATCTCACCTATAGCGCGTTTTCCTAGCCAGTAGATAAGGTGTAGGAAGTGGTCAGGTCGCTTTGGTGTTGAAAACTGATCATAAACTTCTAGAATTTCCTCAAAGGTTCTTCCGAGAATATTGCCAGTATGTGTAATGGCTATCTCACGATCTTTTTGGCTTAACTTTTTCTTAGATAGCACCGAGGCTTCTAGTTTTACCCAGTCTCTGGTTGTTGTTCCCTTTTCATCAATCACTACACGTTTAGCAATTTTATGTGACTCTATAAACATGAATGTTAAGTGCGTTAGAATATCATAAATCTCTGAGCGACCTCTAGTAATCTCAATATTCATTTGCTCAAAATCAATACGATAGCAATTTCGACGACGTTTTGAGGGCACAATAACCTCGAAGTGAGACCCTCCGAAACCTTCAGCACTTGTTAAATTAATCAATATACATTCCTCTATTCCAATAGGAAGTCGGTCTACAACGTAAAGTAATCCTTCAAGTTCTGTTTTTTCTCCGGCTATAGAGCCATATATTTCTGGTCGTAATTGTAGCAACGCTTGTCGCAAGGTCTCCCCCGAGACCCCCATTGGCTTGTAAAAGCCGCGATTGAATAAGTGACGCATCGTCAGGTACAATCTTTCAATAGCATTTGAACTTTCCTGAGCTCGAGTGCGTGTTAGGTTTTTACTTTGAGTTTGTTTCATATGTGTCACAAATATACAGTAATTAGACTAAATCATATTTGTTAGAGCATCTGCAATCTTCCGATCGTTAGAGAGGCGTGGCGTTTTATTCTGCCCCCCCAGCTTGCCTATTGTCTTCATGTAGTTTTGAAATCCAGCTTTCGAGACCGAAGTAACAACTAGAGGCTGCAATACTTTTCCTTGAATTAGGTCTCTATAATAGCTGTTTTGTAATTGCATGGCAGCATCAATTTTAGAAGCAAAATCAGTTATATCTGGAGGAGAGATTTCAAACTCAATAAACCATTCGTGGTATGGAAGCCCGTTTGAGGGTTCTATTTGAGGGGCAACGGTAAACTCGCTTACACTAATATCTGTCCCGTTTAGCGCAGACAAAAGAGCGTGCTCTACTTCCTTTGATATGACATGTTCCCCAAAAGCGGATATAAAGTGTTTGATTCTTCCACTTACAATAACCCTAAAAGGTGTTAAACAAGTAAATTGTATAGTATCTCCAATATTGTAAGCCCATAAGCCGGCGTTTGTCGAGATGATTATCACGTAATTAACTCCAATTTTTACATCTTTTAAGGTCAGCCGCTTAGAAGAAGTTTCAAAGAAAGTGTCCGCTGCTATAAATTCATAAAACATTCCTGAGTCCAACTGAAGAAGCATCCCTTTCGCATTTTGGCGATCTTGAAATGCGAAAAAACCTTCACTGGCAGGGTAAAGCTCAATACTGTTTACTTTTCTGCCAATGAGAGCTTCAAATTTAGAACGATATGGTTCGTAGTTAACGCCTCCAAAAATAAAGAGATTAAAGTTTTTAAAAATCTCGCCTACTCTTTGCCCCTTTTGCTCAATAATTTTTTCAAAATACATTTGAACCCAAGAAGGAATCCCCGCAATAATAGACATGTCTTCGTTCAAAGTCTCTTGAACAATTTTATTTACTTTCGTTTCCCAGTCTTCAATGCAGTTTGTCTCCAAAGATGGCAACCTGTTCTTTTGAAGATATTTTGGGACATAATGAGCTACAATTCCTGACAAACGCCCAAGCTGAACTCCGTTTTTGTTTTCAAGAACTGGACTTCCTTGCAAAAAAATCATTTTTCGATCTACAATTTGAGTGTTCCCTGTTTCGTGAATATATAGTAAAATAGCATTTTTGGCGGCCTCGACATGGCTTGGCATGCTTTCTTTTGTAATCGGAATATATTTTGCGCCTGAGGTAGTTCCTGACGTTTTTGCAAAGTAAAGGGGCTTGCCCTTCCATAAAACATTTGAATCACCAGCGACAACCTTATCAACATAGGGCTTCAAGGCTTCATAGTCCCGTACGGGCACTCTGTTAATAAAGTCTTCATGAGAGCTAATTTCAATAAAGTCATGGTCTACACCAAATTTGGTCGTTGCTGCTTCAGAAATTAAAGATTTAAAAACTCGGTTTTGTGTCTCTATTGGATTAGAAGACCAATTGTTAATTTTTTTATAAGTTCTAGCGGCATATACCTTGGCGAGAAACGCTTTTAATGATGGCATTTTAATTAATTTTAAAAGTCAATAAAGTTGGTTGGGTTGAGAGGGGTTCCATTACTCCAAAGTTCAAAATGGAGGTGTGGGCCTGTGCTCAGCTCTCCTGAAGCACCAGAAATAGCTATAACTTCTCGAGACCTAACAAAATCTCCTTGAGACTTTGTTAGGGATGAGTTGTGCTTGTAAACAGAGACTAATTCATCTCCATGATCAATTATAATTACGTAGCCTGCGTCTGAGGTCCAAGAAGCAAATAATACGCGGCCATCTGAAGTTGCTTTTACAGGGGTGTTTGTGGGAACTACAATGTCAACTGCAAAATGTTTTTCGTTTGGCTCAAATCCGGAACTTATTGAGCCATTTACCGGTGGGAAAAACACGAAATCTTTAACCGATGTGGCGGATTCAAATAAGTTATACTTGTCTTCATTGCGAACCTTTTCCCTTAGTAATGAGTCTGCTTTTGATGGGTTTAACTCTAAAACGTCGGTGTCGGCTTGAGCGGCTTTAAAAATAGAATCTTTATTGATTACGACAGCGCTAACCTCACCCCTCAATACGCTTTTTAAGGAGTTAATATAGGCGTCGTTCATGTTAATTGATTTTAGTAAAGAATCTGTCTTAGAGTCCAGGTCCAGGGCCTGCTTTTGCAGTGCTGTTGAAGAGTAGCCTGGGATATATTCACGTAATGGCGTAAAAACAATCAATAGTGTTGTAAGTATTACTAGAATAATTGCTGCTAGTGAGCTCAAAAAAAACACATTGAGTCTTGTCAACTTGATTGCAAAGCGTTCCTCAAAAGTGTCTTCGTTCAGCACCACTAAGCGGTATTTATGAAGAAGCTTTTTTTGAAGTTTCTTTTTATTTGTTTTTTTTAATCCCATTTATAGACAAAATTAAATAAAAATTAAGCGATTCTTGTCTTTAAACCTGACTATTGTTTGAAATAGCCATTTATTTAAAGGATAATTGCTAACTTTGTAGTCTAAATTTATAGCAATATGAATACTTACATGATACCCTTAGCTATCGGAGCCCCACAAATTGTTTTAATTGTGGTTGTCGTTCTTTTGTTGTTTGGCGGCAAAAAAATCCCTGAACTTATGAAAGGTTTAGGCGGCGGAATTAAAGAATTCAAGAAAGCCAGTCAAGAAGAAAACAAAGATTCTGAGGAAAAAAAGGACTAAAAGTCCGTGCTGACTCTATTGTTTATTCCTTAATAGAAATCGATTGTATAATCGCTTCTAGTTCGAAAACATATGCGCGCTTTTCAACAGAAGGGGCAAACACAAACCCTTCGGCAATTAGAAATCGATTGTTAGCCTTGTCTACTATCCAGTAGTTGATAAAAGGTCCAGACATAAAGGCGTCTTTCACTTGCCAAATACTTTTTGTTTTAAAAGAGCTTAAGTTAGCAACCTTGTCTTTTCCAAAAAAGGGGGTGTACGCTTTTTCTGTTGTCATATAACTACCCTCTACCGGGCCTGGAATATGCTTCCTACCAATGGAATCCCTTGTCCTTATCACCCGATTTTCCAGTGCCTCCTTTGTGAAGGCTTCATCATAAGGAACTGTGTACAACAACAAATTCACTGTTCCTGTTTTAATATCTCTTCGGATCCAGAAAAAGTCGTCCTCTTGCTTGGCTAATCTATATATAGACGGAAATTGTATTTCGATCCCCAACTGCTCTGATATGGCGGTAGAGTTAAACAAAGATTTTCGAGAGCGTCGCTGCTTTTCCTTAATTTCATAGGCTTTAAAGGCGTTTGTTATTTTTTCCTGGTTGTCCGCGAATTGATCTATAATTTCTCGATTCGTCATTCCGCTCACCAAAATCATTCGCTGTGGAGACGCATAAGGGTCTTTATAAAACTTTGTTGATGCTTCTGCTCCTTTAGTAACTTTTAAAACAAGACGAGTGTTTTTTACAAAGCCTGAAAAAATGGACAAAGGAATTTGCCTTAGTTTAAACTGAGGTTCGTCTTGAGGGAGCCCATATAAGGGGGCTCCTATAGTGGATCGTATTGTCTCTCCAACTGGTGATTCCCATAATTCATTATCAATTACCACTGATAAATCATTAATATTTCCAGAAGACCTGGGCTTATAAACCGTCTTGTCATTTACATTTTCACAAGCGGATAATACTAAAAATACGCAAAGTGCTTTTATAAATTCTCGCATTGATTTGTGTTTTAATTAGAGATAATTAAATTCATCCCTGGTTTTAATTGACTATCCCAAATATCATTCCATTCTTTTAAGTTTTGAATAGAGACACCTGTTAGTTTATTTGATATACTCCAAAGAGAATCTCCGGATTTAACTAAATACGTTTCTTTTTTCGTTGTTTTTTTTGATGATGTTTGAGTTGCTTTAACAACAGAATCTGCTGTTGGATTTCGCGAATAAATTGTCAATCGTTGTCCTATTTTTAAGTCACTGGCCAGTAATCCGTTCCATTGTTTTATTTGACTCACCTTAACTTTAAAGTTACGAGCAATCTTTCCAAGATAGTCTCCTGACTTAACTTTATACCTGATTTTAGAATCAATCTCAAAAAACTGAGGTAATGGCTTTTCTCGAGCTTCAAATTCTGCCTTTGCAAAGGCATAAATTTGATCTTCTTTTTGAACAAAATCACCCATTTTGTCAAGCGGCAACCTTAGTGTGTAGGTTTTGGTCTCTAAAACAGGAATAATATCTAACTTGTAAGAGGGGTTTAAGAATTGAAGCGCTTCAATCTTCATGTCTATAAGTTCCGCTATTTGATCTAAAGAAATCATCTGTTTAACATGAATCGTATCTGTTGCCAATATTGGAGCTTGGCTAAGGTCGCGTTTAAGTCCATGAGCTTCTGCATACTCAAAAAGATAAAATGTAGCTAAAAAGGCAGGAAGGTAGCTAGCGGTTTCTCTGGGTAAAAATGGACGAATATTCCAGTAGTTTTGATAGCCTCCCGAGCGTCTAATCGCTTTCGTTACATTCCCTGGTCCTGAGTTGTAGGCGGCCAAGGCAAGGTCCCAATCGCCAAATGTTTTATATAAAGAGCTTAAGTATTTGGCAGCAGCATTAGTGGAGCGTAAGGGGTCACAGCGCTCGTCAACATAACTACTCACTTCAAGGCCGTACTGTTTTCCTGTAGAAAACATAAACTGCCATAAACCGGTGGCCCCAACACGGGACTTAGCGCGTGGCTTCAGTGAGGATTCTACAATTGCTAAATACTTAATTTCTAAAGGCAAGTTGTGTTTGTCTAATATTTCCTCAAACATTGGAAAGTAATAGTGGCTAATCCGCATCAGGGTCTCTGTAGACTGTTTGCGAGACTTTAGGTAGCCTTTTATGACGCTTTCAAGCGAAGGGTTGTATTTAATACTAAAAGGGGTTTTGGCGTCTAGAATAGCCAATCGCTTCTTAAGTGTGTCTGTAGGAAGTTCTGGATAATAAACAGCTTCAAAGGATTGATTTGCCACAGAATCCTTAAGAGCCTTATAAAGGTCGTTCGCGTATAATTCATCTTGGAAACGCTCTTCCATCTGCTGAACACGAATAAGACCCTGTGTTAGAGTGTCTTTTTGGGGGGTACTTCCTTCAGGTAAACTGTCTGAAGTTTGCCCATATAAAGGCCCCATATTTAACATCCCTATAAAGAAAAAGGCTCTAAGCATTGTTCTATAAAATCAAAGTTATTCTTGTTTATTCTGAGATCGCAGCAATCCCAGGAAGTGTTTTTCCTTCCAGACTCTCAAGCATTGCGCCTCCGCCTGTACTGACGTAGCTCACCTTGTTTTCAAAACCAAATTGCTTCACTGCTGATACTGAATCGCCACCTCCAACTAAAGAAAATGCACCATTTTTAGTCGCTTCTGCTATTGAATCTCCTAAGGCAATCGTTCCAGTAGAAAACGCTTCCATTTCAAAAACGCCTAAGGGCCCATTCCATAATATAGTTTTACACTTCTGGACTACCTCATGAAATAGTGCTTTTGATTTTGGTCCACAATCTAATCCTTGCCATTTTTTGGGAATTGCTCTAACATCTACAATTTGAGTATTGGCGTCATTACTAAAATCATCTGCTGCTAAAACATCAACTGGAATATGAACTTGTACGTTTTTGGCCTTGGCTCTTTCTAGAATTTGAAGCGCCAACTCCATTTTATCATCTTCACAAATGGAATCACCAACACTCCCTCCTTGAGCTTTAACAAAAGTAAAGGTCATGCCTCCTCCGATAATTAAGTGATCCACTTTGTCGAGTATATTGTCTATAATTGTAATTTTTGAAGAGACCTTAGCGCCTCCTAATATTGCTAAAACTGGCTTTTCGCCTGTTTGCATTACTTTATCAATACTTTCTATTTCTTGAGCCAATAGGCTTCCAAAACATTTGTTTTCCGAAAAGAATTGCGCAATAATTGTTGTTGAGGCATGTGCTCTGTGGGCGGTCCCGAAAGCGTCGTTAATGTAAAAATCCCCTAGGTTTGATAGTGCTTCAGCAAAACCTAAATTTCCATTAGTTTCTTCGGCATGATATCTTAAGTTTTCTAGCAAAAGGACTTGGCCGGGTTTGAGGTTGTCACAGGCCGTCTGTGCGTTTTGTCCTATGCAATTGGTAGAGAATAAAACCTCTATTCCTAACACAGTTTCAAGTGTGCTAACAATGTGTCGTAATGAAAATGCTGGTTCTTGAGATTTTGGCCTACCCAGGTGAGACATTAAAATACAACTTCCTCCGTCTTCTAAAACCTTCATGATTGTTGGCTTGGCAGAAACAATTCTTGTGGCATCAGTTACCTCAAATTGTGCATTCAAAGGAACATTAAAGTCAACTCTAATTAATGCTTTTTTATTTTTAAAATTTATACTTTGTAGTGCTTTCATTACTTGGAAGTAGTTTTGTTGGTTTTATAAGATTTCAAAGGTAAGTATTTCTTTTAGCTTGCGAGATATACACTTGAAAAAGTTGTGCAGAAATGCGACTCTATAAAAAAAGGCTGCTTTTTAAACAATGCTCATAGCGCTTATGATAACGTATGAGATTCAATTAAATCTGCTATCTTTGTTTCATGACTTTTGAAGATATTATAGGGCAATCTTTGTTAAAAAAACACCTGATGCAAGGCGTCGATTCTGGCCGCGTTCCGCATGCACAACTTTACGTTGGAAAGCGTGGCGTAGGAGGGCTGCCTATGGCTATTGCATACGCAGACTATTTGATCAAACAGCAGCCCATTGGTCTTAGCTACATGAATCCCTTGACGCATCCAAACATCCACTTCGTATACCCGGTAACCACCAGTGATAAAGTAAAAACAAAACCGATTTCATCCAACTACATAAGTGAGTGGCGAACGTTTGTTGAAACAAACCCTTATGGCTCTATTAACGACTGGTATGAATTAGTCGGTGTTGGCAATAAACAAGGTAATATTGGCGTAGAGGAGGCAAGTGATATTGCGGCTAAAATGTCTCTTAAGGCGTTTAACGGCGGATACAGGGTTATGATTGTTTGGATGGCAGAAAAAATGAATTCGATGTGCGCCAACAAACTGTTAAAACTTATTGAAGAGCCTGCTGATAAAACAGTTATCATTCTAATCACAGAAGACGAAGAGCGATTAATTGGAACCATACGCTCAAGGTGTCAATCGGTACATTTAAACCCCCTTTCTGAGGAAACGATAAAGAGCGCCTTAATTGAAGGACATAATACAGAGAAGAACTTGGCGCAAAATATCGCTCATCAATCTGAAGGAAGTTATAGCAGAGCTTTAGATTTATTAAGTCAGGGGCCTGAAGGCCTTCAGTTCGAGGCTTGGTTTATAGCGTGGGTTCGGACTGCGTTTCAAGCAAAAAGTAATAAACGGTCTATCAATAGCCTCATGGCGTGGAGCCAAGAAATCTCTAAGGCTGGTCGAGAAATTCAAAAACAGTTTTTGGATTATAGTTTGCGATTTTTTAGACAAGCCATGCTCCACAACTATGGTGCTAAAGAGCTGGTTTTTATTAAACTAAATGACAAAAGCTTTAAAATTGAGAATTTTGCCCCGTTCATAGATTCGTCTAATATTTATGAGATATCTAAAGAAATCGAGCTGGCGAGCTATCAAATAGAGCGAAATGGAAATGCAAAAATTATTCTTACAGATTTGTCGATTAAACTGACTCGATTGTTACACATGAAAAAATCTTAATTCTTAGCGTAAGCGGCATTTAAAGCCTTAAGAATTTCTTGTGTTAAATCCGAAGTGTCTTCCCCGTACAAAACGCTTCCAGCTTCATTACTTCCCAATATGTAATTGAAGTTATTCGACTTGCCGTAATCTTTCACAAATTCAATAACCTTATTAATAATAGAATCGTTTAGTGTTTGGCTTTCTTGCGCAATTGATTGCTGTTCAATCTGAACACTTTTTTGAAGAACTTGCTCTTTTTGTTGAAGCTCTTGGGATAATTTCTGGATTGATGACTGAGACATCTTGCGGGCTCTTAGTTCAGCTTCTTTAATTTCTAGCTCAAATGCAGAACGAAGACTGTCAGTGCGTGTTTTGAATGCTTTAATTTTTAATTGAAGTTTCGAATCTATGTCGACCCGCTCTTGGTAATCATTAATAAGTACCACATTGTCAACAAACCCTATTTTTTGCTGCTGGCAGCCGGTTAAACTAATTAGTGTTAAAAAACAAATAGCTAAATTTTTCATGAATGTAAGTTTTAATTTTATACTGCAAAAGTAAAAAAACCAATGGGATTTATACAAAAAAGGCAAAGGAGTTCGTTAATAGAAAAAATCTATAGACGAATAGCTGTGCGATTGTATTCGCTTATTCAAATCAGGTGTCTTGTGTGGCTCTTAATGGCGTGAATCTTTTTCGCCTTACAAAGTACTGGATTGGTAGGTCAAAGTCGCTTAAAGTGCTTTAGAACGCCAACTATTGTTTTTTAAGACATAAATCAACGAAGAGTATTCCCCCGTCTTTAGCGCCTTAAGGTTTGAAAGAAAGCCAGTACATAAACTACTAAAAATCTTATGTGATCCTGTTTTGTGTTTATTAGATAACATGCTAACATAGTATGCGTCCATTAGCATAGGATGGGTTGATTCTAACGACATCTGTACTCTAGAAAAAATCTTTGGGATAGATTCTTTAGAAAAGTGCCACAAATGCCTTGGTACATCATATGCTGCCCAGAATTTTTTAAAGTGGCCTGCATCGTAACTTTTAAAATTCGGAACTGCTACAATAATTCGGCCATTAGGCTTTAGTAGTTTCTTGAAGGTTTTGATGTCTTTGTCCAAGTTTGGAAGATGCTCTAAGACGTGCCAAAGTGTAATAACATCAAAAGAAGCCGTAGGAAAACTATTTAACATTTTTTCACTAAAAACTGAGTTATAGCTCTTGTCGTTTGCCAGCCCTCTTGCTGTAGAATTAGGCTCTATGCCTTTAGCGACCCAGCCACCTTTCTTTGCTGCTCTTGTAAAATATCCCGTTCCGGCCCCTACATCTAGAAGGGTTGCTGTATCCGCTTTAAAAGCAGCTACAAGCTTTACCTTTCGTCTTAAGGAAAAATACCTAACAACATGATAAAGAACATCTATAAGAGACTTCAGCTGGTTGCTGTGTGAGATATAGCCAGTATCTGGATAATATGTCTTTAGTTCTAAATCACTCGGCTTGGGGTGTGTATAAAGCAAGTCTAGGGATGGGTCAGCTAGTAGCTGAAAAGCTTCTCCGCTGACAGAATAATCCTTAAGAGTGATGTGTGTTTTGTGTGTTTTCATACAACGTTCCACGTGGAACATTTTAATTAACTTAGCGCCCCATATATACAAGCAAGACCGAAATATCATTAGGCGAAACCCCGCTAATCCGTGACGCTTGAGCAACCGTTGTTGGCTGCACTTTTTCAAGTTTTTCACGCGCCTCGTAACTCATGGATTTGATTTGTGAATAGTCAAAACCCATTGGTATTTTTACGTATTCAAGCCGCGTAAGTTTATCAGCATTGTTTTTTTCTTTAGCTATATAGCCCGAATACTTAACCTGTATCTCTGCCTGTTCAATAACTTCCCTATCTAAATTATTCTGATTAATATAGTCTTCGACAGCTACAAATTTGCGGACGTCTTCTATGCCAATATTAGGCCTTGAAAACACCTTAAACATTTTATCGGATTGTCGAATCAGCGCTGAACCTTTAATTTCTAAAACAGGATTAGCCTCTTCTGGCTTTACGCTTTGTGTTCTAAAAAACTCTACAAAGGATTCCGCTTTGGAAAGTTTTTCCTCCATGCGCCTTAAACGCTTCTCGCTAGCAATTCCGAGCGCATGACCTTTTGGGGTTAGCCTAATGTCGGCATTATCTTGTCTTAAAAGCGTGCGATATTCTGCCCGTGACGTAAACATTCGGTACGGCTCTTCAGTACCTTTAGTAATTAGGTCGTCTATTAAAACTCCTATGTAGGCCTCGTTTCTTTTCAGTATAAAAGAATCTTCTTCGCGAACCTTCAAACTGGCGTTAATCCCAGCCATTAACCCTTGGGAAGCCGCTTCTTCATAGCCTGTTGTGCCATTAATTTGGCCTGCAAAATACAAACCACTAACAAGCTTGGTTTCTAAGGAATGGGTTAATTGAGTAGGAGGGAAGTAGTCATATTCAATGGCATAACCGGGTCGAAAGAACTTCACTTTTTCGAAACCCTTAACGGCTCGTAATGCTTTAAATTGAATGTCTTCGGGAAGAGAGGTGGAAAACCCGTTGATATAATACTCAACCGTGTTCCAGCCTTCTGGCTCTACAAATATTTGATGGCGGTCTTTGTCTGCAAAACGGTTTATTTTATCTTCAATTGAAGGGCAATAGCGCGGCCCTAAACTTTGAATGCGGCCATTAAACATGGGGGATCGATCAAAACCTTCTTTAAGCAAATTATGAACCTCTGTGCTTGTGTAGGACATATGACATGAGCGCTGGGTTTGTAAAGGTTTGGTGATATCAGAATATGAAAACTTTTCAGGAACACTGTCGCCTGGCTGTTCAATCATTTTAGAAAAGTCCAGAGACCTTCCGTCTACTCTTGGCGGGGTCCCCGTCTTCATGCGACCAGACTCAAAGCCTAATTCTACGAGTTGTTCTGTAATGCCTGTTGCAGCTCTTTCACCTGCACGACCTCCACCAAAGTTTTTGTCTCCAATATGAATAAGACCATTGAGGAAAGTCCCGTTTGTTAATACTACGGACTTTGCTCTTATTTCAACACCCAAAGAAGTTTTAACGCCAGTAACTTTTCCCGATTTAACCACAAGGCCTGTAACCATTTCCTGATAGAAGTCTAGGTTTTTTGTTTGCTCTAGAAGCATCCGCCAATCCTCCGCAAAACGCATTCGATCGCTCTGAACCCGTGGACTCCACATTGCGGGACCTTTAGACTTGTTAAGCATTTTAAACTGAATAGCTGACGTATCGCTTACAATTCCGCTGTAGCCGCCTAAAGCGTCTATTTCACGTACGATTTGACCCTTAGCAATTCCACCCATTGCTGGATTACAAGACATTTGTGCTATGTTTTGGAGGTTCATGGTTACAAGCAGGGTTTGACTTCCCATGTTTGCTGCCGCTGCCGCTGCCTCACTTCCTGCGTGACCACCTCCTACTACAATTACATCGTAAATTTTATCAAACATTCATTGCTTATTTAGTGTTCCACATGGAACAAATCAGTTGCGTTTGCAAATATAGGTATTTAGAAAGGCTTATCCATAAGTTGCTGAAGATAGAAGCCTTCTTTTGTTCGCATCAAGGAAGATTCTGAATCAGTCTTGTCTTTGTAGCCACAAAAATGAAGAATACCATGAGCCATGACCCTTGAGAGTTCTGTTTGAAAAGTTTGGTTAAACTCAGTCGCATTCTCTTTGACCCGGTCAATAGAAATAAATATCTCGCCGTGGACCTGTTTTCCGATCGAATAATCAAAACTTATAACGTCCGTAAGAGTGTCGTGATTTAAAAAATCCAGATTCAACTTATGTAGATAATCGTCGTTACAAAAAACAATAGAGATTTCCCCTTCAGAATGGTCTTCTTTTAAAATAATTGAACTTAGCCAAAGACAAATAGCCTCTGATTTGGGTAATTCAAATGTGGTTTCTGTGCTAAAACTAATCATTTGTTGTTTTAAAGTATTCTTGGACTTTTTTCCTTAACTCTTGGCGCAAAGGTAAACTTTGTCTGTTTAATATTTCAGTAGTGCTAAAATATTGTTTTATAGTTTCGGGGCTTATAGTAGGTGCTTCAGAGCGTGGGGCCCTGCTTGTGTCCGACTCTCTTTTAGAGTCTTCCCCTTGCTGAAGTGTCGCTTTATTGAGCTTTAAAAGCTGATGCTTTAAGGCTTTCATTTGATTAAGTGTTTTCGTCGTAACACCTTGATTAACAAGGTTTTCTTCGATTTTATTCATAGCCTTCAGTAAGTCACTCTCTTTGGCTGACATCCCATTTTTTTGTAACAAATCCTGTAGCGCCGTCCTTAGTTGTTGTTGCTTTTTAAATATCTCAAAAAGTTCGGCGCTATCTACTTCGTTTTCAGACTCTCGTGCGTTTTTCCCGCCTTCACCTCCTGGTGAGGGTGTTGAATCCTTAGGGTCACCTGGCCCTTTCTCTTTTCCTTTGTTTCCGCTTTTGGGTTCACCGCTTTCTTCCTCTGATTCTTTTCCCTTTTCGCCCAGCTTTTGTTCCATTTGTTCGTTTAAGGACTCTTGACTCATAATGATGTCTGGAAGCTGCATTTCCCCTTGGCCTTGGCCAGGCGACAGCTCTAGTTGAGCCTCCATGTTGCTTAATGTATTGCTTAACAAGTCTGCTAATTTATTAGTTGCCATCATTGCAAATTGCTGAGAACTAACCCCTTTTTGGAGTTCATATTCTGAAAGGAGCGCTAAGCTTTTGTCAATATTAAAAAAAACTTCTGCCACTTCTTTACTAATCAATTCAGAGATCATAGGCTGACGTAAAGACAGCGCAAACAAACTGTCCTCTACGTGTTCAAAGTGGGTTCGAAGATTGCTTTGTCGAAGAAGTTTCACTGCATATTGACGCGGATTAGATCCCGCCAAAACAAACTGATTCATAAGCGCTTCTTGCTCAAAAGAGAATAAAATTAAATTATCTAATATTTGACGAAGCACCTCAATGTCTTCGCTCATTTGTTTAGTACCCCCAGCGCTCATGTTTTGAGACATTTTTTTAGTCATTAGCTGCATTTTTTGAGCTGCTTTCTTTTGGCTTTTTTGAGCCTCTGAGGATGCGCTTTTGGCTTGTTCATAATCTGGAAAATCTTTTTCTTCCTCTAACCTCTCAAGAGCTTCTTCTAGATCTTTCACGATAGACTCCTCGAGCAACGGGTCGTCAAGAAGTTGCAGCGGCTTAGCCAAGGCGTTATTGTCTTCTTTCAGAGCCGCTATCTCTTTCCGAATCTCATCGAAGGATTTATTAAGAGCTTGTTGAGTTGATTTATTATTTGCTTTTATTGGCTTATCAGCTAGTTGTTCTTGCGACTCTGACAACTCCTTTAGTTTTGAGTTAATTTGCTCAGATTTTTTAGTAACATAGTAGCGTTTTGTAAGTTCTAGAAGTTGCTCAAGGCTTCGTTGTTTGTTTTTGCTTTGTTTAGCCATTTCAGCAAGCTTATTTGCTAGCTCTTCCTTGTTGATTTTGCTAGCAACCTTCTCGATTTCTTCTAAAATCTTTTCATTCTTCTTTAATTCCTCTTGTTGCGTTTTTAACCGTTTCTGTAATTGGTCCTTGAAAACGTCTTTTCCTTCTTTTTTAAAACGGTTAAGGTTTCTCTCCATGGTTTCATTGAGCTTTGTGAGTAATTTATCCTGACTTTTTTGACGCTCAATAAACTGCTTAAGCTTTTGTTGATCTGAATAATTAAGAAGTTGTGTTTCTTTTTGATTAATTGAAATCTCCTTAAGTCTCTGATCTTGTTCGGCAAGTGCTTTTAATGCTTTTTGGAATGCGTTGGAGACTTCACTCTGTTCCTTAATTCTTGAAGCTTCAAGTTGTATTTCTGTTTTTTGTTTGTAAGTAAATGTTCGGCTGCGAGTAGACTTATAGTTGTGGAGACGGTCATTATCTATCACCTCAAAATATAGTGAATAAGCCATGTCCTCTAAAAGATTAAGGTTGTCTGGGAAAGCATACGTAAATTCTTGAGGATTACTTTGAGTTAAAGACACTTGAATAACAGAAATGTTATTTGGGGATTCGGTGGGAAAATAGTGGAGCCTTAAAGCCCGAACACCATAATCATCTGAAACCTGTCCGTAAAAATAAAGCCTTTCTTGTAAGGTAGAGTCCCGCTTCATTTGGAGCTGGATTAGTGGCGGTTTATCTTTTATTAAATTAATAAAATAGTCAAGGTTCTCAAAGTTTTTAAGTTTCGAGTTGCTGGTTGTGATAGAGTATCCCATCGATCTGAAAACTTGCTGGACATGTGTAAATTTCTGATTAGACTTGTCAAAAAAGGAAAAAGAGGCGCTGTTTAGGATCACAACGGTATCGGTTGACTTTGTCAGAACTTCCCACTTCAATTTTGAGCCCTCGGGAACGGTCGCGTTGCCATTGTTTTCAATTTTTCTTTGAGGCTCCTGAGTGTATTTAGGTGGGTAAACATATAGGTTTATACCAAGGACAAGAGGGGTCGGTACAACTGTAAGCTGTAAGGGGGCTGAAATAACACTTCCCGAACTTAGCTTGAAGTTAATTGATTCTTTGGGCTGGAGAAACTGATACTCGAAGACGCCTGGGCTAACTGAACTTAAAAGGTAGACAGCGTCATTATAAACAATACTTACCGCTTCAGGAACTATGGACCCTTTTGTTGTTACCTTAAGAGTGAATGAGCTGCTTTCAAGCGTAGAAAGAGATGGGTTGGCGACTACAAACTCAAAAAGTGCGGGGGGGCTATAGTTGTCTTGATAATTGACGACCCGCTTCAGACTATCTGTAAAAATATATTGTTTTCCAAGGGCAAAAAAAATAAAGAGAATAAGTAAGGGAATAAAAGCGTATTTAATATACTTAATATTAGAAGATAAGTCAACCGCTTTTTTGAACGAAATTGTCTTTAGGCTATTCGATTTTTGCTCTATGCTAGCAAGAAGGAGCTCGGTTTGAGCGGAGTGCTGTTTAAGTTGAAGGACGTTTAAGAGTTTGTCTTTTATTTCCGGAAAATGATCTCCAATAATTTTAGAAGCAAACTCAAAGTCAATCCCTTTTTGAATTTTAAATAACTTAAATAAAGGGCTTAAAATGAAACCATAAAAAATAACGGTCTCAAAGCTAATTATAAGCCAAAATAAAAGGGTTCTTTTTGAGGAATTAAGCCAAAGAAAGTGCTCAACAGTTAGAAAAAAAAGAGCAAAAAGTAACCCTACAAACAAAAACATCAGCAAACCTTTTAAAAGAGCGCTAATGTAAAACTGTCTGACGAAACGTCTTAAATTTTGTTCTATCTTTTGAAAACTATCCAATTATCATTAACTTTAAAAATAATTATATTACAATAATAATACTTATTTGTGATTGATTCGTGTTGTTGTGTTTATAAACGTCTCAGCTTTTTTAATAGAAAAACAGTAAACTAATGAATGACTTAAAATACCTGTCGGCACTTTCAATTCCGCTGTCAGCTTTTATTGCGCTCTATTTAAAAGGGGGGTGGCTCTTTTTGCCGCCTATATATGCATTTATTCTTATACCGATCGTTGAGTGCATTTTGCCCGTGAGCGCTGAAAATTTTTCTGATGAGACGAAAGAAAAACGAGCAGTGAATCGTTTCTTCGATTGGATGCTCTATGTTAATATTCCCGTTGTTTTCGTATTGTTAATTTGGGGTTTTTACATTGTTTCAACGGTTAATCTAAGCGCTATTGAGGCTGTAGGGCTGGTCGTTTCAATTGGAATGGTTCTAACCACGAACGGAATAAATGTCGCTCATGAACTGGGGCATCGTCAAGAGTCTAAAGATAGGTTCTTATCAAAAGCGCTCCTTTTGCCTTGCCTGTATATGCATTTTTACATAGAACACAACCACAGTCATCACTTAAATGCAGCCACAAAAGAAGACCCTGCCACAGCGCGCTACAATCAAACACTCTATTCGTTTTGGGTCACCTCAACGGTAAGACAATATTTTGGAGCCTGGAAGGTGCAGATGCGCTTACTAAAAAACTATAACCGCTCTTTTTTTAGCTTTTATAACGACGTCTTTTGGTATTTTATCATTCAATTTGTGTATCTACTTTGTGTCTACCTAATCTTCGGAGTTTTGGGTCTTGGTCTGGCGATAGCTGCTGGGGTAGTGTCTTTTTTGTTTTTGGAAACCGTGAACTACATAGAGCATTACGGGTTACTGCGATCAAAAAATGCCTCTGGGAGGTATGAGCGTGTTCAAAAAATTCATTCCTGGAACTCTAATCACGTAGTTGGGCGTATCATACTATATGAACTTACTCGGCATAGTGATCACCATTATAAGTCTTCAAAAAAATACCAAGTTTTAGAATCACATAAAGAAAGCCCAATTCTTCCTTTTGGCTACCCCACTTCAATGGTACTGGCAATGATACCCCCTTTGTGGTTTAGGATTATGAACAAGAGGGTTCCTGCTAATATGATTTAAATTAAAGCTTAGGTCGTTTTTCTTTGGGCAATGTGATTAGCAGTTATATCTTTGTCTTTTTAAATGAACAAAATGAACAATCCTATTCGTGTAAGATTTGCACCCAGTCCCACTGGGCCACTACACATTGGCGGCGTAAGAACCGCTCTTTTTAATTATTTATTTGCAAAAAAAAACGGCGGCACCTTTGTTTTACGTATTGAAGACACAGACCAAAATCGCTATGTAAAAGGCGCAGAAGATTATGTTGTAGATGCCCTAAACTGGTGTAACATCCCCTTTGACGAAGGTCCTGGGAAAGAGGGTGGGTTTGGCCCTTACAGACAAAGCGAGAGAAAACATATCTATAAGAAACACGTCGACCTGCTTTTGGAAAACAACAATGCTTATTATGCTTTTGACTCCGCCGAATCCTTAGATAAAGAGCGTAAAAACCACGAAGAAAGAGGAAAGACTTTTATCTACAACTGGCACAACAGGACAAAGGGGCGTTTAGTTAATTCCTTGGTTTTGTCCGAAAAGGAAGTGCAAGATAAAATAGTAAATGGAGACGACTATGTCGTACGTTTTTTAGCTCCAGAAGGAGAAACACTAGAGCTTTCAGATCTAATTCGAGGGCAAATTAAAATTGACACAAACACTCTAGACGACAAGGTGCTCTTTAAGTCGGATGGAATGCCAACGTATCACTTAGCTAATGTTGTGGATGACTATTTAATGGAGATCACTCACGTGATTCGTGGCGAAGAATGGCTACCGTCATTAGCGCTTCATGTGCTACTTTATGAAGCTTTTGGATGGGGGGCTCCTGAGTTCGCTCACTTGCCTTTAATCTTAAAGCCTACTGGAAAAGGAAAGTTAAGTAAGCGTGACGGCAATAAATTAGGGTTTCCTGTATTTCCACTAAGGTGGGAAGACCAAACAACGGGTAGCATATTAAACGGCTATAAAGAAGAGGGTTACTTCTCGGGCGCTGTTATAAACTTTTTAGCTTTCTTAGGCTGGAACCCTGGTACAGAACAGGAAATTTTTAACCTAGAGGGTTTAATAGATCGTTTCGATTTAAAAAAGGTTAATAAAGCAGGAGCTCGGTTTGACCCAGACAAGATAAAGTGGTTTAACCACCACTACATGCAAGAAACAGGTGTGGAAGCCCTGGTACCTGTTTTTGTAAATGAAAACCCACAAATTAGCTCAATAGACCCTGGTTTTATTGAGCTTGTCATAAAGCTCGTTAAAGAACGGGCGACATTTCCTTCCGATCTGTGGGGGTTAAGTCATTACTTTTTTAAAGCGCCTACAAACTATAATGAAGGTGCAGTGAAAAAAGTCTGGAAAGACCATTCAAATGAATTAATGGTACAATTAATCGACGTCCTTAGTGCTGCAGACGAATCTTCTATTGACACGCTTCAGGGTGCGGTAAAAGACTGGATTACTGAAAATGGAATAGGGTTTGGAAAGGTGATGATGCCGCTTCGAGTCGCTCTTGTGGGCGCTCTAGAGGGTGTTGATGTGTTTGATATTATGTTTTTGATTGGGAAAACAGAAGCTATAAAACGAATTCAATCACTGATTGACAGTAACTAATTATTCTAAATGTTGTGTGGGAAATTTCATTACTTTTACCATCGCATACAACGCGTTATGAAATCAGAGTAAATGAAGCATATTAGAAACTTTTGTATAATCGCACACATTGACCACGGCAAGAGCACCTTGGCAGATCGGTTATTAGATTTTACCGGAGCTGTAACAGAGCGTGAAAAACAAAGCCAATTACTTGACAGTATGGATTTGGAACGTGAGCGAGGTATTACTATAAAATCACACGCTATTCAGATGGAGTATACCTATGAAGGTCAAGAATATATCTTAAATCTAATAGACACCCCTGGACATGTCGACTTTAGCTATGAAGTGTCTCGGTCAATTGCAGCATGTGAAGGCGCTCTTTTGGTGGTTGATGCCGCTCAGAGTATACAGGCACAAACTATTTCGAACCTATATCTAGCGCTAGAGAATGATCTAGAGATAATCCCTATTTTAAATAAGGTTGATTTGCCAAGTGCAAACCCCGAAGAAGTAACAGATGATATTGTCGACCTTCTTGGGTGTGATGCTTCTGATGTCATTCCTGCTAGCGCCAAAACAGGGATTGGTATTGAGGAAATATTGGGTGCTATCATTAAGCTTATTCCCCCTCCTGGTGGATCTCCTGAAGCACCGCTTCAAGCGCTTGTGTTCGACTCTGTTTACAATTCGTTTAGAGGAGTTGAGACTTACTTTAAGGTTAAAAACGGAAGTATTAAAAAAAATCAGCAGGTACGGTTTATTGCAACAGGAAAAACCTATGGAGCTGATGAGGTTGGGACATTAAATCTTACACAAACTCCTAAAAAAGAGATTGGAACTGGGGATGTTGGTTATTTAATCACCGGAATAAAGGATGCGCGAGACGTAAAAGTTGGTGATACAATTACAGATGCTAATTTTCCTACAACCGAAGCTGTTGACGGATTTGAAGATGTTAAGCCTATGGTTTTTGCTGGAATATACCCTGTTGATACTGAGGAGTATGAAGAGCTAAGAGCTTCGATGGAAAAACTACAGCTTAATGACGCTTCTTTGGTCTTTCAAGCAGAAAGCTCTGCCGCTTTAGGTTTTGGTTTCCGTTGTGGGTTTTTAGGTATGCTGCACTTAGAGATTATTCAAGAGCGACTCGAAAGAGAATTTAATATGACGGTCATTACAACCGTACCCAATGTGTCATATCATGCGTTTACTCGTAAAAACCCAGAGGAAATTGTAACGCTAAATAACCCTTCTGATTTACCTGATCCATCAAGCCTCGAGCGTATTGAAGAGCCTTTTATTAAAGCCTCAATAATTACAAAGGCAGATTTTGTTGGAAATGTAATGTCTTTGTGTATTGAAAAACGTGGCCAAATTACGAGCCAAACCTACCTGACAACTGAGCGTGTTGAGCTAACCTTTGACATGCCGTTGGCAGAAATCGTATTTGATTTTTATGACCGATTAAAAACAGTTTCAAAGGGCTATGCTTCGTTTGACTACTCCCCTATTGGGATGCGAATCTCAAAATTAGTGCGTGTTGATATCTTATTAAACGGACAAACCGTAGATGCGCTTTCGGCGTTAATTCATATCGACAATTCTGTGACGATTGGAAGAAAAATGTGTGCGAAATTAAGAGAGCTCATTCCGCGACAACAATTTGATATTCCAATACAGGCGGCGATTGGTGCTAAAATAATTTCTAGAGAAACCGTAAAAGCGGTTCGTAAAGATGTAACCGCTAAGTGTTATGGGGGTGATATTTCAAGAAAGAGGAAGTTATTAGAAAATCAGAAAAAGGGTAAAAAACGAATGCGACAGGTTGGAAGTGTAGAAATCCCACAAGAGGCGTTTATGGCTGTTTTAAAGCTTAATGATTAATATAGCGTGGCATTTTTATATTTTTAAAGAAATTCTTATATTTCAACTTCACCCTTAAACTAACTATCGCTTGCGTGCAATTAACTTTAAAACCATCGGCATTGGAGTTACTTTTTCTCCCAATCTAGAAGCTAATATTAATGAGGCTGCTAGATTGGCTTTGTTTTTCGGAAGCAAGTTGGTTTTAATTCACGTTGGGGAGGCTTCGGAAGAAAAATTAAATAAATTTCTAGCTTTTTTAACCCCGTTTAAAGACCAAGGATTAGGTTTTGAAGTTTGTTTCAAGTCAGGAGATCCGGTAGAGGTTATTTTGTCAACAACAAATGAGAAAGAAGTGGATCTACTAATAATAGGCGCTCTTAAAAAAGAAAATTTCGTTAAATACTACCTAGGATCTATTGCTAGAAAAGTCACGCGGAAAGCGACTTGTTCTGTCTTATTGCTAATAAACCCCTCAAAAGAAAGGGTGAGCTGTAGCCATATTGTGGTGAATGGATTAAAAGACCCTAAAACTGAAGAAACAGTGGCAACGGCCTTTTTTGTCGGCCATAAATTAGGAGCCAATAAGATAACGGTGGTGGAAGAGATTAGCGATGAGGAAGTAAGTGTAAAAGTAGATGACGATAAGTCTCTTAGAAAATCGACAATTGTTAAGGAACGATTGCGCTTAAGAGAAGAGGTGCGCGTAAAAACTATATTAGGCACGATTCCTGGCGAGCTTACAAAGGACATTAAGATTAAATCTCAGCCAATTTTTGGGAAGCGAGGATACTCTATTGGGCACTATGCTCAAGTGGCGCGCGCTGACTTACTGGTGATGAACGCACCAAGAAAAATGAACTTTTGGGATCGTTTATTTCCTCATGATATTGAACATATTTTAACTGAATTACCAACGGATGTTTTAATCGTACAATGAGAACAAAAAAATCCTCACTTGGTGGCTTTGTGAAAGCGTTACCTCAAAACATGTTTTCAGGACTGGTGGTGAGTCTTATAGCGTTGCCTCTTGGTTTAGGGCTTGCTATGGCTAGCGAGGCGCCGCCAATATCCGGCGTGATCACCGCAATAGTGGGCGGGGTAATTGTTTCTATTCTTGGGGGGAGTTATGTGACTATTTCTGGTCCTGGAAATGGATTGGTTGGCGTGGTGTTAATCGCCATTACAACGCTTGGATTAACAGCAACATATGCTGCAATTATTTGCTCGGGAATCATTTTAATCATACTGGGGTTTTTAAGGCTTGGAAAATTAGCTGATTACTTTCCATCTTCAGCAATTCAGGGAATGCTTACCGCCATAGGTCTAATTATTTTGGGAAAGCAATTTCATATAATGCTTGGCAACAAGATTGTTAAGGATAGTGGTATTGGTTATTTGTTAGAAATCCCTGACACAATAATAACGGTCTTTCAATTTAAGGATAAGGGGTTAATATATGCAGCGCTTGCGGGGGTTCTTAGTTTGGTAATTATGGTGTTTTACTCGAAACTTAGAAACAAATACTTGCAACTAATTCCAGCGCCTATGTGGATTGTGATTGTTTCTGTAGGATTTAGCTATTATTACGAGTTGATTCTTAAGTCTCCGAACCCAATCTCGTTAGATTACATGATACCTGCTATTCCTGATATTAGAACAATCGCAACAGAAATTCCTTCGCCAGACTTTAAGATGGTTGGGACACTTTCTTTCTGGTCAAGTGTAACAGCGCTCACCCTGATTGCTAGCATTGAGTCGTTATTAAGTATAAAAGCGGTAGATAAATTGGACGTAGATAAAAGGCGGTCTAATGTAAACAAAGATATTAAGGCCCTTGGTCTAGCGACTGTGGTTAGTGGTTTTTTAGGGGGCTTAAATGTGGTAACGGTAATTGCCAGAAGTTCTGTGAATGTAAACAATGGAGGGAGTAATCGATCGTCAAATATGTTTCATGCCTTGTTTCTGACAATGTTTATCCTGCTTTTTAGTTCTGAATTGACACGAATCCCATTGTCGGCATTGATGGCTATACTTGTCTACACTGGCTACAAACTAGCATCTCCTGTTATTGTTAGAAAGATTTTCACCATAGGGAAAGAGCAGTTAATCATTTTCTTTTCTACTTTACTGGTGACTTTAAAAGTTGGCTTGATTTCTGGGATTGTAGCGGGTCTAATTGCTACGTTCATAATTCATGTGGTCGTCACTAAAAGCCTTGGGCTTTTTGTAAAAAATATATTGAAGCCTAACGTGCTCATGTATAAAGAAGAAGATGGTAGTTATTTTATTAGTGTAAAACACTTTTGTAGCTTTTTAAATTTCAATACTTTAAAAACTAATTTAGAGGCAATTCCCGAAAAAAATGATGTGATTATTGATTTTTCGTTGTGTGGGTTTGTGGACCACTCTGTTATGGAAAATGTGGACGATTATCAAGAGCTATTTCATAGAAAAGGGGGCAATATAGAGGTTATTGGCCTTGATGTTTTAGGTGCTAAGTCTAAGCATCCCTTTGCCTTGAGGCGTTTGTTGCCACTTCAAAAGATTCTACCAGACAACAAAACAAAGCGTCAGAAAAACCTAAGCGTTGTTGCTGATGATTTTAACCTTTCTTACAATCCTATAAAAAAATCAAACGCTGAGTTTCTAGAAGAGTTTATCTATTTTAAAACAAAAAAAATAGAACATATCTTTAATGAGTTAAAAGAAAAAAACAAACAATACCAATCCTTTGATATTACCTTTTCTGAAGGAGAGTTTATTGCAAAAGAGGTTGTTAGAACAACAATGCTTTACATTAAAGTCTCAAAAAAAATTCCTGCATTTACTCTAGATAAAGAAGGTTTGATGGAGCGCTTTTATGCGCTCGCTGGGTATGAAGATATTGACTTTGATAGTCATGCGGATTTTTCAAATAGATTTTACTTAAGAGGAGAAAACCCAGAAGAAATAAGAGCCTTTTTTACGAATGAATTAATTAGATTTTTTGAAAGCAACCCTTACTATCATGTTGAATCGAACAAGGAAGGGGTTTTAATTTGTAACAAAGAGCGAATCGCTAGCATTAAAGAAATCAAAGGGTTGTTGGATTTTGGTATTCGACTCAGTAAGGTTATTAATAATACTTAAGATGAAGCTACACCCCGTAAATGTTGGTAATTTTAAATTAGACGGTGGGGCGATGTTTGGGGTTGTCCCAAAAGCATTATGGAATAAAACAAACCCTGCTAACGAGAAAAATTTAATTGATATTGCTTCTAGGTGTTTATTAATAGAGGACGGAAATCGATTAATTCTTATCGATACTGGTATGGGAACAAAACAAAGCGATAAATTTTTCAACCATTATTACCGTTGGGGAAGCCTCTCTGTCGATAAGTCACTCGACTCGTTAGGTTTTTGCAGAGAAGATGTAACGGATGTGTTTTTAACCCACCTACATTTTGATCACTGCGGCGGTTGTGTTAATTGGAACAATGATAGGTCTGGATATGAATTAGCTTTTAAAAACGCAAACGTTTGGAGCAATAAAGACCATTGGGACTGGGCTACCAAGCCCAATAAAAGAGAGAAAGCCTCCTTTTTAAATGAAAATATTTTACCTATTCAAGAATCTGGAAATTTAAAATTTATATCGCCCACGAGCGGAGATCTTTTGAAAAATTCTGAATTAGGTTTTGACGTGTTTTTTGCAAATGGTCATACCGAAAAACAAATGATCCCAATGATTTCTTATAAGGGAAAAACAATTTGTTTTATGGCAGACTTACTACCCACTGTGGGTCATATTCCTATTCCTTTTGTGATGGGTTATGACACAAGGCCGCTGTTGACACTAGACGAAAAAGAGCGTTTTTTAACACTTGCCGCCAATCATAATTATTATCTATTCTTGGAGCACGACGCGCATAACGAAATAATCACCGTCAAGCACACTGAAAAGGGGGTAAGACTAAACGCTGTGCACAGCTTCAACAGCATATTTTAAATCTAAAATGATATTAAAAAAAATAAACGGTTTTAGAAAACCTCTTTTTTTATTAGGATTAATCGTGATGTCCGGCTGCGGGTCTACAGCAAAGATTAACTCAGTGCCTATTGAAAATATTGACCTAATCCCGTTAAAAACCATTAAGCTTACTGAGCTTCAGAAAAGAGCATGGAGCCACCTAGACATCATCCTAGACACCGTACCTGGGATTAGTTTAGACAGGGCTTATAAAGAATTAATAAAGAAAAAAGGGGAGGTCGTAATTGTTGCGGTAATAGATTCAGGTATTGATATTGAACACGAAGATCTTGCTGGAAAGATTTGGAGCAACGCTGGAGAAATCCCTGGTAACGGAAAAGACGATGACAAAAACGGGTATATAGACGACATAAACGGCTGGAACTTCTTGGGTGAATCTAACGACGAACAACTAGAGTATGTTAGGCTGTTGGCAAGTAGAAATGCTAAAGACCCTCGGTATTTGGAGGCAAAAAAACTACACGCTGAGGAAGGCTTAAGGTGCCGGCGCCTGAGATTTCAGTATAAGAGACTTTTATCTGAACTAAAAAAGTCGAATGATGCCATGTCTTTATATCTCGGAAAAAAAGAATACTCAAACAAGGAGCTTGACAATATACGGTCAGAGAACAAAGTGCTACTAGGTCATACTGTTAGACTAAGAGAGGCGCTTAGTTTAGGTTTTGAAAGTGTGCCGGCTTTGATGGAAAGTCTGGATAGAAGCTTGCGCGATCTCAATGCGCGACTAGATTACAGTTTAAACATCTATTTTAATGGCAGAGAAGCTGTTGGAGATGATCCTGAAAATTTATCTGATGTTACCTACGGAGATAACAACATTCATGCAAAGGATGGGCGGACACACGGCACTCACGTTTCTGGGATTATAGCTGCTCAAAGAAACAATGGTGTGGGGATGAATGGCGTTGCAAATAATGTAGAAATAATGGGCTTACGCTGCGTGCCCAGGGGGGACGAGTATGACAAAGACATAGCCTTAGCTGTTTATTATGCTGTTGACAATGGAGCAAAAGTTATTAATATGAGTTTTGGAAAAGGATTTTCTCCTCACAGTAAATGGGTAAGAGATGCGATTGCCTACGCGGCTGATGGGGACGTTTTAATAGTGGCCGCGGCTGGAAACGATGCGACAGACACTGATGTAGTGAGCTACTTCCCGAATGACCAAGTTGAACTTGGAGAAGAAGTTTCAGATAATTTCATTAAGGTAGGGGCTACGGGTTCAAGCTATGGCTCATCTATTTTGGCGGAATATTCTAATTATGGTAAAAACACAGTAGACGTGTTTGCTCCAGGGTCTCAAATATACTCAACCTACCCAAAACAAACTTATGAGTATGCACAAGGAACCTCTATGGCATCACCATTAGTTGCTGGAGTAGCAGCTTTAATTTTCTCGCAGTATCCAAAATTGGGAGCTGCACAAGTGAAAGAAATACTTATGAACTCAGGTTTGGTTATTAACAAAAAAGTATCTTTAGAAAATGGCAACATCGTTCCTTTTGATAGTTTGTCCAAATCTGGAAAGCTGATAAACGCCTATAACGCTTTTATAATGGCGTCAAAAACATCTAAAAAGTAATCTCTATTATGAACACAAAAACCTACTTACTTTTCCTGTTAACCAGTTTTTTGGGGTTAAGTGCACAGAATAATTTTGAATACTGGCAACAACATGTTGATTATACAATGGATGTTACAATGGATGTGTCATCAAGCGCTTATAACGGAACACAGCAGCTTGTCTACTCCAATAATTCACCAGAAGACCTCAATGTTGTTTTTTACCACTTATATTATAATGCGTTTCAGCCTGGAAGCGAAATGGATGTTCGGTCCATTACAATCTCTGACCCCGACTCTAGGGTCGACGACCGTATTAGTAGGCTTAAGAAAGAAGACTATGGGTTTATGAATGTTTTAAGTTTAAATCAAAACAATGTCCCTGTTGATTTTAGTGTTGCGGGAACAATATTAGAGGTTCAGTTGAACGCTCCTATAAAATCTGGAGAATCAGCTGTGTTTGATATGATTTTTGAAGGACAGGTGCCGCCAGTTATTCGAAGAGCGGGTAAAAATAGTGAAGAAAATGTTGCGCTGTCAATGGCGCAATGGTACCCGAAAATGGCTGAATATGATTTTGAAGGATGGCATGCTGACCCCTACATAAGTAGGGAGTTTCATGGTGTTTGGGGTGATTTTGACATAAAGCTAACCATTGATAAAAATTACACGGTTGGCGGCACGGGCTATCTTCAAAACCCTGATGAGGTCGGTCACGGATACGGACAACAAATAAGCAACAAACAAACAAATGTCCTAACGTGGCACTTTATCGCTCCCAACGTGCATGACTTCACGTGGGCTGCCGATCCTGACTTTACCCACGACACCTTGCAGGTTCCAAGCGGACCTCTTTTACATTTTCTATACAAAACCTCTTTAAATGAAAAGTATAAGAAAAACTGGAAGGCGCTACAACCTATGGCAAGTGAAATAATCCAGCACTACAGTAATACGGTTGGAAAGTATCCTTATAAGCAATACTCAATTATTCAAGGGGGAGACGGGGGAATGGAGTATGGGATGTGCACATTAATTACGGGTGAAAGGCCATTTAAGAGCTTGGTGGGAGTAACTGCACATGAAATTGGGCACACTTGGTTTCAATTTTTACTAGCTTCGAATGAGAGTAGACACCCTTGGTTAGACGAGGGGTTTGCTGAATACACCTGCACCTTTATTGAAAATGACCTTCTAGGAAAAGAAACTAATGACCCCCTCAGGAATAGTTACAATCGCTATATTAGCCTCGCTTTGAGCGGGAAAGAGCAACCAATGAGCACGCACGCCGATCGCTACATGTACAATCGGTCTTACAGCACATCTGCTTACAGAAAAGGAGCGCTTCTATTGGCTCAATTAAAATATATTATTGGTGAAAAAGATTTCGAAGCAACGCTTAAAAGGTACTTCAAAGACTGGGCGTTCAAACACCCAACGCCAAATGATTTTATTCGTTGTGCAGAAAAAACGTCGGGGATGGAGTTAGAGTGGTTTTTAACTGATTGGACGCAAACAGTCAACACGATTGATTACGCTGTAAAAAAGGTGAGTTTGTTGGGGTCAGAAACCGAAATAACATTGGAACGGATTGGGCTTATGCCGATGCCTGTTGAGGTTGAGGTGGTTTTGAAGGATGGTAAGAAATTAAATTACTATATCCCTTTACAAATGATGCGAGGGGAAAAACCTACAGAGGGTAGTGTTCGTTTGTTGGGAGATTGGGCTTGGGCCTATCCAGTATATCGTTTTAAAATAGGGGTTGCTGGATCGGAGATTAAAACAGTAATTATAGATAATGAAAACGAAACCGCAGATGTTAATAAGGAAAACAACCAGAAAACTTTATTATAAAAATGGAGCGCTTAAAAGGTAAAAAACAAATAGAAAAGTTGTTCGTTAGCGGTCGCTTTGTGGGGGTGTTTCCTTTGCGGCTTGTTTTCCTAAAAACAGAAGAGACTAATAAGGTGGGGGTCTCGGTTAGTAAAAAAAACTTTAAAAGTGCGGTTAATAGAAATAAAATAAAACGACTACTAAGGATTGCGGTCGAAAACCACTTCCTTGACCTTTTTAATAAGTTGGAACCCAAATACTGTATGATGGTTTTATATGTGGGGAAAGAAATTCCAAAAGCAGAAGAGTTGGATACACAATTTAAGTTGATGGTCAGTCGTTTTAATAAAAAGGTTTTAGATGAAGTTTAGTCATATAAAAAAAACGGGGGTGGTTGTATTAACTGTTTTGATATTTATATCAACAACAGCTTATAGAAATGACTACTTTGAAATCGCTAAGCAAATAGAAATTTTTACTACGCTATTTAAAGAAATCAACATGAATTATGTGGACGAAACCAACCCCGCTAAGCTGATGCAGGAAGGTTTAAGGCATATGTTAGAGGGGTTAGACCCTTATACCACCTATTTAAGTGAACAGGATGTGGAGTCGGCACGAATGAACCGGGGTGCTGCCTATGTTGGAATAGGGGCTACGGTAAAAGAATCAGACAAAAAGCTGATTGTGGTTGAGGTTTTTGAAGGGCTTCCGGCGGATGAAAAAGGGATAAAGGCAGGTGACGAAATTATTAAGATAGACGGCAATGAAGTAGCTGAGCTAGAAGGGGTCGCTCAGGAATTTCTAAATGGAAAAAAAAACACAAATGTCTCATTATTAATCTTAAGTAATGGGTCTATAAAAACAGTGGTAGTAAAAAGGGAGGGAATTGAACCAAAAGCGGTTCCTACAGCAAAAATCTTAGCAGACGGTGTCGGTTATATTGCGTTAGACCGTTTTAGTAAAACAGCTTCTAGGGAAGTAGAGAACGCTTTAAAAGTTTTAATTATTGATGAGGCTAAGGGGGTGATTCTTGATTTGCGAAATAATCCTGGTGGGCTCCTTCAAGAGGCTGTTAAAATAGTAAACCTCTTTGTCCAAAAAGGACAGTTAGTGGTTTCCACAAAATCAAACATAGCGGCCTATAATCAAGAGTTTAGAACAACAAAACAGCCACTGAGCTTAGAAATACCTTTAGTTATTTTAATAAATGAAAAAAGCGCATCTGCAAGTGAAATTGTAGCGGGCGCATTACAGGATCTTGACCGGGCGGTGGTATTGGGAACAAGAAGTTTTGGAAAAGGTTTGGTTCAAAGACCTAAGCCGATGCCGTACGGAGGACAATTGAAAGTGACAATCTCTCGCTATTATACACCTTCAGGTCGTTGTATTCAAGCGCTGGACTATAGAAATAGAGGGGAAGATGGTAAAGCGAGTAGGTATCAAGAAATTAATTATAAAGCCTTTCAAACACAAAACGGAAGAACCGTGTTTGATGGCGGGGGGGTTTCACCTGATGTTCTTGGAGAAAAGAAAGAAAGCTCAACGTTTATTAATCGGCTTATTAAAAGCGCTGTCGTTTTTAATTATGTAAACAACTATTACCATAATAATTCTCTAGACGATATAAAAGACTTTAAGTTATCTAAAAGTGATTTTAATCAATTTAAAAAAAGATGCTATGGCAGCCAGGGTTTTTTAAAGGATGAAACTATTACGTATTTAAATGGGTTTTCTAGTATAATAAAAGACGCGGGCCTAGCTGGATTAGATGATAAATTAAAAGAGTTAAATGGTGTTCTAAATAAGTCAAAAGTTGAGTTAATGGACCACCACAAGGAGGAAATAATATATGTTTTAGAGAAAGAAATTGTAAGGAGGTTCTATTACAGGAAGGGAATGTATGAGTATTACTTACTTAAAAATGAAGATGTAATTACAGCTCAAAGGTTATTAAATAACATAGAAGCGTACTTAAGTATATTAAAATGATATAATATTTTTATATCTTTAAAAGACAATAAGCTAAATATGAGAAGCCTTATTATTATATCATTTATGGTGGGACAACTACTTCAGTCGCAGACAAATAATGCGCATGTGGTTTACTTTGAAACGGGACAATACAATGTTCCTGATATTGAAACAAATAGACTTGTATTGTTTATCCAAAGTTTGAAAAACATTCAAATAGAGCGTATATCTATTTATGGTTTTACAGATGATAGAGGCTCAGATAATTACAACCTTACTTTGTCCCAAAACAGAGCGAATGCTATAAAAAAAATATTTTCGGGTTTTGGAGTTGATGACAACCTTATAAGTAATGTAGATGGGAAAGGAGAGGTGTTATTGCGTGTTGTTTCATCAGATAACTTAAATATAATAAGGGGTCTTAATAGGAAAGTTGAAATTAATATAGAATACCAAAAAAAGAAAGAAATTTTTAGTAATATTAAAAAAGAAGAGATTGAGGCTTCGCTATTCTTAAGAGACGATATTTCTGTTGGGGATAAAATAACTTTAGAAAATATTCTTTTTAAAACAGGGTATAGTTCTTTAGAAAAGGAGTCAATTAATGTGTTGGAAAACATAGGTGCTTCCTTATTAAAAAGAAAAGATATTTACTTTACAATACAAGGTCATGTTTGTTGCACAGAAAACACTCGTGACGCAATCGACAAGAAAACGGGTAAAAGAAACTTATCAATGGCCCGAGCAAAATATATATATGACTACCTAATAAAAAAAGGAGTAAAAAGAAATCGCATGAAATATGTAGGGTTACGAAATAAATATCCTTTAGGAGGAGCTACTAAATATGATAGGAGGGTTGAAATAAAAATAACTTATATTTCTAAAAAAAATTAATTTATTTTCATTCCTATATGAGGTATTCCATCTTCAAGATAAGAGTTCCCGATAGCTTTGAAACCAAAACTATTATAAAAACCTTCAAGATATAGCTGAGCTGATATTTGAATTTTTTTTGTATTAAAGTGATTTTGTATTGCAGTAATTGATTCTTTCATTATAAATGAACCGTACTTAAGATGTCTTACATTTTTATCAACCACAACCCTACCTATGCTCGCTTCTTTAAAATAATCACCTTGCTTAAATAAACGAGTGTAAGCTACAATTTTATTGTTTTTTTTTCCAATAACATGAAGAGATATTTGATCCTTTCCATCAAGATCTTGGTAAACACAGTCTTGTTCAACAATAAAAACTTCACTTCTTAACTGTAACAAACTATAGAGTTCACTAATAGTTAGCTCATTATATTTTTTAACGTAGATTTTAAGCATGGTATATTATTAATATGTACAAGAAGGTCTAATTAATAAGGAGTAATCTTATTAATTCTATTTTGATGTCTACCACCCTCAAATTCGGTTGTTAAAAAAGTATCAACCATTTCTAATACATCTTCTAGTTTAGTAAAACGCGCAGGAATACAAAGAATATTTGCGTTATTATGAAGCCTAATTAAAGAAACTATATCATTATTCCAGCATATTCCAGCTCTTATTTTAGAGTATTTATTAGCAGTCATTGCCACACCATTAGCACTACCACAAATTAGAATTCCGTACATAGATTTATTGTTTAAAATATCTTTTACTACCGGATGAACAAAATCAGGATAATCAACACTACTATCAGAATCAGTTCCGTGATTTATTATATTTATTTTTTTATTTTCTAAATGTTCTATAATATTGAATTTAAAATTTGTGCCTGCGTGATCGTTACCTATTGAAATATTCATTTTATATATCTTTAATGAGAAGTAAATTTACAAAAAAAGAAAAGTAAAACAATATAATGTTAATAGCATGTTTAATTAGTTGTTGATAATTAATGAGCGAAAATGAAAACTAAATTTTTTAAGTTCGTTTATTTTTTACAAGGGAAATTAATAAATTGTAATCCTAAAAAAGTTATCTATTTAAATTAGATAGTTGTGATTACAAATAGAATGGTTGTTAACATATAAATAATTTAATTTTATTAATTATTTATAGATATTTAAGTTATTAACAGTAGATAATAAACTATATAATTAATTGATTTTTAATAATTTAGAAAGTTTATTAAATGTTTATAATATGTTTATAAAGTAATAAAGATAAAAATAATAAAAAACTTATATAAGGTATTAACAGACTATAATAATAACCAATAGTTTTTAAATAATTAAATAAAAAAATGATATGATTATATTAAATGTGGATAAAGTTAAAAAACACATGACTCTTCATTGAATTAAAGTGGTAGATTTGCTTAATTACATATCATAAATGAAAAGAAACAAGAATAATAAAAACACTATTAAAAATTATAGTGAAAGTATTTTAACTATTTTAAAAGAAGATAGAAATAAATCATACAATCATAAACAAATAGCGTCTAAGTTAGGAGTAAATGATGCAAGCAGTAGAAATCAAATTATAAAGAATTTACACAAACTAGCGGGTCATAAGGAAATAGAGGAGGTTGAAAGAGGTAAATTTAAAATACTAACGTCAACCGAATATTTTACTGGAACTGTAGATATGGCATCAAGAGGAAACGCTTATATCATAAGTGAAGATTTCGAAGAAGATATATTTATAGCATCCAATAATAGGAACAAAGCCTTACACGGTGATACTGTAGAATTATATATTTACAAACGCAAGAAAAACGGGAAACAAGAAGGAGAAATTACTCAGATTATAAAAAGATCACGAACTGAATATGTAGGTATAGTTCAAATGAATGAAAAATTTGCTTTTGTTGTTCCTGATAGTAATAAAATGCCAGTAGATGTATTTGTACCATTATCTAAAGCATTAAAAGCAGAGGATGGAGATAAAGTTTTAGTAACCCTAGAAGAATGGCCTGAAAAAGCTGATTGTCCAAACGGAACTATCATTAAAATTTTAGGTAAACCAGGTGAGCATAATACAGAAATACATTCAATATTAGCAGAATACGGACTTCCTAATGAATTTCCAACTGAAGTAGAAAATTTTGCAAATAATATAAATACTTCAATAACAGAAGATGAAATTTTAAAAAGGAGAGACATGCGCTCTACTTTAACTTTTACTATAGATCCAAAGGATGCTAAAGATTTTGATGATGCTTTATCTTTTAAAGAACTTCCAAATGGAAACTACGAAATAGGAATTCATATAGCAGATGTTTCTCATTATATACAAGAAGGAACTATTTTAGATGATGAAGCTTATGAACGTGCAACATCTGTTTATTTAGTAGATAGAGTCGTCCCCATGCTTCCAGAGGTATTATCAAATAATGCGTGCTCTTTACGACCTAATGAGGAAAAATATACTTTTTCTGCAGTTTTTGAAATAAATAATAAAGCTGTTGTAGAAAATCAATGGTTTGGTAGAACTGTAACTTATAGTGATGCTAGATTTGCATATGAAGAAGCACAATATATTATAGAAACAGAGTCATGTGATATTCCAAAAGAGATTTCAATTACAGAGAAGGCTTACAAAACAACAACTTTAATTAAAGACTCAATAATTAAATTAAATGAGTTAGCTAAAATCATGCGCCAAAATCGAATGAAAGACGGCGCTATTTCTTTTGATAAAGTCGAGGTTAAGTTCAATTTAGACGAAACAAGTAATCCAGTAGGAGTGTTTTTTAAAACCTCTAAGGATGCTAATAAACTCATTGAGGAGTTTATGTTGTTAGCTAATAAAAAAGTAGCAGAATTTATAGGAAAACAATCCCCAAAAAAAACTTTTATTTATAGAACTCATGACGAGCCTAACGATGTAAAACTTCAAGGTCTTCAAAGAATTGTATCTCAATTTGGTCATCAACTCAACTTTAAAAATAGAGCAACCACCACAAATTCTTTAAACACGCTTCTTAAAAATGTAAAAGGGACTAAAGAGCAAAACCTTGTAGATACTCTTACAATTCGCTGCATGAGTAAAGCTGAATATTCAACTAAAAATATTGGTCATTACGGTCTAGCTTTTGATTATTATAGCCACTTCACATCACCTATTCGAAGATATCCAGACGTAATGGTTCACCGCCTACTACAACATTATTTAGAGGGTAAAAAAACAACCAACGAAGGAGTTTTTGAGGAAAAATGTAAACACTCTTCTAATATGGAAAGTCTTGCAACAAAAGCGGAAAGAGACTCTATAAAATACATGCAAGTTAAATATATGCAAGACCATAAAGATGATACTTTTTTAGGTGTTATTTCAGGAGTTACTGAATGGGGCATGTATGTAGAAATAATAGAAAACAAATGCGAAGGCATGATAAGAATCAGGGATATTAAAGGAGATTTTTATAAATTTGATTCAGAAGAATACGCTTTAATAGGAGACCGAACAAAAACAAAACATCAACTAGGCGATCAAGTAGAGGTTCGGGTTAAAAAAGCGGATTTATTAAAAAAACACCTAGACTTTGTATTATCTTAATGTAAAACAAATGAAGAAATTTAATATAATTATATTTTTAATTTTTAACTTATCGGTCTTTTCTCAAACACCAATTAGTAAAAAATTAGGTGATTTTTATAAACTTAAGGTTTATAATTTAATTAATGTAGAGTTAATTCAATCCAACGAGAATAAAATAGAGATAACAGGTAAAAATGCAAAAAGTGTTTATATTATACAAAAAAACAACACCCTTCAAATAAAAATGGTTTTAAGTAAATATTTTTCAGGCGAAGACACGTTTGTAAAGTTGTATTACACAAAAATCAACACCATAGACGTTAACGAGGGGGCAACTGTTACATCTCAAACCCCAATCAAACAATATGAGTTAGAATTAAAAGCTCAGGAAGGAGGAGAAATTACAGCCTCAGTAGACACTAAGGTTTTAACAATTAAATCAGTGACCGGAGGTAAGGTTCAGGCTTATGGCGCTTCTAAATCACAAAACATAAATATAAACACAGGGGGGGCCTATAAGGGTGAATTACTACAAGCGGAAACCTCCAAAATAAAAATAAAAGCAGGAGGTAAAGCAGGTGTAAAAAGCTCAGAGTCTATTGAGATAAAAATTTTCGCTGGCGGCACCCTAACAATTTTCGGTAAAACTAAAAGTATAAAACAAAACAACATTTTTGGAGGTAAAGTTTTATACAAAGATTAATACCTTATGATTGAAGACATTCAAGCCGCAATTCCCTTAGGGTTTTTTCTAGCCTTTATGATAGGGCCGGTTTTTTTTATGTTAATAGAAACAAGCATTACAAAAGGAGTTAGAGCAGCGATTGCGTTTGATATAGGAGTTATTATAGCCGACATAATTTTTATAACGATTTCCTATTTAAGTAGCTTTCAACTTTTAGAAAACTTAAGCAATCTTCCAGGGTTATATATTTTTGGAGGCAGCATACTCTCTGTTTATGGAGTAATAGTTCTTATTAAAAAGCCGAATGAAAAGGAAATAGAAGAAGAGATAAACAACACAACGAAAGCAAATTATCTACAGCTTTTTGTAAAAGGGTTTTTATTAAACTTTATTAATATAGGGGTATTGGTCTTTTGGTTAGGCGTTGTTGTTGTGACGGGGCCCAGTTTAGACAACAAAGTAAACAGGTTTATCGTTTTTTTTAGCACTTTAATTACCATTTATTTTTTAACAGATCTTATAAAAATAACACTAGCAAAACAACTCAAGAAAAAACTCACACCTAGAATAATAGTTAAAACAAAAAAAATTCTAGGCGGTCTATTGTTGGTTTTTGGTTTGGCTCTAATTACGAAAGGCTTTTTACCCAAAGACGGCTTAAACCTACAAACCATTACAGAAGAAATAACAGAAAAAAAACCACAACAATCTGTTGTGGTTTTTATAACTCGAGGCGTCTAGCGGATTCGAACCGCTGTAGAAGGTTTTGCAGACCTCTGCCTAGCCACTCGGCCAAGACGCCAAAAAGGAACGCAAATTTAAGCAAATTTAAACGTTACACAAGATAAATGAAAAATATCACCAAAAACAAAGCAACCTTATAAAATAATAAAGAAATTGAAACCGCTTTCTATTCATTTTATTATTAATCCTATTTCTGGACATGGAAACAACCAACTCACCCCTGAGATGGTTTCTAGCATCTTTAATTCGGATAAATTTGTGGTTAAAATAAAAAAGACAATTAAACCCAAACACGCAGTAGAGCTTACAAAAGCATCTATTATAGAGGGTGCTGACATTGTTGTGGCTTGTGGGGGTGACGGCACGGTCAACGAAATAGCGAGCTGCCTAGTGGGGTCTGGTGTAAAACTAGGTGTTGTGCCAATGGGGTCAGGGAACGGACTAGCCTCTACATTGAAAATACCCAAATCTATAAAAGCCGCGCTTAACGTAATTAAGAAATCGAACAGTATACAAATTGATGTTGGAGATATTAATAAACATTATTTTTTCAGCAACACAGGGATTGGCTTTGACGCAAGTATTATAAATAATTACTCAAAAACAAAGCAAAGAAAGCTAATCTCTTATCTTAAAGCGTCTCTTCTCACTTTTTTTAACCCCCCCCCTTCACTCTCTGTTAAAATCACCACAGAATCCCATTCTCTTGATTTAAAACCATTTATGGTGTTTGTATCCAACTCCAACGAAATGGGTTATGACATTTCTTTAACGCCAAAAGCTTCTATTCAAGACGGTATGCTGGACGCTATTATTGTTGAATCCCTTAATAAATTGGAAATTATTTATTTCGGTTTTTTATTACTCATAAAAAAACCACAGAGCTTTAAGAAAGCCCACTACTTTCTTACCAAAAGAATAGAAATTACCAACCTTAATAATGGAGGGGTATTAGCCCAAATAGACGGTGAATCAAGACAAATTAACACAAACACAATCAAGATAACGATAAGGAAAAGCGCTCTTTCGGTTGTGGTGCCAAAACTCTAACGCGCCTCGGTAAGCACAATGGTTACCCTCTCCACATCTCCACCTATTGGGGGGTTTATTTTAGAAACAGAAACAGTTGATGAGGTGACCGATGGACAGCTGTCAAAAACACGAGTCATGATTCGTTTTGCAACCGCTTCAAGAAGTTTTGCAGCAACCCCCATCTCCTCAACAACTATTTTGTTCAACGTCACATAGTCTACCGTATCGATTAAGGCGTCTGTAATTGAAGACCTACCAAGGCTTGCCTCCACACTTAAGTCAACTCGATAATCACTCCCTATAATGGTTTCCTCCCCTAGACATCCGTGATATGCATAAACCCGGATGTTTTCAACCTTAATAATACCCATTTTTAATTTTTTTGTTAGTATAAAAATAATAATTATCGGTAAGATATATCTATAAACTTTTTATTTGATTAATTTTGCCAAGTATTTGATAAAGAAATACAAATCATTATGTCAGAGAACCACAAACCGCTTAATTTTATTGAGCAAATAATAGAAGAGGATTTAAAAAACGGTCTACCAAAAGCCAAACTGCGCTTCAGGTTTCCACCAGAACCCAACGGTTACTTACACATAGGGCATACCAAAGCTATTGGGATAAGCTTCGGTTTAGGAGAGCGCTATAATGCGCCTGTTAATTTGCGTTTTGACGATACAAACCCCACAAAGGAAGACCAAGAGTACGTAGACGCCATCAAAGAAGATATAGCATGGCTTGGATACAAGTGGGACAAAGAACTATATTCATCAGATTACTTTCACCAGCTATACCTTTGGGCGTTACAAATGATTAAAGATGGACGCGCTTATGTAGACTCCCAGTCTAGTGAGGCAATAGCAACTCAAAAGGGAACCCCTACTCAACCAGGAGAAGACAGCCCTTTTAGAAATAGGTCTACTGAAGAAAACCTGGAGCTTTTTAGTCAAATGAAAAGCGGAATATTTAAAGCAGGAACCCATGTTTTGAGAGCGAAAATAGACATGAAGCATGTTAATATGTTAATGAGAGATCCATTAATGTATCGCATTCTACACTCAGACCACCACAGAACAGGTTCTGATTGGTGTATTTATCCCATGTACGATTGGACCCATGGAGAAAGCGACTACCTAGAACAAGTTTCACACTCTCTCTGCTCGTTGGAGTTTAAACCCCATAGAGATTTATATGATTGGTTCAAAACCCTGACATTTAATTACCACAAAGAAATCCTTCCATTAAAACCTAAGCAACGAGAGTTTGCCCGTCTCAATTTAAGCTACACAATCATGAGTAAACGAAAGCTACTGAGACTGGTGGAGGACAAACTAGTAAAGGGTTGGGACGACCCAAGAATGCCAACAATTTCAGGCTTGAGGCGTCGTGGATATACGCCTGAAGCAATTCGTAAGTTTGTAGAATCCGTAGGGGTTTCAAAGCGAGACAATATAATAGACGTATCACTTTTAGAGTTTTGTGTTCGTGAAGATTTAAATAAAAAAGCAGCACGGATCATGGCTGTTTTAGACCCCGTAAAGGTTATAATCGAAAATTACCCTGAAGGAAAAGAGGAGTGGCTTAGCGCAGACAACAACCCAGAAGATAAAACGGCAGGAGACCGCACCCTTCCTTTTACTAAAACTATTTACATTGAAAGAGAAGACTTCAAGGAAGAAGCAAGCAGCAAATACTTTAGACTTTCTTTAGGAAAAGAAGTTAGACTTAAAAACGCCTTCATTATCAAAGCAAATAGAGCTATAAAGGACTCTAATGGATTGATTTTAGAAATACACTGTACTTACGACCCAAAAAGTTTAAGCGGCAGCAAGACTGTTGAAAGTCTCCGAAAGGTTAAAGGAACCCTACACTGGGTTTCAACAGACCACGCTGTTGAAGCTGAAGTCAGAGAATACGACCGATTGTTCACCCATGAAGACCCTGATGGTCAAAAAGAAGATTTTTTAACGTTTATAAACCCTAACTCACTAAGAGTAAGGAGGGCTTTTATAGAGCCACACATTAAACAATCAACCACTGGGCAACACTTCCAGTTTCAGCGCATAGGATATTTTAAGCTTGACAAAGAGACCAAAAAAGACCGCTTTGTCTTCAATAAAACCGTAGGCTTAAGAGACACGTGGGCTAAAAAACCTACCCAAAACCAAGCAACACCGACCTCAAACCGAAAGCCAATTGACGTTATTAAGCAGTTAGGAAAAAAGTATACAAACCTTCCTGAAGCCAAACAACAAAAGGCTAAATCAGAAATACAGTTGCTGGCTAAAGAGGTTTCTTACGAAGATTTAGAGCCCTTGCTTAATACAGCCGCAAAAAAAGTAGGGACCCGAATAGCTGTATTAATCACATTAAAAGTTTTGATGGCTAATGGGTTAAAGACCAATGTCAAGGTTAATGATTTCTTGTTGGCGGCAAAGTCAGACAAAAACCCGCTATTAAGCCAAGGTGGTTAATACTTTATTTGTTTTATAGCTTTAAGACAACATATTTATCATGAAACCAATCACTTTTTAATTTTTTTTGGAGCACTCTTCATAGCCTCACCAATTTGGTTACTTGCCGTAAAACTAGCCACCATGTCGTTTAACATATTGCTACCCGACTGCGGAGAGTTTGGCAACAAGATTAGATTGCTATTTGTTTCTTGTCCTATAGATTGAAGAGTGTCATAGTGCTGCGTTACAACAATCAAGGCAGATGCTTCTTGAGAGTTAATACCCACTTTATTCAACACTTCAACAGACTCTTCAAGACCGCGAGCAATTTCACGACGCTGATCTGCAATACCCTGCCCTTGAAGGCGCTTACTTTCAGCCTCAGCTTTTGCTTTCTCAACAATTAAAATACGAGCAGCATCTCCTTCAAACTGAGCGGCAATTTTTTCTCGCTCGGAGGCGTTAATTCTATTCATAGCTTCTTTAACCTGAGAGTCAGGGTCAATATCTGTTACCAGGGTTTTTATTATGTCGTACCCATAGTCCATCATCGCCTCGTTAAGCTCTGTCTTAACCGCTATCGCAATATCATCTTTTTTTACAAATACACCATCAAGCTTCATTTTGGGAACTTCAGCTCTAACAACGTCAAAAACATAAGAAGTGATCTGATCGTGTGGAAAGTCAAGCTTATAAAACGCATCGTAAGCCTTAAGTTTTATTACCTTAAACTGCACCGACACCTTGAGCTTAACAAAAACATCGTCTTTTGTTTTGGTTTCTATCAAAACATCTAATTGTTGAATCTTTAAACTAATGCGACCCGCTATGCGATCTATTAGGGGAATTTTAAAGTGAAGTCCTGACTGACGGATGCTTAAGAATTTGCCAAAACGCTCAATAATAATAGCGGTTTGTTGTTTAACCGTAAAAAGAGCGGCAAACAAGATTAAAAATACGATAAAAACAATAGTTAGAGTGAAATAGTTCATAGGGATAATTTTTTATTAAAAATATAAGACTCAATTTAAGGAATTAAGTTGTTTTATAAAAGAGATTTTACCTTTAAATAAACGCTGGTGTTCTCTGGGATTTTTGATTCGTGATTAAAATAAATTAAAGAGCCCATATGCTCTGCCTCTATTAAAAAAAAGCTGCCCCTGTAAAAAGCTTGTTTAGTAACCGCTTTAAGGTTGCTTTTTTCAACCAGATAAACCTGATGGGCATAACAAAAAGCATTGTTGATTACGCTGTAGTCTCCAAAAAAAGCAGCTACCAACGGGTATTTTGGATTGTTATACAGTTCCGCCGGACTACCTTCAATTAAGACTCTTTGGTTTTCAAGCACAAGTATGTTGTCGGCGTATGGTAAAACATCGTCTTTGTCGTGCGTAGCCATCAGACAAGCGATATTATTCGATTTCAAAAAGCCGAAGAACTTTCTTCGAAGACTCTGTTTTTTAAAATTATCAATATGACTAAAGGGCTCATCCAACAGAATAATTTCTGGTTTCCTTGCAATTGCCCGAGCTAATGCAACTCGTTGTTTTTGGCCACCGCTCAAAAACTGAACTTTTGTATTAGAAAAATTTTCTAATTCTACAGTCTTTAGAAGTTCATCAATGCGTGTTTTTTTCTTTTCCGGAAAAAAGTTTGATAAATGGGCTCCAATGTTTTCAGCGACCGAGATGTAGGGCATTAGATCAAATTCTTGGGCTACGTACTTCATGAAGTCGTGACCAACAACTAGTTTTTTTTTTGGCCCCAATATTGATTCTTGCCCCCATGCGATGGATCCGCTAGAGACGTCCATTTCCCCAAAAATTAGCTTGAGAAGAGTGCTTTTTCCAGAACCACTTCCCCCAACGATAGACAAACAGTTTCCCTTTTTTACTAAAAAAGAAATCGAATTTAAAACCAATTTTTCTTTATAACCAAACGAAACCTTTGTTACTGAGAGCATTTATAGATATTATAAAATACTATTCACTAAATATTCGGCAATTTGAATCGCATTTGTAGCAGCGCCTTTACGTAGGTTATCAGCAACAATCCACATGTTTAAAGTGTTCGGCAGTGTTTCATCTCGCCTAATTCTACCGACAAAAACGTCGTCTTTTCCGTTTGCATAAATTGGCATTGGGTAGGTGTTTGTGTCGGTATTATCTTGAACAGTAACCCCAGGGGCTTGACTTAATAGCGCCCTAACGTCTTTAAGCTTAAAATCGCTTTCAAATTGTACATTAACAGACTCCGAGTGACCTCCCGCCGTTGGAATTCTTACTGCAGTTGCGGTGATTGCAAAAGAAAGATCGTTGAGTATTTTTTGAGGCTCCTTAGCGAGCTTCATCTCTTCTTTGGTGTAGCCATTTTCTAAAAACACATCACAGTGAGGCAGGGCATTCCTTCCAATAGGATATGGGTAAGCCATTTCACCCTTCACTCCCTTAATTTCATTTTCTAATTGCTGAACAGCTTTGACGCCCGTTCCGGAAACAGATTGGTAAGTAGAGACCACCACTCGCTTCATTTTATAAGTGTTGTGCAGTGGTGAAAGCGCCATGACCAATTGAATTGTTGAACAATTTGGATTTGCAATTATTTTATCTTCTTTAGTTAGCTCTGAAGCGTTAATTTCAGGAATAATTAACTTTTTTGTAGGGTCCATTCTCCAAGCAGACGAGTTGTCAATTACAATAGTTCCGGCTTCTGCAAATTTTGGCGCCCACTCTAGAGAGGCGTCACCTCCAGCAGAAAAAATAGCTATATCCGCTTGCATTTCTACCGCAGCGGCAAGACCTACAATTAAGTAGTCAGAGTCCTTGTATTTTATTTTTTTCCCCACACTCCGTTCAGAAGCTACAGGGATTAGCTCCGTAATTGGAAACCGGCGTTCTTCAAGTAATTTTAATATTACCGTTCCCACCATGCCTGTGGCACCAACAACTGCAATTTTCATTTTATATAGCTTTAATTAGAAATGTAAAATTAATAAATTCCCCGAGATGGAAACAAGTAAAACCAATAAAGACGCGATATAAAACGCGTGTTTATGAATCTCATTAAAAAAACCTATTTTTTTAGTAAATCTCTAATTTTTGACAATAACTGGACCTCAGAAGGGTAGTTAGCCGCACCTTTCTGTTTCCGTTTAATGCAAATTCTTTGTAACATAATTTAGTAGGTTTCGGTTATTAATACCTACCTAAACTACTGAAAAAAGAACAAAAAGAAGAGTTACTTAATAAATTTACGTGTTATTCGCCGTGAGATACCTGTAATTAACTCATATGATATTGAATCAGCTGCTTCCGCCGCACCTTCAGCAGAAAGCCCCGATCCAAAAATAAGGACTTCGTCTCCTTCTTTACAACCTATCGTGGTGACGTCTACCATAATCATATCCATGCAAACGTTCCCGACAATATACCCTTTTTGTTGGTTGATAGAGACCGCACCGATCCCATGGCCGTAGTGCCTGCCAATCCCGTCAGCATGCCCAATAGGAATCGTAGCAATTTTGGAATCAACCTTGCAAGTGTGACCACAGTTATAGCCAACACTTTCTCCAATAGAGACGCTGGCGATCTGAGAAATGACAGATTTCAAGCTAGCGATAGGTCTTAAGTTGACACTTTCTTTTCTTGAATTACCATAACCGTAAAGCCCAATTCCGCATCGCACCATGTCAAAATGAGCTTTGGGATAATTTAAGACCCCAGAGGTGTTAGATAGGTGTCGAATAATAGGATAATCGAAGTGATTAATAAATTTCTCAGAAAGCGACCTGTACAGCTCTATTTGATTCTCGGTGAACCCCCTTTCATTTAAGTCCTCACTTGCTGCTAAATGAGAAAAAACAGACTTCACTTTTAAGGAAGAAGCGTTAATTAGCGCGTTTACAACGACGCCAATGTCCTCCGGCTTAAAGCCGAGTCGGTTTAATCCCGTATTAAACTTTATATGAATAGGGTAATTGGATTTATTACCGTCTAAAGCAGCTTTTTCAAATGCTCTCAACATCTTTAAGCTGTAAAGACTAGGCTCTAGCGCATGCTTAATGGCTAATTCAAGATTTCCTAGCTGAGGGTGAAGCACCAAAATAGGCACTGTAATCCCCGCTTTTCTCAAATCAACACCCTCACTGACATATGCGACAGCAAAATAGTCAACCCCGCTTTTTTGAAGAAAATTTGCAACAGCAACGGCATCACTTCCATAAGCAAAAGCCTTGACAACCGCCAAAAACAAAGAGTTGTTTTGAAGTTTAGATTTTAGAAAATCAAAATTGTGCCTTAAAGCATCAAGGTTAATTTCTAAAGTTGTTTCGTGGACTTTAGGCATTAGAGTTTTTTTTTGCAACCCCTACGTCGACAGGCTTTACTACATTCATGCCTTTTACTTTTTCTTTTGTGATTGCCTTGTAATAGGCAGCCCGACTTAGGGGCTCATATTCGTTTACCTCACCCAAAAGGACCAGCGTGTCATCTTTAGATTTCCGGTGACTGTACTGGGCTAAATTTCCAGTGTGCGTACACACCGCGTGTACCTTTGTAACATACTCGGCGGTTGCCATTAGATTTGGCATGGGGCCAAAGGGGTTTCCTTTAAAATCCATATCAAGGCCAGCAACAATAACCCTAACTCCTTTATTGGCAAGAGCATTGCAAACATTTACAATTTCATCATCAAAAAATTGCGCCTCATCGATTCCAACAACGTCACATCCGTCAGCCAAAAGGGGGATGTTAGAAGCTGAAGGGACCGGGGTCGAACGGATTTCATTGGCGTCATGAGAAACAACCATTTCATCGTCATACCTCACGTCAATTGCGGGTTTGAAAATTTCAACCTTTTGCTTAGCAAACTGGGCACGCCTCAAGCGACGAATTAATTCTTCTGTTTTTCCAGAAAACATTGATCCGCAGATTACTTCGATCCAACCAAATTGTTCTTTAGGGTTTACTGTATTTTCGAGAAACATTTTGTAATTTTAACACCAAACGAAATTAACATTCGTTTCCATAAAGGTGGCGTAAATTTATTAAAAATCAAAAGTATAAATTTAAAAGTTATAAAAAAGCATTTTTAAGTAGTTTGCGAACTCTTAAAAACACATTTAAATTAACCAACTCTGTAGAATGAAAAAGCAATTAGAATCGGAATTATTAAGTATCGCCCATAAAATCCTTAAGCTTACTGGAAGAGAGGACCTTGATAAAATGCAAACCGAAATAGCACTGCTTTATCAAAAGATAACAATCTTGAAGTTTATAGAAGGGCATCATGAAGGTCAGCTTCCTGACAGCATTGAATCTGAACTTTCTTTTTTTAAGTCACTTGAACCTGTCGTTGTTAGTTCCAAAACAAAGGAGGGGCTTGAAGAAAACGAATTAAAAGCGGAACAAGACCCTGATGAGACCGAAGAAATCACTCGCCCAGATATCGAAATAATTGACAACGAGGCACCGCAAACACCCGAAGAAACAGAGGTAAAAACGACAGAGCACGACCTTGGCGACCTCTCTCCTAGTTACGCTCAACTACCAATATTTGACGCAATAGAAGAAACACCTCAACAAACATCCTTAAATGATCAGTTAAAATCCCAAGGGTTTCAAATTGGACTTAACGATCGTTTGGCCTTTGTGAAAAGCTTGTTCGAAAACAGCAACGAAGACTATGAACGTGTTTTATCTCAGCTAAGCACTTTAGACTCCTATGAAGAAGCCGAAAATTTGCTAGACTCTATAATCAAACCAGACTATAACAATTGGGAAGGTCAAGAAGAGATAGAAGCACGATTTTTAGAAATTATCGAAAATAAATTTAAGTAGGCTTAAAATCTATTAAAGCTACAAACATATTATTTTCATTACTTTTGATCATTAAACAAAAATTGAAATGTCTTCAAATTTAAAATATGCTGTTTTTGGAAGTGGTAGTTGGGCAACAGCTATTGTAAAAATGCTTTGCGAGAACCTCGATGAAGTGGGCTGGTACGTACGAAAAAAACAAACCATTGACCACATTCTTAGCGAAGAGCACAACCCATCCTATTTGAGCTCAGTGGAACTCCATACGAGCCAATTAAAACTAGACGGAGATATAAATAAGCTAGCGGATTATGCTGATGTTTTAATATTTGCAATCCCCTCCGCATTTATGGCAGCCGAATTAGCAAAACTAAAGAGTGACATTTCCTCCAAAATAATAGTGTCTGCAGTCAAGGGGATTGTACCAGAATCAGGGCTCTTAGTTGCAGAGCATTTTAACGCAAAACACTCCATTGACCTAAGCAATATTGCTGTTTTAGCAGGTCCTTGCCACGCAGAAGAGGTTGCGCTAGAGCGCTTGTCGTACCTTACGATTGCCTGCACAACTCTTAGCGTTGCTGAAGAAGTGGCAGGTCAGTTTTCAAGTCATTACATTAAAACCAAGACACATGACGATGTCATCGGAGCAGAGTATGCAGCAATGTTAAAAAATATTTACGCGATAGCTGCAGGCATCGCACACGGCTTGGGCTATGGCGACAACTTTCAAAGCGTCTTAATGAGTAATGCGACACGCGAAATGAAACGCTTTATAAAAAGTGTTCATAAAATGAAGCGAAACATTAACGAGACGGTTTATTTAGGAGATTTACTTGTTACAGGCTATTCTTTGTTTTCAAGAAACAGAATGTTTGGAAATATGATAGGAAAGGGCTACACAGTAAGGTCTGCGCAGATGGAAATGAGCATGATAGCGGAAGGTTTTTACGCAACAAAAAGTGCGTTTTTGATCCATCAAGAGTCTAAAACCCCCTCTAAATTACCAATTATAAATACGGTTTATGAAATTTTATACCTCAACAAAAACCCTAAGAAATCGTTTAAGAAATTAACAGAGAAACTTTGTTAAGCTTAAGGAGCTAAAACACCCTTCACGCTCATCAAAGGAATGTCTTTTAGTGCTTGCTTGTGGATTGAATTTTTCTGAAACTCAAAAGATTTATCAAATAATTTATTATCATCAAAAAAAGACACATTAAACACGTTATTCATTGACAAAACAGCCTCCTGAATCATTTCAATTTTAGCAAAACTCTTTGCAGGAAGTGCATCAATTTTTTTCCTAAAAGTTGTAGTGATTTTATTCCTTGAAGACCCTTTTGTCACAATAATAACCATATCTAAGCAGACCGACTTATTATTAATTATATAGGCGTTCCAGTCAAAAACTTTATAGGCTTTATTATACTCTAGTACAACAGCGATATATACGTCTTTAACTTCTGAAATGTGAATGTTTTTTTTCAAAAAAGGAATTTATAGCACGCTTTTAAACTGCTCTAAAAAGCGAACGTTGTTTTCGCTTAATAATCTTATGTCGCTAATCTGGTGAAGTAACAAAGCAATTCTGTCGATTCCCATTCCAAAAGCAAAACCAGAGTACTCCTTGGAATCAATTCCGCAATTTTCAAGAACGTTTGGATCTACCATTCCACAGCCCATAATTTCAAGCCAACCGGTTCCTTTAGTCATTTTGTAATCTGTTTCCGTTTCTAAACCCCAGTACACATCAACCTCGGCGCTCGGCTCTGTAAAGGGAAAATAAGAAGGTCTTAGGCGAATTTTTGATTTGCCAAAAAGTTCAGTTGTGAAATATTGCAGCGTTTGCTTAAGATCAGCAAAGCTTACGTTTTTATCAATATACAATCCTTCTACTTGATGAAAAAAGCAATGAGAACGTGCAGAAATAGCTTCGTTTCTATACACTCTCCCCGGGGAGATTGTGCGAATAGGAGGCTGGTTGTTTTCCATGTACCGAACCTGAACAGAGCTCGTGTGTGTGCGCAATAAAATGTCTGGATCTGTTTGTATAAAAAACGTATCCTGCATGTCTCTAGCCGGGTGATGTTCGGGTAAATTTAAAGCTGTAAAATTATGCCAATCATCTTCAATTTCTGGCCCTTCACTCACGTTAAATCCAATTCTAGAAAAGATATCAATGATTTGATTTTTGACCAAAGAGATTGGGTGGCGAGCTCCTATTTCGAAAGGCTCACCAGGACGAGACAAATCACCAAAAACAGCGCTATCATTAGTACTATTTGATAAGGACTGCTTTAATTCGCTAACCCTGTCCAGAGCCGTGCTCTTTAATTTATTAATGGCCTGCCCAAAATCCTTTTTTTGTTCATTTGGCACCTCTTTGAAGCCTGCAAACAAGTCTGTCAAGAGGCCTTTTTTACCAAGAAACCTAATCCTGAAAGCTTCAACTTCGTCCAAAGATTGTGTGTTGAAGGCTTCAGCTTCTTCTATAAGTTTATGGATGTGTTCTATCATGATAAAGTAAAATAAAAACCAAATTTAAGAAAAGTTAACTAATAAATTCTGCCTCAAGAAAATAGTTTACAATTGCATCCTTCATAAGGACACTTTGCTCACCAGCCTTAAGATTTGGCAACGCCTCTTTAATGGTGTAATGAGGCCAGCCTTGTTCGTCAAAATAATCAAACTCATAATACCCGTAAGGCTCTAAAAGCCGACAAATTGCAATGTGCATGAGGTTAAGTTTTTCGTCTTTCTTAAATCGACGGTGAAGCTGCCCAAGCTCCTGAACCCCAATAAGGTATATGATTCCGTCTAGGTCCAAAGATTCGCCATCAGCAAATTGTGAGGATAGTTTTTCCACCACCTCTTCCCATCGTTTTTTAAGTTCTTCGTCTCGAGCCATAATTATTTCGTAAATTTAGGGTGTATTAAAATAGAAAAGAAACATTTGTATTAGAATGTTAATGCTATTTTTAACACAAACCATACACCATGTCTGTTATTGATATTATTATTGGAGCACTTATACTTTACGGAGTCGTTAAAGGACTTTTTAAGGGTCTTTTTGTTGAAGTGACCTCTTTATTAGCGCTGCTAGTTGGTGTTTATGGAGCGGTACATTTTAGTAATTACGCAGCAGAAATTTTATTAAACAATTTTGACTGGAGCGCGAAGACCACAAAAATTACTGCTTTTGCAGCTACATTTGTAGCTATTGTGTTAGCGATCTCTCTAGCTGGAAAAGCATTGACGAAACTTGCTGATTTTGCAGCACTAGGACTCTTAAATAAATTATTAGGAGCTCTTTTTGGAGGCACCAAAATTGCGTTAATAATAAGCGTATTACTATTAATCTTTAGCACCTTAAACAAATCGATACTTTTTGTATCCAACGATGAAATAAAGACATCGCTACTTTACAGCCCTATAAAATCGTTAGCGCCAATGGTTCTGCCGGAATTCATAAATGCTGCGACCAAAATAGAGTTGCCAAGCACCCCTAATCAGTAACACCACCTTAATTGTTATTTAACCAACCCCTTAATACAAGCGTCAAAATCAGTATATATATGCTCTTCAGGAATAAAGCCTGGAATAATATCTATTCGCTCCATCATGTATCTCGGCTGTTTTAATACGTTTACAAAGAAAACTTCTACGTTTTTAGTTTGCAACTCTTGAATCATGTCTTCCATTGCATATAGTCCAGATTGGTCCATATATTGCATTTTTCCGAGGCGCAAAACAACCGTAGTAGCAGTATCGGGAATTTGTTTGTACAACTGTTGAAAATCAGATGTAGACCCAAAAAATAACGGACCCTTAATGTGTTTAATAAACACTGTATCTTTTAGTGTTTTAGGAAAACCACTCTCATCTGGCCAAGCTCTTTCTTTTAAAGACTTAACATTAGAATATTCAGTTGTTAAATCTCCAATTTTTTTCATGAACATTAAACAAGATATTATCAACCCTATTCCAACAGCAAAGATTAAGTCCCAGAATGTAGATAAAAACAGTACGACGAGCATAATTAACACTTCTGAACTTACCTTGAGTGGTCCAAAAGAAAGATCTCGAGGTAGGGCTGGGATTGCCTTCAATCCTTTATAATCCATAACACCGATTCCAACGGTTATTAATATCCCCGAAAGAACCGCAGTAGGAATTTTAGAAGCAATAGGCCCAAGGGCAAGCAACACAAAAAGCAACATAATGCCAGCTATCATTCCTGAAAGCTTTGTTTTCCCCCCAGAGTTTATGTTTACAACGGTTCTTATAGTCGCTCCAGCGCCTGGAATACCACCAAAAATAGACGCAATACTATTGCCAATTCCTTGCCCAATAAGCTCTTTGTTCGGATTGTGTCTTGTTTTGGTCATGTTGTCCGCAACAACACTAGTAAGCAGCGAGTCAATGGCGCCTAGTAATGCGAGTGTGAACCCTGTAAATATGTAAGGCGTTATTGTTGCGAGTTTAAATTGAGTAAAAATAGCAAGTTGCGGAATTGGCAATCCACTAGGGATTTCCTCAATAGGCCTATAATCGAGCCCAAACAAAATGGCGGCCCCAGACATTACAATTAAAGCAACTAACGTGCTTGGAACCGCCGTTGTGATGCGTTTAAATCCATAAATGATTAGAATAGTCCCCAACGCAAGCAATAACTCTAACCAATTGATATTATGTAATGCTCTGGGCATGACTTTCAACGCCCCTACAGTTCCAGAAGCCTCTTTTGAAGCGAGTGTTTTAGCCTCTTTCATGATTTCTTCATTTGTAATCAAAGAAGCCCTGTCTATTGTGCTTTCAAAGTTTTCTAAAACGAGAATACCTTTCCCCGTCTCGTCTTTTAATATTTTTTGAAGAATCACCTCCTTTGCCTGAGTTTTAAACTCATTCACAAAGTTATCATCTTCTTTAGGGTTGTAGCCAAGAGATGGCAAAATTTGGGTTAGTAATATAATCACCCCAATGGCGGTCATAAAGCCAGAAACTACGGGGTAGGGAATATATTTAATATACTTCCCAAGGCCTAATACTCCCAATCCCACCTGAGACAGGCCGGCAATTAAGAACACGGTTAATATTGCAGGAAGAGCAATGTTAATATCGCCATTATTTGCGGCTACAATTCCTGAAACCACAACCATACTCACTGCTGTCATTGGCGCAGTAGGCCCAGAAATTTGTGTATTGGTACCCCCAAAAAGAGCGGCAAAAAAACTAATAAATATAGCGCCGTAGAGCCCTGCACTAGGACCCAGGCCAGAGGAGACTCCAAAAGCTAAAGCTAATGGGAGCGCAACAACCCCAGCGGTGACACCCCCAAAGGCATCTCCTTTGATATTTGAAAAAAATTGTTTCATTGTTATAAATTTTAATTAGAATTTACAAAGCAGATGAGCTTTGCAACTTTTACTCAAAAAAATTTAAATGAAGTCTGGAGGAGGAAATATGTTTTTTTTATCAAGCGCCTTAATGTTTTGCTTTGAAAACCCATAAGTCAACGAAGACAATGCTGTAAAAAAACACACCTCCAAAAATTTTTTTTTGTCAAAATCTAGCTCCGAAAATTCTCGAGCGTCATCTAGATCTTTGTTTTCAGCTTCTTTTTCCATTGATGAAGTAATAGAAAGCTCTTCATGTCCGGATGTTAAAAGCACAAGCGTAGGCTCTGCTAAAACAAACAGGAAACAAACAGAAAACACTAAATAAATAAATTTTGAGACAGGCATTCAACGGATGATTATTTGTAAATATAGAACAAATCCTAAAAAAATATAGTTAAAAACTAAATTATACTAAAAATTAAAGCTCTTTTAGTTCGGAATTCGCAATCCACCCTGTTTCGCCATTTTGAAGCTTTATTTTTGACCAATCAGCTCCGTAGTTTTCAATCACCATGACCTTAGTGCCTTCATGTAGGGTGAAAGATGTTTCAGCTCTAAAGTTTGGCTCTAACTTAGCCTCTATTTCTTTTGCAAAAACAATTGCTGTTCGAACGGAACGATCAATACTATCTTTTTTAAACAATAAACAAAGAGAGCTTATTAATAGAAGCAAAATAAGATTGCTCGACACGAAAAACGCTCTTTTTTTTGATTCCGAATAAGACAAGAAATAACACATAAATAACAACACAAACAAACAAGACAGCCCCACGCTTCTTACAGCCCAACCATCTATACTCAAGCTATTTAAGGTTTGATTAAATAACTTTGAAAGTCTATTTTCAGGAATTTTTTGAATAGAGTCAATGGTCATTTTTTGTGCAAAACCTAGGTTGGTTGCAATGTCTTTGTCGTCTGGGTTTAGTAAAAGCGCCTTCTCATAATAAAAGATACTTAATGCTATTTCATTTAGCTTATAATGGCAATTTGCAAGATTGTAATACAATGCTGAGGAGTGCTGATCAGCAGCTATTATTGACATATACTTAGAAGCCGCTTTTTGATAGTTACCAGAGTTATACAACTGATTCGCTTTGTTAAACGACTCATTTGCTTGAGAAAAACCAATTAAACCAACCGCCCAGAAAATAAGAAAATACTTCATTGTTTTATTTTAATTGCTTGTCTAACATGTTAATTGCGTGTGCGGCTTTTTCATAATCATTTTGCATATCTACCGAGGATAGTGGTGTGTATCTGGCAATTTCACAGGCAGTTAAAACAGAAACAAACCCCTCTAAATCAGAGAGACCCACATTCTTTTCAGCTAATAATTCACTGATTTTTTCTTTATTAAAATCGCTAGTTTCTATGTGTAATTTTGATTTTAAATAATTGTGTAGCGCACGCTCTAAGGCATTGTAAAATTGCTCTTTTTTGCCCAAAGATTTTTTTGCATCACTTAAATACTTACGCGCTAATCGGTTTGCTCTTCTAATTTTATTTCCCGCAACATCTAGTGCTCTTGTGTTTTTATTTTTTGTAATAAACATAAAAACAGGAATCAACAAAAATGGACCTAAAAGCATTATCCAAAAGAGAATAGACCTGAAAAAAGGCTTGGAGCTGATTGTTGTGAAATCTGCCGTCGTTTTAAAGGACCTAAATTGCTTTCGGTCAGCAGTGATAATATTTTCAGCATCAACACTTGTCTCTATGTTTTCTGATTTTCCCTCTGGCCCTGAATCAACAGCGATGATTAGACGCTCAGAGCCTAGCGTTTTGTAGCGTTTTGTTTTAAGGTCAAAATAAGAAAAAGAAACACTAGGAATAGGGTAGTTCCCTGGATCGTTTGGTACAACGGTGTAGGAGTCAGTTATTCTGCCTCTCATTCCAGAAATAAGGGTCGTTACTTTTTCACTGTGTTCGGGTTCGTATACCTCTAACGCACTAGGGAGGACTAGCCTGGGAAGCCTAAATAGCTTTAAGTTTCCTTTTCCAGACACTTCTAGCTTAACCTCAAATGACTCAGATGCTTTTAACTCTTTTTTGTTTGTTGTCAGCTTAAAGTCGAAAGATCCAACAGCACCAGAAAAACTCTCTGGTTTGTCTTTTTCAGGAAGGGGTTTTACGCTTATTGTTCTGTTGCCTGCGGAGACCCTTCTATTAACATTGCTCATAAAAGACCGCCCAAAGACGTCACGCCTGTTAGACGGAACCTCAACAGTGACATCAAGAGATAAAGGTTCGATATTTAATTTTCCAGTTTTTTGAGGATATAAAACTGTTTTTCTCAGAACCACGAAAAGGTAGTCTTCTCCTTTATAAGTTCCTTGTTGTGCCCCTAGGCCTTCTACGTCAATATTTTGACTCCAAAAATCACTATACCGAGGTTTGTCTATTTCTCGTGAGTTTCTAACCCCAACACCCTGAGCTACGTATAATTTATACACTACTGTTATCGCCTCGTTTAAATACGGGTTTGCGTTTGAAACTTCAGCGACGAGGTGTATTTTTTCAGATGCAATATAGTTAGGGTCATTAGGGTCTTTGGGCTTGTCTATAGCCGCGCTAACGGATATTTTTACAGGAAGTGTTTTATAGACCTCTCCATCAATTTTAATAGTTGCTTGCCCTATGGTAAACTGGCCTCTTTTTTTCGGAGCTAAAAAATAACTGTAGGTTTTTGAAAATGACCGAACCCCATTAACCCAAGAATTATTTATTGACTGACTAGGTCCGCCAACCACATTGAAGTTTTCAAATCCAGGTGGCTCAAAGTCATCTCCATCTTTATTCATTGTGAAATCTACCCGAAGACGCTCATTAATGCCAAGCTCTCTCTTGCTAACTTTTGAGCCAAAAGAGACTTGCCCCGACAGAAGTCCAGAGATAAAAAACGTAAATATAAGAGTCTTTATTTTCATTTTACCAGTCCTTTTCGGTTTGAATCTTAACCCCTTTTGTTTTGGAGGCATTCATTTTTTCTTGTACCTTTTTTTCTTCATTATTCATTGCCTCAAGTAGGTTTTTTACTTGTTGAGGAGACATTTTTCCAGGCTGTGGCTTTGGTTGTCCTTTGTCTTTTTTTGGGTCTTTATCATTTTGATTTCCATTATCATCTTTAGGCTTTCCATCTTCATCTTCTTTATCGTCTCCTTCTTTTTTTTCTTCGTCTTCGCCTCCCTTATCTTTGTTTTTTTCTTCGTTATCTTTATTTTCGTCGCTATTTTCTTTGTCATCTTTATTTTCATCCTTGTCCTTGTCTTCGCCTTTACCATCCCCTTGCTCTTTTGCACATTCTTGAGCGAGTGCTAAATTATAACGACTCTCATCGTCGGATGGACTGTTTCTTAACGCATTTTTATAGGCAGACACCGCTTCCTTACAGCGTTTCTGCCGCATAAGGGTATTTCCAATATTATGATATGCTTTGTGCTTTTCTAATTTTAAGCCGCTATTATTAATTGCCTCTAGATGCCGAAGCATTGCTTCATCGTAAAGTTCAGATTTGTAATAGGCGTTTCCAAGGTTATAGGAGCCTGCGGCGTTGTTTTGTTTTGCAGATACTCCTAAGCGGTATTTTTTCTCTGCCTCTATAAAGTTTTCGTTAACAAGCGAGTTCCCTTCAAACACATAGTTATTTGATAGAGAAATTTGAGCCGCTTCCTCTTGTGCACTTCCGCTTATACTTGCTAAAAGAAATAAAATTAGACCGAAGTTTTTAAGGCTATAACTCAGTTTATGCACGCCTTTAAAAAGGACTATTAAATTTTTGATTAAACTCATAAGTTCTCGTTAAATAAGTTAAGACGCTTTAACCAGGCTGTTTTTCGTTCTAACAACAAGACATCCAAAATCAAGAAAAACAGGCCGATCCCCAAAAACCACTGAAACTGATCTTTATATTCTGCAAATTCTTTCGCCTCAAATTCTTTTTTATCCATTGCACTCAAAACAGCCCTTATCTGCTCTACTACATCAGCGGTTTGACTTCCATTGATATAGCCTCCCTTTGCTTCGTTTGCAATCAATCTCAAAGTCTCCTCGTTTAACTTTGTTATGACCGTCTCGTTGTTTTGGTCTTTTTTATAACTCATGACCACACCATTTCTTTTTAGAGGGATAGGACCTCCTTTTTCACTTCCAACTCCAATGGTATAAATTTTTATTCCTTCTTCAGAAGCGGCCTCTGCAACTTCAACACTTAAATCGTTGTGATCTTCCCCATCAGAAATTATAATTAAAACTCTATTTGTTTGCTCTTCATCGTCAAAATAATTTCGTGACAATTCAATGGCCTCATTTATAGCTGTTCCTTGCGAGGATAGCATGTCTGTATTCATGCTTTGTAAAAACATTTTAGCAGACGCATAGTCGGTTGTTATTGGAAGTTGAGGGAAGGCTTTTCCGGCATAGGCAATAATACCAACACGATCGCTTGCTAAATTATTAATTATTTGCGTTACGAGTTGTTTGGATTTTTCTAAACGATTGGGGGCCACATCCTCAGCCAACATGCTTTTAGAGACATCAATAGCAAAAACAATATCAACTCCTTCTCTTTTTATAGTTTCAAGTTTTGTGCCAATCTTAGGGTTTATTAATCCAATCACTAAAAAGCCAACCGCGAGGCAGAGAGTTATAAATTTAAGAGATGATTTAAAAAATGATAAATCAGGGCTCAATCTCTTTAGGACAACGGCGCTTCCAAAAGATTTCTGGGTTCTTTTTTTCCAAAAAAAAGTCCATAAAAACACCATCAACATCACTGGGATGATGATAAATGCCCAAAACCATATTTTTTCTTCTAATTGATACATTAAATAAAGCTTCTAAACAAGGTGAATCTTAACAAGAACTCAAACAGGAATAACCCCAAAGCAAGTAGAACCAAGGGCCTAAACTTTTCTTCATAATTATAAAATTTAAACTCTTCTACTTCTGTTTTCTCAAGCGCATCGATTTCTTTATAGATTTCTTTTAACTTGCGATTATTGGTGGCTCTAAAATACTTTCCACCTGTTACTAGGGCAATTTCTTTTAAGAGCTCTTCGTCAATTTCTACTTGAATTCGTCCATATTGAAACACTCCATTATTGAGCGCTACAGGAGACAAGGCCATTCCGTTTGTGCCAAGCCCAATAGTATATGTTTTAATTCCATACTCTAAAGCAAGTTCACTAGCGGTTTGAGGGTCAATAAAACCGGCGTTATTTACTCCATCTGTTAATAGAATAATTATTTTACTTTTTGCCCGACTATCCTTTATTCTGTTTACGGCAGTTGCCAGCCCCATGCCTATTGCTGTGCCACCAGTGATAATGGAGTTGTATTTTATGTTTTTCAATGACTGTAATACAATGCTTTTGTCGCTTGTAATAGGTGTTTTAGTATAGCTTTCTCCAGCATATTCCACGAGACCAATCCGGTCGTTGGGACGCCCTTTAATGAAATCGGCAGCAACATTTTTTAAAGCCTCGAGACGGTTTGGCTTTAAGTCCTTTGCTAGCATACTTGCTGAGACATCAATTGCCATAACAATATCAACGCCTCTAGTTGTTTTTGTTTTTGAAGAAACATCTACAGTCTGAGGACGCGCAAGAGCACATATAACAAGAATTATAGCTATTATTCGAAGCCCAAAAAGTAAATGTTTAACGCTCGTCCAAATCGAAGTTGTTTTGAACCCTCCTATGTTTGAAACACTTAACTGTGCCGTTTGTTTTTTGTTTTTCAAGACGTACCAAAGCACTAATATTGGAACCAACATAAGTAGCCATAAAAATTCTGTTTGAGTAAAATCGATTCCTTTAAACATTATTTTTGTTCTTCAGTTAGTGTAATAAGTTCAATGGAGTTTAAAATCCGCTCTATAATCTGATCGGCATATACGTCGTCTTCCTTCCAAATTAAAATAACTTGTTGTAATAAATTAGGAGTAGAAAAACCTAAAACAACATACACTCCTTTAGTAAGCGTATCGTTTATAATAAATTCTGCAGTCCCAAAAGTTTTAACACCTTCTTGTCCGTTGGGTGTTATAAACTGCTCGTTTCTCGAAATAATATTTTTCGCTCCTTCTTTTTCAAAGCGATTTAGAACCGCTTCAGTAGATTCTAACACATCAATTGGCACTTCTTTTTCTTTGCCATCTTTACCTGTCACCGAGGCATACTTAGAGCTTGTTACAAACACATCGATAGGAGTGTCTTTTCCCGCACAGGCAAAGGCAACGAGCTGAACCTTATCTTTCATTTCTTCAGAGACTTTAATCGTCTGACGCTCTAAAACGTTAGGAGTTGAGAGGGTAATTCCTGGCGCTCCATATTCACTTTTAACCCAGTGTGTTTTTTCTAACAATAGCTTACTTGGGTTTCTGAGAACAGTGTCCTTTACGTTTGTGAAGCCAGATTGAACAATAAGAAAAGTAATTGCGACCACGAAAACCCCAACAACGCCCGCGACAATTTGCTTTTGCTTTTTTCGCTTTTGTTTGCCTTCAAGAGCCTCTCGGTATTCTAAGTCTTGTAACAACTCTTCTTCTGTAGGTTCTGGCAAGCCTTCTTTGACTTGTTTAATTTCAAGCCCAATAGTACCCTTGTCTAGTTTTGCTAATTCAAAGTCGGGTTTGGATTTTGCAAACTTAACTAAGTCGGCACGTTTCAATATCGTTTCAATATTTCGAATTGTATTTGCCCCTAGACTAATTTGATTTGCGGCTTGGAGGGTTTTTAAACGAAACACTAGCTCATCTGTTGTGCTCTCTAGCGATTGATCATATACTTTTTCGTCAAGATATTGTCTTAGGATTAGCGTTAAATCTGAGTAAAACATTTTAACATCTTCATTTTGAAAATAGTGATCTTCATCTAACTTTTCAAGAGCAAGTTTAGCGCGCTCATACGGAGGAAGAGCTGCAATTTTTTCAGCCTCTGTTAAGGGCTTTTTACGCCAAAAAAACCAGTATACTAGACCGGTAACAGCCAGTAGAGTCAAGAGGACTAAGGCGATGTAAGCCCAAAGGTTGGAACGCGTTCTCTGAACATCTGTAATCGGTTTAATGTCAAATAGCTTTTGTTTTGTAGTGTCTACAACAACCGGATTTACTTGGACCTTGAGAGAGTCTGTATAAAAGACTTTGTCACCAATTATAATTTTTTGTTTAGGAATGATGTAAACCCCAGAATCAAATTGAGTAAGCCCGTATGTTTTGGTTAGCTTGTAATAACCTCCCTTTTTTGTGCTGTCTATGGGGTAGCTATTAATGATTTCAAGCGGTTGAAATGTCTGCTCCTCAGAAAAAACGACTAATGATGTAGAGTCTACATCTACTTGAATCCTGTAACGCAACTCTTCGCCAATTTTTATGGCAGTTGAGTCTATACTCGAAGCTACTTGACCAGCACTCACTAAAGAAAAGAGGACACAAAAAACCACACAAAGGACGCCTTGGTTTGAAAATCGTTTTATGTTTGAGTCTAGTTTCATTTATTTATCCACGTTGTTTAAAATAGCCCAATAATTTTTTCACATAGCTTTCGTCCACCCTGCAATCAAGAGCTCCAGCACCAGACTTTTTAAAACTATCAGAAAAGTAATCAACATTTCCATTGTAGTTTTTCTGATAGTTCTTACGAACGGATTTGGAAGCGGTGTTGACAAGAAAAGAGGCGCCTGTTTCTTGATCTTGAACCTGTATCATACCCAAATTAGGAATTTCAGCTTCGTACTTGTCATAAACCCTTATTCCTGTAATGTCGTGTTTCCCGGATGCAATTTTCAAGTTGTGCCGATAGCCGTTAGCCATAAAGTCAGAAAGAAGAAATACAATTGCTTTCTTTTTCATAACATTAGACAAGAACTTTAGGCCTTCAGCAATATTTGTTTTTTTACTTTTTGGTTCAAACTCAATCAGCTCTCTAATAATTCTCAATACATGCGAGCGACCCTTTTTGGGAGGGATGTACAACTCTATGGCGTCAGAAAACAAAATGAGACCAATTTTGTCATTATTTTGTGTTGCCGAAAAAGCTAGTGTTGCTGCAATTTCAGTAACAATTTCATTTTTAAATTGAGCCTCTGTTCCAAATAGTTTTGACCCAGACACATCGACCATTAACACAAGTGTTAGTTCACGCTCTTCTTCAAAAACCTTAATGTGGGGCTCGTTACAGCGGGCTGTGACGTTCCAATCAATGTTTCGCACATCATCACCATATTGGTACTGTCTTACTTCTGAAAAAGTCATCCCACGACCTTTGAAAGTAGAGTGGTATTCACCACCAAACACATGATCGGAAAGCCGACGTGTTTTGATCTCTATTTTTCTAACTTTTTTAAGTAATTCCTTGGTGTCCATTTGATAGGTGTACTGTTAATGAAAGGAGGAGTAGATTAAGCCATATAATAAGCGCAACACCAATTAAGGAACCTCAATAACGTTGACAATTTTGCCGATAATATCTTCTGACGTTACACTTTCTGCCTCTGCTTCATAAGTGATTCCAACACGATGACGGAGCACATCATACACGACTGCACGTACATCTTCTGGGATGACATAGCCACGGCGCCTTATAAAAGCATAACATTTAGCGGCAGTTGCTAGATTAATACTTCCCCTTGGAGAGGCACCGAAAGAAATTAAAGGCTTTAATTCAGGTAAACGATATTTTTCTGGATAGCGAGTGGCAAAAACAATGTCTAAAATATATTTCTCAATTTTTTCATCCATGTAAACCTCCCTAACTCCAGCCTGTGCGGATAAAATTTGTTTGACAGTCACCACGGCGTTTATTTTTTCAAAAGCACCTTTAAGGTTGGCTCTAACAATGAGTTGCTCGTCTTCAAGTTTTGGATAATCGATGATTGTTTTTAACATGAATCGATCCACTTGTGCCTCCGGAAGCGGGTAAGTACCTTCTTGCTCTACAGGGTTTTGAGTAGCCATTACAAGAAATGGCTTGTCTAGTATAAAGGTTTCATCCCCAATAGTGACTTGCTTTTCTTGCATTGCTTCCAATAGAGCTGATTGCACTTTAGCTGGAGCCCGGTTAATCTCATCAGCTAACACAAAGTTTGCAAAAATAGGCCCTTTTTTTATCGTAAAATCATTAGCTTTTATATTGTAAATCATTGTCCCAACAACATCTGCAGGAAGTAAGTCTGGCGTGAACTGGATTCTGCTAAAACTACCCGCCACTGCCTGAGACAAGGTGTTTATAGCCAGTGTTTTAGCAAGTCCAGGAACTCCTTCTAGAAGGATATGCCCTTGACCTAAAAGCCCTATAAGTAAACGCTCGATCATGTGTTTTTGCCCCACAATCACCTTATTCATTTCGAGTGTAAGTAAATCTACAAAAGCACTCTCTTTTTCAATTTTTTCATTGATTGATTGAATATCAATCCCATTTTTATCTCCCTCCATCACAGTGTTTTATTTTAACTATTTATTGGTACAACTAGATACACGTTGCAATTTGTTAAAATATTTCCGTTCACCTTGTTAACAAATGGTTAAAACTTAAATTCATTTCAACTTGTTTCCCCGAGTTGTTTACTAAATTTAAGAACCCAAACCTAAGAAAGATCGGTTTTAGACATACGAACAATAGCATTAAGCTTCAAAAATGATTAATAAGCGACTTCTTATCAAAAACTTACTTGCTCATAATGACGAAAGCAGTTTTTATGACAAGAAACTGCAAATTAATATCAGCAGCAAAGAAGGAAAGGCTAAGTTTTTAAAACATATTTGTGCATTATCAAACAGCAACCCTAATAATAATTCTTACATTGTTATTGGGGTTGACGACCAATACAATCACATCATTGGGGTTGATTTTTTTGATGACAGTAAAATTCAAAACCTCATCAACGCTTACTTGAGTTATCCGCCTATTATACAATATGAAAACATACCATTTCCCCACCTTAGTGATGACAAGGTTGTTGGGCTGGTTACAATTCGACCAAAAGAGACACAGGAAGTTACATCCCTTAGCAAGAATATCTGGAAATATTATGGAGGGTCTGTTTTTTTTAGAGAAGGAAGTATGAGCATGCCTAAAGTTCTTGATACTCAATTAACAGACTCGAACTCTGAAATTGTCTCTGCAATAGAAGCTCATGCGCAAAACAATATTGAATATACTTTAGATGGGGTGTTTGATTTTATGGCCCAGCGAGAGGACTACAACCCGAAATACAAGGTGTTTAAAGAGTATTTCGTTATGTGCTGGTCTGGCCACAAAAAAACTATTGAAAACCAAACGTTTTATTCTCGAGTTGATATTGCCCTGATTAATGAACAGGTAAGGCTGTTTTATTCAACCCTAGACGCTGTAGAGATCTCATATGACAAGGATTCTTTTGAAATCATAGAATACGTTAACCTAGGTTTAAATGGAGAAAACACCTATTTTAAGTTAGAAAAAACGACCATTACTTTTGGAAATAATGCTGCTTATAGCATTGACTCAGAACTGCTTTTTTCGCCTCCTCAGTACGACAAAAAGGCTTTATACCACATATTTAACGCAAACAATGCTCTTATGGAGCGCCTCAAGCAAGGAGCTGACCTTACGCCGGCGCAGACTAAGGATTTAATGAATGTGCCTGCCACATACTTGATTTGTTACTTTAACGGAATTGAAGCGGCTTTAACTCGGCTTCAGTCAGCCAAAAAACTGCTGTATAGCTTCAGCGATGATGCGCATAGTCTTTATAAAGAAAGCATGCGTATTTTAAGAAAAGCAAAGTATAATTAGCCTCAAAGTTGGTGTATGATTCTAATAAAAAAGTCACAGCCAATGGGCATGACTTAAAAAAGCGTAATCAGTTTATAGGTCGAACTTGATTCCTTGCGCTAGAGGCAATTCATCAGAATAATTAATGGTATTTGTTTGCCTTCGCATGTAAACTTTCCAAGCATCAGAACCAGACTCGCGCCCGCCTCCTGTTTCTTTTTCTCCACCAAATGCACCACCAATTTCTGCTCCAGAAGTTCCAATATTTACGTTGGCAATTCCACAATCAGACCCCGCATAAGACAAGAACTTCTCCGCTTCCTTCAGGTCATTAGTCATAATTGCAGAAGACAACCCTTGGTTTACCTCATTTTGTTTGTTGATAGCATTTTCTACCACGCCAGAATATTTCATTAAGTACAAAATAGGCGCAAAGGTTTCGTGTTGTACAATTTCAAAATGATTTTCAGCCTCTATAATCGCCGGCTTTACATAGCAGCCGCTTTCATAGCCATGACCCTCTAAAACACCCCCTTCAACTAACACCTTGCCACCCTCGGTTTTCGCTTTTTCAATAGCGGCTAAATAAGTGTTTACTGAGTCGTGATCTATTAAGGGTCCAATGTGATTTTTTTCGTCCAATGGATTGCCAATTGTCAATTGCCCGTAAGCATCAACAATAGCATCTTTTACTTTGTCATAAACAGATTCATGAATAATTAATCGTCTTGTTGAAGTACAGCGTTGTCCGCAGGTCCCAACAGCGCCGAAAATAGCGCCGGGAACTACCACTTTTAAATCAGCAGTTGGTGTTATAATAATGGCATTGTTACCACCTAGCTCTAACAAAGATTTTCCAAAACGCTGCGCAACTGTTGCGCCAACAATTCGCCCCATTCTTGTAGAGCCTGTAGCAGATACCAAAGGCACTCTTGTGTCAGAAGTCATCATTTCTCCGACCGAGTAATCTCCATTAATGATACAAGAAATTCCTTCAGGTAAATTATTTTCTTTTAATATTTCGGCAATAATATTCTGACAAGCAATTGAGCATAAAGGTGCTTTCTCAGAACCTTTCCACACACACACATCGCCACAGATCCAAGCCAAAGCGGTATTCCAAGCCCAAACCGCTACTGGAAAATTAAATGCAGATATAATACCAACAACCCCAATAGGGTGCCATTGTTCTCTCATGACATGGCTAGGACGTTCAGACGGAATGGTTTGTCCGTTAAGTTGTCTAGATAAACCAACAGCAAAATCACAGATATCAATCATTTCTTGGACTTCTCCAAATCCTTCTTGAAGTGATTTTCCCATTTCGTAAGAAACGAGTTTTCCTAGCGGCTCCTTTAAGACTCTCAGTTTATTCCCAAATTGACGAACAATCTCTCCTCTTTGAGGCGCAGGCATTGTACGCCACTCAGCAAACGCAGTTGTTGCAGAGGTCATTACAGCTTCATAATCATCCTTAGACGTACAAATGACGCTTCCAATTTTTTGGCCATCCACAGGCGAAAAACTATCGATAGTAGGCCCGTTTGCAAAACTATTAACACCTGTAGATGTCCCTAAGTTTACATTTTTTACTCCAAGTGCATCTAGCGCTTCTTGAATCTTAAAATCAGTAGAGGTTGTATTCATTTTATAATTTTTTAAATCTATTCAGATTGCGAATATAATAATTTTAAAGCCGATTTAATGGCAATTTATTAATCATTCCCAACTAACGAAAGGCTGCTTACTGAGGCTGGAATTATAATATCTTTTTTCTCCAGTCACTTCTCTACCTAGCCAGTCTGGCTTTGAGAACTCCTCGTCTTCAAAACTAAGCTCAACCTCCGCAATCACAAGCCCTTTATTGGGGCCAGTAAACTCATCAACTTCAAACAAGTGATTGGCTACCGACACTTCAAAACGTGTTTTGCTAACAATGGTTTTTTCACAGAGCTCTAGAAGCGCCTCCGCCTCTAGTTTAGAGATTTCTTTTTCCCATTCAAATCGACTTAACCCGTTGTCACCACTACCCCCTTTGATTGTGATATACCCTATTTGATCCCTAAGTCTAACTCTTACAGTCCGTTGAGGGTCGGTATTTAAGTAGCCCTGAATAATAAGAGACTTTCTTGAAGCTTGTTCACGATAGCGATTTGAGTTTACTAAAAATTTACGTTCGATCTCAATCATAATATTATAAGTGGTTGTTAGAAGCATTAAATTTACAGTAAGTCAACGGATTTACCAATTCATAAAAACAACAACTTAAGGTTTTTGGAAAAGATCAACGCAGGTTCTTTCCTGTAGGATATTGAATGATTTCTTGAGTTTGTTAAGATTTTGTCTTGTGAAGTCAGTCATTATGCGAATGTTCGCAAAAATCCCCAGATTATACATGAAGTCTGAAGGCGCTTTAGTAATTTTGAGTTAAATTTAATTTATTAAATAAATGTCTACACAGCCAAAAATCACAAGGTTTAAACAAAACGTTTTGTCAAAATACCAAATATACAATAGTATATTTATGACACTGCCTTTTGATACAATTACCAAAACAGGCGTTTTGTTACCCCTCTTTTTTGAAACTTGTCAGAAAGGCTTTTCAAACAACAAAACTCCTACGGCAATTGTAGAGTTATTTTTTAAAAAATACCAAGCGAGACGATCTCCTAAAAGCCAAATTAATTTACTTTTTCGATTTATACAATACATTGAAAGACAAGTAGTTTTGTTTGATGCTATTGAAGACGCAGCTTTTCCTATTGTTAATAACATGGACGGAATTGGAACGTTAAGAAGTTTAAAAGAAACAGCAAGTGCGGAAAACAAACTAGAACTGCTAAAAAAATACCTAGAAGAGTTTAAAGTTCGTATTGTGCTTACCGCGCACCCAACCCAATTCTATCCAGGTTCCGTGTTAGGAATTATTACGGATTTAACACACGCCATAAAAGAGAACGATTTAACCAGAATACACGAGCTCCTTGCTCAGTTAGGTAAAACGCCATTTTTTAAACACAAGAAGCCAACTCCTTACGATGAAGCTGTTAGTCTTATTTGGTATTTAGAAAATGTGTTTTATAAATCATTTGGTACGGTATACGATTATATCCAGCAAAATATATTTGACGGTGAACACATTAAAAACGACATTATAAACATTGGTTTTTGGCCAGGAGGAGATCGAGACGGCAATCCATTTGTAACTCCAGAGATCACCTTAAAAGTGGCTGCCAGATTGCGAGAAACAATAATTAAAAATTATTATCGCGACTTAAGACAGTTAAAGCGAAAAGTGTCTTTTGCAGGGGTTGAAGAACGCGTTTCTGTGCTTGAGGGTGAAATGTACAAAATGATAACTAGCAAAAAGACAGATTTGACTCTGGATCATTTAGTGTCTGAGCTAAAAGAGATTAAAACATACATCATTCAAAAACACCAGTCGCTTTATGCGTCAGATATAAATAGTCTTTTGAATAAAATTCATCTTTTTGGATTTCATTTTTCATCATTAGACATTCGTCAGGACAGTCGTGCACATGCAAAGGTCTTTAATGACATGGTAAACACATTAATTGAAAGTGGAAGTTCTATTTTTCCTTCTAATTACCACAATTTATCAGAAGCAAAACAAGTTGCGACTTTATCTAAAATAAAAGGAAGCTTAGACATGGGCTTGATTTCAGAGAAAGAAACATTAAAAGCCTTAAAAACAATGGCGGCCATTAAAACCATTCAAGGAACTAATGGAGAAAAAGCCGCAAACCGCTATATTATAAGCAACAACCAAACAACGCTTAATGTTATGCAGTTGTATGCGATGCTTAAGCTTGTGGCTTTTGAGGATGAATTAACGGTTGATATTGCACCGCTTTTCGAAACAATCACAGACTTAGAGAACGCACCTTCTGTAATGGAAGACCTATATACAAATTCAAATTATGTTGCTCATCTAAAGGCTCGCGGGAACAGACAAACCATTATGCTTGGATTTAGTGATGGCACTAAAGATGGAGGGTATTTAATGGCTAACTGGGCGATATACCAAGCGAAAGAACGGCTAACTACTATTTCTAGAAAGTACGACATTACTGTGATTTTCTTTGACGGTCGAGGCGGACCACCGGCAAGAGGCGGCGGAAAAACACACAACTTTTATGCCTCTCTAGGGCCAACAATAGAAGACAAAGAAGTTCAACTTACGATTCAGGGACAAACCATAAGCTCTAACTTTGGAACTCTAGACTCTTCACAATACAACCTAGAACAACTAATAAGCTCAGGAATTCATAACAGTCTTAGCAATAAAGATCTAACAATGACAACTGAGAATAGGCGGGTTATGGCTCATTTATCTAAGCTTAGTTACGAGGCATATGTAGGCTTTAAGGCCCACCCAAAATTTATCCCTTACCTAGAGCATATGAGCACTTTGAAGTTTTATGCAAAAACAAACATAGGGAGCCGACCCTCTAAGCGCGGTAAATCCGAAGGGCTGGTTTTTGAAGATTTAAGGGCCATCCCTTTTGTCGGCTCTTGGAGTCAGTTAAAACAAAATGTGCCTGGATTTTTCGGGGTTGGAACAGCTCTAAAACATTATGAAGACATTGGTGAGTTTGAAAAAACACAACTCCTTTTTCAAACGTCAGACTTTTTCAAAACACTTATTGAGAACAGCATGATGTCGTTGTCTAAGTCGTTCTTTGACCTTACAAAATACATGTCTGATGACCCTGAATATGGAACATTTTGGAATGTTATCTATGCTGAATACGTTACCACAAAGCGACTGTTGTTAAAACTAACAGGTTATAATGAGTTAATGCAGGAGGAGCCAGCCGGAAAGGCGTCTATTTCGGTTCGGGAATCTATTGTTCTGCCACTATTAACAATTCAACAGTTTGCTCTTAAGAAAATTCAGGATCTTGAAAAAGAATCTCCAAGAGATCAGGCTCAAATAGATGTGTTTGAGAAAATTGTCATGCGCTCTTTGTTTGGAAACATTAACGCAAGTAGAAACTCCGCATAGATTAAAATTGAATCTAACCAGAAACAGCCAAGCTTATCTTTATTTGAATTTGAGACAGGCGTTCATTTTTCAGTTGCTTATTCAGTAACTTCCTGCATGATTATAGATTCACGATGGTTGCATTCAGTAAAAAACAAATAGATAAGTTGTTTTATAATTTTAATTTTTGCTTTATCACATCCAAAGCCAAACTAGAGACAGATCTTGTTCATTAAGTTTAGCTATTTCTAAACAGCTCAAGTAGGTTAAACCTAAATTTATATTAAATACTAAGAGGCCCATATGATTGGGCCTCTTAGTATTATACAGCTATTAATTTGAATTAAAGTGACTTGTGTGGGAAATATGGCCCACTAACAAACTTAACAAATGTATGGCCTAGAGTATATACCCACTTCCAAATTATTAAATTAATAAATAGTACAATTAATGTAACGACGACATTCCAATATGCTCCTATCACTATAACTAAATCATCTGTATCAAGCCACCCAATAAGTGAGCCTTCACTCATCGTGTCTGTCAACTTGGACATTAACATTTCCGGATTAACAGACGAAAAGACATCACTGACTTCCAATAATGAAGCGATTGCTACAATACCAATATTGCTAAATTCACTGAAAGAACTTAAAATCCCACCAGCATCACCCCAAACATTACTACCGACCCCTAAATTAATTGAAGTAAGCCACGTAATTGTATATCCAATTGCGCTAAATAAAGCTATAAGTGCAGCAATATATCCAGCCGCACGTATTAAGGCTAAAGGAACATCTCGAATTAAAAGCTCTAACATATTCCCTCTAGAACTTGCAATTTCATTCCCTGCGAACCTTACCACGTTGACTAGCGGGATGAGGGCATAAAGCCAGAAAAACAAAGCCAACAAATAACCAACAGAGCCTAGAAACCCGTCCCCTGTGTTAAACACCCTCATATCCTGTTCAAACACTAATTCTCCTGTTTCTTCATCAATCTCCTGATTAAATTGTAAATTACCGTCATTGTCTTCTAATTGAACTTGTATATATTTCCCAGTACCCTCAACAAGTCGACCCTCATTATATTCTCTTTCTACATACTCTTCAACCATAACAGGACTATCCATATCAAAAATAGGATCTCCGTTTTGTGTGTCTATTAAGTAATTTAATCCACCCAAAAAGGCACCTAACATTAGCCCAAGAGCCAAGAGCTTAAAAAGTGTCTTAATCCAATTTGGGATAGCGCTTTCAGAATTTTCAACTATAGAATTCCAATTGTTCAGGGGTAGTTTTTCATTAACCATTTGCGGTAGATCCAGCAATTTGTTTAAATAATTTTTAATTACCATAATTATTAAATTTGATTGAATATTTTAATAAATCTACAATTTTTTTATTAAAAAGTTGTCATTTTGATGATAAATTAGATTAATTAATGTAAAATGCATTATTCACTATTTTATTTTTAGTTTAAATAAAAGCGGTTTTTTGCTGCTTCGCCATTAAAGGGCATATGCTGTAGTATGTTAGTAAACTATATAATGATTGTGTTTTAAGACTTGCATTTTAAAATAGAAGATAAATATCCTGTATGCAATTTGCGTAATGGTGCTTTTTCCAAGGTGCTTTAACTGTACGTTGATTTTTGTACGGCTTAATAGTCAATTTAATCAATTTGATTAAAGAATCCATCTTCCTTTTAAGTTCATTTTGGGATGGATTTAAACATAAAAAAACCCGCTTTTGCGGGTTTTTTTATTGACTAATTTAAAACGGTTAATGCTCATTTAGCCTAAAGTCGGGGTATGCGTCCATTTTGTGTTCGTGTGCATCAAGGCCTTCTAATTCTTCTCTCTCCGACACTCGAATTCCAATAGTCTTCTTTAATGTGTATATAATGACAAATGAAGTGATTATACAAAATACAGCATAGCAACTCACTCCCACTAATTGAATAACAAACTGATCAAACCCAGCCTTTGCCCCAAAGAGTCCCACAGCAAGTGTTCCCCAGATGCCACAAATAAGATGTACGGCAATAGCTCCAACAGGGTCATCTAGCTTTATTTTATCTACTAAGCTTACCGCCAACACAATAAGTGCACCGGCAATAGCACCTATAAGGATTGCGTCTTCTGGGCTCATTTGATCGGCGCCAGCAGTAATTCCTACCAGCCCACCTAAAATACCATTAAGAAACATTGTCAAATCTAGGTTTTTATATAAAATAGTAGATGTAATCATTGCTACAACCCCGCCAGCAGCAGCAGCTAAGCAAGTGGTCACCAGCGTTAGCGAAGTTGCTTCTGGGTCCGCCGAAAGGACAGAACCTCCATTAAAGCCAAACCAGCCCAACCATAAAATAAGAACCCCTGCAGTCGCTAGTGGAATACTGTGTCCAGGAATGGCTTGTGGTTTTCCGTCTTTAAATTTTCCGATACGCGCTCCTAGTAGCCAAACAGTTACAAGTGCCGCCCATCCTCCAACAGAGTGCACCAGTGTTGACCCAGCAAAATCATAAAAGCCTGTTGCGTCTCCAAACTCGAAGCTTGATAAAAATCCGCCACCCCACTGCCAAGATCCTGCAATTGGATATACGAATCCAACATAAACAACAGTAAAGATCATGAAAGCGACAATTTTCATACGTTCAGCAACTGCACCCGATACAATGGTCGCCGCAGTGGCAGCAAACATACCTTGGAACAGAAAGTCTGTCCACCATGTATAACCTCCGTCTGCATAGTCCGCAGTCATTCCGTTTTCAGGAGGCGTAATTCCAGTTACGATTGAACCAATGTATCCATTAAAGTCTCCCGGATACATTAAGTTAAAGCCTACAATATAGTATAGTAAAAGTCCAACCGTTATAATAAAGATGTTTTTAAATAATATGTTGATTGTATTTTTTTGTCGTGTCAGTCCGATTTCTAGAAATGCAAACCCTGTGTGCATAAAGAAAACGAGCGCCGTACAGATCATCATCCATACGTTATTGATAGTTAATAATTCCATGCTAGTTATTTTAATGTGTTACCGCCTTTTTCGCCGGTTCTAATTCTATATACTTCGTCCACCTGTGATACAAATATTTTTCCGTCTCCAACCTCACAAGTAGAGCCGGCGTCAATGATTGCTTTGATTGTTACCTCTTCAAAATCATCATTCACAACAATTGACAAATAACGCCTCTGGATATCGCTTGTACTATAAGAAACACCTCTGTATACATGTCCTTCTTTTTCGTTACCTAAGCCGGTAACATCCCAATAAGAGAAAAAGTTGACCCCGACTTCGTGCAGTGCTTTTTTGACCTTAGAAAATTTAGATTTTCTAATAATTGCTTCTACTTTTTTCATTTATTATAATTTTAGTTTGTAATCAAAAATAAAAAAAAACCACAACACCTATAGCAATTTGGGGGTGTTGTGCTTTTTTTTATGAAATCAACAGTAATACCCCGTTTATATTAAGGGTATTTTAATTAATAGTTAAAATAAACAAAAAACCCTAGAGGTGAGCCCCTAGGGTTTTTAACACAAACTAAAAATCACAAACTTATTTTTAATTTTTTTAGAGCGTATAATTGCTCAATTATATATTGAAATTAGTCTTGACCTCTTTCTCTTTTTCCTGGATATGCAATAGATCCATGTTCAGAGATATCAAGCCCAGCAACTTCTTCTTCTTCTGTTACTCGTAATCCCATAGTATACTTAAGGATTCCAAATACGATAAAAGAGAGCACTACTGCCCATACAACATAGGCTAGTCCACCTACAAGCTGTGCAACAAGTTGCGCAGAGCCACCGCCGTTAAAAACACCAATTGCAGCGCCATCACCGTCTATACCCCAAAGGCCGACAACAATCGTCCCCCAGAACCCAACAACTCCATGGACAGATGCCGCACCAATAGCATCGTCAATTTTAAGTTTCTTTTCGATAAACTCGATAGAGAATACAACGATGACACCTCCAATAAGTCCGGCTAATACCGCGCCACCTGCACTCATGTTTCCACAACCGGCAGTGATACTCACTAAACCAGCTAAAGCACCGTTTAAAGATTGCGCCAAATGTGGCTTTCCGTACCAGATCCATGTTGTTATCAGTGCGCCTAATGCACCAGCAGCAGCAGCAAGATTAGTAATCAGCACTACTGTTGAGGCAGCAACAGTATCGTCTCCACCCCAAGCAAGCTGAGATCCACCGTTAAAACCAAACCATCCTAACCAGAGTATAAACACCCCTAAGGTTGCTAATATTTGGTTGTGGCCTGGAATAGGCATTACTTTTCCGTCAATGTATTTTCCAATTCTTGGCCCCACCATATAAGCAGCAACTAAGGCAGCAAAACCACCAACAGCATGAACAATTGATGAGCCAGCAAAGTCAATAAATTCAGCTGGCATGAATCCATCTGTATCGTTTAGCCAACCTCCGTTCCATTCCCATCCACCGGCAATAGGGTATATGATAGCAGTCATTACAATTGAAAATATAATGTAGGTTGAGTATTTTGTTCTTCCTGCAATTGCTCCAGAAACAATTGTTGCTGCAGTTGCGGCAAACATTGTTTGGAAGAATAAATCAGCACCTTCTCCTTGCATAATTCCACTCCAGAAAAACCATCCGTTAGTGGTGTCACCATACATTAAAGAGTATCCTACAAACCAGTAGGTAAGAGATCCTACAGCAATATCAAGCAAGTTTTTCATTGCGATATTCACTGCATTTTTTGAACGTGTCATTCCTGATTCTACCAAAGTAAAACCAGCTTGCATAAAAAACACTAAGATACCAGCAATTAGCATCCACAACGTTCCCATGTCTTCTTTGATCGCTCCAGCAAGACTTTCAACTGTAACAGTCTCCTGAATTATTAGAGGTAAAGTGTTTATAAAATTTGACATAAATTATATATTTAGTTGGTTAGTAAATACGAATTAGAAAGAGTAAACAGCAGCTAAAACAAATGAGGATAAGCTTTTGGAACCAGTAAGGTCGTTATCCAAAAACGCTTCATCTGAAGCAGAGTCTAATCTTAATTCAGGCTTAATCATTAAGTTTCCTACAGTATAGCTTCCAGTTAAAGTTAAAGCAAGTACGTCTGCATCGCCGTCTGCATCTGTTGCGCCAATAGCACCAAATTCACCAGTTTCAGCAAAATATTCTGCTCTTAATCCAAGCGAAAAACTATCAGATGTTGCAAGTTGCGGGTACAAGGCAACCCCTGCAAAACTAACGTCATCACCACCGTCAAAATAGGCAGCGTTTAATCCTAGGAATAACGAATCAGATAAATCAAGCCCACCGGTAAAATCAATTTCGTAAGTACCTTGAGAGTCTAGAAAATTAAGATATTGTCCAGCGTATCCTAGCTGAATACCAAAACCATAATCTCCTGAAGGATTGTATTCTGTTGCGTCTGTAGGATTCATTACAGCAGCCATTAATGACCAGTCGTTTCCTAAATCAAAGTCTGCTTTTAACCCCGTGTGGCTAAATGGTCCGTAAGAAAACAGATAAGACGTGCTGTAGTTGAAGTTTGCCGCAGGCGAAATCACCTCGTATCCTAAAAAGGTATTAAAGTTACCCATTGTTAATGTTACAGCTTCGCTCACGTTCCAATAAACATAAAGTTGGTTAACAATATCTCCCGTGTTTGAGTACATTGGAGACGCGAATATTGCGTCTGTACCTCTGGGTCCAAAAACTAAATCTGCAACAAATCCAACTTTTTCACCTTCATAGCTAGCGATTAGATTTGCCATGCCTAGAGCAAAACCAGGCAGTTGAGCAAATGAAGATCCGGGTGCGATAGCGTCTTCGTCATTAGGAGCAGATAAGTTTGCACGGTAATAGGCATCTATTGTTCCAGATAAAGAAAATGACGGAACATCTTCCTGTGCGTTTAATGTTAATGCTCCAACTAAAGCGACAGCACTTAAAATAATTTTTTTCATAATAGTTAATTTAATAGTTAATATTTTTAGTTATTGGGGTCAAATCTATAATATTTATACATACACCCCTAACAAAAACAGGGCTATGGAGTAATTTTTATACTATTTTTAATTTATACCCCTAAAAATTTAGGGTATTGTATTTTTTATAGTCATATTTTTAATATTTCAATAATTAGATTTTTAAAACAGGGTCTAGTTTGTGGTTTTCAGTTCTTTCTAGTCCGAAAATTAAAACCCCCTAAACTTTTGATTGATTATTTGACAATCTATCCTCCCTTATATTGCTCATAACGCATTAATGACAATTCAAAATCGCAAATTCGAAAAACTGCCTAAGCTTTTTTATAAATAGACTTATTGCCATTATATTACATCTCCAACTATGGTTTAGAAACTTTAATAATTATAAGTATGTTAAAAAAGCAAGGTCTTTATTTACCCGAATTTGAACACGACAATTGTGGCGCGGGATTTATATGTAGTTTGACAGGAAAGCGCTCAAATGACATCATCCATAAGGCATTAGAGATTCTGGTTAAACTAGAACACAGGGGCGCCGTAAGCTCAGACGGAGTTACTGGAGATGGTGCAGGAATTCTTATTGACATTCCTCATAAGTTCTTTAAAATATTTTGTGAATTTGATCTTCCAGAGGTTGGGGAGTATGCGGTTAGTAATGTGTTCCTCCCGAGAAAAGAAAACCAGAGGACTTATTGTATTGAGGTTTTTGAAGAAGAAATAAAAAAACAAGGATTACAAATTCTTGGCTGGAGAGACGTCCCTGTAAACAGTGATGTTTTAGGAGAAATTGCCAAAGAAACAGAGCCTTTTGTTAAGCAATTATTTATCAGTAAGTTAGACAGCAAACAATCAGAGTTTGATTTTAACTTAAAATTATTTGCTGCTAGGAAAATAGCAGAACATACAATTTATGGCTCAAAACTGTCTGAGTCTAAATTCTTTTACCTTCCGAGCCTTTCAACTAAAATAATTATATTCAAAGGCCTTTTAAAGCCAGAACATATTAACGAGTATTATTTAGATCTTTTCAATTCAGCGTTAGACACTCGACTCGCTTTAGTGCATCAACGATTCTCAACAAATACATTTCCAACTTGGGACTTGGCTCAGCCTTTTAGATATATTTGCCATAATGGTGAAATTAATACCTTACGAGGAAATGTATCTCGGATGTTTTCTCGTGAAGAAATTATAAAAAGTGACGCTTTTGGAGAGGATATAAAAAAAATAATACCTACAATTCTCAAAGGAAAATCTGATTCGGCAACCCTAGACATGGTCGTTGAGTTGTTGTTAATGACGGGGCGATCACTTCCAGAAGTAATGATGATGTTAGTGCCAGAAGCATGGGAAAAAAACCCAGACATGTCGGATTCTAAAAAGGCTTTCTATGAGTATAATTCGTGCCAAATGGAGCCATGGGATGGACCTGCCTCGATTCCTTTTACAGATGGAAATTTTATAGGAGCAGTGCTTGATCGTAACGGTTTAAGGCCCTCACGCTATACGGTCACTAAAGATGGGAATGTCATTATGTCTTCTGAAACAGGGGTTGTAGACATTAAGCCAGAAGAGGTAGAGTTTCATGGACGTTTAGAGCCAGGTAAAATGTTTTTGGTCGATATGAACGAAGGACGGATTATAAATGATGAGGAGATAAAGGAAAAGATTGCATCAAAACAGCCTTACAGGCAGTGGCTAGACGAAAATCTCATTCACCTTAAAGATATTTCGGCTAAAAAAGGACCAATTATTCATAAAGAAGTTGATTTAAGTAAAAGAGAAGTGGCTTTCGGATACACCAAAGAAGACCTGAATACAATCATTCGCCCAATGGCCCAGTTGGGCAAAGAGCCGATTGGGTCCATGGGAAGTGACACACCAATCGCTGTTTTATCTGAGAGACCCCAATTAATTTACAATTATTTTAAACAAATATTCGCTCAAGTAACCAACCCACCACTAGACGGAATTAGAGAAGAGTTAATCACCGACATTAGCCTTACCTTAGGAAGTGATACTAATATTTTCGATTGCAATTCAGAGGCCTGTAAAAAACTGAAAATTCAAAATCCAGTTATTTCAAAACATGATTTAGATAAAATCAGAAATTATGATACAAACCCGAATTTTAAGGTTGAGTCTATCTCTATGCTATATAGAGTAAATCGCGGGTTAAACGAGTTAGAAATCGCACTTGAAGCTCTAGTGTCTAAGGCCTCAAAAGCAATAGAAGCAGGCGCAAACATCATCATCTTATCAGACCGATTTGTTGATGAAGATCACGCCCCCATTCCTGCGTTATTAGCTTGTTCGTATGTTAACCACGCACTTCACAAGCTCAATAAGCGCTCTAGAACGAGTTTGATAATTGAATCTGCAGAACCAAGAGAGGTTCATCATTTTGCACTTTTATTTGGTTTTGGAGCAAGTGCTGTAAACCCATACATCGTAAATGAAATTGTAGAGAATCAAATTAAAGATTCTGAGATTACTGATCTAGATTACCTATCGGCTATAAAAAACTACAATAAAGCCGTTGGAAAAGGGATTTTGAAAGTGATGAACAAAATCGGAATTTCTACTCTTAATTCGTACCGCGGATCTCAATTGTTTGAATGTGTAGGAATTAATACTAATACGGTTGAAAAGTACTTTCCTAACACGCCAACAAGAATCCAAGGTATAGGACTTAGAGAAATTGAAAAAGAAATTTTAAAACGACACAAGAAGGCGTTTAATCCTAATATAGAATCTGAAATTGAAATTGGAGGTGAATACAGATGGCGTCGTGGGCAGGAAAAACACATGTTTAATCCACTAACGGTGGCCAAGCTTCAAGAATCTGTCCGCACGAATAAAGCATCTACTTTTAAAGAGTATTCTGAGCTTGTCAATGACCAGTCAACACGTCTAATGACAATTAGAGGTCTTTTTGAATTTGATCAATTTGACCCAATTCCAGTTGAAGAGGTTGAACCTTGGACAGAAATAGTGAAGCGGTTTAAGACTGGCGCGATGTCTTATGGGTCCATTAGTAAAGAAGCACATGAAAACCTTGCGGTAGCCATGAACAGAATAGGTGGAAAAAGTAATTCTGGTGAAGGAGGAGAGGATGAGGATCGATTTTATAAAAACGCACAGGGAGATTGGAGAAATTCGGCAATAAAGCAAGTTGCTTCTGGTCGATTTGGAGTTACCTCCAATTATCTAACAAGCGCCAATGAGATTCAAATTAAAATTGCTCAAGGCGCAAAACCGGGGGAAGGCGGTCAACTACCAGGGCCAAAAGTGAATGCGGAAATTGCAAAAACAAGAAACTCAACTCCTTATGTGGGGTTAATTTCGCCACCACCACACCACGATATTTATTCAATTGAAGATCTTTCACAATTAATTTACGACGTCAAATCAGCTAACAGAGCCGCACGTATTAATGTGAAGCTCGTATCTGAAATTGGGGTAGGAACTGTGGCTGCAGGGGTTGCCAAAGCTAAAGCGGATGTTGTTTTAATCTCTGGTTTTGACGGCGGTACAGGTGCTTCACCATTAACATCACTAAAACATTGTGGATTACCATGGGAGTTGGGAATTGCTGAGGCGCAGCAGACACTCGTGATGAATAACTTAAGAAATCGAATTGTTTTGGAATGTGATGGGCAGCTAAAGACCGGTCGTGATGTAGCGATTGCGTGTCTATTAGGTGCAGAAGAATTTGGATTTGCAACGGCGCCTTTAGTTGCTTCGGGGTGTATTATGATGCGGGTATGTCATTTAAATACGTGTCCAGTTGGTATTGCAACTCAAAACCCAGAATTACGTAAAAAGTTCAAAGGCAAGCCGGAACATGTAGTTAACTATATGTATTTCGTAGCCCAAGAATTACGTGAAATCATGGCACAGTTAGGATTTAAAACCGTCAATGAAATGGTGGGACAGGTTCAAAAATTAAACCGAAATAAGGCAATTGAACACTATAAAGCTTCAGGAATTGATTTGACACCAATTTTACATAAAGTTGAAGTACCTGAAGATGTAAAGCTATTTAATACAGAATCACAAGACCACAACCTAGAGGCTCATTTAGATTTTAAGATAATTAAGCAGGCTCACCAAGGGATATTTAGAAGACAAAGAACTCATTTAAAGCTTCCTATTACTAATATTGACAGAGCGGTTGGGGCGGTCTTAAGTAATGAAATATCTAAAATTTATGGCGCTGACGGCCTTCCTGAAGACACGATAAATATTGATTTTAATGGCTCTGCAGGACAAAGTTTTGGAGCCTTTACCACAAAAGGAGTTTCAATGACTGTTCACGGAAATACAAATGATTATCTAGGGAAAGGACTCTCAGGGGCAAAACTTATAATAAAAGTTCCCGAAACCTCTACAATTATTCCTGAAGACAATATAATCACAGGAAATGTAACGTTGTACGGAGCCACTTCTGGAGAGGTTTATATTAACGGAAAAGCAGGAGAACGTTTTTGTGTTCGTAACTCAGGAGCGAAAGCTGTTGTTGAAGGAATTGGCGACCATGGGTGCGAATATATGACAGGAGGAGTTGCTGTGATACTTGGAAAAGTAGGCAGAAACTTTGGAGCAGGAATGAGTGGCGGTGTAGCGTATGTTTTAGACGAAGACCAAACCTTTACAAAAAACTGTAACGGAGACGACCTGAACATTGATCCAATTAAGCTCGAGGAAGACAAGACTCAACTACGACTATTAATTGAAAATCATTTTGTTGCGACCTCAAGTCCACTTGCAAAACGAATTTTAGAAACTTGGAGTGCAACACTCCCTAAATTCAAAAAAGTACTGCCAGAAGAATACAGACAGGCTTTATTAAGATTAGAAAAAGAACAACTAGAAACAGTTTAAAGATGGGAAAGACTACAGGATTTTTAGAATTTAAGCGTCAGGATGAAACTTATCAAGCGCCAGAAAGTAGAATAAAAAATTATAAGGAGTTCACAATCCCATTAAAAGAGTCTAAGCTAAAAGACCAAGGCGCCCGATGTATGGATTGTGGAATTCCGTTTTGTCATAGCGGATGTCCTTTGGGGAATTTAATTCCAGATTTCAACGATAAGGTTTATAAAGGGAAATGGAAAGAAGCTGCTGAAATATTACACTCAACAAATAACTTTCCGGAATTCACTGGAAGATTGTGTCCAGCACCCTGTGAGGAAGCCTGTGTTTTGGGAATTAACGAAGATCCGGTAAGTATAGAGAATATTGAGAAAAACATTGTAGAGACCGCCTTTACAGAAGGCTGGATTACAGCGAAACCACCCAAAGTAAGAACGGATAAAACAGTTGCTATTATTGGATCGGGACCTGCGGGCTTAGCCGCTGCTCAACAATTAAACAGAGCGGGACATACTGTAACCGTTTTTGAGCGTGACGAAAAGGTTGGAGGGCTTTTGCGCTATGGTATTCCAGATTTCAAAATGGAAAAAAACGTAATTGATCGACGTGTAAATGTTTTGGTAGAAGAGGGAATCATATTTAAAACCAATGTACATGTTGGAAAAACGATAGATGCCAATGAACTAAAATCAGAGTTTGATGCTGTTGTACTTTGTGGAGGTGCGACTGTCAAAAGAAACATTCCTATTCCTGGAGCTGACCTCAAAGGGGTTCATCAGGCGATGGACTTCTTAAAGTTAAACAATCAGTATGTTGATGGTTTAGCCGACTTTAAAGACATTCTTTCTGCAAAAGACAAGAAGATCATTGTAATTGGGGGTGGAGACACCGGATCCGACTGCATTGGAACTTCGAATCGCCATGGTGCTACATCCGTAACTAACTTTGAAATTTTAACTAAGCCAACAGAAGGAAGGCCTGCAAATCAACCTTGGCCATATTGGCCCATGAAACTTAAGACAACCTCTTCACATCAAGAAGGTGTTGAGCGATTTTTCAGTGTATCAACTAAAGAGTTTATTGGCGATGACAAAGGACAATTAAGAGCCTTAAAAACGGTCGAAGTAGAATGGATCTTTAAACAAGGAGAGCGACCAGAGCTAAAAGAGGTCTTAAATTCAGAAAAAACATGGGACTGTGATTTAGTGTTGCTAGCTTTGGGGTTTACAGGAGCAGAAAAAACATTGGCAGACCAATTTGGATTAGACATGGACTTCAGAACAAATATCAAAGCAACAACAAAAGATTACGTAACAAATGTTCCTGGAATATTTGCAGCGGGCGATATGCGTCGCGGACAATCATTAATTGTTTGGGCGATATCAGAAGGACGACAAGCAGCACACCACGTTGATTCGTACTTAATGGGTAGCTCAGCACTGCCTCTAAAAGATGACAGTGATTTACCAAGGGTTTAGTATTATTTTTAACCTTTGAACATCACACAAAAAAAGCTTTAAATAACTGAAAAAGAATAGTTTAGACTAATTTTTAAACGATTGAGTTTAGACCATTCACAGACATAATTACTATAGTAAGTGTGCAAAAAGATAATTTCGATACTTCTAAGGGATAAAATCTAAAATGAAAGAATTAAATAAATATAGTAAAGCTGTTACCCAAGACCCTACGCAACCAGCAGCACAAGCGATGCTTCACGCGATTGGACTCACCAAAGAGGACTTTAAAAAACCTCTAGTAGGAATCGCTAGTACAGGGTATGAAGGAAACCCATGCAACATGCACTTAAATGACCTTGCCAAACTGGTTAAAAAAGGGACTATTAACAAAGGAGTTATCGGTTTAATTTTTAATACAATCGGGGTCAGTGATGGTATTTCAATGGGAACTCCCGGAATGCGTTTTTCACTTCCTTCTAGAGATGTTATTGCAGACTCCATGGAAACCGTGGTTCAAGCCATGAGTTACGACGGGATGATTACGGTTGTAGGCTGTGATAAAAACATGCCAGGAGCATTAATGGCAATGATTCGTGTTAACAAACCTTCCATATTGGTTTATGGCGGGACTATAGATTCTGGGTGTCATAATGGCGAAAAACTAGATATTGTATCTGCTTTTGAAGCCTGGGGGAGTAAGGTTGCTGGCACCATGTCAGAATCTGAATTTGAAACAATTGTCGAAAAAGCATGTCCAGGCGCAGGGGCTTGCGGCGGGATGTATACGGCCAATACTATGGCTTCAGCAATTGAAGCCCTGGGAATGACACTGCCATTCAATTCCTCAAACCCAGCGAGTGGAGAAGAAAAAAAGGAAGATGCGCTAAAAGCAGGAGAAGCAATGCGGATATTACTAGAAAAAGACATCAAACCATCCGACGTAATCACTAAAAAATCGCTCGAAAATGCAATACGACTCGTAACAATCTTAGGAGGATCAACGAATGCAGTACTTCACTTTTTAGCTATCGCAAGAGCAGCTCAAATATCATTTACTCTAGAAGATTTTCAAAGAATTAGCGACAACACGCCTTTTTTAGCAGACTTAAAACCAAGCGGAAAGTACTTGATGGAAGATGTACACCGAGTCGGAGGGATTCCAGCGGTGATGAAATATTTATTAAGTAAAGGACTATTGCACGGAGACTGCCTAACGGTTACTGGAAAAACAATTGCAGAAAATCTTGTTGAGGTTGAAGACTTAAAAGAAGGTCAAGATGTAATTATGCCAACGGAAACTCCTATTAAAGCTTCTGGCCACTTACGAATGCTATATGGAAATTTAGCACCAGACGGAAGTGTTGCTAAAATTACTGGAAAAGAGGGGTTAAACTATAAAGGAACCGCCAAAGTATTTGAAGGGGAATATGCGGCTAATGATGGAATTCGTGACGGAAAAGTAAATAAAGGCGATGTGGTCGTGATTCGATACGAAGGTCCTAAAGGGGGCCCAGGGATGCCTGAAATGTTAAAACCCACTGCAGCCATTATGGGTGCCGGATTAGGAAAAGACGTTGCGCTTATAACCGATGGACGATTTTCAGGTGGTACACATGGATTTGTGGTAGGTCATATCACTCCAGAAGCTCAAGAAGGAGGAGCAATTGCCTTGGTAAAAGACGGAGATATTATTTCCATTGATGCCGATACAAATTCAATTATACTTGAGGTTTCTGAAAAGGAACTTGAATTACGAAAAGCAAAATGGACAGCCCCCCCCTTAAAAGTTACACGCGGGGTTCTTTACAAATATGCAAAAACAGTATCATCCGCATCCTTAGGGTGTGTAACAGATGAGTTTTAAATTAGATTATGGATACACTAACCGCTACTCAGAAGCAATACTTAGAGCAACCGAAGGAACGCATTTCAGGAAGTGAAGCGATCGTAAGATGTTTGTTAGCTGAAGGGGTTGACGTTTTATACGGATATCCAGGCGGGGCAATTATGCCTGTTTACGACGAGCTATATAAGCATGAGGATAAGATAAACCACGTCTTAACAAGACATGAGCAATGTGCCGCTCATGCCGCTCAAGGATATGCGCGTATTTCTGGAAAAGTAGGGGTTGCTATGGCCACCTCAGGACCAGGCGCTACAAATTTAGTCACTGGCATTGCCGATGCGCAAATAGACTCAACACCTATTGTGTGTATTACAGGACAAGTACCTTCACATTTACTAGGGAGCGACGCCTTTCAAGAAACAGATATTGTAGGGATTTCAACGCCAGTAACTAAGTGGAATCACCAAGTTACAAAAGCGTCCCAAATTCCAGAAATTATAGCAAGAGCATTTTATATCGCAAAAAGTGGTCGACCCGGCCCCGTTTTGATTGATATTACGAAAGATGCTCAGTTTGAAGAATTTGATTTTCAGTACAAAAAATGTACAGGAGTTCGAAGTTATGTGCCAGTTCCAAAAACAGATCCGTCTTCTATTTCTGCCGCTGCGGCCCTCATAAATAGCGCTAAAAAGCCATTGATAATTTGGGGACAAGGAATTATACTTAGTAAAGCAGAAACAGAGCTTAAAGCGTTAGTTGAAAAAGCAGGAATTCCTGCAGCATGGACTATAATGGGCGCTTCAGCGCTTCCAACATCACACCCACTAAACATAGGAATGGTTGGAATGCACGGAAACTATGCGCCAAATGTTCTCACAAATGATTGCGATGTATTAATCGCAATCGGGATGCGTTTTGATGATCGTGTAACAGGTAAATTAGATGAGTACGCAACACAAGCTAAAATCGTTCACCTCGAAATTGATCCAGCGGAAGTTGATAAAAACATCAAAACGGATGTGGCCGTTTTAGGAGATGCGAAACAGAGTTTATTAGAGCTGTTACCACAGGTTAACGACAACTCACACAATGAATGGCTTCAGAAATTCAAAGATTTATACGAAATTGAATACGAGAAAGTCATCAAAAATGATTTGCACCCAACCAAAGCGGGGCTGACCATGGGAGAAGTACTCAAAGAGATAAATATCCAAACCAAAGGGGAGGCTGCGATTGTTTCAGACGTTGGTCAACATCAAATGATAGCTTGTAGATATGCTGATTTTAATATTACCAAAAGTAACATCACTTCTGGAGGCTTAGGCACTATGGGCTTTGCATTACCAGCAGCAATAGGGGCAAAAATGGCAGCTCCAGACAGAGAAGTCGTTGCTGTTATTGGCGATGGCGGATACCAAATGACGATACAAGAATTAGGAACTATATTTCAAAATAAATTACCCGTAAAAATAGTCGTTTTAAATAATGAGTTTTTAGGGATGGTTCGTCAGTGGCAACAACTATTTTTTGAAAAGCGTTACGCGTCTACAGAAATGGTAAACCCTAATTTTGTAGCCATTGCTCAAGGTTATTATATAGAAGCAAAAAAAGTCACAATACGAGAAGATTTAGCAGCTGCGGTAAAGGAAATGATTGACAGCGACGGTCCGTATTTTTTAGAGGTTTGTGTAGAAAAGGAAGGTAACGTATTTCCAATGGTTCCATCAGGGGCATCGGTATCAGACATAAGATTAGAATAGGATGGCAACAGAAAAACAACTTTATACAGTCTCTGTGTATACCGAAAACAATATTGGTTTACTCAATAGAATTTCCGCAATTTTTCAACGAAGACATATTAACATCGAAAGTCTTAATATTTCTGTTTCTGAAATTGAAGGCGTTTCTCGTTTTACGATTTTGATTCATATGTCCGAAGATCAAATTAAAAAAATTCTAGGTCAAATTGAAAAACAAGTGGAAGTAATCAAGGCTTATTACCACACAGATGATGATACTATATATCAAGAATCTTGCTTGTTCAAAATTAAATCAGACTTGCTGTTTGAAGAACGTCAAATTCAAAATATAATAAAGGAAAGCAACGCACATATCGTCACGGTTAACAAAGAGTTTTTTGTTCTTGAAAAATCAGGTCGAAGAGCGGAATTAGAAACCTTGCACAAAGCTCTTAGTGTTTTTGGAATTATGCAATTTGTGCGTTCTGCTCGAATTGCAGTCACTAAAGATGAACTAAAGATAACAGAAATGCTCAACACATTCAAAAACTAATAAAAATCAACAACAATTATAATGGGAAATTATTTTAACACTCTATCCTTAAGTCAAAAATTAGATCAACTTTCAAAATGTAGATTCATGGAATTTTCTGAGTTTGAAGATGGCGTAACCGCTTTATTAGGAAAAACAGTTGTAATTGTAGGCTGTGGTGCTCAAGGACTTAATCAAGGTCTCAACATGAGGGACTCAGGCCTCAACATCTCATATGCCCTACGCGAACAAGCAATAAAAGACGAACGTCAATCCTTTAATAATGCCTCTTCTAATGGCTTTCCCGTTGGCACCTATGAGCAGTTGATTCCAAGTGCTGACCTGGTTCTTAATTTAACTCCAGACAAACAACATTCAAATGTAGTTGATACCGTTATGCCACTTATGAAACAAGGTGCTACACTGGCGTACTCACATGGGTTTAATATTGTAGAGGAAGGAAAGGAGATACGTGAAGATTTAACAGTCATTATGGTCGCTCCAAAATGCCCAGGAAGTGAAGTTAGGGAAGAGTATTTAAGAGGATTTGGCGTGCCAACACTAACGGCTGTTCACCCAGAAAATGACCCAGAAGGTAAGGGATGGTCACAGGCAAAAGCGTATGCAGCGGCGACAGGTGGTCACCGAGCAGGGGTTTTAGAGTCCTCTTTTGTAGCCGAGGTTAAAAGTGATTTAATGGGCGAGCAAACTATTTTATGCGGAGTGCTTCAAACAGCCTCGATTTTGTCCTTTGACAAAATGATTGAAAAAGGAATTGATGCAAACTATGCTTCCAAACTTATTCAGTACGGATGGGAAACGATTACCGAATCCTTAAAGCATGGAGGGATCACAACTATGATGGATCGTTTGTCGAATCCAGCAAAAATAAGAGCATTTGAAATATCAGAAACGCTAAAAGGAATTATGAAGCCTCTTTTTGTAAAACACATGGACGATATTATGTCTGGACATTTCTCAAAAATTATGATGGAAGATTGGGCAAATGATGACGTTAATTTATTAAAGTGGCGTGCAGCAACAGGTGAAACAGCTTTTGAGAAAACCGCAGCAACAAACAAACAAATCTTAGAGCAAGACTATTTTGATCACGGCGTATTAATGGTTGCATTTGTGCGAGCAGGGGTAGAATTAGCATTTGAAACAATGGTAAGCTCAGGAATTGTTGAAGAGTCTGCTTATTACGAATCGCTACATGAGCTTCCGCTAATCGCGAATACTGTAGCAAGAAAAAAATTATTTGAAATGAATAGAATTATTTCGGATACAGCAGAATATGGTTGTTATTTATTTGATCATGCCTGTAAGCCATTATTAGTTGATTTTATGAAGACAGTAGAAACAGATGTCATCGGGACCTCTTTTACTTCAACAAAGAATGTGGATAATCAAGAATTGATACGTGTCAATGATGCGATCAGAAACCACCCAATTGAAGCAACTGGAAAGGTCTTAAGAACCGCAATGACAGCGATGAAAGTGATTAAATCTGACGCCTAAAACGAATGTCAAAAACAATCCCCTATTTTCCAACTATTGATGCGGTAAAAGCAGCGGCAAGGAACCTTGAAGGTATATCAAACGTAACGCCTTTAATTCACAACCTGCAATACTCTTCCATGTTTGACTGTAACCTAAGCTTCAAACGAGAAGACCTACAAGTCGTGAGGTCGTATAAAATTAGAGGCGCTTATAATAAAATGTCGTCCTTAACGTCTGCCGAAAAAGAGAACGGGGTTATTTGCGCAAGTGCGGGTAACCATGCTCAAGGCGTTGCTTTGTCCTGTAAGCTGTTAAAGATCAAGGGGACTATTTTCATGCCAACCCCCACCCCTAATCAGAAGATAGAGCGGGTCAAGATGTTTGGGGAGAATTATATTAAAATTGTTTTAGTAGGCGATAGCTTTGATGATGCATATAACGCAGCGGTTGAGGATTGTAACAAGCGAAAAAAAACGTTTATTCATCCCTTTAATGACGAAAAGGTAATTGAGGGGCAGGCGACACTAGGCTTAGAGCTCATTAATCAAGCATCAAAACCAATTGATTATATTTTTGTAGCTGTTGGCGGTGGAGGTTTAGCATCAGGGATGTCTACAGTATTTAAAATGTTATCTCCAGCCACAAAAATTATTGGCGTTGAACCGGAAGGTGCTCCTTCAATGAAAGCCGCCCTTAAAAATGGGGAAGTAGTACAGCTACAGACCATAGATAATTTTGTAGATGGCGCTGCTGTAAAGCGAGTTGGTGATAAGAATTTCCAAATCTGTAAGGAGAACTTACACGATATGATTACGGTTTCTGAAGGGAGCGCGTGTCAGACAATCTTAGACTTATATAATAAAGATGCAATTATCGCTGAGCCTGCTGGCGCTTTAAGTGTGGCTGCTTTAGAGGGATTTAGATCAGTGATTAAAGGTAAAAATGTAGTTTGTATCATAAGCGGTGGCAATAATGATATTACACGGACCGCAGAAATAAAGGAGCGTGCGCTGCTGCATTCGAAGCTAAAACACTACTTCATAATTACATTTCCACAACGTGCGGGTGCTTTGCGCGAGTTTGTAGTCGATATCCTAGGACCTAATGACGACATTACTCATTTCGAGTATACGAAAAAGGTTAGCAGGGAAACAGGTGTAGCTGTGGTTGGAATCGAGCTTAAATCGCCCAACGATCTTGAGCCGCTAATTGCTAAAATGAAACTTCATAATTTTTACGGCGATTACCTTAACGATAAACCTGATTTATTCCAGTTTCTAGTTTAGCGACTCTTTTTTAAATCAAATTTTTATAATTTAGAGTAGTCTTTAACCTCACTAACCCTCAAGGTGTTTATCATTCCTTTTTCTTTCATTGGCATTGCTGCCAAACTGACAACCATGTCTTCTGCCTCTACATACCCTTTTTTGTAGGCTATTTTATTAACATCGTTAATTGTTTCATCTGTTGAAGCAAACTTATCATAATAAAAAGCGCGAACGCCCCAAAGTAAATTTAACTGCGAAATGATACGCTTATTTGACGAAAACACAAGGATGTGAGCGTCAGGGCGCCACGCTGAAATCTGAAATGCGGTATATCCACTATTTGTGAGCGTTGAAATAGCACGCGCATTAATTTCATTTGCCATATTTGCTGCATGGTAGCAAATAGATTTTGTAATAAAACGTTTGGTGCGAATGTGTGGAGGAATTTGTGGCACATGAATCAAGTCTGAATTTTCAACAGTTTTGATAATGTTTGACATTTTTTCAATCACCTGAACAGGGTATTGACCCACAGAAGTTTCTCCTGAAAGCATGACTGCATCTGCACCATCCATTACGGAGTTGGCAACATCATTAACCTCTGCACGAGTTGGCGTTAAGCTAGTAATCATGGACTCCATCATTTGGGTTGCAATAATTACAGGGATTCTCGCTTTTTTTGCTTTTAAAACTAACTCCTTTTGAATTAAAGGGACTTGATGCGCAGGAACTTCAACTCCTAAATCGCCTCTAGCAACCATTAAACCATCACAGTAAGCGATGATTTTGTCAATATTTTCGACTGCCTCTGGTTTTTCAATCTTAGCAATAATAGGAATTTTGTAAGAACTATGCTCAGATATTAGTGTTTGTAGTTCCATTAAATCCTCAGGATTTCTTACGAAAGAAAGTGCCATCCAATCGACCTCTTGCTCGATTGCGAACACGGCATCTTCTTTGTCTTTTTCTGTCAATGCAGGCTGTGAGATATCGGTATTTGGAAGGTTGACTCCCTTTTTAGATTTCAAAGGACCCCCTTGAATAACTTTAGCCCTAACTTCATCTTTTAAATTTGTAGAAACGACTTCAAAAAGTAACTTTCCGTCATCTAAAAGAATACTTTCTCCTTTTTTGGCATCTAAAGGGAAGCGGTCGTAGGTCATATAGACACGCTCTTTAGTTCCTTCAAAACGTTCGCCTGTCGCAAAGATAATTTCATCTCCTGGGTTTACAACTACGTCGTCCTTCATGACCCCCACCCTTAACTTAGGGCCTTGTAAGTCTGCCAAAATGGATGCGTTAAACCCATATTCCTCGTTTATCTCACGGATAAGTTTTATACGCATTTTGACATCCTCATAGTCGGCATGAGAGAAGTTAATTCTAAATACATTTACTCCAGCTTCTACCATTTTGTGAAGCATTTTTTTTGAACTGATAGCAGGTCCTAATGTTGCTACAATTTTTGTTTTTTTTCTTGTGTGTGACATTAATTAAATATTAAATGGTCTTTTGATTTTAGTTGTGAAATATCGACGCTGTAAGCTGTCGATACTTTCGGTATTTTTTGAATCTTGTCCAAGATTTGTTTTTCGTTAATAAATCCACCACCATTATTTATTTTCAATATATAATCAACAGAATGGTGCTCTGGCAGTAATGAGTGTATGACCCAGCTTTTGTCGTTTATTTCTGAAAACAGTCCTTGAGAAACAGCAATTTCTTCGACTAAGCAACTGTTTTTAATTAGGTGCCAATCTGTTTGAAGCTGTTTATTAGACCACTTAAAAACAGGAAAAGAGGCTAATGATGTAATAAAATCAAGATCTTCTTTTGTTCTAGCCAGTCGGGTCTCCAAATACTTGTTTAAATAGTATGCTAACCGGTAATCCTCCATTTCGCAGTGAACCGCTAAAAGCGAATAATTTGAGTCTTCAAAATCATCGACAATTAGTTTGTGTACGGCCATAATTCTCAATAAACATTATGTAAATATAGGATATTAACTCAGAATTTAAACCTGCTTTCAAGCTTCTTAAGTCCAAATTATTGCGAAAACGTTATAGTTTCACGAGAACAATTAAATCAGGTAATTTTATTGATCTTATCCTGAAGAGCAAAATAAGCTCGTTTAGACACTTTTTCTTCCGCTTTCTTTTTTGAGGTAGCCCTTGCTTTCGCAACGGTCTTTCCGTTTATACGTAGTTTAACAGAAAAGTGTTTTAATAGGTCTTTTCCAGCATCTTCCAGGCTTTCGAAATAAAAGGTTTTCTTTTCCTTTTGACACCACTCAATAATATAGCTCTTATAGCTAATAATTTTCCCTTCTAAGGATTCAATATCTACATGCGGACCAATAACTGTTTTGTAAATAAACCGGTCACAAGCTATGTAGCCTTTATCCAAAAAAACAGCACCTATCAGAGCCTCGAACAGGTTCCCATGAATGTTTTCTCCAAATTGTGATAAAGGAATTTTACTGTGCATCAAGCTTGAAAGTTTTAGCTCTTTGCCAATTTCGTTTAAGTGCTCCCTGCTTACCACCTTTGAGCGCATCTTAGTTAAATAGCCTTCGTCTCCGCTTGGAACTTTATCAAATAAATAATGCGCCACTACAGCGCTTAATATTGCGTCTCCTAAAAATTCGAGCCTTTCATAGCTAATTGGGTTTCCTAATTCGTCTTTTCGGTTTGCCGATCTGTGTGTAAAGGCTTTTTCGTAGTAGACGTGTTTTGCAGGACTAAACCCTGTTATTTTTTTCAAACACCCCGTGAGGCTTCTGTTCTTTTCAGAACGTCGCTTAAAGATATTTTTAATAGGACTCAAGAAGGTTAATCTAGTTTTTTGAAAACAACACAAGCATTGTGGCCACCAAAACCAAACGTATTACTCATCACAACTTTCACGTCTCGCTTTTGAGGTTTGTTAAGAGTTAAGTTTAACTCAGGGTCAATATTTTCATCTGGGGTCGTATGATTAATCGTTGGAGGAATCATGCCGTGCTCAATCGACAAGACAGAAGAAATAGCTTCAATTGCTCCAGCAGCACCAAGTAAATGGCCCGTCATAGATTTTGTAGAATTAATATTTATATTTTTCGCATGCGTACCAAAAACCTGTTTGATTGCTTTTAGCTCTGCTACATCGCCAAGAGGCGTCGAGGTTCCATGTGTGTTGATCGCGTCAACATCTTCGGGATTTAAACCTGCATTTTCAAGACAATTTTTCATTACCGCTATGACACCGATTCCATCTGGATGCGGGGCTGTCATATGATAGGCATCAGAAGAGAGCCCACCACCAACAAGTTCTGCGTATATTTTAGCACCTCTCGATTTAGCGTGTTCGTATTCTTCTAGAATCAAAGCGCCAGCGCCCTCACCTAAAACAAAGCCGTCCCTAGTTCCGTCAAAAGGTCTCGAAGCTGTCTCAGGGCTTTCATTTCGTGTAGATAATGCGTGCATGGCATTAAACCCACCAACTCCAGATTGCGTAACACAAGCTTCGCTTCCGCCACTCACTATGACATCACAATGCCCAAGACGTATTAAGTTTAATGCATCAAAAATCGCATTTGCTGAAGAAGCACATGCAGATACAGTCGTGTAGTTAGGACCCATAAAACCGTGTTTTATGGAGATATTGCCTGGAGCAATATCAGCAATCATTTTAGGAATAAAAAATGGATTGAATCTTGGAGTTCCATTTCCATTGGCAAAGTTCATCACTTCGTTTTGGAATGTTTCAATACCACCAATTCCAGCTCCCCAAATAACTCCAATACGAAGTTTATTTATATTTTCTAAATCGAGTTTAGCATCTAAGATGGCTTCGTCAGAAGCCACCATAGCATATTGTGTAAATCGATCCATTTTTCGAGCTTCTTTACGATCGAAGAAGTCCAAAACATTGAATTTTTTTAATTCACAAGCAAATTTTGTTTTGAAATGTTCAGTATCAAAATAAGTTATAGGACCACAACCACTCTTGCCGCTAATTAGACCCTTCCAATAAGTATCTATATTATTGCCAATAGGAGTCAATGCCCCAAGACCTGTTACTACAACTCGCTTTAGTTCCATAAAAAATTAAAATGTAATTATTTTGCAGCTTCGATATAAGAAACAGCTTGACCTACAGTTGAAATGTTTTCTGCTTGGTCATCTGGGATTTGAATATCAAATTCTTTTTCAAATTCCATTATTAGCTCTACAGTGTCTAGCGAATCTGCGCCAAGGTCGTTAGTGAAGCTAGCTTCTGTTACCACTTCGTTTTCATCAACGCCTAATTTGTCTACGATAATCGCTTTTACTCTTGATGCAATGTCTGACATAATATTTCTGTTTTAAGTTTTATATTAGGATGCAAAAATAAAAAACTTTACATTAAAACGAGTAAATACTTTAAAAATGTGTGTTTATAAATGGTTAAATCGGTTATGTATTGTGTTTTTACTTCTCAATGTGGATAATTATTCTTTTTTTTGTTAAAGAATTTCAACCCAAAAAACCTTTAAATGAAACGAATTGCAATTTTTGCTTCTGGGTCTGGTACCAATGCTGAAAATATTATAAGGTATTTTCAAGCAAATAAGTCTGCTGAAGTTGTTCTTGTTCTATCAAACAACCCTGAGGCATTTGTTTTAAAACGCGCCTCAGAACTAAATGTTAAGACAATTATTTTTGATAAAAACCAACTTAATGACTCGGCTTGGGCGCTTGAAAACCTATCAAATCTTGAGCTAGACCTGGTTGTGCTTGCTGGTTTTTTATGGAAATTCCCCCCACAGTTATTAAATATGTTTCAAAATAAAGTTTTAAATATTCATCCCTCATTATTACCAAAGTACGGAGGCAAAGGCATGTACGGCACACATGTACACAAGGCGGTAGTGGCTAATAAAGAAACGGAGTCTGGGATTACAATTCATTATGTGAACGAGCACTATGATGACGGCGCTATTATTTTTCAAGCCAAATGTTCGGTTCTTCAAACAGATACTTTTGAGGACGTTGCGGCTAAAATACACCAACTGGAGTCTAATCACTTCCCAGAAGCTATTCAAAATATACTTTCTGAAAATGGCTAAATCAAAACAAAAATATTACACTATTTGGAAAGGACACCGGACCGGTGTCTTTAAAACCTGGGATGATTGTAAGGCTCAAATAGCCAACTTTGAAGGTGCACAGTATAAATCATTTTTGACATTCCAGTTAGCTAAAACAGCACTTAAAGGTAATTATAAAGATTACATTGGGAATAAAAATCTCTCAATAGGTCTTTCGGAATCTCGACTAAAGTTAATTGGTCAGCCGAACTACAATTCTATTTCAGTGGATGCTGCTTCTAGTGGCAATCCTGGAATAATGGAGTACAGAGGGGTTGACACCCAGTCAAAAAAACAACTATTTCATAAAGGTCCTTTTCAGCAAGGCACTAATAATATTGGGGAATTTTTAGCACTTGTTCATGGGCTTGCATTTCTAAAGCAAAAAAACAGCAGTCTCATTCTTTACACAGATTCTAGAACGGCAATGAGTTGGGTTAAGAAAAAACACTGCAATACCAAGTTGGAACGAAACCCGACTAATGCAGCCATGTTTGAACTAGTAGACCGTGCTGTTTTATGGTTGAAAAACAACTCATATATAACCGTAATAGTTAAATGGGAAACAAAGGCTTGGGGTGAAATCCCTGCGGATTTTGGACGCAAATAAATTATGCAATTACAGTTGATTTATAAGTTTTATTAAGAAGAAAAAATACGTAACTTTGTTTTTTAATTTTTAATAAAATTTATGAGCAAGTTGGTAATCGTTGGAACAGTTGCATTTGATGCTGTAGAGACTCCCTATGGAAAAACAGATAAAATACTTGGAGGATCCGCTTCTTATATTGGTTTGTCTGCCTCGCAATTTAACGTCAATAGTGCCATCGTTTCTGTAGTTGGAGGTGATTTTCCTCAAAACCATCTAAATCTCTTTTTAGATAAAGGGATTGATATTTCAAGTGTTGAAATCATAAAGGATGGCAAGACATTTTTTTGGAGTGGACGTTATCACAATGACATGAATAGTCGTGATACTTTAGTAACAGAACTTAATGTGCTGGAAAATTTTCAACCAATAGTTCCTGAATCCTATAAAGACGCCAAAATATTAGTTCTAGGAAACTTACACCCAGCAGTGCAGTCGAGTGTTTTAGATCAAATGAGCGATTCATCTACACTTGTTATTCTAGATACAATGAATTTCTGGATGGACAATGCCCTTGATGAGCTTTTAGAGGTAATTAAGCGTGTAGATGTTATTACAATTAACGACGAGGAAGCTCGCCAATTAACCGGACAACATTCATTGGTCCAGGCCGCTAAGAAAATTCACGAAATGGGTCCCGAGTATGTCGTGATCAAAAAAGGGGAGCACGGAGCACTATTGTTTAACAACGGAAACATGTTTTCAGCGCCGGCATTGCCGTTAGAGTCTGTTTTTGATCCTACTGGCGCTGGAGACACCTTTGCTGGTGGATTTGCTGGTTTTTTATCCCAGTCCGAAGCCATTAATTTTGAAAGCATGAAAAAGGCTGTTATTTATGGTTCAACCCTAGCTTCATTTTGTGTTGAGAAGTTTGGCACTGAGCGCCTTGAGTCTCTGAAATCAGAGGAAATATGCCGCCGTCTGATTGCTTTCAAAGAGTTAACACAATTTGAAATAGAAACAATATTATAAAAAACGCGCCTATTGTTGGGCGTGTTTTTTAATAATAATATGTCATACTAAATTATTTATATGAGCGATGCAATTAAACATGAGTGTGGAATTGCCCACATTAGATTATTAAAACCTCTAGACTTTTATAAAAAAAAGTATGGCACTGCTTTTTATGGGATTAATAAGATGTATCTCATCATGGAAAAACAACACAACCGCGGACAAGATGGTGCGGGTTTTGCTAGCATAAAACTAGATATGAAGCCTGGGGAACGCTATATTAGTCGAGTACGTTCAATAGAACAACAGCCCATTCAAGATATCTTTGCTCAAATCAACACACGGATTAATGATGTGTTGGCAGAAAACCCAGATGTTGCAGATGATGTAGCAGCTCAAAAGAAAATGGTACCCTACCTAGGAGAAGTGTTGCTAGGCCACGTGCGTTACGGAACTTTTGGCAAAAACAGCGTTGAGAGTGTTCATCCCTTTTTAAGGCAAAATAACTGGATGCATCGAAACCTGATTTTGGCAGGAAACTTTAATATGACTAATGTAAAATCGCTTTTTAAAAACCTTGTAGAAATAGGACAACACCCTAAGGAATATACTGACACGATTACCATCATGGAAAAAATCGGTCATTTCTTAGATGATACTGTTTCAAAATTATACAAAAAATTAAAGAAGGAAGGCTATACAAAAATGGAGTGTTCTCCATTAATAGCAGAACGACTTAACTTAAAGAAAATACTAACTAAAGCTGCAAAAAACTGGGACGGTGGTTACGCTATGGCCGGCCTGTTAGGGCATGGAGATTCATTTGTTTTGAGAGATCCATCTGGAATTCGTCCAGCGTACTACTATATGGATGACGAAGTTGTGGTGGTGGCCTCCGAGCGCCCCGTTATTCAAACGGCGTTTGATGTAGACTTTGATGACGTTCATGAGTTGCCCCCAGGCTGTGCAATTATTACAAAAAAATCAGGTGAGACCTCCATAGATCAAATCCTTAAGCCCTTAGAGCGTATGGCTTGTTCGTTTGAACGGATCTACTTTTCTAGGGGAAGTGATGCTGAAATTTATCAAGAGCGAAAATTACTTGGGAAACTAATTGTTCCAGAGGTTTTAAAGTATATAGATCACGATATAAAAAATACAGTGTTTTCTTACATTCCTAACACCGCCGAAACTTCTTTTTTTGGCATGATTGAAAATGTTGAAGAGCATTTGAACAAAAAGAAAACAGAACAAATTTTAAAAGGTACTAGAACGCTGTCTGCTGACAAAGTAACTCAGATTCTTTCAGAACACACCCGGATTGAAAAAATAGCAATCAAAGATGTGAAGCTTAGAACATTCATTGCCGAAGATAGCAGTCGGGATGATTTAGTAGCTCATGTATATGATGTCACCTACGGAGTTATAAAGCCAGAAGACAACCTTGTAATTATTGATGACAGTATTGTTAGAGGAACAACTTTAAAGAAAAGCATTCTAAAGATGATGGATCGACTTTCCCCAAAACGGATTGTTGTCGTATCGTCTGCGCCACAAATACGATACCCGGATTGTTATGGAATTGACATGGCTAACTTAGAGGGTTTAGTTGCTTTCAAGGCAGCACTATCTTTGTTAAATGACACTAATAATTATCAAATTGTTCAGGACATCTATTTAAGATGTAAAGCTCAAGTTAATCTGCCAGACGTTGAGGTTAAAAACTTTGTAAAAGAAATTTATGCTCCTTTTAATCCACAACAAATTTCTGATAAAATAGCAGAGCTTTTGAGCGATGAAACTATAAACGCAGAGGTTAAAATTATCTTTCAACCGATAGAAAACCTGCATATAGCCTGTCCAAAAAACTTAGGAGATTGGTATTTTACAGGAAATTATCCAACCCCAGGAGGAAACAGAGTCGTAAATAGAGCGTTTATTAATTTCTACGAAGGCAATAACGAAAGAGCTTACTGATAAAATTCACTTTATCTAATAAAAGCGCATTTTATCTAATACTTGTGTTTTTTGTAGATGAATCGGCTATATTTGGTTTACCATAACATAAGTAGGTTAAGTTCATGGTAGATTTGGGGCAAAAAAGGTGAACGAAAGTTCACCTTTTTTATTTTTAATTATTTTCTAAGCTCTATTTTGCAGCAGCGAAACGCTTCTCAACCACCGTCCAATTAATCACACTAAAGAAAGCTTCAATATAATCAGGACGACGATTTTGGTAGTTTAGGTAGTAGGCATGCTCCCACACATCTAACCCTAGAATTGGAGTTCCGCTACAAGAAACACCCGGCATTAATGGATTGTCTTGGTTTGGGGTTGAGCACACTTCAACTTTCCCCCCTTTGTGAACACATAACCAAGCCCAGCCAGAACCAAACTGTGTTGCAGCAGCTTTACTAAAAGCAGATTTAAAATCTTCAAACGTTCCGTATGCCAAAAGGATTGCGTCCTTAAGTTCGCCAGAAAGAGCTTCTTTTCCTTCGGGGTTCATAACGTTCCAAAAAAGTGAATGGTTGTAAAATCCACCGCCGTTATTTCGCAAAGCCTTATTGGACATATCTAGATCTCCTAAGATGGTCTCAATAGATTTAGTTTCTAAATCAGTTCCAGCAATAGCTGTGTTTAAATTGTTTGTATATCCGTTGTGGTGCTTAGAGTGGTGGATCTCCATAGTTCTTGCGTCGATATGAGGCTCTAGGGCATCATAAGCGTAGTTTAATTGTGGTAATTCAAAAGCCATAAGAATTTGTTTTAAATGTTTCCTCAAATCTACGATAATCAAATAAAATTTACGTCGATATATAATTAAGATTGTCTATTTTGGTATAAATTTTATTTAGTGGCTGTTTCAACATTTAATATCTATAACGCATCTGCAGGGAGTGGTAAAACATTTACTCTGGTTAAAGATTATTTGAAAATTGTACTGAGCTCTAAAGAATTTTTGCCACACCGTCACGTTTTGGCTATTACCTTCACCAATAAGGCTGTAGATGAAATGAAAACTCGAATTATAGAAGCACTTATGGCATTTGCGTCTCCTTCTATTTTAAGTCAATCAGATGCTTTGTTTTCTCAAGTTGTAAGGGAATTACAAAGTACTCCAGAAGCGGTTCACACCAAATCTAAACATTTGCTAAGTAAGATTTTACATAACTATGCTGCATTTGACATTTCTACCATTGACAAGTTTACTCAGAAAATCATTCGTACTTTTGCATTTGATCTAAAACTTCCAATGAATTTTGAAGTTGAACTGGATACGGATCATTTATTACAAAAAGCAGTTAGTCGCTTACTTTTAAAAGCGGGAAAAAATAAAGCGCTTACGAAAGTTTTAGTCGACTTTGCTATAGAGAAAGCAGATGATGACAAGAGTTGGAACATAGCCTTAGATTTAGCTAAAACAGCCAAGCTTTTAACCAAAGAAACAGAGGCTTCTCTTTTACACGATCTTTCACAACATTCGTTGACTGATTTTCAAACCCTAAAGGAATCTCTAACAAAAGAAATTTCTGAAGCGGAAACACAAATTATATATGTATCAACACAAGTTTTAGAACTAATTAGATCCAGTGGCATTGAGTTTTCTGACTTTATCCGCGGCTCTTTACCTAAACACTTTAATACACTTGTATCTAAAAAATTTGATCTTAGTTTTAGCGCACAGTGGCAACAATCAATTCATACCACGGCAATGTATACTCAAAAAACAGCTCCAGATGTTGCTGCCATTATTGACGGATTACGCCCTCAACTAGTCGAAGCATTTCAACTCACAAAAGCCACGGTTTATCGATTACGATATTTGAAAAACATACGTAAAAACACCACGCCACTTTCTGTCATAAATTTAATAAACAAGGAATTAAAAACTATTAAAGAGGAAGATAACCTACTGCTAATCTCAGAGTTCAATACGATTATAAGTCAAGAAATAAAAAACCAGCCGGCTCCTTATATATACGAACGCATAGGGGAAAAGTTTAATCATTTTTTTATTGATGAATTTCAAGATACTTCAGAGCTGCAATGGCAAAACCTACTGCCCTTGGTTACAAATACATTAGCGACAGAGAACGGAAGTGTCATGCTAGTTGGAGACGCGAAGCAAGCCATTTATCGCTGGAGAGGCGGGAGAGCTGAGCAGTTTATTAGTCTTTATAACAACGATACCTCAATCCCTTTTGGCGCTAATATTTCCTTTTTACCCACCAATTTCCGGAGTTGTAAAAAGATTGTAGAGTTTAACAACCATTTTTTTAAACACTTGTCCATGCTTACGTTTTCTAACGAGTCATATAAAGAATTGTACCAGAATCCAGCTCAGCTAGAGTTTACTAACAAGGAGGGTTATGTTAATATTTCTTTTTTAGAATTTGAAAAAGGAGACGATAAGCCTCTTTTGTATGCTGACAAAGTTTTAAAAATAATCAGGACTTACTTAGCTTCCGGAGCAGACACCAAATTAAATGATATATGCGTACTTGTTCGAAAACGAAAGGAGGGAGTTGCCGTAGCCAATTTATTAAGCCAGCAAGAAATTGATATTGTTTCTAGTGAAACGCTATTAGTTTCTCAGTCTCCAGAAGTGAAATATATAGTTAGCCTACTAGAGTACCTACACGAGCCTTCAAACACTGAAGCTAAACTTGAGGTTATAAATTACATGGTTTCTAACAAGGACATTGAAGACCCTCATTTATTTCGATTAGACTGTGTTTCTTTAGATATGAGAAGTTTCTTTAACACTCTTCAAGATATTGGGGTACATTTTTCACCTCAAACAGCTCTTCAACTTTCTCTTTACGAATCTGTTGAGTACATAATAAGTAGCTTTCAATTAGCAAAAAAGTCTAATGCTTACATTCAGTTTTTTCTAGATTTTATTTGGGAATTTTCGCAGAAACCAGCCTCTAGCGTCCGTCAATTCATGGACCACTACAATCTTAAAAAAGATAGCTTAAGTGTTGTTTCTCCAAAAGGAATAAACGCCGTTCAAATCATGACGGTACATAAGTCTAAGGGTCTGGAGTTTCCTGTAGTTATTTTTCCTTTTGCAGAACTAGACATTTACAGAGAGTTAGACCCTAAAGAGTGGGTGCCTTTAGAAGATTCATTCGCCCCCTTTTCACACTTTTTGTTAAACTACAATAAAGATTTTGAAAATTATGGATCCGTAGGCGCGTCTATTTATGCTGACCATCATTCCAAACTGGAGCTTGATAATATAAACCTATTGTATGTGGCTCTAACTCGTGCGGTAGAGCAACTGTATGTAGTTGGGAATGCAGCTGTTTCTAAAAAAGGAGATGAAAACATAAAAACGTATTCAGGACTTTTGATAAATTATCTGAAATCTATTGGACGCTGGGAGGCTACCAAGCTTGAGTACGAATTTGGATTATTTGAGAAAATAGAACCCCCAAAGCCACCAAAATATCCAACAGAAATTCAAACTAAGTTTATATCCACACCAAAGGCGCAACTCAATGTCTCAATGGCAACAACCTCAGGATATTTGTGGGACACGACTCAGAAAGAAGCCATTGAAAAAGGTAATTTAATTCACTTGTTGTTATCAAGGGTATATACTAAATCTGACATTGAGATTACAATTAATCACTTTGTCTCCACGGGGGTTATTTCAAGCTCTCAAGTAGAAGTACTATTACAAACAGTTGAAGACATTGTTAACCACCCCTTGCTTAGTGTATATTACAGCTCAGAAGTTACAGTTTTTAATGAACGAGAAATAATAACTGCTTGCGGAAAAATAATTATCCCCGATCGTTTGGTAGTTTTTGATGACCAAACAGCAGCTATTATCGATTACAAAACGGGCGGCTTTGATGACAAACATAAGTTGCAACTACTAAACTATTCTGAAATTATAGAAGAAATGGGCTACAAAGTTATTAAAAAGCTACTTATTTACACGGATGTTGCTTTAAAGATTAAGGAGTGCTAGCACAAATAAATAGTACTCTGCGGGAGTCTCTCTGGATCTCAACTTATTTTTCTTTGGCAGACACCTTCTTTAAGTGAATAAGGCTATTTTTTTAACATTTAAATTTGTTTTCTAGATATAACACCATACTTTTGCCATAATTAATAAAACAATTTAAATATCATTATATATGAAAAATCTTAGCAGATTAATCTTAACAGCGCTACTAGTATTAGTAGTTGTAAATGTAAATGCACAGGACAAAAACAATCCTTGGCAAGTGACAGTTGGTGTAAATGCAGTAGATGCACTTGGAATAGATCAACAGGTAGGGAATGAAGACATTAGCTTTTCTCAGCTATACAACGTAGCTGGAGAATGGAGTAACATCTCTTCACCTTCTATGCTTACAGTAGGTAAGTATCTTGACGATAACTTTTCTTTTAGTGTATCAGGAACATTTAACAAACTTGACAAGTGGAATCCTAATTTAGACTTTCCCGGAATCAATTTTGAGACGACCCCTAGTGAAGACGCAATTTCAGTTGAAGAGTTAATGTACTACGGGTTAGATGGTATGGTTAAATACAGTTTCTCAGATCTATTAAATTGTACTGATTTTGAGCCTTTCGTTGGTTTTGGAGGTGGTTACACCTGGATGGAACAGCCTGGAGCTGACCTAGCAGGCCTTGCTACAATTAACGGAACAGTTGGAGTTTCATATTGGATCAACGATTTAATTGGAATTACAGCTCAGTCTAGTTTAAAGAACTCTTTTGATGAAGTAGTTTTAGTAGATCATTTCCAGCATTCACTTGGACTTACAATCAAATTTGGCGGTAAAGATTCCGATAGAGATGGTGTATATGACAAATATGATATTTGCCCAGATGTTGCTGGTTTGGCAGAGTTTAATGGCTGTCCAGATTCAGATTCAGATGGCATTCAAGATTCTGAAGATACTTGTCCAAATCAAGCCGGTTCTGCAGAATTTAACGGTTGTCCAGATACAGACGGAGACGGAATTTCTGATAATAACGATACTTGTCCAAATGAAGCCGGTTCAAAAGCTTTATCTGGCTGTCCAGATTCTGATTCAGATGGCGTAGCTAACGCACAAGATACATGTCCAAACGAAGCGGGACCTGTTGCTAACAACGGATGTCCTTGGAAAGATGGAGATAGCGATGGTGTTTTAGATAAAGACGACAACTGTCCAAACGAAGCTGGTACTGTGGCTAATAACGGGTGTCCTGAAGTTGTTTTCCCAACAGAAGAAGAACAAGCTCAGTTAATAAGTTACTCAAGAACAATCAATTTTGCACTTGGAAAGTCAAGCTTTCAAAAAGATGCAATCTCTACATTAGAAGCGATTACTGCTATATTAACTGCTTATCCTAAAGCAAACTTCGTAGTTGAAGGGCATACAGACAGTGTTTCTAGTGAAGGGTTTAACCAAAAATTATCTGAAGCTAGAGCTGCTCAAGTAGTAACATTCCTTACAACAGGCGGAATTGCTAGTGAAAGATTAGAATCAGTTGGCTTTGGTGAAACTACTCCAATTGAATCTAATATGACTGCTGCAGGAAGAGCTGCTAACAGACGTGTAGAAGTGAAGTTGGCTAAATAGTTATTAGTCTTTCATAACAAAAAGCTTAAAACGCTTCGCTATTGCGAAGCGTTTTTTTATTTTTATAACATGACAAGTTTTATTTATAACGCCCTAAAAGACCTTGAATTAGATTCAAGGGATATGTCTAAGCTAAGCCTTATTCTTCCTAATAAACGTGCTGGGCTATTTTTAAAAAGAGAGTGGGCTACTATAAACAAAACCACAGGGTTCTTGCCTGAAATCCTCTCTATTGAACATTTTATTGAAGAATTATCTCAATTAAGACTCCTTAGTAACACCGAACTTGTTTTTGAGTTTTACCACGTTTATTTAGAGTTGACCCCACCAGAAGAAAGGGATTCTTTTGACAGCTTTTCCAAGTGGGCCCCCATAGTACTTCAGGATTTTAATGAGATAGATCGTTATTTAATTCCTCAAGAACAGATATTTGAATACCTCACGGCGATTCAAGAAATAAATCACTGGTCGCTTGACGCTAATTCTACTCCACTCATAAAGGGGTATCTTTCGTTTTGGAAAAAAGTTGACACTTACTATTCAAGACTTACAACTCACTTGCTACAAAAACGAGTGGGTTACCAAGGCTTGATTTATCGTGAAGCAGTTGAAAACCTAGAGGTCTATACTCAGAACAATCCACACAAGTCACATGTGTTTTTGGGCTTTAATGCTTTAAATGCTTCCGAGTCTACTATTATTCAGGAGCTATTACAACAAGAAAAAGCAGCTATTTACTGGGATATTGACCAAACATTTATAAACACTCCTTACCATGATGCGGGCTTTTTTATAAGGCAACATCGAAAAAAGTGGCCGCACTTTCAATCACACCCCTTTAAGTGGATATCAAATCAGTATGCGACCCCTAAAAACATCTCTATTGTAGGCACACCTAAAAATATAGGCCAGGTTAAATATGTTGGTACACTTCTCAAGCAGCTACACGCTGAAAACAAGCTGCACAATACAGCTTTAATATTAGGCAATGAAGATCTGTTGATTCCCATGTTAAGCTCAATCCCAAGTACTATTGAAGAAATTAATATCACCATGGGCCTGCCTTTAAAACAGATTCCTTTTTCAGGCTTTATCAATCAATGGTTCCAACTTCAAAAAGAAACCTCTTCTAATTATTATTATCAGGACATAAAAGGAGTCTTGTCGCATCCATTTGTCCGTCCCTTATTACAAGACCAAAATCAAGATGCAGGACAATTGATTATTACAAGCTTGAACACACACAATTTAGTAAGCCTTAATAAGGATCAAATTATTGCAATTGCGCCAGCTCATAAGCCGATATTAGAGCTTTTATTTACAAACTGGGGCAATTCTCCAAGCAAAGCAATTGAGAGCGTTCTATCGCTTATTTTTAAACTCAAAGATTATTACAGCCAATCCAAAAAAAATCATTTATTACCGCTTGAATACCTTTCTCGATTTTCAGAAATATTTAATCAATTAAGAGAATTAAACAATTCCTACAATTACATTAACACGATTAAAGTTTTACAAAGTATTTACAAAGAGTTATTAAGCACAGAATCTTTGGATTTTAAAGGGCAGCCTTTAAAAGGGCTTCAAATAATGGGAATGTTGGAATCTCGAGTTTTGGATTTTGAAACCGTCATTATTGTATCAGTCAACGAAGGCGTGTTGCCTGCAGGAAAAACCAACAACTCTTTTATTCCCTTTGACGTCAAGATTGAAAATGGCCTGCCAACATATAAAGAAAAAGACGCGATTTATACCTATCATTTTTACCGTCTCCTCCAGCGCGCACAGAACGCTCATATTATTTATAATACTGAACCCGATGTATTAAGTGGGGGGGAGCGCAGTCGTTTTTTAACTCAATTAGAACACGAAGGAATTCACACGTATAACCATAAAATTGTAATCCCAGAAACGCCACAACTGACGCCACAATTGCTGAGCATAAAAAAGTCACCAGAAATCATCTCTAAACTTAAAGTCGTCGCATCAAAAGGGTTTTCCCCGTCTTCTTTGAGTCAATATATTCGAAACCCAATTGATTTTTATAACCAAAAGGTATTGGGCGTCAAATCTGAAAACTTATTAGAAGAAACGGTTGCCGCTAATACGTTTGGAAGTATTATCCATAATACTCTTGAAGATTTTTACAAGCCTCTGATTGGATCTGTTTTGAATGCTCAAATGATTAATGACTTAAAACCTAAAATTGAACCTACAGTAATCCATTATTTTAGAGAACTTTACAAGGACGGTGATATTACTCAAGGCTCTAACCTTATCAGCTTTGAGGTCGCCAAGAGGTATCTTTTTAATTTTTTGCAACATGAGCTGACTTGCATTAATAATGGAGATAAAATTAAAATTGAAGCTATCGAATCAAAGATTAAGGCGACTATTACGATTCCTGAACTCCCGTTCCCTATTCAAATCGTTGGAACAATCGACAGGGTAGATTATTGTAATGGCACCCAAAGAATTATAGACTACAAAACCTCACAAGTCTCTCAGGCTGAATTAGAACTTGTTAATTGGGTAGATATAACATCTGATTACAAAGCATTTAGTAAAAGTTTTCAGATTTTGACCTATGCGTATATGCTCAACCAGAAAGCACCTTTTATAGGAGCTGTAGAAGCTGGAATTATTTCTTTTAAAAATTTAAAATCAGGATTGCTAAAATTTGCTAAAAAAGATAAACTAGGAGCATATGCAAAAAGAAACACTCAATTATCAACGGAGACAATAGAGAGCTACGAACAGGAGCTTAAGAAGCTAATTGTAGAGTTATTTGATTTAAAAGTCGATTTTATAGAAAAGGAAATATAGGTGATTGCACGCAATTTAAATATCAGTATACAAGACACAAGCAAACGACCAATTGTTACGGATCTAGTCTACGACAGCTCTATTAAATTGGGGCCTTTAATTATTTTTTGCCACGGCTATAAAGGGTTCAAGGACTGGGGTGCTTGGCCTTTATTGTCTGAGGCCCTGGCTGCTTCAGGATTTGTGGTAATAAAGTTTAATTTTTCACACAATGGCGGCACACATAAAGAGCCTATTGATTTCCCAGATCTTGAAGCATTTGGAAACAACAACTACACAAAAGAACTAGAGGACTTAGATCGGGTTATAAGCTGGGTACAAATCACTTACGCAAATCACCCCAACATGAATCCTCTAAATCTCACCTTGATTGGCCACAGTCGTGGTGGAGGCATAGTCACCATTAAGGCCGCCGAAGACCCTCGAGTTAAAAAAGTTATTAGTTTGGCAGGAGTCTCTGATTTTAAATCAAGGTTTCCCTTAGGGAAGGAATTGGAAAAATGGAAAGAAACAGGAGTACGATTTATTGAGAACGGCCGCACTAAACAGCTTATGCCTCACTATTATCAATTCTACAAAGACTTTATAGCAAACGAACCTAGGCTTACAATTCAAACAGCAGTTAAAAAGTTAAAAATACCGTTTTTAATTATTCACGGAGACGCGGACACAAGCGTGTCTATTAATGAAGCTTTGGCGCTTCGTGAGTGGAGCCCAAATGGCCAATTCATAGCCCTTCAGGGAGCAAATCACGTGTTTGGAAGTAGTCATCCATGGGTATTAACGGAGCTCCCACCTTATTTTGATCAAATTCACACTGAAATCACTCATTTTATTAACAATTAGTATTACTTCTTAAAAAAAACATCATTTATCTGATATTTTCTTTGGAAATAATAAACTAATTTTTGTAATTTAGACTAAACTAAATATATATTATGGGATATTCATTCAAAAATAGCAAAGGAAAGACTTATTTTTTACACACTAAAGATGTAATTCTTAAGGGTGGTAGAGAACAAACTATTTATTATTTCGCAAAAGATGAGCGTGATAATACATGTGATCTTCCTGCTGGAAAAAAGATTGTAGAAAACGAAAAAACAGGACTACCTTTTGTAAAAAAGGCCTAAGTTTCCAATCTTCACAATTAAAAAACCCACTCTTAGAGTGGGTTTTTTTGTATAAAGTTTATACGGAAAAGGGTTTAGTTAGCGGTTTTGCACGGACTTATCACGCGCTAATAGATTAACGGATAAAGATTAAGTCCTTTTATTCAAAACAATACTTATCTCCAATTTCGTAAGAGTTGTACTCTTCCAAGCTAACGTCAATATTTACATCTCCGAAGCCATCACCAAGACCGCTATTATTCTCGCTATTGGGATTATTTGAATTTTCGAATGCTCCTATCAAAATATATTGATTATCAGAAAAAGTTTTACTAATAATTTCACAACAATTTCTATCGTCATCACATGCAAGGGCTAAAAAGCAAAAAACATAAAATAAATTTCTCATCACTATCATAAAATTTTATTAGTTTCAAAACAAAATTAAATATTAATTATTTAAAATAATAATAAATCTAATTTTAATTTACTCGCAAGTACCCTCACCATACGCAAGCACTCCAGATGAGGTAAGCGCCACACAGGCATTTGAATATGTAATACCATCACAACCACAAACAGGTGCGTATTCTTCGGTACAAACAGCCTCAAGATCTATCAAAGAAGGATCGACACAGGTAGGTGAGGCGTCATCTGAATCATCTGAATTGTTGCAGCAGATTAAAAATAAAAATATAATTAAGTACAGTGGGTTTTTCATCTTTCGTTAAAATTTTCTAGCAATTACAAGTCCATTAGCATCTATACAAGACCCCGCAAAAGTCTGTCCTCCCCAAGACTCAAAGTTAAAGAACATTACATATGGAAAATATCCATCTTTAGTGGAGCTCCAATAAACAAGTGTTTGGTCAAACCCACCTAGTCCAGCTACGTGCACATTGTTGTATATAGCCTCTAAGGATCCGCTGCTCGGAATAAACCAATCATCAAAACCTTTGTGCTCTAAATCGAGTACGATTTTAAAAGCATAATTATCTCCGCCAAATTCAAATCCTCCAAAAACTTGACTATTATCACTAGCATTTCCATCTACAATTAGTTGTGTGTTTTCAAGCCCATCTCCAATAGCCGAGCCCGTATCTAAATTAAAATGATCTCCCCATGCGACCCCTCCAATTTCTGAGTAGTCTTTTGCAACCATTAACCCCCCATTAGACTCATTGACGTGAAAAATAAAACCGCCTCCAAACTCTACTCCGTAAAGAGACTCTAAACCGACATTGTCAATAATATCAAGAACAGAAACATTATTGTCTAAATTAGCAATAATTGTAAGTTCAGAATTAAATACAGTAAGGTCTACCTCCTCGCTTGAACAAGCTAAGATTAATAATGCGGACAATAAGATTAGTTTTTTCATAATTTTTTATTAGTAGTGTTTTTTACAATATAAGAAATTAAGAGAGGCTTCCTAAGTTGCTTTTTTTGAACTTAAACAAACAGACATTAACCAGCCATGGCCCCAGCAGATCCAGCACCTTCAGCGCTTTGTTGTCGCCTCATTAAGAAAAGAGCAGCGACTAAAAGGACATAGTCGGCATTGCTTTTATCGTTAAATTCTGCTTCAATAGATTCCTTCCATTTTTTTAAAGCATAATGAATTGTTAATGCAGTTGTTTTTTCATTTTTGTTAAGGATGTATTGCCTATTTGACGAATACCATTTACCAACAGTCTCTGCTTTTAACGAATAGTGAGATGTATTCAAGTCGCTGTCTTTAAGAATTATTTTTGCACCTGTTTTAAAACTCCAAACAATGTCTCCAAAGAGCTGTCCGCCTTGTAAAATAGAAAATGATGTCCCCCAAAACCCTTTCTTTTTTATGTTATAGGTTTTGTTGTTGTAACGAAACTGTATTTCTGAAGAATACCATTTTGGCTTTTGCCCTTTGACAACTACCACGCCATTTTTAATGAGCTGAAAATCCTTATTGTTTTTGGCAATTTCTATTTTGATACGCTGGGTTTCATTGCTCATAAAAAACGGATTCTGATGTAATTACTTCTATTGTATTTTAAATCAAAATATAAGCCGTAGTTGGATAATGAATAACAGATGTAAATGAATTTAGACCACATAGTAAAGTCTTGTTATAAAGTGAGAGCTAAAATAGCCATAATTTTTATCGTTATAGCTCTAATTATTTGCATATCAAAACTAACTAATTTTGGTCTAATTTCAAAGATTTAAAACGGACAGTTTAACAAAGTGATTTCTAAGTAATTAGTATAACGAAAACAATCACTATTAATGCGGGATTTGTAATATTACAGTCGGTATAATTACTATTCAATAATTTCCAGTCATTTTAAGCCTAAATAATTTAATTATTACTAATTTTAAGCTCTGAAAATAATTCATATATGAGTAAGGATATTGTTTTAGTTATAGGGGCTAACGGACAGTTGGGTTCTGTGTTAACAAAAGAACTTCAAAAAATTTACGGTATAGATAAAGTCATAGCATCTGACGTCTATTCTGTTCCTAATTTCGAAGGGATATTTCAACTTCTTGACGCAAACGATAGTGTTACCATAGAGGAGATTGTTAAGCAGTACTCAGTAACTCAGATTTACCATCTTGCAGCGATTTTGTCTGCTAAAGGGGAAGAGCAGCCATTGCGAACGTGGGACTTAAATATGAAAATGATGCTCAATGTTTTTGAAGTGGCAAGGCGCAACGTTATAGATAAAGTATTTTTCCCTAGCTCTATAGCTGTTTTTGGTAATCTGGCGCCTTTACAAAATACGCCCCAATCTGTGTTTTTGAACCCTGCAACTGTCTATGGCATCAGCAAAGCTTCAGGCGAAAACTGGGCACAGTATTATTTTACTAATTATGGGTTAGACATCCGCTCTATTAGGTATCCTGGGGTTATTGGTTATCAATCTATGCCGGGGGGAGGGACCACGGATTATGCGGTTGATATTTATCATAGTGCCGTAAAGAAACAACCTTATCGTTGTTTTTTAAGTGCAGCCACTAAGCTGCCAATGGTGTTTATGGAAGACGCCACAAGGGCGACGATCGAGCTTATGCAGGCCCCAAAAGAAAATATCAAAACAAGAACCGCTTATAATATAGCGGCGATGAGCTTTAATCCTGCTGAAATTTTTGCCGAAATTAAAAAAGTATATCCTAATTTTGAAGTCGAATTTCAGCCAGACTTCAGACAGGCAATAGCTGATAAATGGCCTAAGAGTGTAGATGACAGTGAAGCTAGAAATGATTGGAGCTGGACGCCTAGATACGATTTACAGTCTATGACAGCAGTGATGCTTGAAAAGTTAGAAGAAAAATATAATACAATCAAATTAAAATAATAATCGATGTACGGAGGTATTAAGCAAAACTTACAAAAGGAATTAAAAGAGATTGAAGCAGCAGGCTTATATAAGAAAGAACGTATTATAACGACCGCTCAAGATGCGGTTATAAAAGTATCTACAGGTGAGGAAGTGATAAATTTTTGCTCCAACAACTATTTAGGCCTATCCAATAATAAAGAGGTTGTTCAAGCGGCTAAAGACACACTGGACTCTCATGGTTTTGGGATGTCCTCTGTGCGTTTTATATGTGGGACTCAAGGCATTCATAAAAAGCTAGAGCATACAATTGCAGAGTTTTTTCATTGCGAAGACACTATTTTATACGCCGCAGCTTTTGATGCAAACGGCGGAGTTTTTGAGCCGTTATTAGGCAAGGAAGACGCGATTATATCGGACGCTTTAAACCATGCCTCTATTATTGACGGGGTTCGTTTGTGTAAGGCCGCACGTTATCGGTATGCCAACAATGATATGGAGGCTTTGGAAGCCCAACTTATTGAGGCAAACAAACAAAATCACCGCTTCAAAATTATAGTAACCGACGGAGTTTTTTCAATGGACGGTATTGTAGCGCAGTTAGATAAAATATGTGATTTAGCAGACACTTACGACGCACTGGTGATGGTAGACGAATGCCACGCGTCTGGCTTTATTGGAAAAACAGGTAGAGGCACTATGGAGTTAAAAGGGGTATTAGGACGCGTCGATATTATAACAGGGACACTCGGAAAAGCCCTTGGAGGCGCGATGGGTGGATTCACGACAGGAAAAAAGGAAATCATCGAACTATTACGTCAGAAATCAAGGCCCTATTTATTTTCAAACTCTTTAGCACCTACTATTGTTGGGGCTTCACTTAAGGTTTTTGAGATGATTTCAAAAGACACTTCGCTAAGAGACCAATTGGAAGTAAATACAAATTATTTTAGAACTGAAATGGAAAAAGCAGGCTTTGATCTTGTTGGTGCAGATGCCGCTATAGTACCCGTAATGCTGTATGATGCTAAGCTTTCTCAAGATATGGCCAACGCCCTTCTGGAGGAAGGGATTTATGTTATAGGGTTTTTCTTTCCAGTAGTTCCAAAAGAGAAAGCACGAATTAGGGTACAATTATCTTCGGCTCATACTAAGGAGCATTTAGACAAAGCAATTAGGGCATTTATTAAAGTTGGGAAACAGTTAAATGTTATTTAGTTTTTAAAAGAACTAGTTCATAGTTCGCCGGATTTATTAACTTTATCAAACACTAAAAATAGTAGCAAAAAAATACTGCATGATGATAAAAATATCTCTCATATTAATTTCACTAACTCTAGGGCTTCAGTCTGATGTTTCTGCCCAGATAGACGATGAAATATTTACAATATACTTAGTTAGACATTCAGAAAAAGACTTACTATCGAATGACCAGTCAGACCCTCCACTTTCTCAATGTGGCGAACAAAGATCAGAGAGTTTAAGTCTTTTTTTTAGAGACGTAAATCTTGATGTTATATACAGCACTGATTATAATCGAACTAGAAAAACCGCTCTTCCAACAGCCCTGTCTAAGGGATTGATTATTAAAAAATATAATTCCCAAGACCTCAAGGGGTTCTCAAAATCACTAATAAAGAGTAAACAGGATGTACTCGTTGTTGGGCACAGCAACACAACAGCAGTCTTAGCAGGACTTTTGGCTGATGAGGAGTTGGGGGCATTTGATTTAGATATTTATGATCGAATTTATCAAGTAGTGATTTCTAAAAACACAAGCCAGATTAATTTATTACATTCTACTTTTGTGTGCACTGAATAAGCTTTTTTTAAAACATATTTATTTTTTCACAGCTTAGAGTCTAAGACCAAATAAATTAAAATGGTATCTAATTCAGCGCAAACAATTGTATATTTAAACACAAATAATTCTTTTAAAATGATTAAAAAAATATCGTTATCACTGCTTTTTTTAATTCTTTTTTTTAATTCTTGTTATTCTCAAGTAACAATTGATAATTACTCCATCAATGGTCTTGGACAGGTCCAACTGTCAATTCAGGCAGAAGAAGGTAAATACTATATCCTACATGCACAGCATAATTCTACGTTTAACTGGGCGACTTCAATGACAATAGGGATCAATGGAACGATGGTCATTTCTGAACCAGCAGCAGCATATCCCCAAGAACAATACACTATAACAGAACATGATTCAGCCTCCCCTGATGATTACGATGGAGATGGGATAGATGACGTTACAGAATTTAATAACATGCCTACTGATTCACCTTTCAATTTTGCCCCCGCCATTGACCTTATTGATGGTTCTACATCAATTCCGGACGCTGAAACCTTTATGACATTGGCTACGGTTAATAATGTTGGATGGGCTCCATTCCTTGATGATCAACTGTATGTTAAGTTTGGAATTCTTGACAGGGACACACCGGAACCAAAGGTCTATTTTATTAATAGTAACACATATACTATACACGCAAGTTTTTGGAATGGAATTGACGCTTCTGTTACTGGAGACGATAGCTCTGGAGAGATTGTTTTCAACCCTAGTGTTATACTCCCAAGCGGAGTGATAGGAACTTATTCTTTCAACTTCTCTTTTGGGGATGCTTATAATTTTGAAGCTACTCAAAAAGCATATGAACTTCTGGTTGCCAGTATGCCTTTTCTGCAGAACAACATGAACCACTTTATTGGACAAAACGATGAAAATGATCATACCGATAATTATGCTGCAGAATTTGAAGGTTCTAGAATTGATGTGGTTTTAGAGTCTGACGTTTTTGCAGAAATTAATTATATACCTTTTCATGAAGCAGAGGGCTATGGTTTTTTTAAGCACATGCAAGACCTCAACGAAACTCCGGGAAGTAGAGATATTGTTTTATATGACGCATTACCGAACTCACTTCCAAGAGTGGGAGGGATAATAACATCTGTTATACAAACTCCTTTATCTCATGTTAACTTAAGAGCTATTCAAGACAATGTGCCAAATGCATATATTGCAAACCCTTTAGATAATGATGCAATAGCAAATTTGCTTGGGGGATATGTTTATTATAAAGTAGAAAATGAGCAGTTTGAAATTAGAGAGGCTACTCTAACTGAGGTCAATGATTGGTACGAAGACCTTAGGCCAACGGAACCACAAATCCCTGTACGAGATTTAAGCGTCACAGAAATTATGCCACTGGATGCAATTAATTTTGACATGTCTACATCGTTTGGCGCAAAGTGTTCTAATGTAGCTACCATGAGGACATTTGGTCTTCCAAGTGGAACAATCCCCGATGGTTTTGGGATTCCATTTTATTACTATGATGAATTCATGCAGTTCAATGATTTTTATCAAGAGGCGCAAGTCATGATTGATAACCCTACGTTCCAGAACGACATAAATTTTAGAATTGAACGTCTTAAAGATTTTAGAAGGGACATCAAAGACGCTCCAATGCCGCAATGGATGCTGGATGATCTTCAAGCTATGCATGATGATTTTCCAGAAGGGACTGCCGTTAGATGCCGATCAAGCACGAACAATGAAGACTTACCCGGCTTTAGTGGAGCGGGCCTATACACATCTAAAACTCAATACTTAGACGAAGGCCACATCTCAAAATCCATTAAGCAGGTTTATGCCAGCATGTGGAATTTTAGAGCTTATGAAGAAAGAGATTTTTATCGTGTAGATCATTTTATGGCAGCAATGGGGTTATTGTGTCACCCGAATTTTCAAGAAGAACAATCAAATGGAGTTGGGATTAGTATTGACCCTATTTACGATACAGAGGACACATTTTATTTAAATACTCAAGTAGGGGAGTCATTAATCACTAACCCGGACCCTAACTCTGTCCCTGAAGAGATTTTATTATATGAAGATCCCTTACAGGGTGGTGGCTATCTTGTTTTAAGATTATCCAACTTAGTGAATCCAGGTGAGCTGGTAATGGATCAGGCGTATCTTGATCAAATGAGAGAATTCCTAACAACCATTCATGACGAATTTGCAATACTATATGATGTAGTAGGCGCTGAGGGATTTGGAGTAGACATCGAATATAAAGTTACAGCTGAAGATCAATTGATAATTAAACAAGCAAGGCCTTGGGTATCATTTTGGGCAAATGTTAATGCCGACAACGATTTGGGAGTGACCGCAATAGTAGCCCCTCAGTCTTCTTCAAGCCTAGGAGATAATGAAATTGTAACAGCTACGATTGCGAATCAAGGATTAAACGACATGAGCATTATTGAAATCGAACTTTTCATTGACGATCAATATATTGAATCGTTCACTACTCCTCAGACAATACAACCATTTGGGGAAGTTAATTTGCAATTTCCAACGCCTCAAAATTTTTCAGTTGATGGAGATTATAATATTACAGTAAAAGTTAACCATCCTTATGATGAATACGAAAACAATGATACTTTAAATGTTGTTTTAAGTAAGATTCAGGAATTAGATGGAACGATTTCAGTTGAAGAATTGGAAGTGGTTTGTGATGATATTGTTGAAGTTACGGCTATTGTTACTAATTATGGTGAGACAACTATAAATGAAGTATCCATTGAAGTTGTAGTTAACTATCAGGTAGTTGAGATAATTACTACTTCAGTCGATATACCTACTCAAAATCAAGAGTTTGTGGCACTTTCAATAAGTGAAAACCTACAAGAAAACAATACGATTGTTTTAAACTTAGTTGAGGTAAATGGTCAAGAAGATGATAATTTTGAGAACAATTCTAATTCGTTTACTACAAGTTTAGACTCAGACTATGACATCATCACGCTGACTATTAATGCAGATAATTATCCTGAAGAGACATCTTGGAAACTTTTAAACGAAGCAAATGAAATTATAGCGACAGGCTCACTAGACGATGACACTGAGGTCTATAGTGAAGAAATTTGTGTTAATTACACGTCATGCTTTACTTTGTATGTTTACGATTCTTATGGAGATGGAATCTGTTGTGGCTTCGGAGAAGGGAATTTTCAGGTTGTCGATTCATTAGGGAATACTATTCTTATAAACGATGGAGAATTTGATAATTTTACACAAGAAGTATTTTGTCTTGATGAGTCTGGTTGTGAAATTACAGCTGACATAAGCGTGTTACACGCAAGCTCAACACTTGAAAACAATGGGACAATTACAATTAATACAACATCTGGACTGAGTCCATATCAGTATAGTATTGACGGCGGTCAAACATTTACTGACTCTAACTCATTTAATGATTTATCTCCAGGGATCTATACTGTAATTATTGAAGGCGCTGGAGGATATTGCTCCTATGAGGAATCTGTTTTAATTGACTCATGTGAATTTACCACAGTTGATATTGATGTAACACCTGCTTCATCTGTTATTTCAACAGATGGCTCAATTGTAATTAACCCAACATCTGGACTGAGCCCTTATCAGTATAGTATTGATGGCGGACAAAACTTTTTGAACTCTAACAACTTTAACAACCTTCCTGTAGGGAACTATAATATTATAGTGAAAGATGCCTCTGAGATTTGTCTTTACGAGGTAGGGGCACTTGTTCAAGTTGAAGGCTTGATCATCAATGAGATTAACTACAGGTCAAGTTCGACATTTAATGCCGATGATTGGATTGAGTTATACAATCCAAAATCAACATCTATTGATATTTCAAATTGGCAAATTAAAGATGATGATGACACACATATTTTTGTAATCCCTGAGGGGACTCAAATTGAAGGAAATGGTTATTTAGTATTTGTTAAAGATGCATCAGATTTTATAAGTGTCTTCCCTAACATTCCTTATTTAGGGGAATTAGGCTTTGGTTTGGGCGGGTCAGATGCCGTTAGATTATTCGATTCTACAGATAAACTCATCGATCAAGTGGATTATAATGTTGAAAATCCTTTTCCATCGTGTACACATACGTTAAATATGTTTGACTCATATGGAGATGGATGGCAAGGAAATGCTGTTGATGTAATTGTCGCAGGTCAAGTTATTATTTCAGAGGCTACTTTTACAGATGGATTTTCTGCAAGTTTAACATTTGACGCAACTCAGGGGGATATAATTGAATTTGTCTGGACTGATGGGGATTGGTCTTCAGAAGTTTCATGGGAAATTATTGATGGAAATGGGGATCTGCTTGCATCAGGAGAATACGGAGATACTCTTGTTGGATTGAATGTTTTTGCTCGTTGTGACACACAAATTTCTGACTGGCCAACATGTGCAGATGGAACAGGAAACACCTTGGAGTTAATCACTCCAGACTTAGACAACTCGTTGCCTGAAAGCTGGAATTGTATAAATGAAAATGGAAGTCCAAACGCAGTCAATAGCGGCGAACTTTCTATTCAAGAAATCAATTTAAACTTGATAAAAGTATATCCAAACCCTGTTAAAAACATACTTTATATTACAGGAAATTCAGCTGCCTATGACATTGAACTTTACTCATTGATTGGACAGCGTGTGTTGATTGCTTCCAATATCAATGAAATTGATGTGAGTTCATTTAACGAAGGAGTTTACTTACTAAAAATAAGCACCATGAACACAACAGCCATAAAGCGCATTATAAAGTTTTAACACAAAAATTGACACTATCTTTAGTCAAAAAAAGTGAATATGCTGTAGGATTCAACTCCTAATTGCTAAAAAAATCTAGCTAATGAAAAGACTGATCCTCGTCGTATTGTTAATAAAAAGCAGTTTACTTCTTTCACAATCCTTGTCCATAAATTCTCCAGAAAACTATTTTAAGGAACCATTTGGAGAGTTTGCTTCTGGAAATGACGAAAAGGAAATTCTAAAAATTGTTGATAGGTTTATGCTTGCCGTAAACACAAAGGATAAAGAAATATTTAATGAAATACTGTATAAAGGAATTAATAGAATTGTAACTAACATCGAAAATGATAATTCAGTAATAACTTCTGTAATTGACAATGATCAATCAATAGCAATGCGGATGAATCCAAATAACAAAGAGCAATTTAGAGAACGTTACTGGGATGCCAAAATAATAACAGATGGGAATATTGCCACTGTATGGGCGCCTTATGACTTTTACTTAAATGGGGCCTTTTCTCATTGTGGGGTTGACCTTTTTTATTTAGTAAAAGAAAACATGTCTTGGAGAATTGCACATTTTGGATATACAAGGAATAAGAACTGTAAATAGCTAAATTAAATGAAGAAGAGACGCATGTTATTTAGAATTTGTATCTAAATATTTTCCTCCAAGTCTTAAGTTCACACTTATACAACTTGATCAATGTTTCATACACAAAGTCAGAATAGTTTTTCATAAAATCATATCTTACAGTTTTCACTAGAACAGTTGTCACAAGAACAATTTTTACAATTACCTAGTAGACATTCTTTACATTTACAGCTACATTCCATTTTTTTTTGTTCAAGGTAATAAATTAAAAACTAACCTAACTGCGAAGTATAGAAACAGCTTAATTGTAATAAGAAGACAAAACTATAATTAGAGTTTTTATTGAAATCAATATTATTATGTCGTGAAAAGTTTAACTTTACCATTATGGTTCCAGAAAAAATTACATTTATTTCAGTTTTAGCTTTTTTTTCAATTGTATTCATTCAAAGTGGGGTTGACAAGGTCTTTGATTATAAAGGAAATTTAAGTTTTTTGAATGATTTACTGGGAGGTTTTTTTTCGCGGCCACTAATTACCTTTGCATTAATCTCGGTTACTATTCTGGAACTAACTTCTGGAACAATGTGTCTAATCGGAATTTTTGATGCTATTTTTAACCCCTCTTATTTTATTGGAAAACTTGGTCTGATTATTGGGTCTTTAGCATTGTTAGTTCTTTTATTCGGTCAGCGTGTTTCAAAAAATTATGACGGCGCAAAGACAATAGCTGTTTATTTTATTTTAGCAATGTTGGGGATTATATGGGCTTAACTTATTTGCTTGGTTTAGAAATAGCTAAAAGAATGAGAAGCTACCTATGTTTAGGATTAGTTACTACGCTTAGAAATTGCGTAAGACAATCCTATACTTAACAAATTAGGTCTCTGATCTATTACTCCAATATTTATATCATTATTAGAGAGTATAATAGTTTCTTCTTTGGTAATACCACGATCATATCGAATATCAATGTTCAGCTTTTTAAAATTTAAGCGAATTCCCAAATGAATTCCAACGGAGCTCTTTTTTTTAGCAGCTTCTATATTAAATTCACTGATTTCTTGGTCTATATTCAAACGAAAACTTGGGCCTGCAAAGGCACTCAGATATGAGGTTAATGGAAGCCCTACTGAAACAGGAAGTTCCAGCCGTTTCTTCCCAACACTTATATTGTCATAGTTCGTGTTATAGTTGGTGTATTGAAGTTCAGGACGAAAGTAAAACATGAAAATCTTCATTTTCGCATAAAGTCCAATGGAGAAACCGCTCGCATTCTCCTTGGCGCTATCTCCCGAACTAACTTCACTCAACACATTTGAAATATCTCCTGAAGAATTAAAAAGTGCTGCCGCCTTTACGCCGTAAGTCAAACCTTTACTGAAATCATCTTTATTTTGCCCATAGACACTTAATGATATGGTCATAAAAATAAGCATCGCAAGAAGTGAGGACTTCATAATAACATATTTTTCTAAATTAATGGTACAAATATAATAAAAACACTCATCTATTAATGTAAGTTTAACCTACTTAAGAGGTTTGGAAATAGCTGAATTGAAAAGAAGAGGATATGCCTATGGTTTAGTTACAGTCTGAGCTTAATCTCCAAAGTTTGTAACTATTTTCATTTAGCATTATACCACCACCACATTCAAATGAAACTGCCCGCGAGATTTCATCCCATATTAAAGTGTTTCCATCAAATGTGTACGTATCAATACCTGGAATTCTATCAGTAGCATCTAATGCATTAAAATCTGCACCAGTACTTGCATAAGATGTATACACATTACCATCTAAGAATTCAAACATTGTATTTGCAGATGTTCTGTCTTCAGGGTCTGGAGACCATAACCATTTACCTTCAACTGTGTAAGCTGGCAGTGGATTATCTTCTGAATCATTACTACAAGAAGTAAACATCATAGACACTACAGCAATTATAAAAAGATTCTTCATAGTATTTTAGGGTTTTTTATTATGATGCTAATCTAATGTATTAGTTTTAATAAAGACTTGATTAAATCGTTTAATCTATTTACGTGGTTTAGAAATAGCTGAATTAAAAGAAGATATGCCTAGCAATCAAAGCCCTCTACAGAGGGCGTTATTTTACTTGTTTGAATGAGATCCATCACAGTAACCGTTAGGGTCTTGTGTATTTCCGCAACCGCACATTGGGCGCTCTATTTTTTTGTAAATCATAGTCTTTGTAGTGTTATTTTAAGATTAATTTTATCTAAAATTAGATTATCTCCCAAGTTTTCAAAAAAGCTTCCTGAAGCAAATTGAATATCATACTTTGATCTATCAAAAGTTAATTCACTTTCAACTATATCATTGTAAATGATCAGACTAAAATCAACGGGATGGGTAATGTTTTTGATTGTTAAATCGCCCGTTAGTTCATAAGAGTTGTCACTATGAGAATTCATCTTTTTGATAATTAAGGTTGCTTTTGGGTGTTTATCCACTGAGAAAAAGTCATCAGACCTTAAGTGCCCTTCAAGCTTTTGTTTCCATTCTCCAGTTAAATCGTCATTAGTTAATGACGTCATATCCACAGTAAAGACTCCATAAGGTCTCATGGTGTCGTCTATTGATAAGGTCGCAGAGCTAACTTCTAAAGATCCAGAATGTGATTGACCTGTTATTTTACTACCAGTCCATTTGAGATCACTCTTTTTTAAATCAAATTGAATTTGAGAAAAGGCAGTATTTGTAACTACGATTAGTAAGATTGATAATAATTTTTTTTTCATTGCTATTATTTTTTTTGTTCATGCAATAGAAATTAACACAACTGTTAACCAAATAATAAGAAAAATAAAACGTATTTTCTTATGCTGCTCAGAGTCACTTTTGCTGCCAAACCAAATATCAATAAATTTTTTCATAAAACTAAGTTAAGGGTTTTTGACTATAAATTAATCTTCATCTCTATTTCCATATCTATCTCTCATCATCTCAGCGAATAACTCTAAAGAATTAATATCTATTGAGTCTGTTAGCCTGTCATAGTCATCTTTAGATTTAAAGATTTTAATCTGAATTTTCTTTTGATTCGTACCTTTTCTTTTTGTGTTTGTAGAGTTTCTTTGTACGTGTTTTGCCATTTCTTTTAAAAAAGTCTTTTGGTCCATTGTGTCTGTTTTAATAATTAATTATTTAATATATTGCAACAAGGAGAGGATATGGTATACTCGATTATTTTGGAGAGTTCCCGCATTCTAAACCACCGTGCATCGATTTTGTCGGTTGGTACGCCTAAGCGTTCTTGATGCTTCAACGAAAATACAATTTTATGAAAAACATTATACTAATTTATTTTCTTATTTTATCCTCAATTGTTTACTCACAAACTAGTTATGAGAAATACTTTAATGATCTAAGGTCATTTGATGAGCATTTAGAGAATGCCAAAGAACTCAAAAAACACAGAATGAAAGATGGCTATAAAGAAATGGCTTATTTAGAAGTATTAAAGGCTATAAGACTTAATCCTGAGTCCTCGGAGGCATATTCCATAAAAGGAGAGTTAAATTACTTTAAAGGCGATTATTATGGAGCAATGGAAGATTTAAATCGTTCAATCCGTCTGGGGTCTAAAAATGGCTGTGCATACTTGTATAGAGCCCTATCCAGAATAGAATTCCCAGATTGGCACGAAAATAATAGTACATCAAAATATTGTGCAGATTTGATGACAGCAAAGGCTTTAGGTGGTTGTGCTGATAATCAAGCAGCATTAGATGCTTCTTTCAATGGTAATTGTGAATAATGGGAAGAAAGTTATCACAGGATGAGTTCTTAAAAAAGGTTAAACTTAGTCACGGTGATAAATATGATTATTCCAAAGTTGAATACAAATCTGCAAAAGAAAACATAATTATAATATGTCATAAAACACATCCTTGGGGCGAAGAACATGGTAAATTTCTACAAACTCCTGACACTCATTTACGGAGTAGAGGATGTCCTAAATGCAGTAATGTTCACAGACCTACCACTAGTGAATGGATAAAGATGGCGAAGTGGATTCATGGTAAAAGATATGATTATTCCAAGGTGGTTTATAAAAATATTGGAACTAAAATTTGTATTATTTGTAAAGAACATGGTGAATTTCTTCAAACTCCTGCAAATCACATAAAAGGCACAAATTGTCCTAAATGTAGTGGACATTTTATGGATAAGAACTTTTTTATAAAGAAATCAAAAGTAATCCATAAAGATGAAAATGATAATCCGTTATATGATTATTCATTAGTTGATTATAATGACGCATCAACTAAAGTTACTATAATATGTCCTTTACATAATTATGAATTTCATAAAACACCTAATAAGCATTTAAATGGGCAGGGGTGCCCGTTATGTGGTAATGCATCAGGTGGCTTAAAAAATCGTTTGAGTCATAATGAGTTTATCAAAAGAGCATTTACTCACAAGTATGAGTATTTAACAAAATATGTTACGGCAAAAACTAAAATCCATATTAAATGTAAAGAATGTGGACATAAATTTTGGCAAGAGGCATATAGTCACTTAAGTGGTTGTGGCTGTCCAAGTTGTAATGAAAGTAAATTAGAAAAGAGAGTCACCAAATATTTAAATCAACTTGACATTAAATACATAAAACAAAAAAAATTTGTATGGTTAGGAAGACAAAGTTTAGACTTTTATCTCACGAATTATAAATTAGCAATAGAGTGTCAAGGAATTCAATATTTTGAACCAAAAGAGTGGTTTGATAGAAAAAGAAAGTTTACAGATAGAGTAAAAGATGACACCAAAAAACTTAACAAATGTTTATCCAATAATATAGAAATGATTTATGTTGTAGACAATGAAAAATATTTTGAAAAAGAATACAATTTTGATATCGTAGAACCCTTTTCAGGCAATGTAAGTTATAAAATGGTTCACATAAATAACTTTACTAATTTTTTAAAAGATCACTAACCCCAATCCAACGGTTCATCAGAAAACTGTGTTTATTTTGTTTCATGTAATATTGTTTGAAACATTAGCACCATCTTTAAAAGAACAATTTCAATTCAATTTTAAATATCAAATACTTACTGTTGTTCAGTTAGTTAGGTTTATATTTATTTACCTAAATAAATGAAAACAATATTACCATTGTTCTTCAATAATATTATCCAAATTATAAATGTCATACAATGAGCGCCTACTTTGAAAAACAAAAAAAACGAAATAGAACATCTATTAGACTTCCACAATGGATGGAGCATCAATGCAAAAGAATAGCATTATTTGAATCCATATCTACTTCAAAAGTAATGAGAGAGGCGATTAATGAGTTTTTAGAAAATAAAGATATGGGCTATGGAAGGTACTTAAAAGTACATGGGAAACTTATTAACAACTAAAATTTGGGACCAAACTTGGGACCAAAAAAAGAGACAGTCCACTTTGAAAAGTCTCTTTTAAGAAGTGGAGAAGATCGGATTCGAACCGACGACCTCTTGACTGCCAGTCAAGCGCTCTAGCCAACTGAGCTACATCCCCATTTTGTAATTATCTTTTTAGAGATTGGTGAGTCACTTAATTTTAAATATTTAAGAACACAGCAAATTTAGTAAAAAACTGATAGACATTTAACAGACATTTCTGTTCTTTTCGCTTTTACCCCTTTTCTCCACACGTTTTGTTTCAAAGCCACATTAGCGTTCGGTTTGTAGTTTGGGCACTCTGTAGGTTATGAGTATTCTAAGTAACGCTATTTGTTAGCTTGTCTATATTAGTGATGTTTAGCGATTTCTAAATGTACTTTGTTTTAATTTTGATGTGCCATTTTAAGCTATTACATCTGATCATAGGATTCATTAAAATTATACCTATCAACACTGAATTTATAATTTTATTAACAAAAATCTAGTATTATAACAATATTTTTATATTTAAATAAAACAACAAATAAATGTTTAAGGAATTTGTATTCAAATGGTATCCAGTTATTCTAGCATTCATATGCTTATTGTATTCAGTGGGGTTAAGTATTCTAGGAAAATCTGATGAGGCGCTATATAGTGCTCACTGGCCAGGCACCATTTTATTATTTGCTTTAACCATTAGACAAAGACGACGGTAATGGGGTTAGGGATGTTTATTATAGGGTTTGTAATTTTTTTGTTTTATGTTTACTTTTTAATCTGGAATATTTCTTACAGTAACAAAAAACAAAGGGAAGAAAACAACTACGCTGCTAAATCAGATGAAGTAGACTCTGACGGAATGGGGAATTTTACCCGCTTTCCTGACAAGTAACAACCTCCTCGCTTTCTTATACCAATTTTAATTCTTGTAGTTAGATTATAAGCCTTTTAAATTTTAGCTGAGGTTTCATAATTGATATATATTACCTTTCATTCAGCGATTCCCATCCCTTATAGATAAGTTCATTAAACTTATATTTGAATCACAAAATAATTTAATTATAAGGAATTTATTTTTATATTTTACTATTTCTGCCTTATTTATGGGCAGTAGTTCAGCACAGGATCAAATAATTCCACAGATCGTCTTTCAAAAGCAATTTTAAATTTTGGTTACTCATGAAATTTATAGTTTAATTAAAATAAATAGGTTTTGAAAACAATTTAATTATGAAAAAACTAATTCTATTATTATTTATTCCCCTTGGGTCTTTTGGGCAAGAAAAAATTAAAAATAAATTAAGTTTTAACCCTGATTCCTGTGTAATTAAAGCAAAAGCCTCTTGTGGTATATGCATGTTTGATATGCCAGGTGAGCAATGTGAATTAGCTATTCAGTATAACAATTCCAACTACTATGTGAAAGGAGCTAAAATTGATGATTATGGGGACGCTCATTCTGAAGAAGGTTTTTGTAATGCTATCTTAGATGTAACTATTCAAGGAGAAATTAATAATAATAAATTTCTCTTGACATTCTTTAAAATTAACAACGAAATTAGTAACTAACTCATCCAGCAACAACCATGGCTTCCCTCTTAATTCAGCTATTCTTGAAATGCGTTTATACATTACATTTATATTTTTTATATTTGATGTTTAATAATAATTAATAGAAATGAAAAAACTAATTTACCTTTTTGCGATCTTAATTTCTTCAACAATTTATTCGCAATCCAAAGAAAGAATCAGCCTGCATATTTTTGACTTACCTAAAGGGATTTCCATTGAAGAATTTCAAAAAGATCTAGACAGAGCCAATGCTATTTACGAAAATAACGGATTTGGGGTTGATAAATACAAAGTATACCAAGTAAGTGCCTCGGATGAAGCTATAGAACATCGTTATATGTGGCTAAGCACGTGGGCTAATGACTCTGAATATAGCAAGGCACACTCTGAAGAAATTGATGATTTTTGGGAAAACTATTTCACTCCAAAATATGAAAAGATGTTAGACGAGCATATTTACAGACGATTTTTCTCTGTTAAGTAAAATTCCTGTTTTTGAAAAGAGAATCCTGTAAGCGTTTAAGGCTTTACACTTAGCTCTTTTCCGTATATTTGTTTCTAAACAACCCTATTATGAGCAGTAAATTTTTTGGAAATAAAACCGTCAAGCAAGCAGATACAAAAAAAGGTGCTAAATCGGATCTAAAAAGCAAGAACAGCAAGAATAAAACCGCCGTACGAAAAACAGGACGCGGAAAATAGGCCTTTGAAAACATACATTAGCCTCAAACAAATCAATACGCTTGCAATTCCCGCAATCATTGCAGGTATTTCCGAGCCTATTCTTTCCCTTACCGATGCTGCTATTGTGGGTCATATGCCCATACATGCTACAGAATCATTGGCAGCCGTTGGGGTTGTAACCGCTTTTTTATCCATGCTTATTTGGGTATTGGGACAATCCCGAAGCGCCATCTCTTCAATTATATCACAATATGTAGGCGCCAATAAACTGGAGGAAGTCAAAAATTTACCAGCACAAGCCATTGCAATTATTTTGGGAATTAGCTTTGTTATTTGCTGCATTACTTATCCATTTAGCAACGCTATTTTTAAACTTTATAACGCTTCTGGACTGCTACTGGACTACAGCGTCTCTTATTACAAAATTCGTGTTATTGGTCTTCCATTCACCCTTTATACCTTTGCCGTTTTTGGCGTGTTTAGGGGGCTTCAAAACACCTACTACCCAATGCTAATCGCTATTACTGGCGCCTTAGTAAATATAGTATTGGATATTGCACTTGTGTATGGCATCAAAGACGTGTTTTTGCCTCTCAATCTAAAAGGGGCCGCTATTGCTAGTGTGCTTTCACAGCTCTTAATGGCATTGCTCGCCACACACTTTATTTTAAAGAAAACAGAAATACCACTTCTTTTTTCAAGGCCTTTCAATAAAGAAATCCCTCAGTTTTTAAATATGATTGGACATCTAATCATTCGAACACTAGCCCTTAACACAGCCCTCTATTTTGCAACGCGTTATGCGACAGGCTATGGAAATGAGTACATCGCAGCCTATACCATATCCATCAATTTATGGTTTTTTGCAGCCTTTGCCGTTGACGGCTATGCCAGTGCCGGTAACATTCTTTCTGGAAAACTTTTTGGCGCAAAAAACTATTACTTACTTTTTCAGTTAAGCAATCGATTGATTAAATATGCGCTTGTTGTTGGCGTGGTTATGGGATGCATTGGCGCATTACTTTATAAGCCTATAGGAGCGATTTTTACAAACGACCCAATGGTGCTTGAAACATTTTATGAGGTGTTTTGGATTGTATTACTGATGCAGCCCTTTTGTGCATTGGCTTTTGTATTTGATGGAATTTTTAAAGGCCTTGGAAAAATGAAAGACTTGCGTAATGTGCTATTACTAGCGACCCTATTTGTGTTTCTGCCGGTGCTCTTTATATCCGATTACTATGGCTGGAAACTTCATGGTGTTTTTACTGCTTTTACTTTGTGGATGATCGCCAGAGGGATCCCGTTAGTAATAAAATTTAGAAAACAATTTTTACCGCTTGTTCAAAACCATTAACTTTGTCATATATTAATCACACAGAAAATACTCTAAATCGCTGATGGGCAACATTCGAATCACAAAACAATTTTCTTTTGAAACTGGACATGCTCTTTATGGATATGACGGCAAATGTAAAAATGTGCATGGACACAGTTACCGTTTAGATGTCACTGTTATTGGACAGCCTATTTCGGACTCTAACCACGTAAAATTTGGAATGGTGATTGATTTTACTGATTTAAAAAAAATAATTAAAGAGGAAATTGTCAATGTTTTTGACCATGCAACGGTTTTTAATAAAAACACCCCGCATGTAGAGCTTGCAAAAGAACTCTCCGACCGTGGACATAATGTACTTTTAGTCGATTACCAGCCAACAAGTGAAATGATGGTCATTGATTTTGCAGAAAAAATAAAAATCAGATTGCCAAATACCATAAAATTACACGCCCTAAAACTGCAAGAAACAGCAACTAGCTTTGCAGAATGGTTTGCAAGTGATAACTAACAGTTTCATATGACTGCTTTAAAAATCCCTCAAGGGAAAAAAATATACTTTGCTTCCGATAACCATTTGGGAGCACCAACAGCAAAAGAGTCGATGCCTCGCGAGAAAAAATTCGTGAAATGGTTGGATTCTATTAAACACGATGCGGAAGCTATTTTTCTGTTAGGTGATTTGTTTGATTTTTGGTTTGAATACAAATACGTAGTCCCTAAGGGTTTTACACGTGTATTAGGAAAACTAGCAGAACTGACTGATCAAGGGATTAAAATCCACTTTTTTGTAGGAAACCATGATTTGTGGATGAATGGATATTTTGAAGAAGAATTGGGAATCACAGTACACCACAAGCCAAAAGATTTCACTTTTGATTCTACCTCTTTTTTTATTGGCCATGGAGACGGCCTAGGGCCCGAAGACAAAGGATTCAAGCGTCTTAAAAAAGTGTTTACAAATCCATTTTTTCAATGGCTATACAGATGGATTCATCCAGATATTGGAGTTCGTTTTGCACAATACCTTTCAGTTAAAAATAAATTAATTTCTGGAGATGAGGATGCCCGTTTCCAAGGGAACGACAAAGAATGGCTAGTACAGTACAGTCGTAAAAAACTAGAAGAAAAACACCGTGACTATTTTGTGTTTGGGCATCGTCACCTGCCACTTGATATTGAGCTAAATGAACGCTCTAAATACATTAACCTCGGCGATTGGATTGGGCATTACTCCTATGCTGTTTTTGATAATGAGACACTTTTCTTAAAAACGCTTTAAACTTTAGGTGTTTTTGCTGGTCAAATTTGAAAGAAACAGAATTCATGAAATCTTATCAAATATATTGGCTTTTAGCACTCTTAACTTTTATTGGATGTAGCAGCGATGACGCAAGAAGTAACTCTGATGGATCATCCACGAATAACCCCTCAAATCCAATAGAAAACACAAATACACCTAATATTTTATTAATCATTGCTGATGACATGGGGCTAGATGCCACTCCAGGGTACTCGGTTGGTACCAGCATGCCAAACATGCCAAACCTAGAAATGCTCATGAACTCTGGTATTCGTTTTAATAATGTATGGTCCAACCCGGTCTGTACACCAACCAGGGCAACTATTTTAACCGGAAAATATGGATTGCGAACTAACGTAATTACTGTTGGAGATGTGCTATCAACAAGTGAAACTTCAATCTTTGACTTAATGAATACAAATGCCCCTGATTACAGCCATGCGGTGGTTGGAAAATGGCATCTCTCAACAGACCCGACCCACCCAACCTCAATGGGAGCAGACTATTTTGCAGGGCTTTTAGCTGGGGGTGTTCAGTCCTATACCAATTGGAACCTTACTGAAAATGGGCAAACGAACAATACTACAGAATACAGTACTACAAAATTTACAGACTTAGCAATTGATTGGGTTGACATTCAAACAGATCCCTGGTTTTTGTGGCTCGCCTATAATGCGCCACACACACCTTTTCATTTACCACCTGTTGATTTACACAGTCAGGGCAACCTCCCAACAGACGAAGCAAGTATTGAGGCAACGCCTCTGCCGTATTACCAAGCGATGATAGAAGCAATGGACTCCGAAATTGGACGTCTTCTAGAAAGCATGTCCGAGGACGAGCGCAATAATACCGTAATTATTTTTGTCGGTGATAACGGCACGCCCAATCAAGTCGTTCAAACGTACAACAGCAACCGTGCTAAAGGATCTATTTATCAGGGAGGTGTCAATGTGCCAATGGTTATTTCAGGAAAGAATGTTAGTCGGACTAATGAAACTGATTACACATTAATTAATACGACCGATTTATTTGCAACTATTGCTGATATTACTGGGGCTAGTATTTCTAATCCCCGCGATAGTCATAGCTTTATAGATGCGCTAACTAGTAACAACTTTGAAGGCAGAGAATTTGTATACACCGAAAAATACAACACACAATCTCAAGGGGCTGATTATACGATTAGAAATTCAACACATAAATACATTTATTTTAACAACGGCAATGAAGCATTATATAATCTAAGCGCGAACCCGTTTGAGTTCCCAAATTTATTAAACGCCAATCAACTACCCTTAAGTGCTTCAGATAGTTCTGAAAAAGCAAGCTTAATAAACGAGCTCTCCATTATTAGACAAGATTAAGTTGCGCAGGAGACCTTTACATTGTGGGTTATACCCTAAAGTAATCAGAGAGCTTATGTTAGGAGTGTTGGTAAAATTTGTAAATTGTTCCAAATTAACTAATGGACCCATACAGCTTATCACAATTTGAGCCAATAGCCTTGAAGGAAATGAATTCAGTCTCGTTACTAAAACGGATCGACACTAAGTTTCTGACAACGGAAACTAAATTGTTAGAGGTTTTACCTTATCTACAAAATGACTACCGAATTTTGGAGATCGATGAAAATCGGCTGATGAACTACGCTACGCTTTATTTTGACACAGATGATTTGAGGTCGTACATGGAGCACCACAATGGCAAGGCCAAACGGCAAAAAATAAGAATACGAAAATATATTGATTCCGATCTTTGTTTTTTAGAGATTAAGGAAAAACAGAATTCAGGAATGACCAATAAAACTCGTTGTACAATTGCCGACCTTGAAACCAACTTGTCTACAAAATCAAAAGAATTTATTAAAAAAACAACGAAGAAAGACTTAGTTTTGAAGCCTGTTTTATATAATTATTTTCAGCGTTTCACACTAGTGAATACGCAACGATCAGAACGGGTTACTATAGATAGTTGTTTGAACTATAAAACAGATGACATTACAAAAGCACTACAAAACATAGTGGTTATTGAAGTGAAACAAGAAAAACAAAACGTGCAAACTCCTATATATAAAGCCTTAAAAGCAAATAAAATACGAACCAGCAGTTTTAGTAAATATTGTATCGGCGTTGCCAATTTATTTAAGGACACCAAAGCAAACCGATTTAAAGAATTGAATTTAAAAATTAACCAATTAACCAATTAACATGGAGATACTAGGCATACCCTTATTTGATGACGATTTTTATAAAATGATCATTCGATTTTCATTAAATTTATTTTTCCTGACAGCCGTTGTGAAATTTATCTACTACAAAAGAAGTCAAAAAAAGGAATACCTTTTTACTTTTTATCTGATAGGGATTGTTGTTTTCTTTTTGTGTTTTACTTTAAAAAAGTATGAGCTCGATCTTGGGATGGCGCTTGGACTGTTTGCAATATTTGGAATTTTACGCTACCGTACACTACCACTTGAAGTTAGAGAAATGACCTATTTGTTTGTAGTGATAGGGATCGCTGTAATGAACGGACTTTCAAACAAAAAAATGAGTTACGCAGAAATTATTGCTGCCAATTCAATCATCGTCCTAGCCTTGTATGTTCTTGAGCGTTACTGGGCTAAAACGGAAGTGTTTTCTAAAGAAGTCCTTTACGAAACGATTGAAAACATTCGCCCTGAAAATCATGATAAACTCAAAGAAGATCTAGAAAAAAGACTCGGAGTGACCGTTACTAATTTTGAAATTGGAAATGTGAATTTTTTAAGAGATGTTGCTAAAATTACCGTTCACTATAAATATTAATTTTTTACTATGAATTTATTTACCACTAAGGCGAGTCTAGTGTTTGTCGCCTTCTTTATTCTACTTTCAACAAAACAGTTAAGTGCACAAGAATCAAATGACTTAGAAGGCTGGAGTGCTTTACAAATAGATATTAAAGTTACCAAAAAACTATCTTTTTCAGTGGCCGAACATCTTCGATATAAAAAGGACATATCTACACTAAGTAACTATTTTACACAACTTGAAACCAGTTATGAAATCTTCCAAGACTTTCAAATTGGAGCTGGCGTTCGCTTTATTAAAAAAAATGATGACATCGGAAACAGGCAAGGGATTGAGTCGCACTTCAGGTACCAGCTTGATGCACTCTACCAACATGAGGTGAAACAACTAAGCCTATCATACCGACTAAGGTATCAAAATAAAAATGAGCTAGGCTTTTCTGAGGAAGAAGGAGATATCCCCAAGGAGCAACTTCGTTTTATGCTGGCCATTGGCTACAAATTAAGACCGATTAGAGTGGTTTTTAAATTAAAAGGGGAGCTATTTAGTACAATCTCAGATGGTGCTGAACCTGAAAAGATCGATCGAAATAGATTTACATTATTAGCCTCACGCAAGTTTAAAAAGATTGGGAAATTCTCACTTTTTTATAGAATCCAAGAAGATATTAATACAATCGAAGAAAACGTTAATAAGTCAATAATCGGACTCAAGTACTCTTACAGTTTAGATTTGAGGAAAAGCTTATAACGACTGATATACCTTATTAAAAAAGCGCTCGTTGGAGCGCTTTTTTAATGAAGAAAATTATTTATTCTTGTCGCGAACCCATTGTTCGACATACTGAATTTTTCCGTCCAAATTAAAATAGAATTGCTCAACCATCTCTTTCTCCCAGATTGTGCCGTCTTTGGATACTCTTTTTTCTGTAGCAGTTACTAAAACTCCTGACTCAGGATCTGTGTTTTCAATCTTCAAAGGAACTATTCCGTAAGCTTTCCATTTAATGGACTCAAAATTTACAAAATACGAATCAAAGAAGCCATCAGTCATTTCAATACGCTGACCATCGTAAGTGTCAAAAACAGCATCCTCAGCAAAGAATTCTTGACAGGCGGCACCATCCATTTTATTGTAATTTTCGATCAGAGATTCAATAGCCTCTACTTCGCCACGATTAGAAAACACTAATTTTTTTCCAGTGTGTTCATTGTCTTTTTTTCCATAAAATTTTCCGCCAGCAGGAAGACCAAACTCATTTTTGGAATCATAGCTACGCCACTGTGCAAAGCCGTCAATTTTTTTGTCTTTGTCAAACATAAAAACCTCCATTAGATTTAATTTTTGTGTACTTCCATTATTCCATTCTCTGGATTCCGAAGACCAAACAAGCATGTGCACTCGTTCTGACCCTTTAATTTGAACTGGAATCATCGCCCATGGCTCATTTGTTACTTTTTTTAGTTCACTATGCCAGTTTGTAGAAAACTCTTTTGTTCTTTCCACCATTTCATCCGAGTAAAAAGAAAGTTCTTTTTCTACATCGCTTTCATTGTAAGCGGCGATACTTTGTTTTGTTAACTCCATATGCTCATCAGAAGCCAATATATATGGATTTCCTTTTAAATCATTGTTCCCAAGCCATTCACCGGCAGAACTGATTTGTGCAACCGAGAAAAATCCAGTTGATAATGCTAAAGTCAATAGTATTCGTTTCATTGTATTTTTTTTTGATTAGTACACTACAATATATAAAAAATAAATTGCTTTTTAAAAGTTTAATAAGGAATGGTTTTAATCAGCATAGAGGAAATTATCTGACAATTTAGATAGTGTTTCAGCTTTCAAGTAATATTTTACTTTTCGTGGGCTTCTAAATCTTTTTGAAGATCTAGTTTTCTAAAGGTTGGGGATACAACACCTGTTGTTAGTACCGTGATTAAGGTCATTGTGCCTCCAAATACAACAGCAGTCACTGTACCCATGAGCTTAGCAGTTACCCCACTTTCAAAAGCTCCTAATTCGTTTGAAGAACCAACAAACATAGAGTTTACAGAAGATACGCGTCCCCGCATGTGATCAGGTGTTTTGAGCTGTAAAATGGTTTGTCGTATCACCATAGATACTCCATCAGTCACGCCACTAAAGAATAAGGCTACAACCGATATCCAGAATATAGAAGAAAGGCCAAATACAATTATAGATACGCCAAATCCAAAGATAGCCACTAACAATTTTAGCCCCGCATTTTTACTGATAGGAATATAGGCAGTGATAAGCATCGTCATAAAAGCACCAACAGCTGGTGCCGCTCGCAACATTCCAAATCCTTCAGATCCAACCTCCAAGATATCTTGTGCAAAAATAGGGAGTAAAGCCACTGCACCCCCAAAAAGAACAGCAACCATATCTAAGCTTAAGGCGCCTAAAATAGCTTTAGTCTTAAATACAAACCGAACACCCTCTTTAAGGCTTTGCATTATAGGCTCTCCAATTTTGGGATTCAAAATAGGCTTTATTGAAATGCCAAACAAGAGAATAAAAGATAAAATAATCAGTCCAAAGACTATGCAAAGAGACCAATGAACACCAAGCCAATTAATTGTAAAACCTGCAAAGGCGGGCCCTAAAACTGACGCCATTTGCCAAGTAGAACTGTTCCAGGTAGCGGCATTTGGATATGCTTTTTTTGGAACAATCAAAGCGACTAGTGAAAAAATAGTTGGACCAAAGAAAGCCCGTAAAAGCCCACCCATAAATACAAAGGCATAAATTGTATACAGAGTTGTCTTCGCGCTCCAAGCTTTTTCTAGTGAAGGGCTCGTTAATAAAAAGAGTCCCAAACTGATTAACGAAAAGAGCCCTATGCATTTCATTAATAAGTTTCTTTTTTCATTTTGGTCAACAATGTGACCGGCAAACAAAGCCATGCTAAATGCTGGGATAATTTCCATAAGACCAATGATTCCCAAAGAAAGGGGGTCTTTAGTTAATGTATACACCTGCCACTCGATGATAATAAATTGCATAGACCAACCAAATACTAAAATAAATCGAAGTATTAAAAAAATATTAAATTCCTTAAACCTAAGGGCAGCATATGGATCTCTTTTTACCATATTATAATTTGAGATCTTTTAATTTTAGCTGTAAGCTTACGCGCCCATTCCATTCGTTTTCGTCAATCGAATATACTATTTTAAAGGGAGCTTTTGATTTAACAATAGGCAATTGGACACCTAAACCAAAACCGATCCCCACAATTTTAGGTGCTCTTTTTTGGGTAAGTGTTACTCTTAAGTGTGTTTGGTCTTCTCCAACACATTTTCCATAGCCGGTATCAGAAACTTCGGTAGTCATAAAAACAGGCGATAAATTTTGAGGTCCAAAAGGTGCAAATTGTTTTAATATTCTAAAAAATTTAGGAGTAATGGATTCAAATTTAATTTCCGAATCAATTTTAATTTCAGGAGTCTTGAGGTGGTCAGGGAGCGTCTTTAAAACCTCTGCCTCAAAAGCCGCTTTAAAAGCGAGGTAATTTTCTTTTTTTAGTGTTAGACCAGCAGCGTACATATGACCTCCGAATTGATCCACTAAATGACTACAGTTTTCTATTGCATTATACACATCAAATCCGCTTACAGAACGAGCAGATGCTGCTAAATAATCACCACTTTTTGTAAACACTAATGTTGGGCGGTAATAGGTTTCTATAAGTCTTGAGGCCACTATCCCGATCACTCCCTTGTGCCAATCTTCTTGAAATACAACTGTAGTTGCATCTTCGGTTTCATTAGCAGTTTCAATTTGCTGTAAAGCCTCCTGAGTAATTCGTTTGTCAGCTTCGCGGCGATTAGTATTAAAATCTTCAATTTCACTGGCCGCAATTTCTGCATTTTCTATGACGATTTCCTTCATTAATGCAACCGCATAATTGCCGTGCTTCATGCGTCCAGCCGCGTTAATTCGAGGGGCTATGTTAAAAACAACATCTGTAATAGTTAAAACCTCTTTTTTCATTTGATTAATTAGTGCCTTAAACCCTGGACGGGGATTAGAGTTAATCACTTGTAATCCAAAATAAGCCAATGCTCTATTTTCTCCAACAATAGGGACTATATCAGCTCCTATGGCTGTAGCTACTAAATCTAAATATCCTATTAAAGACTCTACCGACTTACCATCTTTAGATGCTAAGGCTTGGATAAGTTTAAACCCAACACCACAACCACAAAGTTCTTTAAAAGGGTACTCGCAATCAGATCGCTTTGGGTCAAGTATGGCGACTGCCGGAGGCAGCTCTTTTCCTGGCCTGTGGTGGTCACAGATAATAAAATCAATACCTTTTGATTTTGCATATGCTACTTTATCAATTGCTTTGACCCCACAATCAAGGGCTATAATTAATGAAAAGTTATTGTCAGATGCATAATCAATTCCCTTGTATGACACTCCATATCCTTCATCATATCGATCTGGAATATAAGTGGATATCTGAGCGCTTTTAGTGTCGAGGTAAGACGCCATTAACGCCACTGATGACGTACCGTCCACGTCATAATCCCCATATACCAAAATCTGCTCATTGTCCTTTAAAGCGGATTGAATTCTTGATACTGCTACAGCCATATCTTTCATTAAAAAGGGATCATGCAAATCAGACCAGCTTGGCCTAAAAAATATTTTAGCTGTCTGGAATGTATCTATCCCTCTTTGTAATAGCAATTCTGAAATAGCTAAATCCACCCCTAATTCTGCTGCAAAATTTGCTATTTTTTCTGTATCCGGTTTTGGCTTAAGAGTCCAACGCATAGTTAAGAGTTGTGAATATGTATTTCTGTTGAAACGGATGAGAACTGTCTAAACATTTCCATAACACCACAGTACTTATCAACAGAAAGAGCAACGGCTTTGTATATTTTCTTAGCATTGAGTTCTTGACCATGAAAATGGTAATCTACGTGTACTTTATGATAGTACTTCGGATGTTCATCTGTCAATTGAGCTTCAACATCTATTGATAACTTATAGTCAAGCACCTTCATCTTTTCTAAAATCTCGACAATATCAACTCCCGAGCATCCAGCGAGTGAAGAAAGCATCATTGCTTTTGGAGACAACCCAAAACGTTCAGTTTGGCCGTCAACGACTGTATCCATCGACACTGATTTTCCGCTTGGGTTGTCAGATTCAAACAGCATACTGCCTTTCCAATGGGTAGTTATTTTGTGAGACATTGTAAATTAATTTTTGTTACTTGTTTTTAGTTATCTCAAAAATACTAAATAATGCCATTAGTTACACCATTATCCGTAAACCATGGTTTAGAAACCAAAGCGCTTGCTGAGTTTTTTAATGAAACTTTAGGCTTTTGCCCTAATTCTGTTCTTACAATGCAACACCGACCTGCTATAAGTAAGGCATTTATTAACCTAAACAAAGCTGTAATGACCAATGAAGGCCGCGTATCTTCAGCACTCAAACGGATGATTGCTTGGGTAAGTAGCAATGCAACCGGTTGTAGGTATTGTCAGGCACATGCAATTCGAGCCGCAGAACGCTACGGGGCGGAGCAAGATCAGCTGGATAATATTTGGGAGTACAAAACACATACTGCATTTAGTGAAGCAGAACGAGCAGCATTAGATTTCAGTTTAGCAGCTTCTCAAATACCAAACGCAGTTGATGATACTTTGAAACAGCGCATGCACTCCTACTACAATGAGGGAGAAATTGTAGAAATCCTTGGAGTTATTTCACTGTTTGGTTATTTGAATCGATGGAACGATTCAATGGGTACAAGTATTGAGAATTGGGCCGTTCAGAGTGGTGAACTCTATTTAGTAAAACACGGGTGGACTAAAGGAAAGCACATCTAATATCATTTTGATTTTCCTGAAACTACAACTACAATCTCTCCTTTAGGAGGATGATTCGTGTAGTGTTCAAGAACACTTTTAGCAGTGCCACGTTTAGTTTCTTCAAAAAGCTTAGAAAGCTCTCTAGAGACAGAAAGTTGACGTTCTTCCCCAAAGTATTCGCAAATATGGGAAAGCGTTTTAATGAGTTTATGGGGGCTTTCGTACAAAATAATTGTTCGGGGTTCTTCAGACAAAATCATTAAGCGCGTCTGACGCCCCTTTTTTACCGGCAAAAAACCTTCAAAAACAAATTTATCATTTGGCAACCCTGAGTTTACTAATGCAGGAACAAAGGCCGTGGCCCCCGGTAAACACTCTACTTCAATTTCATTTTCAACACATGCTCTTGTCAGTAAAAATCCAGGATCAGAGATTGCAGGAGTACCTGCATCACTAATTAATGCAATGCTGAGTCCTGACTTTAATTTTTGAATAATACTATGAACAGTTTTGTGCTCATTGTGCATGTGATGAGAATGCATTTGAGTTCCAATATCATAATGCTTAAGTAGTTTTCCAGAAGTTCTCGTATCTTCTGCTAAGATCAAATCCACAGATTTTAAAACCTTAATTGCTCGTAATGTAATGTCTTCTAAGTTTCCTATAGGTGTGGGTACAATGTATAGCTTCATAATTCAAAGTTACAACGATTTTTAACAAAACAAATACAGAGCGCAAATTGTTAAGTAAGCCTTTTATTTAACGGTTATAGAAAAAGAGGAAGTTAAAATTGTTTTTTAGAAGGAATTGCTATAAAATCTTTCAGATAATAGGGCTCAAAGTAAGCAACGTCTTCAAAATCATTATCTTTAAACTTAGCATATGTTAATGTGCCCATTTGAGCTGCAGAGGGCAATTTTTTTTCAATAAATCTTGTGTTTGGATGACTTATAAGATCTTGGGTTTTAGGGACGCCATTCCCAATAAAATAAACTGGAGAAAATTCAAGTATATCTTTATAGGAATCCGAAGTGATTACTTCTGCTTTAGTCTGTCTCGTTTCTTTATAAGAAACGTCATAAATAGCAGAGTAAACTTCTAATCTTCTGGCATCTAACATTGCTACAATGGGTCCCTCAGGACTTTTAACTTGGCGCGCCAAAGCTTCAAGGGTTGGTACGGAGATTAAGGGGATTTTGAGTGCGTAGCAAACCCCTTTAGCAGCAGAAACTCCTATACGAAGACCTGTGTAGGACCCGGGGCCCCTACTAATGCCCACCGCTGTGATTTGTGTTTTGGATACGTTGGCTTTTTTTAGAAGTTCATCTATATAAACATGTAAACGTTCGGCATGAGAATACTCAAGACTATTATCTTCTTTTAAACCAATCAAACGTCCGTTTTCTGATAGTGATACAGAACAGTTGGTGGTAGATGTTTCAATATTTAATATATAAATCAACTTAGTCAACGATTTTATTTCCCATATAAAAGTCTAAAACTTTTGTCTTAAATACGAAATCAAATTTAGCATTAATTAAGTTAGCTTCGGCATTGACCAGTTGAACTCTGTTTTGGTCAAGTTCAAAAGCATTTAAAGCGCCTATATCATAACGTTCTCTAGCATTATTAAATGACAATTTCCGTGCTTTTAACGACTTATTAGATGCAACAAATGTTTTTAAAGCAGCTCGCGCATCTGTATATGCTCTTTGTATATTACTTTCAAGATCTAACCTTGTTTTATCTAAGTTAAGTTTTGCATTTTTTTCTTGAACTTTGGACTTTGCGACAGCTGTTTTATTTTGGAATCTAGAGAACAAGGGAACGGAAATATTTAAATTAAATCCATGGCCTCTATTATCATTTATTTGTTGAAAAAAAGAGTTACTCTTGGATAAATTAGAAAAATTAGCCCCCGTATTGAACCCATAACCAAAACTTACAGAAGGATAGTATCCGCTTTTAGATATTTCTGTGGATAAAGCCGCAGCTTCACGGTTTTTTTCAGCAATTTTTATTTCAGTTCTATTTGATAATGCAAAATCAAGCACCATTTCTACATTACTAAAGATTAATTCTTCAGATGGATTTGCGATCAAAAGAGATTCAACATGAAATCCCTTGTACGGGACCTGTAAGAGCTGAGATAAGGTTAATAATGCTAAATCATAATTGTTTTGAGCTACTGTAAAACGCTGCTCGTCGCTACTAAAAGTTGCCTCAGCATCAAAAATATTTGCTTGAGGCTGGATGCCTGCCTCTACTAGTGCGCTAACCTGTATAATTTGATTTTTAGAAAATTTAACCTGAGTTTTAGCTGTTTGTAAATTCTCTTTGTTGAATAATACATTTAAATAGGCGTTCACTACATTTAAAGAAACATCGTCTTTGATGCGACTGAGCTCTAACACACTCGCTTCTCTGTTAACCAGTGACTGCTTATAAGTGTTAATGTTTCTAAAGCCATTAAAAACGGTTTGTGATAGGTTGATTCCGACATTAGAAGAATGAAACGTTCGATCAATAAAACTACCTTCAAAAAGTTCTACATTACCCAAATTTAAATTTTGAGAAAAACTTAGCCCTGCACCAGGCAAAAACTGTCCCTTAGCGGCGATAATGTCTTGGTCATTTAAAAGCAGATTGTTTTTAACTTGCTTAACAGAGATATTGTTTTCTATAACATGACTGACACACTCTTTTAAAGTCCATTTTTTTTGTGCAAAACTGCTCAGTGTTCCTAAAAGAAAAAGGGCTACAGCTATATGTTTCATATGATTAGAGGTTTTATTATTCATCATCTTCATCTTCATCTTCATTGTTTTCTTCTGAAGCTTTGTTCCATACCTTGATTTCATCCCCTTCTTCAATTCCTTCAAGAATTTCTACATTTATTCCATCAGAAAGTCCAATTTCTACATTTTTGGTTTGAAAGCGGCCATTTTCTTTTAGAAGTTCTACAAATGGTTTTTCTGTAATTCGATTAAACTGTAAAAGGGCTTCTTTAATGACTAGCACACTGTCTTTACTCTCAAGTTCAATTTCAGCGTTTGCACTATAACCAGCGCGGATTCTTGTACTTGAATTTATATCTACGTCTGCCTTTATGGTAAACTGAACAGCACCATTCTGCTCGATTCCTTTAGGAGCTACAAACGTAAGGACGGCTGGAAATTCTTTTTCGTTAATAGCCCCTAACACAACTATAATTTTTTTGCCTTCTTCAAGCTTTCCGACTTCAGACTCATCTACTTTTCCTTCAAATATCATTTGACTCATATCTGCAACGGTAGCAATCGTGGTTCCTGCATTAAAGTTATTACTTTGAATAACTTGATCTCCTTCGCGTACAGGAATTTCAAGGATAGTTCCTGGTATTTGAGCTATTATAGTTGTGTTGGCTGAACTTCCCCCAGACAGCGAACCTTGCTTAATGATTTGATAATCATCTTGAGCTTGTTCGTAGTTTTCTTTTGATTGGTTTAAATTTAGCTCACTATTCTCAAAATCCTGTTTGGAAATCACCCCTTTATCAAAAAGTGTTTTATTTCTGTTAAAAACCGTCTGAGAGTTGTCAAAAGAAAGTTTTAGAGAGTTTATACGGCTTTTCGCACTTACCAGTGCTTGTTCGTTAGGAACCACTCTAATTCTAGCAATCAAATCTCCTTTTTTAACTAAGTCGCCTTCTTCTACAAAGATCTCATCAATAATTCCTGAGATTTGTGGTTTTAATTCAATTTCCTCTTCTGGGTTTAGCTTCCCAGTCGCCACTATTTTAGTGTCTAATGTACTATAAAATGGAGATTCTATTTTATAGTCTATTACCTCTTTGGCGTTTGAATCTTTAAAAAATTTTAACACGTATATTAATGCAAGTGATACGGCAATTCCTAAAATAATTTTTACAGTTTTATTCATTTTATTTTATTTATTATTCTTCTCTTAATGCTTCGATTGGTTTGACACTTGTGGCTTTAAATGCAGGGATAAGCCCTATTAAAGTTCCTAAAATAACTAATATTATTAAGGCAATAAATACAACTGCTATTGAGACCGAGGCATTGACTAATATAGCGTCTTCGCCTTGGCCCCAAAAATGATCTATTGCTATTAAAATCCAGCCGCCTGATATAATTCCAAATAGGCCCGCAAGCATAGTTAAAAACACTGCTTCAACTACAATTTGTCGTTTAATTTCAAAAGGGGTCGCACCCAAGGCGCGTCGCACTCCGATTTCTTTGGTGCGCTCTTTTACTGTAATTAACAATATGTTTCCAATCGCAAACACCCCTGCTATCAGTGTAGCAAGTCCAACAAACCATGTTAGAAACTGCATCCCTTTTAGAAATCCAGTAACTTTATCAAACTCCTTTCCTAAGTTGAAACTCCTAAAAGCTTGTTTGTCATTGGGATGTATTTTATTTAAATTTTTAAGCAATAATTTAGCGTCTTGTTCTATTTGTGATATATTAAACTCTGGCTTCCCTGTAATCATTACAAAGCCAATTTTATCTCCGGTATTGTAAATTTGCTGAAAGCTAGTAAAAGGGATATAAACAGCGTCGCCTGAAAATTCAATATTACCAGGTTCGTATATACCAACAACTTTAAAATTAATATTATTAATTTGAACGTATTTACCTATAGGGTTTTCATCCTTTTCAAATAACTGTTTATAAATATCTTTAGCCAGAACAGCCACCTTTCGCTTTAAGTCTATATCGTTTTGATTGATAAAACGCCCTTGAGATAATTGTTTCTTTTGCACCTCATTTGAGACTGGAAAATCTCCTGAAATGGTAAAATTACCAGAGAGAAACCCATTTACGACCAGCGCACTATTTTGATTTTTTGGCACTACAAATTCAACTCCTTGAACGTTTTCTTCAATTTTTTTAAGATCTGAAAGTGTTAACTGTACGCGTTTGCCATCTTGAAACCCCTTGAAGGGCTTGCTTGTGACACTTGGGATTATAAAAACACTATTTGTTGCAAAATCTCCAAAGATTCTATTAAAAGAGTTCTCCATTCCCCTAGCAGCGCCCAAAAGCCCAATAAGTAATAAAATACCCCACCAAACTCCGACCATAGTAATAGCAGTGCGCAACTTATTTTTGCTCACGCTATCGTAGACCTCTTGCCATGTATCTCTATCAAATAAAAATTTAATCATTTAGTCGTCTCTTAATGCTACTATTGGTTTAATTTTCGATGCTTTTTTAGCAGGTAAATAGCCTGCAAGTGTTCCTGCTCCAATTAATGTAAGAGTAGCCGAAATAACAAGGCTTTTACTCACAGAAGGGTCCGTAATAAAATATGTTTTTAGAACCGGGCTCGCCCACTCTAAAACTCCCACCCCGACCAGAAGACCAAGATATCCCGCAAGGGTAGTGATCAAAATAGATTCTATCAAAATGATAAAGACAATGGATTTTGGGGAAGCACCAAGTGCTTTTCTAATTCCAATTTCTTTAGTGCGCTCTTTAACGATGAAAATCATGATATTGCTGATTCCAATAACCCCCGCAATAAGAGTTCCCATCCCAATTATCAATATCAAAACCCCTAAAACAGATGTCATCTGATTAATCCCTTTATTTTGCATTGCCCTGTTAAATATACGTATGGCACGTTGGTCATTTGAAGCGACGTTGAAACGGTTCTTTAATTTTTTTTCTAAATCCAGTCCAAAGTCAATCGCTTGGTTATAATCAAAATCAGGGTTATAAGTAAGGTTAATTTGATCTACATAATCATTGTTTCCATAGATTTGTTGAGCCGTACTCAAAGGCATATAAATAATTCGTTCTTCATCATCCCCGCCGTCATCGGAAAACACCCCAACCACTTTATAGGAAATCCCACTTAAATTAATATTTTTCCCCAAAGCAGATGTTCTTGAAAACAATTCGTCTTCAACCAATCTCCCTATAACGATTACCTTTGTTTGGTTATCGATATCTAGCTGATTCACATAGCGTCCTGAATAAACCTTTGATTTTTCGACGTATTGATTGTCCGGGTTAACGGCTATTAAAGAGTAATTATTTTTTTTATTTTTATAACTAGCCGTTATGTTTTTAAACACCTTTGAGGCTATGTATTCAGTCTCAGAATCAAAATCTTCTTTTATATAAACAAAATCTTGGTTCTTGAGCTGAATCCGCCGACCCGCCTGTAATCCTTTGTGAGCCTTAGAAGTCTTTCCAGTTCTTATAAATATGGCATTTGAAGCTTCATCTACAAAAGTTTTACTAAAAGTATTGTTAAGTCCATTTGCAAGGCCAAACAAAATCGTGAATAATAAAATAGCAAAAGTAACCGTAAAACCCGACAACAAACTTCGGGTTCGGTTTTTATTAATACTTTGAAAAATTTCGCGCCAAAGGTCAATATCAAACATGTGGTTCAGCTCTAACTTGAGTTACTATTTTATCTTCCATAATAATACCGTCTCGTAAACGGATTATCCTTTTACACATTGCAGCAATATCTTCTTCGTGAGTTACAATCAAAATAGTTTTACCCTCATCGTTGAGCTGTTGTAAAAATGCCATTATATCGGAAGAGGTAGTGGTGTCCAAGGCGCCTGTAGGCTCATCTGCTAACAATAATTTAGGATTAGACGCCAATGCCCGGGCAATTGCAACACGTTGTTTTTGCCCTCCTGATAGCTCACTTGGCAAGTGAGTTTGCCAATCTAAAAGCCCAACTTTTTGAAGATGAAAACGCGCTTTTTCTTGACGCTCTTTTCGCTTTAACCCTTGATAATACAAAGGGAGAGCCACGTTTTCCAAAGCATTCTTATAATTGATCAGGTTAAACGATTGAAATATAAAACCTAAAAACTTGTTTCGGTATATTGCTGCCTTCTTTTCTGTAAGATTTTTTATTGTAACACTATCAAGTATATATTCTCCGCTATCCGCCTCATCAAGCATTCCAATAATATTAAGAAGTGTGGATTTTCCAGATCCAGATGATCCCATAATGGCTACCATTTCGCCTTTGGCTACAGAAAGATCTATTCCTTTCAGAACATGTAAGCTCGAATCTCCGATGGCATACGACTTATGAAGCTGATTAATTTCTAGCATTGGCTTTTGATAATTAGTTATATCTACTATTTAGACGACCAAAACTACACTTTGTTACAATAATGATATCTAAAATAATGTTAAAACCGGAAGAAGCTTCTATGAATTAATATTCAGTTAAAAAAGAGCTTTTATCGCCCATGGCAACTAAGTTAGTTGGCAACAGAAAATAATGGTATAGTTTATGATAAAACATTGCTGGAATTTCCCTGATAGCTAGAAAAAATTAACTAACATGCAAGAAATAATTACTATTTCACTCTTAGTTTGATTAAATAAATTATTTTTGGAATCATTAAAAAAACTAATTGTTATGATATGATTAAAAAAGTATTCTTATTCTTATTATTTACATGTCAATTTACTTTTAGTCAAAACCTCCCACCCGAAATATTTTCAGAAGGAAATGAGTTTTACTGTCCTTTATCTCTGCAAAGTATAGTAACTGATTTCAATATTACCGATATTGACAACACAACCATTGACGCTTTATATATTCAAATATCAGAAGGGTATGTAATTGTTGAAGATTTACTAATACTTACTGGTACTCATCCAGGCATTCAAGGAACATGGGATACAACTACTGGAAAACTAGAGTTAAAAGGAGTGGGAGGTGCAGAGGCCCTTTATACAGATTTAATTGCTGCCGTGTATGATGTTAAGTTTAGTAGCAGTAATCCCAGCCCCACAGATAAATCATTTTCATTTACAATAGGTGATGCAAATTACCTAGATGAAACTGGACATTATTATGAATTTATTAGTCTTGTAGATGTTCTGTGGACAGAAGCAAAAGCATTAGCAGAAAACTTAACCTATTATGGTTTACAAGGATATTTAGCTACAATTACAAGTGAAGGAGAAAATCAAATAGCAGCTGTTCAAACTAATGATGTTGGTTGGATTGGCGCTAGTGATTTAGCTGTTGAAGGAGATTGGAGATGGGTTACTGGACCTGAAGGTTTAGAAAATGGAGGAAATGGCGTTCCTTTTTGGAGTGGAAACGGTATAAGTGCAGGTGGTTCAGCCGTAAATGGACAATATAGTAATTGGAATAATCCTAATGAGCCTAATAATGCTGGCCAAGAACATTACGCTCATGTTACATCTCCTAATGTTGGGGAGATTGGATCATGGAATGACTTACCCGACCCTGCTTCAGGAGGAGGTGATTATCAATCCCAAGGGTTTATAGTAGAGTATGGTGGTATGCCCGGAGATCCAGAATTGAATTTGTCTTCAAGTACAAATTTAATAGCACCAGTTTTAGAAATTAATAATTTTAACGGATGTGCTAACGAATTTGATGGATTACAAGGGTCTTCAAATATTGGAAATGGTGACCTTTACTGGTATGATAGTCAGGTAGGAGGCAGTTTAGTCTTTACGGGTTTGAATTATAATCCAAATATTAGTGAGACTATACTATTTTATGTTTCCCCTTTTGCAGAAGGGGAATGTGAATCATTTAATAGAATTGAAGTTTCTGCTACATTTATTCCAGGACCTACACCAGTCGCTCCAAATGTAACTGTAGATCAATGTACTTACACTGTTGAAGAGCTAGTAACTGAAATATTAATAAATAATGAGTGTGCAGATATTTCTAATATAACATACTCCACTGGGACTAATTTTGATGACGTTGATGGAATTGGATTTTTTAGTGAGCCTTCAGAAAATTTTGAATTTAGACAAGGTATTATACTATCTTCAGGAAATGCTGGTTTAGGAACCGGCCCCAATCAATCTATTGGAGGTGCTAGTTCAGGTATTTTTGGATGGCCAGGTGATGAGGATTTAACGTCTTTACTGAGCCCTGGTGAAGAAACTTTAAATGCTACTGTAATCGAATTTGATTTTGTTCCAATTTCTAACAATATTAGCTTTAGGTTTATTATGGCGTCTGAAGAATATGATCAAAGCTTTTTTGAGTGTTCTTTTTCTGATGTCTTTGGTTTTTTCCTAACTGACCAAGAAGGTGTTACCACAAACCTCGCAGTTCTTCCTAATACGGATACACCAATATTAGTTACTAATGTTCATTTAGCGAACGATACCTGCGATGCTGAAAACCCACAGTATTTTGATCAATATGTTCCGGAAGGGGCTCCACCTATTGCATATGACGGATATACCGTCCCTTTTATAGCTCAATCTGAAGTAGTGCCAGGGCAAACTTATCATATAAAATTAGCAGTTGCAGATGCAGGTGATAGTTCTCTTGATACAGCGGTATACTTAGAAGGAGGTAGCTTTGATTTAGGTTTAGATTTAGGAGAAGATATTCTTATTGAGAACGGATTAGCTCCGTGCCCACAAGACACTTACATTATTGATACTTTTACAGAAAATGGGGAGTATACTTGGTATGTTAACGGAGTAGAAATTGAAGGAGAAAACGCTTCCACGTTACAAGTTATTGAAAGTGGCAATTATTCGGTTAATGTTTCTTACGGAGAAAACTGCAACTATTCAGATGATTTATTGGTTGAGTATTATTTACCTCTCTTCATAGATCTTACACAAACCATAAACTCATGTGACAATGATGCTACAAGTGGTTTTGGAACATTTGATTTATCTCAACAAACAGAAGTGATTTCAGCTTTAATAGCTACTAATTCCACCATTACTTATTTTGAGACTTTAGAAGATGCTGAGAATGATTTAAATAGTATTGATGATTTAGCATCATATGATAACATTAATCCATTTAATCAAACCATATATGTAAGGATTGTAGAGGATACCTTTCCGAATTGTTTTTCAATAACAGAATTTACTATCATAGTTAATACCACGCCTTCAGCTAATCCAGTATTGGATATCGCTATTTGTGATGATGATAATGATGGGATTAATAGTTTTGATTTTATAACGGATATCACTCCTACGATACTAGGCATACAAGATCCATTAGGCTTTAATGTGACTTACCACCCAACGCAAGAAGACGCAGACCTAAATACAAATGCATACGGGGTCACTTACAGTAATGTACTAACCCAAGAGAGCGTGTTTGTACGTATAGAAAACGTAAACAACGTTACTTGTTTTGACACTACTAGTTTTGTGATTGAAGTCTTTGACACGCCTGTTGTTGTTGCCATTAATGATTTACAAAGCTGTGATGATGGCACGGATGGAGATCTCACTAATGGACAAACAGAGACTGATTTATCAGCACTAACAGCTGTGGTTT